>Ga0308166_1000079_pt1 | contig 223718 bp, 201 predicted proteins | sample PhyCR2_2_FD_202137 | JGI IMG/M metagenome (GOLD analysis project Ga0308166, IMG submission 202137) | Phyllosphere microbial communities from UC Gill Tract Community Farm, Albany, California, United States - DLSLCC.R2 | ecosystem: Host-associated > Plants > Phyllosphere > Unclassified | place...
GTGCCTGGCCGCCGTTGGTTTTAGCCAGAACGGTGGTGATCGCTGCAGTCAGGGTGGTTTTACCGTGGTCAACGTGACCGATGGTGCCCACGTTTACGTGCAGTTTGTTACGTTGAAATTGCTCTTTCGCCATGGCGATATTCCTTACGTTATGCCTTCATCACTCTGGATGAAGGCATCAGTTCAAATTTAAACCGTAGCTTATTTGCTACGAGCTTCAATAACGGCCTGCGCAACGTTGCTCGGTGCGTCGTCATACTTCAGGAACTCCATGGAGTACGAAGCACGACCTTTGGTCAGAGAGCGCAGCTGAGTTGCATATCCGAACATTTCAGACAGCGGAACTTCAGCGTGGATCTGAACGCCAGTAGCGTTAGATTCTTGCCCTTTGAGCATACCACGACGACGGCTAAGGTCACCGATTACGTCACCGGTGTTCTCTTCTGGGGTTTCAACTTCAACCTTCATGATAGGCTCAAGCAGAACAGGCTGCGCTTTCTTAAAGCCATCTTTAAAGGCAATAGACGCGGCCAGTTTAAACGCCAGTTCAGAGGAGTCAACGTCATGGTAAGAACCGAAGTGCAGACGAACACCCAGATCCACAACCGGATAACCTGCCAGTGGGCCTGATTTCAACTGCTCCTGGATACCTTTATCAACGGCCGGGATGAATTCACCAGGAATTACACCACCTTTGATATCGTTGACAAATTCGTAACCTTTCGGGTTAACGCCCGGCTCCAGTGGGTACATGTCGATAACAACATGACCGTACTGACCACGACCACCAGACTGCTTGGCGTGTTTACCTTCGATACCGGTGACTTTAGAGCGAATGGCTTCACGGTAAGCAACCTGTGGTTTACCCACGTTCGCTTCAACGTTGAATTCACGCTTCATACGGTCAACGATGATATCGAGGTGAAGTTCACCCATACCAGCGATGATAGTCTGGTTAGACTCTTCGTCAGTCCATACGCGGAATGACGGGTCTTCTTTCGCCAGACGACCCAGAGCCAGACCCATTTTTTCCTGGTCAGCTTTGGTTTTCGGCTCAACGGCGATAGAAATTACCGGCTCTGGGAATTCCATGCGCTCAAGGATGATGACGTTATCTGGGTCACACAGGGTGTCACCTGTCGTCACGTCCTTCAGGCCGATCGCTGCTGCGATATCGCCCGCACGAACTTCTTTGATTTCTTCACGCTTGTTGGCGTGCATCTGAACGATACGGCCCAGACGCTCACGGTTTGACTTAACCGGGTTGAATACGGTATCACCCGTGTTAACCACACCAGAGTAAACGCGGAAGAAGGTCAGGTTACCTACAAACGGGTCGGTAGCGATTTTAAACGCCAGCGCAGCAAACGGCTCTTTGTCATCGGAATGACGCTCAGCCGGTGTGTCTTTACCGTCGTCCAGGATACCGTTGATCGCGGTAACGTCAGTCGGTGCTGGCAGGTATTCAACAACCGCATCCAGCATCGCCTGAACACCTTTGTTCTTAAATGCAGAACCACAGGTCACCAGGATGATTTCGTTTTTCAGAACGCGCTTACGCAGAGAAGTTTTGATCTCTTCTTCTGTCAGCTCTTCACCGCCGAAGAATTTCTCCATCAGCTCGTCAGAACCTTCAGCTGCGGCTTCAACCAGTTTCGCACGCCATTCTTCAGCCAGTTCCTGCATGTTGGCTGGAATGTCTTCGTAAACGAAGGTCACGCCCTGGTCTTCATCGTTCCAGTTGATCGCTTTCATTTTCACCAGGTCAACAACACCGGTGAAGCTGTCTTCTGCGCCGATAGCCAGCTGAAGTGGGACTGGGTTTGCACCCAGACGCGCTTTCATCTGGTCAACAACTTTCAGGAAGTTAGCACCCATGCGGTCCATTTTGTTAACGAACGCGATGCGTGGAACTTTATATTTGTTAGCCTGGCGCCATACGGTTTCAGACTGTGGCTGAACACCACCAACTGCACAGTAAACCATAACTGCGCCATCAAGCACACGCATAGAACGCTCAACTTCGATGGTGAAGTCAACGTGTCCCGGGGTGTCGATGATGTTTACGTGGTGTGGTTCAAACTGCTTAGCCATACCAGACCAGTAGCAGGTGGTCGCAGCTGACGTGATGGTAATACCACGTTCCTGCTCCTGCTCCATCCAGTCCATGGTTGCTGCGCCGTCATGAACTTCACCGATTTTGTGGTTTACACCGGTGTAGAACAGAACACGTTCGGTAGTTGTAGTCTTACCGGCGTCGATGTGCGCACTGATACCAATGTTACGGTAGCGCTCAATGGGTGTTTTACGAGCCATTTGATTCCTCTGATTCTTAGACGTTCTAAGTTAATAAAGCCCAGCAGGTAAGCCACTGGGACGCCCGCTGGGTTAATAACACCTACGCAGCTGTTACCAGCGGTAGTGAGCGAACGCCTTGTTGGCTTCAGCCATACGGTGAACGTCTTCACGTTTCTTCACTGCAGTACCTTTGTTTTCTGCAGCATCAGAAAGTTCGTTCGCCAGGCGTAAAGCCATAGATTTATCACCGCGTTTACGAGCAGCTTCTACGATCCAACGCATTGCCAGGGCATTACGACGAACCGGACGGACTTCAACTGGAACCTGGTAGGTTGAACCACCAACGCGACGTGACTTAACTTCGACAGTCGGACGTACGTTTTCGAGAGCAACTTCGAAAGCTTCCAGACCATCTTTACCAGCACGTTGAGCCAGGGTATCAAGTGCGGTATAGACGATTGATTCAGCAGTAGATTTTTTACCATCTACCATCAGGATATTTACAAATTTAGCCAGCAGCTCTGATCCGAACTTAGGATCCGGCAGAATTTTACGCTGACCAATGACGCGACGACGTGGCATGGAAATACTCCGTTGTTAATTCAGGATTGTCCAAAACTCTACGAGTTTAGTTTGACATTTAAGTTAAAACGTTTGGCCTTACTTAACGGAGAACCATTAAGCCTTTGGCTTCTTCACGCCGTACTTGGAGCGTGACTGCTTACGGTCTTTAACACCTGAGCAGTCCAGCGCGCCACGAACGGTGTGGTAACGCACACCTGGCAGGTCTTTAACACGACCGCCACGGATCAGGATCACGGAGTGTTCCTGCAGGTTATGACCTTCACCGCCGATGTAGGAGGTGACTTCAAAACCGTTAGTCAAACGCACACGGCAAACTTTACGCAGTGCTGAGTTTGGTTTTTTAGGAGTGGTGGTGTACACACGAGTACAAACACCACGTTTCTGCGGGCAAGCTTCCAGCGCCGGCACGTTGCTCTTTGCAACTTTGCGGACGCGTGGTTTGCGAACCAGCTGGTTAACTGTTGCCATTAAATAGCTCCTGGGATTTAGCTTTTTGCTTCGTAAACACGTAATAAATCACCTCGTAGAATTACGAGGAGGCAGAATTTTAGGGCTGTGTCAAAAGGGTGTCAAGAAATAACCAGGGGGTTAACGAATTACCAGGCCATTTGTTGTCGATGTTTTACCGTTAACGCAACGAAGAAAGTATAGTCTACTGGCTGCACAATGGGGGAAATTTGCTCACCCAGCCCGCGTGCATTCAGGTCCGCTTCCAACGCCCACACGTTTACCCCACTGGCGCTCAGTTTTTCCAACGCCTTACTGCCCTGCATCGCAGCCAGCACGCCGTCCTGCAGCAATAACAGGTCGTCGTCCGGGCTGAGGAGCAAAGACAGCGAATCGATATCACTGTAGGCCGGAGAATGAAATAAAGTATGCAGCATTACACGCTCTTAAAAAGTCACAATACGGTCATAGCTCGCGAGTTTTTGACGCAGCAACGGCGCATCTAAAATCTCAGCATCCAAAATGCGCGGCGCACGTTCCGCTAAACCGCGATCCCGTAACGCGTCCCGACACAGGTAACATTGCTCAATATCGTACAGCGCCAGCACACCAAAGGTCGCGGCATAATGACGGGCGTGAATGCTTTCTGGCTGTTGCCCGCCGCAGAGCTGGAGCACGCCATCGCCGATAAAAAACAGGCCAATATCGTCGCTTAACGCGCCGGTGGCCAGCGCAGCATCCAGTCCTTCACGCCCCGCGCTGCTACCATGCGGCGCACGGGTAAAAACAAATGCAACACGATTCATTAAAACTGCACCATACGTTCGCAACGCAGCAGAGCTTCCGCCAGCGCGCCTAACCCCGCCAGCGTAAAGCCGGGTTGAAGATTAGCGCCGGGCAGCGCCAGCCGTGACGCTTCCTGCTGGTCGGTCACACCGCGGCGTAACGCCGCCGCAACGCAGATATTCAGCGCGACGCCCTGAGTCTGACTGAGTGTCTGCCATGCCCTTACCAGATCAAACTCATCACTTGCCGGTGCCGTCAGCTGATTCGCATTCAGCACTCCTTCGCGGTAAAAGAACACGCTTTCCAGTTGATGGCCGGCTGCCAGCAACGCGTTGGCAAACAGCAAGGCGCTGGTCGCCTGCTGCGTGCCATAAGCCGGTCCCGTCACTAACAGCGCGTAGCGCATTAGCGATCCTGCCCCTGAAAGTCGCCATTTTTAAACTGACGGATGTACAGATACACGGTGTGTTTAGAAATATTTAAGCGGTCCGCCACCTGATTAATCGCGTCCTTGATGTCAAAAATACCTTTCTCATACAGGTTCAATACGATCTGACGATTCTTGGCATTATTAGAGACGTTGCGATCGGCGCTCACCTCTTCAATAGTAAATTCCAGCGTTTGCATCACCAGGTCGTCTACCGAACTGGCGAAGTTGACGTTAGAGTCAACCTGATGCATCTCAGGCGGAAGAAATGTCGACATAATCTGCGAAAACGGAACATCAAGGTTCATATTGATACACAGCAGCCCAATCACCCGCTGCTGTCGGTTACGAATCGCGATGGTCACTGACTTCATCAGCACACCGCTTTTCGCGCGGGTAAAGTAGGCACGGGAAACATTGCTGTCTGCACCCTGCATATCATGCAGCATGCGCAGTGCTAAATCCGTAATGGGCGATCCCACTTTACGCCCTGTGTGCTCGCCGTTAGCAATGCGCACGGCCGAACAGTTCAAATCCTCCAGTGAGTGAAGGACGATTTCGCAATGCGAGCCAATCAACATGGCAAGGCCATCTACGACGGCCTCATACGACTTTAGAATATCGTAATCAGTTTGCTCGAACGGATGCTGCTCCAGAAGATCGAAGTCGCTCAGTTCACCGGGATTGAATGGATTAGACATTGAAGACATCACCCTACATGGCTGGAGCCTGTCTCAGCGGCTTACGGGCAGACTCAATATTGGGATAGTTATGCAGGCGATAGTCTGGCAAATGTCGCGGGCTTATGCCAGAGGTTTGTCATAAACAGAAACCGCCACCCGAAGGTGGCGGTAGACAGATTACTGCGATTTCTTCGCGTCAGCAGCAGGGGCCTGCGTTTTTTCATCCGCTTTCGGAGCAGGTTTGATATCAAGCAGTTCAACATCAAACACCAGGGTGGAGTTAGCCGGAATACCCGGAACGCCGTTTTTACCGTAAGCAAGGTTCGGTGGAATGACCAGCTTGATCTTACCGCCTTTCTTAACGTGCTTCAGGCCTTCGGTCCAGCCCGGGATCACGCCATCAAGACGGAATGACAGAGGCTCACCGCGCGTGTAAGAGTTGTCGAACTCAGTACCGTCAATCAGCGTACCTTTATAGTTGACGACCACGGTATCGCTGTCTTTCGGCGCATCACCGGTGCCTTCTTTCTCTACTTTGTAAAGCAGACCGCTGTCAGTTTTCTTCACGCCGCTCTCTTTGGCAAACTTAGCGCTGTAAGCTTCCCCTTTCTCAGCGTTTTCTTTCGCGTCTTTTTCCATCTTGGCTGAAGCCGCGCCTTTCACACGCACTTCAAACGCCTGCAGTGTTTGCTCGATTTCTTCGTCAGACAGTTTGCTCTTGCCACCGAATGCATCCTGAACACCGGCAATCAGCTGCTGTTTGTCCAGTTTGATGCCCAGCTTCTCTTGTTCTTTCAGAGAGTTGTCCATGTAACGGCCCAGCGATGCACCTAATGCATATGCAGATTGCTGATCTTCGTTTTTGAAGGCAGCGTTTTTTGGAGCCTGGGGAGCAGTCTGAGGTGCATCAGCAGCAGCCGGTGCCGCTGCAGTTTCTGCGGCCATTGCCAGCGGAGCATTTAGCGCAACGGCCATGGTGGTAGCTAACAATGTGACTTTGAACAGTGATTTCATCCTTTCTCCAAAACCGAAGCCTGACACCTCGGGAATCATTGCGGACTGCGGGCCCACACTATAACTTTACGTGGCAGTGGCGAACACTCCCACAGCGTAATTATCCTGGTCTACTTCCGACCTTTTTTGCATCAGGAAGTTTCACCAGAGATGATGCCATCTGGGCCATTTTCAAGCTAAACACTAAATTAAAGATAAAAAATAGGGCAATTCTGCAACGTCAGCCATTAGAATTGCGCGCTGAGTAGCACCTTAACAGGAGAACAGGTCATGCAACAGTCAGAGTGGGAACAACGTATTGAAACGCTTGAAAGTAAACTGGCTTTTCAGGAGATGACCATCGATCAACTGAACAATACCGTGGTCCAGCATGAACTTGAAATGAGTAAGATGCGCGAACATATGCGCCTGCTGCTTGAGAAGTTCAAAGCCAGCGCGCCATCGATGATTGCCGATCCTTCTGAAGAAACGCCACCGCCTCATTACTGATCCAGGCGGTTATCGACGCGCGCACCGCGACAGGCAGAAAAAAGTAAGGCCACCCGGAGGTGGCCTTGACATGCAGATTTGAACTTAGTGGCTGCAACCGCAACCACCGGTACCGCAACCACCCTGACCGTGGTCATGGCCGTGATCGTGGTCATGATCGTGATGATGACCATCTGCACCGTGAACGTGGCCATGGGCCAGCTCTTCCGGTGTGGCTTCACGAATCGCAACCACCTCAACATTGAAGTTCAGGTTCTGACCTGCCAGCATGTGGTTACCGTCAACCACAACATGCTCGTCTTCAACTTCGGTGATTTCAACCGGTACTGGGCCCTGATCGGTTTCTGCCAGGAAACGCATACCAACCTGTAATTCATCAACGCCCATAAAAACGTCTTTTGGTACGCGCTGTACCAGGTTGTCATCGTACTGACCGTAAGCGTCGTTTGCAGGAATGTGCACCTCAAACTTATCGCCCGCTACGTGGTTTTCCAGCGCGTTTTCCAGACCAGAAATCAGGGAACCATGACCGTGCAGATAGTCTAACGGTGCACTCACCGGTGACTCGTCAACCAACACACCGTCTTCTGTACGTACCTGATAGGCCAGGCTTACCACCAGGTCTTTTGCTACTTTCATGATATCTCCTAACCGTTGAGAACAAAGATCCCGTCTCATTGGTCTATTCTTGCGTGCAATAACACCAACCAGAAAGGTTCGGGGCTGAGTACAAGAGGTTATCTTTTTCTCTTGCGACCACAGCGTTAATGGCGTCAATTGTAACGGAATTCAATCCCGCTGTGTGGTTAAGCTTAAAAAAAGCTGGGCCATTTCGCTACTCGGGATGGAAAATTCCGATCACCTGCTCATTGCTGCGAACCTGATCGCGTGCCTGTTTATCCGCTTCGCGCATTTGATGGCCGCACTTCACACACTCAACCACATCGACATTGTTTTCACGCCACATGGCCAGCGTGTCTTTTTCCTGGCAGTGCGGACAAACCGCACCGGCAATAAAACGTTTACGCATGATGCTCTACCTGCCTTCTCTGATTACTGATCGTCGTCCCAGTCATGGATCTGACGCCGTTCATGCTGCATTTCACGCTGGAAGATATCTTCAAGTTCCCGACGGGCTTCACGCGCACGAGAAATCTGTGCATTGTCGGAATGGGCGGGCATCAGTTCCCGTAACATGCGCATATCCAGCCGACGGAAATGCTGCTGTGCGCGGTGCGCCTGATGCGGATGCATACCCAAAGACATCAATGTTTTACGCCCCAGTTCCAGCGCACTGGAAAAGGTTTCACGCGAGAACTGCGTAACGCCCGCCTGAAGTAGCTCGTGGGCTTCTACGCGGCCGCGAGCACGCGCCATGATGTGCAGATGCGGAAAATGCTGCTGGCAGAGATGGACAATCGTCATGGCATCTTCCGGATTACTGCAGGTAATCACAATGGATTGCGCACTGGCCGCCCCGGCTGCACGCAGTAGCTCCAGCTCGGTGGCATCGCCATAATAAACCTTGTAGCCATATTTACGCATCAGGCTCACCGCGCTGATATCGCGCTCCAGTACCGTGATACGTTTATTGTTCGCCATCAGCAAGCGGCCAACGACCTGACCAAAACGACCAAAGCCCACCACAATAACCTGCGGCTGATCGTCTTCAACGAACGGCTTTTCAGCATCTTCGTCGATTTCATTGAAACGACGTGCTAACAGACGGTCAATGCCTTGCATCAACAGTGGCGTCGTCATCATGGACAGCGTCACGGTTACCAGCAGAAGCGGAAGTTGATCGCCCGAAAACAGTTTGGCGGATGACGCGGCTGAAAACAGGACGAAGGCAAACTCACCGCCCTGACTCAGTACACCGGCAAACTGCTGGCGCTCCGAGCTGCGCAGACCATAAATACGTGCCAGTACGTATAAAACCAGGATTTTTACCGCCACCAGCGCCAGTACGCCCAGCAAAATCGCGATAATATGGGTATAGAGCACGCCAAGATTCAGCGCCATGCCAACTGAGATAAAAAACAGCCCCAGCAGCAAACCTTTAAACGGCTCAATCGCCACTTCCAGCTCATGCCGGTATTCACTTTCCGCCAGCAGAATGCCGGCGATAAATGTCCCCAGCGCCATGGACAATCCCAGCGCATCCATAAACAGCGCCGATCCTAATACCAGCAGCAGTGAAGCAGCGGTAAACACCTCGCGTACGCCCGATGCCGCGATATAACGAAAAATGGGGCGCAGCAAATAACGGCCACCCACTAACATGCCAGCGAAGGCCAGCACCTTCATGCCCACTTTCATCCAGTCGATACTGCCGCTGTCATTGCCTGCCAGCAGCGGAATCAATGCCAGAGCTGGAATGACGGCCAGATCCTGGAACAGCAGTACTGAAAAGCCTAACTGCCCGGCTTCACTGCGATTCATTCCCTTGTCGCGCATCAGCTGGAGCGCCATCGCCGTGGATGACATTGCCAAACCAATGCCGCCAATAACCGCCGCTCGCCAGTCAAATTTGGTCAGCCACAGCAATACGCCGAGAATGGCCGCTGAAAAAATCACCTGCGCCGCACCGATACCAAAAATAGAACGGCGCAGCGCCCAAAGCTTTGCCGGATTAAGCTCCAGCCCGATGATAAACATCAGAAACACGACGCCCAGCTCAGAAAAGTGCAGAATCTCATCGACGTCGCTAATAAACCCTAGTCCCCATGGCCCGATAGCAATACCGGCCAGCAAGTACCCTAAAACCGCGCCAATACCGAGACGCGCCGCTACCGGTACGATCAGCACCGCCGCAACGAGATAGATTACCCCCGCGGTCAGTAGCGTTTGTCCTTCCATTTATAACCCTCCATTTGGCAGCGGTGCTGCCAGCCAGTCGCTGTAAGCGCGGGCATAGTTTTTCAGTAAATCGGGATCCTGACGGCGAGCCCAGTAAATAATCATCGGCGGCATCCAGTGCATGCGGCACATCTGCGCCGTCAGCTCGAAGGGACGTAAAATGTCATTCATGGCGTAGCGATTTAGCCCCTGGCGCTGAAAGGCGGACTCTGGCTCACCGGTGGTCACAATACTGCGCCAGTATTTGCCTTCAAGCGCATTACCATCCACGCCGTTGGCAAAGCCGCGCGACAGCACGCGATCCAGCCACTCTTTTAACAGCGCCGGGCAGCTGTAGGTGTAAAGCGGATGTTGAAAAATAATCACATCATGCTCACGCAGCAGCTGTTGCTCGTGGTAGACATCAATAAAAAAATCCGGGTAGGCAGCATAGAGATCGTGAACGGTGACATGTTCTGTTTTCTCTGCCGCCTCCAGCAAAATGCGATTTGCCTTTGAATCCTGTGCTTCAGGATGAGCAAAAAGCAGCAAAATCTTAGGTGGCTGCGACATCCTTTCCCTCCAAAGCGTCGTCATTGGTGCAGATTTCCGCTACCATGCACAACGCAACAAAAACCCAATTATGTTGCAGGTAAATTAACATATTCTGACGATACGGCGCTTATGATTGTCTTCTCTGCCCTACAAATTCGCCGCGGTATCCGCGTTCTGCTCGATAACGCGACCGCCACCATCAATCCCGGCCAAAAAGTCGGACTGGTGGGTAAAAACGGCTGTGGAAAATCCACGCTGCTGTCGTTGCTGAAAGGCGAGATCAGCAGCGATGCTGGCTCATTCACCTTTCCCGGCAACTGGTCACTGGCCTGGGTAAATCAGGAAACCCCTGCCCTGAGCCAGGCCGCCCTTGACTATGTGATCGATGGCGATCGTGAATACCGCCAGCTTGAGGCAGAACTGGCAGAGGCGAACATCAGAAATGACGGAAATGCCATTGCTTTGGTACACGGAAAGCTCGATACCATTCAGGCCTGGACCATCCAGTCACGCGCCTCGAGCCTGCTGCATGGACTGGGATTTAGTCAGGAGCAGCTTCAGCGCCCGGTAAGCGACTTTTCGGGCGGCTGGCGCATGCGGCTAAACCTGGCTCAGGCGTTACTGTGCCGCTCAGATTTGTTGCTGCTGGATGAACCGACCAACCACCTCGATCTGGATGCGGTTATCTGGCTGGAGCGCTGGCTGAAAAGCTATGAAGGTACGCTGATCCTGATCTCGCACGATCGCGATTTTCTCGATCCCGTGGTGGATAAAATTATCCACATCGAGCAGCAGACGATGATGGAGTACACCGGGAACTACAGCTCCTTCGAACGCCAGCGCGGCGCCAAACTGGCCCAGCAGCAGGCGTTATATCAGAGCCAGCAGGAAAAAGTGGCGCATCTGCAGAAATATATTGATCGCTTCCGTGCTCAGGCAACCAAGGCGAAGCAGGCCCAAAGCCGCATCAAGATGCTGGAGCGCATGGAGCTGATTGCGCCAGCGCACGTGGATAACCCCTTCAGCTTCAGCTTTCGTGCACCGGAGAGCCTGCCGAATCCGCTGCTGAAAATGGAAAAAGTCACCGCAGGCTATGGCGATCGCATCATTCTTGATGCCATTAAGCTTAACCTGGTGCCCGGCTCACGTATTGGCCTGCTGGGGCGCAACGGCGCCGGTAAATCGACCCTGATTAAGCTGCTGGCCGGTGAGCTCAGTGCCAAAGAGGGTGAGATTGGGCTGGCAAAAGGCATCAAGCTGGGTTACTTCGCCCAGCATCAGCTGGAGTTCCTGCGCGCCGACGAGTCCCCTTTACAGCACCTGTCCCGTATCGCGCCAAAAGTGCTGGAGCAGCAGTTACGTGACTATCTCGGCGGTTTTGGTTTTCAGGGTGATAAAGTCACAGAGATAACAGCGCGTTTCTCCGGTGGAGAAAAGGCGCGCCTGGTGCTGGCGCTGATTGTCTGGCAGCGCCCTAACCTGCTGCTGCTGGATGAGCCAACCAACCATCTGGATCTGGATATGCGCCAGGCACTCACCGAAGCGCTTATCGATTTCGAAGGCGCGTTAGTGGTGGTTTCGCACGATCGTCATCTGTTACGTGCCACCACGGACGATCTCTATCTGGTTCACGATGGCAGCGTAGATGTGTTTCCCGGCGATCTGGAAGACTATCAGCAGTGGCTGAGCGACCTGCAAAAACAGCAGTCTCAGCAGGATGCGGCACCCAGGCAGGATTCCGGCAACAGCGCTCAGGCGCGCAAGGACCAGAAGCGCCGTGAAGCGGAGCTGCGCACGCAGACCCAGCCGCTGCGTAAAGAAATTGAGAAGCTGGAAAAGCAGATGGCAAAATGGCAAAGCCAGCTCGCCGACGCCGAAGCCCTGCTCTCAGACAGCGCCCTCTATGAGCAAAGCCGTAAGGCCGATCTCAGCGCCGCGCTACAAAAACAGGCCGAGAGTAAATCGGCCCTGGAAGAGGTGGAGATGGCCTGGCTGGATGCACAGGAAAAACTGGAAGCCATGCTCACCGCCTGATAAAGGCGGTGATGTTTCTTGCTCTTGCCTTACTCCTCCGCACCGGCTCCAGCGCCGGGTGCGGATCAATAAGGCCGGTCACCTAGCACCGTCGCCCGCTGCATCACTCGCCTCGCCGGATAGTAGTCCGCATTCGCATAGTGCTGTGTCACCCGGTTGTCCCAGATAGCCAGGTCGTTTGGCTGCCAGCGCCAGCGCACCTGAAACTCGGGCCGGGTCACGTGGGCAAACAAAAAGCCCAGTAGCGCGTCGCTCTCTTTCTGACTGATATCCATAATTCGCGTAGTAAACCCCTCGTTGACAAACAGGGCCTTCTTGCCACTCACGGGATGGGTGCGGATCACCGGATGATAAACGGGGGGATTTTTCGCCACAGCCTGCTGCCACTGCCGATGCGCCTCTTCCGTCTTGCGATGCTTATATTCAGGAAACGCCTTGGTAAAGTCATGCTCTGCACGTAACTCAGCCAGTAATGTCTTAAAAGGCGCAGACAGCGCCTCGTAAGCGGCAATGCCGCTGGTCCACAACGTATCGCCCCCAGACTCAGGCAGCACTTTAGACGCAAGTAACGCCACGGCGGGCGGCGTTTGAATAAAGGTCACATCGGTATGCCAGTTGTCATTATCCGGCGGATTATCCTGGTGCGTGTCCAGAACGATGATCTCTTCCACGCCCTCGGCATGAGGGTAAACCGGATGAATATGGAGATCGCCAAAGCGAATCGCCAGTGCGCGATGCTGCTCGGGCGTAATGACCTGTTCGCGCAGGAACAGCACCTGGTGACGCAGCAGCGCATGATAAAGCTGTTCAAACTGCGCGTCGCTGAGGGGACGTGATACATCAAGGTTGCCGACCTGGGCACCGATAAAAGGCCCCAGCGGCTTGATGGCTAACTTTTCGTTCATTTTTGCTCTCCATTCCAGGGCGTTAACCGGCGTTGCAACGCACGCAGACTCAGCTCTAAACCAAACGCAATCACGGCAATGACCGCGATCCCTGCCAGCACCACATCCGTAGCAAGAAACTCGCCCGCCGACTGCACCATAAAACCCAAGCCTCGGGTTGCCGCGATTAACTCGGCAGCCACCAGCGTTGACCATCCCACGCCCAGACCAATCCGTAACCCGGTCAGTATCTCCGGCAGGGCGCCAGGCAAAATGACCCAACGCAGCTGTTGCCAGCGGGTCGCTCCCAACGAGGCCGCCGCACGCAGACGAACCTGCTGAGCATGACGCACGCCCGCCACCGTCGACAGCACCACCGGGGCGAATATAGCCAGATAAATCAACAGGATTTTCGAGGTCTCGCCAATACCAAACCAGATCACCATCAGCGGCAAATACGCCAGCGGCGGTACGGGCCGGTACAGCTCAATCAGCGGATCGATCAACGCACGCACGACCGGGCTGATGCCCATCGCGATCCCCACCGGGATGCCGATCGCCGCCGCCGCGGTTAAGGCAATCAGCATCCGCGTCAGACTGGCCGACAGATGCTGCCACAGCGTGGCGTCCATAAATCCTTGCGGGCCAGCCACCAGCAGTAGCTTACTTACTACCTGCTGCGGCGAAGGTAAAAACAGCGGTGCAATGAGGCCCAGCGCGGTCACGCTCCACCAGACGAACAGCAGCACAAGCAGGCTCAGGGCGCTCAGCGTAAAAGAGGTGGAAAAAGGCCAGCGCAGGCGACGGTGGCGCACGGTGGCCGGCTCATCGTTGATCAGCGCACTCATACAAAGGCCTCCCGCTGTTCAAATACCCGACTCAACACATATTCCCGCTGGGCAATAAAATCAGGATCGGATTTAATGCTCCGGCAGGGTTCGCCCTCCACGAAACGCTGACCAAAATTAAGCGTCATTTTTTCCTGCACGCGCCCTGGCCCGGGAGAGAGCAGCACCAGCTCGCTGGCCAGAAAGATGGCTTCTTCAATGTCGTGAGTGATAAGCAGAATCTGCTTACCGCTGTTGCGCCACAGGGTTAATAACAGGGTTTGCATTTGCTCACGCGTAAACGCGTCAAGTGCGCCGAAAGGCTCATCCAACAGCAACAGTTGTGGATTGGCCGCCAGCGCCCGGGCGATCCCGACGCGCTGGCGCTGGCCTCCTGACAGCTGCCAGATAGGGCGTTTTTCCGCACCTTCGAGTCCGACGCTTTTGATGAAACCCCGTGCAATCTCCTCACGCTGCTGGCGCGCCATGCCGGCTATCTGCAAGCCGAAAGCCACGTTATCCAGCACGTTACGCCACGGCAGCAGGCCTTCGTTCTGAAACACCACGCCACGCTCTGCGCCCGGCCCGCGCACAGGCTCCCCGTCCAGGGAAACCGTGCCGGACTCAACCGGTAAAAATCCGGCGATCAGGTTAAGCAGGGTTGTTTTGCCACAGCCTGACGGCCCCAGCACGACCATCAACGCTTTTTTATCAAGCTGTAACGTGATGTCCTGCAACACAGGCTGGCCGCCATAACTCGCGTTCAGGTGAGCGATACGTAACATGGCGCTCTCCTCAGGGTTTAGCCAAGGGGGCAACAAAGCGGCTGGTGACATAACGGCTGTAATCACTGCCAGCCTGTGGCACTTTTCCCTGCGCTTTCAGAAACTGCGCCGTATCCACAATGGCCTTGTTCACCGGCTGATCCAGCTGTTTAACCTGCTGCGCGGCCGTAAGGTAGGTATTGCCTTTTACCAGTTCCGGAACCGCTTGCTCTGGCACGCCGCTTAAACGCGAAAGCTTGCTGAGGTTGTCAGCCTGTTTCAGCCACTTTTCCGGGTCATCCAGATAGGCTTTCTGCGCCTCAAGGGCGCTGCGGGCAAAGGCGGTAACAATATCAGGATGCTGCTGTGCGAAGTCTTTACGCACGACCCAGACATCCAGCGTAGGCGATCCCCAGCGGCCAACCTGAGAAGAGTCTGTCAGGACCTTGCCGTCCTTTTCCAGTGCATTGACAGCCGGTGCCCAAACGTACGCGCCGTCGATATCGCCCCGCTGCCAGGCGGCCACAATAGCGGGCGGCTGCAGGTTCACCAGTTGGACCTGGGAGGGTTTAATTCCCCAGTGCTTCAAGGCAGCAAGCAGGCTGTAGTGCGTGGTGGAGATAAAGGGGACGGCGATGCGTTTGCCAATCAGATCCTGAGGGCTGGCGATGGTTTTCCTGACAACAAGCGCTTCTGAATTCCCCAACTGAGAGGCGAGCAAAAACGCTTCTATCGGGAGTTGCTGCGTCGCCGCAACCGCTAGCGGACTGGACCCAATATTGCCTATCTGCACATCTCCGGATGCCAAGGCGCGCAATACGCCCGCCCCACTGTCGAATTTGCGCCAGGCTACCGTTGCGCCGCTCTCTTTAGCAAAAGTGTTATCTGCCTGCGCCACCTTGGCCGGTTCGGCAGAGGTTTGATACGCCACCGTCACGTCGACCGCGCCGGCCTGAAACGCCAGCAGTGACAGCACAGTAGCCAAAATGGTTGACTGCCCTTTTAACATGATTTTCCCCATCACTTTTATGATGTGGGCAGTGTTGCTGGCAGGATTAATTTCACAAAGGAATTAAAAGTTATCCCTAATAGAAAGAAATTCTTAGATCATCATCTGCAATAGATTGCTGTTATATGCAAATTAAAATTCAGACAAAAAGCCATAAATTTGTCAGGCGCTCACATGCTGGGTGTGCTATTGATATGCGCTATTATTTGCTCCCGGTGAGGCCTGCGAGTTCGATGTCGATCGACAAAGTTGCCCTGTTAGCTGGCGTGTCTAAAGCCACGGTATCCCGCGTGCTTAACGCTCATCCAGGTGTGAAAGCGGATACGCGCCAGAAAGTGCTGGATGCCATTTCAACCAGCGGCTATCAGCCAAACCTGTTAGCGCGTCAGTTGCGTACCTCACAAAGCCATATGCTGCTGGTGCTGATTTCAGATATCACCAATCCCTTTTGTTCCAGGGTGGTGCAAGGCATTGAAGCGGAAGCCGAAATGCATGGCTACCATATCCTGTTGTGTAATTCCGCCTCGCAGTTTAAACGCGAAGCCGCTTACCTGACGCTGCTCACAGGCAAAGTCGTTGATGGCGTCATTACCATGGACGCGGCGGCCGGGCTGGAAAGCCTTATCGATATCATTGGAGATGCGCCCTGGGTGCAGTGCTCAGAGTTTGATCCCCAGATTGCGGCATCCTCGGTCTCCATCGATCATCTTGAGGCTGCGCGCGATACCGTACATTACCTTGCTGCCAGAGGCCGCCAACGCATTGCACTGGTCAACGGTGACATGCGTTATCTGTATTCCCAGTATCGTGAGCAGGGTTATCGCCAGGCCATTGAGCAAACGGATTTGGGCTGGTCTAAGGTCGTCTATACTGCGGATATTTCCTGTGAAGAAGGCAGTCGGGCTTTACGGGAGATGTTGCACTCACCCGAGCGACCAGACGCGGTCTTTGCCGTGTCCGATGTACTGGCGGTCGGCGTCGTGCATGCGGCGCTGGAAGCAGGCTTGCGCGTGCCCGAGGATTTGGCTGTGGTCGGGTTTGACGGTATTCCCTTTACCGGCAGCCTGAATCCGCCTTTGACCACCATAGAGCAACCGATGAATGAGCTGGGCGCCCGCAGCGTACAGTTGCTGCTGAAAAAAATCCGTCAGCCCCATGCGCCGGTTGTCAGGGAGGTGCTGCCCTGGAAGCGCCTGGAACGCGCCTCCAGTTAACGTCAGCGCCAGATGAGCAGTACGCAGGCTGCGGTTAACAGCCCCATACTGAGGTTAAATATCTTCCACGCGCGCGGACTGCGTAAAACACGGCCAATCATCGCGCCAAACCCCATCCAGATGATGCCCGCGACCAGATTGACCATCACCATCCCTACGCTGATTAACAGGACAGAGTGGCGATATCCGGCACCGGCCAGGCTAAAGCTGGCTATCGCCCCCAGGGCCATTAACCAGGCTTTGGGATTGATCAACTGCAACAATCCTCCCTGCCAGAAGGGCATGGGCGCGACCGGCGCCGCATCGGTCTCCAGCTTTTCGTATGCGGCGGTCGCAATTTTCCATGCCAGCCACAGAAGATAGAGGCTCCCGGCAACTTTCAGGATAAGGTGCAGTGAGGGATAGAGCAGGATCAATCCCCCTACGCCAAACGCCACCATCAGTAGCATCAGTTGCATACCAATCATGATGCCGACCATTAACGGAAGGGTACGGAAAAAGCCAAAGTTGGCGCCCGAGGCGGTGAGTAACATATTATTAGGACCGGGTGTAATCGCCGCGACCCAGAGAAACCCTAACATTGATAAAAAAAGACTGAGTTCCATTAATCCGGGTTCTCCCTCCATTATGTGAAAACTTATCGAAGCTAACAGTGTGATATGGAACAGACAAGCCTTTACAACATGAAATTTTCGGGCCCGGACGGCGCGGCGTTCAGCCCTATGCGCGGCCTGACCAATCCGCATGTGCAAACCATACTGCCGCGCCTGTTCCGCCGTACTATAGCGTTAACGCCTCACTGGCAGCGGCTGGATTTACCCGATGGTGATTTTGTCGATCTGGCCTGGAGTGAAGATCCACAGTTTGCCGCGCATAAACCACGCGTGGTGCTGTTTCATGGTCTGGAAGGAAGCTTCCACAGTCCCTACATCCATGGCCTGATGCAAGTCTGCAGGCAACGTGGCTGGCTGGCCGTAGTGATGCATTTTCGCGGCTGTAGCGGCGAGCCGAACAGGCTAAACCGGATTTACCACTCCGGCGAGACGGAAGATGCACGCTTTTTCCTGACCTGGCTGAAGGCCCGCTGGGGACAGGTTCCTACTGCAGCAGTGGGGTTTTCGCTGGGCGGGAATATGCTGGGTTGCCTGCTGGGCCAACAGGGCAGTGACGTTGCGCTGGATGCCGGCGTTATCGTTTCGGCACCCTTGATGCTTGAACCCTGTAGCGCCCGACTGGAACGCGGGTTTTCCCAAATTTATCAGCGTTACCTGCTGAGCCAGCTTAAAAAGAATGCCAGGCGCAAGCTGCACGCATGGCCCGACACCTTACCGGTCAATCTCAGTCAGCTGAATGCCCTGCGTCGCCTGCGTGATTTTGACGACGCCATCACGGCCCGGGCGCATGGCTTTGCCGACGCCACGGACTATTATCGCCGTGCCAGCGCCCTGCCGTTGCTGAGATCGGTGACAAAACCGTTGCTGATTATCCATGCAAAAGATGACCCCTTTATGAGCGATGAGGTGATCCCGCAAAATGACCAGTTATCTGCCACTATTACCTATCAGCTGACAACACACGGTGGTCATGTTGGATTTGTGAGTGGTACCCTGCGTCAGCCTGAATTGTGGCTGGAACAGCGCGTGCCGCAGTGGATTTCCCCTTATCTGGATAGCTAACCCTGTGATTATTCCCTGGCAACAGGTTTCTCCCGAAACCCTTGAAAACGTTATTGAAGCCTTTGTTCTGCGCGAAGGTACCGACTACGGCGAACAGGAACTCAGCCTGACCGAAAAAGTCGCCAATGTGCGACGCCAGCTGCAGCAAGGTGAAGTCGTGCTGGTCTGGTCTGAGCTTCACGAATCGGTCAACATCATGCGCAAAAGTGAGTTCCGTGGCTGATGCACAGAACGAAAAATCGTGCTAACAATGCTCATCGCCTGATTTCACAGGGAGTTTCACTATGTCGGCACGTCATCCGATTATCGCGGTAACAGGTTCCAGCGGTGCCGGAACCACTACCACCAGCCTCGCATTCCGTAAAATTTTTCAGCAACTCAATTTGCACGCGGCCGAGCTGGAAGGGGACAGTTTCCACCGATTTACCCGGCCTGAAATGGATATGGCTATCCGTAAGGCGCGCGATCTGGGTCGCCATATCAGCTACTTTGGCCCGGAGGCGAATGATTTCGGTCTGCTGGAGCAGACCTTTGTTGAATACGGTGATCAGGGCAAGGGCCAGTCACGTAAATACCTGCATACCTACGACGAAGCGGTGCCCTGGAATCAGGTACCAGGTACCTTTACCCCGTGGCAGCCGCTGCCACCGGATACGGACGTGCTGTTTTATGAAGGACTGCACGGCGGCGTCGTGACGGCTCAGCACAACGTCGCTGAAAAAGTGGATTTACTGGTCGGCGTCGTCCCCATCGTTAACCTGGAGTGGATTCAGAAGCTGGTACGCGATACCGGTGAACGCGGTCATTCGCGTGAAGCCGTAATGGATTCGGTGGTGCGCTCAATGGAAGATTACATCAATTTCATTACGCCGCAGTTCTCACGCACCCATATTAACTTTCAGCGGGTTCCAACCGTCGACACCTCTAACCCCTTTGCGGCACGCACCATTCCTTCACTGGATGAAAGTTTTGTCGTCATCCACTTTCAGGGGCTGGAAGATATTGATTTTCCCTACCTACTGGCCATGCTGCAGGGATCGTTTATTTCCAATATCAACACGCTGGTTGTACCTGGCGGGAAAATGGGGCTGGCGATGGAATTAATTATGGCACCGCTGGTAAAACGGCTCATGGAAGGCAAACGCATTGAATAAAATCAGAGGCCGCGCTGGCCTCTGAATAATTACAGCTCGATAACTTCGTAACTGTGGGTAATTTCCACCCCTTTGCCTAACATAATGGCAACCGAGCAATACTTCTCAGCTGAAAGGTCGACAGCACGCGCCACGGCTTTATCTGAAAGTGCTTTTCCACTGACGATAAAATGCAGGTTGATGCGGGTAAAGATGCGAGGCGCTTCTTCCCGGCGTTCTGATTCGAGTTTTACTTCGCAATCAGCCACATCGTTGCGACCTTTTTGCAAAATTGATACCACATCAATGGCGCTGCATCCGCCGGCCGCCATCAGCACCATTTCCATAGGGCTGGGCGCTTTATCGCCGGAATTGCCGTCCATTAAGACCTGATGTCCGGACGAAGACTCGCCGAGGAATGTTAACCCTTCAACCCATTTGACTCTTGCCTGCATAATCTGGCCCCCAGAATGCCCTGTTTTTGCGTCAGAGTACGCTTTTGCCTGGTAAACAGCAATCCGGAGAAATCAGCCTTATTGCTGAAGCGAGACAACACAAGACAGTCGGCGAAAGCTGTGCTACAAACAGTGCTGAAAATATTTTTCGTCATCCGAAGACGAAGCCGGGAAGAATGATGCGCTCTGCGCAAATGCAGCCCGAATAATTTCCTGAATGGAAACACGCTTAACGCTTTCATCGCCTGGCAGGGAAACTGAGCCCTGTATTTTGGGCACGATTACAATAGAGGATAATAGCGAATGGTTCTCGGCAAACCGCAAACAGACCCTACACTTGAATGGTTCCTGTCCCATTGCCATATTCACAAGTATCCATCCAAAAGTACGCTGATTCACCAAGGTGAAAAAGCCGAAACGCTTTACTACATCGTGAAAGGTTCCGTCGCGGTACTGATTAAGGATGAAGAAGGCAAAGAGATGATTCTTTCTTATCTGAATCAAGGCGATTTTATTGGTGAGCTTGGCCTGTTTGAAGAAGGTCAGGAGCGCAGCGCCTGGGTACGTGCGAAAACTGCGTGCGAAGTGGCAGAGATTTCCTACAAGAAATTCCGTCAGCTCATTCAGGTTAACCCGGATATTTTGATGCGCCTTTCTTCTCAGATGGCTCGCCGTCTGCAGGTGACGTCAGAAAAAGTGGGGAATCTCGCTTTCCTGGATGTGACCGGACGCATTGCACAAACGTTGCTTAATCTGGCTAAACAGCCAGATGCCATGACGCATCCTGACGGCATGCAAATTAAAATTACTCGTCAGGAAATTGGCCAAATCGTTGGTTGTTCACGTGAAACCGTGGGCCGTATCTTGAAGATGCTGGAAGATCAGAACCTGATCTCCGCACACGGCAAAACCATCGTTGTTTACGGCACACGCTAAGCCTGACTGTTCACGGCGTGATGGCGACATTATGCCGTGAATGTCTTGTGTTGAGCCGATGTGGCGAAGAATAATCTATCACCCCGAAGTTAACTATGCGCTGCGCCAGACGCTGGTGTTGTGCCTTCCCGTAGCGCTCGGCTGGCTGTTCGGCGATCTGCAAAAAGGATTGCTGTTCTCATTGGTTCCCGCCTGCTGCAACATTGCCGGTCTGGACACGCCCCACAAACGCTTCTTTAAACGCCTGATCATCGGCGGCAGCCTGTTTGCCCTTGGCAGTTTACTGATGCAGTGGCTGCTGCTTAAAGACGTGCCGCTGCCGCTCATCCTGTTTGCCCTGCCTTTGCTGCTTGGCGTCACCGGAGAGATCAGTCCGCTGCACGCCCGACTGCTGCCCGGCACGTTAATCGCGGCAATTTTTACCCTCAGCCTGATTGGCCGTATGCCCATTTACGTTCCGCCCCTGCTCTATATCGGTGGAACGCTCTGGTATGGCCTGTTCAACTGGTTTTGGTTCTGGCTGTGGAAAGAGCAGCCGATGCGCGAAAGCCTGAGCCTGATCTACCGTGAGCTGGCAAATTACTGTGACGCCAAGTACAGCTTATTGACGCAGCTGACCGATCCGGAAAAAGCCCTGCCGCCCCTGCTGGCGCGTCAGCAAAAAGCGATCGATCTGATCAACACCTGCTATCAGCAAATGCATATGCTGTCTGCGAGTCGCGATCACAGCCACAAACGCCTGACCCGGGCGTTTCAGGTAGCACTGGATCTGCAGGAGCATATCTCCGTCAGCCTGCATCAGCCGGAAGAGGTCCAGAAGCTGGTCGAGCAAAGCCATGCTGAAGCCGTCATCCGCTGGAACGCCAGAACGATTTCAGCCCGGCTGCGCGCGCTGGCCGACGATATTCTGTATCACCAACTCTCTGGTCGTTTCGATATGGACAAGCAGTTGGGTGCGCTGGAGAAAATCGCCCTTCAGCATCCGGACAATCCGGTGGGTAACTTCTGTCTCTATCATTTCAGCCGTATCGCCCGGGTGCTTCGAACCCAAAAGCCGCTTTATCAACGCGACCTGATGGCCGATCGCCAGCGTCGTTTACCGCTGCTGCCCGCGTTGCGGAGCTATCTGTCGCTGCGGTCTTCCGCACTGCGAACGGCCGGGCGTTTTTCCGTCATGCTGATGCTGGGCAGCGCCCTGGCCGTGTTCTTTTCGATTCCTAAGCCCTACTGGATTTTGATGACCATCATGTTTGTCAGCCAGAGCAACTACAGCGCAACCCGCGTACGTATTCAGCACCGGGCCCTGGGAACCTTTGCCGGACTGGCTATCGCGGCGGCGTCGCTACGCCTGGATGTGCCTGAACCGCTGGTGCTGAGCATCATGCTGGTGATTACCTTTATCAGCTACCGTTTTACCCGCCAGTTTTACGGCTGGTCAATAGTGGGATTTACGGTTACGGCCGTTTATACGCTGCAACTGCTCTCCCTTAACGGGGCACAGTTTTTACTGCCCCGCCTGCTGGATACGCTGATGGGCTGCCTGATCGCCTTTGGGGGCATGTTATGGCTGTGGCCGCAGTGGCAAAGTGCCCTGCTGCGCCAGAATGCCCATGATGCGCTGGAGGCCTGTCAGGATGCCCTGCGAATGTTGCTGGGCCCGGAGCAGTCACCCGATGCGCTGGCTTACCAGCGGGTTAAGGTCAACCAGGCGCATAACGCCGTATTCAACTCCCTGAATCAGGCCATGCAGGAGCCGGGATTTAATTCACGCTACCTGCAGGATATGCGCTTATGGGTCACGCACTGCCAGTTTATCGTGGAGCACATTAACGCCATGACCATTCTGGCACGTGAACATACCATGCTGCCGCCCACGCTGGCTGAGCACTACCTGCAATGGTGCGAGATCGCCCTGCAACGGTGTCAGCAAAGGCTGGAATATGACGGGGAAAGTTCGCAGACGGATCTGCTACAGGGCGTGGAAGATATAAATGAGGGGCCGGTCACGGTACTGGAGCAGCACGTCAGGCGCATCCTGGAGCATCTGAAAGTCATGCACACGATCTCTTCTCTGGCCTGGAACCAGCGGCCTCATCATGGCCGCTGGCTGTTGCGCAGTCTGCGCCGCAAATAACTCAGGCAGACAGCACTTTCTCTACCGCACGGGCAAAGCGAGCCATGCCCTCTTCGATATCGGCAGGCTCGATAATCAGCGACGGTGCGAAGCGCATCACATCTGTTCCGGCCACCAGCACCATGACGCCTTCCGCAGCTGACGCATTCAGAATATCGCGCGCCTTGCCCGCATGCTGCGGCTTCAGGGCTGCACCAATCAGCAGGCCTTTACCACGGATATCACTGAACAGGTCATGACGCGCATCAATAGCCTTGAGCGCCTCAACAAACTGCTGGCGGCGGATTTCTACCCCATTCAGTACAGCTGGCGTATTGATAATATCTAACGCGGTTTCTGCGATCGCGCATGCCAGCGGATTGCCGCCATAAGTCGTGCCATGCACGCCAGGCGCCATGGTTGAGGCTACCTCATTGGTGGTCAGCATGGCGCTTACCGGAAAACCGCCGCCCAGCGCCTTCGCCGAGGTCAGAATATCGGGCGTCACGCCGTAGTGCTCATAGGCAAACAACTTACCGCTGCGCCCCATGCCGCTTTGCACCTCATCCAGTACCAGCAGCGCATGGTGTTTGTCGCACAGTTCACGTAACCCCTGCATAAACGCTGGTGTTGCAGGCATCACACCGCCTTCACCCTGAATCGGCTCCACCACAATGGCGCAAGTGTGATCGTCAATCACCGCCTTAACCGCGTCCAGATCGTTGAACGGCACATGAACGATATCGGCGGGTTTCGGGCCAAAACCGTCGGAGTACTTGGGCTGACCGCCCACCGTTACGGTGAACAGCGTCCGGCCGTGAAAGGCGTTGTGAAAGGCAATGATTTTGCTTTTGAACGGGCTGTGGCGTTTACAGGCATAGTAGCGAGCCAACTTAAACGCGGCCTCATTGGCTTCTGCCCCCGAATTAGCAAAAAAGACCCGCTCCGCAAACGTGGCGTTGATCAGTTTACTGGCCAGACGCAGCGCAGGTTCATTGGTAAACACATTGCTGGTATGCCATAAGGTTTCGCCCTGTTTCTTCAGGGTCTCAACCAGCGCCGGGTGGCAATGGCCCAGAGCGGTCACGGCAATGCCGCCAGAGAAGTCGATATATTCTTTACCCTGTTGATCCCAGACGCGGCTTCCCTTGCCTTTTACCGGTACAAACTGAGCAGGTGCATAAACAGGCAAAATGACCTGATCGAACGTCTCACGCGTTACTGCCATATTTTCCGCTGTCATTGACAACCTCATTAACTGATTCGTTGAGTCACGATGAAATAATAATCATGAAATATGCATAAAAAATCACTTAAAGGCAAACACAACTTTACTGGTGCAGGAAATTAGCCAACAGCTGGTGTCCCTGTTCACTGAGGATGCTCTCTGGATGAAACTGCACGCCTTCCAGTGCGAGCGTTTTATGGCGAATCCCCATAATCTCATCCGGCTGGCCGTTACGCAGGCTCCATGCGGTCACCTCGAACGCATCAGGTAAGGTTTCCGTTTTGACAATAAGTGAATGGTAGCGCGTAACGGTCAACGGCTGATTCAGACCGCGGAAGACGCCACAACCATTGTGCTGCACCGCCGAGGTTTTACCGTGCATTACCTCGCGAGCGCGAACGATCTGCGCCCCAAAAACCTGGGCTATCGCCTGATGGCCCAGGCAAACGCCCAGTACAGGAAGACGGCCAGCGTAATGGCGGATGGCCTGCAACGAAATACCGCTCTGATCGGGCGTGCAGGGGCCAGGGGAAATCACCAAATGAGTCAGCGGCAGCGTGCGCATTTCATCAAGGGTAATAGCATCATTTCTTACTACCCGAACCTGAGCACCCAGTTGGCAAAAATACTGGTAGAGGTTCCAGGTAAACGAGTCGTAGTTATCAATAAGCAGCAACATGATTGTGATTTCAGGCAGACCGGAGGGATGCGCTGAGCGTTCAGCATCCAGAGTGATGACCAGAGCGCTATCCTATCATGCTGTTCAGGATGAGTGTGATGTGGGGATGCCGGATAACCGATTTCGTGCAGGGCGACGCACCTGGTGCGCCGCCCTGTGGCGTAAGCGGATCAGGGGGCTTTGGCTTCACTGACGATACGGGCAAAGAGCTTTTCCAGCGGCTGCAACGCGCCGGCGGCACCGGCCTGATTTGCCGCAACCCAGTCTTCGGCGCTCAGGTTGTCCCATTCCAGCACGTAGCCGGCATGCAGCGCCAGCTGTTCAAAGAAAATACGCTGCGCCCTGCCGTTACCTTCGCGGAAGGGATGCAGCATATTGACTTCGCAATAGTACCAGGCAATCCGTTTCACAAACTCAGCCTGAGGCAGACAGGCCAAGGCTTTCTCCTCTTCCAGCGCCGCCATCAGTGCATTTCCCTCTTTTTCGATGTACTCGAAATGACAAAAAGGGGTTTCATCGCGCCAGATGTCCAGCGTACGCAGTTCGCCGGCCCAGCTATAGACGTCCTGAAACAGGGTACGGTGAATATGGCAGAGGTAGGGTAATCCGATCTTGCGCGGGCCCAGTTCAAGCGTGGCAAGGCGCGCGGCACTAAAGCTTAACTCGGCTTTACGCAGCTGCGCGGCATCGTGAATATCAAGAAGGTTTTTCAGTACGGTATCGTTTTGCCACAGGTAGGGATCCTGAGTGACGGCAGTGTTAGCAGCCATATTGCCTCCTCAGTGAGGCCAGACGCGCTTCTGCATCTTCACCCTTGATTTCCGGTTCCGTCAGGGTAAAGCCTTCGAGCCGACAGCTTGCCCGATAGCTGGCATTTCGCCGCTGTTGCCAGAGCGCTGCTTTTTGTTTATCTGTGAGTTTGTTTGCCATACCGCCTCCTGCTCAGGTTTGCTCTAAGTATAAGAGCAAATTTTCCCTTTGCCGGAGACGAGATGGCATGGGATCAAATTACGGTAAGACTTTCGCTGACAAAATGACCACAGGTTTGGTTGGCACATTCTGATACGGGCCCACGTCTTTTGTCGGCACCTGAGAAATTTTATCCACCACGTCCTGGCCTTTGACAATCTTACCAAATACGGCGTAACCAAAATCACGTTGACCATGATCCAGAAAAGCGTTGTCAGCAACGTTCAGGAAGAACTGGCTGGTGGCGCTGTCTTTATCGGCGGTACGGGCCATTGAGATGGTGCCACGCAGGTTGCGCAAGCCGTTGTCTGCTTCGTTTTTAATCGGCGCGTTGGTCTGTTTTTGCTGCATTTCACTGGTAAAGCCACCGCCCTGGATCATAAAGCCAGGAATGACGCGGTGAAAAATCGTGTTGTTGTAAAAACCGCTGTTGACGTAATCCACGAAGTTTTTAACTGAAACCGGTGCTTTTTGATTATTCAGTTCGAGTTCGATATTGCCAGCAGAGGTGGTAAGCAGAACATGCGTATCACCTTTAGCCGCTAAAGCTGAGGCGGAAACAGAAGAGAGCGCTAACAGGGCAACTGCCGCTGTCAAAGTACGTTTAAACATGAGTAATTCCTTACTTTGGAGAGCCAGCTCAAAAACGATATTGATTGTAAAGAGCATGTAATACAAGAGCCAGCGTTTTACCTATATTTACGCTAAAGGCACCCACCAGAGCCTGAATAAGGTTGCTTCCGCTTCGTGACTAAAATCACAGTATTGATGAAATGAATGACATCAGTTTTCACTCTTAGTTTATTAAGATCACGGTTACGTTTACAATTTCTGACGCTTCAGGCTCTCCCGCTTCCTAACAGGTTCAGAACATGACAAATCGTAATCGTATCGGCCTTACCTGGATTAGCTTTCTATCGTATGCGCTTACCGGCGCACTGGTGATTGTCACCGGCATGGTAATGGGCGATATCGCGAAAGATTTCCAGATTCCTATCGACAGTATGGGCAACACCTTCACCTTCCTGAACAGTGGCATTCTGGCTGCGGTTTTCCTTAATGCCTGGCTGATGGTGATTGTGCCGCTCAAACGGCAGCTGATATTCGGCTTTGTGCTGATGGTGTTAGCCGTCATCGGCTTAATGACCAGCCGCGATCTGTCGGTATTTTCACTGTGCATGTTCGTGCTTGGCGTGGTCAGCGGCATTACCATGTCGATTGGCACCTTCCTGATAACCCACATGTACGAAGGCCGTCAGCGCGGTTCACGTCTGCTGTTTACGGATTCGTTCTTCAGTATGGCAGGCACCATTTTCCCCATCCTTGCCGGTATCCTGCTGGCGCGTCATCTGCCGTGGTACTGGGTTTACGTCTGTATTGGCGTGATCTATGTTGGCATTTTTATCATGACGCTGTTTGTTGAATTCCCGGTGCTGCGCAAGCCGGAGAACAGCCCGACCGTTGAGAAAGAGAAATGGGGGGCTGGCGTCCTGTTTCTGGCCATTGCGGCGCTATGCTACATCCTGGGCCAGTTAGGCTTTATTTCCTGGGTGCCAGAGTACGCGACCAAAGTCATGGGCATGAACATTGACGACGCCGGTCAGCTGGTGGGCAGTTTCTGGACCGCCTACATGGTCGGTATGTGGGTGTTCAGCTTCCTGCTGCGCTTCTTTGATCTGCAACGTATTTTGATGGTGCTGGCAGGCCTGGCAACGGTGTTGATGTACTGGTTCGTAAGCAGCCATGACGCCAGCATGCTGAGATGGATTATCTTAACGCTGGGCTTTAGCTCAAGCGCGATTTATACCACCATTATCACCCTGGGCTCGCTGCAAACCAAAGTGGCCTCACCCAAGCTGGTTAACTTTATTCTGACCTGCGGCACGGTCGGCACCATGCTGACCTTTGTTGTGACGTCACCGATTGTGAAAAACAGCGGCGTTCACAGCGCGCTGTTAACCGCAAACGGCCTGTACGCGGTGGTGTTTATTATGTGTGTGCTGTTAGGTCTGGTGACCAAACACCGCTCCCACGGTCATAAAACCCATTAATCTCTCTGGGCGGCGCCACCGTGCCGCCCTCGCCTTTCAGCGTTTAAACGTCACGTCTTCCCACTGTTCTAAACAGATTGCGCTTTTCGCAGGCTGAGTCTCGGCGATCACCTTTCCGCGACGCAGCGAATAGCGCACCGGTACCTGTCTTCTCACCGCGTCAAAGCCGTTTTCCGCTGGCAGGATAATCAAGCTGGCGTCATGCCCGCGTTGAATGCCGTATTCTGCAAGATTCATCGTTTTGGCACTGTGATGGGTGATGAGATCGATCCCGGCATTAATTTGTTCATAGCCCATTAGCTGACACACGTGTAGCCCCATATGCAGCACCTGGAGCATATTGGCCGTGCCCAGCGGATACCAGGGATCAAACACATCATCGTGACCAAAGCAGACGTTAATCTCCGCCTCCAGAAGCTCTTTAACACGGGTAATGCCGCGCCGTTTAGGGTAACTGTCGAAACGGCCCTGAAGATGAATATTGACCAGCGGATTCGCTACAAAGTTAATGCCGGAGAGCTTCAGGAGTCGAAACAGACGCGATGTGTAGGCACCGTTATAGGAGTGCATCGCCGTAGTGTGGCTTGCGGTCACGCGTGCCCCCATGCCATCGCGGTGGGCCAACGCGGCCACGGTTTCAACAAAGCGCGACTGCTCATCGTCAATTTCGTCGCAGTGCACATCCACAAGCCGGTCATAACGGTTAGCCAGCGCGAACGTTTTATGCAACGACTCGACGCCGTATTCCCGGGTGAATTCAAAATGAGGAATCGCCCCGACGACATCTGCGCCGAGCCGCAGCGCCTCTTCAAGAAGCGCTTCACCATTGGGATAAGACAGGATGCCTTCCTGCGGAAACGCCACGATCTGAATATCAATCCAGGGTGCCATCTCCGCTTTAAGTTCCAGCATCGCTTTGAGAGCCGTTAAGGTGGGATCGGATACGTCCACATGGGTACGGACATACTGTATGCCGTTCGCTATTTGCCACTTCAGCGTCTGCATTGCCCGCCGTTTGACGTCCTCATGACTCAGCAACGCTTTGCGCTCTGCCCAGCGCTCAATGCCCTCAAACAAGGTCCCGGACTGGTTCCAGGCTGGCTCTCCCGCGGTTTGCGTGGTATCCAGGTGAATATGAGGTTCAATAAAAGGCGCAAGGGCCAGGCCACCTTCCGCATCCAGCGAGGCGCCGTCCGCAGATATCTGCTGAGGCTGTGCCGTCATTCGGACGATTTTCCCTTCAGCAATTTCTATCTGCCACAGTCCGTCACGTGTGGGCAGACGCAGATTGTTTATCCATCGAAGTGGTGCGGTTGTCATTGCGGGCTCCTGATACGTTAAGCGCTGCTGATTAAAGCTAACACGATAGCGTTGCCCTGCTCCAGATGACTTTGTAAGTCAGTAACCTCACTTAAGGTAATGGGCTGAATCGTGCAGCACTCCCTTAAGAGGTATAGCGTACTGCGATTGATGTACATCAATAAGCACCAGACAGGTGATTCGCCGCTGTCGGATTGTCCTGCACGAAATATTACGCTGGTGGTAAAAACAAAACGGCGAGCCTCTGCTCGCCGTTTACATGCCCGACTCGCCGATTAGGGCTGAGCGACAAAACCTACAGCGTCATAAACCTTTTTCAGGGTTTCCTGCGCCTGAGCACGGGCTTTCTGCGCACCGTCACGCATCACCTGCTCCAGCAGCGCTTCATCGTTACGGAAGCGATGATAACGTTCCTGCAGATCAGTCAGCATACCGGACACCGCATCAGCTACTGCGCCTTTCAGATGCCCGTACATTTTGCCTTCAAACTCCTGCTCCAGCGCCGTTACGGGCTTGCCGGTCACGCCTGACAGAATGTCCAGCAGGTTTGATACGCCCGCCTTCTCTTTAATGTCATAGCGAATGACAGGTGGCTCTTCCGAGTCGGTCATCGCGCGCTTGATTTTTTTGACCACGGATTTTGGATCTTCCAGCAGGCCGATAACGTTATTGCGGTTATCGTCCGACTTAGACATCTTTTTCGTCGGTTCCAGCAAGGACATCACGCGTGCGCCAGATTTAGGAATGAACGGCTCGGGCACTTTAAAGATATCGCCATACAACGCGTTAAACCGGCTCGCAATGTCGCGACTCAGTTCAAGGTGCTGTTTCTGGTCTTCACCCACTGGCACCTGCGTCGTCTGATAAAGCAAAATGTCTGCAGCCATTAGCACCGGATAGCTGAACAATCCCGCGTTGATGTTTTCTTCATAGCGCGAGGATTTGTCTTTAAACTGCGTCATACGGTTCAGCTCACCAAAATAGGTGTAGCAGTTCAGGATCCAGCTGAGCTGCGTGTGCTCGGGCACATGGGACTGAACGAAGATAGTGCTTTTCTCGGGATCGATACCACAGGCCAGATACAGCGCCAGCGTATCTAAGGTGGCTTTACGCAGTGCTGCCGGGTCCTGGCGAACGGTGATCGCGTGCAGGTCGACGATACAGTAAATGCAGTGGAAATCATCCTGCATCTGCACCCACTGACGCAGCGCACCCATATAGTTGCCAATGGTCAGTTCGCCGGACGGCTGTGCGCCGCTGAAAACGATGGGTTTGCTCATGCTTATGTCCTGATAAATTACCGCCCGATAGCGGGCAAAAGTTCGTCAAAAGAGTCAAGGGTGAGATCGGGTTGGCTGGTCGCAATAGGCTCGCCGTAGTTATAGCCAAAGGTCATACCAATATTGGGAACACCAGCCGACTGCGCAGCCAAAATATCGTTGCGCGAATCCCCGACAAACAGCAACTGCGCGGGCAGCAGGCCAAATTTACCCAGCACCAAAAAAATGGCCGCAGGATGCGGTTTTTTCGCTACGACGTCATCACCGCCAATAATCAGCGAAAACGCGTCATCAATCCCCAAAGACTTCAGCAGCGGGGCGACAAACGGCGTAGGCTTATTGGTCACAATCGCCATCGGTATGCCCTGCGCCTGCAGGGTTACCAGCGTTTCCTTAACCTGAGGAAACAGCGTGCTGCCGGCTTCCACGGTACTGGCATAGTGCTTGTCAAAGAGCACTCGCGCATCACGCTGCTCATCCTGCTGTGGCTCACGCCCCAGCGCCCAGGTCAGCGCGCGGGCCATCATGATATCCGCACCGTTACCAATCCAGGTGGACACGCGCGCCACGCCAGCAGCCGGTAAACGCAGATCCGCAAGCGTCAGATCGATTGCGTCAGCCAGGCCCGGCGCGCTGTCGACCAGCGTACCATCCAGATCGAACGCCAGTGCGCGTATATCAGTGAAATGAGCCATTGGCTTTCTCCAGCTCGTTTCGCATGTCATCGATTACTTTTTTATAGTCCGGATGGCCAAAGATGGCTGAACCGGCCACAAACATATCCGCGCCTGCTGCGGCGATCTGGCCAATATTATCAATCTTCACGCCGCCGTCCACTTCCAGACGAATGCTGTAGCCGCTCTGATCGATGCGCTTACGCGCTTCACGTAGCTTATCCAGGGTGCCGGGAATAAATGACTGCCCGCCGAAGCCAGGGTTCACCGACATCAGCAGAATGATATCCAGCTTATCCATCACGTAATCAAGGTAGCTGAGCGGCGTGGCGGGATTGAAGACCAGGCCGGCTTTGCAACCGTGCTCTTTGATCAACTGCAGCGTACGGTCAACATGCTCGCTGGCTTCCGGGTGGAAAGTAATGTAGGTGGCACCAGCTTTGGCAAACTCGGGAATTAACGCATCCACGGGCTTCACCATTAAATGCACATCGATTGGGGCCGTAATACCGTAATCGCGCAACGCTTTCAGTACCATCGGTCCCATGGTCAGATTGGGAACATAGTGGTTGTCCATAACGTCGAAGTGAACCACGTCGCCTCCGGCCGCCAGTGCTTTCGCAGTGTCTTCACCCAGGCGAGCAAAGTCTGCCGAAAGGATGGAAGGGGCCAGCAAATATTGTTTCATCCGATTCTCCACTGTTGTGCGCCAGCATCGCTGCTGGCGAAATACCCTGGCCGCGGACGAAACAGACTAGCGATAGAGTGCCAGCAGTTCGTCGACCTTGGTGCGGCCGGTTATGCTTCGGCTAATAGAACGCCGGACTTTAACCACATGTAACACGGCATCCTGATACCAGCAACGCGTCAGCTCAGTATCATGATTAGAAATCAGTACCGGAATCTGGCTCTCAGACGCCAGCTTAGCCGCCAGCTGTGCCAGATGCTGCTGTTCATGCAGACTGAAACTATTGGTGTGGTAAGCCGTAAAGTTAGCCGTCGCGGACAGTGGCGCGTACGGCGGATCACAATATACCACAGAGCCTTTCCGGGCATTGTTTAGGGTAACATCGTATGATTCACAGACAAACGTCGCTTTCTGCGCACGTTCGGCAAACCACAGTAACTCTGCTTCCGGAAAATATGGTTTGCGGTAGCGACCAAAAGGGACGTTGAACTCGCCGCGTAAATTGTAGCGACACAGGCCGTTGTAACAATGGCGATTAAGATAGAGAAATAGCAGCGCACGCTGATAAGCATCCTGGCTGAGATTGAATTCAGTGCGGAGCTGGTAATAGCAGGCTTCGTTATTCCCTTCAGGCGTAAAGAGTAAACGCGCATCGCGGATAAAATCTGCCGTACGCGTTTTCACGATGTTGTAGAGATTGATGAGATCGTTGTTGATATCGGCCAGATGATAGCGATCAAAATCGGTGTTGAGAAACACTGAGCCAGCGCCAACAAAGGGTTCGATCAGGCAATCACCTTGCGGCAGGTAACGGTGGATCTCTTCGACTAAGGGAAACTTTCCCCCCGCCCATTTCAAAAAAGCGCGATTTTTTTTCATGCTGTCGTGGTAATTACATCTTATTGTGAGGCTGTGGTTAAACCGACAGCAGATCTGCGCTTAAAACGGGACCGGCAACGGCCGGTCCCACATCATTTATTGGCTGGCTTCTTTCCTGACCTGACTGACCGGTTTTACCCATGGGTTCTGTGCGCGGACGGCGGCAGGCAAGGTAGCTACAGCGCGTTTTGCGTCCGCGGGCGTTGCATACGCACCACTCACCAGCACGTACCAGGGTTGGCCATTGCGCGTCGTCTTATACACATGGTACGCGCTCAGATTCTGTTTCCTGGCCCATGCATTCAGGCTTTCTGCTTTGGAGGCACCGCTCAGCTGCAGAGTGTAATTGCCGCCAGGCAGCGATTTACTCGCCGCTGCGCCGCTGCCAGTGGCTTTAGCTGGCGCAGTATGCGCGGCAGTGTGCGCTGGCGTGGTGTGGGTTTTATGCTCGCTGGCTGCGGGCTTAGTCGCGGTTTTGACTGGTTGCTCACGCATGTGACGTGGGGCGACTGCGGTCTGACCTGAAGGCGCCCGGCCTGTTGTTGCTGGCGCTGAACCGGCTTTGCCGCTAACCGTGGCAGGCGCCGTAGGCAGTGAGCTGCTGTTTTCTGCTCCCTGCACCGCGCCATCAACCTGCTGCTGTTGATTGGTCAGGGCGCTGTTGAGATCGCCGGGTAACGTTACGCGCTGCTGATTTGCTGGGGTTTCAACGGGCGCTGCCTGCGTCGGCGTTGAAGCCACCGGCGGCATAGAAATATCGCGTGGCGCATTTGTCGCTCCGGCAGAAGAATCCGTACCCGATGCATTCTGCGCTGTCGAAGAGGACGGCTGAGTCCCTGCGGCATTTTGTCCACCGCTCATGGCGGTAGATCCACTCAGATCAATATTTTTTTCGCTGCCCGTTCCCGCGGCTCCGCTGGCAGGCGCGTTCTTATTATCGCTGGCCGAAGAGGACTTACTGTCGTCAGAACCGTTGAGCGCAGAACCGATTCCCAGCACTAACAGCAGTAACACCAGAATCCCGACGCCCATCATGACATGCTGGCGCGATACCGGTGCTTTCGTCGCAGAAGACGATTTACGTGGGCGCGAGGGACGACGGTCGCTGGCGTCAGGTTTTAACTCATCATCCGGTTTGAACTCATCCATTTTGCCTCCTCCGTAAAGCGGCATCCCGCACTGCGCACCTGCGCGCCGCGTCACCACTTACCTGCTTAATATCAAGATTTCTGGCAATCATTAATTGCAGCCATCACCATATCATGAGCCACGCCACCGCGCACTTCAGCGCGACCAATGGACAGCGGCAGTATCAGACGCAATTCACCGGCCAGCACTTTTTTGTCACGCATCATATGCGGCAAATAGTCCTCTGCCTGCATCTCTACCGGCCCGTTCACCGGTAAACCGGCCCGCTGCAGTAAAGCAATGATGCGATCGGTGTCCTGTGCGCTGAACTGGCCCAGACGTTGCGCCGTGCGCGCCGCCATGACCATCCCGGCAGCAATCGCCTCACCATGTAACCAGTTGCCGTAGCCCATATGGGCCTCAATGGCATGACCAAAAGTATGACCCAGATTCAGTAATGCGCGCTGACCGTGCTCGTGCTCATCTGCGGCAACGACCTCCGCCTTCAACTCGCAGCAGCGGCGAATACACCAGGCCAGTGCAGATTCATCCAGTGCCAGAAGCCCATCAAGATTCTGCTCAAGCCACTGAAAGAATTCACCGTCCAGGATAATGCCATACTTGATGACTTCAGCCAGACCGGAAGCCAGTTCACGTGACGGCAGTGAACGAAGACACACCGTATCGATCACCACCGAGGCGGGCTGATAAAACGCGCCGATCATGTTTTTGCCAAGAGGATGGTTAACGGCCGTTTTGCCGCCAACCGATGAGTCAACCTGCGACAGCAGCGTTGTCGGTACCTGAATAAAGCGCACGCCGCGCTGATAGCTTGCCGCAGCAAACCCCGTAAGATCGCCAATGACACCACCGCCAAGCGCCACCAGCGTAGTATCACGGCCGTGGGGTTTTTGCAGTAGTGCGGTAAAGACCTGATCCATCACGGTCAGCGTTTTATACTGCTCACCGTCGGGCAAAATCACCTGATCCGTTTTCACCCCCGCCGCCTTCAGCAGAGCCGATACCTTATCCAGGTAGAGCGGTGCCAGCGTCTGGTTGGTCACCAGCATGGCATTGTCACCCGCTTTTAACGGCCAAAAAGAAGCCGGATCGTTAAACAGTCCGGCGGCGATAGTGATGGGGTAACTACGTTCCCCCAGTGAAACGGTGATCTTCTCCATGATGCTCGATACCTGTCAAAGAGCCTTCAAACGTTGGATCAACTTTTTTCCAACATGTGGATAATCTGATTCGCCACCACTTTTGCACTTTGATCGTCAGTGCGGATAGTGACGTCGGCGATCTCTTCATAAAGCGGGTTACGTTCACCTGCCAGCGCTTCAAGCACTTCACGCGGCGGTGATTCTACCTGCAGTAAGGGGCGTTTTTTATCACGCTGTGTACGTGCCAGTTGTTTCTCAATAGTGGTTTCAAGATACACCACGACGCCGCGAGCGGAGAGACGATTACGTGTTTCCCGGGATTTTACGGAGCCACCGCCGGTCGCCAGGACGATGCCCTGCTTCTCGGTCAGTTCATTGATGATTTTTTCTTCACGATCGCGGAAGCCAGCTTCGCCTTCAACGTCAAAAACCCAGCCCACATCCGCTCCGGTGCGTCGCTCAATTTCCTGATCGGAATCGAAGAACTCCATATTGAGTTGCTGAGCCAACTGACGGCCAATAGTGCTTTTGCCGGCACCCATCGGCCCAACCAGAAAGATATTGCGTTTCTCTGCCATTTTGTCGGTATTACTAAGAATTCGTTAATGATACCCCGCTTTCAGCATTTTGCTGGCGGGACAGGAACTGAGACCTCATGAGCGTTAGCAAGAGTCAGACGAAAAATTATCTCAACACTCAAGGCTGTTTGGCAACCGATTATATTGCTTACAGCACATCCATTTCTGAATTGGCCCGTCGTTCGCGAAACTGTAATGCGTCAGTACAGCGTTGTGACATTACGGCGAGCAGAGGAATTCTTTCATCTGCTTGCCTGGTTTTTCCAACACAGACGCTTACAACGTGTTAAAAATCGCTAAACCTTGTAAGCTAATTCCAGCCCTGCGTCAACGCAGTTGGACTTTATGGGCACATTTTCCGTTTTATCGTGCCGAAAGCGCTGCTTCCCTGACCAATCGCGGCGTCATGAAAATGACCAGCTCACGTTTTCTCTGCTCTTCTGCATGCTGCCGAAACAGGCTGCCCACAACAGGAAGATTACCGAGCAGCGGAACCTGGCGCTGCCCGCGAGTGCGCTGCTGATGAAAAATTCCCCCCAGCGCCAGCGTTTGCCCGTCACTGACCGTGACCTGAGTTTCAATTTCCTGCTTATCAATGGACAAAACCTGTGAATCGCCGGTCTGAACCGCCCGACCCGGCACGTTCTGACTGATGCGTATTTTGAGCTGAATGCGGCCATTGCCTAAAACGGCAGGCGTGACCTCCATGCCCAGCACTGCCTCTTTGAACTCAATGCTGGTCGCTCCGCTGTTGCCGGCAGAGACTTCATAAGGGATTTCAGTGCCTTGCTTAATGGATGCCGTTTGTTGGTGGGAGGTAAACAAGCGCGGGCTGGCGATAATTTCCACCTGATTTTCCTGCTCCAGAGCGCTGAGTTCTAAATCCAGAAGTTTGCCGCCAATCCGCGACAGCGTGACGCCCACAGACACGTCGTGGGAATTCAGCCCCAATGGAATATCAAGTAAAGGATGACGTAATGCACGATTTATGACGTCGCCTTCGTTATACAGCCGCCAGTTGACGCCCAGTTCATGCAAGTGCTCTTCGCTGATGGTGACGATATGCGCCGCCAGTTCCACCTGCTCCAGCGGGACATCCAGTGCACGTATCCAGCGCGCAGTCTCCTCAAGCGCCGACGGGCTGTCGCGCAGCAGTAGGCTGTTGGTCCGGCTGTCAACCGTTGCACTGCCGCGCGCGGTCATCAGCGATGGCCGTTCACTCTGCAGGCTGCGATGGACGTCGCTGGCACTGGCATAGTGCAGGGGGATCCTGCGTTGTTGCAGCGGCTGTTGCTGTAACGCTTCGGCCTGTTGTGCCTTTTCGGCCTCATGCCGTTGCTGCTGCCAGCTCTCAGGATAAACCAGCAGAACGTTCTCCTCTTCCAGTAAGGTCAGGCGAGCCATACGGCCGACCAGCGACAGCGCCTGTTGCCAGGGTACATTCTCCAGCCGCAATGACAGTCTTCCCTCAACCTCAGGCGAAATCATCAGGTTAATGTGCTGATAATCAGCCAGCGCCTGCAAAACACGTTCAACAGGTGCATCATCAAATGCCAGGCTTAAGCCGTCATCGTGGCTGGCGTGAGCGGGCATCAGGCATAGCACCAGCCACGTCAGAATCGCTGTCCTTATCATGCAGGCTTCCTTTGAGACGAAAGGTGAAACGTTGAGATGAACAACTGCCCGGTACTGACAGCTCAAGGGTACGCGACGTGAACTGCACGGTTTGCCACGGCCCCATCGGGAAAGGGCGATCGCTGAGAACTTTCACGCCGTGACCCTGCGGCGTCACCAGCCAGCCCTGAAACCTCGGCGCACGACCCACAATGCCCTGTAAGCGCCATTCGCTGAGCGGCTCAACGTCTGCCAGACAAGCCGTACCGGGAAGAGGACGAAAAGGATCGCGCGCATGAACGGCGCCGCAGCAGAGCAATACCAGGATGACGCTAACGGGCTTCATCGGATTGCAGCCAGAGTTGCGCGACCAGATGCGCCGGATGTGCGGTGAGTTGAAAACGCCCCGGAAATGCCGTCGCTGATTGCGACAACGCTGAAAACAGCGGTTGAAACTGCACCCACTGCAGGTGGAACGTCAGCACCCTCGGCTCTTCATCAGTAAGCCACTGCATTAACTGCGTCCCCCGCTCCGCGATGATGGCCTCCAGCGTGCGTGGCGCTGCAGGTTGTCTTGCCGTTTCCAGCACCAACTGAGCCTGTAATGTCGCAATGTCAGGATGCTGAGCCAGCTGAAACTGCCGCTGTTGCACCCGCTGCTGCTGCTGCGCCAACTGAAGCCGGGCTTCGTGCATTACCCGCCGCTGCGGCTGCAACAGCATCCACCAGGCAACAAAGAACAGCCCAAAGGCTGCCGCCAGCAGGCTGAGATAGCGAAGCGGCCAGGTTAACTGTAACCAGTGCTGCATAGCGTTACTCACTGACTTCCTCCTTGAGTGTAATGCGCAGCGTGAAGTGGTAATCCCCTTCTGGCTGGCGCTGCACATTGCCCTGCCGAATCTGTGCAAAAAAAGCCACGCCCGTTAAGCGCTGACGAAAATGGCGTATGGCCTGCATTTGCAGTGCCCTGCCCTCCAGCAGCAACTGCGCATCGTGCTTTTCCAGCCGCGTTAACCACAGCCCATCGGGCAGCATGACCGGCAGGTCCTGCCAAAGCTGCTGCCAGACGCTGAATTGCCTGGACTGCTGACGAAGCCAGATGCGCTGTTGCTGCAACCCGTCCAGCTGTTGCAGCAGATGTTTTTGCTGCTCCGCTCGCGCAACAAGGCGCTCAAGAACAGGACTGAGTTGAGCATGCTGCCGCCGGACATGAATGAGAGCCTGATGTTCCTGCCAGTACAACAGGAGCACCGCCAGCGTTAAAAGCAGTAATGTCAGGCCCAGCGCGATAATGCTCTGGCGCCGTTGACGCTGCCAGCGCCACGCCCGCCAGGGTAAAAGATTAACCGCCACCATCAGCGATCCTCCTTTCGCAGCGCCAGCCCGGTTGCCAGCGCGAACGCACCGGGATTGTCAGGTAAAGGCGGCTGATAGCGAAGTGGCTGGAAGGGTGAAAAAGGACGCGTACCCTCAGGAGACGAGAGGTTGTCGGCATCGCAATAAAACAGGTGGCTTGCCTGCGGAAAGGCCTGCTCACGCAGAGCCGATAACCCGTCCACTTCAGCCAAAGATGCTGCACTGATGCCGTCACTCCACAGGTAACGTGCATCCTGTCGTAAAACCACTACACTTCCCGCTGCTAATTGCGCCTGCTCAGTCACCATTTTTAGCGCATGCGTAGCCAGTTCAAACACGCGGGGCTTGAGTCCTGCCTGCGTCAGCGGGGCCAGCCACTGTTGCACCACATCAAGCCGGGCTGCCGTAATACACAGCTGGTTATGGGTGGGATCGAGACGGTAATCCAGCGCCAGTTCGCGCACGTCAACGGGAAAAAGGCGTTGGGCCGCCGCCTGGATGAAACGGCTTAATGCGGGTTCTTTTAACGGCAGTTCGGGAGGGGAAAGCGGCTGCTGCAATACCAGCTGGGCAGGCAGGCCCACACGCAGTGAGTAGCGCAGAGGCAAGCGCTTGCGCCAGCGGGTTAACACGGTCAGCAATTCAGGGGAAGATTGCAGCACGCCGTTTCTTAACGTATCTTGCGCCAGCCGCTGCTGCCACCAGTGGCATAACTGCCAGCCCTGGCGGCGACGCAGGATGGCAATGGCGCAGCACTGCCTGTTCTGGATATCCAGCCCAATTTGCCAGGTGTGCAAAGTCATGCGCGCGATCTCCTTATCGTCCAGAAAAATGGACATATCAAAGCGTCTGGCTTGCCTTTATACTACTGCGCGGTTGCTTATAAACTGCCCAAACGACAACAGATGGGAAATCTCAGGTGAAGTTCGTAAAGTATTTATTGATCCTTGCAGTGTGTTGCATCTTGCTGGGAGCTGGCTCGATTTATGGTTTGTACAAATACATTGAGCCACAGCTGCCCGACGTTAACACGCTGAAAGATGTGCGTTTGCAAACCCCTATGCAGGTTTACAGCGCTGAGGGCGATCTTATCGCTCAGTACGGTGAAATGCGCCGTATACCGCTTAGCCTGCAGCAGGTTCCGCCTGAAATGGTGAAAGCGTTCATTGCCACGGAAGACAGCCGCTTCTATGAGCATCACGGTGTGGATCCCATCGGGATTTTTCGTGCTGCCAGCGTTGCGCTGGTGTCAGGTCATGCCTCTCAGGGTGCCAGTACGATTACCCAGCAGCTGGCGCGTAACTTTTTCCTGAGTCCGGAACGCTCCCTGATGCGTAAGATAAAGGAAGCCTTCCTGGCGATTCGCATCGAGCAGTTGCTGAATAAAGACGAAATTCTTGAGCTGTATCTGAATAAAATCTATCTCGGCTATCGGGCTTACGGCGTGGGCGCAGCCTCACAGGTTTATTTTGGTAAGCCTGTCAATGAGCTGTCATTAAGTGAAATGGCGACCATCGCAGGCCTGCCTAAAGCGCCTTCGACGTTTAACCCGCTTTATTCGCACAGCCGTGCGGTAGCACGCCGCAACGTCGTCCTTGCCCGCATGCTGGATCAGCACTACATCACCCAGCAACAGTACGATGAAGCACGTAATACGCCTTTAGTGTCCACTTATCATGGGCCTAAAATCGTCTTCGCTGCGCCTTATCTGAGTGAGATGGTGCGTCAGGAGATGGTAAAACGTTATGGCAACAACGCCTATACCGATGGCTACAAGGTTTATACCACCGTCACACGTCGTCTGCAGCAGTCCGCGCAGGAGGCCGTTCGGAATAACGTGATGGCCTACGATATGCGCCACGGCTACCGCGGCCCTACCAGCGTGCTGTGGAAAGTTGGCGAGCCCGCGTGGGGGCAGGCGCAGATTGTTAAGGCGTTAAAAGACCTGCCGTTATACGGCCCGCTTCACCCGGCTGTGGTCACACATGTCCAGAGCGATGAAGCCACCGTTATGATGAAAGATGGCAGCAACGTCTCGCTGACCATGGCAGGCGTGCGCTGGGCGCGTGCCTTTAAGTCGGACACGGCGCAGGGGCCAACCCCTAAGAGCATTACTCAGGTTCTGCAGCCGGGCCAGCAAGTTTGGGTGCGCCAGGTCGGTGAGACATGGTGGCTGGGCCAGGTGCCGGATGTTAACTCGGCGCTGGTTTCGCTGGATCCTGCCAACGGTGCCGTGCGTGCACTGGTGGGCGGTTTTGACTTTAACCAAAGCATGTTTAACCGCGCCACCCAGGCCCTGCGCCAGGTCGGTTCGAACATCAAACCGTTCCTCTACACGGCCGCGATGGATCGGGGATTAACCCTGGCATCCATTCTTAATGACGTTCCTATTTCCCGTTGGGATGCGGGTGCCGGGGCTGACTGGCGTCCGAAGAACTCTCCGCCGACCTACGATGGTCCGATTCGACTGCGTCAGGGCCTTGGCCAGTCGAAAAACGTGGTGATGGTGCGTGCGATGCGTGCAATGGGCGTGGACTATGCTGCAGAGTACCTACAGCGCTTTGGCTTCCCGGCTCAGAATATTGTGCATACCGAATCGCTGGCCCTTGGCGCAGCCTCGTTTACGCCTCTGCAGGTCGTGCGCGGCTACTCGGTTATGGCGAATGGCGGTTTCCTGATTGATCCTTACTTCATTAGCAAGATTGAAAATGAGCAGGGACAAACCGTTTTCGAAGAAAAACCGAGAATTGCCTGTCCACAGTGCAATCTGCCCGTGATTTACGGTGAAACCAAAAAAGCGTTGGCGCTGAACGCCGAAAGCGTTGAGAACGTTGCGCCTTCCGCTCAGCAGCAAAACCAGACGGTGCCGCAGCCTGAGCTGGAGCAGGTACCTGCACAGCCACAGTCAGGTGGCGAACAGCTTTATGCGCCACATGTGATTAATACACCGCTGTCATTCCTGATTAAGAGCGCGCTGAACAGTAACATTTTTGGCGAACCGGGCTGGATGGGAACAGGCTGGCGTGCCGGCCGCGACCTGAAACGTAATGACATCGGTGGTAAAACGGGGACAACCAACAGTTCCAAAGATGCCTGGTTCTCGGGGTACGGGCCTGGCGTGGTGACCTCGGTGTGGATTGGTTTTGACGATGCGCGCCGCGATCTGGGCCGCAGTACGCTTTCCGGCGCCATTCCCGATCAGATTTCGGGTTACGAGGGCGGCGCGAAGAGTGCACAGCCTGCCTGGGATGACTTCATGAAGGTTGCCCTGGAGGGCGTTCCTGTGCAGCCGCTGACGCCACCAGAGGGGATTGTGACGGTTACTATCGATCGCAGCACCGGCAAACTGGCAAACGGCGGGGGCAATACGCGCCAGGAATACTTTATCAATGGTACTCAGCCAACCGAGTATTCGGTACATGATGCAGGGACAACCATCATGGATAATGGCGAGAGCCACGAACTGTTTTAATCTTCAGGGGCGGCGCAAGTCGCCCCTGCTCACCGAAAACTGCTTTTACGGCCCATCAATAACTGATACGTCCCTGCTTCACCAGCCACTCACGCACCATAAACAATGCGCTGACGTTGCGTGCCTCGCGAAAATCAGGCTCCTGCAACAAAGCCAGCAGATTACTCAACGGCCAGTGATGGACGACCAGCGGTTCAGGCTCATCGCCTTCCAGCTTCTCCTGATAAAGCCCTTCCGCCACCACAATATTCATCTTGCTGGAAAAGTAGGACGGCGCCAGGGTCAGTTTGCCCAGGGTGGTCAGTTGACCCGCACCAAATCCCGCTTCTTCTTTAAGTTCCCGATCGGCAGCCTGATTTACGGTTTCACCCGGATCAATTAAGCCTTTAGGAAAGCCCAGTTCGTAGCTCTCCAGGCCCACCGCGTACTCTTCAATCAGCACCAGGTGATCGTCAATAATCGGCACGATCATCACCGCTTCACGTTCCGAGGGCTTCATGCGCTCGTAGATACGCCGTGCGCCATTACTAAAGGCCAGATCTACCGCTTCAACAGTAAACAATCGTGACTTCGCCACGGTTTCTACATTGAGGATGTCCGGTTTTTTTAACGACTTTCTCATATCAGCCTCAAACTTGCTGCGCCAGCACTCAGGAACGAATTAGCATACCTAACCCTCCGCCATTGTGCGACTCTCAAGGCGCACGCGAAGCGTATGTTGTTTTTCTACGATAACACTGGTTTCTCAGGTACAAAAAATTTGTGTTAGTCAATATCTCACGCCAAAATTCAGACAATGCCGATACAATAACCTGTGCACTGTGGTTACTATTCTGGCAATGTGTGATGTAATAACGCCTAATTAAATGATTTACATTACTATTTCGTTTATTGTTAAACTTGTCAGCGTTGTTTAACCTCCCATAAGTCGTCTTAACTATCCGGCGCATCTGGGGATAATAAGTTTAAAGTGAAGGCAGTATTTTGGCTGAATTGAGCAAAGCATGAGCACAATAATTATTATATTGGCCGTAGTGCTAACCTGTTCAATTCTGGCAGGTATTGGATTTTGGTACGCTATGCGGCGCAGGCCGCCGTTGGCGAAACCGCTGCCATTTATTAGTCCGCCCTGCCGTAAACTCTCTGAGCGGGAGCGCAAGGCGGTTGAACAATACCTTGCCGCACTGGAAAAACAGCCCCGTATCCTCAGCCCGGGTGAAACCCGTCGTCGTCATGAAAAACTGGTGCTCACGGCACAAAGCAACAACGTTTACCCTGTTACACGGGCGATAACCCGTTATGGCCTTTCCACGGACGATCCGCATAAGTGGCGCTACTACCTCGATGAAGTCGAAGTGCATTTGCCGCCGCTGTGGGAACAGTATATTACGGACGAAAACTACGTTGAGTTAATCCGCACCCAGTCGATCCCCTTGATCATCTCTTTGAACGGGCATTCTTTGGTGGATTACGCTATCGATCAGCAGTCGCTACCCAATCTGATACGTCCGTCCTCCACCAACGCCTCGATCCGTAAAGCCGAAAGTGAAAACGTCGAGCTGGTACGAGTACGCAAAGAAACGCTGGAAGAATACCGACTGTCTCGTCCCGATGGCACGCGCGAAGCCGTAATTATCTCATTTGCCCTGCTGCTGTTTTTTATTGGTTTGCTGCTGCCCGCGAGCCTGATGATCTGGCTGTCCGTCCTTGCTGGCATGATGATTGTCGCCAGCCTGTGGCTGATGTATCGCGTACCGGGTGAAAATGGCCTGCGCGAAATTCACTGCCTGCGCGGGGCCCCCAAGCGCTGGGGCCTGTTTGGGGAGTCAAATCAGGAGCAGAGCAACATTACGCTGGGGATCATCGATCTGGCTTATCCTGCACACTGGCAGCCTTACGTCGCGCACGATCTTGGTCAGGTAACGGATGTCGATATTTATCTGAATCGTCAGGTAGTACGCCAGGGGCGCTTCCTTTCCCTTCAGGACGAGGTAAGGAATTTTCCGCTACAGCGCTGGCGGAAAAATGTTGTTCTTGCCGTTGGCTCGCTGATTGTTCTGGCCTTGTTGATCACCTGGATCCCCCTCAGTATGCCCATTAAACTCAGTCTGGCATGGGCTAAAGGGACGGAGAGCCTGGATGTGAATAGCGTAAACCAGCTGAGTCGTGAAGATCTTAAAGTAGGCGACAGCCTTAAGGTCACCGGAACCGGTATGTGTGCGGTACCGGACAACTACCAAAGCAACCGCACCTATACTTATATGCCGTTCGATTGCTCGCAAATTTACTGGAATAACGCCACACCGCTGCCGCTGCCCCACTCAGATATTATTGAGAAAGCCTCGGCGTTGCTGGACACCACCACCAGGCAGCTCCATCCTGAAACGAACACCGATCCCAAACTGAACCCACAGTTAGCGTCGGCGATTCAGAAATCAGGCATGATTCTGCTGGATGACTTTTCGGACCTCGTGTTAAAAACGCAGGCGCTTTGCAATCAGGCACAGGACTGTATGCGACTCAAAAATGCGCTGGTCAATCTGGGGAATGCCAAAGACTGGGACACCTTAGTCAGCCGTGCCGATTCTGGCCAGCTAAACGGGATGAATGTCCTGTTGCGTCCGGTCAGTGCGGAGGCGCTGGAAAACCTGGTGCACACGGCTACCTCTACCTTCTTCTTCCGCGAAACGCGCCGCGCCGCAGAGAACCTGAACAGCCCACCGCCAGGCGGGTTTGTTATCGCCAGTGATGAAGGGCATCAGCTCGTCAATCAGCCTCAGCCCGCCGTTCCTCTGTTTGATCTGGATGCGGGTTCGCAGTGGCAAGAGCTGCAGCGTCTGTCCTCCTTGTTGCTGCACACACCGTTTAGCGCTACAGGCATCATTACCGGCATTTATACCGATGCCAACGGCACGCGTCATATCGCCCTGCACAATGAGCCTGACGCCATGGCAAAATGGCGCTATCTGGGCGCCGCACTGTTGCTTATCGTGTTGCTGACCTGCGCCATTACCAACGGTCTGCTGGCACTGCGGCGCATCCATCTTAACCGCCAGCGAATGCTTGCTATCCAGCAGTATTACGATAAGTGCTTTAATCCCTCGCTTAACACTATACAGGGCGTGCGCTCCATATTCTGAGCCACCTGCAACTGTGCTACCCTGTTGCGCTGACAAGCAACGGGTGAATTGCCATGATGTTCAACGGGTCCGACATTGACACCGTGCTGCTCGATATGGACGGCACGCTGCTTGATTTGGCGTTTGACCGCTTTTTCTGGCTGGCGCATGTCCCCGACATCCTGAGCACCCAACGCGGCATCCCTGCTGCTCAGGCCCAGCTGATTATTGAAGAAAAATATCAGGCCGTAGCGCATACGCTAAACTGGTATTGTCTGGATTACTGGTCACAGGCGTTGCAGTTGGACATTCATGCCATGACCTGGGAACAACGTCACCGGGTCAGTATCCGCGCGGATACGCTGCCTTTTCTACAGGCACTGCGTCGCGCGGGTAAGCGCACCATCCTGCTGACCAATGCGCATCCCTGGAATCTGGATGTGAAACTCAAACAGACAGCTTTAGCACCACACCTTGATTTATTGCTTTCCACCCATACCTTTGGCTATCCGAAAGAAGATCAGCGTTTGTGGCAGGCAGTTGAGCAGCACACTGGCTTTGATGCATCGCGGACATTGTTCATCGATGACAGCGAAATCATCCTCGATGCCGCCAAATCATGGGGAATCGGCTGGTGCCTGGGCGTCAGTAATCCTGACTCTGGCCGTCCTGAACAACACTTTCAGCGTCACTGTGCGATCAGCGACTACCGCACACTGATTCCGTTCTGGGAGCAGCAATGAAAGAGAAACCCGGCGAAGGCGTTCGTCTTGATAAATGGCTTTGGGCGGCACGGTTCTACAAAACCCGCTCGATTGCGCGCGAAATGATTGAAGGTGGCAAGGTTCATTACAATGGTCAGCGGAGTAAACCCAGTAAACTGGTTGAACGGGATGCTGAGTTAACCCTGCGTCAGGGCAATGAGGAGCGAACGGTCGTCATTGCCGAAATCAGCGAGCAGCGGCGCCCCGCCAGTGAAGCACAGCTGCTTTACCGCGAAACCGAAGCCAGTATTGAAAAACGTGAAAAAGTGGCTCTGGCACGCAAGATGAATGCGCTGACCATGCCCCATCCCGATCGCCGGCCCGATAAGAAAGAACGCCGCGATTTGATGAAGTTTAAGTTATCGGGCGATGAGTAAACCGGCTACTGAGCCGGTTATCGTCCGCCAAAAGAGAGAAAAACTATGTCTGTACAAGATCAACTGCGCCGCTATTTGTTTGAAAATGCTGCCGTCCGCGGCGAACTGGTTAATGTTTCAAACACCTGGCACGCTATCCTTAAAAATCACGACTACCCGCCAGCCGTACAAACGCTGCTGGGGGAGTTACTGGTGGCAACCAGCTTGCTGACCGCCACGCTTAAATTTGACGGTGAAATTACCGTGCAGCTTCAAGGCGATGGCCCCCTGACCTTAGCCGTGATCAATGGTAATAATCAGCAGGAGTTACGTGGCATAGCCCGCATGAAAGGTGACATTCCTGACGACAGCACGCTCAAAAGCATGGTGGGTAACGGCTATCTGGTTATCACCATCACGCCTGAAAAGGGCGAGCGTTATCAGGGCGTGGTAGGACTGGAAGGTGACACGCTGAGCGACTGTCTGGAAGACTACTTTATGCGCTCAGAGCAATTGCCGACCCGACTGTTTATCCGCACCAGCGACGCAGGCGCAGCCGGGATTCTGCTGCAGGTCCTACCGGCTCAGGACACGAGTAAAGATGACTTTGAGCATCTGGCGACGCTGACAGAAACCATTAAAACCGAAGAGCTGATTGATTTGCCTGCAACCGATGTCCTGTGGCGGCTTTATCACCAGGAAGAGGTGACCGTTTACGATCCGCAGCCGGTTGTTTATAAATGCACATGTTCACGCGAACGCTGTAGCGAGGTGCTGAAAACCCTGCCGCAGGAAGAAGTTGACGAGATCATTGCAGAAGATGGCAAAATCGATATGAACTGCGACTATTGTGGATCGCATTACGTATTCGATGCGGTAGACATTGCCGGGATCCGCAGCAACTCCGTTGAGAACAGCAATCGACTTCACTGATCGGACCAGGGCGGTTATGCCGCCCTGCCTGCCTCACTGCTATGCCATTAATTTACTTAGCAAATTATCTTTTTTTACTTTCATAACATCTTAAAAACGTTCGAAACATATCCTTAACGCGCCCTAAGTCTCATTTTTAACGAACAAGCCTTTCTCGCCTGGCACAGTAGCGTAAACTGCGCGCGATCGCGTCTCCGCCCCTCACTCTGTGGCATTTTAAGGACGCGATCCCAAACTCTCTTTGCCCTACAGAACAGACACCGATTTAAGGAGCAGTAAAATGCGCGTTAACGGCCTGACCTCGAAAGCCCTTGCCGATCTGGGCATCACCGATACCACTGAGGTGGTTCATAACCCTGATTACGCTACGCTATTTCAGGAAGAGATGCGTCCGGAGCTCGAAGGTTTTGAGCGTGGCACCCTGACGCAGAGCGGCGCAATCGCCGTTGATACCGGGATTTTTACCGGGCGCTCGCCCAAGGATAAGTACATTGTGCGTGATGACACCACGCGCGATACGCTGTGGTGGAACGATCAAGGAACCGGAAAGAACGATAATCAGCCCCTGTCCCAGGAAACCTGGCAGGCGCTGAAAAAATGCGTGACCCGGCAGCTCTCAGGGAAGCGTCTGTTCGTTATTGATGCCTTCTGCGGGGCTAACCCGGATTCACGCCTGAGCGTGCGTTTTGTTACCGAGGTTGCCTGGCAGGCGCATTTCGTCAAAAACATGTTCATTCAACCGAGCGCGGCTGAGCTGGATAACTTCACGCCCGATTTTGTAGTGATGAATGGGGCTAAATGCACCAACCCTGACTGGCAGGCACAAGGGCTGCATTCCGAGAACTTTGTTGCCTTTAACCTGACCGAACGTATGCAGCTGATTGGCGGCACATGGTACGGCGGAGAAATGAAGAAGGGGCTGTTCGCGGTGATGAACTATCTGCTGCCGCTGAAGGGCATTGCCTCTATGCACTGCTCCGCCAACGTGGGTAAAGCAGGCGATGTCGCGGTATTCTTTGGACTGTCCGGCACGGGTAAAACCACGCTTTCTACCGATCCGGACCGCCAGTTAATCGGTGACGACGAACACGGCTGGGACGATGACGGCGTGTTCAACTTTGAAGGCGGCTGTTACGCGAAAACGATTAACCTTTCTGAACAGGCTGAGCCGGAAATCTATCGCGCCATTCGTCGTAACGCCTTACTGGAAAACGTCGTGGTACGTGAAGACGGCAGCATCGATTTTGCTGACGGCAGCAAAACCGAAAACACCCGTGTGTCCTATCCGATTAACCATATCGACAATATTGTTCAGCCGGTTTCCAAAGCAGGCCATGCGAAGAAAGTCATTTTCCTGACCGCCGACGCCTTTGGCGTGCTGCCGCCCGTCTCCAGACTGACGCCAGAGCAGACTCAGTATCATTTCCTGTCGGGCTTTACAGCGAAGCTGGCAGGCACGGAGCGCGGAGTAACGGCGCCAACGCCAACCTTCTCAGCCTGTTTTGGCGCAGCCTTCCTGACGCTGCATCCCACACAGTATGCAGAAGTGTTGGTGAAACGCATGGAAGCGGCGGGCGCGCAGGCTTATCTGGTTAATACGGGCTGGAACGGCAGTGGCAAGCGTATCTCATTGAAAAATACCCGTGCCATCATCAACGCCATTCTGGCCGGTGAACTGGACGATGCGCCAACGGAAACGCTGCCGGTATTTAACCTGCAGGTGCCAAAAACGTTGGGCGATCTGGATGCCGAAACGCTCGACCCACGTCGTACCTGGGAAAGCGAAGAGAAGTGGCACGCGGCGGCAGATGATTTAGCCCAGCGCTTTATCACTAACTTTGAAAAATATACCGATAATGCGGCCGGTGCCGCGTTGGTAAAAGCAGGTCCTCAGCGTTAATCACAGCGGCGCGGCTTAACAGGCCGCGCCGCTGCTGTTTAACTCAGTGCAAGGTTGCTGTTGTTGGCGCCCGACTCCGGGCTTTCCGCTAAGGGTAACCAGGCACGGATACGTAATCCGCCGCGTTCACTGTCACCGATCTCTAGCGAACCCTGATGCGCATCAATAATGCGCTGGACGATCGCCAGCCCAAGGCCCGTGCCGCTGGTGCTGCGTGCGCTGTCACCGCGCACAAATGGCTGAAAGAGATGCGCCAGCTGATCCGGCTTAATGCCGGGACCGTCATCTTCAACCTGGAACCAGGCCCTATGCAGCTCGCGTCCGCTGCTGACTTTGATCCAGCCGTTGCCGTAACGCGCCGCGTTCACCACCAGGTTAGCCAGGGCGCGCTTAATCGAAAGGGGATTAATCTCCAACATGAGCTCTTCTGCCATGACGGCGTTTTCAATTTCACGTTCATAACCGCTTTCTGCGGCCACTACTTCGCCCAGCACGCTGTTAAGATCGGCCAGCTCAGTCTGCATCTCCTGCCCGGTGCGCAGGTAATCGATGAACTGCTCGATGATGGCATTGCACTCTTCGATGTCTTTGTTAATCGACTCTGCCAGGTAGCCATCCTGTTCATTCATCATTTCCGTCGCGAGCCGGATGCGCGTCAAAGGGGTGCGTAAATCGTGGCTGACGCCCGCCATCAACAAAGTGCGGTCATCGGCAAGCTGCTTAACGCCCGCCGCCATTTGGTTAAACGCGCGCGTCACCGAACGCACCTCTGACGCACCGTATTCACGTAATGGTGGGGGAATAATGCCCTTGCCCACCTGTAATGCGGCATGTTCTAAATCGACTAACGGGCGGTTCTGGATGCGGATAAAAAGCCATGCGCCGCCTATCGCCAGCAACATTATCGCCAGGGTATAGCGGAACAGCGGCGAGAAATCACCCTGATGAATTTCCGTTAACGGCACCCGTACCCAAATGTCGGGCGATAGCCAGGTTTTGAGCCAGACAACAGGGGAGTTTTTGTTGACCTCGACGCGAACGTCTGTCGGGCCGCCAAGCTGCTGGCCCATCTGATCGCTAAGGAACTTGTAGTGCTGCGCCCAGCGCAGTCCGCTCTCCTCTGCCGCCGCATTGGTATAGAGCGAAATACCCAGTTCACGATAAATTTCGCGACGAAAAGCGGGCGGCACTTCCAGCTGCGTACCATCTTCCAGCTGTAAACGGTCGGTCATCAGCATACGCACTTCGTAGGCGAGGACTTTATTAAACTGTTGCAGGCTGGGAAGAATGGCAAAGTTCAGCACCACCAGGTAGGTCGTTACCAGGCTGACGAACAGCAAGGTAACGATCAACAACAGGGTGCGTGCAAATGAACTTCGTGGCGAGAAGCGCAGCCGCCTCATGCTTTACTGCCGTCCGGAACAAATACATAGCCCAGGCCCCAAACGGTCTGGATGTAGCGTGGATGGGCCGGATCTTCTTCCACCATGCGTCGCAGGCGGGAAATCTGTACGTCGATAGAACGTTCCATGGCACTGTACTCCCGACCACGGGCCAGATTCATCAGCTTATCGCGCGACAGCGGCTCACGTGGATGGCTTACCAGCGCCTTGAGAACGGCAAATTCACCGCTGGTCAACGGCATAGGTTCGTCTTCACGGAACATCTCACGCGTGCCCAGGTTAAGCTTGAACTTGCCAAAAGCGATGACCGCTTCTTCCTGAGACGGCGCACCGGGCAGTTCATTGGCCTGACGGCGCAATACCGCACGAATACGCGCCAGCAGCTCACGTGGGTTGAACGGCTTTGGAATATAGTCGTCAGCACCGATTTCCAGCCCAACGATGCGATCCACTTCTTCGCCCTTGGCGGTCACCATAATGATAGGCATCGGGTTGCTCTGACTGCGCAGGCGGCGGCAAATGGAAAGACCATCTTCGCCAGGCAGCATCAGATCAAGCACCATTAAATGGAAGGATTCGCGGGTTAACAGACGGTCCATCTGCTCGGCGTTGGCGACACTGCGCACCTGAAAGCCCTGCTCGGTAAGATAGCGCTCTAATAGTGCACGTAAACGCATATCGTCATCGACGACCAGAATCTTGTAGTTTTCTTGCATTTTTAACTCCCAAAGGCGCTATTGCCTGAGCCGATATTGTTAAAAAAAGATGCGGCACAGTGACAGTGTTTAATGGTTTATATTCTAGTCAAAATTGTTACAAAGCATATTAAACAGCAGCTTATATTTAAATTTTGGTCTGACGGCCGGGCAAGCTGCGTAATGACCACGGCGTTGAACAGAATACGGCAAATCTGAAATATTGGGTAAAATTCCGCTATTCACTGGTTTAGACGCGGCACACCGTGGCACAGCACTTGCAAATTCAAGCGCTTGCCGGAAAATTTGACTTAAATTACGTTCGTATCTGCGACGAATCCCGTATAGTCCGGTTTTTTAGACTGATAACAGCATAATATTCGGAAAAAAAACAGGTTAATACGCGACCTCTCTCGGATTAGTTTGATAAGCCTCCCGAACAAGGCCATCTGCAGGTAAAGAGAGATAAATCAAACAGTAAAGCCCGCTTTGCGGCCCAATGGATTTCACCCACACTATAGCGACACCAACTTGCCGCTTTACGGGGAAACCATAATGAAAAAAACGATTTTACTGCTGAGCGCACTGGCTTTGGCCAGCGTCGGTCAGACTTATGCCGCTACCGCTACCGCAACCGGTGAAGCCGCGGGCGCACAGGCAACGACCACCGCTCAGGGTAACTCCAACGCGATTGGTATTGGCGCAGTCGCCGCTCTGCTGGGCGTTGGACTGGCAACGGCTGGCGGCGGCGGCGGTGACGGCACCAACAGCAGCACCTCGACGACCACCTCGACCAAAGCCGGTAAGTAATTCCTGCCGCCACGGAACCGCACCGCTCTGGATATGACAGCCCCATTCTCTGTCATCGCCGTATAAGGGTTTTTTAACAGGTAAAAAACCCTTTTCCCACCTCTTTTTCGCCACGCACGATTTGCTTTACACTGATCCTCTTTCGATTTGACCGGCTTGTACCATGAGAACCCGACTGATTACCCGAGAAGGTTTCAACACCTTAAAAGCTGAACTCGATCACCTGTGGCGTGAAGAGCGACCTGAAGTCACCAAAAAAGTGACCTGGGCCGCCAGCCTCGGCGACCGCAGCGAAAATGCGGATTATCAATACAATAAGAAACGCCTGCGTGAAATTGACCGCCGCGTGCGCTATTTGAGCAAGAGCATTGAGCAACTGCGCATTGTGGATTATTCACCCCAGCAGGATGGCAAAGTGTTTTTTGGCGCCTGGGTTGAAGTCGAAAACGATGATGGCGATGTGAAGCGCTTCCGTATCGTGGGTTACGATGAGATTTTTGGCCGCAAGGATTACATCTCAATTGACTCGCCCATGGCGCGGGCGCTGTTAAAAAAGGCCGTCGGCGACGCGGCGGTAGTAGAAACGCCAGCGGGCCTGGCATGCTGGTATGTCAATGAAATTAGCTATGTTGAAGGCTGATTCAGAATATCGCTGAAAGCAGGCCGCTTCTCTGGCAATTTCAGCCATCAATCCGTATAACTATCGGCTATTTCTCAACCCAGAAAGCATAATAGTCCGATGATGAATGTTCTTAGCCAGCTAATTGCAAGTGAGCTACAGGCGCGCCCTGAGCAAGTTGATGCGGCCGTCCGCCTGTTGGATGAAGGGAATACCGTGCCGTTTATCGCACGTTATCGTAAAGAGGTGACGGGCGGCCTGGATGATACACAACTCCGCCAGCTCGAAACCCGCCTCAGCTACCTGCGTGAATTATCCGAGCGTCGGCAGGCCATCCTGAAATCTATAGAGGAACAGGGAAAACTCACCGACGATCTGGCGAATGCCATCAATACCACCCTCAGCAAAACCGAACTTGAAGACCTCTACCTGCCCTATAAGCCTAAGCGCCGTACGCGTGGCCAAATCGCGATTGAAGCCGGGCTGGAACCCCTGGCCGATACCTTATGGCAGGATCCTTCACAGGACCCTGAGCAGTTGGCAACAGGCTATGTGAATGTGGATAACGGTGTCGCTGACGTTCGTGCGGCGCTGGATGGCGCGCGTTATATCCTGATGGAGCGCTTTGCTGAAGATGCCGCCCTGCTGGCTAAAGTCCGCCACTATTTGTGGAAAAATGCCCATCTGGTCTCAAACGTGGTGGAAGGCAAAGAGGAAGAAGGCGCGAAATTCCGCGACTACTTCGATCACCATGAGCCGCTGCACAGCGTCCCTTCGCATCGCGCGCTGGCCATGCTGCGCGGTCGTAATGAAGGTATTTTACAGCTGTCGCTGAATGCCGATCCGCAGTTTGATGAGCCACCGCGCGAAAGCCACGGTGAAACCCTGATTGCGGAACACCTGAATCTGCGACTGAATAACGCACCGGCTGACAGCTGGCGCAAGGCCGTGGTCAGTTGGACCTGGCGCATCAAAGTCATGCTGCATCTGGAAACCGAGCTGATGGGTACCGTTCGCGAGCGTGCGGAAGACGAGGCCATTAACGTCTTTGCCCGTAACCTGCACGACCTGTTAATGGCGGCACCTGCGGGCATGAGGGCCACGATGGGCCTGGATCCCGGCCTGCGTACCGGTGTGAAAGTTGCTGTGGTTGACGCGACCGGCAAGCTGGTCGCCACCGATACAGTTTATCCGCATACCGGGCAAACGGCCAAGGCGGCGGCAGCGGTCGCGGCGCTGTGCGTGAAACATCAGGTGGAACTGGTCGCCATCGGTAATGGCACCGCCTCACGTGAAACCGAGCGCTTCTTTCTGGATCTGCAAAAACAGTTTCCCCAGGTCACCGCCCAGAAAGTGATCGTCAGCGAAGCGGGCGCCTCAGTCTACTCCGCGTCTGAATTAGCTGCGCTGGAATTTCCGGATCTGGATGTCTCACTGCGTGGCGCAGTGTCGATCGCCCGTCGCCTGCAGGATCCGCTGGCCGAACTGGTGAAAATCGATCCGAAATCGATCGGTGTCGGCCAGTATCAGCATGACGTCAGCCAGAGCCAGCTAGCAAAAAAACTGGATGCGGTGGTGGAAGACTGTGTGAACGCTGTCGGTGTCGATCTCAACACGGCTTCGGTACCGCTGCTGACGCGCGTGGCCGGGTTAACCCGCATGATGGCACAAAATATTGTTGGCTGGCGCGATGAAAACGGCCGTTTCCAGAACCGTCAGCAGCTACTCAAGGTCAGCCGTCTTGGGCCTAAAGCGTTTGAGCAGTGCGCTGGCTTCCTGCGCATCAACCACGGCGATAATCCACTGGATGCCTCGACGGTGCACCCGGAAGCTTATCCGGTGGTGGAACGCATTCTGGCCGCGACCGAGCAGGCGCTGAGTGAGCTGATGGGCAATCCCACCAGCCTGCGTAACCTGAAAGCGTTGGACTTCACAGACGACCGCTTTGGTTTACCGACTGTGACCGACATCATTAAAGAGCTGGAAAAGCCGGGCCGCGATCCCCGTCCTGAGTTTAAAACGGCACAGTTTGCCGAAGGCGTGGAAACCCTGAATGACCTGATGCCAGGCATGGTACTTGAAGGCGCCGTGACCAACGTCACCAACTTTGGTGCGTTCGTTGATATTGGCGTGCATCAGGATGGCCTGGTTCATATTTCTTCGCTGTCGGACAAGTTTGTGGAAGATCCTCATCAGGTCGTGAAAGCGGGCGACATCGTTAAAGTTAAAGTGATGGAAGTGGATCTGCAACGTAAGCGCATTGCCTTAACCATGCGCCTTGACGAGCAGCCGGGAGAAGGCAACGCGCGTGGCGCGAAGAGCGGTGCGCCACGCGAAGAAAAACGTCCGGCCGCGAGCAAAGGCCGCGCACGTCCTGCCAGCCAGCCCGCAGGCAACAGCGCCATGGGCGACGCGCTGGCGGCGGCATTCGGTAAAAAACGCTAGTTACGCACCACGCAGTCACCTCTTATCCCCGTCATGGAGAAGGAGGTGACTGCCATCCTTCTCTCGCTGGTCGCTCGTTTTATCTGAACAGAAAAAACGTTCCAGGCTGCCCCTGTTTACCTTCTGACGCGGGCGCGGTTGCCGATGTGGGGCTTCACGCCTGCTGCTTTGCACTGGCTTTTCAGGCCGACCTGGCACGTTTGAGTTGAAAATCCCCGCCCTGACGCTACGCTAAAAAGACGCCCGTCATAATAACGACACCTGCTGTGGCACCCTTTAATAATGGAAAAGATCACTGCTTTAATCGATAAGATTTATGCCGATGCCTTTCCTCAGGCTATGCGCGAACGCCTGCTCGCCACGATCGTTGAAGCCCGTGACACCACTAAGCTGCCGAGAAAGGCCCACTGGGATGAGCAGGACGTGGTGCTGATTACGTATGCCGATCAGTTCCGCGAGCCGGGCAAACCCACACTCAACACCTTTTCACGTTTCTACCAGCAGCATTTGCACGCCACGTTTCCGCTGGTGCACCTCCTGCCGTTTTATCCCTATTCGTCTGACGACGGCTTTTCGGTCATTAACTACCATCAGGTCGATCCGCTGTGTGGCGACTGGCAGGACATTGCCTTACTGCATCAGGAAACGCGCCTGATGTTCGACTTTGTCTGTAACCATATGTCAGCGCATAGCGCGTGGTTTAAACATTATCTTGCTCAGGATGAAGGCTGGGATGATTTTTTTATCAGCCTGCCGCCCACCACCGACCTCAGCGCGGTCACGCGGCCACGAACGTCACCGTTGCTCACCCCCTTTACGCTGGAAAACGGTGAAATCCGCTTTGTCTGGACCACATTCAGTGCCGATCAGATTGACCTTAACTTTGCCCGTCCCAGGGTGCTGGTGCGCATGGTAGAGGTACTACTCGACTATCTGAAACGTGGCGCGGACTATGTGCGACTGGATGCGGTGGGATACATGTGGAAAACGCCGGGCACGAACTGTATTCACCTCGAAAAAACGCATCTGCTGGTCAAACTGTTTCGCGCCATTGCCGACGTGGTCGCACCCGGCACCGTCATCATCACCGAAACGAATGTGCCGCACAAAGACAACATCAGCTACTTTGGTAACGGGCAAGACGAAGCCCAGATGGTGTATCAGTTTTCCCTGCCGCCGCTGGTGCTGCATGCCATCCACACCGGATCGGCTCGCGCTCTGCGTCAATGGGCCAGCACCCTGCAGGTGGGCAATGGCGATACAACCTTTTTTAACTTCCTGGCCTCGCACGATGGTATAGGTCTTAATCCGGCACGCGGGATTTTATCGGAGGTGGAGATCACGGCGCTGGTGCGCGATCTTGCACTGGAGGGGGCGCTGATCTCTTATAAAAACAATCCTGACGGCAGCACCAGCCCATACGAAATCAACGTGACCTATTTCGACGCGCTTAACCGTGAAGGCGATGACGACGAAACGCGCCTCAAACGCTTTATGCTGGCGCATGCTATTTTACTGGCCTTTCCGGGTGTTCCAGCCGTCTATATTCAAAGCATCCTGGGATCGCGTAATGACTATGACGGCGTACGTGAGGCAGGCCATAACCGGGCCATTAACCGGCAAAAATATTCGCTCTCCGCTATCGAAGACGCACTGGTGAACAGCGACGGCTTACGCCATCAGGTTTATACCCGGCTGAGCAAACTGATTCAGCAGCGTCGACGCCAGACGGCCTTTCATCCCGACAACCCGTTGACGTTGTTTCAGAGCGATAATGCCCTGCTCATCATGAAGCGTTATTCGCATAACGGCGGTGATGAATTACTGTGTGTGTTTAATCTCAGTGGCAGGCAGATTGAAGCCCGGTTACCGGAGGCGCATCTTTTTCAGGATGTGGTAAGCGGTGAGAAAATTGATGGCACCCAGCCAGTAACGCTGGATGCCTGGCAATTCATGTGGCTACGATAATTACTTGTACACTTCCGCTGTCGCACTGAACTTACCGTGCTCACGACCCGCGATCACCAGGAAGTATTTGCCACCCTTCTCATCAGCGGCCTCTGACAGCTTCTTCTTAGCATCCATCGGCGACGTGGTTTCGGCCGTGGTATTTACGGTGCCGATTTTGGTCAGATGCATCTTCTGCACTTCTTCTTTGGTGACTTCTTTCGCCGCCAGAGCAGAGAATGACACTGCGCCCATCATCATTGATGCAACAACCCATTTCATAACCTTCATTTGTCTACCCTCATTCATGATCCATTGTTGAGATGTAAGCAGCCGCAAATCGCTTAAGGCTATATCGAACGGCATAGTCATCTCCCTGACTAATCGCATAGAAGTGCAGCGGCCTTGCTCACTCATGAAGTATTGCCGCTGCGCAGAAATTTGCCAGTAACGGCCAGGGTTATCTGTCTAATTTGCTGATAAATGAAACAATGTGCTGGCAGAACGCATCCGGGTGCGAAATAAAGGGGGCATGTGCCGCTTTGTCCGTTACGACAGACGGCGACGTGGGCAGCAGCGGATCGAGTTGCTGCACAATCCGGCGCGGCACCAGACCATCCAGCGCGCCATACATCCGCAAAAAGGGCAGCGTAATGGCCGTAAGCCTGTCACGCAAGTCATCGTCGCTCAGAATCGTCAGGCCGCCATTGAGCACGTCCACGTCTGGCATCGGCTGCGACAATACCACCTCCTTAAGCTTACGTGCATCCGCCCGAGCGGTTTCCGTTCCCATGGTCTGCAGCGCCAGAAAACGCTCGACGGTACGCTGAAAATCGTGACTGAGCTGCTGCTGGAAGTTATGCAGGGTTAAGGGGGCAATACCCGGCCAGTCATCGCGGGCCGTAAAACAGGGCGAAGAAGCCACCGTAATCAGGGCGCGTAACCGCTCTGGCTCGCTCAACGCCAGCTGTGTGGCGACCAACCCGCCAAGCGACCACCCCAGCACAATGGCGCGAGGCGGCAGAAAGGGCACCAGTGCCTGCGCCATCTGTTCCAGCGACAGGGCAGCAAACCCGCGGCTGCGACCATAGCCAGGCAGATCCACCAGGTGCAGGCGAAACTGTGCGCTGAGTCGCGGCACAATGTTTTGCCACACTTCCGCATTCAGTCCCCAGCCGTGCAGCAGCACAAGATCGTCATCTCCTTCGCCACAGGTATGCCAGTAAAGTGAGCTCATCCGTTACTATTCCATGATTGATAAGGAGGTCACTATGCTACCAATGCCCGCCCTGTGTTGGCTATGTCAGTTACCCTTGCGGATTGCCCTGCATGGACTCTGCAGCATTTGCCTGCGCCAGCTACCACGGCTGCCGTCACTGTGTCCGTGCTGCGGCCTTCCTGCCGCATCCGATGCTCTGCCCTGCGGTCGTTGCCTGCTTAGACCGCCGCCCTGGCAGGCGCTAATCTGCGTCAGCCACTATCAGCCCCCGCTCAGCACATGGGTGAATCAATTAAAATTTTCGGGTATTACCGCACTCAGGGTGATGCTGGCCCGGCTGCTTTTGCTAAGCTGGCTCAATGCGTATCGCAGAGGACAGACCGTTCGTCCCGACTTACTGATGTGTGTTCCGCTGCATGCCCGACGCTGCTGGCGGCGCGGTTACAACCAGACGGCCCTGTTGGCAACGCCGCTGGCACGCTGGCTGGAGTGTGAATTCAGCCTGGCGTTATCCCGTCAGCGCGCCGGCGCCGTTCAGCATCAGTTGAGTGCCCGTCAGCGGCGCCGCAATCTACGCGGTGCGTTTTGCCTTGAAACGGATGTTAACGGACGCCATATCGCCTTAATCGATGATGTGGTGACGACCGGCAGCACGGTCAGAGAAATCAGCCGCCTGTTACAGGGGCGAGGCGCAGCCAGCGTGCAAGTGTGGTGCCTGTGCCGTACCTTGTAGAGCCTGAATGATGGGCGTATTATAACCAACTAAATTAGTCAACTATTGAGCAACTGACATGATCCGAATTACTGATTCTGCCCAAGAGCATTTTTCAAAACTGCTATCCAAACAAGAAGATGGCACCCAGATTCGCGTATTCGTGATTAACCCGGGTACGCCAACTGCCGAATGCGGTGTGTCCTACTGCCCACCGGATGCGGTAGAAGCGACAGATACTGAACTGAAATTTGAAAAGCTGTCAGCCTATGTGGATGAGCTGAGCGCGCCCTATTTGGAAGACGCTGAAATCGACTTCGTAACGGATAACCTGGGTTCGCAGCTGACGCTCAAGGCGCCTAATGCCAAAATGCGTAAAGTTTCCGATGATGCGCCGATGGTTGAGCGTGTTGAGTACCTGTTACAGGCTCAGATTAACCCGCAGCTGGCAGGCCACGGCGGTCGCGTTTCGCTGATGGAAATCACCGACGACGGTTTTGCTATTCTGCAATTCGGCGGCGGCTGTAACGGCTGTTCGATGATCGACGTCACCCTTAAAGACGGCATTGAGAAAGAACTGCTGGCGGCGTTCCCGCAGCTGAAAGGCGTGCGCGATATCACCGAACATCAGCGTGGCGAGCACTCTTTCTACTGATGTTTACGCGCGACAGCCCGGCTGTCGCGCGCATCCGTTATCCTGCCTTGCGTCGTTTAGTCACGGTTTCCAGCAGTTTATTCACGTTATCGTCGGCAAAAATGCGTTCCAGCGGCTGCGCGAGCTTGCGCCGCCAGTTGGGATATTGATCGACCGTACCCGGCACATTCACCGGCGTCGTCATCCCCAGCCAGTCTTCCGGCTGTAGCCCCAGCAGCGCACTGTTCGTGTCCGCCAGAAAACGGTGAACGGACTGATTCAGTTCGGCCGTCATCGCCAGAGCATCCGCCCGCTTTGCGCTGCGCGACGGTACGGCTCCCGCTTTATGCAGAGCATCCAGTAAGGCCTGTTTTTGCTTCATCCGCTGCTGCTGCAGGTTCTGTACCGTTTGCCCGTCTGGATAAAGCCCGATTTTCTCGCCAAGCTCTAAATCACCTGCACTCCAGAAGCCGGTCAACGTGGGAAGATCGTGCGTACTGGCGCTGGCAATGGACTGGCGTGGATAGGCCTGGGGGGCACGGTAAGTCCCCTGTTTTTCCTGCTCAAACCACAAGACTTTCCAGGAAAACACGCCGCTGTCGCGCAGCAGGCTGACGATCTCTTTAGGTACCGTACCGAGATCCTCACCAATCACCATACAGCGCAAACGCTGGCTTTCCAGCGCCAGAATGCCAAGCAGATCGTGCACAGGGTAAGCGACGTAGGCGCCTTTATCCGCCGTTTCACCTGCCGGAACCCACCAGAGGCGCAGCAGAGCCATGACGTGGTCAATACGCAGCGCCCCGCAGTCACGCATATTGGCGCGCAGGATATCAATAAATGGTTGATAGCCCCTGGCCTGCAATACGTGAGGATCCATTGGCGGCAGCCCCCAGTTTTGCCCCAACGGCCCCAGCCTGTCAGGCGGCGCGCCAATTGATGCCTTAAGGCGGTACAGCTCCGGATCGTGCCAGGTTTCGGCACTGCCTTCGGCCACACCGACCGCTAAATCACGATACAGCCCCACGCTCATGCCCAGCGCCTGGCTCCGTGCCCAACACTGAGAGAACTGCTGCTGTGCCAGCCACTGTAACCACTGCCAGAAGGCAATCTCATCCGCGTGCTGCGCGCACCAATCCTGAACGTCAGAAGACTGACTGTTACGCCAGCGCTCAGGCCAGGCCGGCCAGCCCGCGTGCGTGGCACCTTTCCCCTGCATTTCAGCCTGCAGACCCTCATAGGCCGCCTGATAGCGCAGGCTGTCGCCCCCCTGCTGGATGAAATCCGCAAACTGCTGCTTCTGTGCGTCTTGCGCATCGCGCGACTGGAACCGGGCCCAGCCGTGACGTAATGCCGTAATTTTCAGTGCCATAACCGCGTCATAATCCACCCATTCGCTTTCACGGGCTTGCTTTAACGCCTTTTGGGTTTTGGCACTTTTCCACCACTTCTGACCCGCGCTGCTTTGTTGGAAATCGGCAACCTGTGCCACATCGATGTAAATAATATTCAGCCAGCGGCGCGATGAAGGGCTGTAGGGGCTGGCAAAAGCGGGGCTGGACGGATAGAGCGCATGCAACGGGTTCAGGCCAACAAAGTCGCCGCCGCGTGCGGCAAGCTGCTCCAGCAACATTTCCAGATCGCCAAAATCACCGATGCCCCAGTTTTTCTCTGAACGCACGGTATAAAGCTGCACCAGCGCCCCCCAGCGTTTCTCTCCGGCGCGCAAGGCCGGTGGCAGATAACAACGGCGCGGTGTCACGATCACACGCGTCTGCCACTCACGCTTGCCCTTGCTCAAGGTCAGCTGGTGATAACCCTGCCCCAGAGGCGAAGGCAGTTTAAAGGGCGCACCGCCTTCGAGGGTTCCGCTAAGGGTTTTGCCTTTCTCTGTCTGCAACTGCCAGCGGAAGCTGCCGTCCATCTGAGGCGTCAGCTCGCGTTTACGGTTACCGCTAAAAACCACAACGGGGGGCAGCGGAGATTTACCGGCTTTCTGTGGGTTTTCCATTATGCCCAGTAAGGCGCGTTTGGTATCATCGCTGATGGCTTCAGGTTCACCGTTCGCATCGAAATACGTGAGCGCTATTCCCGCCGCCTGGGCGGCTTTATCAAGTGAAGTGGATTTCATCGCAATTCCTTAGCGTTGCGCCTGCCAGATGCGCTGTTGATAGTCCCGAATCGACCGATCCGAACTAAAAATACCGGTTCGCGCCGTGTTGAGAATGGCGGCGCGCGTCCAGGCTTCCCGATCGCGCCACAAGGCCTCAACCCGTTTCTGCGCATCGATATAGGCCTGATAATCCGCCAGCACCAGCCAGGGATCGCCATTTTTTGTCAGGCTATCCAACATTAGGTTGAATGCATGCTTATCGCCATGACTGAACGTTCCTTTTTTCAGTGATCTCAACAGTTCATCCAGTTCCTTGTTGTGCTTACGGACTTTTTGCGGTTTGTAGCCTCCGGCCTTGAGGGCTTTAACGTCATCCACGGTATTGCCAAAAATAAAGATATTTTCTGCCCCTACCTGCTCCGCAATTTCCACGTTGGCGCCATCCAGCGTGCCGATAGTCAGCGCGCCATTCAGTGCAAGTTTCATGTTGCCGGTGCCGGAAGCTTCATAGCCTGCGGTGGAAATCTGCTCTGACAGATCGGCGGCGGGAATCAGGTATTCGGCGGCCGTGATGCGGTAATCCGGAATAAAGACCACCTTCAGCTTGTCGCCGACAAGCGGATCGTTGTTCACCACCTCTGCCACCTTGTTAATGGCATAGATAATGTTCTTTGCCAGGTAGTAGCCTGGTGCCGCCTTTGCCCCAAACAGAAACACTCTGGGGATGATACTGGCGTCATTGGGGTTGTCGCGGACGTTTTTATAGCAGTGCAGAATATGGAGCAGACCCAGATGCTGACGTTTATATTCATGTAGCCGCTTAATCTGCACGTCAAAAATCGCGTTTGGATTAACCACAATGCCGGTGTGCTGAGCAATATAGGTGGCTAACCGCGCTTTGTTGTGTTGCTTAACCGCGCGAAAACGCTCACGGAAAACGGGATCGTCGGCGTAAGGCTCAAGGCCCTGCAGCGCGGTCAGGTTGTTGACCCATTCACGCTTCAGGGTGTCATCAATCAGGCCAGCCAGCGCAGGATTGCACTGCTTTATCCAGCGGCGCGGCGTAATGCCGTTGGTGACATTATGAAACTTCTGCGGCCAGAGCTGATGGTACTCGGGAAAAAGATCCGTCACGACCAGCCCGGAATGCAGGGCCGCCACGCCATTCACCGCAAAGCCACTGACAACGCAAAGATTAGCCATTCTGACCTGCCCCTCGGCGACCACAGCCAGTTTGTTCCAAAGCGCTTTGTCATCAGGCCAGCGCTGTTTAACCTGCTGTTTGAGGCGACGGTTGATCTCTTTGATGATCATCATGTGGCGCGGCAGCAGGCTGCGTATCAGCTTCTCATCCCAGCGCTCCAGGGCTTCGGGCATTAAGGTGTGATTGGTATAGGCAAACACGCGGCTGGTGATGTGCCAGGCCTCGTCCCAACTTAGCTGGTGCTCATCCAGCAGCAGGCGCAGCATCTCCGGAATGGCGATAGTGGGATGCGTATCGTTAAGCTGAATGACCTCAAAATCAGGCAGCGCATGAATGCTTCTCCCCGCCTGATGATGGCGACGCAAAATATCGGCCACCGCACAGGCACACTGGAAATACTGCTGCATCAGACGCAGGCGTTTGCCCTGTGGATGGTTATCATTGGGATAGAGCACTTTGGTCAGGCTGGCGGCATCAATCCCCTGCTTCTCAGCCTGCAAAAACTGACCGTCGTTGAACAGGGTCAGGTCAAAGGGATGCTCACTGGTCGCTTTCCACAGCCTCAACGGCAGGGTGACGCCATTGCGATAACCTGTTACCGGTAAATCCCAGGCTTCTCCACGAAGATAAATGGCGGGCTCCCACACTTTACGCCCGTCATCCTGCTTAATGACTTTTCCGCCCATCGCGACGCGGACATCCAGCGCGGCGTTATGCCGAAACCAGGGGTACGTCTCGCGCGCCCAGTCGTCGGGTTCCTCGACCTGTTTCCCCTCTGCAAAACGCTGGCGAAACAAACCGTACTGGTAGTTAAGCCCGTGCCCGGTAGCGGGCTGCCCAACCGTCGCCATTGAGTCCATGTAACAGGCAGCCAGCCTGCCCAGGCCACCGTTCCCCAATGCCGGATCAACTTCTTCTTCCAGTAATTCGCTTAACTCAACCTGGTATTCCGCCAGCAGGGATTTGACCTCGTCGTACCACCCCAGATTCATCAGGTTATTTCCTGTAAGGCGCCCCAGCAGAAACTCCATTGAGAGATAGTTAACGTGACGCTGGGGTTGCGCGCCCCGGACCGCCGGTTGGGCGTTGAGCAATTCGTTGACCGTGGCACTCAGTGCCTGCCACCACTGGTGCGGCGTCATTTGTTTTGCGGAGGAGAAACCAAGATGTTGCCAGTGGCGGGTTAACGCAGCCTGAAAACGGGATTTGTTGAATTTCTGCTGTGGCATATCACTCCCTTTTGTATCCATATGGGTAAAGCAAAAATGGAATGCGCATGGGCCAGCCATATTGCTGGCGGCCATGTTAATTAAATACGCGAGTGGAGAAAAAAGCGACAGGCAGGTTTGAAAAACGCCAGTGATCTGACTGGCGTGCAGGTCTCAGCAGAGTTCGAGGTGAACCTCATGCTGTTCAATAACTTTCATGATGCTGTTAGGCGGCATCTTATCGGTGTAGAGATAGTCGAGCTGGCTCATATTCCCCAGATTGACCATCGCGTTACGGCCAAATTTCGAGTGGTCTACCACCAACATGACACAGCGGGAGTTTTCGATGATGGCGCGTTTGGTACGGACTTCGTGGTAGTCAAACTCCAGCAGCGATCCGTCCATATCGATGCCGCTGATCCCGAGGATGCCGTAATCAAGACGAAACTGTGAAATAAAGTCCAGCGTCGCTTCCCCCATGACTGCGCCGTCACGCGTACGCACTTCTCCACCGGCGATAATGACCCTGAAGTCTGGCTTGCCCATCAACAGCATTGCCACGTTCAGGTTGTTGGTCACCACGCGTAAATCGCTATGGTTTAACAACGCATGTGCCACGGCTTCTGGTGTGGTACCGATATCGATAAACAGCGTCGCCCCGTCCGGTATCTGGCTGGCCACCCGCTGTGCGATACGCGCTTTTTCAGCTGACCACATCATCTTGCGATCCTGCCAGGCGGTATTCTCTGAACTGGAAGGCAAGGCCGCGCCGCCGTGGTGGCGCTGAATTTTATTTTGATCGGCAAGGTCGTTTAAATCACGACGAATCGTTTGTGGGCTGACCTCAAAATGATCGACCAGCTCCTCAGTACTGACATATCCCTGACGCCGAACCAGATCAATAATGGCGTCATGACGTTGCGTCTGCTTCACATTCCTCTCCTGTTTCGGGCTTATTCTTATTCGTTGTGACTACCGTTTACGCTTGCGTGTGTCGACAAACGCCATTGCCAGTCCGACAAGCAGGCCACCAACGTGTGCTGCGTTAGCGATAGCCAGACCAAATGCACCAAACCAGCCCACCACCAGCCAGACAAGTGCAAAGCCGATTAACCCACGCTCCAGATAAACACCGCTGTCGGGATCGCGTTCACCGCGCAGCCAGCAGTATCCCATCAGCGCATAGACCACACCGGACAGGCCGCCAAACCAGATACCGCTAAATTTCGACTGAAGCCAGCCGCTGAGCAGTGCAGAAATGATAAAAATAACAAAAAGCTTACCGCTGCCCAGACGTTTTTCTACGGCTCCACCGAGATACCACCACCACATCAGATTAAACAGGATGTGCAACAGTGAAAAGTGAAGTAGCACATGGCTAAACCAGCGCCAGATCTCAAAATGTTGATCGGCATCTGGCCACGCCAGCCAGTACATTACGGTACGATCGCCCAGTACCTGCATCAGCACAAATACCGCAATACAGGCAAACATAACCACCATGGTCAACGGCCCGGCACGCTCACGGATGTTTGCCCAGATATTGCTTCGCTCATAGCGCAACCCGCTGTCGGTTTTACCACTGTGCCAGCTTGCCGCCTGGTAGCGCGGATGGTTGGGATCGCGCACAAACTGCTGAAGTTCGTTTTCGACCATCGAAAGCTGGCTTTCATCATCCAGCATAATGACGTAATGACTTTCACGTTCAATACGCAATTTCACGCCGCGCGTTGCCATATAGTCAACAAAAGCCTGCGCCATGCGCGGCTGGTTAAATTGGGTAATGCGCATTACTCACTCTCCGTGTTACGCCTGACCAGTCACTCAGCGCCACTGGTCACCTGTTGAGGGAAGGCGGCGCGCCAGGCATCAAACCCGCCATCAATACTGTAAGCAGTGGTAAATCCCTGGGCGTGCAGATAATCCGCTGCACTTTTACTGCTGTTGCCGTGATAGCACATTACCAGCACCGGCAGACTTGTATCGGTTGAACTGATAAAATCATTAAGGTTGTTATTCGATAAATGCAAGGCGCCGTTGGCATGACCAAGAGCAAAACTTTGCGCATCGCGGATATCCACCATTACTGCGCCTTGTGCCAGCCGCTGTTGAGCCTGATGAACATCAATACATTGGTAAGTTTCCATGGTGTCTCTCATAACATCATCAAAATGACGTCTAGTGTAACCTGATAATCCTCACCAATAACCTGACAATCACTACGGCTATTCACCTTTGCGCCCAGATAATGTTATCCATATCACGCAAAATTGTTTTTAGGTGGTTAAATACTGGCATCAATGTTGGTTTGCGATTATGATTATGCTCGAAAACGAACATAAGTGAACTATTCCGAACATCGGAGGAGACAACGTGGAAACCAAAGACCTGATCGTTATCGGCGGCGGCATCAACGGTGCTGGCATCGCAGCAGACGCTGCAGGACGCGGACTGTCGGTGTTAATGCTAGAGGCGCGGGACCTGGCTTGCGCGACCTCTTCCGCCAGCTCAAAGCTGATTCACGGTGGCCTGCGCTACCTTGAACATTATGAATTCCGTCTGGTGAGCGAAGCGCTGGCCGAGCGCGAAGTGCTGTTAAAGATGGCACCCCATATCGCGTTCCCAATGCGCTTTCGCTTACCACACCGCCCGCATCTGCGTCCGGCGTGGATGATCCGTACCGGTCTGTTTATGTACGATCACTTGGGCAAGCGCACGAGTCTGCCGGGCAGTAAAAGCCTGAGCTTTGGTGCAGAGTCTGCACTTAAGCCTGAAATTAAGCGCGGTTTTGAGTATTCCGACTGCTGGGTGGACGATGCCCGAATGGTGGTACTCAATGCGCAGGAAGTGGTTAAACATGGTGGTGAGGTGCGTACCCGCACTCGCGTGACTCGCGCATGGCGTGAGAACGGCCTGTGGATGGTAGAAGCTGAGGATATCGACAGCGGCAAAACCTTCACCTGGCAGGCCAAAGGCCTGGTCAACGCCGCCGGTCCATGGGTTAAGCAGTTCTTCGACGATGGCCTGGAGCTGAAATCGCCTTACGGTATTCGCCTGATCAAAGGCAGCCATATTGTGGTGCCGCGCGTTCACAATGAGAAGCAGGCTTATATCCTGCAAAACGAAGATAACCGTATTGTGTTTGTCATTCCGTGGATGGATGAGTTTTCTATCATCGGCACCACCGACGTGGAATACAAAGGCGATCCGAAAAGCGTCGCTATTGATGATAATGAAATCGACTACATCCTGAAGGTGTACAACGGCCATTTCAAAAAGCAGCTGACGCCTGACGACATTGTGTGGACCTATTCCGGCGTGCGTCCGCTTTGTGATGACGAGTCCGATTCGCCGCAGGCGATCACTCGCGATTACACCCTGGATGTCCGCGATGACAACGGTCAGACACCGCTGCTGTCCGTTTTTGGTGGCAAATTGACGACTTACCGTAAGCTGGCCGAGCATGCGCTGGAGAAGCTGTCGAAGTATTATCCTGATGCGGGCGCAGCATGGACTAAAAACTGCGTGCTGCCCGGCGGTAATATTTCCGGCAGCAGCGACGATTACGCTGCCAGCCTGCGCCGCCGTTACCCGTTCATTACTGAAAACATGGCACGTCACTACGCCCGCACTTACGGTAGCAGCACCGAAGTGCTGCTTAAAGACGCGACATCGCTGGAAGACCTGGGTGAAAACTTCGGTCATGAGTTTTATGAGGCGGAGTTACGTTATCTTGTGCAGCATGAGTGGGTGCGTGAAGTGGATGATGCTATCTGGCGCCGTACCAAGCAAGGTATGTGGCTGAACGAAGCCCAGCAGGCACGCATTGCCGAATGGCTGGCGGCTAAGGCGAAGCCTACGCTGTCGCTGGCATCGTAGTCGCGCGTCAGCGCTGAAAGCGCGGTGCAACAGGTTGCGGCCTGTTGTGCCGTTTTTTTTTGCCTGCGCGGTGGCGTGTTGAGGTTCATTGCATGAACGTGGCTTTTGGTTGGTTGCCTGAGCGGCGTCCAGCTATGTAACTCTGAGAAGGTTTCGATTGCCAGCCTGAGCGGCATCCAGTTATGTAACTCTGAGAAGGTTTCGCTCGCCAGGCGGCGGGCAGTTTCAGTCCGCCCCATGCGGGCGACCGACAAGGGGCCGCCAGTCGCCGCAGCCCCTTGACCCCGGGCTCCCGGCTTTACAGCCTGAGCGGCGTCCAGTCATAAAGCTCCGGGAAGGTTTCGCTCGCCAGGCGGCAGGCAGTTTCAGTCCGCCCCATGCGGGCGACCGACAAGGGGCCGCCAGTCGCCGCGGCCCCTTGACCCCGGGCTCCCGTCCTGCCCACCCGCCGCTGCGCGGTGCCTTCGCTGCTTCAGGATTTCTGCCGGACCGCCAGGACGCGCCGTCCCTGGCGCGGCCTGACTTTCGCCGACGTCCTGTCGGCTCATCCGGAAATCCTGCATCCGCTCAGCGGGACGGGAAGGCCGGCCCACTCCCCCGCTTCAGTCACTGGGTTAAGACCAACTTCCGTATCGCTTCAGGTGTCATAAAAGCATCCGCCCCATTAGTGTTCATTTTTTGTTTCATCAGAATTCCATTGCATGCTGTTAATAACAGACAAAACCAGCCTTTTGGAAAAACAGAAAATCTCACAGGCGAGGGGTTTTCAGGAGGCATCCGGCGCGCTGAGGAGAGAACGAAGGCCAGGACGGCGCGGCACGGAAGCCGCGACGAGGACGGCTGCGCCAGGGACGGCGCATCCGGACGGTCCGTGAGGCCGCAGTGAGTGACGAAGGTACAGCGGCGGCTGCCGGACGCCGGGACTGTTAAGGGGCTGGCGCGAGCCCCTTAACCCGTCCGCCTGCACGGACAGGCTGAAACTCCCCGACGCCTGGCGGGCGGAACATTCTCGAAGCAAAACCGTGGACTTACCACCTGGCAGGCCCCAGGCAAAACCACGCTAAACAAAGAACAAGATCCCACAGGCGGGGGGTTTTCAGGAGGCATCCGGCGCGCTGAGGAAAGAACGTAGGCCAGGACGGCGCGGCACGAAAGCCGCGACGAGGACGGCTGCGCCAGGGAAGGCGCATCCGGACGGTCCGTCAGGCCGCAGTGAGTGACGAAGGTACAGCGGCGGCTGCCGGACGCCGGGATTGTTAAGGGGCTGGCGCGAGCCCCTTAACCCGACCGCCTGCACGGACAGGCTGAAACTCCCCGGTGCCTGGCGGGCGGAACCTGCTCAGAGCATAACGGTATGCTCACCGCCTCACAGGCAGAGCCAAACCCAATGAGGAATAAGCCCTCACAGGCGGGGGTTTTCAGAAGGCATCCGCCGCGCTGAGGAGAGAACGGCGGAACCTGCTCAGAGCAGAAACGTTACCGCCAAACTACAACCTTACCGGCGAAATATTCCAAATCTCATCCGCATATTCCTGAATCGTACGGTCAGACGAGAAATAGCCCATGCCAGCAATGTTCATAGCCGCCCGGTGCTGCCAGACATCCGGCTGGCGATACAGTTCATCAACCTTATCCTGCGTATCCACATAGCTGCGGTAATCTGCCAACAGCTGATAGTGATCGCCGAAGTTGACCAGCAGGTCGAACAGATTACGGTAACGGCCGGGATCCTGCGGACTAAAGACGCCTGAGGCCAACTGAGTCAGCACCTGATGCAACTCTGCATCTTCTTCATAGTATTTACGCGGGTTATAACCTGCTTTACGCAAGGCTTCGACCTGCGGCGTTGTGTTACCAAAAATGAAGATGTTCTCTTTACCCACGTGCTCCAGCATTTCAACGTTGGCCCCGTCCAGCGTGCCGATAGTCAACGCGCCGTTGAGCGCAAATTTCATATTACTGGTACCCGATGCTTCGGTACCTGCCGTTGAAATCTGCTCAGAGAGATCGGCAGCAGGAATAATAATCTGCGCCAGACTCACGCTGTAGTTAGGAATAAATACGACCTTAAGTTTGTTTTTAACCTGAGGATCGTTGTTGATGACCTTAGCCACATCGTTAATCAGATGAATAATGTGCTTGGCAACGTAGTAAGCGGACGCGGCTTTACCTGCAAAAATGTTAACACGCGGCACCCACTCGGCGTCCGGATCGGCTTTGATGCGGTTGTAGCGCGTAATCACGTGCAAAACGTTAAGCAACTGGCGCTTGTACTCATGGATGCGCTTAATCTGTACGTCAAACAGCGCGTTAGGATCGATAACGACATCCAGATTCTTCGCCACCCAGATCGCCAGACGTTTTTTGTTTTCCAGCTTGGCTTCGGCCACTTTCTCAATAAACGCAGGATAATCAACACAGCTTTTGAGTTCACTGAGCTGGCTTAGATCGGTGCGCCAGTTACGGCCAATTTGTTCGTCCAGTAATTCTGACAGTGGCGGATTAGCCAGCGCCAGCCAGCGACGTGGCGTTACGCCGTTGGTTTTGTTACAGAATCGGCCTGGGAACAGCCGCGAGAAATCGGCAAACAGGGACTGAACCATCAGGTTCGAGTGCAGTTCAGAAACGCCGTTAACCTTATGACTGACAACAACAGCCAGCCAGGCCATACGTACCCGACGCCCGTCGTTCTCGTCGATGATCGAAATACGCGACAGCAGATCCCAGTCGTCTGGATAGTATTCCTGAATCGTTTTAAGGAAAAAGTCGTTGATTTCAAAGATGATGCTCAAATGACGCGGCAGGATCTTACCGATCATATCTACCGGCCAGGTTTCCAGGGCTTCAGTCATTAACGTGTGGTTGGTGTAAGAGAACACCTGGCAGCACACATCAAACGCATCATCCCAGGTGAATTTATGCTCATCAATCAACAACCGCATCAGCTCAGGAATCGCTAACACCGGATGTGTGTCATTAAGGTGAATGGCGATTTTATCAGCCAGATTGTTCCAGGTGCGGTGCATCATCCAGTGGCGATTCAGAATATCCTGCACGGTAGCTGACACCAGGAAGTACTCCTGACGCAAACGAAGCTCACGCCCGGAATAGGTCGAGTCATCGGGATAAAGCACGCGTGACACGTTTTCTGAGTGGTTTTTATCTTCCACAGCCGCAAAATAGTCACCCTGGTTGAATTTACCCAGGTTGATTTCGTTACTGGCCTGCGCGCCCCACAAACGTAACGTATTGGTCGAGTCAGTGTCGTAGCCAGGGATAATTTGATCGTAGGCCATGGCGAGAATTTCTTCGGTTTCCAGCCAGCGCACTTTGGCACCTTCGTGCTGAACGCGGCCACCGAAGCGAACTTTATAACGGGTGTTGAAGCGCTGAAACTCCCACGGGTTACCGTATTCCAGCCAGTAATCCGGAGACTCTTTCTGCTCGCCATCCACAATATTTTGTTTGAACATGCCGTAATCATAGCGGATGCCGTAGCCGCGTCCGGGCATGCCCAGCGTAGCCAGAGAATCCAGGAAGCAGGCGGCAAGACGGCCTAAGCCCCCGTTGCCCAGGCCGGGATCGTTCTCTTCTTCCATGAGTTCAGCCAGATCGAGGCCCATTTCGTCCAGTGCCAGATTGAGATCGTCGTAGATCCCCATGGCCAGTAGCGCATTGCCCAACGTGCGGCCCATCAGGAATTCCATCGACAGGTAATAAACCTGACGCACATCCTGGGAAAGTTGAGCACGATTAGAACGCAGCCAGCGCTCTACCATGCGATCGCGCACGGCAAGCAACGCGGCGTTGAGCCATTCATGTTTGTTCGCAATTGAAGGGTCTTTACCAATGGTGAACATCAGTTTGTAAGCGATTGAGTGCTTTAAGGCATCAACCGTCAACGTAGGTGAAGCGTAAGTGAATGGTGTATTCATTTTCTGTTTCCCAATCCGTTACAACAAACGTTGGTAAAGATCGCGGTAGGCTTGAGCGGCAACCTGCCAGCTAAAGTCCATTCCCATCGCCTGACGCTGCACATAACGCCACAGTGAAGGACGAGACCACAACACAAAAGCGCGACGAATGGCCCTTAATAAGGACCAGGCATTACTGTCTTCGAAACTGAACCCACTGGCAATGCCATCCGCTAAATTTTCTAGCGAACTGTCGTTGACCGTATCCGCCAGCCCGCCCGTGCGGCGGACCAGTGGCAGCGTGCCGTATTTCAGTCCATAGAGCTGTGTCAGGCCGCAAGGCTCAAAACGGCTCGGTACCATAATGACATCGGCCCCACCAACGATGCGATGCGAGAATGCCTCGTGGTAGCCAATCTGCACGCCCACGCTGCCGGGATGTTCGGCGGCGGCGGCCAGAAAGCCCTGCTGCAGCTCAGCATCACCCTGTCCTAACAGCACCAGCTGTCCGCCCTGCGCCAGTAAACCCGGCAGCGCTTCCAGCACCAGATCCAGCCCTTTTTGCCGGGTCAGGCGGCTGATCACGGCAAACACCGGTGCTTTATCGTCAACCTTCAGCCCCATCGCAACCTGCAGCTGGCGCTTGTTTTCCGCTTTAGCTTCCAGCGTATCCCGGTTGTAGCGGGAGCTCAGCAACAGATCGTGAGAAGGATCCCAAATAGCCGGGTCCACGCCGTTCAGAACGCCGCTCAGGCGACCTTCACGCATACGCTGTGCCAGCAACGTTTCCATGCCATAGCCGTACTCTGGCGTCGTAATTTCACGCGCGTAAGTTGGGCTGACTGCCGTCACGTGGTCGGCGTAGAACAAGCCGGCCTTCAGGTAAGAGATCTGGCCAAAGAACTCCAGACCAAACATGTTAAAAAACGATTGTGGCAGCTGAATCTGATCCAAATGGTGCGCCGAAAAAAGCCCCTGATAAGCCAGGTTATGCACGGTGAAGACAGACTTAGCCGGACGGCCACGCGCCTCCAGATAAGCACACGTCAGACCCGCATGCCAGTCGTGTGCATGAACAATATCCGGTCGCCAGTAGCTATCCAGCCCGCAGCCTAACTCACAGCCCATCCATCCCAGTAAAGCAAAGCGCAAATAGTTGTCGACGTAGGCAAACTGCGATTCATCATGATAAGGACTGCCCGGCCGATCGTAGAGATCGGGAGCGTCGATAAGATAGATACCTACCCCATCGAATCGCCCAAAAAGCAGGCGCACCGGACCGGCAAAGGTTTGCAGTTCCGCAACCACCTGCGTATCGGGTATTCCTTTACGTAATGCAGGAAACGCGGGTAACAACACACGCGTATCTGTTCCACCCGCAATTTGTGCCTGAGGTAATGCTCCGACTACATCAGCCAGCCCGCCCGTTTTCAGCAGCGGGAAAAGTTCTGAACAGACATGTAAAACCTGCATCCTCGACCTCATTAAGTTACCAGGCACGATCCTCGTGCCGATGGGTTGTGTGCCGCTTGTCGTTTATGATCCCGCGCTATTTAGTTTGGCCAGCATGGCGCGCGTAACCAGTACAATGCCTTCTTCTGAACGGAAAAACCGGCGGCTGTCTTCATCAGGGTTTTCACCAATCACCATCCCTTCTGGCAGCACACAGGCGCGGTCAATGACGCAGCGGCGCAGACGACAGGATCGGCCGACTACCACATCAGGTAGCAGTACCGTTGAATCGATATTGCAAAATGAGTTCACCCGCACGCGGGAAAACATGACCGAATTCACCACCACCGATCCCGAGATAATGCAGCCACCGGAGACCAGTGAGTTCATCGTCATACCATGGCTGCCGGAACGGTCCTGAACAAACTTTGCCGGTGGCAAAGGTTCCATGTGCGTCCGAATCGGCCAGGTGCTGTCGTACATGTCCAGCTCGGGTGTAACAGAGGCTAAATCAAGGTTGGCGCGCCAGTAGGCTTCCAGCGTACCCACATCCCGCCAGTAGGGCGGTGCCTCGTGATCGTTTTGCACACAAGAGATCGCAAACGAATGGGCGTAGCCCTCTCCACTCGCGACCACTTTTGGCAGAATATCTTTGCCGAAATCGTGGCTTGAACCCGCTTCATGCAGGTCGGCTTCCAGCAAGCCATAGAGGTATTCGGCGTCGAAGACATAAATTCCCATACTGGCCAGCGATTTGGTGTCATCGCCCGGCATTGTCGGTGGCTTCGGCGGCTTCTCTACGAAATCGATTACTTTATTGTTTTCGTCGACGGCCATCACACCAAATGCGGTCGCCTCATGCACCGGCACGGGCAGACAGGCGATGGTGCATCGCGCATCGTTCAGCACGTGGTCCAGCAACATCCTTGAGTAATCCATCTTATAGATATGATCACCGGCCAGGATGACGACGTACTGCGCGCCATAGCGTCGGATAACGTCAAGGTTCTGTGTTACTGCATCCGCTGTTCCGCGATACCATTGCTCCGTCGAGAAGCGCTGCTGCGCAGGTAGCAGGTCAACAAATTCATTCATCTCTTCGTTGAAGATAGACCAACCACGCTGAATATGTTGAGTTAACGTATGAGACTGGTATTGCGTAATGACCCCAATGCGGCGAATCCCTGAGTTCACACAGTTGGAAAGTGCAAAGTCGATAATGCGGAATTTGCCACCAAAGTGAACGGCGGGCTTGGCACGCTTAGCGGTAAGATCGACCAGACGCGTACCGCGTCCACCAGCCAGTACAAGGGCAACGGTTTGTGTAGGGAGCTGGCGCGCCAGCATGAGATGTTCTGCTCTTTCTAATTTGACCATGTCTGACTCCTTATCATTGCTTTTGGAACACACACACAGCGTGTGCGGGACCATGCCAGACAGTTAACCGGATGGGGTGACATTCCCCGGTGAAAGGAGGAAGGACGTGCCATTCTCCGTCTGGTAAGGCGATATCACATATCGAATCTGTCGCATTTATTGTTATTAACCAGCGGTCTGAAAGCAGAATCTGCAGGCTACACATGCCCTGCTTCCAGCCAGCTTCATCTACGGAATTACCCTGGGCGTCCAGCCACTGGACATTGCCGTCATCGTTCTGCCACCAGCGATCTGCTGTGAGTGCAGGAATTCGCTTGCGCAGTTGAATCAGCGACGCCGTAAAATCGACCAGCGCTTTTTCGTCATCGTGCCAGTTGAGCCAGCTCAGAGGATTGTCCTGGCAATACGCATTGTTATTGCCCTGCTGACTTTGACCCCGTTCGTCTCCCGCCAGCAGCATGGGCGTTCCCTGAGAAAGCAGCAGCGTGGTCAGCAGCCCTTGCATGCTGCGGCGTCGACGCTGCGCCACCTCCGCACTGCTCTCCAGACCTTCTGTACCATGATTGTGGCTATAGTTGTTACCATGCCCGTCACGGTTTTCTTCACCGTTAACTTCGTTATGTTTATTGTTGAAACTCACGAGGTCGCGTAGGGTAAAACCATCGTGAGCGGTAATCAGATTGATGGTCGCGTGCGGCCTGCGATCGTCATGCTGAAAAAGGTCGCTTGACGCGGCAAACCGGCAGGCAAATTCCCCCAGGCTGACGTCACCATGCAGCCATGCGCGCCGGGTCGTATCGCGAAATTGATCGTTCCATTCTGCAAAGGGCGCAGGAAAATTGCCTACCTGATAACCACCTGGACCGATATCCCAGGGCTCGGCGATCAGTTTGACTTTTGACAGTATCGGACAGGCGCGGATGGCCTCAAACAGAGCCGCATCGCGGTGATAATCCGGTTCGCGACCCAGCACCGGCGCAAGATCAAAGCGGAAACCATCGACGTGACAGACGCGCACCCAGTAGCGCAGCGCCTCCAGCGTCCAGTTCATTACCTGCGGATGGCTGAGGTTCAGGGTATTGCCGCAGCCGGTCCAGTTGTGATAATCGCCCTGTTCGTCCAGCCAGTAATAGCTGGCGTTATCAATGCCGCGAAAGGAAAGCGTCGGTCCGGTGTCATCCAGTTCCGCCGTATGGTTAAACACCACATCCAGCAGCACCTCAATCCCGGCAGCGTGCAGACGCTTTACCGCCTGCTGAAACTCTTGCAGAGGAGACAGGCCATCCTGACCCGATGCATAGCGGGGATCGACAGCCCAGAGGGCAAAGGGGTTATAACCCCAGTAGTTAGTCAGTCCCAGGCGCAGCAGGCGAGGCTCGCTGGCGAACTGCGCAATGGGCAGGAGCTCAATGGCGGTGATGCCCATTTTCAGCAGGTAATCCACCATCACCGGATGGCCCAGAGCAGCATAGGTGCCGCGCAGGGGTTCGGGAATGCCGGGATGCAACTGCGTCAGACCGCGGACATGTGCTTCGTAAATGACGCTATCGCCCCACGACGTGCGCGGCGGCACATCCCCTTGCCAGTCGAAATCGTCCGTCACGACAATGCTCTTGGGAGCGAGGGCGGCGTTATCACGACCATCAGGCTCGCCGTACCCGCAGTGAAAGCGCGGATCGTCGGGGACATCGCCCTGCACTGCTCTGGCGCAGGGATCGATTAACAGTTTGGCAGGATTAAAAAAGTGCCCATGCTGGGGCGCCCACGGCCCGTGTACCCGATAGCCATAACGCTGTCCGGGCTTGAGTCCGGGCAGATAGCCGTGCCAGATATCGCCGCTTCGCTCAGTGAGTTCAACGCGCTGCTCAAGGCCGTTCTCATCGAACAGGCACAGTTCAACACGCTCAGCGTGATGGGAAAACAGCGTAAAATTGACCCCTTTCCCATCGTAGCTGGCACCCAGCGGTTGGGGATGTCCGGCACGTAATATCATTCCCCCTCCCGCACGAACCATACCGTCGCCAGTGGCGGTAAATTCAGGCTCAGCGATTGCGGGCGGCCATGACTTTCCTGCTGATCGGTGTGCACCAGATGATTGCGCACGTCGCTGCCGTGGTATTCATGCTGGTCGGTATTAAGCACTTCGCGCCAGCTGCCCGCCTGGTTCACGCCGAAGCGATAGCCCGGACGCGGGACAGGGGTAAAGTTGCTGACAACAATCACTTCATTGCCATCACGGTCGCGACGTACAAACGCAAAGACGGAATGCTCTGCATCATCAACAACCAGCCACTCAAACCCCGCTGGATCGAAATCAAGCTGATGCAGGGAGGTGTAATGCTGATAGGTATGGTTCAGATCGCGCACCAGACGCTGAACGCCGTGATGCCAGTTGTCCTCACCTTCGAGCAGGTGCCAGTCAAGGCTGACATCGTGATTCCACTCTTTGCCCTGCGCAAATTCGTTGCCCATGAATAACAGCTTCTTACCCGGAAACGCCCACATCCAGCCGTAGTAGGCACGCAGGTTAGCGAATTTTTGCCAGGCATCTCCCGGCATGCGATCAAGAATAGAGCGTTTTCCGTGCACCACTTCATCGTGCGACAGCGGCAGGACGAAGTTTTCGCTGTAGTTGTACATGATGCCAAAGCTCATCAGATTATGATGGTAGCGGCGATGTACCGGGTCGAGTTTCATATAGTCCAGCGTGTCATGCATCCAGCCCAGGTTCCATTTGTACCAGAACCCCAGGCCGCCACCTTCAGGCGGTCGTGAAACACCAGGATAGTCTGTGGACTCTTCAGCCATCGTCACTGAACCTGGGGCGACGTGTCCCAAAGTACGGTTGGTATAACGCAGGAAATTGATGGCTTCGAGATTTTCGCGACCACCGTATTGATTGGGGATCCACTCGCCTTCGGCGCGGCTGTAATCACGATAGATCATTGAAGCCACCGCATCGACACGCAGGCCATCAATACCGAAGCGCTCCATCCAGTACAGTGCATTGCCTGCCAGGAAGTTACTGACTTCCCGACGGCCAAAGTTGTAAATCAGCGTATTCCAGTCCTGATGGTAACCTTCACGCGGATCGCTGTGCTCATACAGTTCGGTGCCATCAAACTTCGCCAGACCAAAATCATCGCTCGGGAAATGGCCTGGCACCCAGTCCAGTAACACATTCAGCCCTGCTGCATGGGCGCTGTCGATAAAGTAGCGGAAATCATCACGGGTACCGAAACGGCGGGTGGGCGCATACATACCGAGCGGCTGATAACCCCAACTGCCGTCAAACGGATGTTCGTTAATGGGCAGCAGCTCGATATGGGTAAACCCCATCTCTTTAACGTAAGGCACCAGCTGTTCAGCCAGCTCTTTGTAACTGAGCCAGAAGTTGTCATCAGTATGGCGACGCCACGATCCCAGATGCACTTCGTAGATAGAGATGGGTTTATCAAACTCATTTGCCGCTTTGCGTGAGGCCGACATCTCCACTTTTTCGGGCAGGCCGCAAATCATTGATGCGGTTTGCGGACGCATTTGTGCTTCAAATGCTAAAGGATCGGCCTTGATACGGAGCTGTCCATGGGCATCGATGATTTCAAATTTATAGAGTTGCCCGTTAACGGCGCCGGGAACAAACAGCTCCCAGACGCCCATTTCCTGACGCAGACGCATCGGATGACGACGGCCGTCCCAAAAGTTGAAATCACCGACAACCGATACGCGGCGTGCGTTAGGTGCCCAGACACAAAAACGCGTACCAATCACACCATCAATGACGTCGCCGTGGGCGCCCAGCGTTTCATAGGGCCGCAGGTGCGTGCCTTCTGCCAGCAGCCACAAGTCCATCTCTTGCAACAAAGGGCCAAAGCGGTAGGCATCATCAATGAGGTTCTGCTGGCCGTGCCAGTTAACCGCCAGTTGATAGCGAAACGGATTTTTACGACGAGGAACGACGCCACTGAAAAAACCACGAGAATCATCACACTTCAGTTGGACCAGTTTGCGTCCTGTTGAGGTTTCAATGACCCAGACTTCCAGGGCTTCCGGAAGCAGCGCACGCACTTCAAGACCATTTTCGGTTTTATGCATCCCCAGCAGTGAAAAGGGGTCGGAATAATTACCCGCAAAAAGGGCATTGATCGCCTGGCGATCGGGTAGCTCTGACATGACTTTCTTCCTGTGATAGTTGGCAGGCGAAAAGACCACGACGTCGTGTTATCGCAGGTCTGTTGCGCTGCTCTTCATTGAGCCATGAGTACAGCGGCGTGGGTGTCAAAACGAAACGCTCCTCACCACGCGCCTCCTTAAATCACAACCAGTTAGCATCAAGCCTGTCTGCTCAATGCAAAGCCCGTAGTACCGCCAGATGCCCATCCGGCAAGCCTCCAGACATTAAATAACTTTTACTTTCACGTGCAAGCCGGCCCTGGCTAAAAAAGGCAGTCATCACCTACATCATCTGATGTAAGGCCGTTTTTAAGAGAGAAAACCCGCCTTTTATTTTTGCGAACCGCCCCGCAAAAAATTAAATTATATTAATGTATAACAGATTCGCGTTTCATCTTATTTAATAAAAACCGGCCACTTTTCGCTAAGAGCCCGCCATTCCGCTTAAGCCGTTCTTTTTTTCGGAAAGACCGGCCGGGAGGAGGACGTTTTACCGCCCCGCTGCTGCACCGCGTATCTCAGGCGCCGCCGGGTTTTAGCGCAGAGCGAAGCCGCCAGCATCGCGGGTTAAGCGCTGCCAGTCAGATATGATTTATCCGCCTCATCGGTTGGATGGACATCGGTGAAAAACAGTGCCAGTACGTTCCTCGAAAAAATGTCTTTCCCATCTACAACAACCATTTAGTTAATAAAGTAAAACAGTTAACTCGCGGCGCACCCTTGTTAAATCATAGCTTGATGACAGCGGTTATAAGAGCAGATAAGCAAAAATTTATTTCTGGACAGGCAAAAAGGGGAAGCGGATCACTTAGCGATCGTAACAGTAGAACAATTTGCAGTGATTTATGGGAATAAGACCGGACAAGTCCGGTCTTTTGATGCTTTCAGATTTAGTCGATGAGCAAACGCAACATGCGACGCAGCGGCTCGGCAGCGCCCCAAAGAAGCTGATCGCCGACAGTAAAGGCAGAAAGATATTCTGGCCCCATATTCAACTTGCGGAGACGTCCTACCGGTGTATTCAGCGTACCGGTCACGGCGGCTGGGGTGAGTTCACGCAGGGTGAGTTCACGATCGTTAGGCACCACTTTCACCCATTCATTGTGGGAAGCCAGCAGTTGCTCAATTTCCGCCAGCGGCAGGTCTTTTTTAAGCTTCAGCGTAAAGGCCTGGCTGTGGCAGCGCAGCGCGCCCACGCGGACGCACAGCCCGTCAACCGGAATGACGCGCGGGGTCGCCAGAATTTTGTTAGTTTCGGCCTGACCTTTCCACTCTTCGCGGCTCTGACCGTTTTCGAGTTGCTTGTCGATCCACGGAATCAGGCTGCCCGCCAACGGCACGCCAAAGTTATCCGTTGGCAGCGTACCAGAGCGGGTGAAATCCGTTACGCTTCGCTCAATATCCAGAATCGCCGAAGCCGGGTTTTGCAGAGAAGTCGCCACGTGATCGTGCAACATGCCCATCTGCGTCAGCAGTTCGCGCATATGACGCGCGCCGCCGCCGGATGCCGCCTGATAGGTTGCCACTGAGGCCCATTCCACCAAATCCTGTGCAAACAGACCGCCTAGCGACATTAACATCAGGCTGACGGTGCAGTTACCGCCAACAAAGGTTTTTACGCCGCTGTCGATGCCCTGACGAATAACCTGATGGTTAACCGGATCGAGAATAATGATGGCATCGTCTTTCATACGCAGCGTTGACGCCGCATCGATCCAGTAGCCATTCCAGCCGCTGGCGCGCAGTTTTGGATAGATCTCAGAGGTGTAGTCACCGCCCTGACAGGTGATAATGATATCCAGCGCGTTCAACGCCTCAATATCAAAGGCATCCTGCAACGTACCCTGCTGCTTGCCTGCAAACGTCGGGGCCGCTTCACCGTGCTGCGAGGTGGAGAAGAAGACCGGATTGATCACATCAAAATCCCGTTCTTCGCTCATGCGGGACATCAGCACTGAGCCAACCATACCGCGCCAACCAACTAAACCTACATTCTTCATGTCATGTCCGTTTCAGGATGATAAACACCTGACTTTCTTATCGAAGGGAAAAGTGTCGTGGTACTCTCACGCCACTCTGCGTAATAATCAGATCTGCCTGTGATGATTTACTCTACAAAATGCAGCTTTTCTGGCAAGTGAATTAATGTAATCAGGCCAACTTTTTCAGCAACACCGCTAATAACCTGACTTTATCTATAACGAGAAGACGTAAAACGAATGACTGAAATGATCTCGGCAACAATATTATTGTTGTTAATAATGGATCCCTTAGGCAATTTGCCGATTTTTATGTCGGTTTTAAAGCATCTGGAACCGAAACGTCGGCGAGTCGTGCTTATTCGTGAAATGCTGATTGCGCTCATCATCATGTTGCTGTTTTTGTTTACCGGCGAGCGAATTCTGGCCTTTCTCAACCTGCGTACCGAAACCGTGTCCATATCTGGTGGGGTCATCCTGTTTTTAATCGCCATCAAAATGATTTTCCCGTCACCTGAAAGCAGTAGCACGGGCTTACCGGCGGGAGAAGAGCCTTTTCTGGTGCCGCTGGCGATTCCCCTGGTGGCCGGGCCGTCATTGCTGGCGACCCTGATGCTGCTGTCGCATCAGTATCCCAATCAAATGTCGCATCTGGTGGGTGCCCTGCTCATTGCCTGGGGCGTAACGGTCATGATTCTGCTGTTGTCAGGCCTGTTTCTTCGGCTGCTGGGCGATAAGGGCGTTAATGCGCTGGAACGTCTGATGGGATTGATACTGATTATGCTGGCAACGCAGATGTTCTTAGACGGGATTCGCGTGTATCTGAAGTTGTAACCATGGTCGATTGTAACCGGGCAGCCCTGCCCGGTTACAACGCATCAGGAAAGCAGCGTAAAGGCGATCATGCCGACTACGGCACCGACGGTGCCCAAAATGGTCTCCATCAATGTCCACGTCTTTAAGGTTTCCCCTTCCGTGGCGCCGGTAAATCGCCCAAACAACCAGAAACCTGCATCGTTAACATGGCTGATAATAATGGAACCGCCACCGATACAGATGGACAAGGCCGCCAGCTGCGCGCCGTTATAATGCAGTGGCTCAATCACAGGCATGATCAATCCCACTGTCGTCAAACAGGCGACCGTGGCCGATCCCTGAATCACCCGGACCGCCCCAGACAGAATAAAACAGGCCAGCGCAACGGGCAGCCCGGCACCGGTCAGGGCATTTCCCAGCACAGGCCCTACGCCGGAATCGACCAGCACCTGTTTAAAGACGCCGCCTGCACCAATCACCAGCAAAATAATGCCCGCTGGCTGCAGTGCGCTGCCGCAGATCTGCATCACTTTCTCTTTTTCCATGCCCTGACGATAAGCCAGGCCGTAAATAGCCACCAGGCAGGCCAGCAGAATGGCGATAAAAGGATGGCCGATAAATTCCAGCCATTGATAAAGCGCAGTGCCTTCCGTGGTGAAGCGTGCGCCAATGGTTTTTAACCCGACCAGCACGAGAGGAAACAGGATTAACGCCAGGCTAAAACCAAAAGAGGGCAGCTTGTTTTCATCAATATCCGGCTGATGATCTTCAGGAGACGCGCTGAACGAAACGCGTCTGGCGATAAAATTACCAAACAGCGGCCCGGCAATCAGCATGCCCGGCAGCGCAGCGCACAGGCCGATTAAAATCATCCAGCCAAAATCTGCATGCATCTGAGACGCCAGCAACATGGGCGCAGGCCCCGGCAGCAGAAAGGCCGCGGCGGCCGCCACTCCGGCAAACAGCGGTATCACCAGCTTCACCAGATTATCCCCCGTGCGTCGGGCGACGGCGAAAGCAATGCTGATAAGCAGTACCACGGCAACTTCAAAGAAGAGCGGTAAGGCGCAGATTAGCCCGGCGATTCCCATGGCAAAGTGGGCGCGGTTTTCGCCAAAGGTCTTGAGCATGCGAACCGCAATTTGGTCAACGGCACCGGTTTCATGCAGGATCTTGCCGAACATCGCGCCCAGCGCCACCACAATTGCCAGAAAGCCCAGCGTGCCGCCCATGCCTTTCTGCATGGTTTCGGCGATGTTATCCAGTGGCATACCGGATAACAGCCCGGCCCCGACTGAGACCAGCATCAAGGCAAGAAAGGCATGCATGCGGGCTTTCATCACCAGAAAGAGCAGCAGCAGGACAGAGCCTGCTGCGGTTAAAATAAGTGTTGCGGTATTCATGGCCTAGCCTTGATTAATGGCGTCCTTGATGGTCGCAACCGTCGCCGCCACAACCTCATCCAGCGGGTTCGCGATATCCACGACCAGCACATCTTTTTCATCACTGCCCGGCTCTTCCAGGGTGGCAAACTGCGTCACCAGCATTTGCGGCTTGAAGAAGTGGCCTTTACGCGCCTTCAGACGGGCTTCGATGGTATCGAAATCCCCTTTCAGATACACAAAACGCAGGTTGTCATTGCCCTGACGAAGAATATCGCGGTAATGCTTTTTCAGGGCTGAACAGACGATGATGGAAATGGCCTGGGTGCGTTGCATCGCGAAAGCCGCGTCGTTCAGAGCCTGTAACCAGGGCAGACGATCGTTATCATCCAGTGGATGGCCTTCTGCCATTTTCAGGATATTGGCACGCGGATGAAGAAAATCACCGTCGAGAAACGCGGTGTTCAACTGGTGAGAAACCTGGTTAGCGACAACGGATTTACCGCTGCCTGAAACACCCATCAGAATAAAAACGTGATGTGGCGAAGATTGCGTGGTCATTTTTTACTCCGGCAAGTTCAGTCAGTCTGCCATGTTACCGATAACAATGGTGGAGCACATTGTCCTGGTGGCATTACATGCTGGCAACCTTTTTACATCCCAAAGCGTTAAAGTGTGAGCTGCTTCATAAAATCGCGTTAATCAGATACTGCCACCTTCCAGAATCTCAAAACCGATATCCAGCGGTGGTGTAACGCTGTGTTCCCCTGCGATACGCGCCAGTAATAATGCAGCAGACTCACGTCCCATTCGGTCGCGCGGGGTGAGTACCGTTGCCAGCTGCGGCGTGACAACCTGGCTAATATCATGGCCGTGGAAACCGGCAATCGCCATTTGGGAAGGCACCTTGAGTCCCTGTCGCTGACACTCAAACATCGCGCCGACCGCCAGATCGTCATTGGTACAGAACAGGCTGTCTGTCTGAGGATAACGGCGCTGCGCTTCACGCAGCAGATCGCCGCCTGCGCTAAACGAGGAGGCTTCTTCCATCATCACGCTGCGCGGAGTTAATCCGGCCTCGCGCATGGCGGCTTCATAACCGCGCTGTTTTTGCAGCGTTCGCTCATCCAGACGCGCGCCCAGATAAACGGTGTGCCGATGACCTTTATTGATGATGGCCAGCGTCATCTGCCGGGCCGCCTCGACATTGTCAAAGCCGACCGCCATATCAAGACAAGGGGTAACGCTGTCCATCATTTCAATGACCGGAATCCCCGCCACTTCCAGCATGCGCAACGTGCCGGGCGTGTGGGTGCGTTCCGTCAGGATAACGCCGTCGATGTTCCAGCCCAGCAACGACCGTAGCTGACGCTCTTCTTTTTCCGGGTTATAGCCAAAGTGCGCCACCAGCGTCTGATAACCGGCCTCATCGGTGACGGCTTCAATGCCACGCAGTACGTCGGCAAAAACCTGATTGGTCAGGGAAGGCAGCAACACGCCAATGGCGCGGCTGGTCGCATTCGACAGCATATCCGGGGCACGATTCGGTATGTATCCCAGTTCGTCCAGCGCCACGGCAATCTTTTTCCCCAGCGCAACGGACACCTGCTCGGGATTACGCAGATAACGACTGACAGTCATTTTGGTGATACCGATACGATCGGCAACGTCCTGTAAAACCGGTCTTTTCTTCTTCATCGTAAGCGCCTGGATAGCCCTGAAAGCAAGTTACGACGAGTCTATCACTTTTTTGCAGCCAGATTGCCAGTGGGGCGAGATATGCCCGCCCCAACAGGCTTATACCGGCGGCAGATCAAACAGCAGGACTTCCGCGGCGCTGTCTGCTTCGAGCACCAGGCTGCTTTCGTCCCAGATGGCAAAAGCATCGCTGTTTGTCGCTGGCTGACCGTTTACCTTGACCTGGCCCTTCACCACCTGGATCCAGATACGGCGGCCCGCGTCGGGTACCACGCTGTCGCTGTCGCCCGCCGCAAATACCCAGCGCGACAACGTCATGTCCTGCCAGACTTTGAGCGATCCGTCACGGGCATCAGGCGTCAGAATATACTGGCGTCCCTGTACGTCGGGAAAACGGCGCTGAGCGTAGCGCGGCTCTATCCCTGTACTTTCTGGAATAATCCAGATTTGGTAGAGGTGCAGGGGTTCGGTTTGGCTGGCGTTATATTCTGAATGACGCACGCCCGTACCGGCACTCATAATCTGGAATTCGCCTGCCGGTATCTGTTCTTTATTCCCCATGCTGTCCTGATGTTCAACGGTACCTGACAGCACATAGGTCAGAATTTCCATGTCTTTATGGGGATGCGTACCAAAGCCCTGACCCGGATCGATCACGTCTTCGTTAATGACGCGTAACGCCGAAAAGCCCATAAAATTGGCATCGTAATAGTTGGCAAAGGAAAAGGTATGCCAGCTGTCCAGCCAACCGTGATTAGCGTGACCGCGTTCTTCAGCTTTACGTAAATAGATCATGTTCAAATCTCCTCACTGTTTTTTATAGTGTGGTATCCGGCGTAAAAGATTGATAGCTGAAAAACTTCACCTCTCTGTTCAAAAATTATGAACATTAAATCACGGGTTGTTGAAAGGGGCTGAAGGAGGCCTGGCGGGAAGAGGTAGCAAAAAAAAAGCCAGCACCCGGCTGGCTAAATAATACTGGAAGCAATGTGAGCAATGTCGTGCGTTCTACCGTGTCGATGACACGCGAGAAAGCATGACAATAATAATCATTATCATTCGCATCTGTAAAGTCTTTTTGCACATTCTTTTATTGACGTCATGCGTAAATACCTTGAAGTTGAAAGGGTTATCACCCTGCCAACAAGGATAAGCGCTATGAACACGGTAACCATTCGTCATGCTATCCCTTCTGACGCATCCGCATTAACGCGTCTTTACAGCCAGCCCGAAACGCAGGCGGCTACCCTGCACCTGCCTTATCCTTCCCCCTCGCTGTGGGAGCAGAAACTCGCCAACCCGCGCGCGGGCGTTTATATGCTCGTTGCCTGTCTCGGTGAGCAGGTCGTTGGGCAACTTACGCTTGAGGGAATGACGGCCGCACGGCGACGGCATTGTGCCAGCCTGGGGATGGGCGTCGATCCGGCGTTTCATCGTCGCGGGATTGGCAGCGCCCTGATGGCCGCGATGATCGATCTCTGCGACAACTGGCTACAGGTTACGCGCATTGAACTCACGGTGTTTGCCGACAATGACAACGCGATAGCGCTGTATCACAAGTTCGGCTTCCGAATTGAAGGCACCGCGCAAGGCTTCGCCATGCGTGAGGGTGCCTTGATCGATACACATTATATGGCGAGGCTGAAAACATAAGATTACGGGCAGCCAAAGGGCTGCCCGTTTTCATCAGTAACCTGCGCTCAGGTCATCTACGGTGCGTGGATCGGACGCGCCATACAGCGTACCGTCAGGCCCAATCATAATACTTTGGGTACTGCCCATCGACGGCAGCACTTTCACATGCTGGCCTTTGGCCTCCAGTAACCGCAAGGTATCCGGACTGAATCCCTTTTCAACACGCAGCTGATCGGGCAGCCACTGATGATGGAAGCGCGGCGCGTTGGTCGCCTCTGCCACGTTCATCCCGTAATCAATACTGTTCACCACCATCTGCAATACCGTGGTGATAATGCGGCTGCCGCCCGGGCTACCCGTTACCAGCCAGGTCTTGCCGTCTTTCACCACGATAGTCGGTGACATCGAAGACAGCGGACGCTTCCCGGCCTGCACGGCATTGGCTTCGCCGCCGACTAACCCGTAAACATTCGGCGTGCCCGGCTTGGCAGAGAAATCATCCATCTGGTTATTCATCAGAATGCCGCTGTTACCGGCGACGATACCGCTGCCGAAGTAGGTGTTAAGCGTGTAGGTGACAGCGACCGCATTGCCACTTTTGTCCACCACGGAGAAGTGAGTAGTTTGATTACTTTCGTAAGGGGCCAGTTTACCCGGCTTGATCTCGCTGGACGGGCGGGCTTTGGCAATATCAATCTGCTGCGCCAGTGACTTCGCATAGGCTTTGCTGGTCAGCGCCTGCCAGGGCACCTTAACGAAATCCGGATCGCCCAGATATTCGGAACGGTCCGCGTAAGCATACTTCTCCGCTTCCGCCATGACCTGCATCGCGTCCGCGCTGCCGAAGCCCATTTTGCCCAAATCAAAATTTTCCAGGATATTCAGGATCTGCACGATATGAATGCCGCCCGATGAAGGCGGTGGCATGGAAAACACCTCATAACCACGATAGGTGCCGCTGACGGGCTTACGTTCAACCGCATGATAGGCTGCTAAATCGGCTTTATTAATTAACCCGCCATGCTGGGCCATTTCGGCAGCGATTTGATCGGCAATTTTCCCTTTATAGAAGGCATCCGGGCCTTGCTGCGCAATCAGCTGTAAGCTGTGGGCCAGATTTTTTTGCACCAGACGGTCGCCCTTCTGCCACGGCGTGCCATCGGGCTTATAGAAAATGGCTTTGCTATTGGGATGCGTGATCAGCACTTCCTTACCGTAGGTTTTCAGGTCATCCGCCAGCGCATCGTTGACGACAAAACCGTCACGCGCCAGTTTAATAGCAGGCGCCAGCAGCTTGCTGAGCGGCAGCGTGCCATATTTATTGACGGCTAAAGCAAAACCCGCCACGGTGCCGGGCGTACCTGAGGCCAGGTGCGAAGTGAGGGAAAGCTTGCTATCGGCATTTCCCTGCTTATCCAGGAACATATCGCGTGAAGCCGCCGCCGGGGCCATTTCACGGAAATCGATGGCCGTGGTCTGTCCTGATGCCGTGCGCAGCAGCATAAAGCCCCCACCGCCCAGGTTGCCCGCCTGCGGATGCGTGACCGCCAGCGCAAAGCCCACCGCAACGGCGGCATCCACGGCGTTACCGCCCTGGCGCAGGATATCAACGCCGACCTGGGTTGCCAGCGCATCCACTGAGGCCACCATACCGTTATGCGCCTTAACCGGATGAAACGTATCGCTGTCGATACCATAAGAGACGGGCGGTGCCTGAACCGGCGCGGCACCCGCCCCGGTCACAACAGTAAAACTCATCAATAATGACCAGCCCAGCTGGCGCAGTTTGCCTTGCATCATCATGTTGTTTCCACTCTCCACTTTTATTTACATTTCTTTATTCTTTATGTAACTGACTACAAACACAGTCGAATATCAAGAATTAACGCAAATTCAGTGCACTCCTGGAGCAGGAATCTGAACCCGTGCATAGAATGACGATAACGACCTCGTGACCCGATTTGGGCACGCACACACAGCACCCGGTCGTTTACTGGAGGATAAAAATGAAAAAGTGGCTTATGGTTTTTGCCGCCCTGCTGCCGTTAAGCGGCATGGCGAACATGCTGAATAACACCAACAATCCTAATCACCCCGGCTATAACCCTAGCCAGCAGCGCATGCAAACGCAGATGCTCAACCAGTCGCAGCAACAACAGAACAAACTGCAACAGGATCAGCAGCGTCAGAATCAGGATTTACAGCGTAAACTGCAGGAACAACGAGACAGTGCCCAGCAGCGAGTGATTAAATCGCAGCCGGGCCAGCAGCAGAATCAACAGAGTCAGTATTAGCGGAAATCGGGGCCGATGATGTCGATGCTGTCCGTACAGATGGCATCAACGCCCCATTTCAACAGCGTTCTGGCCCGGTCAGGGCTGTTTACGGTATAAACCAGAATATGCAGATCGGCCTCTTTCAGTTCTGCCACCCGCGCCTCGGTTAACACCTTATGATTGAGATGAATGGAGGTGCAGTCGAGCGCGCGGGTTTTCGCTTTCCACGCGGTGTCCCAGCTATGGGATAACAGCCCACGCGGTAGCTGAGGTTCAGCCTGCATCGCGGCTTCCAGCGCCTTAAAGGAAAATGATGACAGCAATGGCAGCGTTTGTCCCTGCCACAGCGCGGCGGCTGCCTGGGCAATGGCGCGCCCGGTTTCTGCATCCGTTCCTGTTGTAGGTTTAATTTCGATATTGGCCATCATGCCATGCTGGCGACAGCGCTCGGCGACCTCATCCAGCCGGGCCAGCTTTTCCCCCTGAAACACATCGCTAAACCAGCCGCCCGCATCCAGCTGCGACAGCTTGTCCCAGGGCAGTTCACCCGCTACGCCCCAGCCGTTGCTGGTACGATCTAACGTATCGTCATGCAGCAGGAAAATATGCGCATCGGCCGACAGTTTGGCGTCGAATTCAATCATCAGGTGACCATATCTGGCGCCCGTATCAATTGCCGCAAGTGTATTTTCCGGTGCCAGCTTTCCTCCGCCCCGATGGGCGACGATGGGCGGATAAGGCCACTGTTTTTTGCTCATTCCAGACGTTTCCCGTGCGTTGAATCGAAGAAATGTAGCGACCCCACGGGCAGATGCAGCCATAAGGTACTGCCTGCTTCAGGGCGCTCGCTGTGGGGCAAGCGTACCACTAAACGTGCCTCACCGATGCGGCCATGCGCCAGATTATCCGCCCCGAGCATTTCCAGGGTTTCCACCCGGAACGGAATTCCGCCCTGCGCCTGGCTGCTGATCTGAATATGTTCTGGTCGTACGCCAAGGACGACGGGACGGTTGGCCCACTTCGCTTTTCCCTCGCCAATGGCTATCCCGTGGGAGGCATCAATCGTAAAGCGCGTCCCCTCCTGGCTGATATTGCCATGGATCAGATTCATGGCCGGTGAGCCCATAAAAGACGCGACAAACTGGCTAGCGGGCCGTTCATAGACCTCTACCGGCGTGCCGATCTGCTCCAGTATGCCTTTGTTCATGACCATGACGCGCTGTGCCAGCGTCATCGCCTCGACCTGATCGTGCGTCACGTACAGGCTGGTGGTTTGCAGACGACGGTGCAGCTGCTGAAGCTCCAGGCGCATCTGGACACGCAGGCGGGCATCCAGATTAGAGAGGGGCTCATCAAACAGAAACACGGCAGGCTCACGCACGATAGCGCGGCCCATGGCCACGCGCTGGCGCTGCCCACCCGATAACTCACGCGGACGGCGCGTCAGCAGGTGATCCAGCTCCAGGCTCCGTGCGGCTTCCAGCACACGTTGACGAACATGTTCTTTACTCATGCCGCGGATTTTCAGGCCGTAAGCCATGTTCTCTTCGACGGACATATGAGGATAGAGCGCATAGTTTTGAAACACCATGGCAATGCCGCGGTCTTTTGGCTCTTCGTGAGTGACACGTTTATCGGCAATATAGATATCGCCAGAGCTCACCCGCTCCAGTCCGGCGACCATACGCAACAGCGTCGATTTGCCACAGCCCGAAGGGCCCACCATCACCATAAACTCGCCGTCGTTGATCGTGACGTTGAGCGGTTGGATGATCTGATTTTTACCGTCGTAAGACTTGGTCACCGCCTGAAGGGTTACGCCTGCCATCTTTATTTCTCGCTCTCAACCAGACCACGCACAAAGGCGCGCTGCATAACAAATACCACCACCACCGGTGGAATCAGGGTTAACAACATTGCCGCCATCACTTCGTTCCACTGGGTCGGCGAACCGCTGGTGGAGATCATGCTTTTAATGCCAGCCACGGCAGTGCCCAGGTTGGCGTTATCAATGATTAACAGCGGCCAGAGATACTGGTTCCAGCCATAGATAAAGGTGATCACGAACAGCGCCGCCAGGTTAGTTTTTGACAGCGGCAGCACGATGTCCCAGAAAAAACGCATCGCGCTGGCCCCGTCAATGCGCGCCGCTTCGATTAACTCATCCGGTAGCGACATAAAGAACTGCCGAAACAGAAAAGTGGCGGTAGCCGAGGCCATCAGGGGCAGGGTCAGCCCGCTGTAGCTGTCCAGCAGATTAAGATCGGCGATAACCTGCACCGTCGGGAAAATGCGCACCTCAACCGGCAGCATCAGGGTAATAAAGATCATCCAAAAGAACAGCGAACGCAGTGGAAAACGAAACCACACCAGCGCAAAGGCCGACAGAATCGACACCAGGATTTTGCCAATCGTAATACCCAGCGCCATGATGACGCTGTTCATCAGCATCACGCTAAAGGCCGGACCGTTGCCGTTAACCCCGCGCGTCCAGATGTTCGAAATGTTTTCCCACAGGTGCGTGCCGGGAATCAGCGTCATCGGGACGTTATACACGGCGTCGTTATCCAGCGTAGCCGCCACAAAGGCGACATAGAGCGGAAACAGAATGGTCAGGATGCCCAGTACCAGCACCACATGGCTGAATATGTCCAGCCCGCGACGGTTTTCAATCATTGGTATTGCACCTTACGCTCAACAAAACGGAACTGAATGACCGTCAGGCCAATCACCAGCAGCATTAACACCACGGACTGCGCGGCTGAAGAGGAGAGATCGAGGCCAGTGAAGCCTTCCCGGTAAATTTTATAGATAAGCGTGGTCGTTGCCTGAACCGGACCACCGCCTGTCGCGGCATCAATCACCGGGAAGGTATCGAAGAAGGCATAGATCAGATTGACCACCAGCAGAAAGAAGCTTACCGGCGTGATCAACGGGAGCGAAATCGAGAAGAAGCGGCGCACCGGCCCCGCGCCATCAATGGCGGCGGCTTCAACCAGCGACTTCGGTATCGACTGTAATGCCGCAAAAAAGAACAGGAAGTTGTAGCTCATCTGTTGCCACACCGAGGCCAGCACCACCAGAAACATAGCCTGACCGCTGTTTTGGGCAAAGTTCCAGTTATAGCCCATGTGGTTAAGCAGATAGCTGAGTAAACCCAGGCCGGGGCTGAACAGAAACATCCATAATACCGCGGCAATAACCGGCGCCACGGCGTAGGGCAACAGCAGCAGCATCTGATACAGCTTGCGCAGCCGCACGACATAGTCCACCAGTGCCGCCAGGAGCAAAGACGATACCATGCCAAAAAACGCCACCATCCCGCTGAACTTGATCGTGGTCCAGAAGGTATCCAGATAGAGGCTATCGGAAAACAGCCGTTTGAAGTTATCCAGCCCAACAAAGGTGCTGGAGATACCGAAGGGATCCAGGTTTTGCAGGGAATACCACAGCGCTTCACCCGCTGGCCAGACAAAGAAAATAGCGGTGATCAGGAGCTGCGGGAGCACCAGCAAATAGGGTAACAGGCGATTGCGAAACACCGGGCGAGATGGAGACATAACGTTCTCTGACTTTGGGGAAATAAGGCCAGCTGGAGCTGGCCTGCACACCGGATTACTTGTTCTGTTGCTCGAAACGACGCAGCAGTTCGTTACCGCGTTTCACTGCGTTATCCAGTGCCGCCTGCGGTGACTGCTTGCCGGTCCAGACGCCTTCCAGCTCTTCATCCAGAATGGTACGGATCTGAGGCATATTCCCCAGACGCATGCCTTTGGTGTAAGGCAATGGTGGCTTGTTCATCATCTGGCGAATGGCGATATCCGCGCCTGGATTTTTATCGTAGAAGCCTTCTTTCTTCGTCAGCTCATATGCCGCAGTGGTAATCGGCAGGTAGCCGGTTTTCTGATGCCATTCCGCCGCAATTTTTGGCTCGGTGAGGAATTTCATGAATTCCGCTGCACCTTTGTAGGTGTTAGCATCTTTGCCCTTCATCACCCACAGGCTGGCACCGCCGATAATCGCGTTCTGTGGCGCATTCGGGATATCCGCATCGTAAGGCATCATGCCTACGCCGTAGTTGAATTTGGCATAATGACGGATGTCGGCCAGCGAGCCGGATGAGGCCGTCGTCATACCACAATCCCCGTTGTAGAACTTGGCGGTCGATTCATCTTTACGACCAAAATAGGTGAAGTCACCTTTCTTGTTCATATCTTCCAGTAGCTGGATATGACGAACCTGTGCCGGCTTGTTGAACTCCAGCACGGCATCAGTGCCGTCGAAACCATTGTTCTTGGTCGCCACCGGAAGACCGTTCCAGGCACTGAAGTTTTCAATCTGGATCCATCCCTGCCAGCCGCTGGCATAGCCGCAGCTCATGCCTGACTTACGCAGCGCGTCGGCATCCTTTGCCAGTTCCTGCCAGGTTTTTGGCGGCTGGTCCGGATTCAGGCCCGCTTTTTTAAACGCATCTTTGTTGTAGTAAAGCACGGGCGTGGAGCTGTTGAAGGGTTGAGAGATCAGCTGGCCTTGTGCGTTGCTGTAGTAACCGGCGACCGCAGGCACAAACTGCTTCTCATCCATTGGGATGCCAGCATCTTTAAACACCTGGTACACCGGCACGATGGCTTTGGAGGCCATCATGGTTGCCGTACCCACTTCATAAACCTGTAACAGCGCAGGGGCTTTTCCTGTGCGGACCGCAGCGATACCTGCCGCCAGACTCTGTTCGTAGTTCCCTTTATACACCGGGACGATCTTGTAGTCGGGGTGCTCCTGGTTAAAACGTTGTGCCAGTGAGTCAACTTCTTTGCCTAACTCGCCTTCCATTGAGTGCCAGAAAGGGATCTCAGTTACGGCCAGTGCATTACCACTGATCGCCAGACCGAGCAGTGCGCTCATCAGGCTACGACGAAAAGTAACAACGGACATAGAATTTTCCTGTTCAGGTAGGTACGCGCGTTATCACGCATTTTTTGCTCGCGAAGTAACATGACACGCGGAAATGACGGAAAAATAACAGTCAGATGACGGAAAAATGACGACAGAATGTCAGAAGATGACGGCGATAAGCGGGATTAATGCATGATGACGACAAGCGAGTGCAGAAGAATACAGCTAAGGCAGCGCTGAGAAACAGCGCCCACACCTTTAAGAGGAGGGGCGCTGCCGGATCCTGGCCTGGCAGGAACGTCAGGCCAGAAAGCTAGGCGCCCAGATACGCGCTGCGCACGGCCTCGTTAGAAAGCAATGCCTCACCGCTGTCCTCCAGCACCACGTGACCGTTTTCCAGTACGTAGCCCCTGTCGGCCAGTTTCAGTGCCTGGTTCGCGTTTTGCTCGACCAGGAAAATCGTCATGCCTTCGCTGCGTAACTGCTCAATCGTATCGAATATTTGCTGAATAATAATCGGCGCCAGGCCCAGAGAAGGCTCATCGAGTAACAACAGGCGCGGCTGGCTCATCAGTGCCCGACCGATAGCCAGCATCTGCTGTTCGCCACCGGACATCGTGCCTGCCCGCTGAATTTTACGCTCAGCCAGACGCGGGAACAGCTGGTAAACACGTTCGATGCGCTGCAGATACTGCTGACGACTGGCAAAAAAACCGCCCATCGCCAGATTCTCTTCCACGGTCATACGTGAAAATACGCGACGGCCTTCAGGCACGATGGCAATCGCTTCACGCATAATGCGCGCCGTTTGCCAGTCGGTAATGGCTTTGCCATCAAAAGTAATGGTGCCGCTGGTGGCACGCGGTTCGCCGCACAGCGTACCCAGCAGCGTGGTTTTACCGGCACCGTTGGCACCAATCAGCGTGACGATCTCACCCTGATCGATATGCAGGCTTACGCCATGCAGGGCCTGAATTTTGCCGTAATGCGCACTGACGTTATCAATGGTTAACATGGCCATATTACGCCTCTCCTAAATAGGCACGGATCACGTCCGGATTGTTACGAATCTCTTCCGGCGTGCCGTTAGCCAGCGGCGTTCCCTGATTAACCACATAGATACGATCGGAAATGCCCATGACCAGTTTCATGTCGTGCTCAATCAATAAAACGGAAACCTTATGTTCGCCACGTAACTCGGCAATCAATTCATCAAGCTCGTGCGTTTCTTTGGGGTTAAGCCCGGCGGCCGGTTCATCCAGCATTAAAATCTCCGGACGCGTCACCATGCAGCGGGCGATCTCCAGGCGGCGCTGCTGACCGTAGGCCAGATTACCGGCCTGGCGGTTGGCCATGTCCAGCAACCCGACGCGTTCGAGCCAGGTGGCGGCACGATCCAGCGCCTCGCCTTCACTGCGGCGAAAGGCGGGCGTTTTAATCAGGCCGGAAAAGACCCCGCTTTTCAGATGTTGGTGCTGCGCGACCAGCAGGTTTTCTATCACCGTCATTTCGCGGAACAGGCGCACATGCTGAAAGGTACGGACAATCCCCATGCGCGCGATCTTCTGCCCGGATAAACCAGCCAGATTCTTGTCACGCAAGGTAATGCTGCCGCCTGTTGGCTTGTAGAAACCTGTCAGGCAGTTGAACACGGTGGTTTTGCCTGCTCCGTTCGGACCGATAAGCGACACGATTTCCTGTGGACGCAGTTCCAGTTTGACGTTGTTTACGGCTAACAGACCGCCGAAGCGCATCATCAGGCCTTCAACGGCTAATAAAGGCTGACTCATGCCTGCTCTCCTTGTTTACCCTGCCTGAGTTTCAGGTGTGGACGCTTCATCGGCAATAAACCCTGCGGCCGCCAGATCATCATCAGCACCATCAACCCACCGAGGACCAGCATGCTGTACTCATTGAGGTCGCGCATCAGTTCACGCGACACCACCAGCAGAATGGCGGCCAGAATCACCGCAAACTGCGATCCCATTCCGCCCAGAACCACGATGGCCAGCACAAACGCGGATTCAACGAAGGTAAAGGATTCGGGACTGACAAATCCCTGGCGCGCGGCAAACAGCGTACCGGCAAACCCCGCAAAAGCCGCACTGATAGTAAAGGCAGTCAGCTTGATACGGGTCGGGCTTAAGCCCAGCGAGCGACAGGCAATCTCATCTTCACGCAGTGCTTCCCAGGCCCGTCCAAGCGGCATACGCAGCAGACGGTTAATCACAAACAGCGTCAACACCACTAACAGTAACGCCACCAGATACAGGAAAATCACCCTGTCGCTGGGATCGTACTTCATGCCAAAGACCTCGTGAAACGTGCCCCATCCCCCTTCACTGACGCGGCGGCCGAACTCCAGGCCGAAGAAAGTGGGTTTAGGAATCTGGGCAATACCGTTCGGTCCCCCTGTAATCGCGGTATTGTTAAGCAGCAGAATACGGACGATTTCGCCGAAGCCCAGCGTCACGATAGCCAGATAATCGCCGCGCAGCCGCAATACCGGGAACCCCAGCAGCAGGCCAAAGGCCGCGGCCACTAATCCGGCCAGCGGCAGGCTCTGCCAGAAACCGAAACCATAGTAATGATTGAGCAAAGCAAAGGTATAGGCACCGATGGCATAGAAGCCGCCATAGCCCAGAACCAGCAGCCCCGATAGCCCAACCACCACGTTCAGCCCCAGGCCCAGCATGATGTAGATGAGCGTCAGCGTCGCAATATCAACGCTGCCGCGCGAGACCAGAAAAGGCCAGATAACGGCAGCAGCGATCATTAACGCCATGACAAGTTTTTGCTTCGGCGTGGAACCATCAAACCCAGGCAGCACCAGACCGCCACTGCTGCGCTTCAGCTTGCCCTGAAGCAGCGGACGCAGCAGCTGGAACAGAAACACCACCGCACAACCGATAAATATCCAGTTCCAGCGCACGCTACCGGCATTGACCACCTGTAGCTTCGTACCATTCAGATCGAGGCGCATTCCCATAAAGAACGCGGCCAGAACCAGCAACATGACCGTAGAGATCAGCGCATTGACCAGACCAAGGCGTTTCATACTTTCTCTACCTCCGGACGGCCCAGAATGCCGGTCGGCATCACCAGCAGCACCACGATCAGTAAGGCAAACGACACCACATCTTTATATTCCGTGGAGAGATAAGCCGAGGTCAGGGCTTCAGCAATGCCCAGCACCAGACCGCCAATCATCGCGCCCGGAATACTGCCAATGCCGCCCAGCACCGCTGCGGTAAAGGCTTTCATGCCCGCCATGAAGCCGATAAAGGGGTTGATGGAGCCGTAAAACTGGCCTAACAGCACACCGGCCACCGCCGCCATCGCGGCACCAATCACGAAGGTCAGCGAAATGACGCGATCCGTATTAATGCCCAGCAGGCTGGCCATCTTCAGGTCTTCAGCACAGGCTCGGCAGGCGCGGCCCATGCGGGAATAGCGAATAAACAGGGTCAGTGCCAGCATGGTCAGGAACGTCACCACCCAGATCACCAGCTGCATCGTCGACAGCGTGGCCGCGAAACCATTGCTTTCTCCCAGCGTCCACTGGCCGGTAATTAAGCTCGGCAACGCAAGATCGCGCGAGCCCTGGGTGAGGCTGACGTAGTTTTGCAGGAAGATGGACATTCCGATGGCGGAGATCAGCGCAATCAGGCGCTTGGAAGAGCGAACCGGCCGGTAAGCCACGCGCTCAATGCTCCAGCCATAGGCGCTGGAAATAATCACTGCCATCACAAAGCCAGCGGCGATCATGAGCCATGAGGTATCAATGCCCATCATCATCAGGGCAGCAATCACCATAAAAGAGACATAGCTGCCGATCATATAGACCTCGCCGTGGGCGAAGTTGATCATGCCGATAATGCCGTAAACCATGGTGTAGCCAATGGCGATCAGCGCGTAGGTGCTCCCGAGGGTGACCCCGTTGAACATCTGCTGAATGAAATAGAGAAACTGCTCGGACATAATGAGGACCTACTCAGAAACCAGAAAACCCCTCTCCTGCCAGCAGGAGAGGGTTAGCAAGGCGAAAGCATTGCCCCACAGGGCGCATCGCTTTGGCCTGCTTCCCCGAGCAAAGGCTGCAGGGAAGCGTCATGACCTTATTTAACCGCGGTGGATGAACCGTCTTTGTGCCATTTGAAGACACCAAACTCGAAGCCTTTCAGATCGCCTTTCTGATCCCAGCTCAGGTCACCCATCACTGTCGGCACAGGCGCGCCGGTTTTCAGGTTCTTCGCAATCGCATCTGGCTCATCGCTCTTACTGCGTTCAATACCAGTTACCAGAGACTGAATCGCCGCGTAGGTTGTCCAGACAAAGGGGCCGGTTGGATCTTTGCGGTTAGACGCGGTATTCGCTTTAATGGCTTCAACAATCGCCTTGTTCTGCGGCAGCTGGTCGTAACGTTTTGGTAAGGTTACATACAGCCCTTCAGAAGCGTCGCCTGCGATGTTAGACAGCGAGGCGTTACCCACACCTTCTGGTCCCATAAAGCCGGCTTTCAGGCCTGCCGCTTTCGCCTGGCGCAGAATCTGGCCCAGCTCCGGGTAGTAACCACCGTAGTACACGAAATCCACGTTCTCTTTCTTCAGACGCGCAACCAGCGTAGAGAAATCTTTATCGCCCGCGGTGATACCTTCGAACATCACCACGTTGCCGCCTTTGGCCTTCAGGGTTTTTTGTACGGATTCCGCGAGGCCCTGGCCGTACTGCTGTTTGTCATGCACCACAGCGATACGTTTAGGTTTGATCACATCCAGAATGTAGTTCGCCGCCGTTGGGCCCTGGTCAGAATCCAGACCGGTGGTGCGCATCACATCTGCATAGCCACGTGCCGTGAGTTCAGGTGCCGTGGCCGCGGGGGTAATCATCAGCACGCCTTCGTCGTTGTAGATATCTGAAGCGGGCTGAGTTGAGGAGGAGCACAGGTGGCCGATAACATACTTAATGCCGTCGTTGATCACCTTGTTCGCCACCGCAACCGCTTGTTTTGGGTCGCAGGCGTCGTCATATTCCACACCGACCAGTTTGTCGCCGTTCACGCCGCCTTTGGCATTAATATCTTTAATCGCCTGTGCAGCGCCGGTAAATTCCATATCACCATATTGCGCGACTGGGCCAGTAGCGGCGCCTACGATAGCTATTTTAATCTCTTTCGCCATTGCCGCATGGCTCATCGCCAATGCAACGCATCCTGCCAGTAACGCGCGACCTGTCATTTTCATGCGAACTACCCCATCAGTTGTGTCGTGTTTGTTGTGAGTGGTTTTATTTTCTGCCAGATAAAGTGGAAAACTGATTTAACAATAATGAGTTAGCACGCTTTTCTGGCTTTTATTAATAATAAGGCTTTATATTTCAGTCTATTAAACAGGAAGTTTATTCTGTAAAGCAACTGACATATTCATGATTAGCAGCCAAAAGCAGCATAATCCTCTGGAGCCAATGCGTGGCTTTTACTCACCAGGCCAGCGCGTTATGCTGCCTTTAAAAGCGGATAGCATGTTTATAGCTATTATCCTGGCACTCTGTCGCTGTTTTGACCTGTTTTATTGCCTAAAATGTGCCAGGGTTCCGGTAACGGGAATTGACTACACTAACGACTTTTACACGCACAGGTGTTTATTATGAAGCTCACCATTTTGCGTCTCACCTCGTTGACGCTACAGGACCGGATAGATCTGGGGAAAATCTGGCCTGAGATCGATATAGAAAAGCTGGAGACAGCGTTGAATGAAAGCCATCGTCTTTATGCGGCGCGCTTCAACGATCGTCTACTGGCTGCATTACAACTTGAAATTTCAGGTATTCACGGCAAAGTGCATCATTTGGCTGTAAGAGATGTTACCCGGCGACGTGGCGTAGGACAGTATTTGCTGGAAGAGACGATGAAGCAGAATCCATCGTTAAACGACTGGTGGATTGCCGATGACGGCAGTGACGATCAACGTATTAGGGCGGCGTTTATGCAGGCCTGTGGTTTTCGCGCCCAGGTTGACGGCTGGGTAAAATAAAAAAACAGACAATAAAAAAGGGCGACCTGAAGTCGCCCTGTCTCGTCAGGCTTCGATAGCCATTCGGAGTTTCTTCATCGCGTTCTTTTCAAGCTGTCGGACGCGCTCTGCGGAAACGCCATAACGATCGGCCAGTTCCTGCAGGGTAGTTTTGTTGTCCTCATCCAGCCAGCGGGCGCGAATGATATGCTGGCTGCGCTCGTCCAGGCCTTCCATTGCGTACGTCAGCTTGTCGGCTGCATGTGACTCCCAGTTATCCTCTTCGATACCGTCGGCAAAATCAGAGGTTTTATCCTGGAGATACAGCACCGGCGCCATGGATTTACCTTCACCGCTTTCATCATCAGCGGACATATCGAAGGTCATATCCTGAGCGGCCATGCGCGATTCCATTTCCCGCACATCTTTGCTGCTCACGCCCAGCTCGCGCGCGACCATTTCTACTTCGTCCTGATTAAACCAGCCCAGGCGCTGCTTGGTTTTACGCAGGTTAAAGAACAGCTTGCGCTGTGCTTTCGTGGTCGCCACTTTCACGATGCGCCAGTTACGCAGCACATATTCGTGAATTTCCGCTTTAATCCAGTGCACGGCAAAGGATACCAGACGGACGCCAACTTCAGGATTAAAGCGACGAACGGCTTTCATCAAGCCGATGTTACCTTCCTGAATCAGGTCAGCCTGAGGCAGGCCGTAACCTGAATAGTTACGAGCGATATGAACAACAAAGCGTAGGTGAGACAGGATCAGCGTCTTAGCCGCATCCAGATCGCCCTGGTAATGCAGCCGTTCAGCCAACGCCTTTTCCTCTTCTGCCGACAGCATCGGCCAGGTGTTGGCAGCCCGAACGTAAGATTCCAGGTTGCCCAGAGGAGCAATAGCTAAAGTTTGCATTTCTTTGGTCATTCAAACCCTCACAAAATCAGTGGAATTGCCGCATCTTTCCTTAAGCGCACGTCACATTATGTCAACGTCGCAGGAAAACCAAAAGCAATCTGTGCTACTTGGAAAACAAAGTTATCCACAAGTTCAATTTTAGCAGTGAATATTTTACACACAGATGACAGCGGGGCAATATCCTCTGCACCCATTGTCGGCAGCAGAGGATGATTATAACAAAAAAATGTTGCAGAGGTTTACTGCGGCGTAAATCGGCGTAAATGTTGTACCGTAGCCAGCCAGGCCGCAACCCATCCAATAATCGCCGCGATCAGCAGCAACAACAGTGCCTCATCCCAGGAGAACCCTTCCAGCGAGAAGGTCGTGCCAAACACCGAGGCAACATGCGCCACCACGGACTGCAAACGCAGGACCAGCACTTCGGAAAGAAGCAGCGATAACACGGCACCAGAGAAACCTAACAACGCACCGCCATACAGGAACGGACGCAGAATAAACCCGTCGGTCGCCCCGATCAACTTCTGCACGTTGATGGTATCGCGCCGGGCAAAAATGCTCAGCCTGACGCTGTTGCCAATCACCAGGAACACCGCCACGATCATTAAGATACCGATCATGGAGGCAATCTGCCCCACCAGCCCGGTCAGCGCCGCAAGACGAGCAAACCAGCTGTCATCCATGCGCACTTCGTCAACGCCCTGCACTTTCGCCACCCTGTCGCGCAAAGTTTGTAGCGTGTCGGAATTCTGGAAGGTCAGTTTAGGCGTAATGATGACCACGGCCGGGAGAGGATTCTGCTCCAGCATATCCATCGCGCCGCCAAAGCCTGACCAGTTACGGAATTCGTTCAGGGCTTCTTCACGCGTCAGGTAGTTAACGTGGTCCACGCCATCGACCTGCTTCAGCTGAGTCGTCACGTTTTCGGCGGCGGCATCATCCAGCGTTTTGGAGAGATAGACCGTCAGCTGCGGCGCGGGATACCACTGAGTGGCGGCCTGGCTAACGTTTTTCCACACCATGTAACACACGCTGGGCAACGTCAGAGAGATCGCAATAACCATCACCGTCAGCAACGTCGCTAACGGCTGACGCCACATGTCAGACAACGTACCGCGCAGCGCATAGCGCCACTGCTCCTGCCAGCCGCCGCGTAACGCTTTGCTTTTCGACGGTTGCTTCGCCTTCGGCGCGGGCGCGCGTTTGTTGCGTTTATTGACCATCGTGGCCTCCGTGCAGGCGTCCTTTATTTAGCGTCATCACCCGATAATTTCGGCGACCGATTAGCCCCACATCGTGTGTCGCCATCAGGACCGTCACCCCAACGCGGTTAAACTCTTCAAACAGGCGCAGGATGTCTTCAGACAGCGCCTCATCCAGGTTACCGGTTGGTTCATCAGCCAACAGCACCGCCGGTTTATTCACCACGGCGCGTGCAATACCCACGCGCTGCTGTTCACCACCGGAAAGTTGAATAGGATAACTTTTCGCTTTGTCGAGCAGGCCCACTTTATCTAACGCGGCTGAAACACGCCGCCGGATATCTTCCCCGCTGGCACCGGAGATGATCAGCGGAATGGCCACGTTGTCATAGACAGAACGATCCATCAGCAGGTGGTGATCCTGAAAGATCATACCAATCTGACGGCGCAGAAACGGCACCTCGCTGTTACGCAGGCGTGAAATATCATGCCCGCTAAACCAGATTTGTCCGGCGCTGGGACGCTCAATGCCACAAATCAGCTTCAGCAAGGTACTTTTCCCTGCGCCAGAATGGCCGGTCAGAAACGCCATTTCACCGGGACGTAGATGAAAATCTACGCCCTGCAGCGCCTGACGTCCGCCGAGATATGCCTTACTGACCTCTTCAAAGCGAATCATCCTAATTAGTCCTCTCGGGCAAACAATGCCTCAATAAAATCCTCGGCCTTGAACGGCCGTAAATCTTCGATGCCTTCTCCGACACCGATATACCGGATAGGGATGCCAAACTGATCTGCCACCGAGAAAATCACACCGCCTTTGGCCGTGCCATCCAGTTTTGTCAGGGTAATACCGGTCAGACCAACCGCTTCATGGAACAGTTTGGCCTGGCTGATGGCATTTTGCCCGGTGCTGGCATCAATTGTCAGCATGACTTCATGCGGCGCCTGCTCATCCAGCTTTTTCATGACGCGCGTAATTTTCTTCAGTTCTTCCATCAGGTGCGATTTGTTTTGCAAACGGCCTGCGGTGTCGGCGATTAACACGTCAACGCCACGGGATTTCGCGGCCTGAATCGCATCGAAAATCACCGAAGCGGAATCGGCACCGGTATGCTGCGCCACCACAGAAATGTTGTTACGCTGGCCCCATACCTGAAGCTGTTCAACGGCCGCTGCACGGAAGGTGTCGCCCGCCGCCAGCATGACCGACTTGCCTTCTGCCTGATACTGACGAGCCAGCTTGCCGATGGTGGTCGTTTTACCTACGCCGTTAACACCGACCATCAAAATGACAAAAGGCGTTTTGCCTTCAACATTAAGCGGTTCTTCCACTTTCGCCAGAATGTCGGCCATTTCAGTTTTCAGCAGGCCATAAAGCGCCTCTGCATCGCGAAGCTGTTTACGGTCGGCATGCTGCGTCAGGCTGGTGATGATACGGCGCGTCGTTTCGACCCCCACATCCGCAATCAGCAGTTGCTCTTCGAGCTCTTCAAACAGCTCATCATCAATCTTTTTGCCACGGAACAGGCCGATAAAACCCGATCCCAGGTTCTGACGGGTTTTCACCAGGCTGCGTTTCAGGCGGGCAAAGAAGCCCTCTTTTGTCGGACGATCCTGCTCCTGCGTCACCAGTGGCGCGGCGGCTAAAGGAAGATCGCTGACGGTATCTGTTGGCTCCACCCGATCGGCGTTTTCTGGAACATCCTGAACGGCATCCGCGTCGGCCAGCGCCAGTGCGGCGAGTTCGTCATCGCTGAGCGGCGCCTCGTCTGCCTCCGGGACAGGTTCGGACTGAAGGATTTCAGGCTCGTGAGGCGTAACCTCCACGATATCCGCATCGGCCAGCGCCAGCGCGGCGAGTTCGTCATCGCTGAGCGGTGCCTCGTCAGCCACCGGGACAGATTCGGACTGAAGGATTTCAGGCTCGTGCGGCGTAACCTCCACGATATCCGCATCGGCCAGCGCCAGTGCGGCGAGTTCGTCATCGCTGAGCGGTGCTTCGTCAGCCACCGGGACAGATTTGGACTGGAGGATTTCAGGCTCGTGCGGCGTAACCTCCACGATCTCCGCATCGGCCAGCGCCAGTGCCGCGAGTTCGTCATCGCTGAGCGGCGCCTCATCGTCCACAGGCTCGGACGCAGGTTCTGCGGGCGTGATAACGCCATCATGCGGATCAGGCACGTTTTCAGCCGATGGGGTAATTGCTGTCAGCTTTACTTCGCTATCGGGATCCGCTGCGTGTTGCTGTTCAACGACTTTTTCAGTCGTTGCAACGGTCTCTTCCGCGTGGATCTCCGCCTGACTTATTGCCGGGGCTTCCTGTTCTGGCTGCTGGACTTCCGGTTGTGCAGTTTGTGATGCCTGCGCTTCCGTTGAGGGTTGTTTCTCTTCTTCTTTGCCAAATCCCAGCCAGGAAAAAAAGCCTCGTTTTTTCTCTTTTGCCATTGTGTAACCACACTCCTCGATGGCTTCATCCCGGTAGCACAATGTTCCCAGGGTTAAAAACAGTATTGGTGATAAACGCCAGATGAGCGTCAAACCGCAGAATTATGCATAACAGCAGCAACGCTGTAGTCTAACACTTTCCAGCCAGCTCACCACAGCACCCTTTTTTAACGTTTCTTCTCACCGTTTCGCCCGTTAAACTACGCAACAAATTATGAAGATTTGTGAGCAAGATGATAAAACCTCCCCGTAAGACTGGTGGTGCAGGCCAAATCCGCATTATTGGCGGACAGTGGCGCGGCCGCAAATTGCCGGTGCCGGACAGCGCCGGACTGCGTCCGACTACCGACAGAGTGCGTGAAACGCTGTTTAACTGGCTGGCGCCCTCTATTCAGGCGGCCAACTGTCTGGACTGCTTTGCCGGCAGTGGTGCGCTGGGGCTGGAAGCCTTGTCGCGTTTCGCCGCGTCGGCAACGTTACTGGAGCTGGAACGCCCGGTAGCGCAGCAGTTGGCCAAAAATTTACAGACGCTTCAGGCCGCCAACGGCCAGGTTGTGCAGACCAATACGCTGACATGGCTGGCGCAGAGCGGTAAGCCGTTCAATATCGTGTTTATCGACCCGCCGTTTCGTCAGGGCCTGCTGGAACAAACGCTGCAACTGCTGGAGAATAACGGCTGGCTGACTGCTGACGCACTCATCTACGTTGAAAGTGAAGTTGAACGCGGTGCTCCCCCGGTTCCAGCACACTGGGATCTATACCGCGAAAAAATTGCCGGCCAGGTGGCCTATCGCTTATATCAGCGCCAACAGGAGACACACGATGTTACTTAATTTAGGACGCCTGCTGATGCTGTGCGTATGGGGTTTTTTACTGTTTAACCTGATTCATCCTTATCCTAAGCCACTGACCTGGTTTATCAATGTGGCTCTGATATTTATGATTCTGATGCATGGTCTGCAGTTGGTCCTGCTGCGCACCACCCAAGGTAAAGATGCGCCGCCGATCGATCGTGTCACCCAGATAAAAGTCTTTTTGTTTGGCGTATTCGAACTGGTCGCGTGGCAGAAAAAAAACTTTCCACGTAAGTAAGTCGTCACGGCGGGCACCTGGCCCGCCGTCAGTGCCGGGCGGGCGTAAACTGAATAAAGCGCGAGCCCTGCAGAGTCAGTTCCCCTTGCGTGCCCTTGTCCATCAGATGGTAGTCGCTTTCACTTACCCGCATCTTAATATCGCTTTCGCCGTTCAGCGGATGAAACCAGGCCTCATAGCGCATTTCATCACCGGCGATCACTTCCCGTTCACGCGAGCGCCGGCTGGAAACAGAAAACTCACGTTTGGTTTTCACTTCGACTGTCAGGGTGCGAACCGGCGAGGCATCGTTGACGGCGGCTTCACGCCGCTGTTTGATGAACTGGCGAGTCGCTAAAACGGCGATAACAGCCAGCACAATGATAAAAAGTAGCGGTGGTTTCATAATATCCCAACGTTTCTCAGGTTACAGATGGCGTACATGGCGCGCTAAAGCATACAACCAGAGTTGACCGATTGTCACATCAGGCTGGCGTAACCTAGACTGACAGGAGTATTTCAGGAACTGTCACCATTTTTGGTCAATAGGGAGAAGCAATGCTCTGGTCCTTTCTCGCGGTACTTTTCTCCGGCTGGCTGTATGTGGATGCCTCTTACCGGGGACCTCAATGGCAACGCTGGTTATTCAAGCCGGTGACCTTACTGCTGTTAGTCGGCCTCGCCTGGCAAGCCCCCACGCGCAACACGTCAGACTATCTGATTGTGGCCGGGCTGGTCGCCACACTTGTCGGCGATACGCTGACGCTGCTTCCACGTCAGCAGACGCTCTACGCGCTGGGCGCGTTTTTCCTGTCGCATCTGCTCTATACGCTGTGCTTCGCCGCCAACATGACGATGAGTTTCTACTGGCCCATTCCGCTGACCTTTTTGATCATCGGGGTTGTCGTGATTGGCATTCTGTGGAGCAAGCTGGAAACGCTACGCTGGCCGGTCTGTACGCTTATTGGCATGACGCTGGTGATGAACTGGATGGCGGCAGAGCAATATTTTTTCCGTCCCAGCGATTACAGCTTTTCGATTCTCGTCGGTTCGGCCCTGCTTCTTTTGGCCAATATTGTGTGGTTTATCAGCCATTACCGTCGCCGCTTTAGCGCAGACAGCGCCATTGTCGCAGCCTGCTATTTTGCGGGCCACTTTATGATTGTCCGCTCCCTGTGGATTTACTAAGAAAGCGTCACAATAAATCTGAAGATGGAATAAACCGTCGGGTGTAAGATAAGGCGTGGGCATGGTGCCCACGTCTTCCGGAGGTTATATGCATCAACATCATGCTTGTGGCTGCGGTAAGCCCTGCGGTACGCACCGTGCCGCAAAACCGCTTTGTGCAATCCGCCCTGTTCGTTCCGGTACGCTGTCTGTTACTGCGGCAACGCCTGAAATTTCTGACGGCAATGGCTGCGGTGGTGACTGCGCGTGCGGCAGTTCATCCAGCAGTGAAGCCAATGACGAAGGTGACCGACGACGGTCCTCAGATGCTTTTCAGTTCAGCTGGCTGGTCAGCGGCATGGACTGCCCCAGCTGTGCCCGCGCTATCGAAACGGCCGTTCGTCAGCTTCCTGACGTCACCCAAGCCCGCGTCGTATTCTCCAGTGAGAAGCTGATTGTTGACGCCCGCGCACCGGTTCAAGGCGCGATAGAAGACGCCGTCAGAAAAGCCGGATTTCAACTCTCCTCCGCCGCTGCTTCCGCTTCTTCACCCGCCCCCTGGCAAACACATATCCCCCTTTTTCTGCTCGCCGGGTTAATGCTGGCCAGCGTTGCGCTCAGCCAGGTCAATGCTGTGTGGGGCGATCGATTATTTATTCTCACCACGCTGGTTGGTCTGGCACCGGTCGCGCGTAAAGCCTGGCAACGTCTACGAACCGGCTCCGCTTTTACGATTGAAACCCTGATGACGCTGGCGTCGGCGGGCGCGCTGTTGATTGGCGCCCATGCGGAAGCAGCCATGGTGTTGCTGCTGTTCCAACTGGGTGAACGCCTGGAGGCCTATGCGGCAACCCGTGCGCGCAGTGGCGTGAGTCAGCTGATGGCGATCCGTCCCGAATCGGCCGTGCGCCTGCAAAATGGCGTTCGCAGTGAGGTTCCACTGGCGGCGCTGCAGCCAGGCGACCGTATAGAGGTTGCCGCCGGTGGTCGCCTGCCGGTTGACGGATGCCTGGTCGCGGAAAGCGCCAGCTTCGATGAAAGCGCCTTAACCGGCGAGTCTTTGCCGGTTCTTCGCATGCGGGGCGATAAGGTGCTGGCTGGCGCCACCAGCGTAGACAGGCTGGTGACGCTGGACGTGGTGTCAAAACCCGGCGAGAGCGCGATTGACCGCATTTTGCAGCTGATTGAGGAAGCCGAAAGCCATCGTGCTCCGGTGGAACGCTTTATCGATAATTTCAGCCGCATTTACACGCCTGCAATCATGCTGCTGGCGCTGCTGGTCATGGTCATACCGCCGCTGCTCGGCGCGGGTCCATGGCTACCGTGGATCTACAAAGGGCTGACGTTACTTCTCATCGGTTGCCCCTGTGCACTGGTGATCTCGACGCCAGCGGCCATTACGTCTGGCCTTGCGACCGCGGCGCGGCGCGGCGCTTTAATCAAGGGCGGTGCAGCCCTGGAACGCCTGAGTACGGTGCAGACGATTGCGTTCGATAAAACCGGGACGCTCACGGAAGGCAAACCGCAGTTAACCCGCATTTTGTCATTCGGCGATCTCAGTGAAGACGAGATTCTGCTGCTGGGCGCCGCCGTTGAACAAGGCTCCACGCATCCGCTGGCTACGGCAATTGTGGCTGCGGCCCAGGCGAAATCCCTGACAATTCCGGCAGCCGCGCATCAACAGGCCATCGCCGGCAGCGGCATCAGGGCCGAGGTTGCAGGCCAGCGCATTGAACTGCTGGCACCGGCCTACGTCAACGCGCTGAACGCCCGGCAACTGGACATGATTAGCGAGCAGGAAGCCCAGGGCGAAACCCTGGTGATTGTGCTGCGTAATGGCGATGCGCTGGGTGCACTCGCGTTGCGCGATCGGCTGCGCAGTGAAACGCCTGCCGCGTTGCAGGCGTTAAAGGCGCTCGGCATCAACAGCATTATGCTCACAGGGGATAACCCGCGAGCGGCGGCTGTGGTGGCGCAACAACTGGATATCGCGTGGCACGCAGGCTTATTACCCGCCGACAAGGTTGAGCGGGTTCGCCAGCTCAGTCAGCATCAGGTTGTGGCAATGGTGGGCGACGGCATCAATGATGCGCCAGCCATGAAGGCGGCCACGCTGGGCATCGCCATGGGCAGCGGCACCGATGTCGCGCTGGAAGCAGCCGATGCGGCCCTGACGCGCAATCAGCTCAGCCATCTGGCTCCGATGATCGGTCTGGCGCGTCGCACCCGGGCAATTATTCGTCAGAATATCGGCATTGCGTTAGGGCTCAAGGCGCTGTTTCTGGTCACCACGCTTCTCGGACTGACCGGATTGTGGCTGGCGGTGCTGGCTGATTCTGGCGCCACCGCGCTGGTCACGGCGAACGCGTTGCGGCTGCTGCGCACGCGGGATTAACAACCTGACGGCGGCAGGTGCCGCCGTTATTCGCCCATCCCTTTCCTGATCAAAAACTGATAAGGCAGCGTGTCGGTTTGCGCGACCAACAGGCGATGCTCCATAAAGCGGCAAAAACCGGGAATATCCCGCGTGGTCGCCGGATCGTCAGCCACGATCAGTAGCGTTTCACCATCCTGCATCCCGCGCACGGTTTTGCGAACCATCATGACCGGTTCGGGACAGCGCAGGCCTAACGCATCCAGTTGATGGTCGGCGGAAGAAAATGCATCACTCATCACGATCTCAATTCAGGTTGGCGGGCGCTTATTCTAGCGCGTCAGCCCTTTGACGCAAGACGATAACGATTGCGTTAAAATTAGCCATTGCATTAATAGCACACCAGGGTAAGATGCGGCCGTTTTTTGTTCATGAAACCGTAGTGCGCGGACCGTTCTGCGCCCTGCAATGGGTTCCCTCACCCCACGATTAAAAAGGCTAACTATGCTCGCATTTACTCCGCGTCAGCGCACTTATGCGCTTTTCTGGCTGTCCCTGTTTCACCTGCTGGTGATTACCTCCAGTAATTATCTGGTGCAGTTGCCCGTCTCCCTTTTTGGTTTCCATACCACCTGGGGCGCCTTTAGTTTCCCGTTTATCTTCCTGGCAACCGATCTCACCGTCCGCATTTTTGGCGCGCCGCTTGCACGGCGGATTATTCTGGCGGTCATGGTGCCGGCGTTGTTTATCTCCTATACCATCTCCAGCCTGTTTTATCAGGGCGAGTGGCAAGGCTGGCAGGCATTGCAGCAGGTGAACCTGTTTGTCGCCCGTATCGCCTGCGCCAGCTTTATGGCTTACGCGCTGGGCCAGATTCTGGATGTGCATGTCTTTAACCGCCTGCGTCGCCTGCCGCAGTGGTGGATAGCGCCCGGCTGTGCCATGTTTTTAGGCAATATCAGCGACACGCTGGCGTTCTTTTTTATCGCCTTCTATAAAAGCTCCGATGCGTTTATGGCGCAGCACTGGGTGGAAATCGCCCTGGTCGATTACAGCTTCAAGGTGCTGATCTGCATGGTGTTCTTCCTGCCTGCCTATGGTGTGTTGCTCAATGCGGCGTTGAAACGTCTGGCCGAACGCCAGGCTCAACCACAGATACATTTCGGCTAACCGGCAATACAGCCTTTCCTGACAATCCGCTAAAATCTTCTGACAATACTCAGGTTGCGTTTGCAGCCTGATTCCTGTTGTATAAACGCCTGAGTGGAAATTTAAAAAGGGATTCTGATGCGTAATTTAGTGAAATATGCGGGAATTGGTTTGCTGGTCCTCGGCCTTGCCGCCTGTGACCAAAAGAAAGATGACGCGGCAAACGACAACGGCGCATCTGCCAGTCAGTCGGCACAAACCGTGACGCTGATGGATGGCAAGTTAAGCTTCGCCTTACCGCCGGGCATGTCCGATAAGAGCGGCAAGCTGGGCTCACAAAGCACCAATATGCACGTGTATGCTGATGAAAGCGGCGCGCGGGCGATTATCGTCATTGCAGGTGATCCCACTAACGAAGGGCTGGATGTTTTATCACAGCGCATGGAACAACAGCAGCGTAACCGCGATCCGCAGCTACAGGTTGTCTCTAACAAAGCGGTCACCCTGGGCGGCGAACCTGCACAGCAGCTGGACACCGTGATCTCAGCCAATAACCAGACCTCCTGGTCTTCCGTCGTGTTGGCAAAGGTGGATGGTAAGCTGATGACCATGCAGATCACGCTGCCGGGCCAGAACCAGCAGCAGGCGCAAAGCGATGCTGAAACGGTAGTGAAGAGCATTAAACTGAAATAACCGCAACAGGCCCTTGCCTGATATGGGTGTTATTTCAGGTTCCCGCCCTGAAAACAGCGAGCCGCGTGGAAAAGCACGTTTCCACACGGCTCGATTCTGGTTCTTTTCACGCCTGCTCGCGTGCCGTGCGCCAGTAATCAATCAAACGCAGATAGTTATCTTTTACAGCCGTTACCAGCGCCGCGTCGTCAATTTCACCCTGCAACCACTGACTTGAAGGCTGGGCAAAAATCGTCCGTCCCACCGCGAAGCCTTTCACCCATGGCGCAGCCGCAGCCGCAGCGAAACCGAGTTTCAGCGTCTCCTCTGGCGCATCCAGCCCGAGCAACAGGATACCGCGACAGTGAGGATCCTGCGCCTCAATCAGGGTGCCAATGGCCTGCCAGCTCGCTGTTGACAGGGGCGGTAATTTCCACCAGTCCGGCTTGATTCCCAACGCATAAAAGTGGCTCAGAACCGCCAGATAACAGGCTTCGTTACGGTCTGGCTGCCCCTCTGGCAGAATCACTTCCAACAGCAGTTCATGCCCGCTTTTGTTACAGCCTTTCCAGACATCCAGCAACACGGCATCCTGCTCTTCACGCAGTTCGGCGCTGTCATGCGGGTGATAAAACACCAGACATTTTACCACGTGCTCCATTGGCCAGCTGGCAAGCTGTGTGCCGATATCGCCGTGTTCAAGGCGTAACGGTCGGGATCCCGGTAACTCTATCGGCCGCCCGATCCATCTGTTCTTGCCGGTAATGGCGTTAAGCGTCCGTTGCCCGAAGGTGGTATCGGCCAGAATGCCGCTTTTGCTTTCAATGCCTGCCTGCTGTACCGCCTGCTCTGCGGCCTGGAGCAGCAGGAGCTTGAGTTGAGGAATGTGGCTGACGTCAGCCCCCGCTGCCTTGGCCATATCGACCAGTTGCTTACGATGGTCAAAGGCAAAGATATTGAGTTCCGGCCAGGCACGCTGCCGGGTGGTCACGCGGTGCAGGTGCGTTAATCGACTGTCCAGATCCGGACGCTTGACGGCGTTTTCGCGGCTCAGAAAATCGTCCAGTTCTTCTCGGGTCGGCATCGCCGGCGCGCAACCATGGCGTGAAACCACCAACGCACCGCAGGCATTGGCATAACGGCAGGCCTGCTCCCAGCCTTCATCATTTAACCAGCCACGCAGCAGGCCCGACATAAACGCGTCACCTGCGCCCAGCACGTTTAACACCTCGACGCGCACGCCGCTGTGCAGCGTTACCTGCTCCCAGCTTTCCGGAATCTCATGTTCAAAGACAACGCATCCCATTGCACCCCGCTTACAGACCAGCGTAGCCTTACTGACCTCACGGACATTTCTCAGCGCCGTCAACGTATCGGTGCTGCCGCCCGCGATATGGAATTCTTCTTCGGTGCCTACGATAAGATCGAAATAGTGGACGACCTGCTGCAGTTGCGCCGTTACCTCTGACGATGCAATGAAACGTGTTTCACCGTCACCCAGCGAGGTTAATCCCCACAATACTGGCCGGTAGTCGATATCCAGCGCCGTTCGCAGGCCGTTTTTGCGGGCGAGCTCCAGCGCCTTTAGCACAGCCGCCCGGGTCTGGGGATGTGACAAGTGCGTGCCGGTGACCGCTACCGAGCGGGAGGAGGCGATAAAGGACTCCTCGATATCCTCTGGCACCAGCCCCATATCGGCGCAGTTATCACGATAAAAAATGAGTGGGAACGTTTCGTCGTCTTTGATGCCGAGAATCACCAGGGCAGTAAGGCGTTTTTTATCCGTTATCAGCGCATCGGTATTACACCCAACCCTTTGCAGGCTTTCACGTAAAAAACGGCCGTTATGCTCATCGCCTACGCGCGCCAGCATGGCCGAACGCAACCCCTGAATAGCGGTGCCATAAGCGACGTTACCCGATGAACCGCCAAGATATTTGGCAAAGGACGTGGTGTCCTCCAGTCGCGCGCCAATTTGCTGACCATAGAAGTCTACGGCGATGCGTCCAATACAAATCACATCAAGACGCTTCTGTTGTGTACTCATGCTTCTGGTTTCCTTCTGTGATGAGCAGACACTGTGGACAAGTTGGATATCGGGGTCTGAAGGTGTCTGATTAGCGATAAACACAGTATGAGGAACAAATATTCCAAACTCAATTCAAAATGAAACTTACAATGCAATTATGTGAACCAGTTAAAAATCTGTCGCTCCCCGGTACTTTATCGCCATGCCCTGCGCACCGCGTACCACAAGGCGGCAGACTCACCGCCCGTCTTTTAGGGCTGACCTGACAATGAAATGAAATATCTTAAAAAACGGCAACTCTCACCAATCATTCCAGTTCCCCCCTTTCCTGCGTATTACGTGGGATCGGCAGGAATGTAAATTTGATCCCCCTCGCAAAATGAAATATTTCTTCTGTAATTGTATTTTATGAAAAATGCATTTGTTTATAATCCTCTGACATTTCAGTTATCCCGGTAGCTCTCTCCGTTACGTCACGCCGTTTATACGCGGGGCCGGACGCCGCTACAGCCAGCACGTTGAGGAAAGTTTATGGCCACCATCAAACTGACTACCGCACAGGCATTAGTTAAATTTCTTGATAATCAATACATTGACGTAGACGGGCATGAGACGAAGTTTGTCCATGGCATTTTTGCCATTTTTGGCCATGGCAATGTACTGGGTCTGGGCCAGGCACTGGAACAGGACAGTGGGGATCTGGTGGTATACCAGGGACGCAATGAGCAGGGAATGGCGCACGCTGCAACCGGCTTTGCCAAACAATCCCTGCGGCGTCAGATCATCGCCTGCACCTCTTCTGTTGGCCCGGGTGCGGCCAACATGTTAACGGCGGCGGCCACGGCGACGGCGAACCGAATTCCCCTGCTGCTGCTGCCCGGTGACGTTTTTGCCACCCGACAACCTGACCCGGTGTTGCAACAGATTGAGCAATCCTGGGATCTGAGCATCAGCACCAATGATGCCTTCAGAGCGGTCAGTAAATACTGGGATCGCATCAGCCGCCCTGAACAGTTAATGAGCGCCTGTATTAATGCGATGCGCGTGCTCACCGACCCCGCTGAAACCGGGGCCGTCACGCTCTCTTTACCGCAAGATGTGCAAGGCGAAGCCTGGGATTACCCCGACTATTTCTTCCAGAAACGCGTGCACCGACTGGACCGTCGTCAGCCCACCGTGGCCCAACTTGAAGATGCGCTGAAGCTTATTATCCGCAAACGTAAGCCGCTGATTATCTGCGGCGGTGGCGTCAAATATTCGGGGGCGGGCGAGGCGCTGCAGGCGTTCGCTGAACGGTATCAGATTCCGTTCGCTGAAACGCAGGCCGGAAAAGGGACGCTGCTGTCCGATCATCCGCTCAACGTTGGCGGCGTAGGTGAAACCGGCTGTCTGGCGGCAAACCTGCTGGCAAAAGACGCCGATCTGGTGATTGGGATTGGCACACGCTATACCGATTTTACCACCTCATCGAAATGGATTTTCCGGCATCCCGAGGTGAGCTTTCTTAACATCAACGTCAGCAATTTTGACAGCTACAAACTGGATGGCGTGCAGCTGCTTGCCGATGCGCGTGAAGCCCTGCTGGCGCTCAGTCATGGGCTGGTTTCGCAGCACTACGGCAACGACTGGGGCACGCAGGTTGCCGAGGCGCGGCAACAGTTAGAAGAAGAAAGACAGCGCGTGTATCACGTTACACATAACGATGCTGAATTTGTGCCCGAGATTGCCGACCATCTGGATCGGGACGCCGTCTACGCCGAATTCAATCGCTTGACGCAGTCTCTGCTGACCCAGAGCAGTGTCTTGGGTACCCTCAACCAACATTTGCCTGCCGATGCCGTCATCGTCGGTGCTGCAGGCAGCCTGCCCGGCGACCTGCAACGCGTCTGGCGCACGCGCGGCTATAACGGCTATCACCTCGAATACGGCTATTCCTGTATGGGATATGAAGTGAATGCGGCGTTAGGCGTTAAGCTTGCGGAGCCCCAGCGGGAAGTCTTTGCCCTGGTCGGCGACGGCTCTTTTATGATGCTGCATTCCGAGCTGGTGACCTCCATTCAGGAGGGTGCCAAAATCAACGTGGTGCTGCTGGATAACATGAGCAATGGCTGCATTAACAACCTGCAAATGGAGCACGGTATGGACAGCTTCATTACCGAGTTTCGCTTCCGCAATACGGACAGCGGTAAGCTAAACGGCAGCCTGGTGCCGGTAGACTTTGCCGCAATTGCTGCCGGTTATGGGTGCAAGACCTATCGCGTCAGCACGCTGGAACAGCTTAAGGCTGCGCTGGACGATGCGAAAACACAGCAGGTTTCTACGCTGATAGATATTAAAGTACTGCCCAAGACCATGATTCATAAATATTTCAGCTGGTGGCACGTTGGCGTTGCACAAACTGCCCAATCGGCGCGCACGCAGGATGTGGCGGACAAACTGAATGCGCATCTGGCACAGGCCCGCAAATACTGATTTCCGGGCCGTCTGACGGCCCTTGTTTCTTCTCTTCGATTTAACCCTACAGGTGTAATTATGACATTGAAACTTGGTGTGATTGGAACAGGCGCGATTGGTCAGGAACACATTCGCCGCTGCAACAATGTCTTACAAGGGGCAAGAGTGGTCGCGGTATCCGATATCAACGTTGAAGGCGCGCAGGCTGCACTGCAACGGCTGAATAGTGATGCGCAAGTCTGCAAGGATGGCTATGAGGTGATTCAGTCACCTGATGTGGATGCGGTGCTGGTGACCTCATGGGATCCGACGCATGAAGAGTTTACCCTGGCGGCCATCGCGGCGGGTAAGCCGGTGTTCTGTGAAAAACCGCTGGCCATGAGCGCAGAGGGTTGCCGTCGGGTGGTCGAAGCAGAAATTCAGCACGGTAAGCGGCTGGTTCAGGTGGGTTTTATGCGGCCTTACGATGCCGGCTACCGGGCGCTGAAAAAAGTGATTACCGACGGTGAAATCGGCGAGCCGCTCATGCTGCATTGCGCGCATCGCAATCCGACGGTGCCCGAAAATTACAATACGGAAATGGCGATCACCAATACGTTAATTCATGAACTTGACGTACTGCGCTGGCTGACGAGTGACGACTACAAAAGCGTGCAGGTGGTTTTCCCGCGCGTCAGTTCCAAAGCGCGTCCGCATCTGAAAGATCCGCAAATCGTCCTGTTTGAAACGCAAAAAGGCGTGCGCATCGATGTAGAAATTTTTGTTAACTGTACCTACGGCTATGACATTCAGTGTGAGGTAGTGGGTGAAGAAGGCATCGCCAGACTGCCGGAGCCTTCGTCAGTGCAGCTGCGCAAACAGGCCAAACTTTCCAACACCATTTTAGTCGACTGGAAAGACCGCTTTATCGAGGCTTACGACGTCGAACTGCAGGCGTTTATCAACGACGTGAAAGCCGGGCAGTTAACCGGTCCGTCTGCCTGGGATGGTTTTGCCGCCTCCGTCGCCGCTGACGCCTGTATCAAGGCGCAGAAAAGCGGTGCCATTGAACCGATTGAAATGCCCGCTCGTCCGGCATTCTATAACTAAATCTCTCGCCTTTGGCAGGTAAATAATGAACAACGATAACGTAAAGCTGGCGATAGCGCCCATTGGCTGGACAAATGATGATATGCCCGAGCTGGGCAGCGAGAATACCTTTCAGCAAACCGTCAGCGAGATGGCACTGGCGGGCTTCTCAGGAAGTGAAGTGGGTAGCAAATACCCACGCGATCCTGCCATTCTCAAGCCAATGCTCGATATTCGCGGCATTCAGATCTGCAACGCCTGGTTCAGCACATTTTTTGCGCAGGGTGACAAAAACGAGACCCTTGAGGGTTTTACGGCGCACATGAATTTTCTCTATGAAATGGGTGCCCGGGTGATCGGCTGTTCAGAGCAGAGTAAAAGTATTCAGGGCACAGCACGGGCAGTGTTCGATCACAAACCGGTGTTTAACGATGACGAGTGGCAGAGAACGGCGGAAGGCTACAATACGCTTGCCGACCTTGCCGCCGCGAAAGGGATGCGCGTTTGCCTGCACCACCATATGGGCACCGGCATTCAGACGCCCGCGGAAATCGACCGTTTCATGGCGCTCACGCATGACAATGTCGGTTTACTCTATGATACCGGCCACATCTATTATTCTGAAGGCTCACAGGACGTGATGCTGGCAGTGCTGAAAACCCATCTGCCGCGCATTTTCCACGTTCATCTGAAAGACGTGCGGGATGAGATTGTCGCAGAAGTGCGTGACCAGCACCTGTCGTTTCTGGACGGTGTGAAAAAGGGCACATTCACCGTTCCAGGCGACGGCGTGATTGATTTTAAACCGGTTTTCAAAATTCTTGATGACTACGGCTATCAAGGCTGGATGGTGGTTGAGGCTGAGCAGGATCCTGCGTTGGCCAATCCGTTCGAGTACGCGGTAAAGGCAAGAAAATATATTCGGGAGAATACCGGACTGTAAGACTGTTATCCGCCTTGAAGAGAATGATCAGGTCTTGTGTAAGGCTGTGCCCTCATCGGATGCAGCCTGTTTTAGTGGCCAGCTCGCCCGCGCGTCGCCCCTGTCGCGGTGAATCTGTGAGTCATTTCATAAACCAATGAAATAAAAGCTGCATACATAACAAAAAAATGAAATTTTCCAACCATCTGATATCATAGCGTTCATTATCCAGCCACGTTTTCCGCAAATGAGCAGATGTCATGAGTAATAATCCCTCCCAACTTTCACTGCTGCAGGACGAGATTCGCCGTCGCTACGAAACGCTGAGCAAGCGTCTGAAGCAGGTGGCTCGTTATATCCTTGATAACAGTAACAGTATTGCTTTTGACACCGTGGCCTCTATTGCGCAGCAGGCCGACGTTCCGCCATCTACGCTGATTCGCTTTGCTAATGCATTTGGCTTCAGCGGTTTCAATGAAATGAAACAGGTTTTTCGTCAGCATCTGATGGAAGAGACCGTCAACTATACAGAACGAGCGCGGCTGTTTCGTCAGACAGCAGCGGACGATGCTGCGAATTCGCCCGAAAGTCCGGCTGAAATTCTCAATGTTTTCACCATGGTCAACAGTCAGGCCCTGCAGCAGCTGGCCATGCAGGTGAGCCCGGACCAGTTAGACAAAACCGTGCAGCTTCTGAACGAAGCCGAAAATGTCTACGTAATCGGCCTGCGGCGGTCGTTTAGCGTTGCCTCCTATCTAGTGTATGCCCTGCGCCATCTGGAACGCCGTGCCTTCCTGATTGACGGGCTGGGCGGCATGTTTACAGAACAGCTTAATCTGGTTACGCCCAAAGATGTGGTGATTGCCATCAGCTGTTCACCCTATGCAAGGGAGGCGGTAGAAGTGGTCGAGTTGGGGGCCAAACGCGGTGCCAGCTTAATCGCGATCACTGACAGCCAGGTCAGCCCACTTGCCGCCTTCAGTGACGTCTGTTTCGTTGTACGCGAAGCCCAGGTTGACGGTTTTCGCTCTCAGGTTGCCTCGCTGTGCCTGGCACAAACGCTGGCCGTATCCCTGGCGCTGGCGAATGCGCAGTCCGGTCAGCTCTCCTGACATGCCGCCAGCTGCGGCGGCACTGCTTACACGTCATACCTGAACACATGATACACGCGCCCTCAGTAAAGCCGGGAGCATGACGCCCCCGCGCGTCCCGGCGAGAAACGCCCTCTGCAGCAACAAAAACGCAGCCCTCAGGCTCAATGCTGGTCACTTAGGTGACCAGCTTTTTTTTATCGGCATATTTCCGTGATCTTATTCGCAGCTCCCGCGGGGAGTTTCGTTCTCTTCGCCCCGGCAGTATCAGCCATCTCGCCCTTTTCATACGGCGTTCTCAGTTCGCCCGGAACCGTGCCCGGGGTAACTCATCAGGAGCCGCGATATCTCACTGATAGCTCTGCTGAAGCTCAGCGGGAATAAGATCAGAGAGCGAGCGGGCGCGTTCGGGAAAAGTGGAATGAATGATGCCCAGAGCCTGTGAGAGTTCTATAAAAAAGGGTTCATGATGAACATGAACCCCTTTGATACCTGCCACTGGATCGGTCAACCGGGCCTTAAATGACCCGCATTAGCCCTCAGGCTGCCGTTTTGCTTTCAGCCGTGATTAACGTGACGGATAGCGATCGCTGTTGATCCAGGCATGATCCTGTTCCCAGCTGAATTTCCACAGGCGAACCGGCCCTGCCATAACGTTAAGGTAGTAATTGTTATAGCCAGCCAGGGTTGCTACAGGATGGTAACCGCGCGGTACGGTGACGACATCCCGGTTATAAACAGCCATGCACTCATCCAGAGAACGATCGTCTGTATAAACGCGCTGCATCGCGAAGCCCTGTTCGGGTTCAAAACGGTGGTAATAGGTTTCTTCCAGATAGGTTTCGTTCTCGCTGTTTTCCTGGTCGTGCTTGTGACTCGGATACGAACTGGTATTGCCCTCATCGGTAAACACTTCCACCACCAGCAAGCTATTTGCCGGTTCACTGTCCGGCAGAATGTTGTGCACAAGTCGCTGGTTGTGGCCTTTGCCGCGCCGCTCAACGCCGACATCTTCTGGCGCAATCAGTCGAGCGGGCAGGTTGTCGCCCTGCCCCGGTGCCTTGCAGACCGCCAGCTCAAGATCGCTGTCCGCTCTTACCGTCACTGCATCATCATGAGGGACATACACGGAATAAGGCGGCGTACGTTCAAACGGCGACATTCGCTTACCTAACCCCGGAAAGTTTGCATGACGCGTGCTAATCGAGGCCAGGCCTGCCACCAGCACCAGGCAAAGCTCGCTGTCACCGCTGGTCATGTCGAGCGTCTGTCCTTGTTTTAACAGGAAAGACTCGAAACCCACATAGCGCCAGCCCGCACTGTCTGGCGTTACCTGCTGTATGCGCCCCTGCTCATCGGGTTGTTTTACCTTTGAGAGTAATGACATCCGCCGTCTCCTAATCCATCGCCCTTTATCGTCAATACGCTGTCACTCAGCGCCCACTCAACCCAACGTCGGCATACTGAATTCAGAAACCGTTTGCTGGCCGCTCGGCCAACGGACGGTCGCTGTTTTCATGCGCGTATAAAAACGTACGCCGTCCGGACCGTGGACATTCAGTGCGCCAAACACCGAGCGCTTCCAGCCACCAAAACTGTGGAATGCCATTGGCACCGGCACGGGCACGTTGACGCCGACCATTCCGGCTTCGACGTTTTGGACAAATTCACGCGCCGTGTGACCATTACTGGTAAAAATGGCGCTGCCGTTGCCGAATTCGTGACTGTTAACCAGTTTCAGCGCACTGTCGTAATCCGGCGCGCGCATGATGCTCAGCACCGGGCCAAAGATTTCTTCACGCCAGATCACCATCTCTGGGGTTACGTGATCGAATAACGTTCCACCGACATAGTAGCCGTCCTCATAACCTGCAACCTTCTGGTGACGACCATCCACAACCAGCGTTGCCCCTTCCTGCTCGCCGATGTCGATATAACCCAGCACTTTCTTCTGATGGGCGGCCGAAACGACAGGCCCCATTTCATTCTCGTCACTGCCCTTACTCATGCCCGGCCCGACGCGTAATGCTTTAATCAGCGGCGTCAGGCGCGAAATCAGTTTATCGGCGGTGTCATCGCCTACTGCGACCACGACAGGCAACGCCATGCAGCGTTCACCCGCCGAGCCAAATGCGCCCCCCATGATGGCATTGACCGTGGCGTCCAGGTCAGCATCAGGCATGACGATAGCGTGGTTTTTGGCCGCGCCAAATGCCTGCACGCGTTTGCCGTGCGCGCTGGCCGTTTTGTAAATGTGCTCAGCCACACCCGACGAACCCACAAAGCTAACGGCCGCGATACGGGGATCTTTGTAAAGCTGTTCTGCATTCTCATTCGAACTGTGTACCACGTTGAAAACGCCATCCGGCAGGCCCGCTTCTTTCAGTAACTCCGCCATGCGCACGGCGGCAGACGGATCCAGCGCCGGGGGTTTAAGTACAAAGGTGTTGCCGCAGGCCAGGGCAATAGGGAACATCCACAGTGGCACCATGGCGGGGAAATTGAAGGGGGTAATCCCTGCAACCACGCCGACCGGCTGCATGAGCGAGTAGCTGTCTACGCCGCCGCCCACGTTAGGCGAGTTCTCCCCCTTAAGCAGGTGAGGAATGCCGCAGGCGAACTCAATCACCTCAATCCCGCGCGTCAGTTCACCCAACGCATCAGACCAGACTTTGCCGTGCTCGGACACGATCAGCGCCGCCAGCTCATCACGATGCTGTTCCATTAAGGCTTTAAAGTTGAACATCACGCGTGCGCGGCGCAGCGGGGCGGTTTTGGACCAGGCAGGAAAGGCTGCATGCGCCACGTCGATTGCCTTGGCCACTTCGTCTGCGCTGCATTGGGTAAGTTCACGGATCACCTTGCCGGTTGCCGGATCGAACACAGGAATGGTTTCGTTGCTGGCACTGAACGTGGTTTTACCGCCAATAAAATTTCCTACGATAGTCATGATGTTGCCTCTTTGGTATGTACGGTTCCAGCAGGCAAAGCACAAGAAGTGGCATGCTGGCTGGGCAGGAAAAGCCAAAAGCATGCTGAGAAGCTATTACAATGGAATAAATTTTTCAAATAAATATTTTTGAAAAATTACTTTTTAGCGGGGCAGATCGCATTTTTGCATGTCGCTCTGAACGGCTCGCCAGCAATGGCTGTACATGACTTGTCTGGGGGGAAGTTAGTGCCTGTATGCTGTGACGACAAGCGCCAGCGTGAAGCCTGCACTGATGCGGTCGTCCCTTCCCGGTCAGGCGTCAAAATAAGCAGGGAGAGACAAAACACCGCCTTCCTTTTAAGTTTCATTAAATCGCATAGTGAAATGAATATTTCTTTTTACGCACCTCTTGCCCTCAGCCTGCCTTTGACAAGGTTCACTCTGCTGGCGCAACGCCCTTAAGCCAAACTGGTGCACGACAGTGGTGCAAAATCCCTCAACCACGGCCATTTTCTGAACCAATAATTTCCTGATTGCAAATCAGGAATCATGTGTTTCACAGCTTACCGCCTTTCCTGCATCGCAGGGTAACGGTCTATCTTTATGATTATTAGCATTATTTATGAGATCCCTCGACACAACGCAAAACCTGGCCTGCTTTATGCAATATCGTCGGACCTCCCTGCACCCGAAAGAGATAATCATGTCTGACCCAAAAAACAGCGGCTTACTGTACGGACTGGACCAGCGAATCCCACCACTCCAGGCTTTCTTCAGCGCTTCACAGCATGTGCTGGCGGGCCTGGTTGGCATTATTACGCCCCCGTTGCTGATCGGCACGGCGCTGGGTCTGGATGCGTGGCTGCCTTATTTGATCAGCATGTCGCTCCTTGCCTCCGGCATCGGGACGTTTCTGCAGTCAAACCGGGTATGGGGCATAGGTGCCGGCATGATATGCATGCAGGGCACCAGTTTTGCCTTTCTTGGTGTGGCCATCTCCGGCGGCCTGTGGGTCAAAGCACAGGGCGGCAGTCCAGAAGACATCATGGCGATGCTGTTTGGCGTCAACTTTGTCGCGGCGCTGGTGCCGGTCATCGTCAGCCGCTTCATCGATACCTTAAAGCGGGTCTTTACGCCGGTGGTGACGGGGAGCGTGATTGCGCTGATTGGTATCAGCCTGATCAAAGTCAGTGTGATTAACTGGTGCGGTGGTGAGAAAGCCCAGGATTTTGCCAGCCTCAGTAACCTGGCGCTGGGTGCGTTAACGCTTGGCGTCATCGTTGTGCTGAGCTGCTCCGGTAACCGCTGGCTACGCCTTTCATCGGTCGTGGCCGGCATTGCAGCAGGCTGTATTGCCGCTGCCCTGAGTGGCAAATTTCAGGTTCACGATCTGGGCGAGAGCGTCTTTCGTTTACCCTCTCTGTTTCCGTTTGGCTTTCACTTCAACAGTACGCTTTTCATTCCGGTGGTGCTGGTCTCTCTGGTCTGCATCATCGAGGCGGTGGGCGATCTTACTGCTAACAGCCTGATTTCCGGTAAATCTATTACCGACAAGACCTTTAGCGCCCGTCTCAAGGGCGGCATTCTGGCAGACGGACTGAGCTGCATGATTGCGGCGATGCTGAGCGCCTTTCCCAACACCACCTTTGCGCAAAATAACGGCGTGATCCAGATGACGGGCGTGGCGAGTCGTTTTGTCGGCCGTTACGTCGGCGTCATTCTTATCCTGCTGGGGCTGTTTCCGCCTTTCAGCGAAGCACTGCGTCAGATTCCCACACCGGTGCTGGGGGGAGCCACGATGGTGATGTTCGGCTGCGTCGTCACGGCGGGGATTCGCATCCTAAGCCAGGCTCCGCTAACGCGCAGGGAAATACTGATTGTCGGTCTGGCGTTTAGTTTCGGGCTGGGAATCGAATCCGTTCCCGCTTCGCTTTCCCATCTGCCGCCCATGTTTGAGAATCTGTTTGGCTCCGCGGCCACCACCGGCGGCCTGGTCGCCATTGTCCTGAATCTTCTCATTCCTGGCGCAGACAAGCCGGCACGTGAAGAAGTAGAAGAGGGCGAATCCGCACAGTCATTGTAATCCTGCCTCATTCACCCGCGACGCAGTCGTTGCGGGTGACCGCCTGTGCGCTCAGGCCCCCTGCCCTTGATGTCTCCGACAGCTTTCTCGCTGGATCCGCCCCAGAATCCTTTAACACCCAGACGGCAACACAGCAGGAAATCCGGCTTATTCCGCCATTTATCGGGTAAAAAACTCGCCTGATTTACCGTTTCCCTTAACAAATCAGACCGTTACTTTTCCTTCAACTACACTTTCATCAGTTATTTATGCGTAGAGATACAGAATGAACGCGTTACAGCAGGAAAAAATTGGACAAAATATCTTAATCAAACTCGCGATGCTGGTGATTATCCTTGCCGGGATAAGAGCGGCCTCCGACATTCTGGTCCCGTTACTTCTGGCGGCCTTTTTTGCCATCGTACTGAATCCGTTAGTCACGATACTGATGCGGCGCGGGCTGCGGCGGGGGTTGGCGATTACCCTGGTGATTACGGTGATTTTTATCGTGATTCTGCTGCTGGGAGCCATACTGGCAAGCTCGATGAGTGAGTTTTCCGACCTCTATCCTCAACTGCGCACCATTATGGAAAAGAAAATGGCGGTGGTTCAGCATCTGGCAGCCAGCATCCATCTCAATATCTCAACCGATGCCCTGGTTCAGCGTTTCGACCCCAATACCGTTATGAATCTGGCCAGTGTGGCGCTGAGTGGCTTTTCAGGCGCGATGACCAATACCGTGTTACTGATCCTCACCGTGGTCTTTATGCTGTTTGAGGTGCACCATCTGCCTTATAAAATGCGTAACTCGTTTGTGAACCCCAAAATTCGTATCGCCGGTTTACACAAGGCCTTAAAAGGGGTGACGCATTATCTGGCACTGAAGACGCTAATCAGCCTGATCACCGGCATCGCGGTCTGGCTGACGCTCTACCTGCTGGACGTGAAATTTGCGTTACTGTGGGGCGTGGTGGCCTTTATCCTTAACTTTATTCCCAATATCGGGCCGATTATTGCCGGTATTCCTCCTTTCCTGCAGGCGCTGCTGCTCAACAGCGTGTTTGACGCGGCAATGGTGGCGGCGCTGTTTACTGCCATTCACATGGTTTTCGGCAATATGCTTGAGCCACGCATCATGGGGCGCGGTCTGGGCTTATCAACATTGGTGGTGTTTCTGTCATTGATATTTTGGGGCTGGCTGCTGGGCCCGGTCGGTATGCTGCTGTCCGTTCCTCTGACCAGCATCACTAAAATTTTAATGGAAACTACCCCGGGCGGGAGCCGTCTGGCCATTATGCTGGGAACCGGCCGCCCCAAGCCTTCGCGGCTGTTAACCAAGTAAACGCTGCTGCACATGCTGCAGATGATCTCTCATCGCCGCCTGTGCAGCCTGCTCATCACCGGACGCAATTGCCTCGGCGATGCGCTGATGGTCCGCGTTCATTTCATCTGCAAAGGTATTGTCGGCATAATGACGTTCCAGCCGGCGGAAATGGGCGCTGTCGCGTTTGTTCCACAGATTTTCCATCATTTCCCGCAACAGATCATTGCCGCTCATCTCGCTAATCAGCAGATGAAAGCCTTTATCCTGCTCGATGAAAGCCGCGTCGTTTTCATTAAATGCCTGGAGCGCTGCGCTCAGGGACAGCAACTGCTGACGCTGGGCCTCACTGCCGTTTCGCGCCGCCATGCCCGCCAGCATGCTCTCATAGGCTTCGCGCGCCTGTAGCAGATCCTGCAGGCTGAAGTTCTCGGTTTCTTTGCCTGCTGAAGGTTGCGGTAAGGTCTGAGCGACAAAAACCCCCGTACCGGTGTGGATGCTGACGTAACCCGTCATCTCCAGCGCTATCAGGGCTTCACGCACCGATGAACGACTGACGCCCAGTTGTCGGGCCAGTTCCCGTTCGGGCGGCAGCGCCCCGCCCGGCACGAAATCGCCGCCATGAATGCCCGCAATGATGGCATTAGCAATTTGCCGATAAAGCCGCTCAGTTTTCAGTACCGCTAACCCCATAACTCTCTCCTGTTGCAGGCCGCCTTTCGGGCATCAGATGATACGTATTTATATTGCTGCGATCCGGATCACGGCCTTAATTTACGCGCTATCTTACTCTTGGTCCAGCGGCCTGACCACTGGGCCACACGTCCAACAAGGAGCAATAATGGAACATACATGGCGCTGGTACGGCCCGAACGATCCTGTGTCACTTGACGATGCCCGCCAGGCAGGTGCAACAGGAATTGTCACAGCACTTCATCACATCCCTAACGGAGAAGTGTGGCCTGTAGCCGAAATCAAAGCGCGTCAGGCGCTGCTGGCGGAAAAAGGTCTTACCTGGTCAGTCGTTGAAAGCATTCCTGTGCACGAAACGATTAAGACCCAACGCGGCGATTATCAGCACTACATCGCCAATTATCAGCAGTCAATTCGCAACCTGGCAGCGTGCGGGATTGATACCGTATGCTATAACTTTATGCCGGTTCTGGACTGGACGCGTACCGATCTGGCCTGGGAACTGCCGGACGGCGCTAAAGCGCTGCGCTTTGATGCCGATGCCTTTGCCGCGTTTGAACTGCATCTGTTACAACGCCCCGGCGCGGAAAAAGATTACAGCGCCGCCGAACAACAGGCCGCCGCAACGCGTTTCGCCGCCATGACCGAGGAAGAGAAAGCCACGCTGGTGCGCAACATCATCGCAGGCTTACCCGGTGCAGAAGAGGGTTATACGCTCGAACAATTTCAGGCACAGCTGGCGCAATACGACGGTATTGATAAAGCCAGGCTGCGCGAGCATATGGCCACCTTTCTGCGCGCCATCGTGCCGGTGGCGGAAGAAGTCGGCATTAAGCTGGCCGTCCATCCTGATGATCCTCCCCGTCCAATTCTTGGCCTGCCGCGCATTATCTCCACGCAAGAGGACATGCAGTGGCTGAAAGAAACGGTAGACAGCCTGCATAACGGATTCTGTTTCTGTACCGGTTCCTACGGCGTACGTGAGGATAATGCCCTTATCGAGATGGCAGAAACCTATGCCGACCGCATTAACTTTGTGCACCTGCGGGCAACAAAGCGAGAAACGAACCCCAACAGCTTCCACGAGGCGGCCCATCTGACAGGCGATGTGGATATGGTTGGCGTCATCAAAGTGATCCTGGCCGAGGAGCAGCGTCGCCGTAGGGCGGGCGAACAGCGAGCCATCCCGATGCGCCCCGATCATGGTCACCAGATGCTGGATGACTTGCGTAAGCGCACCAACCCAGGCTATTCCGCCATTGGCCGCCTTAAAGGGCTTGCAGAACTGCGCGGCGTCGAAGTTGCCCTGAAGCAGATCTATTTCCAGGACTAAACGTTGTTGCCCCGACGTCGTTATGCTGTCGGGGCAAAGGGTAGTTTAGACAGGTTGCTGTACTCATATTTATGGCGCGTCATCAGTTGGTCAGCCGCGCTTTCCAGGTAACAAGAGGGTTCTCATTTCTCTCCCTTCTGGCTGCCGTGTTTTGGATTACTCCTCCCACGGCTTCGCTGCGGCACCCTTTTCAGGACACCCCCAAGCTCACCTTTTCCACGACCGGTTTACAGCCGCCATCAAACTAATGTGTGAGCATTCACTAATAGCATGAATTTTTTGTCAATTAATTGCCTGCCAGGTCGATAATTGACCATATCGGAGAATAAGGGATTTCCGACCGTTCACCAGCGGCGTGAACTGGCGTGCTATGCTGCATTAACCCTTAGCACCTCTCAAAACACGATCACGATTCAGAGGTTTTTACGGTGCCGCTAATAAAAAGAAAACATGAGCATGCCAAATCGCTCATTGTCCTCGCAGGACTATTGCCGCTGCTCCTGGGGTTGTTGTTCACGATAATTGATGCCAGAAAAACAGTAAAAGAACAGCAAATTGATACGGCCGCGACCTTACTGTCTCAGGCAGAAAAAATCAGCGATAACGCCTGGAGCATGATCGCCTGGCTGCGCCAGTATGAGTACCAACCCTGTGAAAAGATAGAAAATACGCTACGGGTTAATAGCACTCTCCATCCCTATTTTCGCGGTATCGGCAAACTGGAAAGTAACACGGTAAGCTGCTCTTCTGCCTACGGTAACAAGCCCGCTACGCTTAAAGCCATGATTGGCGTCGCCCCGCCCGTGACCGGCAAAGACTGGTGGAGCCTGTCCATCGCGGGTTCTTACATCGTGCCAGACCGACCTGCCGTGATATTTGTGCGCCAGCTGGCAGCTGGCAGAGCCCTCTGGGTGATGGTTGAAGGGCAGTATCTTATTGATTTTATGAGCGCGCTGGGCAGTACGCATCATTATCAGATAACCATGCGTTTTAGTAACGGTGCGCCAATCGTGTCAGGCGATCGTGAAATGGCCGACGACAGGTGGCTTAAGCCTCAGGTCTATCATGCCACCTCTTCCCGCTATAGCATCAAGGTCACCCTGATAGCGCCCGGTGCTGAGCTGGTTAAAACATGGACGCAGCTTCTTTTCGTGTTTATGCCGATGGCGGCGATTTTTTCCGTGCTGTTTATGATTCTTACCGCCTCCTGGCTTCGCAGACGTTTTTCCTGGGGAGATGAAATTCGTCGCGCCATTCAGTCCCGTCAGTTCAGCGTGCATTATCAACCTACCTACAGCTGCACGCTGCAACGTTGCACGGGCGCAGAAGCCCTGTTGCGCTGGACCCTGCCCAACGGTAACAGCGTGCGCCCGGACACCTTTATTACCGCCGCAGAAGCGGAAGGGATGATTATCCCGATTACCCATCATTTGATGGCGTTGATCGTTGAAGACACGCAAAGCTGGGCGCCTAACCCCGGCTTTCATCTGGCGATTAACGTGGCTGCCGAGCATCTTCAGCACCCGGATTTTGTTGACGATATGCTTAATTTTGCTGACAGGATGGCGAGAACCGAATTCAACATTACTCTGGAACTGACGGAGCGGAGCCTGATCAAAGAAGGGAGCCTTGTCGCGGCTAAGCTGGCGCAACTACGTCAGGCAGGCATGAAAGTCGCTATTGATGACTTTGGTACGGGGCACTGCTCTCTGAGTTACCTGCAAACCTTTACGCTGGACTACCTAAAAATCGATCAGGGTTTTATCAATGCCATCGAATCCCTGGAGGGGGAAACGCCGGTGCTGGACGCCATTATCAGTCTGAGCCATAAACTGAAGCTGCAGGTATTGGGAGAAGGCGTCGAAACGGCAATGCAGTTCCGCTATTTACAGCAGCATGGTGTCACCTTTATCCAGGGCTATTTTTACGCCAGGCCCATGGATAACCCCACGATCGTGGCGTGGATGAAACAATATGGTCATTTGCCGGTTGAGGTTGAAAACACCTGAGCCGCAACTTACTGACGCACGCGGCACAATGACGGCGAAGAAGCGCTAAATCAACGCGCTTTTCGCTGTGCTGCACGCTGCTTACTCGCCGCCCGCATTGCCACCGCAATGGCCTCTTCCTGTTGAATGACGTGCTCAACAGGCGCACTGGCGCGCTGATTCAGCCGTTGCAGCGTAGGCATCGACTGCTGCAACAGTTGCTGGCACTCCTCGTATTCCGAGCGTTGCTTACCTGTCACGGTCGATGTTTGTAGTGCTTCGCTCAATTGAGCCAGGCGGTCAATCCAGTATTTCGTGCGGCAGCTAAGCCATCCAGAACTGAGCTGCGCCTCAGGAGACCGGGAAGCCGTGGGCACCTCAGAAGAATTCATTAATTTTCTTTCTACACTATCTATCTGCGCCACCCAAGGGCTCTGGCAAGTAAGGGGTGTTTTCCTTGACATTCTTCCTCCAAATCAAGGTGAAAGAGTATTGCCGAAGGCGTTCTGATAGGCAAGCCTCAAACCTTAACCCGCCCAATCCTTAATCTTTATTAATAGCTTTAAGCCAGACGGCTGAGTGAGCTCAAACCGCAGCGCTCACTTAACACGCAAACGCGCGCAGAACCTGACTTTTTTTCGCTTCAGGGGCTGCTATAAACCACCGGTAAAATTGTTCGTTTTCAGGTCAAACATGACAAATATCACACAAAAACGTTATACTCTGCGGCCGATAAATCAGATAACAACAGTATTTGTTGTTTTGATGGATCGACAGATAATGCTGTTTTACGGCTATGCTTAAATTTCCTCAACGCAGCGGTCTGAACGCTGTTTTCGGTTCGCGCCGTTGAGGACTTTCATGTTCCATTACAGGGTAATTCTATGAAATTGCGTAGGAAGCGTGTAAAACCGATTGGGATAGATGATGTCACCATCATTGATGATTCCCGTTTACGTAAAGCCATTACCGCCGCCTCTTTGGGTAACGCCATGGAGTGGTTTGATTTTGGTGTTTATGGCTTTGTGGCTTATGCCTTAGGTAAGGTGTTTTTTCCGGATGCCTCTCCAGGGATTCAAATGATTGCCGCACTGGCAACCTTCTCCGTTCCTTTCCTGATTCGTCCTTTAGGCGGCCTGTTTTTCGGCATGCTGGGGGATAAATATGGTCGTCAGAAAATCCTGTCGATTACCATCGTCATTATGTCGGTCAGTACCTTCTGTATCGGCCTGATTCCCTCCTATGCCTCCATTGGCATCTGGGCGCCGGTTCTGCTACTGTTGGCCAAAATGGCCCAGGGCTTCTCAGTCGGTGGGGAATATACCGGTGCCTCTATCTTTGTGGCCGAGTATTCGCCTGACCGTAAGCGCGGCTTTATGGGAAGCTGGCTGGACTTCGGTTCTATCGCCGGCTTCGTGCTGGGCGCGGGCGTCGTCGTCTTAATCTCTACCATCATCGGCGAAGAGAACTTCCTTGCGTGGGGATGGCGTCTTCCGTTCTTCCTGGCCCTGCCACTGGGTATTATTGGCCTGTATTTGCGCCATGCCCTGGAAGAAACCCCCGCGTTCCAGCAGCACGTCGACAAACTGGAACAAGGCGATCGCGAAGGCCTGCGTGACGGTCCGAAAGTCTCTTTCAAAGAAATCGCCACGAAACACTGGCGTAGCCTGCTAGCCTGTATCGGTCTGGTTATTGCAACCAACGTGACCTATTACATGTTGCTGACCTACATGCCAAGTTACCTGTCGCACAACCTGCACTACTCTGAAGATCATGGCGTGCTGATTATCATCGCCATCATGATGGGCATGCTGTTTGTCCAGCCCGTGATGGGGCTGCTGAGCGACCGCTTTGGCCGTCGTCCGTTTGTGATTATCGGCAGTATCGCCCTGATGATCTTCGCCATTCCGGCCTTCATGATGATCAACAGTGGCATGCTGGGAATGATTTTCGCAGGGTTGTTGCTGCTGGCCGTTATCCTTAATGCCTTTACCGGCGTGATGGCTTCGTCACTGCCTGCTATGTTTCCGACGCACATTCGCTACAGTGCATTAGCCAGCGCCTTCAACATATCGGTACTGATTGCAGGCCTGACGCCAACGTTAGCGGCCTGGCTGGTAGAATCGACCAACAACCTTTATATGCCCGCTTACTATCTGATGGTGGTTGCAGTCATTGGCCTGATTACCGGCCTCTACATGAAAGAGACGGCGAATAAGCCCCTGAAAGGTGCAACTCCCGCCGCCTCTGACATGGAAGAAGCGCGCGAAATTCTGCAGGAGCATCACGATAACATCGAGCAGAAAATCGAAGATATCGACGCCGAGATGGCCCGCCTGGAAGCCAAACGTAAAAATCTGGTTGAACAGCACCCAAATATCAACGAGTAACGCCCCTATCTCCCGCCCCTGAGGCGGGAGAATCTTTTGCTGCCTCTGCACACCGCACACAAACCTTCATCGCCTGCACCTAATCGGAGTAGACTGTGCGTCTTATTTAAACTGGCTACGTGAGTGTCTATGTCTGATTTTTCCCTTACCCAACGTCCCAGAAGATTGCGCGCCAGCGCGTCAATGCGTGCAATGTTTCAGGAGTCCAGCCTTAGCCTGAACGATTTGGCCCTGCCCATTTTTGTTGAGGAAGGTGTTGATGACTATAAAGATATTCAGGCCATGCCTGGCGTAAGACGTATTCCTGAAAAACGTCTTGCCTATGAAATTGAACGTATCGCTAAGGCGGGCATTCGCTCGGTCATGACCTTCGGGATTTCCCATCATACCGACGCGACCGGCAGCGATGCGTGGAATGAAAACGGCCTGGTGGCGCGTATGTCGAAAATCTGCAAAGACACCGTGCCTGAAATGATCGTGATGTCGGATACCTGCTTCTGCGAATACACCAGCCACGGCCACTGTGGCGTGCTGTGTGACCACGGCGTCGATAACGATGCCACCCTGATCAATCTGGGCAAGCAGGCCGTTGTGGCGGCGGCGGCGGGGGCCGACTTTATCGCGCCTTCTGCCGCAATGGATGGCCAGGTTCAGGCGATACGCCAGGCGCTGGACGCCGCAGGCTTTACCCAGACAGCGATCATGTCTTATTCCACCAAGTTTGCATCATCCTTCTATGGCCCCTTCCGGGAAGCGGCAGGTACGGCCCTGAAAGGCGATCGTAAAACCTATCAGATGAACCCGATGAACCGTCGTGAGGCTATTCGCGAGTCGCTAATTGACGCGGCTGAAGGTGCCGATGCACTGATGGTTAAACCGGCCGGAGCCTATCTGGACATTCTGCGCGATATCCGCGAGCGCACCGAACTTCCGCTGGCGGCCTATCAGGTTAGTGGTGAGTACGCGATGATTAAATTCGCGGCCCAGGCGGGCGCCATCGATGAGCGTAATGTCGTGCTCGAAAGCCTTGGCGCGATCAAGCGGGCTGGCGCAGATTTGATTTTCAGCTATTTTGCACTTGAGTTGGCCGAGAACAACCTGCTCTGAGCCATGGCCCTTCTGCGACGGTGCCTGCACCCTCGCAGAAGGCGTTATTCCTGTCCGGTAAACGGGGAAATGAACGCGATGCTTATTGGCGTGAATTAATCACATCACTCATTATGCCCTCTATTCAGTAAACAAATAATACACAAATCGCAACGTAATATAATCTTTTAGCCTTTACTTCCACATCGCAGGAAATAACCATTCACTTCCTTAAGAATCTTTACGCATGTAATGTTTTGAGAAACACAGGATAATTTACAATCACCTTCGAAATTTAAGGGGGTGTTATGAATGAGAACAAATACAATGAGAGCGTGATTATTTCTGTTACTGACTGGATTAATAAGAATCTGGACCAGCGCTTAAGCATTGACGACATTGCTGAAAAGGCGGGTTATTCAAAATGGTATCTACAAAAGTTATTTTCCCGTTATCATAATGAAACGCTGGCCCATTACATCCGTAGAAAGAAATTAATTGCCTGTATTAATGATTTAAAATACAGCCATGCGCCCATTATCAGCCTGGCGGTTAAATACCACTTTGAAAGTCAGCAGTCTTTTACCCGCTCCTTCAAGCAGATGATGGGCTGTACGCCTAGCGTATGCCGTAAAAGCCAGCGACTGAACGTTACCGACAGCAACGCCCATCCTTGCAGCGTATGTAGTAAGGCTGAAAACCCCCCAAAAAAGAAGTTATTTAGCGGAATAAACGAAACCTTCGGGGTTGGTCATTTAGTCCGCTTGCTTTAACCGTGGCAGCAAAAAACTAGTTATCATCAGGCTTATAGTACTGTACGCCAATCTGGATCCGCTCGCGACCACTGGCAACGCGATGACGATTGGTATCCCGTAGGGAGTAAACACAACCGCAATATTCCTGCTGATAAAAACTCTCACGCTTACTGATTTCAATCATGCGTGCCGATCCGCCGCCTTTACGCCAGTTGAATTCCCAGTAGGACAGATCGGGATAATGTGCGGCAGCACGGACGCCGCAGTCGTTAATTTGCTGCATGTTCTTCCAGCGGGAAATCCCCAGTGAACTTGTGATCACCGGGAAACCATTTTCATGGGCGTACAGCGCCGTGCGCTCGAAACGCATATCGAAGCACATGGTGCAGCGCTCACCGCGCTCCGGTTCCCACTCCATCCCTTTGGCACGCTTAAACCAGTCGTCACGATCGTAGTCCGCATCGACAAACGGCACGCCAAACTTTTCGGCAAAGCGGATATTTTCGTCTTTGCGCAGCTCATACTCTTTAAGCGGATGGATGTTCGGATTATAGAAATAGATGGTGTATTCAATGCCGGATGCCAGCATCGCCTCCATGACTTCTCCCGAACAGGGCGCGCAGCAGGAGTGCAACAGCACTTTTTTATGGCCACCCGGTAAGGGTAGCGGTTGTCGCTCGTAGGGCTGAGACATAAGCACCTTCAATCAATGTAATCAAAAGCGCAGTGTAATGCCGGGGCGTGGATGTTGCAAAATTTCACGCTGACGGGCTGCCATTATCCCTGTCAGCCCGTCAGCGTTACTGCAACCTTTACCTCACCACTGAAGCGTTTTGCCCGCGTAGTCCAGATAATGGTGGCCGCCACGTCCCCGACTGGCGGTTAACTGCGTAACAATCCCATTGGCGCTTTCTTCAGGCGTGAGCGGTGCCGCATCGCCTCCCATATCCGTTTTGACCCAGCCGGGATGCAGGGTTAGTAGCGTGCCGTTTTGCGCCGCCACCGGTCTGGCCAGCGAACGCGTGAGCATATTAAGAGCCGCTTTGCTGGCTGAGTAAAGTGGCGCTTCTGCATGTCGATTCTCATTCAGGCTGGCAAGTTGAGATGAGGTTAACGCCAGTACGCCGTGTTGCTGGTTCAGTAACGGCAGCAAAATTTCTGCGGTTCGTATCGGCGCAACGGCATTGGTCATAAACAGCTGGATTAGCTCAGCATCGTTGCTCTCTGACAGCTTCTGATGCGCAGGCCCGTAAATGCCGGCGTTGATCAGAATCGCGTCAAAAGGCGGCCCGCTCAGCCCAACCGCAAATTGCTTGACCGCCTCGGTCTGCGTCATATCGAGCCGACGCCAGTCAACCTGCGGGATTTCCCCCTGCGGGGGGACTTCACTGCGATGGGTTGCCGTGACCTGCCAGTTGTTGGCCGCAAACGCCTTGACGACCGCCAGTCCTATGCCACGTGATGCACCAATCACTAACGCTTTGCCTTGATAAGCCATAGAGTTTCCTCGTTGATAAACGCAGTAAACAGCGTAGATACGTATTGGCAAACACACTGCATCATCAATGCTATTTTGCATTCAGACAGCATTGATGGGGCAGTGAATACGTACGGACAGAGGTGTTGCTGTATTATTCAATTTGCTGGTCTGGCGGGGATGAATGGTCACCTTCACGACTTTTCTCAACGCTCTGCGGATGGTCTTCGCCCATTGACAGTGCAGTTGCGCTGGCAGGATCAAACAGTGAGAAGCTTTCAATCTGATCCACCATGATGACTTTTCGAAATGCCATCGCGTTTTTCGGCTCAGAATCCAGTGTGATGTCGTGCTCGGCATACCAACTGCTGTAGTTGTGCTCGACCGACAGTTTCAGCGTATGGCTGTCGCGGTAGCCGCTCAGCATCGGGATGAGCACGATATTGGCCGTGCGCTCATATTCAAAGGTGGCAGCGTGTACCATGCCGATATAAATACGACGGGATTTTAAGGTGATCCACGCCAGCTCTCCTTCTTCCATGCACTGGAACAGCATCTGTTCAACACCATTGGATCGTGAAAGCTTCTGATAAAGATCTTTGCGACCTGACACGTTCAGTTGTGCGCTGCCTGCCCAGTTTGACCGGTAGAGACAGAACAGGATGGCAAAGCCCAGCATGATTACCACTGGGGCCTGAATACCGAGAAAACTCCAGTTCATGAACTTCATTTGCAGTTGCAAATGATCGCCAGGAAACGCATACAGGAAATTGGAAACGCTTGAAATAATAAACAAGATAAACCAGATAAGGGCGGTGACGAAAACGCCCTGCAGTACAAAAATACAGCCGTAAAGTGCGACAAGAAAATAGACATCCCATCCTGAAGAACGACGCATTTTGAAACGGCTGGACAGATCCCGGCTGGTGTACCAATAACCACTCACCATCAGTACCATAAAAATTGCGGTTCCCACCTCAAACTCCCTTTAAGGTATTGACGTGCCGATTGAAATCTTCCTTTACTTCATCACTGAGAATATTGACGGCAGCATTGCCATTTTCATCAATAATTATGCGCTCACCATCCGCAATGGAGTCGTTTATGTCCTGGCGGCTCATTATCTGCAGGAATTTATCCGGGCTGGCGAACAAAGAACGAACGAAGCTAATCATGATGTGTCACTTAACGAGTCAAAAAAGCAAGTATGTGACTGAATCGTGTTTACTGCCATTTTATTGCCGGTAAACATTCTTAAAAGTCACTTTAGCGAAGCGGTAGTCAGCCATAATTTTTTCTGCATGTAAAAGGCCGCCGTTTTTAAAAAATCACGCCAGAAACAGGTTATTTTAACGCTGAATTTTCCCCTGCGCGGCCACCGCTGATTTTTGCTTTACCTCACTCATTGAGGTTCAAAACGCGACCTGAAAAACCGATCGTCTTTGACTGGCCCTCAGCATGGCGAGTAATGTCTCCGCACCGTTCAGGCCACTCAGGCCTTGTCCTCAGACCTCGTAGCGCAACGGCCTTAACCGCGCTGACCGGGTCCGCGCCGTGCTGAACCGTTTTCTTCACCTGCATCACATTTCCCGCCGATTTTGTTGCCCCAATGTGATGCAGGTTTCAAATATGTTGCACCCTAATTGCGCCAGATTGATGGACGGGCTATTCACTCCTCTCACTCCCTTTACTGAATCCTCTGACGTGCGGCTTATTTTCATGCACCTCAGAAATATGGCATGCATTGTGCTTGTTACCTGACTAACAACGCAGCGGACAATGACAGCCAGGTAACATTGAGGACAACATGAGCGCGAACGAAGCCCTGTTCAAAAAAATCGAAGCCGCTTTTAGCCTGCAAACGCCAAGCGAAAAGCGGATTAGTTCGTGGCTGTTAAGTCATCCCGAGCAAATTCCGTTTGAAACGGCTGACAGCATCGCCCAGGCGACCGGTACCAGCGGTATAACCGTAGGGCGTTACCTGCGTAAGCTGGGGTTTAAAAACCTTGATGATGTGAAAAACCTGCTGCGCGACGTCCCCAATACGCCCTACAAGCAATGGGGCGTTATTGACCGTCTTGATTCCTGGGAGCAGCAACGCACCCTGCCCGACCTGTCCAGCCAGTCCCTGCAGATGGAGCTGGATGCCATTCGCTATGTCTATCAGCTGGCCCAAACGGATACTTTCCGCCATATCAGCCAGCAAATCGCGGATGCCGACACGGTCATCGTGCTGGGTATTCAGTCTACACGCGGCATTGCCAACACCTTTTTCAGTCATCTGGAATATTTGCGCCCGCGCGTTACCTACGCCGATGGCAGCTCAGGCAGCTGGCTGGAGTCGCTGAATTCCGAGTCTTCAAGGCCTTACGTCATTCTTACCGATACCCGGGCCTATTCCACCGTAGCAAGGCAGTTTTGCCGGATTGCCACCGAGCGCCAGGTCGCGATGGCGCTCGTCACCGATATCTGGTGCCCATGGGCGCGTGATTACCCGGTTGATCTGCTTCAGGTAAAAACGGATACCGCCAATTTCTGGGACTCTCTTGCGCCCATTAGTTGCCTTTTCAACCTGCTGCTGTCTGCCATCGTGGAACGACTTGGCCCGGCGCTTTCTGAGCGTCTGGCACAGAACCGACTGTTGCAGCAGGAATTTGGCCAGTTTGAACATTAACAAAACAGGGATTACAGCATGATGCAGGAAACAGAGTTGGTCGATATTGCAGCGGCCTTTCCCGCGCTCACTATCGACCTGAAATATGCCACCGCCGATAACATCACGGGACAGCCCATCTACAGCGTCGCCCGCTGTCTGCTGCACCCCGATGCGGTCAGCGCGCTGGCGAAAAGCATCGCTATCGCAAAAGTGGCCGGATTGAGTCTGCTGGTGCTGGACGCCTATCGCCCGCAAAAAGCCCAGGAGCTGCTGTGGCACGCCTGCCCCGATCAGAATTACGTGGTGCCTTTATCGCAAGGATCCAACCATAGTCGTGGTACCGCCATTGACGTCACGCTGGTCGATGCCGAAGGTCAGATCCTGGATATGGGTACCGGATTCGATGAAATGCAGGCGTTGTCCCATCCCTATCATCCCGACGTACCGCTAACGGCTCAACGTAACAGGCTGCTGCTTAATGCCGTGATGTTTGGCGGCGGCTTCACTGGCATTGCCACGGAATGGTGGCATTTCGAATTACCGGAAGCGGCCCGTTATCCGCTGCTCAATGATGTTTTTACCTGCATATCCCCAGCCCAGACTGACGGAGTATTACCATGAAAATGACGCACACAGCACCCGGCTATTTTCGCCCTTTGTTACTGGCCATGACCCTTGCTGCCACCACGACATCCGTCCTGGCGGCGGTTCCCAAAGACATGTTGGTGATAGGTAAAGCTGCCGATCCCCAGACGCTTGATCCTGCCGTGACTATCGATAATAACGACTGGACCGTTACCTATCCTGCCTACCAACGATTGATCAAATACAAAACCGAGGACGGGAAGGGTTCGACAGACGTTGAAGGCGATCTGGCAGAAAGCTGGCAGAGCAGCGAGGACGGAAAGGTGTGGACGTTTAAATTACGTCCCGGCGCCGCGTTTGCGGATGGGTCAGCCGTTAACGCGGAGGCCGTTAAGCTGTCGTTTGAGCGCCTGCTGCGCATTAAGCAGGGGCCTTCAGAAGCGTTCCCGTCCGATCTCAACGTTGAGATCGTGGACCCGCTTACCGTGCGCTTCACACTGAAGACGCCGTTTGCGCCTTTCCTTTACACTCTCGCTAACGACGGCGCTTCCATCATCAACCCTGCCGTGCTGAAAGCGAATGCCGCTGACGACGCGCGCAGTTATTTGGCCGACCATACCGCGGGCTCTGGCGCCTACATGCTGCAGCGCTGGCAGAAAGGTCAGCAGCTCGTGCTGGTGCCGAATCCACATTTCTCCGGACCTAAGCCTGCCTTTAAGCGCGTGTCCGTAAAGATTATCAGTGAAAGTTCGGCCCGACGCCTGCAGCTGGCAAAAGGTGATGTGGACATTGCGGACGCCCTGCCGATGGACCAGTTTGCCGCCCTGAAAAAGCAAAATGAGGTGGCAGTGCGGGATTATCCCGCTCTGCGCGTGACCTATCTCTATCTCAACAACAGTAAACCGCCTCTGAACCAGCCCGATTTGCGCAGAGCGATCTCCTGGGCCACCGATTATCAGGGAATGGTGCAGGGCATTCTGGGCGGCAACGGTAAACAGATGCGTGGACCGATTCCGGAAGGCATGTGGGGCTACGATGCCAAGGCCATGCAGTACAGCTTTAATCTTGCGAAAGCCAAAGCGGAGATGGATAAAGTGGCCACTAAACCGCAGTCGCTGTCGTTCCTCTATTCTGACAACGATCCCAACTGGGAGCCGATTGCCCTGTCGATGCAGGCCAACCTTCAGGCTATTGGCATCAATGTGAAGCTGGAAAAACTGGCCAACGCCACCATGCGTGAGCGCATCGGTAAAGCAGACTATGACATCGCGATTGGTAACTGGAGCCCGGACTTCGCCGATCCCTACATGTTTATGAATTACTGGTTTGCGTCAGACAAAAAAGGCCTGCCGGGTAACCGCTCCTTTTATTCCAACCCTGAAGTCGATGCGCTGCTGAAAAAAGCGGTATCGACCACGAATCAGGCTGAGCGGACTGCCGATTACCAGCAAGCGCAAAATATCGTGATTAACGATGCAGCTTACGTTTACTTATTCCAGAAAAATTATCAGGTTGCGATGAACAAATCGGTTAAAGGCTACGTGTTTAACCCGATGCTCGAGCAAATATTTAACATCGCCACCATGCATAAAGAATAACACCGCTCACGCCCGTTCATGCAGGGCCTGCCTGGCCCTGCTGAGGAAGACATGATGAGTTACTGGAGTTTATTAAGACAGCGTAGCTGGGGACTACTGTTGGTGGTCGCCGGCGTCTGCGTCATTACATTTATTATTTCGCATCTTATTCCCGGGGATCCTGCCAGGCTGCTGGCGGGCGACCGCGCCAGTGATGAAATCGTCCAGCACATCCGTCAGCAGTTGGGGCTGGATTTACCGTTATGGCAACAATTTATCCGTTATGTGGAGCAGCTGTTACATGGCGACCTGGGCACCTCTATCCGGACAGGTCGCCCGGTCCTGGACGATCTGCGGGCGTTTTTTCCCGCGACTCTGGAACTGGCCTTTTGTGCCCTGACCATCGCCCTGCTCGTTGGCGTGCCGCTGGGCGTGCTCTCTGCGGTGTATCGTAACCGCTGGCTCGATCATCTGGTTCGTCTGCTGGCGCTGACCGGGATTTCCACACCGGCCTTCTGGCTGGGCCTGGGGGCGATCGTGCTGTTCTATGGCAAGTTAAACCTGCTGCCCGGCGGCGGACGGCTGGATGACTGGCTCGATCCCCCTGCGCGCGTTACCGGCTTCTATCTGATCGATGCCCTGCTGGAAGGCAACATCGAAGTCTTCTTTAATGCGCTTCAGCATCTGATCCTGCCTGCCACCACCCTGGCCTTTGTTCACCTTGGCATTGTGGCGCGCCAGATTCGCTCGGCCATGCTGGAGCAGTTGAGCGAAGACTATATTCGTACCGCGCTGGCCAGCGGGCTGCCGAAATGGACTATCGTCGTGCGCTATGCCCTGCCCAATGCCCTGATTCCCTCCGTAACCGTACTGGGCCTGGCATTAGGCGACCTGCTGTATGGTGCAGTATTAACCGAAACCGTGTTTGCCTGGCCAGGTATGGGCGCGTATGTGGTGTCTTCTATTCAGGCGCTTGATTTCCCGGCGGTGATGGGCTTCGCCATCGTGGTTTCCTTTGCTTACGTGCTGGTAAACCTGTTCGTGGATCTTCTTTATCTGTGGATTGACCCGCGAATGGGTCGGGGAGCGTAGAACATGATGATAACGCAAGAGCAGCCCGCCGTGCGTCAGGTAAAACCCAGCCTGTTCGCCTGGAAACGCCGCCTGTGGATGCTAAGTAAAAGCCCTCTGACCCTGTTGGGTGCCGCCATCATCACGCTGATGCTGGGATTAATGGTGTTTTCACCGTGGATTGTGCCGCACGATCCCAACGCCATTAGCCTGACCGATCGCCTCCAGCCACCCAGTGCCGCGCACTGGTTCGGGACTGATGAGGTGGGGCGGGATCTGTTCAGCCGTGTCCTGGTGGGGAGCCAGCAGTCGGTCGCGGCAGGGCTGGCGGTCGTGCTGCTGGCAGGCATAAGCGGCTCGTTACTGGGCTGTCTGTCCGGCGTATTAGGTGGCCGCAGCGATGCGATAATTATGCGCCTGATGGACATCATGCTGTCTATTCCTTCTCTGGTACTGACCATGGCGCTGGCTGCCGCGCTGGGGCCGAGCCTGTTCAACGCCATGCTGGCTATCGCCATTGTGCGCATCCCTTTCTATGTCCGGCTGGCGCGCGGTCAGACGTTAATCGTCAAACAGCATACCTTTGTTGAAGCGGCAAAAACGTTCGGTGCTTCGCGCTGGCACCTGATTAGCTGGCATATCCTGCGCAATGCTCTGCCGCCCTTGGTGGTGCAGGCCTCCCTGGATATTGGCAGCGCCATTTTGATGGCGGCCACGTTGGGTTTTATCGGGCTGGGCGCTCAGCAACCGACGGCGGAATGGGGGGCAATGGTGGCTAACGGACGTAACTATGTTCTTGACCAGTGGTGGTACTGCACCTTTCCCGGGGCCGCGATTTTGATCACAGCGGTGGGATTCAATCTGTTTGGCGATGGCATCCAGGACCTGCTGGACCCCAAAGCGGGAGGACGTAACTGATGCAAGAAAGAATTCTGACGATCGAGGATTTACGTCTCAGCTTCCCGGTTTATCAGGGAGAGGTGAACGTGCTGAATAGCGTATCAATGCACATCAATCGCGGCGAGATTGTGGGCGTTGTCGGCGAATCAGGTTCGGGGAAATCCGTCACCGCCATGCTGGCGATGCGGCTCATTCCGGAACACAGCTATCACATCAAAGGCGGCAGGCTGGAGCTGGCGGGTCAGGATGTCCTCGCCGCCAGTGAAGTGGACATGCGCAAAATGCGCGGCAATCGTGTTGCCATGATTTTTCAGGAGCCCATGACCGCGCTGAATCCGACCCGCCGCATTGGCAAACAGATGGTCGATGTGATCAGACAGCATCGTCCTCTGTCTGTCCGTGAGGCAAAAGCCCGGGCGCTTACGCTGCTGGGCGATATGCAAATTGCGGATGCGAAGAACGTTATGGAGCGCTATCCCTTTGAACTGTCAGGCGGAATGCGTCAGCGCGTCATGATTGCCCTGGCCTTTTCCTGTGAGCCAGACCTGCTGATTGCGGATGAACCCACGACCGCACTGGATGTTACCGTTCAGCGGCAGGTACTGCGCCTGTTGAAACAAAAAGCCGAAGCGACCGGCACCGCCGTGCTGTTTATCAGTCACGATATGGCTGTGGTTTCACAGCTGTGCGATCGGATCTACGTTATGTATGCCGGGTCCGTCATTGAAAGCGGCGTCACTGAAACCGTGCTGCGTTCACCACGCCATCCCTATTCCATTGGTCTGCTGGCCTGCTCGCCTGACGCGATTGAACCGCGTGCTCCGCTGGCATCCATTTCCGGCACCGTGCCTAATCTGGCCTGTTTACCCGCAGGCTGTGCCTTTCGCGATCGCTGTTTTGCGGCAGGAGAACGCTGCACCACCACGCCGCGCTTGCATACTACCGACAACGCCGCGCAGCAGGTTGCCTGCTGGTATCCACAACAGGAGGCGCAGCATGTCTGACGCTCTGCTTACGCTGCAAAACGTACATGTCACCTTCCCGGCCAAAAAGAACTGGCGCGGCAAAGTCACGGAACAGGTCCATGCGCTGAATGGCCTGGATATGGAGGTCAGACAGGGAGAAACGCTGGGGATTGTTGGCGAATCCGGCTGTGGAAAAAGCACCCTGGCGAAACTGTTGATGGGCATGCTCAGCCCAACCTCAGGCCAGCTCGAACTGGCAACAGCGCCTGCCGATAACCGGGGACGTCGCATGCAAATGGTGTTTCAGGATCCGCTCTCTTCACTCGACCCCCGCCTGCCCGTCTGGCGCATTATCACCGAGCCGGTGTGGATTCAGTCGCGTGCTTCAGAAAAAACGCGGCGCGCGTTGGCGGAATCACTGGCTCACCAGGTCGGTATTCGCCCCGAATACCTGGACCGCCCGCCGCATGCGTTTTCCGGCGGCCAGCGTCAGCGCATCGCGATTGCCCGGGCCCTGTCATCGCAGCCCGATATTATCGTGCTGGATGAACCGACCTCGGCACTGGATATTTCTGTTCAGGCGCAGATTCTGAATCTGCTGGTAGAACTGCAAAAACAGCAAAACCTGACCTATATCCTGATATCGCACAACGTGTCGGTCGTGCGCCATATGAGCGATCGCGTTGCAGTCATGTACCTGGGACAAATTGTGGAGCTGGGTGAAACACAGCGCGTCCTTGACGCCCCGCAACATCCTTATACCCAGCTACTGATGGCGTCCGTGCCGCGCATCGGCGCAGTGTTGGATGGCGCGCCGCTGAACACCGAGCTACCGGGTAACCGCCACCTGCCAACGGGATGCTATTTCCGCGACCGCTGTCCGCAAGCCACCAGCGGCTGCGAGGCGCCTCAGTTACTTCTGTCGCAGGAAAAAGGCAGCGCGGTGCGATGCTGGCAGGCACAAAACCGGGGTCAGGCATAAGCCACAACGAGAACAGATGGCCCAGGCAACGCCTGCGCCATTGAGCGATAACGCATGCAGGATAACGATCAACATGAAAATTATTGTACTCGGCAGTGGTGTCGTGGGCGTAACAACCGCCTGGTATCTGCAGCAGGCCGGACATCAGGTGACCGTGATTGATAAAGAAGCCGGTCCGGCATTAGGCACCAGCGCGGCCAATGCCGGGCAAATTTCCCCAGGCTATGCCGCGCCCTGGGCCGCGCCGGGCGTTCCCTTAAAGGCGGTGAAATGGATGGTACAGCGTCATGCTCCCCTTTCCGTGCGCCCGGATGGCTCACGTTTTCAGCTTGCCTGGATGATGCAAATGCTGAAAAACTGCAATCCGCAGAGTTACGCCGAAAATAAGGCCAGAATGGTCAGGCTGGCAGAGTACAGCCGGGACCGCATCAGAGCACTGCGGGCCAGCACGGGCATTGAATATGAAGGGCGTCAGGGCGGCACGCTGCAGCTGTTTCGCACCGCTCAGCAGTTTGACAATGCGGCACGCGATATCGCCGTGTTGCAGGACGCCGGCGTTCCTTATCAACTGCTGGAAGCCTCACAACTGGCCGAGGTTGAACCGGCGCTGGCGGCGGTTAAGCATAAGCTGACCGGCGGGCTGCGACTGCCTAATGACGAAACCGGCGATTGCCAGTTATTTACCCAGCGGCTTGCGGCAATGGCGCGCGAGGCGGGCGTCGACTTTCGCTTTAACACAACCGTGGATGCGCTGCTGACACAGGGAGACAGGATCAGCGGTATGACCTGTGGCAGCGAAACGCTGACGGCGGACGGATACGTCATGGCGCTGGGTTCGTACTCCACGCCATTACTCCGGCCACTCATGTCTGTTCCGGTTTACCCACTCAAAGGCTACTCGCTGACGATCCCCATTGCCGATGCGTCAGCCGCGCCAGTGTCCACGGTGCTGGATGAAACCTACAAAATTGCCATTACGCGCTTTGATGATCGCATTCGCGTGGGCGGTATGGCGGAAATTGTGGGATACAGCAACACCCTGCTGCCTGCCAGACGGCAAACACTCGAAATGGTAGTGAACGACCTTTATCCCCGTGGCGGTCGCGTTGAGCAGGCAACCTTCTGGACCGGGTTACGTCCCATGACGCCTGACGGCACGCCCATCGTCGGCCATACACATTTCAGCAACCTGTGGCTGAATACCGGCCACGGTACGCTGGGCTGGACGATGGCCTGCGGCTCCGGCCAGCTGTTGAGTGATGTGATTTCAGGCAAACCGCCCGAGATTGCCCATGCGGACTATGCGGTTTCGCGTTATGCCTGAGTGCAGGGCGAGATGGCGACCTTACAGCGCCTGGGCGCAGGCCCAGGCCGAACTCCAGGCCCACTGGAAATTATAGCCGCCGAGCCAGCCAGTCACGTCCACCACCTCACCGATAAAATACAGCCCCGGTACGTCCCGCGCTTCCATCGTCTTCGATGACAGTTGAGTAGTATCAACGCCACCGAGGGTCACTTCGGCGGTGCGATAACCTTCGGTGCCGTTAGGCTGAACCTGCCAGCCATGCAGCGTCTGCACCAGCTCTGTTTGCTGCTTGCGGTTAAGTTGCTTCAGCGTCACATCCGGCACGACGTTCATATCCTGTAGGACCTCCACCAGGCGCTTGGGCAGAATTTTCGCCAGGCTGTTTTTCAGGCTCAGATTCGGATGCGCCTCACGTTGAATCGTCAGGAAATCCTCAAGACGGGTGGCCGGAGAGAGGTCCACAGTGAGGTATTCGCCCGGCTGCCAGTAGCTGGAAATCTGCAACACTGCCGGGCCGGACAGGCCGCGGTGGGTGAACAACATCGCCTCTTTGAACAGGGTGCCGTCTTTTGCCGCAATGGTCGTATCCAGCGCAACGCCTGACAGCGTCTGCAACTGTTCCAGGAGTGGTTTATGTAAGGTAAAGGGCACCAGCGCCGCGCGCGTGGGCAGCACCTTCAGCCCAAACTGCTCAGCAATTTTATAGCCAAACGGTGATGCACCCAGGCCCGGCATGGAAAGGCCGCCACTGGCAATGACCAGCTTCTCAGCCTGAACCGCGCTGCCGTTGAGCTGCAGGCTGTAGCCCGCATCATCCCGGGTTACGCTCAGTATTTCGCTACGCAGCCGAACGGTGACACCACCTTTGTCACATTCGGCCATTAATAAATCGACCACCTGCTGGGCAGAATCATCGCAAAACAGCTGCCCCAGGGTTTTCTCATGCCAGGCGATACCGTGGCGATTCACCAGATCGATAAAATCCCATTGGGTATAGCGCGCGAGGGCCGACTTACAAAAGTGGGGATTATTCGACAGGTAGGCGGCCGGTTCAGTGTAGAGATTGGTGAAATTGCAGCGCCCACCGCCAGACATCAAAATCTTGCGTCCCGGCTTCTTGCCGTTATCCAGCAGTAACACGCGGCGACCACGCTGTCCGGCCTGCGCAGCACAAAAAAGCCCGGCAGCGCCTGCCCCAATTACGATAACGTCAAACTGTTCCACTGCTTTTGCCCACCAGGTAAGAGAGGGGCAGATTGTAGTGATCTGCTCCTGTGGATGCCAGTGTCAAAATTTTGCCGTAAATATGTCACAATGTAACCAGCTAATTTTTATAGCTTTTGTATCCGTTCACCGGGTTAATTGACACTTTTAGTCCAAATCATGACTATATTTTCCTTTCCCAGACAGCATGTTGTCGCGGATAATGCGCCGCGTTCATGTCCTCCAAAAATGGCGTAACGTCTATGCTACATCTGTTTGCTGGTCTAGATCTTAGCACCGGCCTGTTACTGATACTTGCTCTGCTGTTTGTATTGTTTTACGAAGCAATTAACGGCTTTCATGATACGGCCAACGCGGTTGCGACGGTCATCTATACCCGTGCCATGCGGGCGCAGCTTGCCGTTTTAATGGCAGGCGTCTTCAACTTCTTTGGTGTATTGCTCGGCGGATTAAGCGTGGCTTACGCTATCGTGCATATGCTGCCTACCGATCTGCTGCTGAATGTCGGATCGGCCCACGGTCTCGCCATGGTCTTTTCCATGCTGCTGGCGGCGATTATCTGGAACCTGGGTACCTGGTATTTGGGCCTGCCCGCGTCCAGTTCCCATACCTTAATCGGCGCGATTATCGGCATTGGCCTGACGAACGCGTTGATGAGCGGCACATCGGTCGTTGATGCGCTTAACATCCCGAAAGTGCTGAATATTTTCCTGTCTCTGATTCTTTCCCCTATTGTCGGACTGGTGATTGCGGGCAGCCTAATTTTTCTTCTCCGCCGTTACTGGAGTAACACCAAAAAGCGTGCGCGTATTCATATGACGCCCGCCGATCGCGAGAAGATTGATGGCAAGAAAAAACCGCCTTTCTGGACGCGCACGGCACTGATTATCTCCGCCATTGGTGTCAGTTATTCACACGGTGCGAACGACGGGCAGAAAGGCATTGGCCTGATCATGCTGGTTCTGATAGGCGTTGCGCCAGCCGGCTTCGTGGTGAATATGAACGCATCGGGTTATGACATTACGCGTACACGGGACGCGGTCAATCATCTTGAGCAGTATTATCAACAGCACCAGGCCTCACTGAACCACATCATCGAGATGGCGCCGCCTAAGCTGCCTACGCCGGAAGAAGTGGCGCCGGTATCATCAACAGAGTTTCATTGCGACAGTGCACGTGCGCTGCAGGCCGTGCAACGTGCTCAGTTGCTGCTGAACAACCTGCAAAGCTACAGCGATCTGTCCGTCGAGCAGCGTAGTCAGATGCGTCGCCTGCTGCTGTGTATTTCCGACACCGCCGATAAAGCGGCGAAGCTGCCGGAAACCTCTCCAGACGATAAACGTTTCCTGGGCAAGCTCAAAGGCGATCTGTTGAACACCATTGAGTACGCGCCGGTATGGATCATCATGGCGGTTGCGCTGGCATTAGGCGTCGGCACCATGATCGGCTGGCGTCGCGTGGCCACCACCATCGGTGAGAAAATTGGTAAGAAGGGCATGACCTATGCGCAGGGCATGTCTGCGCAGGTGACGGCGGCCGTGTCGATAGGCATTGCCAGCTACACCGGCATGCCGGTCTCCACCACGCACATCCTCTCTTCTTCCGTTGCCGGCACCATGCTGGTTGACGGCGGCGGCTTGCAGAGCAAAACCATCAAAAACATCGCCATGGCGTGGGTATTTACCCTGCCGGTCTGTATTTTGTTATCGGGTTCGCTCTACTGGATAGCGCTGAAACTCATCTGATTCGGCGGCATACCAGGGCGACTTCGGTCGCCCTTTTTAATGCCAGATGGCCAGCGCAATCAGGCTAATAATCACCAATCCACACAGTGAACTGGTTAAGATAAACAGACCTCTCACCCGCTCACACCGGCGAATGAATTCGTCGTCATGATGATCAAGATAGCGCCTAGCCCAAATGTAACGCACCAGCCGCACCTGCTTGCCGGGCTGACCATGGGATGTGAAAAACCCCGCGCCATCAACATACTGATAAAGCAGCGGATCACAGCCACGCAGAACCACCAACAGCGCACGCAGCGATGAGAAATAGCGCGCCATATTCACAATACATACCACACAAAGAGCCCAAAAAAGCGCGATAGTGCTGATCATGTCATCCTCCTTACCGGCACCGCAGCAGGGTACTGAGCGCGCACCCTGTTGAACAGTCCCTGCAGAATTAGCCAACAACCCCGTAAAGCGATTTGTAGTTTTATTTTGAATCATCAGAAAAGTAGCAACCGTGTGACGCAGGCTGCTTTTTCCAGTTTAGGAGAAATGTTCAATTTTTTACCAGCGAGGATTTTCGTTTTATACGAGTAAAAATCGTTCATCATTGATCTTATTCACAACCCAGGCGGCTTCAGAAGCATTTGTTAACACACAGGGCTATACTTTCAGGTATAACAACATCATCGCCTGTGCTGTACATTAATCATCTCGGTGGCGCTCATCGCCCGTTCGCGCAATGGATTTCGCAACTGTGACGCGTCTGGAAACCGCTGCCATTCTGAATCTCGTGGAAGGAGTTATATCATGGCTTATAAACATATCCTGATTGCAGTCGATCTTTCGCCAGAAAGCCAGTTGTTAGTGGATAAAGCTGTCTCACTCGCGCGCCCTTACGACGCAAAAATCTCGCTGATTCATGTCGATGTTAATTACTCGGATCTCTACACCGGCCTGATTGATGTCAACCTCGGAGATATGCAAAAGCGTATTTCTGAGGAAACGCATCTGGCGCTAAAAAGCCTGTCCGATGCCGCGGGCTACCCTATCACCGAAACCCTGAGCGGCAGTGGCGACCTGGGGCAGGTGCTGGTGGATGCGATTAAGAAATACGATGTGGACATGGTGGTGTGCGGTCATCATCAGGACTTCTGGAGCAAGCTGATGTCGTCTGCCCGCCAGTTGATCAATACCGTGCACATCGACATGCTGATTGTGCCGCTGCGTGACGAAGAGGATGAATAATTCGCGAGCGTTAAGCCGGTGCGACTGAGGTGCCGACCGGCTTAAAACCACGATTAAGACAGAGGCGGATAGATATCGAAGCGGTGGCTTTTGGTGACCACCGCAGACTGCGTGGCAACACCGGCCAGCGGTGGCGCGTAGTCGGGACGCTTCACCACAATACGTTTCTTTGCCAGACGGCGAGCCGGTGCCAGCAGTGCGTCGGCATCTTCATCCGCCCCCACCAGCGACTGAAAGACCCGCATCTCTTTTTTTACCATGGCGCTTTTTTGCCGATGGGGATACATAGGATCGAGATATACCACGTCCGGCTGCGGGGTAATATCGGTCAGAGCCTGAATGCTGGAAGCATGAATCAGCGTCAGGCGTTCGCGCAACCAGCCGCCAATTTCTGCATCTTCATAGCCACGCGTCAGCCCGTCCTCCAGCAGTGCGGCCACCACCGGATGGCGCTCCAGCATGCGAACCCGACAGCCCAGCGCGGCCAGCACAAAAGCATCCCGTCCTAATCCGGCGGTGGCGTCCACCACATCGGGCAGGTAGGTCCCTTTTATCCCCACCGCTTTCGCGACGGCTTCACCGCGGCCACCGCCAAAACGACGTCGATGTGCCAGGGCACCGGAGGCGAAATCCACAAAGATGCCCCCCAGTTTGGGCTCATCCCGTTTGCGCAGTTCAAGATGTGTGGCGGTCTTCACCAGCGCCAGCGCGGCGTCATCACAGTGCGTCAGTTGCCAGCGTGCGGCTAAAACAGGTAAGGCGCCGTCACCGGCGCCTGTCTCATCAAGCAAACAGATTTTCACGTACGGCTTATCCCTGAATACCGTAGTGTTCCAGCATGGCATCCAGCTGTGGTTCACGGCCGCGGAAGCGTTTAAACAGCTCCATCGGTTCTTCTGACCCGCCGCGCGTCAGAATATTGTCGAGGAAGGACTGCCCGGTTTCCCGGTTGAAAATCCCCTCTTCTTCAAAGCGCGAATAGGCATCGGCTGCCAGCACATCAGCCCACAGATAGCTGTAATAGCCCGCTGCATAGCCACCGGCAAAGATATGGCTGAAGGCATGAGGGAAACGTCCCCACTCCGGGCTGGGGACCACGGCGACTTTGCTTTTCACTTCGCGCAGGGTTTCGAGAATCTGTGCACCTTTTTCCGGATTGAATTCGGTATGCAGGCGGAAGTCGAACAGGCCGAACTCCAGCTGGCGCAGGATAAACAGCGCCGCCTGGTAGTTTTTCGCCGCCAGCATTTTATCCAACAGTTCTTTAGGCAGTGGCTCACCGGTTTCGTAGTGCCCCGAAATAAACGCCAGTGCTTCCGGCTCCCAGCACCAGTTCTCCATGAACTGGCTAGGCAGTTCCACGGCGTCCCATGGCACGCCATTAATGCCGGACACGCCCGCTGCCTCAATGCGCGTCAGCATATGGTGCAGGCCGTGACCGAACTCGTGGAACAGGGTAATCACTTCGTCATGCGTAAACAGCGCAGGCTTGCCGCTTACCGGACGGTTAAAGTTACAGGTGAGGTAAGCCACCGGTTTTTGCAGGCTGCCGTCCGCTTTACGCATTTGACCCACGCAGTCGTCCATCCATGCGCCGCCGCGTTTGTGTTCGCGAGCATAGAGATCGAGATAGAAACTGCCGCGCAGCTCGCCGCTTTCATCGAACAGATCAAAGAAGCGGACATCCGGATGGTAAACATCGACGTCAGTGCGCTCTTTCGCGGTAATACCGTAAATGCGCTTCACCACTTCAAACAGGCCGGACACTGCACGCGACTCCGGGAAGTAAGGGCGCAGCTGCTCATCGCTGATGGTATAAAGATGCTGCTTCTGCTTTTCGCCGTAGTAGCTGAGATCCCATGGGTTCATGGTTTCTACGCCGAACGCTTTCTGCGCAAAAGCGCGCAGCTGCGCCAGCTCTTTCTCACCCTGTGGACGGGCGCGATCGGCCAGATCGTTCAGGAAATCGATCACCTGTGCCGGGCTCTGTGCCATCTTGGTGGCCAGGGATTTATCCGCGAAGGAGTCGAAGCCCAGCAGTTGCGCCAGCTCGTGCCGCAGCGCCAGCTCTTCCGCCATAATCGGACCGTTATCCCATTTACCCGCGTTAGGGCCTTGATCGGAGGCGCGGGTCGAATAGGCGCGGTACATCTCTTCGCGCAGCGCGGCATTATCGCAATAGGTCATGACCGGCAGATAGCTGGGGATATCCAGCGTCAGTAACCAGCCTTCCTGCCCTTTGGCTTCCGCCTGGGCTTTCGCTGCGGCCAGCGCGCTTTCCGGCATGCCCGCCAGCTCGCTTTCGTCCGTAATCAGCTTGCTCCAGCCCATTGTGGCATCAAGCACGTTGTTACTGTAGGCCGAGCCCAGCTCGGAAAGACGCGCGGCAATTTCGCCGTAACGCTGCTGCTTGTCTTTTTCCAGACCGATACCGGAAAGCTCAAAATCACGCAGTGCGTTATCGACCGCTTTCTGCTTTGCCTGATCCAGCGAAGCATAATGACTGCCTTCTTTCAGATCGCGGTAGGCCTGATAAAGCCCTTCGTGTTGGCCCACCCAAGTACTGTATTCAGACAGCAGCGGCAGCGTTTGTTCGTAGGCTTCGCGCAGTTCCGGACTGTTTTTAACAGAGTTCAGATGGCTGACCGGTGAAAAGATACGGCTCAGGCGGTCATCGGTTTCTGCCAGCGGCTGAACCAGGTTATCCCAGGTGTAAGGTGCGCCTTGCGCCACCACTTTTTCCACCATTGCGCGGCATTCATTCAAAACGTCGGTTACGGCGGGCACCACATGTTCAGGCTTAATCGCTGAAAACGGGGGAAGTGTGAACGAGGTGAGTAACGGATTGGTCATAGCGCAGTCCTTTAACAATGTGTGGGGCGCGACGGCTCGCGCGACGCAATTTAATTAACATGCGGTCGGATATCACGAAAATCAATGGCGCGACCGACGGTGATTTCAACAATGGTGCGAATAGTGATCCTTCTGACAATGAGATCAATCATAGCTGAGGACAAAACAGGCTATCACTTTCCTGTCGCTGAATACGTAACGGAGGTTAACAGCCTGTGGCAGATTGCTATGCAAAGTGTAAAGCGGTCTGAACAGGGAAAACCGGCTTCACGGGCGACGGATGCGCGAAATGCCAGCAATTATTCCCGTCTGTCGGTATAATCGGGCCAATATCACTATTTTTAGCTTCAACCGCGGAAATCCCCTTTTTTATGCTGAGTTATCGCCACAGTTTTCACGCCGGCAACCATGCCGATGTGCTTAAGCACACCGTACAAAGCCTCATCATCACCGCCCTGAAAGAGAAAGAAAAACCGTTTTTCTATCTTGATACACATGCAGGCGCAGGACGTTATCAACTGAGCGGCGAGCATGCAGAGCGTACCGGCGAATATCTGGAAGGCATTGGACGCATCTGGCAGCAGCCGGATGCGCCCGCACTGCTGCAACCCTACTTTGATGCGATTCATGCCCTGAACCGCAGTGGAACGCTGCGTTACTACCCAGGCTCACCACTGATCGCCCGCCACTTGCTTCGCCCGGAAGATAAGATTCAACTGACCGAGCTGCATTCCAGCGATTTTCCCATGCTGCGCACTGAGTTCAGTAAAGACAGCCGCGCGCGCGTTGAAAAGGCCGATGGCTATCAGCAGTTAAAATCAAAGCTGCCCCCGCTTTCACGCCGTGGGCTGGTGCTGATCGATCCGCCTTATGAAATGAAGAGTGATTACCAGGCGGTCGTCAAAGGCATTCAGGAAGGCCACAAGCGCTTTGGCACCGGCGTTTATGCCCTGTGGTATCCGGTTGTCATGCGTCAGCAAATCAAGCATATGCTGCGCGATCTGCAGGCGACCGGCATTCGAAATATCCTGCAAATTGAACTGGCCGTGCGTCCTGACAGCGATCAGCGCGGGATGACCGCCTCCGGCATGATTGTGATCAATCCCCCCTGGAAGCTGGCCGATCAGATGAATACGCTGCTGCCGTGGTTACACCAGAAACTGGTACCGGCAGGTACAGGTCATTTCAGCGTAAACCAGATCGTTCCTGAATAACGCCTTTCCCGTTTAGCGTCGCCGGTTCAGTTACGGCGGCGTGATATCGCAGGTCATTTTTATGTGGATTATTCTGGCAGGCGCCCTGGCGGCTCTGCAACCGGCGAAACGCCTCTCTCTGTTACTGCTGGCACTGGCAACGGCTCTGGGTGTATACCAGAACGTGCTGGACTGGCCCGTTACCCTCGTTTTTGCTGCGGTGGCAGCGCTGGTCGCGTTTCGTATTTACGATCGCCGCAGTCGCGTGTGGCAGGGCATAAGCGAGGTGCTCCTGGTCGTGATGGCCGCTGCGCTGCTGCTGCATCTTATTCCCGGCTTTAACAATCCGCGTCAAATCGATGCCGTTCAGGTAGGCGCACGCAGCCTGCCCTTCTCTTTTTCATTTAATTTTGACAAAGCCCTGATCCCCTTCCTGTTGCTGGCCTGTATGCCGACGCTGTTCAAAGCTGAGGCGCACCCACCGCGCACGCCTCTGTTATGGCTGGTACCCGTGGCGGCGATTCCGCTGCTGTTAGTCAGCGCGGTAGGACTGGGTGGCCTGGCGTTTGAGCCACACCTGCCTGACTGGCTGGGCGCGTTCGCACTGGCCAACCTGTTTTTTGTCTCGCTGGCAGAAGAAGCATTTTTTCGTGGCTATCTACAGCAGCGGCTGCGCCAGAAATGGGGCGGCACAATCGCCCTGGTGGCCACCGCCTTGCTGTTTGGCCTGGCGCATGCGTCCGGCGGCGTACTGCTGATGATATTTGCCGGGCTGGCCGGGCTAATTTATGGCCTGGTCTGGCACTGGAGCGGCCGGCTTTGGCTGGTAACAGCCTGCCATTTTGCACTCAACATGGTTCATCTGTTGTTGTTTACCTACCCGGCACTGATGCATTAGTCGTTACAGCGTAAAGACGGCCAGGTCATACGCCATCTCGGTTTCGGGGAAAATGGCCTGGCACTCTGCCAGCAAACGCGTCATATCTCTGGCGAGATAGCGTGAGCTAAAATGCGTGGCGATCATCCGTTTTGCACCGGCCTGCTTTGCTACTGTAGCGGCCTGCACGGTAGTTGAGTGACCGCGCCCGTTGGCTTTTTCCGCCAGCGCATCCTCCAGCGTGGTTTCGTGCACCATCACATCCACATTGGCCGCCAGCTGTAACGCCACCTCGGTGGGTGCCGTATCGCCAAAAATCGCCAGGGTTTTTCCTTTGGTGGACGGCCCCAAATACGCCGCGCCATCAATGGTGCGTCCATCTTCCAGCGTAATACGTTCTCCCTGCTTCAGCTGTTGATACCACGGGCCACGTGGCACACCTTCCGCTTTGAGACGTGCGGCATCCAGAAAGCCGGGCTTGTCTCGCTGTTCAATACGATAGCCAAAGCAGTCAATAGTATGATTCATCGGCCAGGCCGTGACACGAAACTCGCCATCATCCAGCACCTCGCCCGCCGCAATCTCGATCACCTCAAGCGGATAGTCGGTGTACGAGCTGGACAGGGAAAGTGCGCTATCGACAAAGGCTTTCAGTCCTTTTGGACCGTAAACCGTCATCGGCGTGGTCAGCCCGGCCATTGAACGGCTGGTAAGCAGGCCCGGCAGGCCAAAAATATGGTCACCGTGCAAATGGGTAATAAAGATTTTATCGAGCTTGCCGGGTTTAAGATCGGATCGCATAAACTGAAGCTGAGTGCCTTCACCACAGTCAAACAGCCAGGTGTCGCCACTGCTTGCCCGGGTGAAGGCAATGGCGGTGACGTTACGCTGCAAACTGGGCGCGCCACCGCCCGTGCCAAGAAAAGTCAGGTGCATGCTATGCTTCTCTGTAAGTAGTGGAAAAATATGGCCTGTTACAATCATAGGCGCAATTTTTGCGACACCGTGCCCTGCGGCGTTACACTCTATATCAATTTCCATGTAACCGGATGAGACTTCAATGACCCGACATTATGACTATCTCGCCATCGGCGGCGGCAGCGGCGGTATTGCTTCGATTAACCGTGCAGCAAGCTATGGCCAGAAGTGTGCCTTGATAGAAGCCAAAGCGCTGGGCGGAACCTGCGTCAACGTAGGCTGTGTGCCGAAAAAAGTCATGTGGCATGCCGCGCAAATCGCCGAGGCCATTCATCTTTACGGGCCTGATTATGGTTTTGATACTACGGTAAACCGCTTCGACTGGGGCACGCTGGTCAAAAACCGCAGCGCCTACATCGACCGTATTCACCAATCATACGACAATGTTCTGGGGAAAAATAAGGTCGATGTCATCACCGGCTTTGCCCGTTTTATTGATGCGCATACCGTTGAAGTCAATGGCGAAACCATTACGGCCGACCATATTTTGATCGCCACCGGCGGACGTCCGAGCCATCCCTCTATCCCCGGAGCGGAATACGGAATTGATTCAGACGGCTTCTTTGAACTGGATGCGCTGCCAAAACGGACCGCGGTGATCGGTGCCGGTTATATCGCGGTTGAGCTGGCAGGCGTGGTCAATGCGCTGGGCTCGGAAACCCATTTATTCGTCCGTAAACATGCCCCGCTGCGCAGCTTTGATCCGCTGATTACCGATACGTTGGTTGAGGTCATGAATGCGGAAGGCCCAACGCTGCATACCGAGGCGACTCCAAAAGCCGTCGTGAAAAATGCCGATGGTAGCCTGACGCTGCAGTTGGAAAACGGCAGTGAATACACCGTGGATTGCCTGGTCTGGGCGATTGGCCGGGTGCCGGAAACCGACAGCCTGAATATCGAGGCGGCGGGCGTTGCGCTGGATGAAAAAGGCTATATCAAGGTCGATAAATTCCAGAATACCAACGTGCCAGGCGTTTATGCCGTTGGTGATAACACCGGTGCCGTTGAGCTGACGCCGGTAGCGGTGGCGGCAGGTCGTCGCCTGTCTGAGCGGCTGTTTAATAACAAACCCGATGAGCACCTGGATTACAGCAATATTCCTACCGTGGTGTTCAGCCATCCGCCGATCGGCACCGTGGGCCTGACGGAGCCGCAGGCGCGCGAGCAGTACGGTGATGACCAGGTAAAAGTCTACAAATCGTCCTTTACCGCAATGTATACCGCGGTGACCCAACATCGCCAGCCGTGCCGCATGAAGTTAGTCTGCGTCGGCCCTGAGGAGAAGATTGTGGGTATTCACGGCATCGGCGGCGGAATGGACGAGATGCTGCAGGGCTTTGCGGTGGCGTTGAAAATGGGCGCGACCAAGAAAGACTTTGATAACACCGTGGCGATTCACCCGACCGCGGCAGAAGAGTTTGTGACGATGCGTTAATCCGCTTACGCGCATAACGTAGCGCTGCCCGCTGACCCTGTGGTCTGCGGGCAGCAGCCTCAATTAAAATAGGTCTCCCGCAGCGGCGTCAACGCCGCCCCCAGCGCCGAACTGTCCCCTTCGATCTCGCTCAGCAGAATATCCGGATATTCCGCAGAAATATTCCAGCGTTTACCCGAACTGATGCGCGGCATGGCTAAAAACATTTCGCCCAGCTTACGGGGAATCTCGCCCCCTAATATGATGGCTCCGGGATCGATCACCGCATTCATGGCATCCATTGCCCGATGCAGGTTTGGCGTGACGTCTTCTACCCACTGTTGCGCAATCGGCCAGGCCGGATCGAATTTATGATTGAGATCGCGAATATCTTTAATTTCAATACCACCGTTACGTAACCGATCGATCAAGATCCCCAGGGCCGGGCGCAGCTTGCCCTCTTCCGGCGTAAAAATACGGCTGATCTCCCCCGCATTTCCAAACGCACCCTGGAACGGTTTACCGTTAATCACGATGCCACCGCCAAAACCATAATTAAAAGAGAGATAGCCAAAGGTATCGTATTTCAGCCCGGCGCCCAAAAAGGCTTCAGCGTGCGCCGCCGTTGTGGCGTTATTTTCAATCCATACTGGTCGATCAAATAACATGGTAATTTCACGGCGCAGATCGATGCCCATCCAGTTTTTTAAAGGTTCAGGCGGATTGAAATACTTTCGTGATTCATAAAGAAAGCCCGCCATGCTGTATCCCACACCACAGACTTTGTCTGGCGAAATACCGTATTGTTTCAAGGTATCCAGATAGTGATGTTTGATATTGAGTAAGGTACGGGCAGGATCGCGCGGATGCGTATCCAGTACGCAGTATTCTGTAATACCGCCCCGGAAATTAATCAGGCTGGCGGCAACGCTGTCTGAGTTAATAGAGATGCCGTAACCATAACGCGCATTCGCATTCAGTGATAACGATGGGCTGGGCTTGCCTCTTCCCTGGGACGGTGATTCCCCCAGGCTGAGAAAGCCGTTTTCGGTCAGCGTATCAACAATGCGGTGAACAGATGACTGATTCAGAATGGTTTGCGAAACCAGCGAGGAGCGGGAAATGCCATCGTTGCGGCGGACAAGCTCAAGAATGAGTTTTTCACTGCGATTAAGTTCGACTTCATGACCAGCGGAATATCCATGAACCACAGCGTTATCCTCACCGTATTTAATAATGGGTTCTGTTAATACCCTAGCATGCTTTTATGCAGGACGAATAGTAAAGGCCCCTGCCTTTACGTTTTAATAAAATGTGCTGCTTTTCAGCTTCTCCGGCCCGGTTTTTCCCGATCATAAAAGCATCATAATAGTGAAACATAACGGAGAGACACTCTAATATCATGCAACGAGCATTATATTAAAAGCGAGCCTTATGTCCGGATGGGCACTTTCATGTGCGTAGGGTTCTGTCTTCATTCACATGCTTCTTCTTATACATCAGGTAAACAATGGAAACGCGCTTAAAGGTTGCTGAACGCATCGCACAAGAGGCTTCACTTTTGGCTCTTGACTATTTCAGACAGCTGAGTGAATTAGCGATCTGCGAAAAAAGGCCGCAGGATGTCTTCAGTGAAGCCGATCGGGAAGTGGAAAATCTGATTCGGCAGCGCCTGGAACACCATTTCCCACAGGATTCTGTTGTTGGGGAAGAGCATGGCGGTGAGCTCAGCGCCAGCTACTGGTCTGTTGATCCTATCGATGGTACGAGTAACTTCCTGCGCGGCTCGTCATTGTGGGGGATTTCTGTTGGCTATGTGCACAATGGCGAGCCGGTTATGGGCGTGATCGTCCATCCGGTATTAAACCTCATGGTGAGCGGCGGCAAAGAGACAGGGGTTTATCTGAATGGTGAACCCTTTGAACGGCCAGTGGTCACCGAGGCGCTGAAAACCGTGGCGATTGGCGACAGTCCATCATGGGATTTCACCCATCAGCTCTGTATTGAAAAGGCCTATCGGGACGACGGCTGGAATGTGGTGCGCTATCGCTGTGCCACCGTAGGCTTAACCTTTAGCGTGCTGGGTTACGTTGACGGTTATCAGGAATGTTTTAGCAGCATGTGGGACGTTTCTGCGGGTTATGCACTCTGTAAAGCGGCCGGACTGGATGCGCATCTTGCCGGCACACAGGAAAAAAGCAGTACACATGTTAGTGTCGGTACGGCTGAAATGAACCGCCTTTCCGCCCAGTTTATCCCTCACCCTCGTTTTACTCCCGCCTGACCACGCATTGCCCCCGGCTTACCTCATCACTGCATTTCAGGACAGCGTTCCCACGCTGTCCTGCCCTCTGTGCGCTTGCTGATACAACGACCTTGTTCTTCGCCTCAAATATTAATCACAACGCATTAAAATAGTTAGCGCGTTAAACGTACGATTTCAAAGTAACCCTTCATTTAACTGTTATATATGGGTTTTAAAAAATTAATAAATTCTTAACCTGTCTGAAATTGCTTAAATTCACTACAGCAAATTATTATGCGTCTCGCATTAATTAAGAAGTCCCTGGCATTATATGACGGAGCAGCCCAACGTGAACACGCTAGAAATACACAATGCCATGCTGACGTTCGACGATTTTGTCGCGCTGAACGGCATTTCACTGCAGGCCAAAAAAGGACAATTTGTTTCCCTGCTTGGCCCATCTGGCTGTGGCAAAACCACGCTGCTTAAAGTTATTGCCGGCTTTTACAGTCTTGATAGTGGCGAAGTACTGATCCACCAGCAGGACATGCATCATGTAAAACCTGAACATCGCGACACGGCGATGTGCTTTCAGTCCTATGCGCTTTTTCCTCACCTTTCCGTTGCTGAAAATATCGGGTTTGGCCTCAAGCAAATGAAGATGGCGAAAACGGACATTCACGATCGCGTCGCGCAGACCGCCGCTCAGGTATCGCTGAATGCGCATTTGCCTAAACTGCCAGCACAGTTATCCGGCGGTCAGCAGCAGCGCGTGGCGCTTGCCAGAGCGCTGGCCGTGCGTCCGGAAATCGTGTTGTTTGATGAGCCGCTGTCAAATCTGGATGCCAAATTACGCGACAAGGTACGACTGGAGATCAGACAGCTTCAGCGCTCCCATGGGTTTACCGCCATTTATGTTACCCACGACCGTGCAGAAGCCTTGTCGATGTCCGACATTGTAGTGGTCATGAATGCCGGAAAAATTGAGCAAACCGGTACGCCGGATGAGATCTATTATTCCCCGGTAAACCGCTTTGTCGCCGGTTTCGTCGGTCAGGCTAACGTCATGAAAGCCCGCGTAGTGAATAGCGACAGCAGCACCGGTATTTATCGCATTGCGTGCGCACTGGGCGAAATGGAGATCCATAGCCATGTGCCGCCCGTCTCGGACAAGGTCTATACCTTCTGGCGCCCTGAGGATGCCTTACTCAGCGAACACAGTGCCGGGAAAAACACGCTGGCCTTCGAGATCGGTGCGGTGAGTTTTCTGGGCAACCTTTCTGAACTCCAGGTTCATCCGCTGGGCCATGAAGAAACGGAATATCAGTGGTGTATCCAGTTGGTCGGTAAAAACCACATCCGCGAAGGTGACAACGTTAATTTCTCTATTGCGCCAGACAAGATCCGCTTTTTACGGGAAAGCTATTCATGAAAACGCGCAACCGGAACAGGCTCTGTTGGTTGCTGGTCCTGCCTGCGGTCGCGCCGGTCATCATCACTCTGGTGCTGATTGTGATCATGGCGTTGGCGCAATCCGTTGGCCTGTTTAATTTTGGCGCACCGGCGCACTTCACGCTTCAGTACTGGCAAACCATTCTGAATGACAGCCAGCTGTGGCGCGCGACAGGCTATTCGCTCAGAATCGGCGTGCTCAGTGCAGTGCTGTCCGTTGCCCTGGCGCTTCCGCTGGCACTGTGGCTGAGAAAGCCGTTTCCCGGCTCGATGCTGATGGGCGGCTTACTCAAAGCCCCGCTGATGGTACACGGACTGGTGGCTGCGCTGCTGTTTATCAACCTGATTTCCTGGCAGGGCTTTATTAACCTGGGCTTGCTCAAGCTGGGGATCATCTCGCACCCCATCAGAATGCAGAATGACCGCTGGGGAATTGGCGTGATTATTTTGCAGGTCTGGAAACAGCTTCCCTATGCGCTGCTTATCATTACCGGCAGCCTGCGCGCGATTGGTGACGAAATTTTTAATGCCGCGCGGGATTTAGGCGCCGGCAAGACTGCCCGGTTGTTACAGATCATCCTGCCCTTATCTATCAAGTCCGTTCAGGTATCGCTGGTGCTGATCTTCATCGGCGCCTTGGGTGACTTTTCATTTCAGGTCGTTGCGGGGCCAACCAGCGTGTTCTCTCTTTCGCAATACATGCTGCGCTTCCCTGAAATCAGCGCGCAGGGCTGGAATCTTGCGGCCGTTGTCGCGGTAATTTTGATGCTGGCGGCTTTTATCGGTGCAGTGGTGCTTGCCACCCTGGCGAAGTGGCTACAACAAGCCGGAGAACAGAGATAATGAAAGCCAGAGAGACGTTATCCCCGCTGCGAATCGTCATGATGATCCTTATCACCGCCCTGTTTATGCTGTGGCTGGTTATTCCCTTTATGTTGACCGTCCTGTGGTCACTGGTCGATAAAACCCATCCGTGGGCATGGCCAGATGCCCTGCCGCCGGTTCTCTCACTGGGACGCTGGGTAGAGGTATGGACCACGACCGCGTTACCCCAGGCGCTCAGAAACAGCTATTTACTGGCGGCAACCGTCTCCGTCTGCACGCTGACGTTGTCTCTGCCTGCCGCGTGGGCGTTTGGCAGAATGTCGTTTACGGGCAAACACCTTTTACAGAATGCGATCTTACTGCCGCTTATCGTTCCGGGCTTTGTCGTCGCGCTGTTTTTTTCCATGTTGCTCAACGTGGCGGGCATTCACAGCCGGTTTGGTGGCATTTTGCTGGGGCATATTATTATCTTGATGCCTTATGCCGTGCGCATTCTAACCCTGTCATTTTCGCAGATACGCCAGGACACGCTCGATGCAGCACGAGATATGGGCGCTTCGGTGATCAACCGTTTTTTAGTGGCCTGCCTGCCCACCATCAGACCGGGAATATTTGCCGCATTAATTATTGTCTTTACGTTATCAATAGAAGAGTTCGCTATAAGTTTCATTGTTGGCTCACCCGATTTTATTACCGTCCCTACCATTCTGTATTCTTATCTGGGTTATAACTTTATTCGACCCAACGCGGCGGTTATTTCTTTAATGCTGGTTGTGCCAAATGTCATGTTGATGTTGATTGCAGAAAAATTACTGACAAAAAATCCTGTCGCCTCCTTTGCAGGAAAAGGCTGACAGTCTTTAACACGCGTTATTGGGGAAAAATATGTTCAGACTCGTTGCTGCAATATTATTGCTGGCCGGGGCTTTCTGTAGCCAGGCTCAGGATTTAACCTCGATGAACTGGGAACAGATTGTCGAACAGGCGAAAAAAGAAGGGAAATTAACCTGGTATCAATGGTATTACCAGGACCGTTTAAAAGAGCAGGTTAGCCTGTTTGAAAAACAGTACGGTATTAACGTTACCCTGTCTGAAGGCACATTACAGGGCAACATTAATAAACTCATGGCTGACCGGGGACGGGAAACGGGCGATATTGATGTGTTTTCGATTGGCGGGGGCGCATTCGGTACCGTATCGCCTCAGCAAACGTTTTTTGGCCCGCTTAATACACTGCTGCCGGAAGGCAAAACCCTGAACTACACCATTGAGGGAACGGACAGTAAAGGCTATGGCGTGGCATTTTGGGGCAACCAGACCGGTCTGGCCTACGATTCGCGCCGCCTGAAAGAAAGTGAGTTGCCACGAACCCTGCCGCAGATTACGTCCTTCCTGCAAAGTCATCCTCAGGAATTTGGCTTCAACGTTGAAAACGGCGGTTCCGGCCCGGCCTTTATTGAATCGGTAACGCGCACGCTGGTACCGGGTTTTGATTTCACCAAAGGCGACGCTGATGTAAAAAGCCTGACGGCTCTGCAGCCCGCCTGGAACTGGTTCAAACAGCAGCGCCCCAACTACATCATTACGGCCTCCAACGCCGACAGCGTCACCCGACTGGTCAGCGGTGAGTTCCTGCTGGTCCCCGCCTGGGAAGATTACCTGGTGGGATTAGAAAACCACGGTGAAGTACCGAAAACTATCCGGCTGTATATCCCCGATTTCGGCATGCCCGGCGGCGGAAATATGGTGGCGATACCTAAAAATGCGCCCCACAAAGCGGCAGCGTTGCTGTTTATCCACTGGTTGACGCTGCCCACCACCCAACGGCTGTTCCAGCAGGTTTATGGCATTACGCCTCAAAACAAAGAAGTGAATCGTGATGCCGGGCTGATCAATAGCAAAGAGCGCGTTCATGGCACTCAGTTCATGCCTAAACCGCTGGGTGATGAAGTCAGGACCGAATTCTCTAACCAGGTTTTGCTTAAGTAGACCTGCGATAAAACCCTAACAGAAGGTAAAGCCAAGAATGTCGACCAAAAAACACCCTGCACGCGTAGTGAACGCCCGCCTGATTGCCCATCGGGGAGCACCGCTGCTGGCACCGGAAAACACGCTGCCTTCGTTTCAGGCGGCGGTTGAACGCGGAGCGACGTGGATAGAGGTGGATGTCAAACTCACCAAAGATATGCACCCGGTCATTATTCATGACGATTCCGTAGACCGGACAACGAATGGCAAAGGCTATGTGGCAAATTTAACCCTGGATGAGATCCGGTCGCTGGAGGCTGGCGTGTGTTACGGCCACCTCTTTAAAGGCGTGAAAGTGCCTACGCTGGCTGAAACTGTGGGCTTTGTACTGGATAAAGGCGTCGGGCTGCAACTGGAAATCAAACCCACCTCCGGGCAGGAAGTGGAAACGGCGGAGATTGCGATCGCTCAGTTGAAGTCGTTGTGGCCAGCGAGCGAGAAGAAGTTATTTATCAGCAGCTTCTCTGAGATTTCGCTGCAGGTTGCCGCCAGGCTGATGCCTGACGTACCGCGTGGGCTGGCAGTTTGCGTCCCGCCAAAAGACCCGGCGGCGCTCCTCGCCAGAACAGGTTGCCAGATCCTGCATTTCCTGGGTGACTTCGCAACGGACGAAGACCTGACGCGCCTGGCCCGTTCAGGTATTGAATTCGCGATTGCCACGATCAATGACCCGGTGCTTGCCCGAAAATATATTGATGCGGGCGCACAAACGGTATTAAGCGATATACCCGACTTGGCATTTTGAATAAAAAGTTCATCAGGATGTTCTCTGCCTGAATGCAATAACACCAGGGAAAGCCATTATAAAAAATGGCCATAAACTTTATGGCCGCTATACCCATTTTATTATTTAGTCATTAAATAAGACGAAAGTGATATTGAAATAAATACCGCCCTGAGCGGTAACATCCTCATGCTTTAGTTAACTGATAAGGGTAGATGATATGCACAATAAAATAAAAACAGTCGCGCCGTATGCAATGTGTTTTCTGGTCTCATTTTCTGCATGCTCCGCCGAGATTTATAATAAAAGTGGAAATAAGCTCGACCTGTACGGTAAAGTCGATGCGCGCCATGTTTTCTCAGATAATATTGCAGAAGATGGCGACAACTCTTATGCACGCCTGGGTTTTAAAGGTGAGACGCAAATTAATGATAAGCTTACCGGTTATGGTCAATGGGAATATAATTTCCAGCTGAATCACAGTGAAGGCGGTAGCGATGCGCAAACGGGTAATGCCACACGCTTAGGGTTTGCCGGTCTGAAACTCGCCGACTTCGGCTCGTTCGATTATGGCCGTAGCTTTGGGGTACTGTATGTTGCCTCTGCCTATACGGATATGGCACCGATCTACGGTTCCGGCACCATGACCACCAACGATAACTTCCTGTCAAAACGCTCAACCGGCCTCGCGACCTGGCACTCTCCGGACTGGGGCGGGTTAAAGTTAACCCTGCAGTATCAAGGGAAAAATGACCGCTCAACCGCCAAACTGGCTAACGGAGATGGTTACGGTGCTGGCCTGACTTACAGCATTACCGATGGGCTGAGCATTGCGGCAGCAGGGATGAAAGCAAAACGGACACTGACTCAGCAAGCTGACGGTCAGGGAGACGATGCCACCGCCTGGGTAACCTCTGCAAAATATGACGCCAACCAGATCTATCTGGCCGCCATGTATGGCGAAGCCAATGACGTTACGCCTTATGGACAGCTGGCACAGGTCGCCGACAAAACCCATAACTTTGAGGCGATTGCACAGTACCAGTTCCTGAACGGTTTGCGCCCTTCTGTCGGTTTTGTCACGCAGCGTGGCGAAAACCTGCAGGGCGCTGGGAATTTTGCCGGGGGCAGCCAGACGATGCAGAAATATATTGCGGTGGGCACCTATTACTATTTCAACAAGAACATGCTGACCTACGTGGACTACCGCATTAACTTACTGAAGGAAAACGATTTTACGCGCGCCACCGGCATTACGACGAAAAACAGTATCGGTATGGGCCTGACCTATCAATTCTGATCCGCCTGTTGCTGCTTCGTCCTGTGTTGCTTCAATCCTGATCATCGCTCATTTAGCGAGGCCGGCAAATGCCGGCTTTTTTTATGCCTGCCGCAGGAAGCGTGAGTCAGGACAGAACGGAGGCGTGCCTGACCGCCAATGCGCCCTGACTGAGGTTTTCCAGCCATTTAACATAGGCCTGATCCCACAGCGCGGCAGGTGTACCCGCTTTGCCGAGTCCAAAACCATGCCCCCCGCTGGACAGCTGAATCAGCTGCACCGGTACGCGGTTGCGGCGACAGGTGTCACGCATGAGCTGGGTGTTAAAGGGTTTTGAGGTGTGATCGTCTCCGGCCTGAGCCAGGAACGTGGGCGGATAGAGATTCGTCACATAGTTTTGTACTGACCAGCTGGCTTCTTCTTGCGGACTGGCGTCATTACCCACCATCATCAGGTGCGTGTTGGTATGTTGATAGGGCGCTTCAAGCGTAATCACCGGGTAAATCAGCCCAACGCTGTCGGCTTTAGGGACTTCCTGATCCAGCCTGTCCACCGGCGGATATGACTGAAATTCCGGGCGCGCCGCCGCCATGCCCAGTAAATGCCCCCCAGCCGAAAACCCCAGGACATGCACTTTTCGTTCAAACGAACGTATCAGGCGCAGCGCGCGCTGTGCATCCTGCAAGGGCGCGAGGTTGCCAGCCTGCCATTTCTCGCGCGGTAAGCGGTAGCTGAGCACATAGGCGGTATAACCGTTAGCATTTAACCAGTGCGCGACGGGCCAGGCTTCGCGTCCCATACCGATCCACCGGTAGCCTCCCCCGGCCGCAATCAGCACCGCTTCGCCATTGGGATTTTCTGGCCTGAAGCGTTGAATCGCCGGGCTGACAATATTCGACCACGAACCCCAGGCGTCCACGCGCAATGTTCCAGACGGCCCACCGCCGCCGGGCGGTTCGTCCGGCCAGAGAGGAATAATATCATCGCGGGCAAACAGTTTGCTGGTAGCCAGTGAAAGCGCAAGCGCTCCTGTGCCGAAAATAAAGCGTCGACGCGTAATCATGATGCCTGTTAAATCAATGCCATAAAGGTCAGCCGACCCTTTCGGCCCGCTGCGTTTTTATTATGTATCGCACATTTGGTTAAGACGCTGGCGATTATGTACGCAATCGGTAGGGAAAATCCATTAAAAAACGCGCCATTTTAGCGCGTTTATTGGCGAATTAACTGCGGTTAATCTTCCTGCTGAAACTGCGTCATCACCGTTTGTTCACACTGTTGGGTATTGGTGCGGAGTTTGGCGCGTTCTTCATCACCCAGCTGCAGCCAGGCGCTGGCCACTTCATTGGCCAGCTCTTCATCAAATTCAGGCTTGCTGACGGCAGAGGAGGACTGCGATCCTGCCACGCTGGCCTTCATTTTTTCCACATACAGGTCGGCTGTCGAAACGCTTTTTTCACTGCTGACAATGTGACACAGCTGGCTTGCATACACGCTTTCTTCACTATTGTCTTCCGCCAGCGCGCTGCCCGACGCCAGCATGCTCAGCAACAGTATCTGAGATATCTTCATCATCTACTCCCGTTATCAGTTAATTCACTCTCATGACTGGCGTTGTTTCGCCTCCAGTCGGGCCTGGCGCCAGTTGAGCAGCGGCGTCACCGAAATGCCGTGAACCACGATACTGCACACCACCAGCGTCAGCGCCATATCAGCCATTATCGTTGCTTCTGCGCCCCCCATGCCATGGACCCAGGCGAACGCAATATAGTTAAGGCTCCCAATACCGCGGATACCCAGCCAGCCAATCAGCAACCGCTGAGGAAGCGGCATGCCCGTCCCGAGGGTAACCAACCACACCGCCAGGGGACGCACCACGATAAACAGCAGCAGTCCAAGGAAGATGCCCTGAATGTTCCAGTGGTATGCCATGGTTACGCCCAGTACCACCATCATGATGGCAGCCAGCAAACGTTCAATAGTATCGCCAAAAGAAAGCGCGTCGCCTACTACTAAACCAACGGATTTCACCATGCCACTGCTGCGTTGCTGCAGGCGCTTGTTGGGATTGACCAATGCCTCTGCAGGCAGTAACCGATCGTCGTCCGACATATCGTCTGGCTGGTAACGTTTAAAGACGCCCAGCTCAGCACGGCGCAGCCCAAGACCGGCGGCAAAGGTGGCCAGAAAGCCTGAAGCACCCAGCCATTCCGCCAGGGCGTAGCTAAGCGCGATCAACGCCAGCGCCAGAAAGTCGTTGGGGGCGCAATCCCCATGCGCATTGCGAAGCCGGGTGGCCAGTAAGCCAACGAGTCGGCCCAGGCCAAATCCCAGCAGGATACCGCCGCCGATGGCCCACACGACGTCGACAGCAGCCCAGTGCGCCAGCATGCCTGCACTGAGGTTTTCGCCGTTGAACAGCAGCAAAGCCAGCACCAGCAACGGCAGCGCTGAACCATCATTCATGCCCGCCTCGCTAGAAATGGCGACGCGCAAGGCGTCATCGTCCTGCGCGTCGCTCACCGAAATCAGGCTAGCCAGTACCGGGTCGGTGGGCGCAACAATTGCGCCAAACGCCAGTGCAACGGGCCAGGACAACCCGACCAGCCAATGAGACAGCAGCGTCATGGCCGCCACCGTCATCAACATCGCCGGAAAGGCCAGTAAGCCTCCGGCTCGCCAGCTTTTCGCTTTAAGCGGCAAGCGTAATTTGAGCCCCGTAATAAACAGTGACGCAGCCATCGTGATTTCGGTAATGTGCGTCACCAGTTCCGCATGGCGAATGATATCAATCTCGATAACATCAAACATCCACGGCCCACAGGCGATCCCGGCTAACAAGAAAAGACCAAAAGAGGTCACTGGGCCACGGTGGATCCACCCTGATGCCAGTGACATTAATAACAGAAGACAGCCCGTCGCAGCTGTCCAGGCAATAAAGTTCATAACGCACCGTTTTAATTGAGTTTATGACTAAGCCTGGCACATTTGCTGACGGGCGGAAGGATCAGTCCTTGAGATGACGACTGGCGAGCCGCACCATCAGGCTGGCAGCGGCGGCGAGCGTGGACAACACCACAACGCCATTCCAGCCCCAGTGGGCAAGCGCCAGGCTGCCCAGCGCCGCACCGCTGGCCATGCCGATAAACACGATGGTAAACAGTAGGGCGTTAAGACGACTACGTGCATCGGGTACCAGACCATAAATCAGCGTTTGATGGGCGACCAGCGTGGCCTGCACGCCTAAGTCGAAACCAAGCGTGCTGATAACGATGACGACCAGCTGACCGGGGAGCGACAGCAGCGGCAGCAAAAACATCAGGGCGAAGGCCGCCGTGACCAGGCCGGCACCAAACTGGGTCACGCGTGCCGGGCCGAGTCGATCGGCCAGGTTACCCGCCAGCGGCGCGGCCAGTGCACCCGCCGCCCCTGCCAGACCAAAGGCACCGGCGATGGCACTGTCAAAGTGAAAACGTTCGCTGAGCATGATCGCCAGCGTAGACCAGAAGGCGCTGAAGCTGACAGAAAGCAGTCCCTGAGCCAGGGCCGCGCGCCGCAGGGTCTGGTGTTCGCGCCACAGGTGAACCAGCGATAAAAGCAGGCGGGGATAGCTTACCGACGTGCCGGGCGTAAAGCGCGGCAGTACACGCCACAACGTCAGGCTAATCAGAAACACAGCCAGGGCCGCGATAATATACATGGTGCGCCAGCCAAAATACTCTGCCACCACGCCGCTGACGACCCGGGAGAGTAAAATGCCTACCAGTAATCCCGTCATTACCGTACCCACGGTTTTACCCCGGCTGTGCGCCGGTGCCAGCGCCGCCGATGCCGGAACAATATCCTGCGCCACGGTCGCCGTCAGGCCTGTGACAAAGCTGGCGATGAGCAACGCGCTGATACCGCCGGAAAACCCACACAGCAGCAGCGCCATCACCAACAGCAGCCCTTTGATCAAAATTATCGTGCGGCGATCGTGGCGATCGCCAAGCGGGGCCAGCAGCAGAATACCTAAAGCATACCCGGCCTGCGTTAGCATCGGCACCATGCCTACGGTGCTCACACTGACCTGAAACTGCTTACCGATGATATCCAGCATCGGCTGACTGTAGTAAATCGAGGCCACGCTCAGGCCCGCGCCGGCAGCCAGCGTAAAGACCAGGGGGGCGGGCAGGCGTTCAGTTGAGTGGGGAGTCATAGTTTTTACCGCTGACATGGTTACATCCTCAAAAAATAGTGTGGCAAGTAAAGCCTGTTTTTGACATACGCGGTAGACTAATAAAAAGCAAAACTGTTATACGTGGAACGCATGAGCAATTTCAGTAACAGCGATCGTATCGAACTGATGCACACCTTTATTCGAATTGTCGAAAGCGGCAGTTTGTCTGCCGCAGCGTTGCAACTGGGTATTACGCAACCGACAATCAGTCGCCGGTTGCAGTCTCTTGAGCAGGGGCTGGGGCTGAAACTGATTCTGCGCACCACCCATGCGCTAAAGCTGACTGATGATGGTGAGCGTTGCTATGCACAGGCCCGGCAGCTCCTGGCAACCTGGCACGCGCTGGAAGATGAACTGACCGGCGCCGGCAGCGATCCGGTTGGCATTTTGCGGGTGCGCGCGCCCCACGCTTTTGGCCAGGATCAGCTGGTCACACCGCTGGTGAACTTTATGCGCCGCTATCCGCGTTTGCGCATTGAATGGATGCTGAACGACAGGACGCCAGACTTCGTCGCCGAGAACGTGGACTGTGCGATTCAGGTGGGGGCGCTGACCGACCCTTCTGTTGTAGCCGTGCTGCTGGCCGAAGTGCCGCGCATTGTTGTCGCTGCGCCCGCGCTGCTTCAGCAATATCCCCCGATTAACCAGGTGGCGCAACTGGGCGATTTGCCGTGGCTGGCGCTGACGAGTTTCTACCGTAACGAGATCGCATTACAACATAAAGACAAGGGGGAACCGATGAATCTGCCTATCGTTCCCCTGCTCAGCAGCGACAGCCTCTTCGCCGTGCGCAAAGCTGCGCTGGCGGGGCTGGGAACCGCTATTCTGTCGACATGGGTCATTCAGGAGGATCTGGCACAGGGCAATCTGATTCAGCTTATGCCGGAATGGCAGGCTCCCCCGTTGCCAGTCTGGCTGACCTATCCGTGGGCGAGCTATTATCCCGCCAGGCTGACCGCCTTCTTTGCCATGATCAAAGCGGTATTTCCGCATCTGACGGGCGCGCGGCCCGCTTCAGGCTGAAACAGGCCTCCCCCACCGGGGAAGCCGTGTCACCGGACGGCGTTCGGGGGTTGCCGTCGATCAGACGTTTTTCTTTTCCGCTCGCGACATGTTGTCCAGCCAGCCCATCACGAAGGCGGACAGGACAAAGGTCAGGTGGATGATGACGTACCACATCAGCTTGTCGTTTTCGACATTGCGCGCATCCATAAACACCCGCAGCAGGTGAATGGAGGAAATTGCCACAATCGAGGCCGCGACTTTATTTTTCAACGAGCCGGAATCCATCTTGCCCAGCCAGCTCAGCTTCTCTTTGCCCTCGTCAATGTCGAGTTTGGACACAAAGTTTTCGTAGCCTGACAGCATAACCATGACCAGCAGCCCACCCACCAGCGTCATATCCACCAGCGACAGCAGCAGCAAAATCAGATCGTTTTCTGCAATGCTAAAAATGTTGGGCAACAGGTGAAAAATTTCCTGGAAAAATTTGACGGTGAGCGCCAGCAGTCCCAGCGAAAGTCCAATGTAAACCGGAGCCAACAACCAGCGCGATGCATACATCAGGTTTTCGGTAAAACGTTCCATAATTTCCCAATCATAATCAGTAAGGTCGCGCATTATAACCGATCATCTGTGAAGTTATTTCAAGCCTTCAGGAGAAATTTCAGGAACGGGTGGAAGTGGTAAAGAGAGACGAAAGCAGGCACCGCCTTCAGCACGATTTTCCGCCCAGATCTGACCGCCGTGGCTTTCGATAATCGTTTTACAAATCGCCAGTCCCAGCCCAACGCCCGGTACGGCCGATTCTTTATCACCGCGTGAAAATTTGTCGAAAATCCGCGTCAGGTCGTTTTGGGCGATGCCCGGCCCGCCGTCCCAGATGGCGATTTCCAGCCGGGTATTTTCACACCAGGCACGTATGCCGCGGGGCGCACAGTTGCCAGCGTACTTCAGGCTGTTTTCAATCAGGTTGGTAAATACCCGCTCCAGCAACGTACTGTCGCCTTTGATCAGGACAATATCTTCAGGCAGATCGAGTTCGACCTCTCTTCCCTTGAGCGACGGCGCCATGCTACTGAGCGCGCCACCAATCACCTCTTCCAGCGCCAGCCACTCTTCGCGTAAATTCAGGCCGCCTGACTGAATACGCGCCATATCCAGCATGTTGCTGACCAGACGAATGGTACTCAGGGTTTGTTCACGAATCTGGCTGGCCTGGGGCACATACTTTGAGTTATCGCTGGCCAGGTCCAGCATCAGCATTTCTGCCTGACCAAACAGCACCGTCAGCGGGGTACGTAAATCATGGGAGAGCGCCGACAGCAAAGCATTACGCAGCTGCTCACGTTCAGCTGACAGCCGGGAAGCCGCCTCACTCTGGGACAGCGCCATCCGCTCCAGGGCATTGGCAATCAGCACGGTGAAGGTTTCCAGCAGCCGTTGCTGTTCCGGCACCATCAGCTGACGCACATTCTGCGGTTCAACCACCAGCAATCCGCGACACAGATCGCCCACTTTCAGCGGCAGAATCTGATAGGGCACCGCCGGTAAGGTGTCCGTGCCTGCGCCTGCTGGCTGGCCCTTGCTGAAGCTCCATTTCGCGATAGCCCAATCCGGTTCGTTGCCCGGCAGCGCGTTGCCCAGCGTGTGCAGTTCGCCCTGCTCATCGGGTAGCAGCAGCAGGCATCGCGCCTGTAAGGTCGCCTCCAACACCCGCTGGCTGGTTGCGGCGATATCTTCAGGCGTCAGGCCGCTTCCCAGCGACTTGGCCATTTCGTAAAGCTGCCGCGTGCGCTGCTCCCGGTAACGGGCAACCCGCGCCTGGTAGCGAACGCCGGCCGTCAGGTTGCCAACAATGACCCCAACCGCCAGCATCACCCCAAAGGTCACCAGGTATTGCAAATCCGAGACCGCGACTGTGCCGGTAGGTGCGACGAAAAACAGGTCAAAGGCAATGATGTTCATAACGGTGGCGATAACGGAGGGCCATCGTCCATAGCGCAACGCGACGATCACCACCGCCAGCAAATAGATCATCACACAGTTGGCCGGATCGAAGCTGATCAGCACCGACTGCCCTGCGGCGGTGACCACAATACACAGCACCAGCGCCATCAGTACGCCGCGCAGCTGCAGCCGCCATTTGTCGCTGTTAACCCGATCCTCGGCTAACGGATGGGGCGCATCCTGGATAGGCTCATTGAGCGCCACGACCAACAGATCCAGATCGGGACCCAACTGCCCCAGCCGCTCGGCAAAGCTGTCACGCCGCCAGCGGCGCGCCGGGCGTCGGCCTGTCACAATCTTACCCAGATTGTGTTCCCGCGCGTAACGCAGGACCGCCTGCGCCTCATCAGGGTCGGACAGCGTCGCCGTCTCCGCCCCCATATCCTGCGCCAGCTTCAGCGTGCGTAAAATGGCCCGACGCCGCGCTTCCGGTAGCCGGTTAAGCCGGGGCGTTTCCACGTAAACGGCATGCCATTCGCTGCCCAGCCTGGCGGCCAGCCGCGCCGCCGTCCGCACCAGTTTTTCGCTGCCGGTATCGTCCCCAATACACAATAAAATGGCATCACGCGTGTGCCAGACCCGATCGCGGCCCTGACTGTCGCGCCAGGCGCGCATCTGGTCATCGACCCGGTCGGCAGTGCGGCGCAGCGCCAGCTCACGCAGGGCATACAGGTTGCCCTTACGAAAGAAATTTTCGATGGCGCGTTCGGCACGATCGCCAATGTAGACCTTGCCCTCTTTCAGGCGCTGGCGGAGATCGTCAGGCGGGAGATCAACCATTACCACTTCGTCGGCAGCGTCGAAAAAGGGATCGGGAACGGTTTCACGCACCTGAATGCCGGTGACGCCACCGACCACATCATTCAGACTTTCCAGATGCTGAACATTCACTGTCGTCAGGACATCAATGCCCGCTTCCAGCAGTTCCTCAATATCCTGCCAGCGTTTGGGATGACGTGAGCCCTTCACGTTCGTGTGCGCCAGCTCATCCATCAAAATTACTGCCGGATGGCGCGCCAGCGCGGCATCAAGGTCGAACTCCGCATGCCGCGAACGGCCCGTTGCCCGGCGCGGCAAAAGCACCAGTCCGTTAAGAAGCTGCGCTGTTTCCGGACGTTCGTGCGTTTCCACTACGCCCACCAGCACATCCAGCCCCTGGGCACGCAGCCGCTGCGCCTCCTGCAACATGGCATAGGTTTTTCCTACGCCCGCACAGGCGCCAAAATAGATTTTCAGTTTGCCGCGATGGCTGTCGCTGCTGGTCTGCAGCAGCGCATCCGGATCGGGGCGCAGCGGTTCGTGGTTCATAGCGTCCTTACAGTTATTTGAGGTCGTTCAGCGCCAGATTAAGCTGCAGCACATTGACTGTCGGTTCGCCGATAAAGGGCAACAGCGGGCGCTGCGTCATGCTGTCTACCAGGGCATCCACTTTCGCCAGCGGCAGCTGACGTGCCGCCGCGATACGCGGTGCCTGCCACAGCGCAGCCTCCGGCGAAATCTCCGGGTCCAGTCCACTGGCCGAGGTGGTTACCAGCTCGACCGGTACCGCCCCGTTAGCCTGCGGATTCGCCGTGCGCAAAGCCGCCACGCGCTCGGCTACAGCCTTATCCAGCGCCGGGTTGCTGGCCGCCAGGTTGCTGCCGCTGGAGGCCAGAGGATTATAAGGCTTATCACCGGTTGCAGAAGGACGCCCCCAGAAATAACCGGGCTGGCTAAAATTCTGACCAATCAGCGCTGATCCCCGTTCTTCGCCATCGACATTCAATACTGACCCGTTAGCCTGCCAGGGAAACAGCAGTTGCGACAGTCCCGTGGTAAGCAAAGGATAAACGACGCCGCACACAACCGTTAGCAGCAAAAGCAGGAAAATCGCCGGACGTAACTGACTCATTTTAATCTCCTCAGGCCATACCAGACAGCACGAGCAACATATCAATCGCTTTGATGCCGACAAAGGGCACCAGCAGCCCACCTAACCCATAAATCAGTAAATTACGGCGCAACAGCGATGCGGCACTCAAGGGGCGATAGCTGACACCTTTAAGCGCCAGAGGGATCAGGAATACAATCACCAGGGCGTTAAAAATCACGGCCGACAGGATAGCCGATGCGGGCGAGTGCAGCTGCATCACGTTGAGCATATTTAACTGTGGATAGGTTGCCGCAAACGCGGCCGGGATGATGGCGAAATACTTGGCAACGTCATTGGCGATACTGAAGGTGGTCAAGGAACCGCGCGTCATCAGCATCTGCTTACCAATGTGCACCACTTCCAGCAGTTTGGTGGGGTTCGAGTCCAGATCGACCATGTTGCCCGCTTCTTTCGCCGCCTGAGTACCCGAGTTCATGGCAACCGCCACGTCCGCCTGGGCCAACGCTGGCGCGTCATTGGTGCCGTCACCGGTCATCGCGACTAAGCGCCCCTCCGCCTGATACTGACGAATCAGTGCCAGCTTGGCTTCCGGCGTCGCTTCTGACAGAAAGTCATCCACTCCCGCCTCTGCCGCGATGGCGGCGGCGGTCAGCGGGTTATCACCGGTGATCATCACGGTTTTAATGCCCATCTTGCGCAGTTCCGCAAAACGTTCTTTGATGCCACCTTTAACGATATCTTTTAGCGCCACCACGCCCAGCACCTTTGCGCCTTCCGCCACCACCAGCGGTGTGCCACCGGCCCGCGCCACCTCTTCAACCCGGGCGTTCACCTCAGCCGGAAAGGCACCGTGGCTGGCTTCAATATGACGGCGCACCGCATCGACCGCACCTTTACGGATCAGGCGGTCCTGTACGTTGACGCCGCTCATACGGGTTTGAGCCGAGAAGGGAATAAAGCTGGCGCCCATGCTGCTCAGGTCACGTTCACGCAGGTTAAACTTTTGCTTCGCCAGCACCACGATGCTGCGCCCTTCCGGCGTTTCATCCGCCAGGGACGCCAGCTGCGCCGCATCGGCAAGCTGTTCTTCCGTGACGCCGGGAGCCGGTAAAAACTGCGTTGCCTGACGGTTACCCAGCGTGATGGTGCCGGTTTTATCCAGCATCAGTACATCCACGTCGCCAGCGGCTTCAACAGCGCGGCCACTGGTGGCAATGACGTTAGCGCCCAGCATCCGGCTCATCCCGGCCACGCCGATAGCGGACAGCAGACCGCCAATGGTGGTCGGGATCAGGCATACCAGAAGCGCCACCAGTACGGTGATGGTGACCGGCGTGCCGCCCCAGGCTGAAAAAGGCCACAGCGTGACGGTGGCTAACAGAAACACAATGGTGAGCGACACCAGCAGAATGGTCAGGGCAATCTCATTCGGGGTTTTACGACGCTGTGCGCCTTCGACCATGGCGATCATCCGGTCCAGGAAGGTTTCGCCTGGGTTGGCGCTGCAGGTAATGACCAGCCAGTCAGACAGAATGCGTGTCCCGCCGGTCACCGAGGCGAAATCCCCGCCCGATTCACGGATCACCGGTGCCGATTCACCGGTGATCGCGCTCTCGTCTACCGATGCGCCCCCTTCCACGACTTCACCGTCGCAGGGGATCACATCACCGGCCTCTACCAGCACGGCATCCCCTTTACGCAGCGCATCGGCCGCCACCTGCTGCCACGCTGCACCGTAGTGCGCCGCCGACAGTTTTTTGGCGAAGCTGGTCTTTTTAACGCCTTTCAGGCTGTTTGCCTGGGCTTTACTGCGCCCTTCCGCCAGGGCTTCTGCCATGTTGGCAAACAGCACGGTGAACCATAGCCACAGGGCAATCGCGCCGGTAAAGCTGGCGCTGCCGCTCTGGTGTCCGGTAAACATCATTATGGCCAGAATCGAGGTCAGGATACTGCCCAGGTAAACCACAAACATGACCGGATTGCGAAACTGCACGCGAGGATCGAGTTTTTTTACCGCATCGATCGCTGAGGTACGTAACAGCGCTGCGTCAAACACCTGTTGTTGACGACTCATGATGATTGTCCCTGAATAAGTTGCAGATGCTCGGCGACCGGACCCAGCGCCAGAGCAGGAATAAAGGTCAGCGCGCCGACCAACAAGACGGTACCGACCAGCAGTGCGATAAACAGCGGACCGTGCGTAGGGAGCGTGCCGTTACCTACCGGCTGCACTTTTTTCACCGCCATTGCCCCCGCGATCGCCATGACCGGAATAATGATGCCGAAGCGACCCACGAACATGCACACCGCCAGCAGCAGGTTCCAGAACGGCGTATTGGCGCTCAGGCCCGCAAAGGCGCTGCCATTGTTATTGGCGGCCGACGAAACGGCATACAGGACTTCACTAAAGCCATGCGTTCCGGGGTTTGCCATACCTGCGCGTCCGGCGTCGGTCATCATCGCAATCGCCGTACCGATCAACACCAGCGCGGGCGTGACCAGAATCGCCAGGGCCGTCATTTTCATTTCCCATACGTCGATTTTCTTGCCGAGGAATTCCGGTGTGCGGCCAATCATCAACCCGGCAATAAACACCGCCAGTAAGACAAACAGCAGCATCCCGTACAGACCGGCACCCACGCCGCCAAACACCACCTCGCCCAGTTGCATCAGCAGCATCGGCACCATACCGCCCAGCGCCGTAAACGAGTCATGCATCGCGTTTACCGCACCGCAAGACGCCGCCGTCGTAATCACCGCAAACAGGCTGGAGTTGAGAATGCCGAAGCGCGTTTCTTTGCCTTCCATATTGATGGCGCTGTCAGCCCCTAGCGTCAGAAAGTGCGGGTTGCCACGTAGTTCAGCCCACATCACCAGCGCAGCAGCCACGACAAACATCAGCGTCATGGACCACAGCAACATTGAGCCCTGGCGCCGATCTTTAACGCTTTCGCCAAAGGCAAAGCAGAGAGCCGCCGGAATCAGGAAGATACTAAGCATCTGTACGAAATTGCTCAGCGCGGTAGGGTTCTCAAACGGATGCGCAGAGTTGACGTTGAAAAAGCCGCCGCCGTTGGTGCCCAGCATTTTGATGGCTTCCTGAGAGGCAACCGGCCCCATTGCCAGCGTTTGCTGCGCACCTTCCAGGCTGGTGACGTTGTGATACGGCAGGAAGTTCTGGATGCTGCCCTGGCTGACAAAAAACAGCGCCATCAGCAGGCTGATCGGCAACAGGACATAGAGTGTAATGCGCGTTAAATCGCGCCAGGCGTTGCCCAGGGTTGCCACCGAACGATTAGCAAAACCGCGAATCAGCGCAAACGCCACGGCGATGCCGGTGGCGGCGGAAACGAAGTTCTGCACCGTCAGCCCGACCATCTGGCTGAAGTAACTCAGGGTGCTTTCACCGGCATAAGACTGCCAGTTGGTGTTGGTGACAAAACTGATAGCGGTATTCAGCGCCAAATCCCAGCTCAGTCCGGGAAGATGTTGCGGATTGAGCGGCAACGCTCCCTGAAACATCAGGATGGCGAGCAGCACCACGAAGCCAAGCAGGTTGAACACCAAAATTGCCAGCAGGTAGTGCTGCCAGCGCATACCGCCTTCTTGTACACCCGAAAAACGCCACAGCAGGGCTTCAGCACGTGCAAAGAGGGGTTTATCGGCAACCAGCGCGGCCAGCCCACGCCCCAGCGGTTGCGCCATCACCATCAGCAACAGCAGATAAACCGCGATCAGTAAAAACGCATTGGCCGCCATCAGAAGGCCTCCGCATTTAACAGGGCATAGATCAGATAGCCCAGCAACAACACTACCAGCACAATGCCGGTTATTACGCCTGCACTCACAGCAACCTCCAGAGGATTGGATTTGCTGAGTAGCTTGCGCTGGCGCACATAAAGAAAGGGTTAAAATGCGGGTCGGGGATGTAAAAAATGTATAAAAACGACCCGTAATATCAGGCGGCGTCCAGCAACCAGATTCGGCGCAGATCGACGTTGTCCCAACGGCCGTTATCTTCGGCACACACAATGCTGTCAGTACAAAAACTGTCGCCCAGATCCAGCACCTCGGGTTTGATTTCCCGCTGCGCATGCAGTGACCAGAAGACATGCACCGTAGGTCGCTGTAATGACTTATCGCCGCCCTTCACCACCAGCGCAATGCGTCCAGACGCCAGGCGAACCAGGGAACCGACGGGATACATCCCTATCGTACTGACGAAAGCGTGCAGTAAGGTACTGTCGAAATGCCCCGGCCAGCTCAACATCATTTGCAGGGTTTTGGCTGGGGTCCAGCCTTTACGGTAAGGCCGCGTTGAGGTCAGCGCATCGTAAACGTCACAAATCGTCGCCATGCGGGAATACACGCTGATCTCATGGCCTTTCAGGCCATAGGGATAGCCGCTACCGTCATATTTTTCATGGTGATGCAGCGCGATATCCACAAGATCATCGCCTGCCTGTGCATCCATCAGCATTTGCGCACCGGCAATCGGATGTTCACACATGATCTTAAACTCTTCGTCGTTGAGCGTGTCCGGTTTGTTGAGGATAGCGAGTGGTACGGCTGCCTTACCCAGGTCGTGCAGTAATCCGCCCATCCCCACCCGCTGAAGCTGCTGAGCATCCAGCCCCAGTTTTTTTCCAAAGGCGATCATGAGCCCACAGACCGCCATGGAATGCAGGTAGGTGTAATTGTCATGATCCTTTAGCTGCGCAACGCGTAACAGCGCAGAGGGCTCACGCTCAATAGAGCCCGCAATCTGATCGACAATGGCAATCATGTCATTGAGATTCAGACCATGGCCCAGGCGTGCCTCGCTGAACATGGCCAGCACTTTTGGCTTTCCCTGTTCAAAGATATGCTGCGCCTGCTCCATTTCCTGAGAAAAAGGCGCACGCAGGCCTGAATCGACCTTTTTCGGCACAGATGGCGTCACTGAAATCGATTTCTCCATATCGATCCATAAACGCTGTATGCCCTCATGACGAAACATCGAAACCTGACGTTGATCGGTGATCAACATCTGATTACGAATGCGTTTGTCTTTAAACCACCAGACTTCAAGCTTGTGGACGAACATACCCGGTTTTAGTTCGTCAATGGTGATGAGTTTAATCACAATCTCCCTCCAGAGTATCAGCGGGTGATATCGTGATATCGGCAGGCACTCGGTTTTATGCAGGTCATTTTGTGCGAACTGTGGCACAGCACAAATTTTAGCCGCCGAAGGGAGATTTTTCCTGTTAACCGGTAAAAAAAGAGCGTGGTCAGGCTGTCTCAGTGAGCAATTTTGCCATCATCACCACATCATGAAATTTGCCTTCACGCAGTGACGCCTGGCGGCGGATGCCTTCGCGTTCAAAACCCAGTCGCTCATACAGCGCCAGCGCCCGGTGATTATCGTGAAACACCTCCAGCTCCATACGGGTGATGCCCAGCCAGTTGCGCGCATAATTCATGGCGTTACGAATCAAATGCTCTCCGATTCCCCGACCAGAGAAGGCGGGATCGACGCCAATACCGAAACTGATGCAGTGGCGGGTACGCGGATTATGATTGGTAAACAGCGTGAGTTCGCCCACCATTTCCCCCTCAACTTCGGCGATAAAATTGATAAAGCCTTCCGCATCCATCTTTGCAAACTTCTTTTCCCAGGTCGCGACGCTGGGGAAAGGCAACTGAAGCGTCCAGGGATAAACCGCCGGATTACCGTAAAGACGTTGGTATGCCGCAGCATCGCCAGGCTCGCGGCCGCGCAGAGTGATATCCATATTTAATCCTTTTTAATCGGGCGTACACATGCACTAAGCTGTAACTCTTCCCGAACGGAAAGAGTGACTCTATGTTGTATCGTCGTTTCGAACGTTTTATCAATATTTTTCAGGATGCGCCAACCGATATGCCGCCTTCACGGGTCTGGCCATTTTACTTTTACTATCTGCGTCAGGTGTGGCCGAGCTTTGCCGCACTACTGGTGGTGGGATTAATTGGCGCACTGATTGAGGTTGCACTGTTCAGTTATCTGAGCCGCATTATCGATTTGGTGAATCACGCTACGCCAGCAACGTTGTTCAGGGATAACTGGCAAACGTTGTTATGGATGGGCTGTGTTGCGCTAATACTGCGCCCGGTATTTATTGCACTGCACGATATGCTGGTCCATCAGAGCATTAACCCCGGCATGACCAGTATGATCCGCTGGCAGCACCATAATTATGTCCTGCGGCAGAGCATGAACTTTTTTCAGAACGACTTCGCCGGGCGGATTGCGCAACGTATTTTGCAAACCGGTAATTCGCTGCGCGACTCGGCAGTACAGTTGGTGGATGCGATCTGGCATGTGCTGATCTATGCCGCAACGGCGATGGTCCTGTTTGCAGAAGCCGACTGGCGTTTGATGATTCCGCTGATAATCTGGATTGTGGCCTACGTTGCCGCGCTGCGCTTTTTCGTCCCCCGGGTAAAAGCCCGTTCGGTGGTGTCATCGGAGGCCCGTTCGAAGCTGATGGGCACCATTGTTGACGGCTATACCAACATCGCCACCATCAAGCTTTTCGCGCACAGCGATCTTGAACGTCAGTATGCCCGCGAAGCGATTCAGGAGCAGACGGATAAGACGCAGCAGGCTAACCGGATGGTGACCAGCATGGACCTCACCTTATCAACGCTGAACGGAATCCTGATTGTCTCAACGTCAGGACTGGCGCTGTGGCTGTGGAGCGAGTCGCTGATCAGCGTTGGCGCCATTGCCCTGGCAACCGGCCTGGTGATCCGCCTGGTCAACATGTCCGGCTGGGTGATGTGGGTGGTAAACGGGATTTTTGAAAACATCGGTATGGTGCAGGACGGGCTGAATACCATTTCACAACCGCTTAGCGTGCAGGATTCCTCAAAGGCAACACAGCTAAAGGTGACGCAGGGCGAGATTCGTTTCGACGCTATCCGTTTTGACTATGGCGGCGGCCGTCAGGTCATTGATGGCCTGAACCTGACCATCAAACCCGGAGAAAAAATTGGCCTGATTGGGCCTTCCGGTGCGGGTAAATCCACCCTGGTGAACCTGCTGCTGCGCCTGTACGACCTCAACGGCGGTCGTATCCTGATTGACGGTCAAAATATTGCTGAAGTGACGCAGGAGAGCCTGCGCAGCCAGATCGGGATGATCACCCAGGATACCTCGCTGCTGCATCGCTCTATTCGCGAAAACCTGCTGTACGGGCGACCAGATGCCAGCGAAGAAGAACTCCAGTTAGCCATTCATCGCGCCCGCGCCGATGAGTTTATCCCCTTGCTGTCGGATTCTCAGGGCCGGTTTGGTCTGGATGCACACGTGGGCGAACGCGGCGTGAAACTGTCAGGCGGGCAGCGCCAGCGCGTAGCTATCGCCCGTGTCCTGTTGAAAGATGCGCCGATCCTGATTATGGATGAAGCGACGTCCGCGCTCGATTCCGAAGTGGAAGCCGCGATTCAGGAAAGCCTGGAATCCCTGATGCAGGGCAAAACGGTGATTGCCATCGCCCACCGCCTGTCCACCATTGCCAAAATGGATCGTCTTGTGGTGCTGGAAAAAGGCCAGATTGTGGAAATCGGTAGTCACTCTGAGCTACTGGCTCAAAATGGCCTGTATGCCCGTCTGTGGCAGCATCAGACGGGAGGATTTGTTGGCGCGGATTAATCGCCGCGTCGATATGGCAGGGCGTCACGGGCTTCTTCGGCCCAAAGATGGACGCCTTGCCGCTCCTGCTGCAGAAAGTCATCCACGGCCGCGCGCAGGCCAGGATGACACAGATAGTGCCAGGAGTGGGTCATCTGGGGTTCAAAACCACGTACCAGTTTGTGCTCGCCCTGCGCGCCCGCATCAAAGCGTTGCAGCCCTTCCGCAATGGCGAAATCCATTCCCTGATAAAAACAGGTTTCGAAGTGAAGCCGGTCAAATTCCGCCAGGCAGCCCCAGTAGCGGCCATACAGGCTTTGGCCGTCCTTGAGGTAAAAGGCCATCGCCGCCGGTTGTTGCTGCAGACGGGCAATGACCACGCGAATATTGTCCGGCAGCCTCTCAGCCAGCAGGCTGAAGAAGGCGCGGGTCAGATAGGGCCGCTGGCCGCGCACTGCATAAGTATTGGCGTAGCAGGTATAGACAAAGTCCCACTGATCCTCGCGCAGTTGATCGCCGCGATACCAGTCAAATTCAAAACCGCTCTGCACCACCTGCTCGCGCTCTTTTCGCAGCTGTTTACGTTTACGCGACATCAGCGTATCCAGGAAATCCTGAAAGTCGCGATAGCCTCGATTGTGCCAGTGATACTGGCAGCCCAGGCGTGACAGCCAGTCAGGTTGCGCCGCCAGCAAGGCGTTCGCTTGCGGGTCGGTGAAGTTGATATGCGCACCACTCAGCCCCTGTTCAGCCAGCGCGTCCGGGAGAGCCGCAAGCAGTCGGGCGGCGGCATCCGCTGCGCCGAGTACGCGTGCCCCTGTGACCGGGCTGAAAGGAATCGCGCCCAGCCATTTCGGATAGTACGGAATCCCGGCGCGCTGACAGGCATCTGCCCAGGCGTGATCGAAAACGTATTCACCCTGAGAATGAAACTTTTGATAACCGGGAAGCGCGGCGCGAAGCACACCGGCCTCACGCCAGAGAAGGTGATCGGGCTGCCAGCCCCTTTCCGGCCGGACGCTGCCACTTTCTTCCAAGCTCAGCAAAAACGCGTGGCGTAAAAAAGGCTGTTGATCGGGTAACAGCGCATCCCATTCAGCGGCAGAGATATCTGAAAGCGAACTCAGGTGGAACAACGACATGCATAACTCCAGACAGCAACCGATGACACGTCAGTCAAGCAGGTTTTAGGGTTCAGGGAAAGCAGAACGGCACGGAATGCCTCATGCCAACGCGCGACCTGAAGCGTCGTTAGGTTTTGACGTTAATCCCGCCAGCTGTTCAAATGCCTGCAGAATCTGACAAAACAGCGAAGGAACGGACATGGCAAAAGCATTGGTGATCTTCCTACACGGCGTGGGCAGTAACGGCGACGATCTGGCCCCCATTGGCGACGACTGGGCAACCCTGCTCCCGGATGTGGCCTTTGCCTCACCGGATGCGCCTTACGTCTTTGAGCATGGCGCGGGCTATCAGTGGTTTAGCCTGGCCGGGATTACGCCGGAAAATCGCCCGGGTCGGGTGCGTGAAGCCCGCGAGGCCTTTGACCGCGTTATTCGTCATCTGATGGCGCAGCACGGAATGGCAGATCGCTGGGAAAACGTCATTCTGGTGGGCTTTTCGCAGGGCTCAATTATGGCGCTGGATCTGCTGGCTTCCGGGCGTTATCCGCTCGCGGGCGTGGTGGCGTTTTCCGGACGCCTGGCCTTTGACGGCCCGCTGACGCCAGCACCTCACACGCCAGCCCTGATAATTCATGGCCGTGCTGATACGGTCATACCGGCCAGTGAAAGCGAGTCGGCGGCCACTCGCCTGAAGGCGGCTGGCGTCCTGGTCGAAGCGGTATTTGAGCCGCAGACCGGTCACACGATTTCGGGTCAGGGCGCGATGCACGCCGCCGGGTTTATTGCTCAGTGCTTGCAGGACTAAACCGCAGACATGCCGGTTTGGCCCTCAGGCTAGCCCAACAGGTTAATGAGCGCGAAACCGGCAAAACTCATCAGTAACGAGCCAATGACATGCACCAGCGCACTGCTCATCGCCCACAGGTATTTGCCGGTCTGCAATAAGGTCATTAACTCTGCTGTAAACGTGGAAAACGTGGTAAGCCCGCCGCATAAGCCCGTAATGATGAGTAACCGCCAGGCGGGATCGAGTGAGGGATTTTTGATAAACCAGGCCATTGCACCGCCAATCACGAATCCGCCAATCAAATTCACCAGCAAAGTCCCCGGTGGCAGATTGGGGAAAAACGCATTAAAACGCATACCGAACCACCAACGCAGTACACAGCCCACACTGCCGCCCAAAATCACAGCCAATAGCGGTTTTAACATCACAGACTCCATTTCAGGATTTGCGCAGAAGAGGGTGGAGGGCCAGAAAAAATGCATGCACCTGACACTCCAGCTCCCGCGAAAGGATTAAGGATAATGTCAGGCGTCATCAGCCGCAGGTTACGCCTGCAGGCGGTTGGGAAAGGTGGAACGCCATCACCTTATGCGCGCCATAATACGACGCCTTTTTCTGACTGGCAACCACAGTTGAGCGGGGAAATCAGCAATGCCAACCGACGCCGCCTGGACAGATGACCCCGCTCAGGCTGCCGCAAAGCAGACGGTTTTGGGCCACACAATTCAGGTTTCCTCTTGAGCCGTTTTCCGCTTAAATGGTGACCTGCCAGCGGCCTTAAAGGGCCGTTTAATGCCCTTCACGCATAGCGAAGGGATGAGCCTGTTCTGGAGCGGCCTGTGCGAACTGTCATTTTAGATACTGATATCGGCGTAGACGATGCCTTTGCTCTGGCTTATGCCGCCCGCACCCAACATTTGCTGGGCATTACTACGGTGTTTGGCAACGTTGCCGTGGGACAGGCCGTGAAAAACGCCCGGCTGTTTTGCCACAAAATGGCGATTGAGGTGCCGGTATACCGGGGCTGTTCACGTCCATTGGCCCTGGCGCCGAGCGCGCCTGCCCGACTGCATGGTGAAGATGGTTTAGGTGACGCGTTTGATAATCCCTTCAGCGATGAGGCACCCGGTGCCGTTCAGTTTATTATCGACAGCGTGCGGGCCAGTCCGGGTGAAATCACGCTTGTCGCGATAGGTCCGCTGACCAATATCGCCAGCGCAATCAATCAGGCGCCGGATATTATTCCGCTGGTGAAAGAGCTGGTCATGATGGGTGGCGCATTTGGCACGGATGGGCACAGCGGGAATGTCACGCCCTTCAGCGAATTTAATATCTGGAAAGATCCTCACGCCGCCGATCAGGTTCTCTCTTCCACCTTGCCGATCGTGGTGATCCCGCTCGATGTCACGCATAACGTCTTGATCCACAGCGATGAGGTCGATCGACTTCATCAACCCGTCCTGCATGCGATCTGCCGCCCCTATCTGGCATACAGCCTTGAGAAGGAAGGCTTTTCTGGTATGGCGCTGCATGACACGCTGACGATATCCTGGCTGTGTTTGCCTGACGCGTTCACGCTGGTGGAAAGCCCGCTTCGTGTCATTACGGAAGGCATTGCCTGCGGCCAGACGGTGCGTCAGTTGAGTGCCCTGGCGTCCCGGCATGATCCCTTCCGCAATCTGCCTCGACAGCGCATCGCACTGGGGGTTGATGCGGAGGCCGTGCGGAAACACTTTTTTCAGTTGCTCAGCCGATAAGCCTGGCGGCGAGACGGCTCCTGTCATCCACCGTTAGCGATCAAAATCGATAACGCCTTTAATCAACTCACGATTGTTGATAACCGCTTCCTCAAAGTGCTCTGCCAGCGTAGAGAAGGCGAAATGGCGGTTCAGCATCATGTCTGCTCGCAGTTTCCCGGCGGCCATGAGTTCACGCACCCGGTCAAAATCTTCGCGCGTAGCGTTCCGGCTGCCCATCAACGTACTCTCTTTTTTGTGGAATTCACTGTCGGGGATGACCAGGTCGCCTTTGTGCAGGCCTACATAAACCACCGTACCGCCATGCCGAATCAGGTTAACCGCCGCGTTCATGGCCGCCGGGTTGCCCGTGGCATCGATCAGGGTTAACGCCAGCTGACCGTTAAATCCAGCGCGCAGCTTGGTGATGAAATCGGCGTCAGCCGGGTTAAGCGCGGGAAGACCCAGCTGTTGACTGACGTGCTGGCGGCGGTATTCACTGGTGTCCGCCACGATGACCTGCGCGCCATTGGCCGCCGCGATGGCCGCCGCCCCCAGCCCAATAGGGCCAGCGCCCACCACCAGCACGGCATCGCCCTGTGCCACTGCCGCACGCCTTACCGCATGGGCGCTAATCGCAAAGGGTTCAATCAGCGCCGCCGCCTCAGGTGCCAGCGCATCCACGGCCAACAGGTTTGACGCAGGCACGCTCAGATAGTCACAAAAGCCACCATCCTGATGTACGCCAATAACTGAGATATGTTCACAACAGTTGGTTTTACCACTTTGGCAGGCATCGCACTGATAACAGGAGAGATAGGGGATCAGCGCCACGCGCTGGCCAACGGCAAACCCCTCCACGGCGCTGCCTGTTTCAACAATGTCTGCGCAGAGTTCATGCCCGAGTACCCGTGGATAGCTAAAAAAAGGTTGATTTCCCGCCCAGGCATGGATATCCGTGCCGCAGATGCCCGCGCTGACAATTTTAATCAGCACCTCCCCTGGCGCGGGTTGAGGCGTTGCGCGCGTGGTCCAGACCATATTGCGTGGTTCGGCGATGACTAATGCTTTCATTGTTGTCATGGTAAGACTCCCGTTATCGTTAGCGCAGTTATGGCTAATCTTGCCGTGACAAGGCATTTCCTTTGCGCGTTCTGTGAAGCGTGACGGTTTTTTTGGGCCTTCAATGGTTTTTAATGCATAAAAAACCGGAGCCGCTCATGAGCCGTAGTCAGAATTTACGTCATAACGTGATCAACCATATGCTGGAAAGCATTGCCCAGGGTCATATTCAGTCGCCCCTGCCGCCACAGGCCGCCCTGGCTGAAATGTTTAATATCAGCCGCACTACGGTGCGGCATGCTCTGCGTTATCTGCACCAACGCGGCGTGCTGGAGAACGTAAAAGAGAGCTGGGTCATCGTGCGCGAGCCTGAAGAGCAAGACAGCCTCAGCGCCGTCACGCCAGCCATAGAGCTGCAGGCCAGCCAGGTGGAAAAACGCTTTTTTGATATGATTAATCAGCGACTGCTGCAGCCCGGTGACACGTTCAGCGAACTGCAACTGGCAAAACAGGCCAACGTCAGCCCGGTAGCGGTACGGGAATTCCTGCTGCATTTTATGCGTTATAACCTGCTGGAACCGGTTAAACGCGGCCACTGGCAGATGAAAAAGTTTTCACAGGAGTACGCCGAAAAGTTATTTGAGCTGCGCGAGATGCTGGAAACTCATGCGCTTACCCGCTTTCTAAATTTGCCCAGAGAGGATGAACGCTGGATCCAGGCCAGAGATCTACTGGATCGCCACCGATCGATGCGCGAAACGATCGCCAGCAACTATCGCCATTTTGCTGCCCTTGATAAAGAGCTGCACTGGCTGATCCTGTCTGCCGCCAACAACCCCTTTTTTAATCAGTCGCTGGAGATTATTTCAGTGATTTTTCATTCGCATTATCAGTGGGATGAAAGCGATCTTAAGCAGCGCAATATCGTCGCGCTGGAAGAGCATATGGCGATTCTGTCCGCCCTGATTGGCCGCCGGGATGTGGATGCGCTGTGCGCATTGCATAACCACCTGGCTACCGCCAAGCGCTCTATGGTACGGAGCATTAATCAGTACAATTAAAACCCGATTAAAAACCACAAAGCATTAGCTCCCGCACGATTTTGAAACAACTTTACAACATATCCTGTTCATTCCCCCTACTCTCAGCGCAACGCCCCGACGGCCTTGTACCGCCGGGCGACCGTAATACTCACAATAATGATGAATCGCCTGCCCGGGGAGATTGCCATGGAACACAGATCGGTTGTTGATCACGCGAACCCGTCCGACACTTCGCCCGATGAGGCGTTTGTGCCGTGGCGCAGTGATATCGTGCGCTCGCCGCGCATTCGTAAAGTCCAGATTACCGCCATGCTGCTGCTGCTGTTTGCTGCCGTCATTAACTACCTGGATCGCAGTTCGCTGTCTGTGGCCAACATGACCATTCGTGATGAAATGGGGCTGAGCGCCACCGAGATCGGCGTGCTGTTGTCTGCGTTTTCGCTGGCCTATGGGCTGGCGCAGTTGCCCGCCGGTGCGCTGCTGGACCGTAAAGGACCGCGCATTATGCTGGGCCTGGGAATGTTTATCTGGTCCCTGTTCCAGGCCGCGTCCGGACTGGTGCATAACTTTACGCAGTTTGTCCTGGTGCGTATTGGGCTCGGCATTGGTGAAGCCCCCATGAATCCGTGCGGGGTCAAGGTCATCAACGACTGGTTTAACATTAAAGATCGCGGTATGCCGATGGGGATGTTTAACGCCGCCTCGATGATTGGCTTATCCATCGCGCCGCCGATCCTGGCGGCCATGATGCTGGTTCTGGGCTGGCGCGGCATGTTTGTCACCATCGGGATTCTGGGTGTGTTTCTTGCCATCGGCTGGTACCTGGTTTACCGCGATCGCGATAACAAACAGCTAAGCGCTGAAGAGATCCACTACCTGCAGGCAGGCAGCGTGGCATCGCGTAAAGAGCCGATCAGCTTTCAAGAATGGCGTGGGCTGTTTAAACAACGCACCATGTGGGGCATGATGATTGGCTTCAGCGGCATCAACTATACCGCCTGGCTGTATATCGCCTGGCTGCCGGGCTATCTGCAATCCACCTATCATCTCGACCTGAAAAGCACGGGATTACTGGCGGCCATTCCCTTCCTGTTCGGTGCCGCAGGCATGCTGTTAAATGGCTATGTGGTTGATGCGCTGGTCAGGCGCGGCTGGGATGCGGTAAAAACCCGTAAAGTCTGCATTGTCAGCGGTATGATTCTGTCTGCCGGGTTTACCGCTATCGTGACGCGCGCGACCGACACCACCAGCGCCGTGACGCTGATTGGGATGGCGCTGTTTTGCATCCACTTTGCCGGTACTTCCTGTTGGGGTTTGATTCATGCCAACGTCACCGCGCGTATGACGGCGTCCGTGGGCAGCATTCAAAACTTCGCCAGCTTTATCTTTGCCTCGTTTGCGCCGGTCGTGACCGGATGGGTGCTGGATACCACCAAATCATTCAGCCTGGCGCTGATGATTTGCGCCTGCGTCACCCTGGTTGGCGCCCTGGCGTACCTGCTGCTGGTGCGCAAACCCATCACGGACGGCGCCTGATATCCCCGATTCAGGTCAGCGGGTGGAGGGTCACGCCATGGCGCGCACCATAACGCTGAATGCCCGCAATCGCTTTATCAATACTGAGCGGCGGCGGCGCAGGCAGTAGCGGGGCGCGCTCCCGGAGCGCCGAATCGAACCGGGAAAAGGTGGCAAAATCGTGGGGGAAGCGCGTTTCATCTACCCCGACTAATGCGCCCTCTTCCCTGGCGAAGGCTAACAGCTGTTTCCAGCGATCGACGTCCGCCAGGCCAATGCTGTCGGTGCCGTGCGAATACAGCATCATATCGATATGGTTGAAAGGCGGCTGCTTTTCAAGAAAGCGCTGTAGCGCATCAGCCGACGGCACGGATGGAAACATCAGCCAGAACGGAATTGCGTGCTGCTGCATGCTGCACCAGGGATCCATAAGTAAAAAGCTGTCTACCGTCAGCCGGGCAGGCAATATGCCCGCCGCCAGATACCAGTCGCGATAAATTTCAGCGACCACGAAACTCAGCGCTTCGGGATGGTCGTAGCGAATCTCCATCAGCCGCCAGCGCTGGGCTTCTGCCAGCTTTTTCAGTGGCGAAATCAGGTAGCCATCCAGCCCCCATTCGGCTTCAGGGACGTGGTCGGTGATAGCAGGCGGTTCCCAACGCGCCCGATCCACGCCTGCCCGCGCCAGATATTCCGCCACTCTCGGCCCGCCCTGCAAATACTCCTTTTCGGTTGCGCCGCCGGGGGCGCCAAACTGAAAGAAAGAGCGGTCACTGGTGCGCGTTACCGGCCACTGTCGCGTACAGTGATTAATGAACAGTGTTGATCCCGCCGGTAATCCTCCCAGCAGAAACTCATTGAAGGCCAGCGGCATGTCGCGCAGCTTCAGGCGGAAATAGTGCATTTTTTCCAGCAGGAGGCGATCCTGACTCGGATCCTGCATGTGGTGCACGGCAAGCTTAGGCCAGGTCGCCAGCAACGCTGCTGCCACGGCCTTGCCGTTTTCAAATTCGGACTGGGCGTCATCCGGATCGCTCTGCTGTACCCGCACCGGGCACAAAAACGTTTGCGGTAGCCACGGCGTTCCCATCGCCGCGGCCAGATGCACCATGGCACCGTTAGTGGCACCGACAAACGCAGCCGGATAATCGCGCTGCGGATAGGTACTGACCATCCATTCGGCGATGCCTTCGACGTCCAGTTCACTGGCCTGTTTGTGACTGATGCCCTCGGCCAGGCCACTGACCGCATAGCCCCACTCACGCAGCCGGGTCGGTAACCGATCAAGTGAAGGCAGTAAGCGGTCTAACATGGGCGACTGGCCTGGACTGGCAAAAGGCCGATCGTGCAGCGCATTCGCTAAGGCCAGCAGCATCGTGGCGGCTGAATCAAACCGGGCAATGCCCTTGGGAGGTTTACTCATGCTGGCTCTCCTGCTGAATACGCGCCAAAAAAGGTCGGATGGCGTGGCAGAAACTCCACGGATAGACATAGTGCAGCCGGTGCGTGCCGCCGCGCAGGGTGATTTTTTCACTGTGCGGCAGCAGCCCCGCCAGCTCATCCAGCCAGCGCGCCGGGCAAACCGGATCGCGCGAGCCTCTCAGCAAGAGGGTTGGCGCGGTGAGATAGGTCAGGTGGTGTTCGATAGGATCGTTCAGCATGGCGCGCAGGGTGCCAAAGGCTCGCGGCAAACCGGCTTTCGCCCAGTCAATTCGGGCCAGCGAGTCGGGCGATCGATGCGCTTCCATTCGGCTGTTACGCCAGCCTCGCCATATCTGACGAACCACGCTGCGCGCGTGGCGATCGGCGGTGGGCCCCTGTAATACCAGGCCTGCCACCGCTTCGGGGTATTTATCCGCCAGAGCCGCCAGCACCTGGCAGCCAAAAGCGCTCCCAACCCAGATCGCCCGCTGAAATCCGTTATGCTGTAACCATTGCCACAGGATATCGGCCAGCGCTTTCACCGAAAGAACCGGTGCGGATGCGGGCAACGCACTACCGCCAAAGCCTGGCAGGTCGGGCACCAGAACGTGATAATCCCGTCCCAGCGCCAATGCCAGTGATTCCATCGACCGCCCCGACATTACCAGGCCGTGAATCAGCACCACGGGCAACCCCTGAGGTTCCTCAGGCGTGACGCGGGTAAACATGCGCCAGTCACCGATCTGTTGATAATAACCCGCCAATCCCGCGTGATGACTGCGTGGTGAAACCGGCGGCGTTTGCTTCATTTGCTGCCAGCGTTTCGTGCCCCACATGACCGCCGCGACACCTAAGCCGATCCCGGCGGCAAGCGCCATGCCCTGCCGCTTTCTACACTGGATGGTACGCCTCATCAGCTGCTCCTGTTCCTGGGTATCCATTGAGTGTAGGACGGGAATGGCAGAGGCAGGCGGTTAATGCATTGGGTCAGGCAATGGTATGGCGCAGGCGGCCGATTTTTTCGATCTCAACCTCAACCACATCGCCACTGAACATGAACAGCGGCGGCGTGCGTTTTTTACCCACGCCGCCCGGTGAACCCGTGATAATCACATCGCCTGGCGACAGCGGGCTAAAGGCGGAAACGTATTCAATAATGTTGGCTACCGGATGCACCATGCTGCCGGTGGTATCGTTTTGTACTTCCTGACCGTTCAGCACCGTTTTAATGGTCAACTGCTGCGGATCAGGGATCTCGTCGGCGGTAGTCATCCAGGGCCCGAAGCCTCCGGTTTGCGGCCAGTTTTTCCCTGCGGTAAACCAGGTAAACTGCATGTCGCGCACCGTCGCATCCATAAAGCAGCTGTATCCTGCCACCGCGCTCAGCGCCTCTTCCGCCTTAACCTGATGCGCAGGCTGGCCGATGATCACCGCCAGTTCCCCCTCGTAATCAAACTCCTGGGTGGTGGTGGGTTTTTGCAACGGTTGCTCATGGCCGACCAGGGAGTCAGCAAAGCGTACAAATAACGTGGGGGCATCCAGCGTGGCGGCGAATTCCTGGCGTTTATCGGCATAGTTCATGCCCACGCAAAACACTTTACCAGGCTGCTCGATGACGGGCAGAAACTGTACAGTTGACCAAACATGATCGGCGGGCATCGCCTCAAAAGCAGTCAGGTCGGCCAGTGACGAGCGCGTCAGGAAGGTTTTTAAATCCGGGCAGGCTTTTCCCAGGCGCATACCGACATCCACTACGCCTTGAGCCTTAACGATACCAAAGCTTTTCTTCCCCTGTTCAGGAAGGTAAAAACTGCATAGCTGCATGACCGCCTCATGATGATTACGGGTTATAACCGCATGTTTTACAAGAAATTGGCGCGCAGAGTAGCAAAAATAGCGATGAAAATCGTACCTCGTTTGGCACATCGGATGTCCAGATGTATCACGTTGTGTCAACAGGAGGATGTCAGGAAGGTCACGCAGATAAGGTTGTCGTTATGACAGGGGACAATCAAAAGGGGGGCGAGATAACGAGGTGATAATCACCGGTCAATCCCTGACCGCGACTATCGAGGGTATTCGGTGGGCGCTTAGTTCAGCGCGCCTGGCGGTACGTGTTTAAAGGTTTCGACATAAGCGTGGAACACGTACTTAAAAAAACGTTTCATACATCATCCGGTTAAAAATTTGTTGAATATCTACAGCAAAAGTATAGCGCCTGCTGTTTAAAGCATCAATAAATTTTGAACCAGATCACAAAATTCACTTTTAACTGCGTTACTGAAACAGGGCCAGGTGCTCTGCAAGAATGGTTGACCCAATAGCAATCAGGACCAGGCCGCCCAGCACTTCAGCCCATTTGCCCAACACCGGTCCGATAAAACGCCCAATCAGCACGCCGGTGGTGGCCATTACGGTGGTTGCAGCACCGATAGTCAGGGCCGTGGTCACGATATTTACCTGCAGGAACGCCAGTCCAACCCCGACGGCCAGGGCATCAAGACTGGTTGCGACCGCCGTGGTGGCCAGTACCATGAAGCCGTGACTCTGCGGTGCTTCACAAGGCTCTGTGGCTGTTTTGCGGAAGCCTTCCATCATCATACGCGCGCCAAGAAAGGCCAGCAGGAAAAAGGCAATCCAGTGATCCCATGCCGCTACGTACTGGCTGGCTGCCAGGCCCAGCGCCCAACCGATAAGCGGCGTCAGGGCTTCGATACAACCGAAAATCAGACCGGTCCGCACGGCTTCCTTCAGGCCAGGACGATGCAAGGTTGCACCTTTGCCCAGTGCGGCGGCAAACGCGTCCATTGACATTCCAAAAGCAAGAATAAGCGTGGCAATAAAGGTCATGATTCGTTCACTTGGGATGAAAAAGCACGGCTTCATGCTAAATCCATCACACAATTTGCTCTGTTATTTAAAAAGTGCGCGCAGTCTATCACGCGATAATCGATATAAAAAGACAATAAAATCAGGGATTTAAGTATAGCAAAGGCTATAACTCATAACAGTCGCTATGAATGCCGCTAAGTTAATGTCATTTAAGCCTTTTCTCGACAGCTTTCCTCCGGGAATGACAGGTAGCGGCAGAGCATGATTGAACCTCTGCACGGAATACCGGAAAATGTCCGGCTGATAAACAGAGAACACTGCTCATGAATAACCCTTTCGAGTCCTTAATCCTTCCCGGTGGCATTTTACTGCTGGGCTTTCTGTCTGCCCTGCTGCTACCCGCACCGGCTTTTAGCCTGACGGTGGCGCAGCATTTGCAGCAGCTGTTTCATTTACAGGATCTGAGCCAGCTGTACACCCTGGTGTTCTGCCTGTGGTTCCTGGTGCTGGGCGCGCTGGAGTTTTTTGTTATCCGCTTTGTCTGGCGTCGCTGGTTCAAGGTGTGACAACGCTGTCCTGCAAAAACGGCCTGGATACAGGGCTGCCTGGCGGTTGGCCGTGGCCGGTTTTCTGTTCTGAAGAAAATCTTAAAATTGCGCTGTCACGCGTATTTCCTGAGGCGTCGCAACCGTGCTGGCATCCTGCATGGGTCCACTCCTGAGGTCACAAAAATGTAACATTTGTTTTACACAAATGGGCCAGATACACCAACGATTAAAAATTCACCTCAAAGAATAAAATTAAATAAACGCCATTTTTCATAAGTTTAAATTATTCCTTCCCTTGGGTGACATTTTCAGCCTGCACCATAAAGAGGCAATCTCGCAACATCCATTTTAACTTAACTCACTGAGTTAAAAGAAAAATCTCCCTTATACCCAGCCAGGCATTATGATTATTTCTTATGCTGAATCATTTCTGCATTTAAAAAATAAACAAATGTTTAAATCCGATACGAGAATGTTATATTTGGGCAACAAAGCATAACGTTGAGTTAACTCGTTATCGTCGCTTTAACCCATACCTGAGTCTTAACCCGGAAATAGCGCAACGCGCTCATCAGAAGCGTGACTATTTCGCCTGCAACGCTGTTGAGCTTCAGGTCAACAGAAGAGGAGATGTCGCCTCATGTGCAAATCAGCTGTAAATCTTGCGCTCATGATGAGTGTTAGCGGAAAGGACACCACCAGGGCGCAGGAGCGTAAAGACGTTGATGTACTGCTTATTGGCGCAGGCGTCATGAGTGCTACGTTAGGAACCTGGCTTCAGGATCTGGAACCTGACTGGTCCATCGAAATGGTGGAGCGGCTGGGGCACGTAGCGGAAGAGTCTTCAAATGGCTGGAACAACGCGGGTACAGGCCATGCGGCGCTGGCCGAGTTGAACTATACGCCTCAGCGAGCCGATGGCAGTATCGATATCGCCAAAGCCGTTGCGATTAACGAGTCATTCCAAATTTCTCGCCAGTTCTGGGCTTATCACGTTCAGAAAGGCAACCTGCATACGCCGAAAAGCTTTATTCACAGTACTCCGCACATGAGCTTTGTCTGGGGCGATGATAATGTCGCGTTCCTGCGCAAGCGCTTTACTGCCTTACAGAAAAGCACGCTGTTCCGCGGCATGGCTTACTCTGAAGATCCGCAACAAATCGCACAGTGGATTCCGCTGGTCATGAAAGGCCGTGCGTCGAATCAGAAAGTGGCAGCAACCTGGACAGACATGGGCACCGACGTCGATTTCGGTGAAGTGACGCGCCAGCTGATTGCTTCCCTGGAGCAAAAAGCCAACTTCCGTTTACGGATGCATCAGGAAGTGCGCGAGATTACCCGCCTTAGTGATGGCCGCTGGCAGGTGACGCTCGTCTGCATGAAAGAGGGTACACGGCGCACGTTGACGGCTGGAAAGATCTTTATTGGCGCGGGCGGTGCGGCGCTGCCGCTGCTGCAGAAGGCCGGTATTCCGGAAGCCAACGGCTATGCGGGCTTCCCGGTTGGCGGTTCCTTCCTGGTCACCGAGAATCCAGACGTCGTGAAACAGCACATGGCGAAAGTCTATGGCAAAGCCAGCGTGGGCGCGCCACCGATGTCCGTGCCCCATGTCGATACGCGTGTGCTGAACGGCAAGCAGGTGCTGCTGTTTGGTCCCTTTGCGACCTTCTCGACCAAATTCCTGAAGCAGGGCTCGCTGCTGGATATGTTTGCCTCACTCAACAGCACCAACGTAATGCCTATGATCAAGGTCGGACTGAAAAGCTTTGATCTGGTGAAATACCTGATGGATCAGGTGCTGCAAAGTGACCGCGATCGTATGGATGCACTGCGTGCTTATGTGCCACAGGCGAAACAGGAAGACTGGCGCCTGGTGACGGCCGGGCAGCGCGTGCAAATCATCAAGAAAGATGAGAAAGAAGGCGCAGTGCTGCGTTTAGGCACGGAAGTGGTGTCGTCCGAAGACGGCTCTGTCTCAGCGCTGCTGGGTGCCTCGCCAGGTGCCTCGACCGCCGCGCCGATTATGCTGGAGCTGCTGCATAAGGTCTATCCGGAGCAGATGGCGTCGCCAGAGTGGCAAAATAAAATCCGTGCCGTGGTGCCGTCCTGGGGTCGTAAGTTGAATGGCGATGTGGCGCTGACTGAAAAAGTACTGGCAGAAACCAGCCGTATCCTGCAGCTCAAATACACGCCGGTTACGCCAGTGGCTGCCAACGATGAAGGCCGTGAAACCGCCTATGTTATAGGCAAATAACCCACGGCAGCTCGCAAAACATCATCGCTACGGGCGCATTCGTGGCGATGATGTGTCGGAAATCCAGAACGAAACGTCGCCCTTGACGACCGCGTCAGGCCCACCGAACTAGAGAAGCCTGAAGGCATCGACCAGCATCCAGATCGTGGTCGCCACCAGCGACAGCGCCATCAGGCTGTTAAACAGCTGGCGTTTCCAGTTGATTTGCAGGTGACCGCGCAGGCGGTCACCCAGTGCAGCCCACAATAAAATGCATGGCAGATTGAGCAACATAAAAGCCCCCATCACGGTCAGCACGCCACTGCTGGCGCTGTAGAGCAGTGCCACGTTGCTGGCCATTAACCAGGCTTTTGGATTGATAGCCTGAAAACAGGCCCCACCCACCAGGGTCATGGGCTGCGGCTTTGCACGCGCTTCGGGGGCATTCGCCCGAAATATTTTCCATGACAGCCATAACAAATAACCACATCCCACCAGCGTCAGCGGCAGACGCACAGATGCCATCCAGTGCAGCAGGACTTCCAGCGCCAGCCCCGCAATGACGGTTTGTAGCGCACAGCCAATCAAAATGCCAAACACCATCGGTAACGTCCGGCGCATACCAAAGTTAACACCGGAAGTGGCGAGCAACAGATTATTTGGCCCCGGCGTAATCGACATCACGGTGACATAACTAAAGAAGGAAGGATCGAGCATAGTGGCGTTCCTGATGAAAGAGAGAACACCATGCTACGATCAGAAAAGCTATGGTAACAGAGACAAGAAATCGCTATTTTGATGGGTACAATCAGAACTGATTCCAACTGTACCTGTTACCTGCGGAGGCAATTGTGTCCCCTGAAACTCAGTCCGAGCACAGGCTTTATCAGCAACTGGCCGACAGCTTTGCCGAGGCCATTCACAAGGGCACGCTAAAACCGGGCAAGCGCTTACCCGCCATCCGGCGCGTTGCTCAGTCACATCAGGTCAGCGTGAACACCGTGCTGAATGCCTGGCAGCTGCTGGAGAATCGCGGTCTGATTGAGGCGCGCCCGCAATCGGGCTACTACGTGCGCGGCGTGCTGCCGGTGGTGACGCGAGATGCCCAGCACTCTGCCCGGGTGGTTCGCGATCCAGGCAACGAGAAGCTGGACTTGATTGATAAGGTTTTCGCCGCACAAAATCATCCGGATTACACCAATATTTCGCTGGCCTGTCCGCAGGACAGTGACCTGTTTCCGTCAGCCAGACTGGCGCGCATTACGGCCTCTCTGCTACGTCGCGATCCACAACTTATTGGTCGCTACGCGCTTCCGCCGGGTAGTGAGCGCTTACGGGAGGAGATTGCGCGACGTGCCTTGCATAGTGGCCAGTCGCTCGCCGCCGATGAGATCACCCTTACCCATGGCTGCATGGAGGCACTTCAGCTGGCACTCAGGGCGGTGACCCGGCCGGGTGATTGTGTCGGTCTGGAATCCCCCACCTATTTCTTCCTGTTTCCCCTGCTGGCATCGCTGGGCCTAAAGGCACTGGAGATTCCTACCGATCCTCAGCGCGGCCTGTCGCTGGATGCACTTGAGATGCTGCTCCAGGAAAAGCGTATTCAGGCGCTGGTTGCCATGCCCTCTGCGCAGAACCCGCTGGGCTTTGGAATGTCGTTGCCCGACAAGAAAAGGCTCGCAAAGTTAGTGAACACTTACAACGTTCCTTTGATTGAGGACGGGCTTTACGATGAGTTGCAGTTTGACTGGCCGCTGTCTCCTACGGTGAAGTCATTCGATCAGCATGGCTGGGTGCTCTACTGCACCAGTTTCACGAAAACCGTTGCACCCGATTTTCGCATCGGCTGGATTGCAGCCGGCCGCTTTCATGATGCCATTGCACGCCTTAAAGCCGTGTCATCCATGGCGGAATCGGCCCTGCTGTCTGAAACCCTGGCAGAATTTCTTGCCAACGGAGGCTACGACCACCATCTGCGCAGCCTGCGCCGTAGCTATGCCAGCAATCTGGATGAAGCGCGCGGTTTGATTGCGCAGCATTTTCCTCAGGGTACCCGGGCTACGTTACCGCGCGGCGGCTTCGTTTTTTGGGTCGAACTGCCCGGCAATGTGAATACCACAGAGATGTTTACCCGTCTGTTGAAAGAGCAGATTTGTGTCACGCCAGGTGCACTGTATTCGCTGAGCGAGCGCTATAACCATGCATTGCGCCTCTCATGCTGCTATCCGTTTGATCAGCGCTATGTTCGCGCCATCATCCGCGCGGGGGCGGTTGCCTGCGAACTCGCTGGCCTGCCGCCGGGCCAGGATCAGGGCGTGCCATTACGTCCCCAAATGGTATAGCCATGCCGTTCAGTGAGGCGTTCGTAGTAGGTCCGCACGGCCGGTAAATCAGGATGGTCAAGCGGCGTTTCAAACCAGCGGTTAACGGCCAGCCCAATAGGGATGTCCGCCAGACTGAAGTTACGCCCGGCAACGTAGCGACCGGTATGTTCCAGCTGCTGATTGAGGATGCCCATGGTGTGGGACCAGCCTTTACAGGCGGCGGCCAACAGTCTTGGGTCCTGATGGGCGGGCGAATTACGCACCAGTGACATAAACGCATAGCGCCATGAGGTGTTAAGTTCCGTCGACTGCCAGTCCATCCACTGATCCACCGGCGCACGCGCACGCGGATTGTCGGGATAGAGCCAGTCGCCACCGTAGGCGGTGGCCAGATAGCGTAGAATGGCGTTGGACTCCCACATCGTCAGGTCTTCATCAATCAACACCGGGATCATGGCGTTAGGATTAAGCGCGATAAATTCAGGAGAGTGCGTGGATTTGTACCCTTCTCCCCACTCTTCACGTTCGTAGAGCAGGTCCAGTTCGTCACACAGCCAAAGTACTTTGCGCACGTTGATTGAGGAGGCGCGTCCAAGAATTTTTAACATAGCAGGCTCCATCCAGTTGCTTAACTTATTCATAGCCCTGTTAACTGACATAAGCAATTGCCGGAGCAAGAAAAAACATCTTTACCTCATTCACAAGGAGTCAAAATGCACGTTGCGTTTAAACAAGTAGATGTATTTACTTCGGCCGCGTTTAACGGCAATCCCCTGGCCGTCATCATGGATGCACAAGGTCTGGACGACAGCCAGATGGCGGCCATCGCACGCTGGACTAACTTATCTGAAACGACCTTTGTCCTGCCGCCGCAGGATAATCAGGCCGACTACCGCGTGCGTATCTTCACCGTAGAGGGCGAACTGCCCTTTGCCGGCCATCCGACGCTCGGTACCGCTCATGCTTTACTGGAAGCGGGCTTCCAGACAAAAACGCCGGGGGTAATAATTCAGGAATGCGGCGTGGGCAACGTGAAGATAAAAATTGCCGACGACAGCACGCTGGCCTTTGCCGCGCCAAAAGCCACCTTAACACCGTTTCATGATGCGCTTATCAGCGCGGCGCTCAACAGCCATGCGCTCGATACCGCGCAGGATGCCGTGGTGGTCGATATGGGCATCCGCTGGCTGCTGATCCCGATGATCAGTGCCGATGCGGTCCTGGCAATTAAGCCTGATATTGCGGATTTACAGCGGCTTGTCCATCACGCCAACGTCACTGGCATTATGCCATTCGGCCCACTGCCCGCAGGAGAAGCGGAACAGTACGAGGTTCGCGGCCTGATAATTGAGCATGGAAGCCTGACCGAAGATCCGATCACCGGCAGCGCCAATGCCTCTCTGGCACGTTACTTCGCCGCTCAGGGCAAAACGCAGGATTATCGCGTCCGTCAGGGTACTCAGGTAAACCGACAGGGACGCGTGACGGTGGAATATCAGGGCGATACGATCTGGATCGGGGGGAAAACCGTGACGGTGATAGAGGGCACCATCAGGCGCTAACCCGGAAGCTGGCACAAGGGCGGCAAAGCCGCCCTAAAATTACAGCGCCTGACCACCCGATGCTTCGATACGCTGCGCAGTGATCCAGCTGGTTTCCTCACTGAGGATGGCGCAAACGGCATCGCCGATATCGTCTGGCAGGCCCACCCGGCCCAGGGCGGTTAATGCGGCGATAGTGTCATTGACCGTTTTATCATCGCGCACGCGCCCGCCGCCAAAGTCGGTCTCAATGGCACCCGGCGCCAGGATGTTAACGCGAATGCGCCGCTCGCCCAGTTCTTTAGCCTGATAGCGCGTCAGCACTTCCATCGCGCCCTTCATTGAGGCATAGGTTCCGGAACCGGGGTACGTCAGGCGGGTTAATCCGCTGGAGATATTCAGAATGCGCCCGCCGTCTGCTATCGCAGGCAATAGCGTCTGAGTCAGGAAGTAAGGCCCCTTGAAATGCACATTCATCAGCGCATCAAATTCAGCCTCGGTGGTCTCAATAAAAGGTTTATAGTGCCCATGGCCGGCATTGTTCACTAAATAATCAAATGTCTCACGCTGCCAGTGCTGTTGCAGTGCATTTTTCACTTCAGACATGAAGCGATCAAACTGGCTCAGGTCGCCGACATCCAGCTGGAGCGCCACTGCGCGGCCGCCTGCGCTTTCAATTTCCCTTACCACGTCCTGCGCTTCATGTTGATGACTGCGGTAGGTCAGAATGATATCCCGGCCCTTAGCCGCCAGTTTTACCGCTGCATTCCGGCCTAAACCGCGATTAGCGCCCGTGATCAAGACGATTTTACTATTCATGTTGATTTCCTGTTGCAAAATTGAACACAGGTTGAAGATATTCTTTAATAATTGTTCTATAAACGCTTAAGAACGAGCAGCACTGTTCCACTTACAACAACAATCGGCAGGCCATATGGATAAAATTCATGCAATGCAGGTTTTCGTCAGAGTTGCAGAGATGGGCAGTTTTACGGCAGCAGCAGAAAGTCTTGGGCTGCCAAAAGGAAGCGTCTCGCGACAAATTCAGGCGCTGGAAAATCAGATGGGAACGCGTCTTTTGCACCGCACCACTCGTCGGGTGCAACTTACCCAGGATGGCTTAGTTTATTACGACCGCTGTCTGGATTTGCTGTCGATGATTAGTGATATGGATAGCCTGTTCCAGCACGATCCCGCCACTTTAAGCGGTAAGCTACGGGTGGATATGTCCGCCGCGATGGCGACCGATCTGATCCTGCCCCGCCTGCCAGAATTTTTGCAGCATTATCCCGGCGTTGAAATCGAGCTCAGCAGCAACGATCGCCAGGTTGACGTTATCCGCGAAGGGTTTGACTGCGTGATCCGCGTTGGCGAGCTGAAGGATTCGGGCCTCATCGCCCGCCGTATCGGCACCCACACCTTAATTAACTGCGCCAGCCCTGGCTATCTTTCACGTTTTGGCCGGCCGATTCGGCTTGAAGAGCTGTCGCAGCATGCCATGGTGCATTACAGTCAGCAGCTCGGCCAGCCTGCCCAGGGCTTTGAGTTTTTCGATGGCAAGCAGTGCCACTATGTGCACACCGGCGGGGTTGTCACCGTCAACAGCACCGAAACCTATCGCGCGGCCTGCCTCGCGGGGCTGGGCATTATACAGGTGCCGACCGTGGGGATTCACAAATATCTGGAAAGCGGTGAGTTGGTGGAGGTGCTGCATGCCTTCCCGGCAAAACCGATGCCGATTCATTTACTTTATCCCCATCGCCGTAACGTCGCCCGTCGCGTTCGGGTATTTATGGAGTGGTTAAGTCAGGTGCTTCAGGAGTATGTCACCTGAGAGGCTATAATGTGTTTTTTACGTTTAACAGGAAGTGAATGTCTATGACAGACGAACAGGACAACGCAAAAGACGCACAGTCACCCAAACCACTGATTGATATCAAAACAGGTAACAAGTCTGTCGATCGTTCGATCGTGCGGGTTTCACGTTTTGCCACCTGGTTTCAGGCCATACCCGCCGTTGCCCATTTTATTCGTGCGCTTGACCGGTTTAACGATCGTCTCGGTAGCCAGTTTGGCGCAGCCATTACCTATTTTTCATTTTTATCATTAATCCCGATTTTAATGGTGTCCTTTGCCGCCGTGGGTTTTGTGCTGGCATCGAATCAGGATCTGCTGACCGATATCATCAACAAAATCGTCAGCAGCATCAGCGATCCCTCACTGGCAACGACCTTGAAAAATACCGTCAACACGGCCATTCAACAGCGCGCGACCGTGGGGATTACGGGTCTGCTGTTGGCGCTATATTCGGGCCTGAACTGGATGGGCAACCTGCGGGAAGCGATTCGCGCTCAGTCGCGTGACGTCTGGGAACGCCAGCCCGACGATAAAGAGAAAATCTGGAAACGCTATATTCGCGACTTCTTATCGCTGACAGGATTGATGCTGGCTCTGGTCATTACCCTGTCGTTAACCTCTGTCGCAGGCTCTGCCCAGGCGATGATCGTGAGCGCGTTAGGTCTGGATGGCATCGAATGGTTACGTCCTGCGCTGACAATTATCGCGACCTCGATTTCCGTAATGGCAAACTATTTGTTGTTCCTGTGGATTTTCTGGATTTTGCCTCGCCATAAGCCCCGTAAGAAGGCGCTGCTGCGCGGTACGCTGCTGGCGGCAGTGGGTTTCGAAATCATCAAGTTTGTCATGACGCTGACCTTACCAAAACTGGCCACCTCGCCCTCAGGTGCCGCATTTGGGTCGGTATTGGGATTAATGGCCTTCTTTTATTTCTTTGCTCGTCTGACGCTGTTTTGCGCCGCATGGATTGCCACCGCGAAATACAAAGACGATCCGCGTATGCCGGAAAAAGGCGCGCTAACCACTCACAAATGACAATACTGCGTTAAACCAGCGTAAAATATCCCCCTCCGGTTATTTATTCATCAACTTACAGGATGAATAACTGAGGGGTCACTTTTCTTCAGCGCTTTCTTAGAGTATCTCGCCATATTTGCGTCACTTAACGCTGCCATTCTCCGGCATTTAACACATCACAAAAATTTTCCACTTTTGCCGGCGCAACGTCGCTAACCACGCGGCTTTCCGCCATTGAATGCCGTTATACAGGTGCGTAAGATTCCCTATCTGTCATTAAAAATAAGAAACATTTATGCAAGCCTCCATCTCAGAACCGCTCGATCAGCAAAACGATCCCACGCCAGTAAACTCACGAAGTAAAGTGGTTATCGCCTCGCTGGTTGGCACCGCTATCGAATTCTTCGATTTCTATATTTATGCCACCGCAGCCGTCATCGTTTTCCCTCATATCTTCTTTCCTCAGGGTGATGCGACCGTCGCGACGTTGCAGTCGCTGGCCACCTTTGCGATTGCGTTCATCGCCCGTCCCATCGGCTCTGCCCTGTTTGGTCACTTTGGCGATCGCGTAGGCCGTAAAGCCACCTTGGTTGCCTCACTGCTGACGATGGGGATCTCGACCGTGGTTATCGGTTTATTACCCAGCTACCAGAGCATTGGCGTTCTGGCTCCGCTGCTGTTGGCGCTGGCGCGTTTTGGTCAGGGGTTGGGCCTGGGCGGTGAGTGGGGCGGCGCAGCCCTGCTGGCGACGGAAAATGCACCTGCCAAAAAGCGGGCGCTGTACGGCTCCTTCCCGCAGTTGGGCGCACCGATTGGCTTTTTCTTTGCCAACGGCACCTTTCTACTGCTCTCCTGGCTGCTGACCGATGAGCAATTTATGCAATGGGGCTGGCGCGTCCCTTTTGTTCTGTCTGCCGTACTGGTCTTGATTGGTCTGTACGTACGCGTATCGCTGCATGAAAGCCCGGTATTCGCCAAAGTACAGAAAGAGAAGAAACAGGTACGTGTGCCGATTGCCTCGCTCCTGAGCAAACATCTGACGGCAACGATACTTGGCACCTTTATCATGCTTGCCACCTATACGCTGTTTTACATCATGACCGTTTACTCAATGAGTTACGGCACCGCCGCCGCGCCAGCCGGACTGGGGATATCCCGTAACAGTATGCTGTGGATGCTGATGATGGCGGTGATTGGATTTGGCGTGATGGTGCCGATTGCGGGCCTGCTTGCTGACCGCTTTGGTCGCCGTAAAACCATGATCGTCATTACGCTGATGATTATTGGCTTTTCATTCCTGTTTCCGGCCATGCTGGGATCCGGCTCTCAGGCGCTGGTGATGGCGTTCCTGCTGCTGGGCTTGAGCATTATGGGGCTGACGTTTGGCCCGATGGGTGCGCTGCTGCCTGAGCTGTTCCCGACGGAAGTGCGTTATACCGGCGCATCCTTCTCCTATAATCTGTCGTCGATTTTAGGTGCGTCGGTTGCGCCCTATATTGCGACCTGGCTGAACGCGCACTATGGCCTATATGCTGTCGGATTGTACCTGGCTTCCATGGCTTTTCTGACGCTGATTGCACTGATTGCCTGCAAAGAAACCCGGCATCAAACGCTGTATGAAGTGTGATACCCGATAACGTTAAAGACACTCAACCCGGCTCAGGCCGGGTTTTTTATCGTTTCCGATCACGCTATTTCGCTTTAAGCCAGGCCATAAAATCGTCGATAAAGACACGGGTTTTTAGTGGTAACAGACGGTTGGGTAAGGTAATGGCGTAAGTGGTCATTGAGAGCGTATTTTCAATCCGCCAGTCTGGTAACACGCGGCGTAACTGCCCGTTGAGCAAATAACCATTTGCAATAAAGGTGGGGATTAACGCAATACCCACACCCTGCAATATCGCATCGATCATGGCATCACTGTTATTTATCATCAGCCGGGGCGTAAGTGTAACGCTCTCCATCGTGTCGTTTAACCAGAAACGCCATTCACCGCGAAACTGTGCGTCGTCAGGGAAGAAAATATTATGCTGTTTGAGGTCGCCCGGCATATCAGGCAGCCTTTGATCGTAGTGCTCTGCACATACTAAAACATAGTCAACAGGCATTAATGCCCGCGCTACCATATTGATGGGTGGCGTATCCGTGACGCGCAATGCCAGGTCGTACGACTCATGCGTGAGGTTAATCAGATGGTCAGTGAGATTGAGCTCAATATTGATTTCAGCATAGCGTCGCAGAAAACCAGGCAGGAACGGCGTCAGTAAAATCTTCCCAAGCGTTGTCGGCGCAGTAATACGCAGTAATCCCTTAGGGACATCGCTGTAACTGTCTGCCTGAGAAAACAGGGATTTAGTTGCGGCGATAACTGATAAAGCCTGGTGATATATTTCCTGTCCGGCTTCGGTCACAGCGAGCGCGCGCGTCGAGCGGGTAAAGAGTAAAACATTTAGCCTTTTTTCCAACCTGTCTATCATACGACTCACTGAAGACGGCGTCATGGATAGCGCTCTGGCAGCTGAGGAAAAGCTACCACTTTCAACCACCTGAACAAACAAAACCAATCCAGGCAAGACTTCCGTTAATTCATTTATGTTCTTCACGCACAGCTCTTTTGCATCTCAACTATCTAGCCAAGCTAGCACTGAACAGTATGATGTTCAACAGAGGTTTACATCCGTGAAACCTTATTATTCTTAATACTTTAATTACAGGCTAGCTATGTTTGAACATGCAGTAATCAAACGCATTGAACAACATGACGTATTAAATGTTGGTGTGAGTTTAGGTTTTAAAGGCCTTTCGCAGCGCGATCCCCTCGACAACAGCTGGAATGGATTTGATATTGATTTGGCACGCGCTGTGGCTATCAGCGTGCTGGGAGACGGCGGCAAAATCCATTTTATACCTTTGCAATCGGCTGATCGCTTCCAGGCCCTACGTGATGGCGTCATCGATCTTGGCACCTTTAACGCTAGCGTGACCTTTCAGCGCGAAGCGGAGTACGGCATTAATTTCCTACATCCGATGTTGTTTGATGGGGAAGTGCTGATGACTCCGCGCAGTAACCTCACTGAAGAAACGCCACAAGCCAGGTTCACTCGTCAGCGTCGTATTGCTGCGATGCGTGGCTCAACAACTGAAGAGAACCTCACTCGCTATTTTGATGAACTTAACCTGCCCTGTGAGATTCTGCTATTTGACTCTCCGCAGCAAGCGAGGCAAGCCTACGAATCAGGAGAATGTGACATCTACTGTCTGGATGGTTATCTACTAGCGGGTGAACATCACCAGTTAACAGACAGCAGCCAACATCTTATCCTGGACGATCGCATTTCACTTGAGGCAATGGCACCCGCCGTTAGCGCCAGTGATTCACAGTGGTATATTGCGACAAAATGGGTTATGCGCGCACTGATTGAAGCTGAGAATCTGGGTATTACCCAAAAAAACATTTTAGAAAAAAGTGATAATCCTGAGGGTTATTTAAAAACGTTTCTCTATCCCGATGTGAATTTGTGTTCGCAACTCGGTCTACAACCTGATTTTATTAGAGAGATAATACGTAAAATTGGCAACTATGGTGAGATTTTTGAGCGTAATCTGGGTAAAAACTCAGAATTAAAACAACAGCGCCGCGACAATAAACCTTGGGCGGAAGGCGGAATGCTCTGGTCACCTCTTTTTATTTGATTTCTTAAATTCAAATGGCATGGAAACATTATGACTGATTTACTGACCTTAGAACCTACGCAAACAATATTAACGGGTTCAAAAAAAACAAACTTTGGCTATCTGGAATCAACAGATGGCGTTATTAACTTCTCCATTGTTAAAAACATTATTCTTAACGGCCATCATCATGGCAATGTTTTATATGTTATTCGTAATTACGCATCAAAAGCCGTGTGCGAAAAACTTGCAAAAAACTTTGATTACAGGGTCACCCAAAGTGGAGGGAATCGCGCTGACGATGGCTTTGTTTTAACCAATCAGATCGGTGCAACGCAGTTTTCGCGTAATGGTGAACAATATATTCATGAGGTCAATCGTGTGAATCAAAGCGTCGCCGACCTGATGAAAGCAACCAGCGCAGAAGATAGTGAATCACTTTTCCTCAACCTGACGCTGGAAAAAGAATTTTTAGAACGAGGTATTCATTTTGGTCCAGCACGATTCAAAAACGGCTATGCCTGTTTTGCAACCTTTCGTCGCTGGCTTGATAACGGTGTGATGTCACTTATGCCACATGAAGATATGGCACAGGTTGACTTTGCAAAAGAAGACGGCTTTGAGATTGCGAATACTCAAACTGTAACAGCCTATAATGTTTGTCTGGAAGCTGCGCAGGGTGGTGGCCAACTTAAAATCTGGAATCTCATTCCCGACCAGGTGTGCCGTGAAACACTTGGCGTAACACGAACAGGTTATCCTTATCCACCCCATCTGTTAAATGAAACCGAATCCCTTTCTGTTCAGCTCAATGCTGGCGATCTTTACTTTATGAATGCTTGTCACTTACATGGCGTAAGCAGTGTAAGTGAAGGAAGCCGACTCACTGCTGGACGATTTATTGGAAAACTGAATGACCGTAAGGTGGTTTACTGGACATAGCTTATGGAATGTATTTAAAACTATCCTTTTAATGCAGAGATAAATAAATGATGGAATATGCAACGCATCTCTCCAGGCAGGCTATGCCTTTATTCCCGGTGATTATTATCGTTCAATTGAAGCCATGCAGTTTTCGAATAAAGAAGATTTCTTAGATGAGCTGGAAGAATTAAAAAAAGGCTATGAGAATTTACTTCTTGATCCTTATTCGCCAGGAAACCGCTGGCGCGGTTATGCTCAATGCAAAAAAAATGAAAAGGGCGAATTAACCTTTGGAAAATTCAACCCTTATAAACAAACAAAAGCCTTTAATCCTGATACTGGTGATATTATTCGCGATTATCCGCTATTGCCTGAAGCGATCACCCGCAATCGTCTGTTTCAAACGCTGTTGCACGATGATTTATCGTTAGTAGACGCTTATGAAAGCATTGGCCCTGTCGACAGCCTGACCATTGGCATTCATTTTTTTCGTTATCAGGCCACGGAAAATGAGCCTGCTTATAGCTCGCCCGTCTGGCTGCATAAAGACGATGAAGACGTGGTGTTTGTGCATATGATTAATGCCTCACCGAATATGCTGGGCGGAGACAGTCTGATTGCCAGCCATCCTCGCAGCATTGATCGCGTGCTGCGTCTGGAACAGCTTTTTGACACCTTAGTGGTTAATCACGACAAACTTCATGCCGTCACTCCCGTTGGCGCACGTGAAAACAGTGGCCCTGCTCAACGCGACATCATTCTGATCACGTTTCAGAAAAACGAGGAGAAGACAGCATGTCCGGTCTGAAGCTTAAAGCCATTATCACGGGGGCATCCAGCGGAATTGGCCGCGCGCTGGTCAAGGCTTTCCTGGACAAAGGTTATCAGGTTGAGGGGATCGATCGTTCATCATCGGAATTTAACGATACGTCAGCCTATCGCCATCATCAGCTGGACGTGACTGACTCAGTCAGCCTGGCTGCACTTTTCGAAACTCTGGAGTACGGCGAGGCTAATAACGTTCTGATTAACTGTGCCGGTACGCGTGAAATTTGCAGTATCGCGGATTTAACGCTGGCGCAATGGGAATCCGTTTTTGCCCTTAACGTGACAGCCAGTTTTATAGCAGGTCGTGCTTTTTGCCAACAGTTGGTAAACCAGAACTGCCCCGGAAATATGGTTAATTTGGCCTCCGTTTCAGGATTGATGGGCGAGCCTGATCGAACGGCTTATGTCTCATCAAAACATGCCGTCATTGGACTGACGAAACAACTGGCACTCGAATACGGCAAACACGGTATTCGCGTCAATGCGATTGCGCCCGGCGTTATTCGTACGCCACTGACGGAGTCTTATTACCACGATGACTCGCAGCTTGAAAAAATTAAGCGTGGCCAGTTTTTACCGGTACTAGGTGAGACAGGTGACGTTGCCGAAGCGGCACTTTATCTGACCGCCCCGGAGAATCGTTTTGTCACAGGTTCAACACTGGTCATCGATGGTGGCTGGACGCTGGGAAAAGATCTTTAACTTTCTTGGGTCAGATAAACGGCCCAACCTCTTTGCAGGAGAAGCAACATGGATAAGCGTTATATATTAATCTTAGGCGGCGAGTTTTCCCTTCGTGAACGTGTATTAGCCGGTGCACTGCGCGCAGCAGGCGGAATGCAGGTGCTCACCATGGCAAAAAATCGTACCAGTGCCGCAATCAAATTTTTTGACGGCTATTTGTCAGGTGATGTCGCCGATGAAAACGCCGTATTGGATGCGGTAAAAGCCCATGAGGCCTCAACCGGATGCAAACCCGCCGCGGCTATCCCCATGAATGATTTCACTGTCCGCGCCGCCAGTCTGGTGGCTGAACATTATCAGCTTCACGGTAATAGTCGTCAGACTATTCATAATTGCCGTGACAAGTTTGTCATGAAGCAACTGCTGGAGAAGGCCGGATTACCGGTGCCACGTTTTGCCGCATTCAGTACGCTGGAAGAACTCAGACACCATATTCGTGATATTGGGCTGCCTGTCGTTATTAAGCCCCGTGAAATGGCAGGTAGTCTTGGTGTTCTGAAGATTACCCGTGAAGAGGAGATTGAACCGAGCTTTGCCAGAAGTGTGGCTGACGTCATCTCACTTAACGGTGAATCCTATGCTCCCGAAGACCTGTTCCAGGTGGAAGAGTACATTCCCTCCCTTCAGGAAGTCAGCGTCGAGGTAATAAATCAAGGTGACTACCACAAAGCTATTGCGGTAACGGATAAATACCTGGGCGAGGAACCTCATTTTGTTGAAGTGGGGCACAGTGTCCCTTCCGTTCATGCCAGTAACGCACAGTTGCGGGATATCGCGGAGCGCGCCTGTCATGCCCTGGGCATTCATTATGGCGTGGCGCATTTTGAAGCGCGAATTACCCCCGCCGGAGAGATCAAAATCATTGAAGTGGGTGCCCGCACCGGCGGCGACACGATTATGGATCTGGTTGAACGGAGCTATGGCATTAATCCTTATGAGCTGCATGTAGCAAGCCATTTAAACGCGCTTAAACCCCTTGCAGAACCTTTAGTGCCGAAAGGCCTGAGTGCAGTGGCCTTTATAAAAGCGCCTGTCGGCACAATTGAGAAAGTGACACTTCCTGCCAGCCTTCCTGATCACATTGTGAATATGCAGATCACCGCAAAACCGCTGGATACATCGAAGAAGCTCGAGTCCTGGAAAACACGTGAGGGATCGGTAGAGTTTTTTTGGCCCAGCCGGAAACCGGAAACCGGTTTTAATGAGCATCTACGCACAGCGGATGACCTGGCGACTACGCTCTTTACCTTACGCCAGGCGTAATTATTTTTGAGCCGCTGCAAAGCGGCTTTCAAGCAGGAGTACCCTTATGTCTGCTGAAAACTTCGGTTTAAAGCGCTTCGTTTTTTCCCGTTTTGTCGGCGCGTTGTGCGATCAGTTCTTACTGTTTGCTGTTCCTCTGGCTATTCTCAAGGCGACAGGGTCGCTTACGCTTTCATCCCTGGCCTTTGTCATTGAATGGCTGCCACGCATTATTTTCTTCCCGTTATCAGGATTTATGGCTGACCGCATCAAGCCCCGTTTCATCTTTTTCAATGTCGATGCTCTTCGTGCCTTACTGATGGGGGCCGTCTTCGCCCTTCTTTACTGGTATCCGGGGTCAACTTTTCCGGCCCTGGCCGCGATGATGGCTTTGTTGTCTGTAGCCTATGTACTCAACTTTGTGGCCACGGATGCCCTCTTGCCTCGTCATTTGTCCAGTGAAGCCTTGCCGAAAGCCCACTCCATGCTCCAGGGCGTCGATCAAATCACTATGGTATTGGGGCCTGCTATCGCGGTTGCGATTTCTTCGTGGGGCGGCATCGACAGCATTTTGATCGTCGCAGCTGTTCTGTTTGCCATTTCGGCTATTAATTATCTTTTTTTGGAAACACACGATCTAGAGGTGACGGAAAAGCTAGGGTTTCATACCTTACTGGCATCTAACCGAACGGCATTGCACGTGCTCAAGAAAAACAAAATACTGCTGCATCTTTGCGCCCTGACCTGGGTCGTGAATCTGGTTTACGGCGCGGCGCTGGTCGTGAGCGCAGCGGTCATTTTAAAAGAGTTCAACCTGTCCGATCGCTACTTTGGCGCCTTGCAGACAACAGCAGCTCTCGTCACTATCGTGGCATTCTTCTTTGTTCCCAGGTTTGCCAGCCGCTTTGGTTTGTCCACGTTGGGAACATTTTCGTTTTGCGCCATGATTCTTGCGGGTGCCGTAATGTCGCTGTCCGTTGATTACGCAATGTATCTGGCAGGCTATGCTGTGCTGATGGCTTTTGACGGTGCATTCAGTGTTTATTTGCGCACGTTGAGAAGCCAGGTCATTCCTAAAGAACATTTAGGGAAAACCATGGGAATTATTGGCTTGATGAACATGTGTTCAGTACCGGCGAGTGGGGCTGTGGTATCGCTGCTGTCCGGGCATTTTATGCCGCTGCAAATCATTAGCATTATTCTGGTTGCCGCATTAGTGTTTGGCTTGCTTTTGATTTTCTTCGGGCGCCGTGTCTTTGGCTATAAAAGTTTATTACCCCCAGTGATCGTGTCAGAGCCATCCTGTTAACTTTTTTCATACCTGAATTTTCATAACAAGCCGCAGGCTTAATACATAAAAAGGGCGCAGCCAGATGGCTGCGCCCTTTTTGCATGTGCTGTTATGCTGAAAACAGTGGCGGTGCGGCTTAGCCCGCAACCGCGATGCGTTTCATATCCGTCATGTAGCCACGCAGTTTGCGACCTACCTGCTCGATAGGATGCTGACGAACGGCTTCGTTAACGTCGCGCAGCTGTGCGTTATCCACCTGAGTGCCTTCAATGGCTTTGCCCAGATCGCCCGGCTGCAGCGTGGTCATGAACTCTTTCAGCAGTGGAACGGCCGCGAAGGAGAACAGGTAGTTACCGTACTCAGCAGTATCAGAAATCACCACGTTCATTTCGTACAGGCGCTTACGGGCAATGGTGTTGGCAATCAGCGGCAGCTCATGCAGCGATTCGTAGTAAGCCGACTCTTCGATGATGCCTGCATCAACCATTGTTTCAAATGCCAGCTCAACGCCCGCTTTGACCATCGCAACCATGACAACGCCTTTATCGTAATACTCCTGCTCTTCGATTTTGCCATCGAACTGAGGTGCGGTTTCGAACGCAGTTTTACCGGTCTCTTCGCGCCAGGTCAGCAGTTTCTTATCGTCGTTAGCCCAGTCGGCCATCATGCCCGCAGAGAAATCGCCGGAAATGATGTCATCCATGTGCTTCTGGAACAGAGGGGCCATGATGCCTTTCAGCTGCTCAGACAGCGCGTAAGCACGCAGTTTGGCCGGATTCGACAGGCGATCCATCATCAGCGTAATGCCACCAAACTTCAGGGATTCGGTGATGGTTTCCCAGCCAAACTGAATCAGTTTTTCGGTGTATGCCGCATCGTGACCTTCTGCCACCAGCTTGTCGAAGCACAGCAGAGAACCGGCCTGCAGCATGCCGCATAGAATGGTCTGCTCACCCATCAGGTCAGATTTCACTTCCGCAACGAAAGAGGATTCCAGCACGCCAGCACGGTCGCCACCGGTAGCAGAAGCCCAGGCTTTGGCGATAGCCATGCCTTCACCTTTTGGATCGTTTTCCGGGTGAACCGCGATCAGCGTCGGAACACCGAAACCACGCTTGTATTCTTCACGCACTTCGGTACCGGGGCACTTCGGCGCAACCATCACGACGGTGATGTCTTTACGGATGGTTTCGCCCACTTCAACAATGTTGAAACCGTGTGAATAGCCCAGCGCGGCACCGTCTTTCATCAGTGGCTGTACAGCCTGAACAACGGCGGAGTGCTGTTTGTCCGGCGTCAGGTTGACTACCAGGTCCGCCTGTGGAATCAGTTCTTCGTAAGTGCCAACTTTAAAACCATTTTCTGTCGCTTTACGGAATGAGGCACGTTTTTCAGCAATCGCTTCTGCACGCAGCGTATAGGACACATCCAGACCCGAATCACGCATGTTCAGGCCCTGATTCAGACCCTGAGCACCACAGCCCACAATCACAATCTTTTTGCCTTTCAGGAAGCTGGCGCCATCCGCGAATTCGTCACGCCCCATAAAACGACATTTGCCCAGTTGCGCTAACTGGTTGCGCAGATTCAGTGTATTGAAGTAATTAGCCATGGGTACTCCGGTTAAATGTTGTGTTTGCTTTTGTCTGATGACGGCATAAGGTTCAGCGCCGCGAATGACCCCATCATATGACAGGATTTCTGTTGCTTAAATTGATATATTAACAACGTTACATTGCAATAATTGCAATGCCGTCCTGAGGTGGACCCCCTATGGATTTACGCGATCTCAAATTGTTTTTGCATCTGGCAGAAAGCTGCCATTTTGGCCGCACCGCACGCGCCATGCACGTCAGCCCTTCCACGCTGTCGCGCCAGATCCAACGCCTGGAAGAGGATGTGGGCCACGCCTTATTTCTGCGCGATAACCGCACCGTGGCGCTCACCGAAGCGGGCGAAAGACTTAAGCTGTTTGCCCAACAAACCTTACTGCAGTATCAACAATTGCGCCATGCTATGGATCTCAATGGTCCTTCACTTAGTGGTGAACTGCGCCTGTTTTGCTCGGTGACCGCCGCGTACAGCCATCTGCCCCCTATTCTGGATCGCTTTCGCGCCGAGCATCCTCAGGTCGAAATCAAACTCACCACCGGCGATGCGGCGGATGCGATTGAAACGGTGCAGTCGGGCAATGCAGACCTGGCTATCGCGGGCCGGCCTGAGTCGCTACCGGCCAGCATCGACTTCACCACGCTGGGGCTGCTGCCGCTGGGGCTGATTGCGCCTGCGCTGCCCTGCCCGGTACGCAGTCAGGCAACGGAAGAGGCACCTGACTGGACGCAGATTCCGTTTATTTTGCCCGAGCAGGGGCCGGTTCGTCGGGCCATTGAGCTGTGGTTTCGTCGTCACCGCATTGTTAACCCGTTGATTTACGCCACGGTTGCGGGCCATGAAGCGATCGTTTCCATGGTGGCGCTTGGCTGTGGCATTGCCCTGTTGCCGGATGTGGTGCTGGAAAACAGCCCTGAGCCGGTACGTAACCGGGTGTTACCGCTGGAGAACGTGGAGTCCGTTGCACCGCTAGAGCTGGGGGTTTGCGTACAAAAAAAGCGGCTCGGGGAGCCGCTTATCAGTGCGTTCTGGCATCAGTTGTAGTTACTGACCGGCCAGGAAAAAGCGGAACGCCGGGTTATGGGTTTCGTCGTGGAAATCATAGCCCAGGTCGGTAAGGTGCTCTTCAAAACGTGGCTCATCGCTGCCGAGCTCAAACGCCGTGAGCACCCGACCATAATCCGTGCCGTGGCTGCGGTAATGGAACAACGAGATATTCCAGTGCGTGCCCAGCGTTTGCAGAAACTTGAGCAACGCACCGGGCGCTTCCGGGAATTCAAAGCTAAACAAACGCTCACGCAGCGGCTTGGAAGGCCGTCCGCCCACCATGTAACGCACATGCAGCTTCGCCATCTCATCGTCAGACAGATCCACCACCTGATAGCCGTTTTCCGTTAACTGACTAATGATCTCTGCTCGCTCTTCCATCCCGCGCGTCAGGCGCACCCCCACAAAGATGCAGGCTTTGTCGGTGTCGGCATAGCGATAGTTGAATTCGGTAATCGAGCGACCACCCAGCGTCTGGCAGAACTTCAGGAAACTGCCCTGCTGTTCCGGTATGGTGACGGCCAGAAGCGCTTCACGTTGTTCACCCAGCTCGCAGCGTTCAGAAACGTAGCGCAAGCCATGAAAGTTAACGTTAGCACCCGACAACACGTGCGCCAGGCGCTCGCCTTTGATGTCATGCTGCTGAACGTATTTCTTCATGCCTGCCAGCGCCAGCGCCCCTGAAGGCTCCGCCACGGCGCGCACATCTTCGAACAGATCTTTCATGGCCGCGCAGATCGCATCGCTGTCCACGGTGACGATATCGTCGAGAAATTCCTGACACAGGCGGAAGGTTTCATTACCGATGCGTTTCACCGCCACACCTTCGGCAAATAATCCCACGCGCGGTAAATCTACCGGCTCACCGGCGTCCAGCGCTGCCTTCAGGCAGGCTGAATCCTCTGACTCTACGGCAATCACTTTGATTTGCGGCATCAGCTGTTTGATCAGGACGGCCACACCGGCAGCCAGACCACCGCCGCCCACCGGGACAAAGACCCGATCGAGATGGGCGTCCTGCTGCAGCAGTTCCATCGCCAGCGTACCCTGTCCGGCAATAACCGCCGGATGGTCAAACGGTGGGACAAAGGTGTAACCCTGCTGCGTCGCTAACTCGATAGCTTTAGCTTTTGCCTCATCAAAGTTGGCACCAAACAGGAAGGCTTCTCCGCCAAATGCACGCACGGCATCCACCTTAATGTCGGCAGTGGCAAGCGGCATCACGATCAGCGACTTGATGCCCAGCTTCGTGGCGGATAAGGCAACGCCCTGAGCATGGTTGCCCGCAGACGCGGTGACGACACCGCGTGCTTTCTGCTCTTCGTTAAGTCCGGCAATCATCGCGTAAGCACCGCGCAGTTTAAAACTGTGCACCGGCTGGCGATCTTCTCGCTTGACCAGAATGGTATTACCCAAACGCGCAGAGATTTTTTCCATCTTCTGCAGCGGGGTAACCTGTGCCACTTCGTATACCGGTGAACGCAATACAGCGCGCAAATACTCGGCGCCGCAGGGCGCCTCGGGTAGCGGTTGAGCCTCAGCCATTTTAGCCTCCCAGCTTACTCTTATCGCGCACGGCACCTTTGTCGGCACTGGTGGCAAGCGATGCATAGGCGCGCAGGGCAAACGACACTTCGCGCTGACGGTTCATCGGCGTGTAAGCGGCATCGCCACGTGCTTCCTGCTCTTCACGGCGCGCGTGCAGTTCATTATCCGGCACGGCAAGCTTGATGCCGCGGTTAGGAATATCAATTTCAATGGTATCGCCATCTTTAACCAGCGCGATGGTGCCGCCATTAGCTGCCTCGGGTGAGGCATGACCAATGGAGAGGCCAGAGGTACCGCCAGAGAAGCGACCGTCGGTGATCAGGGCACAGCTCTTACCCAGCCCCATCGATTTCAGGTAGGTGGTGGGATACAGCATTTCCTGCATGCCCGGTCCGCCTTTTGGCCCTTCGTAGCGAATCACAACCACGTCACCTGCCACCACTTTGCCACCGAGGATGGCTTCTACTGCGTCATCCTGGCTTTCATACACCTTGGCCGGGCCGCTGAAGGTCAGAATCTCTTTATCGACGCCCGCCGTTTTCACGATACAGCCATCTTCGGCGATGTTGCCGTACAGCACGGCCAGACCGCCATCCTGAGAATAGGCGTTTTCGCGCGTACGGATACAGCCTTCAGTACGGTCATCATCCAGCGTGTCCCAACGGCAATTCTGTGAGAACGCCTGGGTGGTGCGAATACCGGCCGGGCCCGCGCGGAACATGTCCTTCACGGCCTGGTCCTGGGTCAGCATGATGTCGTACTGATCGATCGTTTCACGCATGCTTTGCTGCAGGATGTTGCGTGCGCTGGTGTCAATCAGTCCGGCACGATCCAACTCGCCGAGAATACCGATCACGCCACCGGCGCGGTGCACATCTTCCATATGGTATTTGGGGGTACTGGGTGCGACTTTGCACAGCTGAGGCACTTTGCGCGACAGGCGATCGATATCAGAGATATTGAAGTCGATCTCGCCTTCCTGCGCGGCAGCCAGCAAGTGCAGCACGGTGTTGGTGGAGCCGCCCATGGCGATATCCAGCGTCATGGCATTTTCAAACGCTGCCTTAGTGGCAATGTTACGCGGCAGCATGTTGGCATCGTCCTGCTCGTAATAGCGTTTGGTCAGGCTCACGATGCGCTTACCGGCGTTGATAAACAGTTCTTTACGGTCGGCGTGAGTGGCCAGCAGGGAACCGTTACCCGGTTGCGACAGGCCCAGCGCTTCGGTCAGGCAGTTCATGGAGTTTGCAGTGAACATGCCTGAACAGGAGCCGCAGGTCGGACAGGCGGAGCGTTCAATCTGCTCGCTGTCGGCATCGCTGACGTTCGGGTTAGCGCCCTGGATCATGGCATCCACCAGATCCAGCTTGATGATCTGATCGGATAGCTTGGTTTTACCGGCTTCCATCGGGCCGCCGGACACAAAGATAACCGGAATGTTAAGGCGCAGTGACGCCATCAACATGCCGGGGGTGATTTTGTCGCAGTTTGAGATGCAGACCATGGCATCGGCACAGTGCGCATTCACCATGTACTCGACGGAGTCAGCAATCAGTTCCCGGGAAGGCAGAGAATACAGCATGCCGCCATGGCCCATGGCAATACCGTCATCCACCGCTATCGTGTTGAACTCTTTGGCCACGCCACCAGCCGCTTCAATTTGCTCGGCAACCAGCTTACCCAGATCACGCAGGTGAACGTGGCCCGGCACAAACTGGGTGAAGGAGTTCACGACGGCGATAATCGGTTTGCCGAAATCATCGTCGGTCATTCCTGTTGCGCGCCAGAGGGCACGGGCACCGGCCATGTTGCGGCCGTGGGTGGTGGTAGCGGAACGGTACTTAGGCATGCTCTTTACTCCAGTGAAAATAAGTTCGCGGACATCCAGCGACATCCGCGCAGGTCTGGTTATGCGTTAACCGGGTCCAGCCAGCCCCATTTGTCTTCAGTCTCGCCGGTGAACAGGCCGAAGAAGGCCTGCTGAACGCGTTTGGTAACGGGGCCGCATTTGCCTGCGCCAACCTGAATGCGGTCAACGCTACGCACTGGGGTAATTTCAGCTGCGGTGCCAGACATAAAGACTTCATCAGCCAGATAGAGCGACTCACGGGACAGCGTCTGTTCACGTACTTCGATGCCCATATCACGCGCCAGCGTAATAATGGCATCGCGGGTGATGCCCGGCAGTGCAGATGAGGTAAACGGCGGGGTGAATAGCACACCGTCTTTCACTTCAAACAGGTTTTCGCCTGCGCCTTCTGAGATCAGGCCATTGGTGTCCAGTGCAATGCCTTCCTGATAACCATGGCGGCGCGCTTCGCTGCCCACTAACAGTGAGGAAAGGTAGTTGCCGCCTGCTTTCGCCGCGGTTGGCAGCGTATTGGGCGCAACACGGTTCCATGAAGAAACCATCGCATCAATACCGTTTTCCAGCGCTTCAGCACCCAGATAAGCGCCCCACGGGAAGGCCGCAATGATCACGTCGGTCGTAAAGCCATCCGGCGGGTTCACGCCCAGTCCCACATCACCGACGAAAGCCAGCGGGCGGATATAGGCGCTTTTCAGGTTGTTGACGCGAATGACTTCACGGCAGGCTTCCATTAGTTCATCAATGCTGTGTTTGATTGGGAAACGGTAGATTTTGGCGGAATCGTGCAGGCGCTGCATGTGCTCACGGTGACGGAATACAACCGGCCCTTTATGGGAGTCATAGCAGCGAACGCCTTCAAATACCGATGTGCCGTAGTGCAAAGCGTGAGACATCACGCTGACTTTTGCCTCTTCCCACTTAACCATTTCGCCGTTGAACCAAATAAAGTCTGCTTTCTTCGTGCTCATTATTATTTCCTATAGCGACTACGCGCGTATTTGTTGTGATGTCTGTTGTTGAGTCTGGACGCAGGCGACATCCATCAGTTTTCTTAGCTGGGAAGACAGTAAATCGACAGAGCGCTGGCTGACAACGGTCATTTCGATATTAATGTTTTCAGTGTTAGCCACGGTGGCCATGTTCATGGAACACACCTGAAAACCACGATGGCGTACCACTCGTAAAATACGTTCCAATATTTCAGGTCGAAAGCGCGCTTCGATAGACAATTGATGCTGGTTCATACGGTTTTCTCCATCATGTTGGCGTTGCTGGCACCAGGCGGTACCAATGGCCAGACGTTTTCATGCTCATCGATTGAAACATGCAGGAAGTAAGGTCCTTCACTGCTCAGCAGAGCATCGAGTGCGGCGTCGACCTGATCTTTACGGGTGATTCGCTGGCCTGGGATATCAAACGCGCTGGCCAGCGTAAGGAAGTCGGGATTATCAGTCAGGATGGTTTCACTGTAGCGACCATCAAAAAACAGTTGCTGCCACTGGCGCACCATGCCTAAACGCTGGTTGTCCAGCAGCAGAATTTTTACAGGCAGCTTGCCACGCTTGATGGTGCCCAGCTCCTGAATGTTCATCATGATCGAGCCATCGCCCGAGACGCAGATAACCGTATCGTTGGGACGCGCAACCTGCGCACCGATCGCTGCGGGCAGCCCAAAGCCCATGGTGCCTAATCCGCTGGAGGTGATGAAATCTTCAGGCGCGTCACAGGAGATATGCTGGGCCGCCCACATCTGGTGCTGGCCGACGTCGGTCGTGATCACGGTGTTAGCAGGCTTGCGGTCGGACAGTTGTTTCAATAATAACGGCGCATAGATCGCTTCGCCGGGATGATCGTAGCGCCATGCATGCTGGGCTTTCAGGGCGGCGACTTCGTCACGCCATGTCTGAATCTGTAAAGGCTGGCTCAAGGCTGGCAGGACATGGTTAAGATCGCCCTGCAGTGAAACATGCGCACGGCGCAACTTGTTCAGTTCTGCGGGATCAACATCCAGATGAATCACGCTGGCCAGCGGGGCAAACGTATCCAGTTTACCGGTGACGCGGTCGTCAAAACGCGCGCCAACGGCAATCAACAGGTCACAGGACTGCACGGCAAGGTTTGCGGCCTTAGTACCGTGCATGCCCAGCATGCCCAGATAGCCTTCGCTGTGGGCGTCAACACTTCCCAGGCCTTTCAGCGTGGCGACAGCAGGGATGCCGGTCTCCTGCATCAGCGCGCGCAGCGCCGGCACGGCCTGCGCCATCCCTACACCGCCGCCCACATAGAATATCGGCTTTTTAGCCTGAGCCATCATGGCGCGCGCTTCAACAATGGCCTGGTGCGGCATCGACATCACTTCTTCGACCGGCATCAACTGCGGCGAAGGCTCGCCTTTTGCCATCTGGATATCTTTCGGGATATCCACTAATACAGGACCGGGGCGGCCTGACTGGGCAATAGCGAAGGCTTCGGCCATGACGGAAGGCAACTCGTCCAGAGACTCAACCATAAAGCTGTGTTTCGTGCAGGCTAATGACAGGCCAAGAACATCGATTTCCTGGAATGCATCCGTGCCGATGAACGCAGAGGCGACCTGCCCGGTTAAGGCGACGACCGGAACAGAGTCCATCATGGCGTCGGCAAGACCGGTGATCAGATTCGTCGCGCCGGGGCCAGAGGTTGCGATGCAAACGCCGGTTTTGCCGGTTGAACGGGCATAGCCGATTGCGGCCATTACCGCGCCCTGCTCATGACGGCACAACAGGTGTTCTACGCCGCCGTCGTATAGCGCATCGTATACTGGCATGATCGCGCCACCAGGATAGCCAAATACGATATCAACGCCCTGTGCGCGTAAAGCCTGAACTACCCATTGTGCACCTGTCATCGCTATTCTCCTGTATTCCGAGGGGAACAACAGAATTTTATGCTACTGTTCATTGTTTGTTCCTTGCAGATTTACTAAGTTTTTGCCAGGTCAAAAAAAAACCCCCGGACCTTTCGGTGCGGGGGTTTTTTTAGAGTTCTGGCTTGATTTTTAAGCCTTTCTTGCTCCAAGCGTTGCCCCGCACAGTGGGTTAATAATCACCACCACGCTAATCACGACAAGGCTAATCACTAGTAGAAGGGCTTTCATAACGTATTCGATTCTTTAACTCGTTCGAAGTAATGCCTACAGAGTTATCATAGTTACCTCTCTAATTACAATATTTTTTATCAGGTTTTTTAATCACGCAGGTTTACCGTATTCATTATCGAATTGTTATTAAAAGATTATTTTATCATCCGGGGTTCCGGACAAAAAAAGGCCGCTCATTGCATTTTGACGATTTCACAGTCTGCTTCTGCAAAATGTGAAACCCGATGTATGGCAGATAAAAAGTTTGCGGGGCGACATACATTTCCTTGTTCTGGGCTTCGCTACACCTGAATTCCGCGTACAGAATGGCCGCATTTGGGGGCCGCTATGTCATTGTCAAAGGTGCTGACACGGGCAGCCATCGGTGTTGAAGCGCCGCTGGTGACGATTGAAGTGCATATCAGTAACGGATTGCCCGCCCTCACGTTGGTAGGGTTGCCTGAAACGACCGTGAAAGAGGCGCGTGAACGCGTACGCAGTGCCATTATCAACAGCGGTTTTGACTTCCCTGCCCGACGTATCACCATCAACTTAGGCCCGGCAGATTTACCCAAAGAAGGCGGCCGCTATGATTTGCCTATGGCTATCGCCATTCTGGTGGCCTCTGAGCAGCTTCCTGCGGACAGGCTCAACCACTACGAGTTTCTGGGTGAGCTGGCGCTTAACGGTGGCCTGTGTGGCGTTAAAGGCGCCATTCCGGCGGCACTGGCTGCGACAGGAGCCGGCCGGCAGCTGGTGCTCTCTGCTGAAAACCAGCCTGATGTGGGATTGATACGTCAGGGCGCGACTTTAGTCGCCGCACATTTGATCGAGATTTGTGCCTTTTTGCACGGTAAGTGTGAGTTAGCGACCGCAACCGCTCATGTTAAAGATGATGACGGCATTACCGAAGATCTTCGCGATATTGTGGGTCAGGAGCAGGGACGGCGTGCCCTGGAGATTACCGCTGCAGGTGGACATAATCTGTTGCTGATCGGTCCGCCGGGAACCGGTAAGACCATGCTCGCCACACGCTTACCCGGTATCATGCCGCCGTTAAGCGATCAGGAAGCCCTGGAGTGCGCCGCCATCGCCAGCCTGAGCCAGACATCTCCATTACATCTGCGATGGCGTAAGCGGCCTTTTAGAGCCCCTCATCACAGCGCTTCGCTGTATGCCCTTATCGGGGGCGGTGCGTTACCACGACCCGGAGAAATCTCGCTGGCACATAACGGCGTGCTGTTTCTGGACGAACTGCCTGAGTTTCAGCGCAGCGTGCTGGACGCGTTACGTGAACCCATTGAGTCCGGCGAAGTGGCCATTTCGCGGGCCAGGGCCAACGTCGTTTATCCCGCACGCTTTCAGTTAATCGCAGCAATGAATCCCAGCCCAACCGGACACTATCAGGGACAACATAACCGTACGTCGCCACAGCAGGTTTTACGCTATCTCAGTAAACTTTCTGGTCCTTTCCTGGATCGCTTTGATCTGTCACTGGAAGTTCCGCTGCTTCCTGCGGGAATGCTGAGTCAGCAACGGCAGGCAGGGGAAAGTTCTGCAGAAGTGCGTGAGCGCGTTTTTGCCGCGCGTCAGATACAGATGGCGCGCTCAGGGAAGATTAATGCGCAGTTGGCTAATTCAGATGTACTACAGTGGTGTCAGATTTCGCCGTCGGATGCACGGTGGCTTGAGTCTGTTTTAAATCAGCTGGGCTTATCGGTGAGGGCGTGGCAACGTATCCTGAAAGTGGCGCGCACGGTGGCCGATTTAGCGGGGGAAGAGGTGATTGGACGTCATCATCTTCAGGAGGCCGTAAGCTATCGAAGCATTGACCGACTGATGATCTATTTGCACAAAAGCTTGCAGTAAAAAGGGGCTTTCACCCCTTCTCGTTAATCGTCGCTTTCGGTGTAGTCTTCAACGGTATCCATCTGTGGTTTACCGCCTGACAGCGTGTGAAAACGCTTAGGACGCTTAATACGTGTCATGTATTTGGACCATACACGTTCTGCTTCCGTTTGTGGCTCACGCACGCCACGACAAACCTCAATGAACAGACGCTCTTCTTCTGTCGCTGGCTCACGCTTGGCGAGGTCCAGCTCATTAAACGCTACGCCGTGACGTTCAAGTAGCTGTGCTTCTTTAATCGTAAAGTCACCATGTCGCGAAAAACCGCGTGGGTAATGTTTGTTGTCAAAGAAACGATTTTCCGTTGAGAAGCTTTCCGCCATGTTACACGCTCCTGTTTCTCTTATGGCCGTGCTATTTATGGCGCGGAGTATTAGATAGGCTTGACAGAGTGTAAAACAAAACATTTAAATCTATACGACAAACAAATTTTGGGAGAACGCTGTGGATACGGAATTACTGAAAACTTTCCTGGAAGTGAGCAGAACTCGCCATTTCGGGCGCGCTGCAGAAGCACTTTACTTAACGCAGTCTGCTGTCAGTTTTCGCATCCGCCAGTTAGAAAATCAGCTTGGTGTTAATCTTTTTACCCGACATCGTAACAATATCCGTCTGACCTCCGCAGGTGAGCGGCTGCTGCCCTATGCGGAAAGCCTGATGAATACGTGGCTGATGGCCAAGAAAGAAGTGTCGCATACGCAGCAGCACCACGAGCTCTCCATTGGTGCCAGTGCCTCGTTATGGGAGGCGTATTTAACACCCTGGCTTCAGACGCTCTATGAGAACCGTGAGAGCCTCCATCTGGAAGCGCGTGTGGCACAACGCCATTTACTGGTTAAGCAGCTTCACGAACGTCAGCTGGATTTATTAATCACCACTGAAGCGCCGAAGATGGATGAGTTAACCAGTCAGCAGATCGGTCATATTTCACTGGCGCTGTTTCGCTCACGACAGACAGACAAGCGTGAAAAATATGATTATATAAAACTGGAATGGGGAGCCGACTTTCATCAGCATCAAAGCTATCTCTCTGGCGGTGACGATGTGCCCGTGTTAACAACCACATCCGCTCAGGTGACGCGTGAGTTGCTTCATACGACAGGTGCATGTGCGTTTCTACCTGATTTCTGGCAAAGCCTTTACAGCGATCTGATGGTAATGCCTGATACTTCTGTAGCCGTTCGCCCTCTTTATGCTGTGTGGTTACAAAACAGCGATCAGCAAACGTACATCCGTCAGCTGTTAAAGTTTCCTGTGGTACCTAATTAAAAACAGGGGGAAGTCAAAGAGGATTGGGCCAGTATCTGCTGGCTGGTTTTCTTTTTCACTTTTCTGCAGGCAAAAAAAATCCTTCGCCGAAGCAAAGGATTTTTCTCTTTCTGGCAGGGGCGGAGGGACTCGAACCCCCAACACCCGGTTTTGGAGACCGGTGCTCTACCAATTGAACTACGCCCCTAAAAAGGGTGGCGGAACGGACGGGGCTCGAACCCGCGACCCCCTGCGTGACAGGCAGGTATTCTAACCAACTGAACTACCGCTCCACCGATTCTGTACTGACGTCAGAAAAACGTTCTGATATCAGGTATATCG
>Ga0308166_1000080_pt1 | contig 222846 bp, 200 predicted proteins | sample PhyCR2_2_FD_202137 | JGI IMG/M metagenome (GOLD analysis project Ga0308166, IMG submission 202137) | Phyllosphere microbial communities from UC Gill Tract Community Farm, Albany, California, United States - DLSLCC.R2 | ecosystem: Host-associated > Plants > Phyllosphere > Unclassified | place...
TGCAATATTCCGGGAACATCTTTACAGGGTACTCTTCTGAAAAAACTCTATCTTTCAGAAGGCACAACCGGGAAAAACTACGGTCAACTCATATTTGGTGAAGTGGCTGAGATGGCGAAAGAAAGAGGGAGTAACTTTCTGTGGCTTGAGGTTCTTAAAGAAAATACCCGTGCGCGTAGATTTTATGAAAGACAGGGTATGACGTTTATCAGGGATAATTTCTATAACACGGCTACCCAAAATGTCACGGTGCATGTTCTGGGCATGAACCTCTGAATCCTCTTTTTAGCCATAAAAAAAGGCCTGCAGCAGCGCAGGCCCTCTGGGCACATCCCCCGCAAGCACACACATCACAGATACTTTTTGAACGACGCCGTCACAACAGCCAGTACGCCACCAACCAGCAGCGCAGAGGGCAGCAAAAACAGATTTGGCCATACTGCGGTCGGCCATGCCAGATACAGCATGCAGGGCCCGTAAAGCGCAGGCTTAACGAAGCGTTTGGCGTGGTGATAGACAAAACTTGATTCGTAGCCTGCCCCGAAGCGACGCAGGTCACGCCTGACCAGTCCCTCAACGATGCCGGTGATGATGACCAGCCCGAACAGCGGAATGCTGAGAAACAGGATCATCACGCGTATAAAGAAAATCAGCGTTACCCAGAGCGTTGCCTGCAGGTACTCTCCCAGCCTGCTGATGAGGGAAGCGCCGAAGCCGTTCAGGGACGGAATGAGGCCGCTGCCTTTCCGGCTGGTTTCCCTGAAAGAGGCCAGCCAGTGGCTGAATCCGCTGTCCACAAACAGCCAGTGCCAGGCGGCCTGAACCCAGCGGGTGATGGTTTCCACCGGCGTGGCCATCAGCAGGCTTCGGGTATACCCCGAAGACAGCCAGTGGCTTTCGGCCAGCATCACCTGATAGCTGTGCGCCGCGCCCTCGTCCGGCCAGAGGAACGTCATGCACGCATATTCAACACCCAGGCTGACGAACAACGAACCAATAAGGATGCCGATGAGGCTCAGTGGCATGTCCCACAGCAGCAGTGTAAAAGGACCCGGGTGTCTGTGTTTCGCGGGAGCGCTCTGTCGTGCGTTCCCGCCGTCATTCTGGGACATGAAGGTCTCCCGGAATACCGGCATCGCCACCCGTCCACCAGGATTCGCCGCTGTGGTAATTCCTCTCCATCGTGTCAGCCAGCTGCTTCAGACTCGCCGGCATAAAGCGGTCACTGTCGTCGCTGACCGGCAGCGGCATCCGGATTTTCCACAGCCTTCCGCCTTCCAGCAGAGCAAAGGCCTGACCTTTCGGCAGATTGATGATGTCAGACGGACTTATCATCGGCACCTTAACCAGCGTCACCTGATCGTTAACATTACTGTTGAAGTCCGTGCCTTCACCCGGGCGGGAGACGTCGGTCACACCTGATGTCAGGGTTTTCTGGTACACCCCCACTTCCGGTAACTGGTCGGTCATCAGCATGGCCGTGTTTTTTTCGCGAACCCGGAGCATTACCAGTGAGTTAAAGTTACCGATGACCTGGCTGGCTTTGGCCGCATTCCCGATCCGGGCCTCAATGTCGGAAAGCGTCTGCGTGTAGGCCGTAACCTGAAAGCCGGCACCGCCGCCCTTGTTGATGAGCGGAATAAATTCGTCCCCCATCAGCTCGTTAAATTCGTCGCAGTGCAGGTTGATGACGGCCTTGCCGGCTTTTTTGTCACCCTCATCGCCCAGACCAAACTTATAGATGTGGCCACCTTCAGAGACCAGGTCGGCAAACATGCTGTTTCCCACGGCGGCAGCCACAACCGGGTCAGACAGCGCATCGAGACCAACATAGACCACGCCGCGAGACTTGATGATGTTGTGCCAGTCGAGGATCGGACGTGGGTCGCTGAGGTCTGTATAATCAGGTGCCAGAAGCGCGGCCGTCTTGCCCGTGGTGAGTTTTTCCAGCAGCGGCAGCAGCGAGGCCACGATTTTGTCGAAATACGTCCGGTCATACTGCACCGCACTGCGCAGGCCATCGAGGACCGGGTCCCAGAGCTTTTTACCCTCAGGACTGCCAAGCACCTGCTCAGACGCCCAGATTTTCTTGCCGTTATCCCGCCCCTGGAGGTGTCGTGGCAGATCTCTGTCTGCTAACGGGAGCGCCATCTTAGCCTGCATCGAAGCGACCAGCTCTGGAGCCTTTTCGCTCAGCAGATTATCGACATAGGTCTCATACAACTCGCCGATGTTGGTGACGTAACGCAGGATCAGGCTGTAATCCGGACGCTGGCCAAGGGCAACCAGCGCCCGGGTGATAATGTTAACGAACCGCCAGGCAAACTCGCGGAAGGCGGCAGAGTTACCCTCGCCGGAAAGCTGACCCGCGACGCGCGACGCCACCTCGGAGATACGGCTGAAACGACCGACTGCGTTATAGCGGGCGCTGATGTCCGGCCACCCCAGGTGAAATACCCAGAAGTTATCCTGACGCCCGGCGCGGTGCGATTCGGCATACATACGCCGGAGCAGGTCTGCATCGCCTTTTGGGTCAAAAACAATAACCACCTCAAATTCGCCGGAGGCGTTCCGTCTGCGGATATCCTGGGTGATCAGCAGCTCTGCCAGACGGGTTTTACCGACGCGGGTGGTGCCCATGACCAGCATATGGCCCACGCGCTCGCCCAGGTCAGACATGACGTTAACCTCGTCAGGCTCAACCCCGTGATAAACGGAACTGCCGCCGACCGGCGGCAGCGGCCGGAACGGATTGAGGGCTGAATCAGCCGACGTCAGCCGGCACAGCCACGGCAGGCTGTACTCCATCTTTTTTTCCAGCTCCCGGGCCATGCGGTACATGACCGAAGGCTGGACGTAGATTTCGCATTCAGGACGGCGGGCCTCCATAAGCCGCTGCGTGTGCCGGGGGGACCACTGAAAACCTTTGCCGAGGAACAGGTGCCGGCGGCTGACCGGTATCTGGTCACTGGTCAGCGCATAGCGGGAAAGGCGGCGTATATTGCGGCGGTAGCGCAGTATTTTTAATCCCTGAGAAGTGCGCTTCAGCGCCAGCACGCCAAAACCGGCAGCAGTCACCCAACTCACTGAGGGCGCCAGCGCAACAGACCAGGGAGCCGTCAGACAGATGAACGTGGCGCTGCCAGCCACGGTTGCCGAGTACATCTCGACGGCGGGACGGAGCAGCGACTCCATGACATAACGATCGCTCATGGCTCAGCCTCTTTGCTTATCTGTCACATCACCACCGCGACCCGACCCGGCATGAACGATTTCCCGTCTTAATAAACGGTCGCGCATTCTCGTAAATTCGCGGTTATATTCGCGTCGCAAAAACAGCAGCATGTCGATCTGGAGGCTCAGCAGGATTAACACCGGCCACATTTCAGGGAACTGATCGATTATCTTCAGAAGCCCGCTGGAGGCATTACCCAGGGTAAACACCGGACTGGCAAACAAAAGAACAGGAACCGCCATCATGAGGATGGTCAGGACTGCGGAGAGGAACATCAATGGCCAGATGAAAACGGGCTTCAGCAGGTACATAAACAGCAGGAAAATATAATTCAGCAGGCTAAGTAAATGGAGGAGCAGCGATTTAAATGCACGGCCTGCGTTCAGTGACAGCAGCACATTAATGGCAGCGACCGGGACGGTTCTGAAGAAAATACGCATAACAGACTACCTCAATGGCGGGATGAAGGGGCGCTGAAACCGGACTGCAGCTTCAGGTGATGAACGTTGTCGGGGAAATCCAGCCAGCGCCGGTCGCCGGCAAGCAGCTGAAGCAGACGATTGCCGCTGATGAGCGTGACATTTTGGCAGCATCTGAAGGCTTCACGACTGACTTCACCCGTGCGCCCGGTATGGATGAAGAGCCCACTGCACGCTTCCTTACGGGCCAGCTCTCCGAATGCAACAACGTGTTGTGCGTTGATAGTGGCACCGTAGCGCTTCGCCTGAATCAGCCAGCGCTGGCCGGCTATCCAGACCTGGCCGTCCATGCCGCCATCTCCGCTGTAGCGGGCATTACGTTTGATACGAAACCCCTGGCGGGATAGTGCCGTCAGCAGCATCTCCTCAAACACGTACGGATTCATTTTGCGCAGCCAGACCATGCGGGCAGCGTCATCACGCAACTGCGGCAGGCGGGAGAGTGCTGATGCAGCGCGTTTCTGATAAAGGCGGTGTCGACGATCGCTGGCGCTCCTGAGACAGAAAGGAGAAAGCAGACACACCAGTACAAGGGCCAGTGCCACAGCAACCGCAACCTTTACCGGATGTCCCCGTACCAGCTCCGCAATAACAGACACCGGCATCACTGGGACAGTCCCTTATCAGTAATCAATACTGGGTAATGGGTCAGATGCAGGCGGCGGGCAAGGTCACCGCCGCTGACCGGCACCATCTCAGTGGACGGCGCCAGCGCACGAAGCGCGATCAGAGCAGCCGCGTCTTTCACGCTCACGACCATGCCCGTGGCATGCATCTGACTGAGCGCTGCCGCATGCTGTGAAAGCCACTGTTTTGACAGGCTGTCGTCGCCCAACACAAACACCGGCGGCATGCCTGAAAGCTCAAGCGGCTGAGGGGTTACTGGCCCCGGGCTCATTTCCGGCGTGCTGACGGGCAGCATGTCGGATATGGACAGCGACTCTGGCGGTGCTGCAGGCACGGAGGGTGCACCGGCAACAGCATCTTTGTCAGCGTTGATGGCATCAAAGTACGGCGCTGTGGGCTCACCACCCAGGTCACCGACCACAACCAGCGCCGCGCTGGCACCCGTGACGACGGAGAGCAGGCACGCACTGAACAGAGCATTACGGATAAAGCAGTTGCGTTTCATCATTTCGGTTCGATCCAGGTAAGGGAGTTACTGGCGAGCTCGACCGGCGTGACAGACTGTGCACCGGATGACACCGGGGCAATCTGGCCAAGCTTGCGGCGGACGATGGCGATGTAGGTCTGCGCTTCTTTACCGCCGGCAGGATGGTGATAACAGCCAGCAGCGTTTAACCAGCTGCCGGGACGGGTTTCGTAACAGGCCCGGAGTATGCGGGCGGCGGCACGGAGGTTGAGATACGGGTCAAAGGCGTCGCGGTAAGTCGGGAAAAAATGCCCGTTCCAGCCAAGGTTGACCTGAGCCACGCCGACATCGATGTTCTTCAGTGGCCAGCGCTGCATGAACCCCAGCAGCGCTGTAAAGGCCGCTTCACGCGTTTCATAGTGATAACCCCGGCCGGCTACGTTGATGGTCCACGGCCAGGGTTTTGTACCCCATGCGGTTTTGCGGGTGCTCTCCGCCATGGCCAGCGAATAAAGCGACTCTGCCGGCACGCGTTCTGCTGCCGCTATCTGTCGGTAGGCATCCGGAATGACCTGGCGCCTGTCAGCCGCACTGCAGGCGCAGCTGACAAGGCAGACCAAAACAGCCGCATTTTTCAGTACGCCGCGACCTGCCATCCGGTCTCCCCCTGCTGCAGAATGACCGGCATCTGACCCATGCCGTACCTGAACCACAGGCCATTGTCGTGATTAAGCGTTATCTGACGGCTGCGGACTTTTTCCACCGGAATGTTGTGTTTAACCGCCCAGGCACGCAGGCCGTCATCGCTGTCGATGCCGACCAGATACAGGTCGACGGGGCGGTTATCAGCCAGCACGGCGGCAAGACGCGCATCGCAGCGTGAGCAGTTCTCCTTCAGGAAAAGTGCCAGGCGACCCTGCGTGTCGTGTGCAATGCCGGCCGCGTTGGCGCCCATGTTTACCGCCAGCGTTTGCGGATAGAGGCGAAGCCAGGCCGCGTTGACGTCACGCTGAAAAGCGAGCTCCTTCTCGGTTCGCTGATATTCGTGTTTTACCCATAACTCAGCCAGGCGGCGACGTTCTGCGCTGTTATCGGTTTCCACACCGAGCGCCGTGAGCGGGTCCAGACCCGGTGACATGATCCCGCGCTCGCCCTTCATCAGCGTCTGATAACGGCTCCAGTCGCTGTCAGATAACCCCCACTGCTGGGCCTGCTGCTGAGTGCTCAGACTCGAAGAGGTGTTTTCCTGAAGCGGTGCCACGCGGCTGTTAACTGCCGGGGTCTGCGCTGTGGATGCCAGCGCCCAGAGAGGCAGTAAAATGAGAACTGCGGTCAGTGTTTTTTTCATGAGTTTTCCTTTTACTGAACCTGAAGACGAACGGCATTACCGTTAACGCTGAACAGCGCGGCGTTGCCCTCAAGCGCACGCAGGGTCCAGCCCATAAAGCCGTCCCCCGGTGAGAGCAGGCGCATTGAGGAAATCACGGTGACGCCACGGGGAATGACGACGGCGAAGGTCTGGCCGCCGCGACGTTCGATGCCGGTCAGCTCAAACGGTGCAGCCGGCATCACCGCGTGCCGGACTGACCGTTTAGCCTTTTTTGGCGAGGAAACCGCCTTCTGAGACGGCTGCGGCTTAGCCTTTTCCGGCTCAGGGGCTTTTGGCGTGGCCACAGCCTGCTGTTTGAGCGCCTCAACAGCCGAGGCTGACGTCTGAACCTCCTGACGTAACTGCCCCAGCTGTTGCTGCAGTTGTTCAACAGACTGCTGATCGGAGAGGCTTGCATCGCTGAGCTGATTCACACGGGTGCTGAGTTTCAGCTGTTCAGTCGACAGCGAGGTGACTTTGTCCTGCACCGGCGCAAGCGCTGACACCTGTTTTTCCAGCGTTTTCAGCTTTTCCTGCATGATGGTAACGTTCGAAGACAGCTGGCCAATCTCGCCGCTGCGGAAAGCGGCATCCAGGGTGTTAACCCGGATAGTCAGGTTCGACACGCGTACAAGCAGTACCGCTGATGCCGTCAGGGTGCCGAGGAGAGCGATGACCACAATGGCAGCACAACCCTGACGCAACCGTCGCCGTATGTCGGGCGGCCGTTTTTCAGATGCTGGCGAAGAAACAACGGACTCATCTGTTGTGACGCTGGCCCCCGATACGGGCGCAACCAGTTCATCAGGTGAGGCATGGGAAAGTGACATCGGTGAATTCCTTATGGCTGCACAGCAGAACGGCCATAAGGTGCAAAATTAACGCAGCACTGGCGATGATTAACTCATCAGCCGCTTTCAAAGATTTATGAATCCGTTACAGGCTACTCAGGAGATTTAAATCGGACTGACGCAGCTTTACGGAATTTTTTGCACGATAGCTCCGGTTGTTCAACAGCGAGGAGGAAAACACATGAAAGCGGGATTCCGTTTTGTAGCTCTGTGTATGTTCGTCACCTTTACCGCAATGGCCAAAGGCATTCCGCATGTAAAGCCGCTGCCCTGGCACCGCAGCGGCTATACCGGCCATTCAGGTATAGCCGACACGGCAGAAACACCCGACGAACACATCAGAGAAGAGCAACCCCGGGTATCCCGGTCAGCAGTATGAAACTCAGACCGCCAGAAGGCGGTCTTTTACTGCACGCCCGTTCTGTATACAGATATCACTGGTAAATGAAGCCGCTGAAGGCGCCCGGTGAACATCCGTATTCAGGTAAGGGGTTGGAAACGATGCTGAAGCTGGTATTAGCCGGCACCTCAAAACTGATAAACCCCATTTTTGCCCAGCCCGGATTATTATCGTGCGCCTGTGCAACATACTTACCTCCGGAGTAGCCAGTAAGATCGTAAGTGTTAGTGCAGTCACCACCATCCCCCACTTCTCTGTGGACAGTCGGGGAGCCGCCTGTAGCATAAACGGTAATGGTATAAGGCTGACCGTTATAGCCATTATACTGCCCCGTGATATAACCCAGGTCAGCGTACTGGCCGGTTGATTTCATACCCACCCATTTACCATCTTTGCAGGAGAGTATGCCGCCACTCCAGTCGCGGCTGACCAGACCGTTTGGCCCGCATCCCGCACCGGGACTGCTTACCCCGTCAAGCTGAAGGACATCCCCCGTGGAGAGCCGGCCGTTTGACCTGACCGTTCCGCCCTGAAGCTGGCCACCGGTATAAATGCTCTTATCGTTAACGGCGCGAACCCAGTCGTTATCCGACATGTAAAAACCGCCACCGTGCGCTTCATCCAGCCACCCTTTACCGTCGCGGGTGATGAGCCAGCCACTGTTACTGCGAATATCGCCGTTCGCCGTGATGTTGCTGCCGGCAGACATGTTGCCGCGCGCGTTGACGTCCTGACCCGTTACGGTGCCGTTTGCCGTGACGTTGCTGCTGAAATTGCCGTTTGCAGCGTTCACATTACCCGCGTTATTCAGGTCATTTCCGCCCATATCGATGCTGGTATGCATGGTGTTGAGATCCGGCTTGCCGTTTACCGCAAACCGGTATAACCGGTCACTCTCTGCCCGTGAGGCGCCGAGGTCATCCGTGGTCAGAAGTGCCGCGATATGGCCGGGCGAGGTGTTTGCGTTAAAGGTCTGGAGGGAGGCCGACCAGCCTCCCCGGGCACCGGTGACGGTGCCCGCTGTATCGATGTAGCCGCCCATTCCTGAGTTGATGCTGACAGCGATCTGATCCATGGCCATAAAAGGCAGAGGACTGCCATTCTGTGTATAAACCAGCGCCTGCAGCTGATTATTCTGGGACGGATTTCGCACTATATTGGCCAGATACTGCTGCCCATAATCGTTATTTTCATTGAATCCCTGCTCCAGAAATCCCGTGTTTTTCAACATGGACGGCGTCACGGTGACTGGCGCGGTCGACAGCAGGGTATCGTAATAGCGGCCCGTATAGCTTTTGACCGCCTGGGTAAAACGCGAGGCCTGCGTGGCGCTCCTGAGCCAGTTCTGTCTTGCGTTCCAGTCCTGAATCAGTGAACTCCCCCAGGTTGTAATATAAACCAGAACGATAAGCGCAGCGCCCGTGCTGAGTAGAGCCCAGCCGCGATCGGGACATTTTTGTGTTGGCATGATGTTCACCAGGTAATAAGGGGCTGATAGAGCTGAAAGAGCGTTACCATTACAGCGCCGGCTGCCAGCCAGGGGCCTAATGGTCCGCCCTCAGAAGCGCGGCGTGACTGTAACTGCCACAGCGCAAAAAGCAGGACGCCGATGCCGACGGCATGAAAACCGCTGAACCCCAGCCAGGCGCAGACGGCGCCACTCATCCACACGTCACCCATTGCCGGATTTTCTCTGCCGCCCTTGAGCAGGCTGAGGTGGCGCAGGCCGCCGGTAACGACCAGCATGGTGGTCGCCGCCACAATGTGAGAAAGCAGCGCTGACAGAGCGGATACAGAGGCGTCTGTCAGCGGCTGCCAGAGCGAAGCCATCAGGCCGGCCGTCAGGCAGCTGACGGTCACGGAACGCGGCAGCAGTCCGGTGAGCGCATCGGTCAGGGTCAGCCTGAACAGAAACAGGATAAAGAAGAAAGCCGGCAGTCGCGCTGAAAGGGGGGAGAGCATGGCCAGGGTTGCGGCCGTGGCAAACAGCCAGCACACGGCCGCTTCGGTGGCTTCCCGATTCGCGGTGACGTAAGGATATAAAGACAGCTCCAGACCGGCGCGAACGCGGGCGGCCATCAGGCACAGTAACAGAAGAAACAATGGAAAAAGACCCACAGCGAACTGCCAGGGCATACTCAGGGTCAGCAGTGTCACAGTTTTATTCCCCGCTCTTTTAGCAGCAGTTTTTTATAAATGGCATACACGCGGTTGGCGTAGGACTCTCGGGTTTCGTGCCGGTCTTTTCGAAATCCTGCGTTGTACGAACCCAGGCAGTTCCAGCTGATGCCACATACCTGAAAATGGGTGGCCAGAATCCAGGTGCCTATCTGCACGTTGAGGCAGGGTTTTGTCAGCAGATCCTGCGGGCTGCTGATAAAGCCCTTTGCGATAAGCGACGGAATATGGGTTGAGTTCACCTGCATCAGTCCGTAATCCGTGCTGAGTGCCCGCCCGGTGCGCGCATCACGATTAATGTGTGTAATACCCGCGTGCAGGCTGCTCTCACCGGTTGCTATCGCCTGAATCAGAAGCGGGTCGATGTGGTATTTTGCGCCCGCTGCGTCAAAACAAAACGCGTGCGCGCGGGCGCAGAACAGAACCATTAGCATCAACACGATCAGCACAGTACGAGGCATGACATCAGCCGTTGTGCGTGAAGACCAGTGTGTTATTGCCGGTCCGGCCGCTGTCTGCGGTACAGGCCTGACCGATCGCCTCAGAGCTCACCTGACCGCTGCTGAAATCGGTACTGTTGATGGCCAGTGAGCTGGAGGAGCCTGCAGAAGCCATGCGGGTGGCAATGTCAATGCAGCCGGCCTGCGTCACGCTCTGGGTCGTCACTGAGAATCCATTGTTATAACCATTGCTGTTTGCCACCGGCGCCATGACCACCTGTCCACCATAGCTGTTGGTGAGCGTCGCGGTGCCGGATGAGGCTGTGCCGTGCACGGTAAAGCCGGACGGTGCGCCGCCTTTCTGGATCAGGAAGCCGGTCATAGAGGCGCCGCTGCTGAAGTCATAGCCGTTAGGTCCTTTTAGTGCCGTCCCGTTGCTCATCATAGTCTGCAGGCTGGACACCTCCGTTGTGGAGTCTTTGGCACTGAACAGCTTCCAGACGCCCCCCAAAACCACTGTGATGACAATGGCATAAAGGAGGCCGATGGCACCCTGTTCCATAAATCCCCAGCCCCGATCAGGGTGCTTTCCTGCAGTAGTGTTTAAAAAAGACATGGTGCGTCCTCAGTGAAGGTTAAGTGAGCCGGAGTCCTGGATCTGCATGACCATCATGATGATCAGCGCGAAGAACCCCATAATCAGAAGCATGGATAAAAGACGGGTTACATTAGCCCTGCGGGCCACCCGCCTGAGGGTCTGTGTCAGCCAGCGGTCGGCATAGTTGCTGATAAGCTCAGCGGCGCCGTCTCCGTCGTCAAGCAGTGACAGGTAGTTCACGGCCTCGCGACTAGGGAAGTCGTAACCACTTTTGCGCAGCGCCATACCGAGTGAATTGCCTTCACTCATCTCGTCCATCGCCGCATCAAGGCGCTCCTGCAGCCAGGGCGGCGCGAAGCTGTGCAGCAGTTGCATGGCTTCAAGCTCATGCACGCCGGCCCCAAGAAGGGCACCGGTGTTCATCAGAAAGACCGCACCCTGCAAATCTTTATAGAGAGACCAGGGCATAATGCTGTCAGCAAGACGACGAATTCTGCCGCGCCACCGGGGAAGGGACCACAGGCTGGCCACAACCAGAGCAGCACCGGAGAATGCCGCGGCAGGTCCCCACTGTTCTGTCCAGTCAGAAAGCCCCTTCATGAACCCGAGTGCCCCGCTCCAGCTGGCCGGATCAGACATTCTGCTCAGCATCGGGACGAGGGACTGGTTATTGACCCCGAGCAGACCGCCGCCCAGCACGAGCAGAACCAGCGGGTAAACCGATGCAAACACGACCTGACCGAAGATCTGCTCACGGGCATTGATGAGTTTGTCTGCCTGCATCAGGGCAACGGGAATATTGCCCGTCTTCATCCCGGCACTGATCAGCGCGGCCTCTTCGTAGGGCACCCATACCGCCAGCACATCCGCCAGAGTCCGGCCTGGCGAGTTATCCCGGAGCCCCTCAAGGCAGTCTTCGGTGAGTTCAAGGAAGGGATGCCATTTCTCACCGAAACTGGTGTGCACCTCGCCAATCATTTTCAGCGAGGTCTCAAGATGCTTTCTGTTTTCCAGCAGAAAACGCATGTTTTCATAGAAGACCTGCCGGTGTGAGCCGGTGAAGGTCAGCCTGACGGCGTGATAGCGGCATTTTTCAAAAAGGGACAAGTCCCGCTCAGTGCGAAAGCGCAGATTACGCGACATTGGGAACCTCGCAGCGCATCAGCTCGTCTTCGTCCAGTGGGCAGACCAGGTCACCTTCAAGCGGGTCAACGCGCCCCTCAGCAAGGTAGCGCAGAAGGTGCATCACGCGGGTGATGCCGCCTTTGTTCACCCAGTACTGACGGGCCACGGCCGCTCCCTGATTGAGCCACAACTGCATCATCATCGCGTCAGTGCGGACGACTTCCACCACGGCAGTTCGGCCAGTGATGCCTTTGCTGACCACGCGCTTCGTGACCGGGATGACTTTGCGGCAGCGGTCGCAGCCTTCCGTATTGCGGAAAAAAAGCTGCTCAGGACGACAGCCCCCCTTCACTGTGCAGTATTTTTCCAGACGCTCGCGGGTATCGCTGTCCAGCTCAGGCAATTTGTCTGCCCAGGAGATTTTGCAGTTGTCACACAGCAGCGGCACCAGACGCTGACCAATCAGCCCGGTGATAAGGGACGCATCGGCCAGCAGCTGTCGCTTGATACCAAAATGCTCCATGCGACTCAGGGCGCCGATAGCGCTGAGCGTGTGCTGGGTAGACATGAAAATATGCCCCGTTTCGGTGCCGTAAATGCCCGCCATAATGGAATAGAAGTCCCGCATTTCACCGTTCAGGATGGCGTCGGGATCGAGTCGCAGCGCCGAGGCGTTGGCGTTATTCCAGGCCCGGCTGATGGCTTCCGGCGTGTTGTCATCGGGCATAACCGGCGTCTGGATTGCTCCGGGGATGAGGCCTTCCGGCGGGTTTTCCAGTGTCAGCAGGCGCTTTTTACCGCCGGTGAGGGTCAGCCAGATATCGCTTAACACGCGAAGGGTGGCGCTTTTTCCTGCCCCGGTCGGCCCGGTCACCAGCACCATGCCAGACGGCAGGCGAAGGATCTGCGTGATGATTTTGATCTGCTCAGCAAGAAAACCCAGCTGCGGCAGTGTGGGAATGTTTTTGCTGTCATCGGGGATCATGCGCATGACCAGGTAAAGGCCGTCAGGCGTGGGGCGGTGTTCGTAACGCGCCCCGAAAAGGCCGGCCTGACGCGCAAATTTCGAACTGACGCGCCCCGACTGCTCGCGCCCCGCGACAAATGACTGTTCGCGCACGTCGCACATGGAAATATACACAGTGGATGCCAGCGTCGTGCCTTCCTCGTCGGTCAGCTCGTCAATCACCTCAAGCTCGCCGTGGATGCGCAGCTGAATGACGGTAAGCTTGCGGTCGGCGCTGATTTCCATATGAATATCTGACGCATTCAGTTCGTTCGCCAGGCGGAAATAGCTCAGCACTTTATCCTGTGAACGGCTGACGTCCTTTGTGCTCAGGTCATCCTCCGTCACGCCCGGGCCCAGTGCGGCGGCGCTTTCACGACGCTGGTTCAGCTCACTGAGCGAAACAAATTCGGTTCTGGCACCCGGATACTGTTTCGCCGAGTCCATCGCCCAGCGCTGAATGGCCGGGTCCTGGCGGCGGTTTTTATCGATAAGCAGCGTCACGCCCTGAACAGGGTGGTGCTCGGCGAACACAAAGTCTGCGATTTCCTTAGCCGGTATCATCTTTACCTCAGAATGAAAGTTCGGTGTCGTCACTGAGACGCACCACGGTTTCGGTTACGGCCGTCACGCGCTTAGACGAACCGGGGACGGGGTCGCCTTTGACCACTTCAGCGATACCACCGCTCGGCAACAGCAGGCGGGCACGGAGCTGGCCGGGCTTACCGTAAATCTCGACCAGCCGGATGCCGGCAGACTTAGGAGCTGCTGAGCTGCTCTCTTTTACCTGTGAGGATGATGACGGCATCTGCCCCGCCTGCGGATAAGAGGAGAGCGGCGGAACGACGGCTGACAGCGCTGGCGCAGAGGTGACAGGCGCCAGGCTCTCACGCAGCTGCTGCTGCAGTCGCGCCGTCTGTACCCTCTGCTCAAGCAACAGGTTTTGTGCCTGAGCAGATTCCAGCTCGCCCAGGGTGACGTTGGGCGGAAGAGAGCCGCTGTCTGCTGCCTGAGCGTGATGCATCAGCGTCCATGACAGCAGCAGGCAGATAACTGCAGGGCTATTTCTGCGCATAAACGCTCCCCTTAATGGTGTAATTGAACTTCGCCTGCTCGTTCATAGAGATGGCTACGCTCGTCAGACGAATCCCCGTCGCATCCAGCCCCTGAAACAGCAGCTCGGGTTGCAGGCGGGAGTTGATGATGAAGGTGAATTCCCGCCAGTCCTGCGGTGCTGTTTTCATTTCCTGCCCGGGAGCGAGAACAGGCGGCTTAACTTCATCAAACTTCACATCAATGTTTCGCCGCTGCAGGTGAGAGATGAAGCGCATCAGAAGCGCCTCAGCACCAGGCAGCTTTTCGTCTTCAAACAGCTCAGGGGTAACCCTGGCAGGGATAAATACATCTCCGTTTTTGCCGCCTTCCTGAAGGTTGAAGACCGCATCAAGACCAAACAACTCTTTGACGCGTCTGGCAAAATCGCTCACCGTGGCACCCGGCGTGGCTGTGTAGCGCAGGCGGATGCCCTTCGGAATACATTCCGCATCTGAAACGCGCCAGCCGGCAACAGAGGCGTACAGCGGTTCTCGCGTCAGCCAGCAGAAGCTGAGCATCACAGGCACCGGCAGCTGATGCGCCCAGGGATGCGGCGCAGTTGCTGGCGCGGCCGGTTTTGCCGGCGTCATGGCAAGCCTTGCACGGAATGCGGCTTCATCGGCGGCCAGTCTAGCCCGTTCGCTGAGGGTGTCGCGGGCATACCAGCCGGCGCCCAGCAGTGTAATGAGCAGTAAAGAAGGAAGCGCGAGCGCGGCCGGGGCCACGCGGCGGTGTAGGCGGCAGCGTCTTAGCTGCGTTCTGCTCAGGCGTGACGTGAAGGAAAGCGCATCGGTGCCGTCTTCAGCCCTGGCGGCGCAGCGGATTTCACCTGAGTCATTGAAAAGCAGAAAGTTTTCAGCCGCTGCCTCCACGTCAGCCCGGGTGCCGGTCACGTCGCCCATAACGGACAGGTGACCGTTGCTGACCGCAAAAAACACCCAGCATTCCTGCTCACGGCTCAGCCGGTATATACCCCAGGCATTGCCGCCTTCGCAGAGCTGGAACGCCACGGCCAGTGAATACACGCCACTGCGTGTCCGGCCCGGTGAAACGTTACCCACCATGGTATGCGGGCGACTCCCCTGAATCCGGTAATGCGTATCCGCAGCCCTGACGCCGTGGCGGAGCCACTGAATGCCTGAAGAAGCCTTTTCCCATTCCATACCGGCAACCCATTCCCGGCGGTTTTTTCTGTCCCTGACAGTTACGCCGTTGTTGAGATGAAGTGATGCTTTCTTTTTGATTTTCATCGTTATTGCCCCAGTAAAACCGGCGTAATCATAATGATGAGCGTGGAACGGCTCTTCGCGCCGCTCTGACCGCCGCCCAGAAGATAATTTTCAGGCGAAAAGGTGCCCTGCTTGTTGGAGGAGGCGTTCTGTTGATCTGAGCCGGTAAGAACCAGCGTCTGACCCGCGCGAAGGTTGACTTTGCGCGCAAGGCCTTCGGTGGCGGTATTAGCGACGTCGTTACGGGTATTGCCGTCCCTGCTGATAAAACTCTTGATATCGGGCGGTGTGGTGTAGCTGTAGGCAAACTGCAGCTGGATATCGCCATTTGCCTGCACAAAAGGCAGCATGGTAATGAAGAGGCCGGTAGTAATACTGGATACGCTCTGACTGGAAGTAACCCCTACGTTTGCCACTGCCGTAGAGCTGGAGCTGTTGAGCATCCCGGTATTGTTGGATAACTGGTAAGCCACCGGTGTCAGGTTAGCCGTCGGGTCGGTCTGGTTCAGGGCCATCGTGACCGTACCTTGCTGCTCAAGCGCTCTGATCATGAGCTGCGATCCGGAAAATCTTTCAGCGCCTCCAGTCGCGCTGTTCAGGATGGACAGACCAAAACTGCCCGCATTGGCCGGGGCACCGGTAAAGGTACTGCCAATACTCGCGCCCAGGCCGGAAACCGTTTTGGCAACCAGACCCCAGTCCAGACCCCGATCGACGTTTTTGGTCTGGGTGAAACGGACTATCTGCAGTGTCAGCTGTACCTGACGGTGCAGGACCTGATTCTGGTAATCAATGTAACGGCCGACCCTGTCCAGTACATCAGGCGTGTCCGTCACGCTGAGCGTGCCGGTGGCGTCAGACAGCCAGTAGCGGCCGCTTTTTGGCGTGAGTATCTGCTCGACTGTTTTGCGGATATCGTTATAGAGGTCGCTGTTCATGCCGTAGTTGGTTTTCTGATTCGAACTGACGTCGCCTTTGGTGCCGCCATTTCCGCTCTGGTTGCCCAACTGAGCACCCGCACCGGAGTTAATAGACGCGGAGCTGTCGACTTTGGTATTGAGAATGGCAAGCTGAAAGGTGCGCGTGTCCTGAATAAAGAAATCCACACGCCCCGTTGTGCGGCGAACGGAGAGGCCCAGCGTACTGGCGGCAATGTTCAGGGCTTCCTGCGCATCGCCCTGAAACCGCGTCCCCTGGAACAGGACCGGTTCAGACGTCGACATGACAGCAGGCTGCGCCGGCATACCCATCTGTGCCAGCGGCACCCGACCATTGTCATCCGGTGCCGGAAGACGGCCGCTCATCTGTGACGTGACGACGCTGCCACCTGCGGACTGCAGCAGCGCAGCAGATACCTCCGGCGAGATGTAAACCCGAAAGCCACAGATTGCATTAATGCGGCTGGCGATCTGCGGCAGTGTCAGCCCTTCGGGGCTGTTAAAAAATACCTGGCAAGGTGGCATTTTGACGTCGTCCGGCGCCGTAATAGCTGACTGAATGGGTTTCAGGTTTACCCAGGGCTTGTCCGCCCACACCACAGCCGGCTGCGACATATCCAGGCGGCTTTGCAGTATCCGCTGCGCTGTGTCGCCCTGTGTATTGTTGTCTTTTTCAATGGTGGCCACGTCTCTGACCGAGCACGCAGAGAGCAGCACGGCAATGGTCAGCAGCGTCAGTTTTAATGGGGTGCGCGACATCCGCTGCTCCTCAGTTAAGGTAAACAATGCTCCCCTCCGTCACGCCGGACGGAAGGGAAAGATTCATATCAGTGCCGTCATACATGCGCAGCCGCCCCCCCGAAACGGTCAAAGCCAGCGCGGATGTTGTCGACTGATTACGGAGCGCGGCATAAACGCCCGGCGTATCAGCGACCCACACCCACAGCCTGCCGTTCTGGATGACACTCTGAACCCGTGAATCTGGGGGCGGCATCATGCCGGTCGCTGCCGGCGAAACCGGTCCGTCACCCACTAAGCGGCCATGCCGCCAGTCGTTCACCGCATCTGCCGTTCTCAGCATGTCGGTGGCAAGCCGCGAGGGCGCGGCTACGGTCACTGACTGCGTGACAATGTCAGAATTACGGCGCTGGGCGTCACTGGCCATCAGCCCGAAGAAGATGGCCAGCGCGATTATCGGCAGGGCAAAACCCATTTCATCGCCCTCCGGGCGTAGGGGTGTCGCTGACGGACACCAGGCACTGAATGCGGTTGGCTTCGGCAAACAGCGGCTTTTCAGCGTGGCGGTATAAATCGAACACCTGCACCAGAACCGACTCGAAATTGCCGTGAAACACCAGAGGGGCATCGATGCGGTAATCCAGCGTAACGGGCCAGATCAGGACCCAGTTGCCGCCATTGGCGCAGGGCGCTTTTGCCGTCCAGGCGGTGAGCGCTTCTTTAAGCGTGGTGCCCGGCTCAGCCCGCCAGGTCTGCCCCGTGGCAGGCGGCGTTACCGGCGTGCCCGTCGAATAAGTGGGTACGATGCGGCTGTCCGCAGCGGGTGCCGGTGTGACAGCTGTGGACGGCTGCTGATGCACGACTGCAGACGCTTTCGGCGCGGCATTCACTGTAGTCAGGGGGGCAGTTTTGGTTTTGACGGCTGCCGGCGTAATGACGCCGTGATTCTGCTGAGCCGGGGTATGCGCAGCAGCTGCGGTTCCCCCTGAAGTTAAAGAGGCCGGCTTCTGTGAAGATGCCTGTAAATTGCCTGAGGTTACTGACGACTGACTCTGCTGCAGTACCGGCGAGGGTACGCTGAGGCTCTGCGGTTTAAGCCCTGAGGGCGTGACCACATCGCCGGTGAAAGGGTTTCTGGCAAGCCCGGGTGCCGATGCCGGAACTGATACGGCTTTAGTCTGCACAACCGGAGCTGTGTATGGCCTGGTGACCGGGGCGCTGACCGCAGGGCGAATGGCCGAAAGGCTGACAGCCGGCGCTGAAAAACTGCGGTACTGGTCGCGCAGATCGAAGCAGACTTCACGGTTTACTTCGTCCACCTTCAGACGCCAGGCGGGACCCGCGACAACCTGAAGCGCTTCGCTGAGCTTCATCGGGCCGATGGTGCGCTGAACGGCGGGCAGCGGACGGCTGAGCAGTTCAGAAAACGCAGCTCCCGTTGCTGAACACAGTGAATAGCCTGACTCCAGCAGCAGATAGCGAAATCCTTCACCGACCGTACTCACCAGTTGCGACGGCATAGTGATATCGACAACCTGATTCAGTGGGTCCAGCTGCGCATCGGCAGGGCGGGTGCTGACAAGGGTATAGCGATCGTAGCGTACGACCTCAGGCGAGCGGTTGCGGTAGATATCATCAAACCGGGCCGGTGTGCGGCTGCGGGAATACACCGACGCGGTGTCTGTCGCGGCTGTATTCACACAGCCTGCCAGCATCACAGTGCAGGCAATGATGCCGGCACGTTTAGCGGCCTGTCCGGAAGGTACTGCCATCAGGTTCCACCCCAGGAATAGTCTTAATCAGGACTGTTATTCTGGCCGTAGCGTGAAACCGGACAATTCAAAACTCTGATCGTGAACTGAACAAAAAATTTTCGGAGGGGGAGATTAGCCGCTTGCTCTTTCATACCTTTTTGAGAATAACCAGGCTAATGGCGTTCTCCGCAAAGAGCGCTCTGTACAATGTAAAAGGGGAACCAATCGCCTGAGGCAGCTTTTTCGGACATTCGGTTTTCACCCTTTACTGATATATCTCTGCGGCCTGCTACGTAATGCCATAATAGCAATTTCATGGCAGGGCAATGTTATCACCTGAGGGTTTAAGGCTGATTAGTGGATTACAGCCAACCAGTATCTTTCTGTTTGCGATGCCATCATCTGTGAATGAGGCCCAGTTCCTTGTCGACTCAACATCATATCTGGATACATTCAGGGCCATTTTTAATTATAACTTTCGGGAATTGGGGTGTAGATTAAAATTCAAACAAAAGAAATACCGCTCCACAGCAATGCCACTTGTCCGCCTAAATGGACTTTTACAGCCAGGAAAAGGAAGGTTTATATGTTCAGAATTGAAGAAGAGAGCATCAACATTGTAATTGGAGAAGCCCTGTTAGCACTGCTTGATGATGACGCTGAAGTCAGTACAGAAACGCTGTCGGCTCAGCTAAAAAGGATGCTTAAGACTGAAACCAGCGATGCCCGTCGGCAGGCCATTCAGGATGCAATCAGACAGACCGGGGGATTCCTCCACAGTGCGGGGGACGGGCAATATAACGCGGTTAAAGGAAAACCTGCTTATGGTCAGGCATTCTCAGGGCCGTTGTTCTACCACTCATAACGGCCGGCCATCCACTCAGAAGCACACTGCACTTGCTGCTCAGGGATGGGTCAGATCACCCTTCTTCTCATCATCTTAACGGCTTTTTTGCAGCCTGACCGCACCGCCCAGTCACTGGTTTCCTGACTGAGGCGGTTCAGCGCGGAAATAATGTCTTCTCTCATTACGCCGTCTTTTATGCTGAGCAGTTGCGAGGTAACGATACCCGTCAGTTCAAATGCCTTTGCCCTGGTATCCACTCTGGAACCCATGAAGCCTCCCTAAAGCGAATGTCCTTAAAGTATAGCACCCTGAGCGAAACGACACGGCAGCGCCTGTCGGGCCGTTTCTGGCGTTAAAGCCTGTGCAGTCTGAATCGGGAAGGCTGGAATGCTTAAAGTATTACTTTAGTTTTGCCTGGCAGTCCGTCCCCACCCTGACCAGTGACGCAGACGAGAAAATTATTCATCATCGCAATTGCGCGCCCCGTGGCAATCAGGTCAGCAGCAAGCAGGACGTCTTCCCGGAGGAGTAGCTCCATAACACCCGGCACCGCCATTCGGGCATGTATCGGCTCAAAGGCCCGGTTCAGGTGAAGCAGGTTGTTGGCAAATGTTGACGACGTGAGGTAATTTCCCCGAATAAGCTGGTTTACCATGAAGTCCACCCGCTCCTTCATGGCGCTAAGTGTCTCGTACGTCTGTACGGCTTCCCGTTCGTTGTCTGTGCCGTGACTCATACCTTAAACGTCTCCACCATGTTGCGCAGGGCGTGAGCCTGCCCGGAAAGCGACTGCGAGGCAGAGGAGGACTCCTCAACCAGCGCCGCGTTATTCTGCGTCACGCCGTCCATCTGGCTGACAGCGATACTGACCTGAGAGATACCCTGCATCTGCTCAGAAGACGCCAGCGACAGTTCGTCCATGGATTCGGCCAGCTCACCCACCATACCGACTATTTTCAGGATGCTCTGCCCGGTTGACGAGGCCACCGTGACGCCGCTCTCCACCTGCGTGACGGCCTGCTCTATCAGGGTTTTGATGTCTTTCGCGGCTGTAGCGCTGCGCTGCGCGAGCGTCCTGACCTCTCCGGCCACCACGGCAAAGCCGCGTCCGTCTTCACCTGCACGTGCCGCTTCGACGGCAGCGTTCAGGGCCAGAATATTGGTCTGGAACGCGATGCTCTCAATCACGGAGGTGATGTCGCGCACCTTCGCTGCACTCACTGAGATATCATGCATGGTGTCTGACATGCGCTTCACGTCGGTTTCGCCGCTGCGGGCCAGTTGCGCTGCTTCGCGGGCCGATCCTGCTGTCTGTTGCGCACCCGCCGCATTACTTTTTACGGTGGCAGAGAGCTGCTCCATGCTGGCGGCCGTTTCCTGCAGGGCGGCTGCCTGCTGCTCGGTGCGTGAAGAGAGCTCAGTATTGCCCTGTGAGATTTCGTCGGCGGCGAGCGCTACTGACGCTGATGATTCTTTAATCTGCGACACCAGGCCCCGCAGATTCGTCTGCATGACATCCAGCGACGCCAGCAGGCTTGTTGTGTCCTTACGGCGAAGCGTTACCGTGGTGGTGAGGTCGCCGGCGGCAATGGTGGCCGCAAGTGTCTGGGCCTGTGCAGGCTCGCCCCCCAGCTGACGCATGAGGCTGCGACTGACTATCAGGCAGCCCGCTACGGCTGTTAACACAGAGAGAAAAGTGAGAGAAACCAGTAATGCCCGGGTCCGGGACACGGTCTCGCTGGTTTCACTGACCGTATTTACCGTCAGTGTTCTCTGAATGTCGGTCAGCTGGTTAAGGGCTTTCAGTAACTTCTGCTGCGCCGGTCGCGCAGTCTTCATCAGGTATGCGGTCGCTTCCTGCTGACGGTTCTCCAGCCCCATTTTGCCGGCCGTCATCAGCGTCTGCAGAGCAGCATCTTCTGCCGCCAGTATTTCAGCCAGCGCGTTTTTGCCCTGCTCACTGACGTTGTGGGCCATGCTGTCAACAAGGTGCTCACGCTCCTGAATATATTTCTGCCGCTGGGTCGTCATGCGCTCCCACTCCGGACGGGATTCTTTCTCATCGGTCAGCAGCGCGAGGTTGCGCGCAGCAATCGCCATGTCACGAATGTCGCCGCGCATATCCAGAACAATCGCAAACCGTTTCATTTTATTGTTTATCGCGTCATTCATTCCGCGCTGCGCCTCGGTAAGCGCGTGCAGGGCCGTCCCGGTACAGATAACCAGAAGCAGAACAAGTAAACCAAAGCCTGTAGCAAGACGTGTTGAAACCTTCATTATTTTTCCTGGGTGTGATTGTCACTGTCAGGTTCTATCGGCTGCAACAGGGGTAGACTCCACAGGCTTTACAAAATAAATTGAACGCAGCTTAATTGATGTCGATAATATTGCAGTCACGATTAGTCTGGCAACGGTTTAAGGTGCCGGTACCTGCCCGTGATATTCTGTTTTGTTCCGGCTTTACTGCGTCTTTCGCGTAATACGATTTACCGAACGCTTGCCGGACTTCAACCTCATCAGGAGCACCGGCATGACAAACCTCAGTGGCGAAAGTGAAAGTAATAACACTCAGCCCCAGAATCTGGAGCAGTTTCTCTGTTTTGCTCTTTATTCCACCTCACTGGCCATGACAAAGCTTTATCAGCCGCACCTGAAGCCACTGGGACTGACCTATCCGCAGTATCTGGTACTCCTGGCTTTGTGGGGAAAGGACGGGATCACGGTATCCGAGGTGGGGCAGCGCGTACAACTGGACTCCGGCACACTCAGCCATCTGCTTAAGCGGCTCGAACAGGCAGGCTTCATCAGCCGTATGCGCGACACCGTTCATGATGAACGCAGGGTGATTATCCGCCTGACCGGAGCAGGCCGTGAACTGGAAAGCCGGGCCGCCGGGGTGCCTGCTGCGATGATTTGTGAAATGGGCATTCCGTTTGAAACGCTCGCCAGTCTGCGTGACGGTATAAGGCATGTTCAGGAGAAAATCGTTCAGGCTTTGCCCTCACAGGGGAATCATAAAGCCTGATGTTCTGTGACCGTTTCCTGCGCATCGAGGCAGTCGGGCTTCCGTTAAAAAGACTCAACTGACACGTTTATCCCGATTGTACTGGTCACTGCGGACTGAACATGGCGGTCTCGCCTGAAGAGCAAGTGCTGAACAGCTCATTTTAAAAAGCTAATCTTCACTTAAAGGAGGATATAATGAAAAACGTTGTACTCAGCATGCTGGCTAAAATATCGCACATCGATGCAGGTATGAAGCAGTTAACAGCCCGCGTTGAGGCGCAGTCTCTTCTCATCAGCGCGCTTGTTCTTGCTGTCAGTAAAGAAGGTGGCGTGACCGAAATGATTGAAAGCGCCAATAAGGCGATTAATACGGTTATTGACTCTGCCGAATGCGATGACCTGCTGAAGTCTGATGCCGCGCTCCTGCTCAGTGAATTTCAGAACCTGCTGACCATTTCGAGGGCTGTTGATGAAGCAGATGAAGAAGTCAATCATCAAGGTATTGCTGAACTTAACCGTGCATTTAAACCTGTTGATTAAGCATGCCTGTCCGCTGGTCTGATTGCTCACAAAGCAAATGTTGAGCTCCAGCGGAAAACCGGAGGTTCGGGTGAAAATATGCTTTTCAGAAGGGCTGACATTCACAGGCCTTAGTCGGAGGGCCATGCTAAATAAAACTTCTCCTTTTATTCATAAAGACTTTACTGCCATCGGGATGGTTTTATTTCAGAGGGAACAGCCTGCGTATTTTATTTCTGACTGCCATTAAACTAACTTAAAAGAGTTTGTGTTTTAAGACTTAAATTAAAACGCCAGCATCAGCTGGCGCTCTGGTTTTTGAATTATTATGCAACATGATGAGGGGTATGGGTTACGTCACCCCGGCCAGCCAGCAGGCCATCCACTGATATATCCTCATTGAGCATATCCCAGTGAATGCCACGCTTACTCAGCTCAAAGTCGTTTCTGTCTCGTTCTGATGCGTTGAGAAGTTTTGGAAACCAGACAAGTGGCACTCCCATCGTTCTGCCATCGCTCAGCTCAACCCACATGGTACTTTCGTCGAACCTTACCGTTTTAGCTGAAATAGTCATTCCAGGCCTCCACAAAAAGCGTCTGGTTAACTTTAACCAGCTTTGTTAACTCTCTGAGCGTTATGGAATCGAATCCATCATTAGTGCTCAGCCGGACTTCACCCTGCGTCCAGAATTTGGCTTCGCCCTCAGCACTGCGAACATGGATATGAGCAGGTTCGAGGGGGTTACCTTCGTTTGAATAAAAGAAAAATTTGAATCCGCGTACTCTGAGTATAACGGGCATAAACGTTTTACCCCGTGCATGGCTCGATTATGGTGAATAAAAAAGCGCCAGTCAAACTGGCGCTCCTGATGGTATAACTTAATGAATCCTTTACGAAATTGCGTAAACGGCCTTACGACAGACGCCATAACCGTGTCCGAGGAACGGTATGTCATCGTCAAAGTCCATTGGCGGCTCGTTCGCCGGATTACTCGGAGCCGTCTGTTGTGCCTGAGAAGGCTGAGGCTGTTGTGGCTGGCCCCATCCACTCTGCTGGCCTGACGGCTTATTGTTTCCACTGGTGTTGGTGCTGCTTTTAGCCCCGCCCAGCATCTGCATCGTTCCGTTTACATCAACCACGATTTCGGTCGTATAGCGTTTAGTACCTTCGCTATCCTGCCATTCACGTGTTCTGAGTTTGCCTTCGATATAGACCTGTGAACCCTTACGTAGGTATTCACCGGCTATTTCAGCCAGCTTTCCAAACAGCACGACGCGATGCCATTCGGTTTTTTCCCGGTTTTCACCGGTCTGTTTGTCACGCCATGTTTCTGAGGTGGCCAGAGAAAGACTGGTCACTGCAGTTCCGTTTGGCATGTAACGAACTTCGGGGTCCTGACCGAGATTGCCGACCAGGATAACTTTGTTGACGCCGCGTGCGGACATAATGAATTCCTCTTAGAAATGGTGTTGAGAGGAACACACCCGCCGGGATGTGTTCCGGCGGTGTGTCCGTGACGCTTAGAAAGATTCCGGATCGTAAGCCTTTTGAGCGGCTGGACCGGTTTCTGGCGTCTGGGAAGCGTTAGGAGCCTTGTAAACAACGACCTGTCCCTTTTTGATGAACTCAACCTTTATCAGGCGAGCCTTCAGTGAGGGGCGGGATTCACCGGCATGCTCACCGCTTTGCAGGGTAAACACGTCGGCTTTAAGGCCACTGAGTACAAATCCAATCAAAACTTTTTCCTCTTCATCAACGGCTTTCTGACAGCGGTTGATGAGGGAGGTCTGCTCTTTACCTGCAACGGTAATGTCGAAGCGGGTATAGGAAGCATTGTCAGTCGGACCGGTCAGGGCATTGATTACGGCACAGGTAAACTCACCATTAGAGCCCTGCAGTCGACGAATCGAACTGAGGTAGCCGATACCACTGACGTTGAGGTTGAAATACTCTTTCTGGTTGTTGCCGGTAGTGGCAGAGCCAGCAGAAGCAGTGTTGTTTGAAGCAGGGGTGTTTGCAGTTGCAGTCATGATGTTATCTCCGGAGTAAAACGAAACAGGGCGCGGAGAAACATCAGTCCCCTGCGGGAGAGAGTTTCCCGCAGGGGGTCAGCAAGTAATTGCCGACAGGCTGTATTAGTGAAGTGGACCTTGACCTTAAAAGGCACCTGTTTGCAAAGGTTAAACAGGTTTGAACCGCCCGAAAGCGCCATCTCTCAGGTTGTGATGGCATTGGCATGTGATTACCCGAAGGCGTTCCTCTCAAATCACCGGAACATTGGCAGTTGTCGGAAGGACAACGTTTAGCCTCTTTATCTTTCCCTTACACGCGGCGCTTGTCAATCTGGCCACGTATAAAAATTCATCAGTGCGCGGATAATAAAAAGCGGCACCTCTCGGCACCGCCATCGGGGTCTGCACCATCGACCTTTTGTTAACCTGCCTGAGGCAGTTGCTCCGCTGGCGTGTTCAGCGCCCGGCACGGGTTTCACGGAGTTTTCGTACCTTACCGTCTCACGCTCAGGTGTGGGCATGGGCGGTCAGACTGTCCTCCGGCAACACATGCATTAGATGCTGACGGAGCCCGCAGTCACGGGGTGCGGCTTCAGAGCCGGCGTCACAATAACAAAGGCGCTACCCGCCCGCAATCGGATAACATGGGTTAATTCTTTTTTGTTTTTGGCGACTTAGCTCTGCCTGAGCTTTTACGCCTGCCAGTATCAAGACTGATAATGCCTTTGCATTCCGGGTAGCGAGTACAGCTGCGGAATTCTCCTTTAGGGCTTCTGCGCAGGGCGGTTTTGCTGCCGCAGAGCGGGCACGGAGGCGAAGGCGGCACCCGGATGCTGATGTGCTGCTGCATACCCTGGCTGACTAATGTCGAGGTCCAGGCGGCCTGACGCTGCAAAAAATCGTTCAGGTTCATACGGCCGGCAGCCACTTCATCAAGCGCCTGCTCCCAGAGCGCAGTCATACCCGGGTCGGTCAGCTGCGGTGGCAGGGCATCAATGACGTCCGAACCCAGGTCTGTTGCCAGCAGTTTGCTGCCTTTGAGCGTAATGAAACGGCGGCTCAGAAGCTGCTCGATGATGCCGGCACGCGTTGCTTCAGTGCCGAGCCCGGCGTTTTCTTTGAGGATTTTACGCAGCTGAAGGTTGGTAACGTACGCAGCGGCGTTCATCATGGCACCAATCAGCGTGTCAAAGCTGTAGTGTGCAGGCGGCTGGGTCATCAGTTGCTTAACCTCTGCGCCGGTAACGCCGCACGGTGCCCCTTTGTTGAGCGGTGGCAGGGAACCTGCGCTGTCTTCCTCAGCAGTATCCTTATCTTCTTCGTCCTTCGTAAACAGCACTTTCCAGCCCTTCAGGACTTCAGTTCGGCCTGTCGTGCGGAACAACTGGCCACCAATATCAAAGGAAATGCGCGTCGCATCTGACTCGCAGAGCGGCAGGAACTGGGCCAGGTAGTTGCGACGGATAAGCAGGTAGACCTGGCGCTCTGTCTCAGTCAGGCTGGACAGCTGAACGGCGTTGCGCGTGGGGATAATGCCGTGATGCGCCGTGATTTTTTTATCGTTCCAGATGCGGGAAGCAAACCCTCTGTCCAGCTGTGAAAGCAGGGATGCGAACTCAGGTGAGGGGTCAGTCCGCGCCATGGCATCAAACACGGCCGGGATTTCTTCCCGCATTGACTCCGGCAGCCAGCCGCAGTCTGTGCGGGGATAGGTCGTGGCCTTGTGCTTTTCATACAGGCTCTGAGCAGTGTCCAGCACCTTCTGTGGCGACATATTCCACATCTTGCCACAGGCCCGCTGCAGCGTTCCCAGTGAAAAGGCCAGCGGGGCGGCTTCATTCTCCCGTTTTGTTTCGTACTCCGTCACGGTTGCAACACCCGCCTGACGGCAGAGCTGCGCTACCTGCTTAGCAATATTCTGGTGAATACAGCGCTTTTCCTCATCAGCATAGACGGCGGCAGGCACCCACGATGCCTGAAAACTGACACCTGAGGCGCTGAGCGTTGCCTTAACCTGCCAGTAGGGCTTCGGCACGAATGCGGCAATCTCGCGGTCGCGACGAACAACCAGTGCAAGCGTGGGCGTCTGTACCCGCCCGACTGAGACCACGCCCTCAAAACCTGCTTCGGACGCCCTGAGGGTATACAGTCGGGACAGGTTCATGCCGACCAGCCAGTCCGCGCGTGAACGACCCAGCCCGGCATGGTACATCCCGACCGAAGCCTGTCCCGGACGCAGGTCGCTCAGAGCAGCCCGGACGCTGAGCTCGTCCAGGGCCGAGAACCACAGTCGCAGAATCCTCCCCTCCCAGCCGCAGTAGTCCAGCAGTTCGCGGGCGATGACTTCACCTTCGCGATCGGCATCGATGGCGATGACCACCTCATCAGCCTGTCTGAGCAGTTTCTCAATGACCCTGAACTGATCCTGCGTGTCCTTTTTAACGACAACCTGCCACCTTGAAGGGAGAATTGGCAGCGCAGACAGAGACCAGGGCTTGCCGTACTGCTGGCCGTAGACCTCTGGCGGTGCGGTCTCCAGCAGATGGCCTACCGCCCAGGTGACCGTCACGCCATTACCCGTCATAAAACCTTCACCGCGCCGGCTCGCCCCCAGCACAGCGGCGAGGTCACGACCCTGAGAAGGCTTTTCGCACAAAAATAACCGCATCACCGGCCCCGCTATTGACCGGCTTTATAACGCAGGCGCAGAAGGCTTACGCTCGCTTCATTAACCGGTGGAGAAAACGCCGAGCGCTTTTCGCCGAGCAGAACGGCACGGTCGGGTTCGCCGGCCGCTTCGCACGCTTTTCGCCAGGTTTCATTATCTTCAGCGGCGTCGATACGAGTGGCGTCAACATGACGGTATGAAAGTACCGTACCGTAAATCTGTCGTAAAAGGCGGCCACCTTCGCTCAGATACTGGTCTCTTTTAGAGCGTGTTATCAGACCATAATGTGATGCCTGCAAAACCTTTTTGGCAAACTGATCGAATCCCATGAGCAGGAATACACAGCGATAACCCAGAGGGGTTCGGGTAAAGACATTAATGTCGAGTGGCTCAGCTGATTCCACGTCGCTGACCGACACCCCCTTAGGCAGCATACTCATGTCTTTATCTATCTGTTCCAGCAGAGAAGTCATGGCTTCAGAAGCAGATCTTATTTTCTCTTCAAGCTGGAACATCGCCTGATCTGCCCAAGGATTATTCCTGAGCGAATCCTGATTTATCTGGCCCGCTCTCTGAAAAAACTGAGGCATACCGATGATCCCGTGCCGCCCGGGCTTGTCAGACTCATTCTTTTCTGGCTTACGTCCCTGCCAGAGCCCAATTGCATAATTAGTATGAAGCGCTATCGTCATTTCGGACTGTAAAGCACCTGTCCGCTTGTCCGTTTTATCAGCCATTGTCGTCACCTGCCGTCAGTTAAGATGAGGCGACATATTCCTGAAATCTAAGGTTTTACAACAATGTGAAACTAATAATCAGCTAATCGCAATTTAGTTTGCTCATTTTTTAGCCTTGCTGCCACTGGCAGCAAGGTTGTTTTTTAATCAACTTTATTTGAGATTTCAGTATTCCATTGAGTGAATAGTCGGCTCAAATAGATTGGATTGCTCATTTATTAATCTTGCTGCCAGTGGCAGCAAGTCTATTTTTTAACCAGCTATCATTTGTGGTATCAGCATTTCATTATGAAACTTACAATTTAAGGCCAGAGCTCCTTACCATTACTGGCTTCAAATCAGACTCCTGTACTGACATCCACCCTTAATCGCTTACTTGAACTGCTGCCTGATAGCGGCAATGGCAGCAATAACCTGTTCAGCTGATGCCCTATTCTCAGGCAACACCGCAGGAATGACTGACGAGGCGGTAGTCAGTGCTGACCTGTTTGAGGCACTGTTAACAGGCTCCGATCCACTCTGGGCTGCGGGTGTGCCCGGGGAATCAGACAGCCTGAATTCGCCCTGTCTGGCGCGTTTCAACATGGCAAACATCCAGCCGGCAGGATTCGCCAGGCGGCCTTTGCGCAGCTCCGCCTGCAGCAGGGCGCTAAGACCGGTTGCCACCGGCACCGGCAGCGCACAAAACTGCTCGCTGACCATCTGACGGTCTTCACCGTTCAGGCTGGCCAGAAAACTCTCTGGCAGAACTGGCCGGTCAGCAACGTACGTTTCTTTAATCACACTCTGTGTGAAAGAACGTACGTTACGGTTCGAATTTCGAACTCTATCGTAAGTGACTGATTTATTACTTAGTTCGGATTCCGTACTCAGTGATTTTCGCCCCTGCGCATGACTGAGTTCGAATTTCGAACTCAGTGTTAAAGGGGATTTTTCAGCAGCTTTCTGACTGAGTTCGTTTTTCGAACCCGGCCGTGCTGCACCGCTTTTCCGCAACATGTCCAGCGGCGACGAGGGCGCATTAAGGCGACTTTCAACCAGCGCAAGGCGGCTGTGGCGGTGGCGCATGCCGCTGTCCTGCAGAATGTCGTTAACAATGGTCAGCGCCGTCATGCGCACGGATTTGTTCTTACTCTGGCAGCTCTGCTCAACCAGCGTCAGCCAGCCCGGATCGAAGGTCTCCGCATCACGGTAGCCCAGAGGCTCATCGTGCTGAGCATAGATGTTGCCACGTACCCGGCCGCCCTCGTCGCGGACCTTTTTACACAGGCTTATCCAGCCCGTGAGCCGCAGCATCAGCAGCGTGCGGCTCACGGTTTCACGCGAAGCTTTGTCTGAATGTGCTGAGGCAAGCTGTGCCTGCAGTTCGTCATAGGTCGGAAACACTGCGCCCTCATTCTGCTGTGCATAAAGGCGTATCATCACCCAAGCGGTTTTATCGAGCGGCGACAGGCGCGTGTCGAGAAATAAACGGCGGGGAAACGCGTCGTGGACGTTGCCCATAAACAGCAGGCCGCTTCGTTCCTGACCGGCGTCGCCACTCACTGCCCTGCGCTCAAGGTTTTTTTCCATACGGGACAGGGTATGCGCCACGATGCTGTCGGCGGGTATGTTCATTTTTTGTTCCCCTTCTTTGCCTGAGACAGCACAGTGCCGGGATAAACCCGGCACTGTCTGGTCTTCGCTGGTCGTCCGTTACCGGCGTATTTCACGGTTATACGTCTCATGATCCATCAGCCACCACTGCCGTCCCCCGTCCTTGCTGAGAATTCGCCAGCAGGGGCCGACGTCTATCTTGAGGTAGCCGTTACGGGCCAGTCGTCGGAACACCTTTTTACCGCTGCAGACCGCTAGGAACAGCTGCTGAGCGCGTCGTCGTACCGACGGGGAGACCTGCTGACGCCTGGTGAAGTCGCTTAACCGCATCAGGCCCCCTTGCGCAGCGCAGGTACAGAGGAAGTATGCAATGCCTCCCGGCACCACTGGCAGACCTTCGTCCATACGGCGGTCAGCGACAGACCGTGAAGCTCTGCCGCCAGCATCATCGCCTCAAGCGCCTTGTGTGATTCCGGCGACTCAAGACCAGCGTTTTTCCACTCATTCCAAAGAAGCGCATCCTGCTCCTCGGTCAGAGACTGCGTCCGGCCCTGGCGGCTCTCGATGCCCATCAGCCGGCGACGGCTGCTCACATCAGAGGGTGACATACCAAAGTATTTGTCCATCAGTTCCATAGAGCCGCCGAGCTCAAGGGCGCGGTCGATCATCAGCATACGGGCCTGCTCGTTGCGGGCCTGGTTGAGTATCAGCCAGAAGTTCTCGTGGTTTAATTTGACGTCCAGGACGGACACCTTCGACTGACCAATGTAATGCAGTTCGTCGAGGCTGAGGCCGCTGAGCACGCGAATTTCCTCAACTGACAGGCCCATCGATTCGCAGCGGCGGATATTCCCGCATTTGATGTCCATAAGCAGTGAGTTCAGAATACTGGCTGTCGCGCCGGGAAGGTTTTGCTGGTTCACAGACCACCTCCTGGGCAGACCTGGCTGGTCAACTGTATTGCATCAAAAAGCCATCCTGACAGGCAGGCCCCTAATAAGAGTGTGTCAATCATTTCGTGTGTCTCCCGCCGTAAGCTGCTTATTAGCCTGCGCCCCTGCCAGGCCGTGACTGAGTTCGGCCTGACGGCCTGCGAACCATCCCGCCGTGCGTGCCGACATATCGCCGCGACAGCTTTTCGCCTCGCGCGTGACAAGCGCGGAGAAAGCCTGCCCCGAATGCCGCTGCGCGAGCCAGCGCTGTAGCACCTGATTCTCACTATCAGGCGTACTGAAAGACTGCAGAACCTGCCACACGCCGGAGACCCATCCTTCACGGAACTGGTCGGCGCGGCCGCGAAGCGTACTTTTTTTAATGCGCTGCCTGCGGTAAGTCGACATGTGTGCATCAGTTGCCGCCCCCACTTTGCGCTGCAGCACGGTATAGATATAGAGGGCCAGCTCGGGACGTTCCCCGAAGCCGTAGAAGTGGAGTGAGCGACGGACCAGGCGCAACCCACCCTTGCTCACGTAACCGTACCAGCCGAACCAGCACCGGCAGCCTGTAGCCATGCATACCACTATGGCCAGCGAGTGCATCCAGGCGGGCACTTTCTCAGCGTTACTGGCCAGCTGTTCGCAGACCGATTCACCTATCTCACTCAGCGTAATCTGATCGTCAGTCATGCCGTGACGGCGCATAAGCCGCTGGGCCAGCGCAACCGCCCGGGCGGCTTCATGATCGTTGCTGTTCTGCGTCCCAAGCGCCATCAGGCGACGGATGCGCCGGGTGAGTTTTGACTTATCTGCCATGATGAGCCCTCCTGTTATCGGCCGCCATGTGGCGGCTCTTTTTCTCCTTAACGTCCTGACAGCCGGCGCAAAGCTTCGCGCCCGGCATCGCACGCTTACGGCCTGTGGGAATGTCAGCACCGCAGCACTCACAGAAATCATTTGACGGCTCATCAGAACGCAACTGCGAGCGGGCGGCGTCAATGCCGCGCTGAATGAATAAGGCTGTACAGGCTTGTGCCATCTCGTCGTTCAAATCATCAGACATTTTCTCCCCCTCTCGCAGCAAGGCGCTGCAGCTCACGCAGGCGGCGGATGATGCGGATAAGGCGCATCATTTTGACCACCATGACGTCGTCAAATACCGGCGTGTCAGCTGGTTCCTGTGAGCCAAAGAAATTCAGACAGAACATAAACATGTTGCACTGCTGATTCGGCAGGCGGCCGGACAGGCCTGAGAGGAACAGGCTAAATTCTCTGCTGCCGCCGGATACGGAAAAACCGGCAGACTCAGGGCTTTTGTCCTCACTTATGTCGCTTACACACCCCATACCTTCGGCAATTTCGTAGACAAGTCGGTAGGCCATGTCCTGGAGATGCTCAACATCATCCTGCATAGCCGGGATCAGCCAGATGTCGCTGACGGGCTCAAGACCGGTTTCGGCAAAGCTCACGGAACCGGCAGATACCGGCACCGTGTCGTCATGCTCACTGAACGCAGAAACAAGGTAATGGCTGCTTGAAGAAACCAGATCAGGGCCGTGCTCACTGTTTGTGCTTACAACATCACCGGTAACAACGGGACGGCCACCAAACAGGTCATTCTGGATTTCACTGCGCGGAAGACTGCCGGTGCTAATGCCCTGACTCTCAGGCAATACCATGTTGCCTGCTGGCTCAGTGGCAGGTTCGGGGCGGGTTGAACCGACAAGAGTGCCTGCGCGCAGGCCGGTGACGGGATTGACGGAGGTCGGGTCATCCGGCAAAACAGTAACAGGCGCAGACTTCCCGCCGGGACGTTCCAGCGATTGACTGAGCGTCAGCGGCGGCATGGCTGGCGGCTCACCAAACTGTTCGCGGCGCTTCTGCTCCTTAGGGTCGAGCTCAATCAGCCAGCGATCATAATTGAGGCTGGGATGTGGCAGAGCCTTCACCAACTGCCCGATAAACTCATCCCTGAAGGTCTCAAAAGCATAACTGTCAGGGTGATCAAAGGGGTGGCAACTTGCTGAGAAGACCTCATCGAAAGTGATGGAGGGGGCTGACTCATGAACATACTGCGCCCAGACTTTACAGGCCTGAGAGCGTATACGGAGTAATGACAGTACTTGCAGTCGGGGGAAGCCGCTGTTGAGTAATGTAGGCAAGCATGGCCACAGGTACTTTATGGTGTCTTCCATTCTGCTGATAGTAGAGTTATCAACCGGAAGTCCCTCCCTGTTCAGCAGTTCCGATAGCTCCCGCAATGTCACCGTACGGCCCAGAATTTCCTCCTGTATGCAACGGGCATTGTGAACGCCAAACGCTTTATCTATATAGGTTAGGTCCCCCCTGACCTCGTTCTCAGCAAGGTGACTAACCAGACATTTAAGGCGGCCTGGCCAGGGCTTAAAGACAGTAAGAATGCGGTAAAAACGTTCATCACCCGTCTCCTGCCACAGTTCACTGAGGATCTGATAACGGGTGTTACCACCGTCGCTAAAGATGTAAACGTCCTCCCCGTCGGGGTCGCGGGTGACTTTAGGTATGGTATTGAGTCCGATGGCCAATACGGATGCTTTGATTTCCTCATAACACGGGTTTTTACTTTTACGCGGGTTGTCAGGATTGGGACGGAGCTGATCCAGAGTTAAAACCATGGCCATTTCGCTGACCGGCAGCGGAACAGTAGCAGGCGTTTCTGCCAGCTGAACGGGGCCTTTACCCCTCTGCAGCATCGCTTTTCCCAGATCGAGGTTACGAATGTTGCTCATGCAAATCTCCCCGAGTCGGCCTGAAGATTCTCAAAGCGGGTGTAACGGCCCTCAAACCGCAGACGCAGGGTGCCCGTAGGCCCCTGACGCTGTTTGCCGATGATGAGTTCAGCCAGGCCCTTGTCCGGGGAGCTTTCGTTATAGACCTCATCACGGTAAACAAAGATGATGACGTCAGCATCCTGCTCAAGCGCACCCGAGTCACGCAGGTCGCCATTATTAGGCCGCTTGTCGCCCCGACTTTCCAGTGCGCGATTCAGCTGTGAAAGTGCAACAACCGGGCACGCCATCTCTTTCGCCAGCGCTTTGAGCGAACGTGATATCTCGGCGATTTCCTGTGTACGATTCTCCTGGTCCGGGCAGCGCATGAGCTGCAGGTAATCAAGGCCGATGATGGAGGGATTACCGTAGCGTCGGGCATTACGTCGAGCACGGACGCGAAGCATGGCCGGTGTCAGCCCGCTGGTATCATCAATGAGCAAGCGATCTTTAATATCCTCAGTCAGCAATTTGAAGACACCTGAGACGCGGGCCCAGTCCTGCTCATCCATCATTCCGCTTTTCATGCGGGTCAGGTCAACGTTACCGAGCGATGACACCACGCGCATCAGAATCTGTTCTTTAGGCTGTTCAAGACTGTAAAACTGGCCGTTGGATTCTGTTCTTTTCATCAGAGAATTCATGATGATGTTGATGAGCAATGCAGTTTTACCCATGGAGGGGCGAGCCGCGACGAGAACAAGATCCCCCGGCTGAAGACCGCTTGTGAAGGTGTCCAGTTCGTCAAACCCAGTCGGCGTGCCTGTGATACCATCGGGCGTCTGGCAGCGGCGTTCCAGCTCTGCAGCCAGTTTTTCCAGTCCTTCTATGATAGTCACGCCCTGTTGCGGCTCGGCCCGCTCTGCCAACTGCGTGATTTTCTGCTCGGCGGATTCCATTGCAGCGGCGATGTCCGCTCCCGGTGCGGTAGCCGACTCATGTATTTCATTACCGATGGCTGCCAGCTGGCGACCGCGACTGTAACGGGCCACGATGTCGCAGTAGTGCGTGATGTTGGCCACGCTAGGGGTGTTTTTGGCAAGCTCGGCCAGGTAGGCAAAGCCGCCCATTTGCTCAAGCGCGTCTTTGCCCCGGCTTTCAATACTTTCAGACAGCGTCAGAAGGTCAATAGGCCTGTCTGCTGCAACAAGATGCGACATTGCCTTGAAAATTTCACGATGAACATTGTGGAAAAAATCATCCGCGCTGATGCGCAGCACAACTTCATCCCAGCAGTCATTGTCCAGCATCAGGCCGCCAATGACGCTCTGCTCCGCATCCTGTGAATACAGGCCCGGTATATTTCTGCGGTTATCAGACATGAGAACCTCCCTGGAGGGAGGTCACTACGGAAAAGCTGATTACGGAGTTCTCCGGCGATGAAATATCTTTTATTTTCAGAGAACTGACATTAAAGCAAATATACGTAAAGGGTGCCGGACGAACAGTTGCCGGGAGTAAACTCCCCGGGACTGTCTGCACGATTTCAGACCAATGTGGTTGGCGCCGCTGGTCTGAAAATGCGGACAGCATATTCATATCAACAATTTTCAAGGAATTTATATGAACACAAATGCACAAATGCCGTCCGGCATTGATTTTTTTGACTTTCCTGACGATGACGCACTTAAAGAAACCATGTTTCTTATCTACTCGAGTTATTTCTGGGCCGTTGCACGGGAACGCTATGAGGGCATGGAATCCCGCCATACGTTGTACCGCCTGCAGTGGCTGGGTGACTGGATTGCAGTGACTAACGGATGGAAAGAGATGAATCCCGGCATCACTCCGCTTAAAGCCCTCCACAGTTACCTTATTTTCCGCTACAACTTTTCTGCTGCTGAGGCTGCAAGCATGGCCGCAGAAGAGATGAATCTGGCACTTGAGGCTGAATGGAAAATTTATAAAGCCAGTAGTGGTGCCAGAGACTTTTTGCGCCGCGCTGAGAAACGTCTTGACTCGCTTGATGACCCCTTCACAGGAAGGCACTGATACCTGCAGACGGTAAGCATTGAACTCAGGGGGCGTAAAGGTGAACATCATTTCACGTCCCCTTCTTCTGCAAACACGTCAAATTTCTGCTTCCACTCAGGGAACAGTTCGCAGGCGAGTTTGTGCATAGAATCAAAGGCCGAGTCACTGGCACGGCTGGTCTTCTTCTCCAGACGGTGAACCGGCAAACCACTTGCGTGTCCCTGCTTGTAGACCGTCAGGTCGTAAATCCGGGTCTGCAGCATTGAGATCGCAATCTGCTCCGACTGTGCGCTGTACGCTTTGTCATGAATAATCTGCTCTGCCTGTTTAAGCGTTTCTGCGGCCAGGTTGGTGTAATCCATGCAGTTGACCAGCATACGTATGGCAGGAAGTTTTATGCCAAATGCAGAATACGGCACGAGATCTTCCATCAGGGTAACGGTTCCGCGCATAAATTCGCGGACATCAGGGAGTACGGGCTTGACCATGCCGATCATTTCCCCCGTTGACGCCAGGATTATCAGCTCCGACATAACCGTTTTAGCTCCCTGAGAATCAATCAGGATGACGTCATAGTCATCAAACAGCGGTGCTGAAAGTGCATTGCGCAGACGAACACGTCCGTCCGGGACATTTAGCATGTATGTGGGAAGAAGATTGCGCGGATCGTTTGAAACGATGAGATGGAGATTATCGATTTTCGTCCGGGAGATGATGTTATCGACCACTGACAGGTTTACGGTCTGCATGAGCAGTTCGTAAAGTCCGCAGGGGGCCTCATAACTCAGGGGAAATATACTGCTGGCGGTTGGCTGAGCGTGGTCACCGTCAATGATGAGCACTTTAAGGCCGGCATCGGCCAGAAATCCGCCAAGATTAGCGGTTTGAGTTGATTTGCCCTCACCACCTTTGGTAGAAACAACGGGTATCACTTTCTTTTTTAAATGCATTTCATCACCTGATAACTAATTCGTTATTCAAGTGCGAGCAAATGCATACTCAACTGCGATTCAGAAACACGGGGATTGAAAATCCCCGTGTCCCTGGTTCGATTCCGGGTTCGGGCACCATATTATTGTCTTGGGATAGCTTAGTCAGTCCGGAGACATAAAAATCAGTACGTTAAATAAACCCGATGATATCACTGAATATCAACGGGTTTTTTTATATCTGGATTTTGGGGCATAACTGCAAGCTCGTGGGTTCGATAAACGCTGGCCCCCCCATCAATACGCCATCCGCACTGCCACGCTGCTCAATGAACCTGACAAGCTGCAGCAACATCATTCAACGAACAGCGCTATGCTCTGGCAATCCATGCAAGCACGACACGCGTCGCCAGTAGGGTTATATTTCGGCGTGACAATCCCGGCAGCTGATTTTGCAGATGTGGGGGCGAAATGGCGATCGGTAAAGGCCCGCAAACAGTTTTATGCGGTTTAGCGAGGCGTGACGCTGATATCGGATCCGCCCTGCAAAACCCCATGAGGGAATAATGTGATCGCGGCCTGTCCGTTGATTGGCAGACAGGAATCCGTCACGGCGTGCTGCGAGTCGCTGATTTCAAGATCTGTTTTTTCTGGCAGGAAAGGATATTCATCGCTGTTTAGATAAATTTGTGCACAACCGACACGTCTTAAAGCGTAGTGTCAATCACCTGAGAACAAAACCTGACATTTCTTTCAATGTGTACCCGACGCATTACTGAAGATGGACGGGCGTACAGGGTATTTAATTCCCTGCCGTATACATTTAATGCAGTCAGACCGAAACTGGCTACCGCTTATTATAACTGGATTAAACTCGGGGTCAGGATTAGACGTTAGGATATAATGATAAGGTTAAATCTGATTGAGGCGGCGCGGTGCCAGAGTGCTAACGGCGAAATCCGTTCTACATCAATTATTCATAAAAAACGAAAGTCAGTCGTAAAGCATCGGTAAGGAAAGTTTAAAAAGGAGGATGAGATTGAATCTCATCCTCCTTAACCAGGGATTTTATAAATACCAATCAGTTACAATATTGTTTGTATCAAAAATCACCGATAAATAATTACTATGTTGTTCTGTATTGCCAGTCAGTTTACCGGATGCTTTTGTCATTGAATTAGAGGCATCTTGCGCACCCGAAGCCATGCCAACGGCGCTGGAGAGAGCACTGGCACCCGGAATATATCCCAGGACGCTTGATGCAGTGCTTAAGTTTCCACCCTTGTAGTAACGCCAGGTGACCGAACCGTTTGAGGATGAACTTTGATCGTCAGGCACGCCATAAAGCGCTTTGACTTCAGCCTGTGTGGTTTTGTTGGCTATGATATGGGATGAAACATAAGTGCGGCTAAATTTATCCTCCCCACCCGATGTGCTACATCCTGTTAATACGAACATTATTGTGAAAAGAACCATGATGCTTTTCATTTTTTTCTCCATGAGTTGTGAACGACTGACCGCTTTATGGAATCGATAAAAAAGGTGAGTTAGCTTTTATTAATATTGAATGTCTTGAGTTTGAATAAACACCCGCTTGCCCCTTTTAAAGGCTTCGCGTCAACAGGTATAGACGTGAGAAAATCACCGGCAGTACTTACAGAACATCCCGCGGTATCCATTGCTGAATCATCAAAACCCCATTTTAATCCACCTGACCACATACAGACCTCTTGTTTACCATTACTCCAGGCAGTACAGGGAATACCTTTATATTGCTTTTCTCCCGTTATTTTCCAGCCGACAGACTGGGCATTCTGATGATTTTGAATGCGACTGTCGCTGTCGATAGCCTGATACATTCCTTCCTCTGCAGCATCTTTAACTTCGTTTTGGTCTGTGTGTTCTTCGAGTGTAATCATACAGGCATGCTGAGCATCCTCACCCTCAGCGCCCATCGTCCAGCTGACTTCCTTAGCAACCTGATGATGTCCATCAATAGATATCTCTACCTCTCCCTTACCCAGCCTGGCCTCATCTTGTGCTGAAAGCGCTTTGAAAGGCATACCGGAACCCTTGCAGGCATCAAGTTTCACTTGATAATTCTTGCGTGCAAGGTTTTCACCATTTGGCAACCACTCCCATTCAAGTACCACATGCATTGTCGGGAGCGCCAGGGCACTACCCTCTGAATGAGAGGCTTTGTCACTGTTTTCTTTATAGTCGTCTTGATTATCTGTGGCAGATAATATTCCAGCAGACTGGGCATAAGCACCACCGCCAGAAAAAAAACAAAAAATAAAAGCGATAAGCGCTGAAATGAGCGCCGCTATGCTTCTGTTAAAAACAGCGTTGCGTGTCTTTTTTACGAAGCATAATGGAATGTTTTTTTTGTTTTTTTTCATTTTTACCTTCAAGTAATTTTTACTATAAAGCTTCAATGAAAGTTAATATCAAGTAAATCTGGCATGACAGATTTATTTGATATCAATATTATGACCAGCTAGCTTTAAAGCGTTGATTTTGATACCGGTGTGTTGGGAATCAACTTCGCACCTTCAGGTCTTTTCGGACAAACGCCAGAAGAATACCCTCTGGTTATTAGGCCATTTTCAACACGAAAACGCTGAAAGCAGGTGGCATATTGAGGAATAGAATGCCATATGGTTGAGTCGCTGCCATTTATTTGCCACCTGTACTGGTAAGCCAGTATGCTGCAACCCTTACTCAGGGTTCCGCTTTTTTTTGGTGGCCTCCATGACATAACAAGGTCATCTGCCGATTCCCCAACCTGTGATGCAGCGATATTCGAACTTGTCTGGTATCGTTGATTCATCATTAAATTACTCAGGGGCAATCCTGCACATCTATTTAGAGATTTTAGGGTTAACAACGCAGAAAGTCTTTTCATTTCCCTCTCCAGACAGAAGTGAAAGCTGTCAGGTGTGTCAGTGTAAAACTTTATTAAATGTTGCCAAATTGTAACCTTTCTATGCTTTTTTTACGGTTAATGCAAGCGCAAAACTTACAAAAAATTACATAGGCTGCTATTAATTCAAATTGGAATGATTGCCGATATCGTTACCCATTGTTTTTTTGATATTTTTTATTTAATAATATTTTAATGAATCGTTTGATACTTTTGCATCTCTTTCCAATTCGGCAAAACGCGTTTCATGCATTCGATTCAGAATTATTAATTTATATTCTGACCGTTCATTATTACAGAAAGAATCCGGACCTGACGTCTTTATCCCTGCGTGAAGCGGTGGGTGGGGATATCGAGGCGTAGTGCGAGACTGGAAACAGAATGGCCGCGATCAACGACCTGTTTCACTGCTTCGATTTTAAACGCTTCGGGATAACGCTTACCGCTCATGGACACCTCTCATTAAGTCATTTCAACTGACGCTGAGAGGGCGGTTAAACCCGTGGCGATTGACTGAAAATGGGTATCGATCCTTTAAAAGACATCAGGCCACACACTATCGCGGCTATTTTGGAATTCGTCTACAGTTCAGCTTACGACATCTGGAAAGAACGCGAGTCTGAAGCCACTTATTATGATGTTCTTGATGACGTTTTTTCTCTTATTGAAGAGGGGATAAATCACTCTTGTGTATCATAATCCATCAATCTCATGGGGTCGTTGCCCGATGCTGGCATTGCTCAAAGCGATAAAACCCACCCAGCGTGCTCTTATTCCGCGTTTCAACTGGACGTGACGACCTGCCAGACGGGTTGTTATATCGCTCAAGGACACTGACTGAAGTTGGGAAAATCACAGAGCGTTGGCTGACGCCATTCCACAGCCTGCGCTCTTATGCATGCCTTAACAAACTGACGCTGGAAAAACAGCGCCTGATGCTAGCGATCCGGAAATCGCAAAACCAGGTAAAGTTAAAACAACAACATGCCCCGCCCTGCACCAGAAGGCTGGTAGTGAATAATGAAAACAGGCGACAGTTTGAATCTTAAAAAAAACGCAATCTGTAGAGCATATACAGCACCAGATAGGCCGCTCTGGCATTGACGTTCATGACATGATACTTCACTTTCTCGCTTCTGTTTAACAGCCCCAGGACATTCTCAGGATAACGCTTCTCTTTAATACGCTTGATGCTGTTACGCACCTCATTAATATTCAGCGTGGTGTAGTACATCGCGGTCACGATCTGCATATCCAGCGTCAGCTTACGTTTGGTTATTCCAGTAGAAAAGCGGGCCATATCGCCGTTTTTATACTTAACCAGCAGCCTTTGATATAAGTCGTTGAGGTAATGTTTACGATCCAGCAGCTCTTCATACAGTACGCGTTTCTTTGAAAGCGAGTTCTCTACATCATCATAGTGATAGGAGGCACTGTCGAAAACAAACAGGTTATCGATGTAGTAGAAATAGTTAAGATTAAACAGGAGATCTTCACTCATCGAAATGCCTTTAGTGAAGCGAATACTAAAATCATCGATAATTTTTTTTCTGTAACACTTGTTATGAAGATAACCAATATTATCGCTGAGCTCTATCTCGCCCAGGACGGCCGGAATCTCGGGTTGGGTAAAATAACCGTAAGTCGAAAGGTCGCCTACGCGATCACACTTGAGGTTCCCTACCATCAGATCAACAGGTTGTGGAATGCCTGAGTAAAGGTGCTGATGAAATACAGCAAGGAAATCACTGTCAACCCAGTCGTCGGAATCGATAAAGATAACATAGTCACCCGATGCCGCTTCCAGTCCAGTATTGCGGGCGACGCTAACTCCGGCATTATCCTGAGTAATGACTTTAAAATTATTGTACTGTTTGAACTCCTCAAGGATCGCAGCGCAGTTATCTTTACTGCCATCATTGACCAGAATGATTTCATAATTTTTAAATGTCTGGAGAAGAAGGCTTTGCAGCGTACGCATCACCGTTTTCTCGGCATTATAAACCGGTATTATTATACTGAATAAATATTTATCATTCATTTTAAAACCTCGTAACCAGCATACGTCATGGCACTATCGGACAGAGGAAAACTGGCGCTGTTTAGCCGCCTTCATTCCTTATCTCCCTGGAGAAAATGAGCTTTTTAATTATTTATAAATCCACGATCACAGTATAAAAGCGCTAAATTAAACTGACTGTAAACAGGTATAATTCCGGCAACGAAGAACAGTAATTAACCTTAATCAAATACTGTAGATAAAATAATGAATGAAATAATAAAGGCATACGTACGCCTCCCGCAGGTTTGCAGGATTATAAAAAAAATATTTATCTGAAGCCTACAGATAATCGACGAGGAAATTAAATCTCAATGAATGTATTTCAATATGATGAAAGGTATTATTTCTCAAAAATAATAATACCTTTCATAAAAGCTTAACTTACCGGCCAGAAAACAGGGTACGGTTAATCAGGAACCATAATTTACCCGGCTGGATGAATATTTTATGAATATTCATCATCGGCTGACCACGGAAAAAATAATTAAGAACGGTGAAAGCCATAAACTCGGTAATGACAACGCTTATCGCCGCTCCAGTGATGCCAAACAGCGGCACCAACGTTACCGTCGTTGCCAGACACACGGCCAACACACAAAACGTTTTTTTGATCAGATAACGATAACCGTTGTACTTGATGATGAATCTGTCCATTACGCTGCTCAGCACACCGAACATGGCACCAACGCTTAGCAGCACCATGGGCGCAATTGCTTCGGTGTAGGCCGCGCCATAGAAATGCGCAATAAACCACGGGCCGACAAGGATGATGCCAAGGATCACACCAAGTGAGACGGCAATGACCAGCAACTGCAGTTTTTGGGCCCGCACCACGGCCACGTCAGGATCGCGTTCGGCAAACAGAGCCGGATAGAAAGAAGCCAGCAGCGCATTAGGCAAAAACACCCACGCCACTGACAACGTCATCGCGACCGAAAAAATACCCGCCTCTTTCAGGCCTAAAAACCATGAGACGCTGAGCTGATTCAGTCGGGTGTAAATGGTAATCGCGATAACCGACATCACCAGCGAACGCCCGGCCTGAAGGATATAGCGGCTGTAACGGCGAATATGGCTCAGCCTGGGAAGCGGCGGTCGTACCTGAGAATGCCTGTGATACCAGCCAAACACGCAAATTTTAATGACGAAAGGAATAAAAGTGGCCAGTACAATCGGAATCGCCAGCAACTCAGGCTCGAGCTGGTAGTACGAAATTCCATAGCGAATGCCCAGACTGATGAGCAGACCGGTCAGATTCGCCATGACATTCAGCCTGGCATTCAACACCGCTTCGTTATAGATGTTAATCAGGTCGATAGCAGAAAACAGGCAGGCCAGCGCGGCGGCGCAGATAAAGACAAAAGCCTGAGCACTCATCTCCTCACGCATCACGATGATGCCAATCACAGACAACACGCAGTAGATGGCAAAGACCAGCATGACGGCGGGCACCATAAGCCGGATGCCAGAGCGGTGGTTCTGCGCAATGCGTTTGAGCAGAATGACGTCGCAGCCCATCATGGCAACCGACTGGATAAACTGGAATATCAGCATCGAAATTGCGATGACGCCGAACGTCACAGGCCCCACGTATTTCGCCACAAAAGAGGTGACGAACATCAGCCCAAAGACGGCAACCAGCTTCTCAATAATCATCCACAGGGAGTTTTGTAGCTTCTGTTTCACGACCGTGCCCTCAGCACATTCTGTGCGAAGTGACGCAGCCCCGATACCAGCCGCGGAGACAGAAAGAAAAAGGTGAAGTACAGGCTCCATGCATCCGGAATGACACCGGCGGCGCAATAAGCACGGTAATTTTGACGGTAGAGATCGATATATTGCTTAACAAACGCAGCGTTGAACTCCCTACTGTGCAGTGCTTTGTAAATGTGCGAAGCGGTCACCTTCAGGAACAAAAAGTAGTAAAAGCGTTCATGGGGGCGCAGCAGCAGCATTTTAATTCCTGCAAACGCCCGGACATAGGTGAAGTGTTTTTCTTTAAGATCCGAACGCGTGGCAGAGTTTCTTGATTCGACATAGTGATAAACCACACGACGGCTAAACACGACCTGCCCGTGGCGCGCAGCAGACAAATAACTGATGACAAACAACAGATCTTCAAAGTTAAAGATATCTTCACGGAAGCGCAACTGCTGCTGCTGCACGATGTCTCGGCGAAAAAACTTGTCGCAAAGACCGTGCCTGGGCGTGTGATACAGCAGTTCACTTATCGCCTTATCCGCACTCATACAGCGCTGTGTGTCGTTTTCTGTTACCTCTGACAGAGGTTCCCCATCATGAGAAAACGTACGCGATTCGCCTACGGCTAAAATTGCATCGTCCTTCATGAGCATCAGCCAGGTATCAAGTACACGTGGGGGCAGGAAATCGTCAACATCAACGAAAGAAATAAAGGTACCCTTTGCGGCGTCCAGCCCACAGTTACGCGCTGAAGAAACCCCGCCATTAGGCTTATCGATGATCAATACACCAGGATAATTCTGGTATTCATTCAACAGTTCAAGTGAATTATCGCTGGATCCATCATTCACCAGAATCAGTTCACAGCGCTCAGCCTGTGGCTGCTTAAGAATACTCTTAACGCAGCGCGCAATAAATTCGGCGCCATTGTAAACGGGCACAATAAATGACACTAAAGGGCCCTGCTGATTATTAATCATATAACCTCTGGTGTGACAAATTTATTAAAATGAAATGCAGAGAGATGGCCAGTTAGTCCCAACTATTTTTTATTTGAACAATTTTTGGCTACTCTAAATCAGTCGTATGTAGGCACATCGTCAATTTTTGTATCAAAATGTTTTAAAGAACTCCAGTGATAAAAAAAACCCAAAAAAACAAAACAATAACAGATAAATTAGGAGTATTCTGTAATTTATAAAGGACCTGGAATACCGTCTGAAATGCACAAAGAATGGTATATTCCACTTTACATAAATGCGGATCGTTTTCGCAATAAGCCGGCTCTACAAACCGCCCCACAATGCGAAATCAGGACTCTCTTAATCGTAGTCTTACTGGGAGGAAGTGGGGATTCTGTCTCAGGAATAAGAATATCCTTATAATAGCCATCAAAATGCTAAAGGCGGCATAACTAAAAAACCAGCAAAGTCCACAACTAAATAAATATATAAAGCAGAAGACGCCATCGTGTTTAATTAACGTTTAACTTCATGCATCGATGTATTGAAGATATATCGCCACGCTAAATATTCACGTGGCTGATATATCGAATACTCTTTTTTGCTTAAACGGCCTGTTTTTTTAAACATCACATTTTGGCCGGTAGCCGTCATGCTCACACGGGCCTATGAGCACGCACTATGTATTGTACCTAAATCGAAACAGGCTGAGGGCCAATCAACTGCCGCGTGATTAAGGCTGTTGTCAGCGGGCACAGTGGTTTTCAGGATCGGGGCAACTGACAACGCCCTGGCGTCGGACCATCAGTACCATTGCGCCCATCACGCCAACAGCAACAGAGGCGAGTTCCGGGCGCTGATTCGTCGCACGGCAAACGCCCTAACCTGTATGCTGATGTTTGGCGCATCCCTGGCAGCCCACACAACCCACTGAGGTTGCCACGCTGGAAAAAGGCGTCACCTTCACGCGCGTGCTGAATCGCCGCAGCAGAACAAACACCACAGCGTTGACCATTACGACACCGATCAGGCAAAGCGCACTCACGCCAGGGTGGCTGCGGAAGCTGACGCTCTGATAAAACAGCGTGGCGACGGAATAGGCGACGTTTAAACCCCAAAAGAATGAAAACAGCATCCAGTTTCTTCCAGCCTCGCGGGCAATCGCCCCCATAACCGAGACGCAGGGCACGTAAAGCAGCACAAAAATTAAGTAGCTGTAAGCGGCAAAGCCGTTGCCAAACTTCGCACTCATCACGCCCATCTGCCTGGCATTTATTTCACTGTCTCCTTTGCTGGCCTCGATAGGATTTGCCAGCGCGCTCAGGCGAAACGCCGCTTGCAGACTGTTGCCGGTTTCTGTGAGTGCGTCGCCCAGCTCACCTAACAGATCAAAGTGCTGCGGATCAAAGGCACCGCTTTGCACATCTTCTCCGACATAGAGGCTGTTCAGCGTTCCAACCACCACTTCCTTTGCCATAATGCCGGTGACCAGGCCCACAGTGGCCTGCCAGTTATCCTGAGTTATCCCGATTGGCCGCAGTGCTGGCGTGACGACTTTGCTGGCTGAGGCCAGGGCGGACTGGTTGATATTGTCCACCGTCGATCCGTTAAACGAAAAGCTGCTGAGCAGACCGATAACCATGCTCACTAAAATGATGACCCGCCCGGCACGGATGATAAACATTTTCAGGCGCTGCCAGGTCTGGATCAGCAGGCTCTTGAGATGGGGACGATGATAGACGGGCAGCTCCATCACAAACGGAGACGCTTCTCCACGCAGCAGCGTATGTTTCAGGATCAACCCGGTGATAATCGCCACAGCAATGCCCAGCACGTAAAGGGAAAAGACCAGGCTGGCGCTGTAAGCCCCAAAAAACGTGGCGGCAAATACAGCAAAAATGGCCAGACGAGCGCCGCAGGACATGAAGGGCGCAATCAGCACCGTAAGTAAGCGCTCACGGGGTGTGTCGAGCGTGCGGGCGCCCATAACGGATGGCACATTGCAGCCAAAGCCGACGATTAAGGGAACAAAGGATTTACCGGGCAGGCCCAGCGACTGCATCAGGCGATCGATAACAAATGCCGCACGCGCCATGTAACCGGAATCTTCCAGAAAAGAGAGAAACAGATACATTAGGCCAATCTGCGGCAGAATCGGTAGCACGGTATTGATTCCGGCACCGATTCCCTGTGCCAGAAACACCGTCACCCAGTCGGGAAAGTGAAAGTGAAAACCCAGCCATTGCGTGCCATGAATAAACAGCGCCACCGAACCGCTATCGAATAGTGGCTGGAGGGCGGCACCAATATTGATCGACAGAACAAACATCAGGTACATCACACCCAGAAAAACTGGAATACCTGCCCACCGGTTGAGCACGATGCTGTCCAGTCCTTCAGTCAGCGTGCCCGGCGCCGACTGCTGAATATTACTGACGGCGGCACAGAGCGTCGCAATGGCCTGATAACGGCTGTCGGCGATCACCATCGCCGGATCGCCGCCAGCCGCCTCAACAATCTCGGGCAAATGCGCTACGGCCGCAGGACAAACCTCACGGCTGTGAACATCGCCTTCCAGTAGCTGTAACGCCAGCCAGCGCTGTTTTTGCGCGCTGATCTCGCCGGGCATCATAGCGCGGAGCCGGGAAATCGCTGCTTCGATCCCGGACGGGTACACCACCGGCGGCGGCGCGATCTCTTTTTGCCAGCTATCAATGGCGTCTTTCAGCTTAGCGATGCCGTCAGCACGGGTAGAAGTCAGGGTGACAACCGGACAGCCCAGACGGGCTGAGAGTGCAGCGATATCAATGCGAATGTTATGGCTGGCCGCAATGTCCTGCATAGTCAGCGCCACAATGCAGGGAACCCCCAGTTCCAGTAACTGAAACGTCAGGAAAAGATGGCTCTCCAGGTTTGAACTGTCGATCACGTTCACAATCAGGTCGGCGTGATCGTCAAACAGGTATCGGCAGGCGATGCTTTCATCAACAGAGCCGTCCGCCGAACAGGTGGTGAGCGAGCGGGTGCCTGGCAAATCCACCAGTCGCACATCCGTTGTGGCGGTAAAAAACTGCCCTTCTTTACGTTCGACAGTGACGCCGGCCCAGTTGCCTACGCGCTGACGTGCGCCAGTAAGCTGGTTAAACAGCGTGGTTTTGCCGGTATTTGGGTTGCCAATCAGGCCTAGAGTCAATGTTTTCATCAGCGTATTTCTTCCAGCATGACGGACGCCAGGTCCTGCTGCCTGACCGCAAGGCTCACGCGACGCGTGCGGACCTGCACGGGATCGCCCAGCGGTGCGATCCGAACGACCTCAATCAGCGTGCCGGGTAACATGCCCATAGTTAATAATTTTTGCCGCCAGGCGGGATGAATAGAATGTTGGTATCCCCTGATGCGATAGGTTGTACCTGGTGTAATTTGCATGGCCTTATCCGTTCCGGTAACAGCAGAAAGGGATTATACAAATGATAACTATTCTTGTTTATTGATCTGGATGGGCAGAACCCCAGGAAAGCAGAAATGAATGGGGTGGTGGCGATCGGGATAAGCGGGCCTGTTCAACAACGGGCCGTGGCCAGCGCAAGGCCGTGCGCTGGCCGGGTTTGTTACATGGCCGCCTGCCTGTCTGACTTAAATAAAATTAAACCTTGCTTAATACGTTCAACCTCTATAGTGTAGCGACATCGGTTTGGAACACAGACCTTATGAAAGCAGTTTTAGTAAAGCAGTCCTCAGTTCAAGCGTCATTCCCAGATGCCCTTCTTCATGAGCCTCCTCCTAAGTGCCCAATAAGTAAAATCTGCAAAACAGGCCATCTTCGTCACCTTGCGTGGCTCAAAATGAAAAGGACACATCTATGTCAACTAAAATGACTGGTTTAGTAAAATGGTTTAACGCTGATAAAGGCTTCGGCTTTATTTCTCCTCAGGACGGCAGCAAAGATGTATTCGTACATTTCTCTGCTATTCAGAGCAGCGATTTCAAAACATTAGATGAAGGCCAGAAAGTGGAGTTCTCAATCGAGAACGGCCCTAAAGGTCCTTCAGCTGGCAATGTTGTTGCTCTGTAACAGCTGATGCCCTCACGACCGCTTACGATAGCGATGATGGCAACAGCCTGAGCAGTTAAGTCGTTGTGAAAAGAACCCGCCTTGTGCGGGTTTTTTTATGCCTGTCATAAACTGCATTCGCCCTTGCTGCAGCCTTCCAGAATATTGTTCGCCCTCCATTGCGCCAGCACGCCTGACATCCGCTAACCTCTGCATCGCTTGCACGAATAACGCCAGTGGGAGAAAAGCGCCGGGCATCAGGTTTTCATTATTATTTCAAAGCGTTATTATATTCACGTGAAAATACAGGCATCGGGTGTGCAAAATAACGACGCATGGGCGCAAACCGTGGACCTTTTTATTATTCTCAGATCACAATAATGTATCTGATGGTACATTTTAGCCGCGCTGCCTTTTATCATTGAGACGATGTTCCCCAAGGGCTCGCTAACATTTTCTCTCTTCAGAAAAGCCGCTTTTATTTCTTAGTTATTGTCATAGATCACATTATTTATCGCGTCACTATTAAGCTAATCATTTTAATACCGATAAACCTGTATCACCTTTTACCGGGATTACTGCAATGCTTAAAAACCTTAAAATCACGACGGGTATTGTTGCCGTGTTATTTCTTTTTAGTGCGCTATTGACCATTACGGGCTTTCTTTTTTATTCCTCTGTCAGTCAGGCCGGGCGCAATTTCTCGCATACTGAACAACTTACGCTGCAGCAACAACAGTTGAGCGACAGTGTACAAACGCTGATTAAAACCCGCGTGACGATCAGCCGCGTGGCGATTCGCTTCCTTAAAAACCAGAAAGATCCGGCGTCACTGGCGTCTATTGCCAAACTGCTGGAGGTGGCAAAACAATCCGCCGATAAAGCTGATGAGTATTTCCAGGCTTATAAGACCGCACCCGCATTACCGGGTCAGCATGCTGAGGTGACAAAAAATGTCGAGGCGGCTTACAACAAGATGCACGAAACAATGCTCGCCTCAGTAGACTTCCTGAAAAATAATAACTATCAGGGTTACGGGAATCTTGATGCGCAGGAAGCTCAGGATAATCTGGATAAGGCTTATCAGACATGGCGCAGTGCGAACTACCAGTTAATGAAGCAGATAGCCGCTGAAAACGATAGCAACTACAGTAATATGCTGTGGACGTTGCTGATTATCGCGATCATTGCCCTTGTCACCGTTGCCACTGTTTGGGCCGGTCTGAGAACCCTGCTGCTGAAACCGCTGAGCATGGCGACGGATTACATGCGTGCTATCTCTGCCGGTGATCTGACTCAGGAGATCGCCAGTGAGAGTCAAAATGAAACCGGCAGACTGCTTCGCCAGCTCGAAGAGATGCGCAGTGCGCTGGTTGTCACCATCCGCTCTGTGGATGATGCCACGCAGTCAATTTTTACCGGCGCGGCAGAAGTTTCTGCCGGCAGTACCGATCTCTCCTCGCGCACCGAACAACAGGCCGCAGCCCTTGAGGAAACCGCAGCCAGCATGGAGCAGCTCACCTCAACGGTAAAACTGAACGCGGAAAATGCTCAGCAGGCAACCACCATGGCGAAAGATGCCTCCGTGATGGCCTCGCAGGGTGGGCAAATCGTCGCGAAGGTGATCGCCAACATTGAACAGATAAGTGAAAGCTCAAAACAGATCGCCAGCATTATTGGCATTATTGACAGCATCGCCTTCCAGACCAATATCCTGGCGCTTAACGCCGCAGTGGAAGCCGCGCGTGCGGGCGAGCAGGGACGTGGTTTTGCTGTGGTGGCCGGTGAAGTGCGGTCTCTGGCCGGTCGCAGCGCCAGCGCGGCCCAGGAAATACGCACGTTGATTGACCAGTCCACCCAACGCGTAAACAGTGGTTCGACGCACGCCTCAGAAGCAGGCGATGTGATGGGCAGCATTGTGAATTCCGTTAACAGCGTGACGCAGTTGATGGCAGAGATTGCCTCCGCCTCGGCCGAGCAGACGCGCGGCATTGAGCAGGTGAGTAAAGCGGTATCTGAAATGGATGGCGTCACGCAGCAAAACGCCGCGCTGGTTGAAGAGTCGGCCAGTGCCGCTGCCTCGCTGGAGGATCAGGCAACGCAGTTACGCCAGTCGGTAGCGGTGTTTAACACAGGCAGAACCCCGGCCGCAGGTCAGAATGTGCTGCGTAAACCATCGCTGAAGAAGCCTTTAGCGGAGAGCACTAGCGCTGGCCTGTCAGCGGAAAACTGGCAGTCCTTCTGATCGCTTAACCGCAGAGCAAGGTTCCGCTCTGCGGTTAAGCCTCTCATCAGATGATGGAGATGACGCCGCTGCGTTATCGCCAGTGGATAGCCGCACGTGCGTCATCTGAGATCCGGTGATGAGCGGAGCGCGTGCAGCGCCGCCCAACTGGCCTCTTTAATGCTGCCGTCTTTACCAAACAGCAGCGGCCCGGTCGCCAGCGCGTCCCCCGCCTTCGGTGTCGCAGCCGTGCGGTGCGGCGTATCCCAAACGCCCCACGTTAAAATGGCGGCAACGCCCGCCTCCAGAACCAGCGAAAGATAGCGTTTATACAGACCGGCAACCGCCATCGGTCGGCTCTCCATCGGCACGCTGCTGTCATCCACGTCCAGTTCGGTGATGTACACCTTCAGGCCAAGCGATTTCACGTCGTGAATAAATGCCGCCAGCCCCGGCCCAAAAGCGGGATGGGGACCGGCTTTGAGATGAGACTGGATGCCGAGCGCGCCAATCGGAATATGTCTGGACTGCAAGTCGCGCAGCATAGCCAGTACCGCCGCCCGTTTCCTTTGCCCACTCACATCGTCACTTTCCAGCCCGTAATCGTTGTAACAGATGACCGCATGGGGATCGGCCTGGTGCAGCGCCTCGCAGGCAATATCCATATAACGCGTACCAAGCCGCTGATACCAGAAACTGTTGCGCCATCCACCAGGTTGTCCGTCGGCGAGATTGATGATTTCGTTAGCCACGTCCCAACTGTGAATCTGCCCGCGGTAGCGGCCCGCAACGGTCGCTATATGCTGCCTCAAAACCTTCTCCAGCTCAGCCTCATCAGCAATAGCCTGTACCCAGTCCGGCAGGGCGCGGTGCCAGCAAAACGTATGCCCGCGAAGCCTTATCCCCTGCTCGCGGGCAAAGGCGGCGATCGCATCGGGCCCGGCGAAATCGTAGCGATCGCGCGCGGGATGGACGGCCATCCATTTCAGCGCATTTTCCGGCACGATAATGCTCGCCTGACTCGCCACAAACTGCCGATAGTGCGCATCGGATTGCAGACTGTCGGGCCTGACGGCAAAGCCAAACAGCCGATGACTTTGCGCCGCAACAGTTTTAAGGGCGGGAAAAGGTGGGATGGATGCCAGAACTGGCAACGGCAGCGCGCCCGCCAGCATCAGCGCCGCGCTGCTTTTCAGAAACCGGCGTCGGCATGGCGAGGTTGAGGTAAAGACGGTATCGGTAAGACGTAGCGCCACGATGCCTCCGGATTCCAGTGGGCAATATTCCGGCCACGTTGGCCCGGCCCCTGCTTTTTTATAGCGCCAAACGACCTCGCCGTCTGCCGCGATTCTTTGCATTCTGGTTAAGATGGGTTTCAGACTGTAAAAAATGCAAGGTCAGGTTCCGTGCCGGGAAAAGATGGCCTTATCAGCTGGCATCGGCGGCGCCTGATGGCGGGCAAAACAGATGAAAAGACGTTCCCTTTCATCTGCCCTATACGGGCTAAATTCATCTCACCCTTCTCATCCGTCTCGGCACATTGCATTCGCCTGGCGCACGGGTTGATAAGCCGAATTAAATAACGAGGATTTTCCTTTGCTAAGCTGAAAGATATACCTTATTCGTTTAACCAAGGAGAATGCTATGACGCAGCTTAAAACCCGCCAGCTCGGCAACAGTGGTATCAACGTGCCGCTTCTGACTTTTGGCGGCAATGTGTTTGGCTGGACGGTAGACGAGAAAACCTCGTTTTCCCTACTTGATGCGCTGGTTGAAAAAGGTCTGTTCTTTATTGATACCGCAGACGTCTATTCCCGCTGGGCACCAGGCAATCAGGGTGGCGAGTCAGAAACCATCATCGGCAAATGGCTGAAGAAAAGCGGCAAACGCGACAAGATCGTGCTGGCGACAAAAGTCGGTATAGAGATGTCGCCAGAGAAAAAAGGGCTGAAACCCGCCTATATTCGCCAGGCCGTGGAGGATTCCCTGCGCCGCCTGCAAACGGATGTTATCGACCTCTATCAGGCACATCGTGACGACGAATCCACGCCGCTGGCCGATACGCTGGGCACTTTCGACGCACTGGTGAAAGAAGGAAAAGTGCGGGCGCTGGGTGCATCCAATTACAGCGCGCAGCGGTTGCAGGCGGCGCTGGATATCAGCAAGCAGCAGGGGCTGGCGCGCTATGAAACCCTGCAGCCGGAATACAACCTTTACGACCGTGAAGGTTATGAAAGTGAACTGGAGCAGGTCGCACGCGACAACCACCTTGGCGTGATCAATTACTATGCGCTGGCCAGCGGCTTTCTGAGCGGTAAATACAAGAAACCTCAGGATGCCGCGAAAAGTCAGCGCGGCCAGGGCATTGTGGATAAATACCTGAACGAACGCGGCTTGCGGATTGTTGAGGCGCTCGAAGATGTCGCCGCCTCGCATGATGCTTCGGCTACTCAGGTTGCACTGGCCTGGCTGATTGCCCGTCCGGGTATTACGGCACCGATCGTCAGCGCCACCTCCCTGCAACAGCTTGATGAACTGGTAAAGGCAACGGAACTGGCCTTAAGTAAGCAGGAGATTGAAGAACTCTCCCGCGCCAGCAAAGCCTGAGGCGAAAGGGATGCTCCGGCATCCCTTTTTTTTACGCTGCCTCGCAATAAATGCCTTTTCTGTTAAAAACATATTCGTTCAGAGAGAGCTGTCACACTTGCGTTAATTACTTATTATCTTGACGTTATATACGCACGGATTTGCAAAAATTGACATTTAGTCAGCATTATTCTCTGCCCTGTCAATTACTGTCATTCACACAAGAATAATGATTATGAATATGCAAAAAGCAGTGCAGTTTATGCCTCGCCTGGCCGCGGGCACCCTGATGTTTACGATGCTAAGCGCCTCCGCGCTGGCCGCCGATGCCTTCAGCTACGATTCACCTTATCTGTTTGGTGACTGGAACGGTTCGCGAACACAGCTGGAACAAGACGGCATTAAATTAGACGTTAATTACACCATGGAAAGCGCCGCTAATCTGGGCGGCGGCGCCGATACCCATACCTCAATGCGTTACAGCGATCAGTGGGCTTTCGGGGCCAATTTTGATCTGCAAAAACTCCTCGACTGGCAGGATACTCAGTTCCAGGTGACCATCACCGATCGTAATGGTCGCAACATCTCCGATCAGGTTGCCGACCGTCGCACCGGGATGCTCTCTTCGACACAGGAAGTCTACGGCCGCGGCCAGACCTGGCGACTGACGCAGTTCTGGTTAAGCAAAGGCCTTTTCGATAACACAGTGAATGTTAAAGCCGGCCGCGTTACCGTCGGAGAAGACTTCGATAATTTCGACAGCAAGTTTCAGAACCTGGCATTCGGCAGCGGTCAGGCCGGTAACTGGCGCGGCGATCGCTGGTTTAACTGGCCGGTATCCCAGTGGGGCGGACGGGTGAAGGTTAACTTTACCCCTGAGGTCTTTTTCCAGGTTGGTTTTTATAATCAGAACCGCGCGAACTACGACCGGGGCGACGGCTTCCGTCTTGATACCAGCAATTCTGAAGGCAATCTGGTGCCGGTCGAACTGGGCTGGAAACCGACTTTCGGACCGGAGAAGCTGCCGGGTAATTATCGCATCGGCTACTACTACTCGTCGGCAAATGGCGATAACTACGGCAGCTGGCGTGATGGCGCCTACCAGAGCAAAGACCATGCCTACGGCGGCTATGTGCTGTTACAGCAGCAGCTTACGGCACAAGGCGGTGATGCCAGCCGTGGCCTGGGCGTCAGCCTTCAGGCGGTCATGAACGATCATAAAACCTCTAAAACAGATAACTACCAGTCCATCAGCTTCACCTGGAAAGGGCCGTTTGATGCCCGTCCGCAGGATGAGATTGGTGTGGGGGCCGCGCGTATTCACGTTAACAGCGCCTATACCCGCTCGCTGCGTGCGCAGAACGATGCCAGCGGCCAGACTGACTTTACGAGTCCAACCTACCTGCCCATCCAGGAGGGGTCGGAATACAATTATGAGATTTACTACAACGCCCAGTTGACCAGGTGGCTGCAGTTGCGTCCTAACCTGCAATACGTTGTTGCGCCGGGCGCCGTCAGTGAGGTGAAAGATGCCTTTGTGGGTGGAATCAGCGCTAATGTGAACTTCTGATTCCGCCTTCATGCCAGCCGGGCAGGTGACCGCATCCGGCTGGCTGGTTTTATCGTGCACGTGGCAGCGCCCCGGCGTGCCGCGCTGGCTCACCTGGCCCCGTGCGAGTGACCTCCCCTTCCTCTGCCAGCAATATGCGCAATATTTTGCAAATCATGCCTCATGTGATGCGATATAACCGTATCACACGCGTTCAGACTGTCAGGAAAAAAATGAAAACCTACGTCAGCAAAGCTTTCTCAGCCGAAAAGGCCTGGGGCGCCCTCGACATTGCTAATTTTGAAGGCACAACCGTGCGCCTTCACTGGACAGACAGGCCTTACAAATGGCATATCAATGATGGCCAGGAAGTGTTTGCCGTTATGGATGGTTGCGTTGACATGCATTACAAGGAAGCGGGAGAAACGAAGACAATTCGTCTCGAAACGGGCGATATTTTCTATGCCAGTATCGGTACCGAGCATATCGCCCATCCCCAGGGTGAAGCGCGAGTGCTGGTGATCGAAAAAGAAGGTTCAGTCTAATTCTGCTGGATTGCCCTTCTGCCCGCCGGGCCGTGGGCAATCCACCACACCTTCTACAGGACCGTCGCCATGAATGCGTTAATCAGTCTTGAGGATCTGGGGCCACGCATCTGCATTATGGGGCCGTCTAACAGCGGAAAATCAACGCTTGCGACCGCGATCTCACATCACACCGCCCTGCCTGCCATTCATCTTGACCAACTTTATCACCTGCCCAATACCCACTGGCAGCCAAGAGAGAAGGCTGAGTTTTTGCATTTACATCATCAGGCTATTCACCGGGATTGTTGGGTAATGGACGGCAACTACACAGCCTGTCTTAACGAACGACTGGCGCGAGCAACCGGCTATATTCTGCTTGATGTCCCAATGCCCGCCAGCTTGCTGCGTTACGTCAGACGCTGTTACGCCAGTGCCAACCGGCCGGGCGCACTTGAGGGCAGTGTGGATAAGGTGAACTGGGCGATGATAAAGCACATCGCGTTGATAACGCCGGGAAACCGCAGGCGCTATAAAACGCGCTACCCGCACATCGATCTGCCCAAATGCTTTTTGCAGGGCACAAAGGCGATTGATGAGGCTTACAGGCGCTGGAATTTGGCTGTGTAATCCGCGTATTCTTGTCCGGGATCGGTCGTGTCTGGCCCGGTTGTATGGTGGGAGGCGTTGCGCCTTACCGCGTCCGGTGCAGCCAACCTGGCCTCTGCCGGTGAAGCGCGATGTCCGGTCGTTTTTATTCTGATGACAATGCCCTTTCGCGACGCTAACAGGCAGGGAGACAGTGAAATGGAAATAATACTGGCAGAAGACAGCCACGTTCCGGCAATACAACAGATTTACGCCCATCACGTATTACAGGGCACGGGCAGTTTTGAAATCGTCCCGCCCGACGAGGCAGAGATAGCCAGCCGGCTGGAAAAACTTCGCGCCGCCGGGCTGCCCTGGTTCGTCGCCCTCAGTGAAGGACAGGTTTGTGGCTACTGTTATCTGAGCTTTTACCGGCCCCGTTATGCCTATCGTTTCACCCTGGAGGATTCCCTGTATATTGCGCCCGCGTTCCAGGGAAAAGGCATTGGCAAACGCCTGCTGGCCCATGCTATTCACTGGGCTGAGTCCCGCGGCTTTCGCCAGATGGTGGGAAACGTAGGTGACAGTGCCAATGTGGCCTCTATCGCCCTGCACCGTGCCGCCGGTTTTACCGTGACCGGCACATTAACGTCGGTGGGGTTCAAGCATGGCCGCTGGCTGGATACGGTGCTGATGCAGCGCACGCTCGGTGACGGAGACAGCACGCTACCTGAAAACTAAGCCTGGCTCGGCAGGCCTGCTGTACCGAAAAGGGCGTTTTCAGGCGGTGAAGCCCAGCTCTTCTGAAATGGCCTGCGCCGTGGCAACCACCTTCGCCATCAGATGCTTCGCGCCAATCTGCTGCAGCTTGGCCGTCGGCAGGGATACCGAAACCGCATAAGGGACACGCTGCTGAATATCGAACACCGGTGCCGCAATGCAGGTGACGCCCAGTTCATTTTCTTCGCGATCCATCGCGGTGCGCTGCTGAAGAATATCGTTGAGTTCCTGCTGCATCTCGGTCAGCGTGGTAATGGTATTTTTCGTCAGTTGCTCAATGCTGTCCTGATGGTTTTGCCAGTATTGCAGCAGGTACTCTTCGCTGCCCCAGGCCAGAAAAATTTTGCCCATGGCTGAACAGTAGAGCGGCATATGCTGACCGATGTAGGCGCGGGTGCGCATCATGCCCGTAGTAGGTTCTAACTTGTTGATCAAGACAACGTGATCGTCTTCGCGGCTGGAGAAGTTCACGGTTTCACCCACGTCCAGGTTGAGTTTTTCCAGATGTGGCCCTGCAACGTGAATAATATTGAGCGACGACAGCGCCTTCTGACCGACTGAAATAAACTTGGTGGTTAAGCGGTAACTCCCGGGCGAAGGTGCCTGGGTCACGTAACCGCTGCTGTGCAGCCCCTGCAACAGGCGATGTACGGTGCTTTTGTTCATTCCAGACAGTTCAGCAAGATGGGCTAGCGGGCAACCGTTAGGATAATTACTTAACAATTCTATTAACTGCAGGCCACGAAACAGGCTTTGTGTCCCTAAGGGTTTATCGCTCTTCGTTTCCTTTGCTTTATCCACTTTCACCGCCATCCACCGACCCTCTCCATTTCTCACTTCCTGAACGCGCTAACGCATGATGTTAACTCAAGGCTTACCGACAGGGAATCTTTAGCTTTTTAGTGTGGTCGGGCGCACGCTTCTCGTCGTGACAGAAGTGCGCTGTTCATCACAAATTCAAAACAATATTTTAACTTACTGTTTCTTATAGATAAATATCCACCCTCCTTCTTTGCTTTTCCCCGGCGTCAGGAATACTATTTTTTGGAATAGTATTTCACATATTGAAATTAGCAACGAGCGGTCGCCGCTCTTGCTGCCGATACTCACCAGGCGTCACGGGAGGCAGAAATGCAACCTCATCCGGATAAACCGGTTCTTACACTCAGCCATATCACCAAACGCTTTGGCGGTAACCCCGCGGTTAATGATGTGAGTCTGGACGTCTTCCCCGGCGAGGTGGTGGCGCTCTTGGGGGAAAACGGCGCAGGTAAATCCACCCTGATCAAAGTGCTGGCTGGCGTGTATACCAGCGATGAGGGCCAGATTACCTTTCAGGGAAACGTCACGGCATCCGCCGCCGCGTTGAAAACGGCAACCAGCCAGCCCATCGCGTTTATTCACCAGGACCTGGGGCTGATTGAGTGGATGACCGTGGCGGAAAATATGGCACTGGTGATGGGATTCAACCGCCGCTTTGGCCTGGTCAACTGGCGGGCGGTGCGTGAGCGGGCGCGTTCGGCGCTGGAGGAAGTCGGTATTCAGCTGGACCCCGATGCCCGCGTGTTTGAACTGTCGCGGACAGAGAAATCGCTGCTGGCCATCGCCCGTGCCGTCGCGGTCAACGCCGAAGTGCTGGTGCTGGATGAGCCCACCGCCTCGCTGCCCGCCAACGACGTGCGCCACCTGTTTGGCGTGATTGAACGCCTGAAAAGCCGCAACGTCGGCATGATTTACGTGACACATCGCCTGGATGAGGTGATCGAAATTGCCGACCGTATTTGCGTGATGCGAGACGGTAAACGCGTTGCGGAAGGCGTCACGGCAGATTACAAGCTTCACGATCTGGTGGAAATGATTGTGGGCGAGGCGCTGGAGAGTAACCAGCGCCTCGCGCTGCCCGAGGCGCGGCCGCCGGTGCTGTCGCTGAATCAGCTGTGCATTGACGAAGTCGGGCCGGTTTCTTTTAGCCTGCAGCCAGGCGAGATGCTGGCGCTGGCAGGACTGCGCGGCGCCGGTCAGGAAGAAATAGGCCGAATGCTGTTTGGCCTGAAGCAGGCCACCAGCGGACAGGTTATTTTTCGCGACAACCCCTGCCACCCACGCTCTCCCCTTGAGGCGATGGCAGCGGGCATCTCACTGGTGGCAGGCGACCGCACGGGCGAAAGTCTGGTGATGTCGATGAGCGTGCGTGAAAACCTGTTTATTAATCCCTGCGCCAGCGGTCATCGGCTGATATCGCACTATGGTCGCCGCGCCGAGGTAGGCGCCAGCTGGTGGAAAGTCCAGCTGTTCGACGTGCGTCCCAAAGACGTCAACCTGGATATCAGCGCCCTGTCCGGCGGCAACCAGCAGAAAGTGGTCATGGCCCGCTGGATGCACCTCAACGCGCCGCTACTGATTCTTGAAGATCCTACCGCTGGCGTGGATGTCGGCGCACGCGAAGAGATTTATCACCTGCTCAATAAAGCCCTCGCCGAAGGCGTGGCGGTGCTGGTGATTTCCAATGACCTTGAAGAAATTGCTCATATCTGCAACCGCGCGCTGGTGTTTAACCGGGGCCAGGTGGTGGGTGAGCTGAGAAATGAACAGGTTACGTTTGCAGGTTTACTGGAGCTGGCCTCGGCCAGTTCTGCTGCTCCATTAGCTACCGTCTGAACAGGCAGTCAGGAGAAACGAAATGTCTAAAACCTCGGTGAAGTCCACCGCGCTCGAACAACGGGTCAGCCTTGCTCAGCATGGCTTTGCGCCGTGGTCGATGCAGATCCTCACCCGCTACGGGCTACTGCTGTTATGCGTGCTGTTAGCGTTACTGTTTTCAGTTCTGTCCCCCACCTTCGCTTCGATGTTGACCGTACAGGCGATTCTGTCCAGTAAGGCAAAAATTGCGCTGCTGGCGCTGGCGGCCACCTTGCCAATGATCGTTGGCAAAATCGACCTCAACGTCGGTTTTGGCATCGTGCTGTGGCACATCCTGGCCATTACGCTGCAGGTGGAATATGGCTTTTCCTGGCAGATGGCGGTGCTGACAGTGCTGGTGTTGTCGGCCCTGTATGGCCTGCTTAACGGCATCCTGGTCGCGCTGGCAGACATTGACAGCTTCGTCGCCACGCTGGGCTCCGGGACGGTGCTGTATGCGATTGCGCTGTGGCACTCCGGCGGCCGACAAATTGTGGGTGATTTACCGGATGCGTTCAGCGCGCTGCACAGCACGGAAATCCTTGGCATTCCGATTGGCGCATTCTATGTGCTGGGCCTGGCGCTGGCGTTATGGCTGGTCACCGAGCATACGCCGCTGGGAAGATGCATGTATGCCGTGGGCGGTAACCCCGTCGCGGCACGCCTCAACGGCATCGCCGTTAATAAGTACGTCATTGGATCCTTTATCGCCTCCAGCGTCATCACCGGCTTCAGCGGCGTGCTGATTGCCGCAGAACAGGGCGTCGGCCAGGCCAGCGTCGGGATGGATTACCTGCTGCCTGCCTTAGTGGGCGCCTTTCTGGGCAGCACCACCATTCGTCCGGGACGGGTTAACGTTTGGGGCACCGTAGTGGGCATCGCCATTCTGGCTATTGGTATCGCCGGTATTCAGCAGTTTGGCGGCGCCTTCTGGGTTGAACCCTTATTTAACGGTGCCACGCTGTTGCTGTCGATTACGCTTGCCGGCTACGCCCAGCGTCGCCGTATGTTGAACCAAAAAGCTGTCGTGCGCAGTCAGAGCACGCCAGCAACAACACCTGACCCACAGCAAAAAACCATCACACCAGGGAACTCATTATGAAAAATCCGGTATTTGGTCTTTCTCTCGTTGCCATGCTGGTCGCCTCACTGCCCGCTCATGCAGACAGCTACCTGGAACAGGCCACCGCGGCCGTCGCCAAAGCCACGTCCAGCGCCACCACCTGGGACGGCCCTACCACGGGGCCGAAACTCCAGGCGAACAAGAAACTGATTTTTATCGCCTCAGATATGAAAAATGGCGGTGTACAGGGGGTTCAGCAGGGGCTGAGCGAGGCGGCGAAAGTGGCGGGCTGGAAGCTGGATACGCTGGACGGTGCGGGATCGGTGAAAGATCAGCTTGCCGCGCTGAATCAGGCTATTGCCCAGCGCCCTGACGGCATCATTATTGGCGGCTGGAACCCCAACGTCGCCAAAATGCCGCTCAAAAAAGCGGTCCAGCAAAAGATAGTGCTGATGGCCTGGCATGCGGAGCCACAGCCAGGCCCGATTAAGCAGTACGGCATTACGGATAACATTACTTCTGACTCAAATGAGGTTGCCCGCCTGGCGGCACAGTACGCGGTGGTGAAATCAGGCGGTAAAGCTCAGGTCATCATCTTTACCGACTCGCTGTACAAAATCGCGCTGGATAAAGCCAATGCGATGAAGCAGGAAATTGAAAAGTGCAGCGAGTGTAAGGTCATCGACTTTATTGACACGCCGCTGGCCGATACCTCTAACCGTATGCCGTCGCTCACCTTCAGCTTGTTACAGAAGTACGGCGACCGCTGGCAGTACTCGCTGGCGATTAACGATCTCTATTTTGACTTCATGGCACCGGCGCTGAAAACCGCAGGCAAGGGGGGCAAAAACGCGCCATACAATATCTCTGCGGGCGACGGGTCTGTCTCGGCCTTCCAGCGTATTCGCAATGGTGAAAGCCAGTCGGCAACCGTGGCAGAACCGTTAAAACTGCACGGCTGGCAGTTGCTGGATGAGTTCAACCGCGCCTTCGCTGGCCAGCCGCCTTCCGGCTATGTCACGCCTGCGCACTTAATTACTCAGGAAAATATTAGCCGGGATGGCGGACCGCAAAATAACTACGACCCCGAAAACGGTTATCAGCAGCACTATAAAACCATTTGGGGCGTGAAGTAACGGAGGCCAGCAGCATGCAGGTAGAAAAACTGTGTTCCCCTGCCATCTGGGCCGAAGGCCCGGTATGGCTGCCGCAGCACGATGCGGTGGTATTCAGCGATGTCAAAGGCAACCGCATGTACTGCTGGCAGCGCAACGGTGAGCTCAGCATCTGGCGTCATCACGCTAACTATGCCAACGGCAATGCCCGGGATGGGCAGGGACGCGTAGTCAGCTGCGAACACGGCCGCCGGGCTATCAGCCGGACCGAACTGGATGGCACGGTCAACGTGTTGATCGACAAAGTAGAGGGCAAGCGCTTTAACTCGCCCAACGATCTGGCGATCCGCGCCGATGGCACCATCTGGTTTACCGATCCGCCTTACGGGATCGTTAACGATCACGAAGGCTATCTGGCCCCGAGTCAGGTGATTGGCTGCTATCTCTACTGCTTCGATCCCGCCTCCGGGCAGCTCAGTATTGCGGCCAGCGATCTGCAACGGCCTAACGGGCTGGCGTTTTCGCCCGACGAGAGCCTGCTGTATGTTGCCGATATGTCGGTGGTGGACTTTCCAACTCTGGGGCGCCACCAGCTCCGGGTCTATCAGGTTAAAGGACGCGAGCTGTCGCCCGGCCAGTTTTTTGCCGATGTCACGCCGGGCTTCCCGGACGGATTCTGTGTCGATTCTCACGGCGACATTTACTGTAGCTGCGCAGACGGCGTGATTATTTTTAACCCTGACGGAGAGCGCAAAGGCAAAATTCCGATCCCTGAAACGGTATCCAACTGCACATTGGGTGGGCCGGATAATAATGAACTCTATATCACCGCAAACACGTCGCTCTACCGGGTAAGGCTGCCCTAAGCCGTCTGCTCAGGCAGGGATGCCGCACGCGTCAATCAGGTCAGCCTCTCTTGGGCTGACCGGCCCGCCTGTGGGCAAAATCTGGCGAATAAGCCAGAGATCACAAAAGCCGACAATAAATATAAGATACTGATTTTTATTGATTAATTTTTCGGTCATTTCTTTGACTGGCCCGGCTTTTCCCCATAGCATTTAGTTGAAATGACATTCCACATTATGAAATAAAGCGGTAACGCTGGGAGTATCAGTCGTATGAGAATCAGCTATCAGCAGTTGTATGAGGAGTTTCTCCGCGTACTTACAGGTCGTAACGTGCCTCAGGATAAAGCCGAAGCCTGCGCGCGCATGTTTACCGAAACCAGTCTCAACGGCGTGTATTCCCACGGCGTAAACCGCTTCCCGCGGTTTATTCAGCAGCTGGATGCTGGCCATATCGTGCCCGAGGCGGAACCACAAAAAGTCCTGTCGCTGGGCGCGATCGAGCAGTGGGATGCGCAGCGCGCCATCGGCAACATCACCGCGCACGGGATGATGGATCGTGCTATGGCCCTGGCATCGGATCACGGTATTGGGCTGGTGGCACTGCGTAATGCCAATCACTGGATGCGTGGCGGCAGTTATGGCTGGCAGGCAGCCGAAAAGGGCTTTGTGGGCATTTGCTGGACGAACTCCATTGCCGTGATGCCGCCCTGGGGCGCGAAAAGCGGCGCTATCGGCACCAACCCGCTGATCATCGCCGTGCCAGGCGAGCCAATCACCATGGTGGATATGTCGATGTCGATGTTCTCCTACGGCATGCTGGAAGTGAACCGTCTGGCCGGTAAGAGCCTGCCGGTCGATGGCGGATTTGATGATGAAGGCAATTACACGCGCGATCCGGCCACTCTTGAGCAGAACCGTCGCATCTTACCCATGGGTTACTGGAAAGGCTCCGCGCTGTCGGTGGTGCTGGACATGCTGGCCACCCTGCTCTCCAACGGTGCCTCCGTCACCGAAGTGACACACGACAACGGCGATGAATTCGGCATCTCGCAGGTCTTTATCGCGATTGATGTTGACCGCCTTATCGACGGTGAAACCCGCCAGCACAAGCTCGACCGCATCCGGGCATCGATTATCAACGCTGAACGGGCCGACAGCGCGCAGGCCATTCGCCTGCCCGGCGATAAGTTTCCGCCGCTGCGGGCTGAAAATCAGCGACTTGGCATTCCGGTAGATGAGCGCGTCTGGGCGCGTATCCAGGCGCTGTAAGGAGGGAATCATGATCACCGGACACATCGCGAATACCGACCCGCGTCACTATCCTCCGGCGATCGCCAAAGCGATCGCCTGCCTGACCCGCTACGACCTGCTCACCCTGGCGGCGGGACGTTATCAGGACAGTGAAACCGGCTGGGTTATGCAGGTACTGGATCTGCACACCGTTCCGGCCGAGGAGAACTACCCGGAAGCACACCGCCTGCACATTGATGTGCAGTACCTGGTTACGGGCGAAGAAGTCATCGGCGTCGCAACGCAGCCTGTGGATTTCGCGGTGCATCAGCCTTACGACCCGGAGCGCGACATTATTTTTTACCAGCACGTGCCGCATGAGACCCAGGTGCGCATGCTGCCGGGCACCTTTGCCGTGTTTTTTCCGCAGGATATCCACCGCCCAAATTGCGCGGTGGGCACGCCAGGACCGATTCGCAAAGTGGTGGTCAAGATCCCCACCTGCGATCTGGCGTAAGCAAGGAGAAAGGCCATGAGTCTGACATCAACTGCCGTTAACCGTGAAAAGATCCCTGCCCTGCGCTGGTTACGGATCATTCCGCCTGTCCTGATCACCTGCATCATTTCCTATATGGATCGGGTTAATATTGCCTTTGCCATGCCGGGCGGAATGGACGCCGAACTGGGCATCAGCGCCTCAATGGCCGGTCTGGCGGGCGGTATTTTCTTCATTGGTTACCTGTTTTTGCAGGTGCCGGGCGGCAAGCTGGCCGTCTACGGTAACGGCAAACGCTTTATTGGCTGGTCGCTGCTGGCCTGGGCAGTCATTTCGATACTGACCGGCATGGCAACCAGTCAGTACCAGCTGCTGGCACTGCGCTTTGCGTTAGGGATCGCCGAAGGCGGCATGCTGCCGGTGGTGCTGACGATGATCGGCAACTGGTTCCCGGATGCCGAGCGCGGCCGCGCCAATGCCATTGTGATCATGTTTGTCCCGATCGCCGGGATCATTACCGCGCCGCTCTCCGGCTGGATCATTACCGGCTGGGACTGGCGCATGCTGTTTTATGTGGAAGGCGTGTTATCGCTGGTCGTCATGGCCCTGTGGCATTTCACCATCAGCAACCGGCCGCAGGAGGCGAAGTGGATTTCTCCGGCTGAAAAGCAGTATCTGATTACGACCCTGCACAACGAGCAACTGATGATCAAAGGGCAGAATGTGCGCAACGCTTCTCTGCTTAAGGTCATGCACGAGCCCGTGATGTGGCGGCTGATTCTGGTCAATTTCTTTTATCAGACCGGCATTTACGGCTACACCCTGTGGTTGCCCACCATTCTTAAAGAGCTGACCCACGGCAATGTCGAGCAGGTTGGTATGCTGGCCATACTGCCCTACGTCGGGGCGATCTTCGGCATGTTTCTGTTTTCTGTTCTTTCGGATGCAACCGGGCGGCGCAAGCTGTTTGTGGCGCTGCCACTGGCAGGTTTTGCGCTATGCATGGCGCTGTCGGTGTTGCTAAAAGCGCATATCTGGTGGTCCTACGCGGCGCTGGTGGGCTGTGGCGTGTTTATTCAGTCTGCAGCGGGCGTGTTCTGGAGTATTCCGCCGCGCCTGTTCAATGCCGAGGTCGCGGGCGGGGCACGCGGCCTGATCAACGCACTGGGCAACCTTGGCGGCTTCTGTGGGCCTTACATGGTCGGCGTGCTGATTGCGTTCTACAGCAAAGATGCCGGGGTTTACAGCCTTGCCATTTCGCTGGCGCTGGCTGCGCTGCTGGCAATGACCCTGCCTGCCCGCTGTGATTCTGCGAAACGGGAGGCGTTATGAAACGCTGGCTGGGACTGGACTGCGGCGGCACCTTTATTAAAGCCGGACTCTACGACAGGCAGGGCCGCGAGCTGGCCGTTGCGCGGCAAAACCTGCCGGTACAGGTACCAGAGCCGGGTTATGCCGAACGCGATATGACGCTGCTCTGGCAGCAGGCGGCAGCGGTCATTCGCGAAGTACTGACCCGCAGCGGTCAGGATGCCGCCGACGTCGCTGGATTAGGCATCTCTGCTCAGGGTAAAGGGCTGTTTCTGCTGGATAAAGATCGCAATCCGCTGGGAAATGGCATCTTATCCTCCGATCGTCGCGCCCTGAGCCTGGTGCAACAGTGGCAGCGGGAAGGCATGCCGCAAAAACTCTATCCTCTCACCCGACAGACGCTCTGGACCGGCCATCCGGTGTCGCTCCTGCGCTGGCTAAAGCAGCATCAGCCGCAGCGCTACGCCGCAATCGGCAGCGTACTGATGGCCCACGACTACCTGCGTTTCTGTCTGACCGGCGAGCTGGCCTGTGAAGAAACTAACATCTCTGAATCCAATCTGTACGACATGCAGGCGGCAGACTGGTCGCCCGCGCTGGCTGAGATGCTGGATATCAGCGAGATCGTGCCGGCGTTGCCCCCGATTGTGGCATCAACGCAGATTGCCGGCTATGTGACCGCGCAGGCTGCCGCCGCATGCGGTTTGCTGCCCGGCACGCCTGTGGTCGGGGGCCTGTTTGACGTGATGTCCACCGCGCTGTGTGCGGGACTGAATGACGCAACGCGCCTGAACGCGGTGATGGGCACCTGGTCGGTGACCAGCGGCATTACCGACTGCATTAGCGATGAAGCAGACTATCCCTACGTTTACGGTCGCTATGCCATTGAAGGCCAGTATCTTATCCACGAAGCCAGCCCGACATCGGCGGCAAACCTGGAGTGGTTCTGTGAGCAGTGGGGCATCCGCGACTACCAACAATTAAATCAGTGGGTCGAGGAGCTGGAGCCTGCCAGCAGCGCGCTGCTGTTTCTGCCTTTTCTGTACGGCACCAACGCCGGGGCCGACCTGCACGGCAGTTTCTTTGGTCTGCAGGCGGGCCATACGCGTGCCCACCTGGTGCAGGCCATCTACGAAGGCGTGGTGTTCTCCCACCTGACGCATCTCAACCGCATTCTGCAACGCTTTCCTCAGGTCACTGCCCTGCGTCTGAGCGGCGGCCCTACGCGCTCCGCGCCCTGGATGCAGATGTTTGCCGATGCCAGCGGCCTGCGCGTTGAAGTGCCGCAGATCAGCGAAAGCGGCTGTCTGGGCGCGGCGCTGGTGGCGTTGACCGGCACCGGTGCTTACACCTCGCTGCAGCAGGCCCAGCAGGCCCTGGCGCCGGATATCGTCACCTGGCTACCGGACAGCACACGGCATGCCCGTTATCAGCAGAAGTATCAGCGTTATCAGCATCTGATCCGCGTCCTGAGTGACGCACAAGGAGCCCCCTTATGAGCCTGCCTTTACTCCAGCTGGCGCTGGATCATACCGCGCTGGATGCGGCGCTGGAGACCGCACAGCAGCTGCATCAGCATGTCGATATCATCGAAGCCGGTACGTTGCTGTGCCTGAGCTGCGGAGTCGAAGCCGTGCGCCGTCTGCGCCAGCAGCATCCGCAAAAGACCCTGGTGGCCGACTATAAAGTGGCGGATGCCGGCGGCACGCTGGCAGACATGGCCTTCACGGCGGGCGCAAGCTGGATGACAGTCATCTGTGCCGCACCGTTGGCGACGTTTGCCAGCGCGCTGGACGTGGCACAGCAGCACCAGGGCGATATTCAAATCGAACTGTTTGGTCACTGGACGCTGGACGATGCCCGCCGCTGGCGGCAACTGGGGCTGAAACAGGCCATTTACCATCGGGGGCGGGATGCCCAGGCCAGCGGGCAGCAATGGAATCAGCATGACCTGGATACCATGAAAGCCCTGTCGGATTTGGGTTTTGCGCTCTCCATCACGGGCGGCATTACGCCTCAGGATCTTGCGCAATTTAAAGACGTTGACGTGAAAGCGTTTATCGCCGGGCGCGCCCTCAGCGATCCCGCCAGCGGCATTCAACGCGCAGCGGAATTCCATCAGGCCATTGCCAGCATTTGGGGAACAGTATGAAACGCCAGCATCCGTTAGGTATTTACGAGAAAGCCCTGCCCGCTAACCTCACCTGGCCTGAACGACTGGCGCTGGCAAAAGCCTGTGGCTTTGATTTTGTGGAAATGTCGGTAGACGAAACCGACGTGCGGCTGGAGCGCCTGACCTGGAGCAAAGAGCAGCGCCTGTCGCTGGTCAACGCCATGATTGAAACCGGCGTGACCATTCCCTCCATGTGCCTGTCGGCGCATCGCCGCTTTCCGTTTGGCAGTCACGATCCGGCGATCCGCCAGCGGGCAGACGATCTGATCGATCGCGCCATCCAACTGGCAAAGGACGTGGGGATCCGCACGATTCAGCTTGCCGGTTACGACGTCTATTACGAACCTCACGATGATGGCACCGTAGCGCGCTTTGCCGAAGGCTTGTCACGTGCGGTGCAACGCGCCGCCGCGGCGCAGGTGATGCTGGCGGTTGAGATCATGGATACCGAGTTTATGAACGCTATCAGCAAGTGGAAAGTCTGGGAGCAGCAGCAGGCTTCTCCATGGTTTTCCGTTTATCCGGACGTGGGCAATCTCAGCGCCTGGGGCAATGATGTCACCGCCGAACTGACCCTGGGTATTGATCGCATCGCCGCGATTCATTTAAAGGATACCCAACCCGTGACCGCAAGCTCGCCGGGCCAGTTTCGGGACGTCCCCTTTGGTCAGGGCTGCGTGGACTTTGTCGGCGTATTCCGCACGCTTAAGGCGCTGAACTATCGCGGATCGTTCCTGATTGAAATGTGGACGGAAAAAGCCGAGGAGCCGGTTGCCGAGATCGTGCAGGCCCGGCGCTGGATTGAACAGAAAATGCAGGAAGGAGGTTTAGTATGAGCATAGCCGCCATGAAAGAGCAGGTGCTGGCCGCCAACCTGGCGCTGCCGCGCCATCAGCTGGTGACCTTTACCTGGGGCAACGTCAGCGCTGTCGATCGCGCGCAGGGGCTGATGGCCATCAAACCCTCCGGCGTGGCGTACGACGGCATGACGGTGGACGACATCGTGGTCGTGGAACTGGAAAGCGGACGGGTGGTGGAAGGCAGTAAAAAACCCTCGTCGGATACCGCGACGCACCTGGCGCTCTACCGCGCCTTTACGGATATTGGCGGCATTGTGCATACCCATTCGCGCCACGCCACCATCTGGGCGCAGGCCGGTCAGGATCTGCCCGCCTGGGGCACAACCCATGCCGACTACTTTTACGGGGCCATACCCTGCACCCGGCTGATGACGGAGGCCGAAATAGCCCACGACTATGAACACAATACCGGCGAAGTGATTATTGAAACCTTTCGCACGCGCGGCATCAGCCCGACCGCTATTCCTGCCGTGCTGGTTAACGCGCACGGGCCCTTTGCCTGGGGAAAAGACGCCGATAATGCGGTCCACAATGCGGTGGTGCTGGAAGAGATCGCCTATATGGGCATTTTCTCCCGCCAGCTGACGCCCGGTATTACCCACATGCAACAGCCCTTACTGGACAAGCACTTTCTCAGAAAGCATGGAGCAAATGCCTATTACGGGCAGTAATCCACAGTGGTTATCTTACTCAGCAGGAGCGGTTAACTATGAACAGGTCGTTTCGTCTGACGTCCCCTGCCGACCGGCATTATGGTCCGGCGCTTTGGGCAGGGTTTTGGGGCGGCAACGTTGCCAGCTTCGTAAAATGGGGAACGGAGAATCCGTTTCCGCCCAGAACGCCTGACAGGGCGATTCCCCCTGCGGAGATGCTGCAGGATATGGGGATCAACGTCAGCAACCTGGTCTATCATTATTCCGGTCACGTGGTGAACTGGGGCGTTGCCGGGGTTCACCACCTGTTCTCAATCGTCTTCGCCCTGCTCTACTGCGCCCTGGCCGAGATCCTCCCGGTCGTTACGCTGGGCCAGGGCGTAGCGTTTGCCCTGCTCATTACCTTGGGCTTTCACGGCGTGATCTTGCCGATGAACGGCTGGGCACCGCCCTTGTGGTACCTGCCGTTAGCGGAAATCGCCTCGGAGACGTTGGGGCATATTCTGTGGATGTGGACGATTGAGATCTTCCGGCGCGCCATGGGCGGGAGCGTCTTTCCGCGCGCGTCCGCGTAGTGCCTGTATCCCCTCAAGTCATCATATTTGTTTAAGAACCCTCTGAAATCCCAACGGCGCACTTCTGTTCCTGTGCGCCTAACTCCGTCGATCGTCGCCATTTTTTCTGCAAAATTAGGCTATCAGGCAAAATCCTTTTTTCCTGGCCGCTAAATGGCGGTTGATAATCGTTAAGGCATTTTTACAATACGGCCTACGCTTAACCCTAACCGGCTCGTTCAGGCGAACGCCGTGATTGAGTAAACTGACAGGCCTGTAACGCTCATGAAAATCGTCTCAATCCAGTATCTGCGCGGCCTGGCTGCGCTACTTGTGGTGCTGGCGCACAACTCATCGCTGTTAGAAAGTCACTGGACCCGGCACATTCCCGGCGCGCTGGGCGTGGACGTATTCTTTATTATCAGCGGCTTCATCATGACTTTTATTACGCATCAGTTTAACGAAGCGCCGACGTCGTTCATGGTGAAACGCTTTTTCCGCATCTGGCCAGTCTTCTTTGTGGTTTGGCTGCTCTCGTTCGTGGTGGTTTATCACGATCGTTCGCTTCAGGATATGTCCTGTGCGCTCTACTTCTGCCTGCAGGATTACAGCAGCCCCGGGCCGACCTTTGGATTCAGCGCATTAGGTCCGCCGTGGACGCTTTCCTATGAGATCCTGTTCTACGCCGTGTTCACCGTGGCGATGTGCATAAACTATCGCTACCGTAGCTTCCTGTGTGCACTGATTTTTCTGGCCTCCAGCGTGGGCTTTCAGCTGTATTACAACGGCAGTTTTACCTTTTCCTCTCAGGTTTCGCCTGATATGGCGGTGACGCACTGGTGGCAGGCGTGGATCAAACTTATCAGCAATACCATCTGCATGGAGTTTATCTTAGGGATGATGCTGGCTGAATTAATCGTCAGACAAAAGCTCCCTGAGCTGAATCCTCAGATGCGCAGAATACTGCAGGTGGGGCTGGTACTGGCGTTTGCGACAGCGCTGATGATTGGGCCGCAGCCGTTTGGCCTGCATGGCGGTTTCTGGCTGGCGGCGGCCATTATGAGCATCACGGTGATGCTGGGTTACCGCACGGAAAGTGGTCATAACCGCACGCTGATCTTCTTTGGCGATATCTCGTATTCGCTCTATCTCATCCACTATCCGATGATGATATTGCTGATGAACAGCCTGGCGGATAAAGCCTGGACGGACAATCTGATGATTTTCATCCTCTCCATTAGCATCAGTGTGGCGCTGGCCTCCGTGATGTTTTTCTGGATTGAAAAACCCGCCATTAAGGCAGGCAAACGCGTTGCCCGCTGGTTATCAACGCCGTTGACGCTGCACAGAAGTTCGTAACCTTTTAAAAGCAGCGGCCGCCCGGGCCACTGCTTCGCCACGATCAGAAGCTCTTCCAGTTATCTTCCTGCGCACCTGCACCTGCCGCCGCAAGCTGTGGACGCTTCAGCACGGGCGCGGCCGTCACGGCGGCTAAAGGCGGCTTAGCAGCGACAACCTGAGCTGAACGGATGGTAAAGGCGGCCACCAGCTGTTGCAGCGTGGTGGACTGCTCCGTTAACGAACGCGCAGCGGCAGAAGCCTGCTCCACCAGTGCGGCGTTTTGTTGGGTTACGCTGTCCATCTGATTGACCGCTTCATGTACCTGACCAATGCCCTGCGACTGTTCGCTTGCCGCCACCGCAATCTCATCGACCAGATCGTTTACCTGACGCACGGCATCGTTCATCCGGCCCATATTTTGTCCGACTTCTTCAGCCTGAGCGGCACCGGTTTCAACGTAGCGCATGGAGGACTCGATCAGTGCTTTGATCTCACGGGCAGAAGAAGAAGAGCGCTGTGCCAGATTACGCACCTCTCCGGCGACCACGGCAAAACCGCGTCCCTGCTCACCGGCACGGGCGGCTTCAACGGCCGCATTCAGCGCCAGGATATTGGTCTGGAAGGCAACGCCTTCAATCAACGCGATAATGTCGTTGATTTTCGCTGAACTGCTTTTGATATCGGACATGGTGCTCAGCATGGTTTTGACTTTGCCCGAGCTGTCTTCCGAGATTTCACGCGCATTTTTGGACAGCTGGCTGGCAAGGCGGGTATTTTCAGCCGTCTGACGCACGGTTTCGCTCAGTTCAGACATACTGGCCGCCGTTTCCTCCAGCGACGCTGCCTGCTCTTCGGTACGCGCCGAGAGATCGTCGTTGCCGGCTGAAATCTGGGATGAGGCAGAGCCGACAGAGTGGGATGCCTGTTCAACGGACGACAACGACTGCGCCACATTGCTGACCAGATGATTATAAGCGCTGGCCGTTAAGCCAATTTCGTCGCGACGCGACTCATCTGCGCGCAGCGTCAGATCGAGGCGTTCGCTGGCGCTTTCCATAGTGGCACGAATCGCGTTGAGCTGACGACGGATGCTGAAGATGGTTTTCACCGAAAACGCGCCTAGCAGCAGGATAATCAGCAGCGAACCGCCGGACATGCCCCACAAGGTTTGTTGATAAACCTGATTGTTTTGCTGGCTGTAGGTTTTGCCAATGTCCACATTCAGCTGCAGCTGTCGCTTTAATCCCGCTATCAGATCGCGAACAGACTGGCCCACACCACTGTCTCCCTGGATCGCGCCCAACGCGATGGCATCATTTTGTGCCCGTGACCCGGCAAAAAAGGTCGGCAGCCTGGCTTCCGCTTCTTTTATCTCCGCAAAGGCTTTTTCGCTCAGGGCCTTGTCTTCAGCACTGGAAAGGTCGTGATCAAAGTAATACTGGTTTTGCTTTTTCAGATCCGCAATCACGCCAGCGATATCTTTCTCAAACTGGGCCTGCTTGCGTTGATCGGTCGCACTTTGATGGCGATAAAGCAGCAGTGTCAGGGCATTGCTGCTATCGACAAGCTTATTAAGATCGGTAATAGAAGGAATTGTATTTCTCTGCACGTAATCGAAGCGTGATTGAAATCCTGTTACCACCGTGATCGCCACCATAGCCAGAACAGCCAGTGAGGCGGCAAGGAGGGAGAAGGTCAGGAAAAGTCGCTGTGTAATGGTCATTTTTTTGTTCCGCCTGGTCGTTAAAACGAAAATGCTTTGTGCATTAAATGTACGCACATAAAGACTATCGGCATGTACCTGACAAAACTGAGCGTATTCGTTTAGGTATTGTTTACATTATGTAACAGCACAGCGTGTTTAGCGGCGACAGGAGGAAAAAGTGAGATTGAGTGAGGCTTGCCCGGCGTCACACCGGGCAAGAATGAAGACTTAAAACAGTACCGAATAGTTCAGCCCAAAGGTACGACCGCGGCCTTTATACTGAAACAGCGACGGCGAGCCATAGGTCGGACTGTAGAGCAGCGGCGCACGCTGTCCCCACACCGTGGTGTAGTCGCGATCCAGCAGGTTCTCGACGCTAAAGCTCAGCTTACCCACCGGCAACTGGTAGCTGCCGATAAAATCAACGGTGGTATAACCGTCAATTTTGTTGCCGCCGTTATCGGTCAGGTCAAACGACTGCGTGCTTTGCAGGCGCAGGCTCCAGGGATCCGGCGACCAGCCAACATAGGCGGTGGCTTTCGATGGACTGGCATAAATGACATCCCACTTCTTCCAGCCGCCATCTTTTTTGGTTTCAGACTTGACCAGGTTGAAGTTGACGCCGGTGCTCCAGTTGGTATCGGGGATAAAGTAATCCACCGCACCTTCCACGCCATAAATACGGCGCTTGTCATCGTCCACGTTAATGGTCATATCGCTGCGGTTGACCGAAATCGATTTGTCTGACAGCGAATAGTAGGCTGCTAACTGCGTGCGCAGGTCATTACCGGTGTAACGCCAGCCCAGCTCGTAAGAATCGACTTTGATGCCCTGAAGCTTCGACTGATCGACATTAACGCTGTTCAACAACTGGTAGTTGCCGTTTTGCAGACGATAGGTGCCGTTGCCGTAATACTTGCCCGGATCCGGCAGTTCAACGCCTTGCGAGAAGTTGAACCATGCCTGCTGCCGCTCGGTGATATGCATCAGGATACCGGCGTTGTACAGGACGTTGTCGTAATCCGTTGAGCCGCCTGGAATCGCATCGGCCGAACGCGCCGTGCCATTAGCAATCGCCTGCTGCTGGGCATAGCCGACAAAGTCGTCCACCTTGTTTTCGGTGTACTGATAACGTACGCCGCCACTCAAGGTGAAGGTATCGTTGATGTCGTAGCTGGACTGCAGGAAAGCCGCCAGGTTAGTAATGTCATAACCCGGATAGCGTCCGGTGGTGTAAATGCTCTGGTTGTTCAGGCCACCCGAGGCGGCCGACTGTGCCAGATCAAAGAACATCTGATTGGAACTAAAACGTTCATGATCGGCATCAACACCGTAGGTCAGCTGCAGGTTGTCGAGCGGTTTACTGGTGATTGCCAGCTTGCCGCCGTACTGGTCAGTATCCTGTTTAGAGGAAGAGAGGCTGGTCACCCGCCCGCCGGACACCGTTGGGAAGGGATAAAACGCCAGAGATTCATCACGATAGTAGACCTGACCCACCAGCTCCTGACCCAGGAAATCGGTATTAGAGTACTGCAGACTGACCAGGTGGCGCTCGGTGCCGGGAATACGGTCTGAGTTCAGTCCTTTACTGGTGTAGGCGTTACCGTTACCGGTTACCGCCGAAAAGTTTCGGCCAAGATAGAGGCCATAATCGTCATCGCCCTGGCTCTTGTAGTATTGCGTCACCAGCTGCAACTGCTGGTGATCGTCAATCTCAAGCGTGCCGGTGCCCATCACATCCAGACGATCGGAGTATTGCAGGCCCGTCTGGGTGTTATCGAGCAGAACAGAATCGCCGTTGCCGTCATACCAGCCGCCAAACTTCTGGTAGGCCACCGACAACCGTCCGGACGCGCGATCGTTCCCCCCAGAAATCGCGCCCGCCACGCGCTCATCGTGATCTTTACTGTTGTTAAACCCGGTTTTGGTGCCGGTTTCAAACTCAAACTGGGTGCCCGGCTGGCCTTTTTTGGTGACGATATTGATCAGGCCACCGGTGCTGCCCCCGCCGTACAGCGAGGTTGAACCGGAGATCACCTCGATGTGATCGATGTTAAAGGGATCGATCGAATCCAGCTGGCGGCTGTCTGTGCGCGAAGAATTCAGGCGAACGCCGTCCACCAGCACCACAATCGCGCGGCCGCGCATGTTCATGCCGTAGTTGGTTCGGCCCTGGCTACTGACGTCGAGGCCCGGCACCAGCTGCGCCAGCGCATCTTTAAACTCTTTGCCGCCCTGGACTTGTTGCTCCAGTTCGGCCCCCTCAATCACCCAAGTGGTTTGAGCCATTTCTGCCACCGTACGGTGCGTACGGCTGGCCGAAACCACCATGTCATTTTCACTGGTTTGCTGTGCGACCGCGGGCGCCATCATGGCTAACAGCAGCGGATTAAGCAGCCAGATATTCTTGTTTTTAGTCTTCATTATCGTTCCTGCGTGCGAGGTTAAGGCTTACCCCAAGGACTCGGTATAGTTTTTAGTGGACGCAGCGCCATGCTGCGGTTTTTCCCGGCTGACGCTGCGCCACTGGATCAGGGCGGGCGGCGTGCTGAGATCGAACAAATCGCGCCCCAGTGCGCGATTCAGAATACGGGCGGATCGCCATGCCATCAGGCTGAGCTGAGGCTCCGCGATACCGTGGGTTTGCATACTGGCGTTCACCGCAAAGATGTTATTTTCTTTTGGCCCGTTCCACTCAAGCGTGAAGTCCTCACGCACGCTGAACGTGCACTCATCTTTCATAGTCAGGCGGCTCATCAGGGGGGAGAGCAGTTCTGGCAGCGCAGGCCGGTAGCCGGTGGCGAAAATCACCACATCGCATTCGATAAGGTCGTAGCCCTGGTCAAGCTGATGCTGCAACTGAAGCTGCCAGCCCTGGTGATGACTGTTGAGTTCAATGACCGAGCGGCTCGGCAGCAGGTGCGCATTGCGCGGCTGACGCTGCACTTCAAAGCGATGATACAGCTCGCGATAAATCGTCAGCAGGGAATCTGCCGTGATGCCGTCCGAGGTCATCTTCTGTTCAGCCAGCATTTTCTGTCGGGCAGCCTCGTTCAGACCGACAAAGCTGGAAACGTATTCTGGCGTGAAGTACTCGTTGGCAAAAGCGGCCTCATCCAGGGCGTTAAAATTGTTGCGGCGTGATATCCAACTGACCTCAGCCGGTTCGCCCCATTCACCCCGGAAGGCGTTGAGGAACAGATCGGCACCACTCTGACCGCCGCCAATCACCGCCACACGCTTGCCGCGCAGATCGGGTTTGCGCAGGCTCATTTCGCTGGCATGGAAACAGGTGGCGCTGATGCGGTTTACGCAGGGCGGCAGGTAGGGCTGCTTGCCAATGCCCAGACAGATGTTGCGGGCATAGCTTTCCCCGCCGTTACTGCGAATCACAAAGCGTTTATTGGCCTCATCAAAATCGATGCGTTCCACCGTGTGATTAAAGCGCAGGTTGTTCATGCCCTCGGCAGCCCAGCGCAGATAGTCGGAAAACTCATCCCTTGAAACGGTGCGCAATTCGGTGGTCATAAAGCGGTAAAACTTTTTACGCTTCACCAGATAGTTCACAAAGCTGAACGGGCTGGTGGGCGCGACCGCGGAGACCAGATCTTTTAAAAACGAGGTCTGCATATGGCAGTCAGGCACCAGCATACCGGGATGCCAGGCAAAATCTGGGCGACTGTCTAAAAACTGGCTGGTAAAGCCTTCAGCTTCGTGTGCCAGCGCCGCGATACTCAGGTTAAACGGGCCAATGCCAACGCCAATAAAATCAACAGTGTTTGTCATGATTCAGTCCTTGGTAACCAGCCACAGCGGGTTTTGCAGATTTTCCAGGTAATTGGGCAACATACGGCTTCCGCCGTCCTGATCGGGCCAGGTGAGTTTTACCGGGTTCAGCACGACACGAATGATTTGTGGCTTGAAGAGTGAGAAAAGCGCAAAACGCGCCGACAGTTGCGGATGGTCCTGCATATAGTCGCTCAACACTGCGGCAAGCAGTTGGTAAAAACGTCGTTCCGGAACGCCAAGGCGCGCCATTAACGGCGAAATAAAACGCAGGACCGTGACAAAATGGCCAGTCTGCAAATCATGAATCAAATAGTCAGCACTCAGGCGTGCCGTCACATCGCGGACGTCCTGAGGCAGAGAGTCCATCTCCGGAAAATCGTCCTTTACCAGACGCATATCGCCCTGAAAATCTTTCAGCAATACGCGCTGGGGTACGCCGTCTTTCATCGCCAGCGTAATATTTTGCCCGTGTGCGATCAGCGCCACGCCATAACGGCACAGCAGGTGATACAGCGGCACCACGGCCACGCGGAACATCTGACTTAACCAGGCCTCGGCGCTCAGGCCCGAGCGGGCAATGTAGGCGCCGATAAGCGGCTGGTTGTTTTCATCGCACTCCATCAGCGTGGCCATCAGAATTGGCGTTTCGTCCGCGTGCAGCCAGCACGACGGATTTTCACGCCAGATCACGCCCAGCATTTCCTGGTAGCGATAGGGGGCTTCGGGCAACGCGCCGTAGCCGCGATGGGAAACATAACCGGCGGCCGGCTCGCCCAGGATCACCGCCCCGCTCTGCTGCAGCGTCGTGTCGGTGGCAAAGACGTTTTGTAGCCAGCGGGAGGCCAGCGGGCCCGCCGCGATATATTTGCCCGGAATACCGCGATAGCAGGAGGTGTTGTAAATGGTAAGCGGCAGTTTGATATCCAGCCCGCCCTGACGGCTGGCGTTGGTCAAGGTGCGCAGTGACTGTTGCGCCAGCCAGCGATCGCCAAATTCACCCAGCGACAGCATATTGCCCGTGGCCAGATCCGCGACAAAATCGAGCGCGATTTTTTGCTGCCACTGCCAGGGATGCACCGGCAAAGGCAGCCAGCTGTCGTCCAGCCCCTGCGCCTGCCAGGCCTCGGTGAAACGCGTATATTCGGCGCTGTCCATCGCGGCCTGCAACAACTGCTGGATGTCCAGCTCGCTGTCGCAGCGCCAGACCATATGATCACGCTTTACCGCCAGCCAGTGCAGGCGGAAGGTATTCATATATTCGGGTGCGTAGCGCGCCAGCGCCTCTTGTCCCCATCCGCGACGGCCTTTATTAAAGGCAAACTTGGGATGGCCGCTGAGCAGGCACTGCAGGCGGTCGGCATCCATATCAATCAGCGCATCGGCACTCATGCCCTGACGTGCCTGCATAAGCTGAAGATCGCCGCGCAGCGTGGCATAGAGATCCTGCATATGTTCCGCCACCGTGGCATCACTCATCGACAGCACCGGCTGTAGCTGGCACAGCAGCGTCTGGGCCAGTACCGGCTCATCCGCACAGCGCAGGCTTTGTGCATCTATCCATAACCAGCCCCAGATGCCCCGCTCGGCGGTGAACTGCCATTCGGCACCCGGCAGACTGATGCAGTAACGGTTATCGCCCTGCGGCTGGGCCTGAAAGACCTGCTCGTACTCCAGCTCGGCCAGCATTTTTGCCACCAGCTGACGGTTAACGGTTTCCCATGCGTGCGAATTCATCACAGGCCCACCTCGCTGAAGAAACGGGCGCGCTGGGTCATCACCAGGCGAGAGCGCTTGTGCGGAAAGTCGAACTCTTTCACGGTGGTATAGCCCGCGGGTTCAAGGTGACGAAACAGGCGCTGATTATCCGCCCGCGGTTCCAGCACCAGGCGCTGGGTTTGCGGATTATCCAGCAGCAGATAGTGGCTGATGCCGCGCAGCCAGCTCTGCACAAAGTGCGGCCCGCGCCACTGCGGCTCACCCACCAGCAGATGCAAACCGCGATCGTACGGCTGCCAGCTGTAGTGCCGCCCGATACGATCTTCCGCCGCCCAGTAAATTTCAAAGTAGCTGAAGGGCTCGTCATCAAAACAGCCAATCAGCGGAAAGGCATAGCTGCTGCCGAGCTGGCGTTCAAGATAGGCGGTCTGAGTGGCCAGCGATCCGCTCTGCTCCCAGAAGTAATCCACGCGCGGATCGTTCATCCAGCGGGTAAACGCTTCGGCATCCCGGGCAGGATCGGCCACGCGGAAGCTCAGCGTTCGCCGTACGCGCGGATCGTAACGGCGATACACTTCGCCATCAGGTCGCGCTGGGCGCTGGGGAAAATAGATCTCACGTTCGGCATCAAATACCATCTCGCCGGAGGCCTGCTGACGAGGCGCAGACAACCACAGCGGCAGTTGCCAGAACGTCTCGCGGTGGACGATATCGCTTTTCAGGGCCGCAAACAGCGCCAGCGCCTGAGGCTCTTCACGCCACTCTGCGAAGGGCAGCACCACGGCAGAAAGCTGCGGGGCAGCGATAAACATCTGATCCAGCGCGTCACGCAGCCAGCCTTCGGGCAGTGGACCGGCAAAATGCAGCACCGCACTGTTGTCCTGTCCCCAACCCAGATTCAGGGTTTTTCCTGACTTTTCGCAACGCAGGCCGTGGCCGCTGTGAACAATCGTTGCCTGAGACATTTAGCGCTCCTGAGACAGCAGTGGGTTGATGAAGTCGAAGTAGATCACCGACGGATCGACGATGGTGTTTTCATTGTGATCGTGCAGGTAACAGAAGAAGTTGCCCTTGACGTTCCAGTGCGGGCTTTCCAGCACGTAATCCAGGCAGCCCTTGTGCGTGACCTCGTTACGTAGCGCAGTTAACGCATCGCGTACCCGCGCCATCAAATGGGTTTCACTGTCCATGCCCGCCGCGCCCAGTGCCGCCGTGACGGCAAAGGTAGAATTCACTAACAGGTAATAGGGGAAGTAGCGCAGCAGCTGCTCGCGACTAAAGACGTTTTCCGCCTGCGCTTCGCCAATCATGTCCAGCCAGCCTGCGGCGTGAGGCATAAAGGCGCTGCCCTGGCAGTCGCGATAAATCAGGCCAACCGGCAGGTCCTGCTCCATTTCCACCAGGATATTTTGCTGATGGGCTAACAGCACCAGGCCGTAATCGGCTTCGGCGGTGAACAGGGGCTTCAGCACCTGCTGACAGTAAGCGTCGACCCAGGCATGCGCAGCCTGTTTTTCGCTGATGTGCAGGCGCTGGCTCAGGCGCTTTACTGCGGCAGACAGCAGTGAGTCGCCGCCGTCCGGCGCGGACTGCGTCAGGGAAACCAGCACGTTGGTCTGGCTCTGCGGCCTGTCGACAATCAGGTTTTCACGCAGTGCGAACAGGCTCTCTTCCATAATCGTGCCCTGCGCATCGCGCAGTCCGGCCCAGCCATCTTCCTGCATCACGCGAAACGCCGGGAAGCGTGCCTGCATGTCCTGCCAGCGGTCGGTCTGCGCCAGACGCGCCAACCGCATGCCGCGTTTGACCTCTTTGACCGACAGGGTGCGGACGGAGTTTGTCAGCCGCACGCTCAGGGAAAACTTGATCATGTCGCGGCTGGTCGCGCAGTACAGCGAACGCGATGAGGTGGTGGGCAGCCAGGGCGCACCGGCTTCACCCAGGTCAGTAACCAGGCCTTTTTCCACCAGTTGCTGACACCAGGTCTGCTGGAGCAGATAGTCCGCCTGCCAGGGATGGAGCGGGAACAGCCACTGCCGATCGGTTAGCGCATGCAGTAACTGCGGCGCGTTTTCTGCCGCAAAGCGCGTCAGGCGCTGCTGCAACGTCAGCTGCAGGCTGTCACCCGCCAACTGGTCTTTATCCACCGCAAACCAGCGTAACGGAAAATGTGGCGCAAAATCAGGCAGGTAACGTTCGGCCTGCTGCTGCGTAAAAGGTTCATGTGATTTGGGTGCCGGATGGAAGGCGTGCCCGACCAGCAGGGCCTGCTCTGCTTCGGCAAAGTTCAGGGCTTTCTCACGCAGGCCTCGCCAGTCGTGGCGGGCAGCCGTTGCCTCAGCGGTATGCACATGGCTTTCCATCACGCGCTGGTAAAACGCCTCACAGCCGGGAGCGGGCAGCTGTTGCTGATGTTGCAGTTTATCGACAATCAGTCTGGCAACGGTGGCGAACGTCACCGTCTCGCTGCCACGGTGAGTGACCAGCCGGGCCGGGAAGGCAAAACGGTGATGCTGGGTAGGAGAAAAGTAAGCCACCTTAAAGTGTAGGGCCTTTTCTTCCGCCAACGGAATCACTAACTCGGCGGGTTCACCCTGGCTGAGTCGCCAGTCCTTGGTTTCACGGATCAGGGAATTCAGGAAGCACTGTGCGGCCACATCCCAGGATCCATTGTGCGTCGATTGAATCATTATCAAACAATTTCCAGGCGTTATGATAATGCGAATTCTGCCGATAACAGTTCTCATTATCAACGACAATTGTTAGAATTGGCGGAATAAATTTTACAAATACATACAACAAAGATACGGGTTAGCAACATTGTGACATCTCTTGAACTGACCGCTACGCCACAAAAAGCCTTACCTAACTGGCCTTTAGCATTAAGCGCCGGACTGCTGGGCGTCGGACAGAATGGTTTGCTGGTGGCTATCCCGATGCTGGTTGCGCAGACCAGTTTAAGTCTTTCGGTCTGGGCGGGATTGTTAACGCTCGGCTCTATGCTGTTTTTGCCCTCATCGCCGTGGTGGGGAAAACAGATTGCGCGTCTCGGCAGCAAACCGGTCGTGCTTTGGTCACTGGCCGGTTATGGCGCAAGTTTTTTGCTACTCGCTATGGGCTGCGCACTTCTTTCCACGCGGGCGGTCAGTGCTCCGATTGGATTAGGTATATTAATTATTGCCAGGGTGATTTATGGCCTGATGGTGTCGGCGATGGTTCCGGCGTGCCAGGTCTGGGCGCTAAACCGTGCCGGTGAAGGTAAGCGCATGACGGCGCTGGCGACCATCAGCTCCGGTCTGAGCTGCGGCAGGCTGTTTGGCCCGCTGTGCGCTGCCGGAATGTTAGTTATTCATCCGATGGCACCGCTGGTGTTACTGGTCGTTGCGCCGTTGCTGGCGCTGGCTATGTTGTTGCCGTTGCGCGGAACCGAGCCACAGCCTGCGGTGGCGCGCAGGAATGCCCGCCTGCGCATCGATTGTCTGCCCTATCTGCTGTGCGCTCTGCTGCTGGCGGCCACGGTGAGCCTGATGCAGTTGGGCTTATCCCCGGCACTGGCCAGACAGTTTACCGGTGATACCGCCGCAATCAGCCATCAGGTTGCCTGGCTGCTGAGCGTGGCGGCCATCGCCTCACTGGGCGCCCAGTTTATGGTACTGCGACCCCAGTTACTGACGCCGCTTGCGCTGTTGCTGAGCGCAGGGCTGTTGATGTCTCTGGGTCTGGCGATGATGCTGAGCACACCGCTCTGGCTGTTTTACACCGGCTGTGCCCTGCTTTCGTTTGGTGCTGCACTGGGTACGCCGGCTTATCAGCTGCTGCTAAATGACAGGCTGGCAGACGGTGCCGGTGCCGGCTGGATAGCCACCAGCCATACCTTAGGCTACGGATTGTGCGCGCTGCTGGTTCCCCTGGTGTCGCAGTCACAGGGCGCAACGGCGCTGATCGCTGCCGCATTCAGCGCTGCCCTGCTGTTCGTGGCGATGTCAGGTGTGATCTGGCGTGCACGTCGCCGCTCAACCTTATCGGCTCATTAATCAAAAGGAACGACGATGGCTGAAGCCCATAGCTACCGCCTGTTTGACGTAAAACTGGCACGCAAGCGTCATCTTTCTCCCTCAATGCTGAGCCTGGTGTTCAACGGGCCTGACGTGGCGCAGATGAAGTCTGACGCGCCCGATCAGCGGATCAAAATTTTGCTGCCGGCGGAAGATGGCAGCATGCCTGCGCTTCCCAATGATGGCGAGTGGTACCAGACCATTCTGTCGCTGCCAAAAGAGAAGCGTCCGCTGTTGCGCACCTATACGCTGCGTCATCTCGATCCTGAGCGCCAGGAGTTGACGATTGAGTTTGTCAGCCACGGTACGGAAGGCCCGGCATCGGCCTGGGCAATCAATGCTGAACCGGGTGACGGCCTGGTGATCGTTGCGCCCAATGCGGCCTGTGAATCTGACAGCGGCGGATATGAATGGACGCCACCGGATGCGCTGCGTAATGCGTTACTGATTGCCGATGAAACCGCATTACCCGCGGCGAAAGGCATTCTGGAAAGACTGTCCCGACAGGAAAATCCGCCTCGGGTTCAGGCCTTTTTTGAAGTCCCGGATGCGGAAGATTGCGTCGATCTGCACGCCTATACCTTTGCCGACATCGTCTGGTTGCCGCGAAAACCTGCATTTGCTTCACACGGGGAATGCCTGGTTGAGGCAATAAAATCCCGGGTTAACGTTCCCGATGGCGGCCGCCAGCAGGACGTGCAGGAAGAGGCAGAAGGCGAATTGCTGTGGGACCGTGCTCAGGGCCGCAACACGGAATTTTACGGTTGGGTAGCGGCCGAATCGACCGTGGTGAAGCTATTACGCCGCCACCTGATAGGGGAGCGCGGCGTCGATCGCGACGCGATTAACTTTATGGCTTACTGGGCCAAAAAGCGGGCACACTAAACATCGCCTTAGGGTTGGCGCATTCAGGGAAACAAGGATGATTTCTGGACGTTGTTTATGCGGAATGGTCGTTTTTAAGCTGGCTCAACAACCCAGCCATTTTTACCGCTGTCACTGTTCGCTTTGCCGCCGTCAGACCGGTACCGGCCATAACCTGGCCACGCTGGTTCATGCCGATCAGTTTAGCTGGCTGGCCGGTGAAGCCGATATCAGCAGTTGGCGTCGCCCGCAGGGATGACTTTTGCAGGCACTGTGGCTCGACGGTGCCGAACCTGTTGCGCGGCCGCCCCCTGATCTGGCTACCGATTGGGCTGTTAGATGAAGACCTCGCGTTGCAGTGTGCAGGCGATTTCTGCCTTGAGGATGCAATGTCCTGGGACGTTCACAAGGTAAAAAACGGATATCCGCACGCGCCAGATTCGCTGGATGCCCTGCTCCTTGCGTTGAACGGTGACAAATAGCCCCTGAAGACGCGTTCCTCATCGCGATCCCTCTGTCACGAACGGGTGGCGTTTTTCAGCAGATCGAGCAGGGTAACAATTTGTGGATCCAGCGTCAGGATATCTTTCTTAATCAGTAAGTGCAGCGGGGTGGCACGACGAACGCCGTGCTGTAAGGGCAATATTTTTAGTGTTCCCTGCGCCAGTTCATGTTCGATGCGCTCGAAGGGGATCCAGCCATAACCCACCTGGTGCACCACCGCCTCTACCGCCGCCTCAATAGTCGAAAACGACCAGTAATCGCCATTGCTGCTCTCATCCTGCACGGTGAAATGTTCCCGGTCGGCAATGCGAATCAGCGGATACTGTGCCAACCGTTCTTCATCCAGGATGCCGCCATGCTGATGCAAGGGATGGTCGCAGTGCGCCACGGCGACGAAATCCACATTCATCAACCACTCTCCCCGCCCGGCCATATCCTGGCGCTGGGTCACCACCATCACGTCGGCCTCGGCGTAATCGGTGTTGGTTTCCAGCACCTCGGTCAGGTTGATCTGAGTATGAGGATGGCATTGCTGAAACGCCTTAAGGACGGAAAACAGTTGTCGACGCGGAAAGATGCTGTCAACCACCAGATCCAGCTTTGTTCTGACGCCGCTGCGTATTGATCCCGCAAACGCCTCCAGTGAATGAAAAGCTTTCAGTAGCGGGCGCACCTGCGCCAGCAGCAACTCGCCTGCGGGCGTCAGCACCGCCTTGCGTCCCTCTGCATGTAACAGCGTAATCCCTATGCGCTGCTGCAACATAGCAAGGTTATAGCTGACAGATGACTGACTGCGGTTGGTCAGACTCGCCGCTCTGGCAAAACTGCCCTCTCGCACCACCTTGTCCAACAGGCTCCACTGCTCCAGTGTGGTTTTATGCATAACCCATCCAATTTTTGAATCAATTTCATCATAAATTAGCGTTTTTAATTCACAAAGTGAATGGGTAAGCTGGTTTCAACCACAGAGGAGAACAAATAATGAGCAAATTCGATAAACACAATCTTGACGGTTTCATCGGTAAACATCTGGTTTATACCTATGACAATGGCTGGAATTACGAGCTGTATATTAAAAACAAAGACACCGTCGATTACCGTATTCATAGCGGCATGGTGGGCAACCGCTGGGTGAAAGACCAGCATGTCTATATTGTCTGCGTCGGTGAAGACATCTATAAAGTGTCCTGGACTGAACCGACCGGCACCAGTGTCAGCCTGATTGCCAACCTGGGCGACAAGCTGTTTCATGGCACCATCTTCTTCCCGCGCTGGGTCATGAATAATCCTGAACGCACCGTCTGCTTCCAGAACGATCATCTGGACGAAATGGCGCAGTACCGCGATGCCGGCCCGACTTATCCAATAGAAGTCATTGATGAGTTCGCGACTATCACCTTTGTCCACGATGCGGGAAAAAATAACGATGACGTGATAGCCTGCGCGGCAAGTGAATTACCTGCCAATTTCCCTGAAAATCTGAAAAAATAATTAGCTATTAAAGGGGGAACTCCCCTTTTTTTAAAAAAAGACGCACACAGCAATTTCGAATTTATCAGAGCCGCTATTTTTCTTTTTTTAGAAACCATCGTCGACGACATATTTTCTTTCACTCATCACATTTATCCGATCCTCACGCTGTTTTATTCTGAGCCATTCGTTTTTCGCCCTTCGCGATAACAACCTGAGGCCCAGAATGAAAATCATTTTGCATGTACCTGATAAAAATCGCATTGCTCACGCCCTGGCTAATGCTGGCAATCTGCTTAAAGAAGAGGATTTTGACGGGGATATCGCCATCGTTTTTAATGGCGACGCGGCAGGTGATGTGACTGGCAGGACGATTTCAGATGCCCTTAAGAATGCGCCGAGCGTGACGCTGTTACTCTGCAATAACGCCCTCCGGGCACAAAATATTGACGTCAGCATGCTGCCATCACACTTTCGCGTCGTGCCCGCCGCCATAACCTACATTATTGAACAGCAGTCGCGGGGCGCTTTATACGTTCGCCCCTGAACGGCCTTCACTACAGGGGTTTACTTTTGGCCAACCACTCAATACCGCGCAGCATACCAGCCCAATAAAAGCGCGGTAAAAACCAGGCCTTTAGCCACCATGCTGCGCGGCTGGGACGGGCTGAATGGAGCGGAAAGGTCGGCAGCAGGCGGTTGCCATAACCAAACTCAGCCAGCACGACTTTGCCTTTCTCCACGGTGAGCGGACACGAACCGTAGCCATCGTAACGCGTTTGCGGGATCGCCCCGTTAACGACCTGCCTCAGGTTTTCGGCCACGACCACGATCTGTTTACGCGCCGCTGCGGCCGTCTTGGCGTTCGGCGTTGAGCTGCAATCGCCCAAAGCAAAAATATCGGGCCAGCGGCTGTGCTGCAGCGTTTCTTTATCGACATCACACCAGCCAGCAGCATCCGCCAGACCGCTTTCGGCAATAAAGTCTGGCGCAGCCTGAGGCGGGACAACATGGAGCATATCGAACGGCAGCGTGACGTCACGCGTGCTGCCGTCGGGATCGGTGAGAGTAAACGTCGCCTGCTTATTGATTCCATCAACGGCAGTAAGCGTATGTCCAAAATTGACCTGCGCCTGGTATTTCTCCAGATAGGCCTCCAGCGGCGGAACAAATTCGGGCACGCCAAAAACGACCTGACCTGCCAGGCAGAACTGAATGTTGATCTGTGCCAGACGGTCCCGTCGCAGCCAGTAATCGGCGGAGAGATAGAGCGCCTTCTGCGGCGCACCCGCGCACTTTATCGGCATCCCTGGCTGGGTAAAAATGGCTTTTCCCTGCTTCAGGTTTTGCACCAGTTCCCATGTATAGCGCGCCAAATCGTATCGGTAGTTTGACGTTACGCCGTTGCGGCCCAGGGTTTCACTCAGGCCCTTGATTTTATCCCAACGCAGCATCAGACCGCTGGCGATAATAAGATAGTCGTAACCTATTTTTTGGGCTGTCGCTGTTTCAATATATTTCAGATCAGGTGAAACATGCGTCACGGCATCTTGAATCCAGTTCACGCCCGACGGAATAACGTCACTCATGCGTTTTCGGGTTTTTTCAGCGGAAAATAATCCGGCACCCACCAGTGTCCAGGCAGGTTGATAATCATGTTCTTCCTTTGGCTCAATTAGCGTTATTTTGATGTTTTTAATGCGTTTCTTAATACTTGCGATGACGCCAATTCCAGCTGAGCCACCACCAATAACAACAAGATGCGGGTGATGGGGATTATTTTTATCATTCATGCAGGCCTCCCTTTCATTTAACCGTAGTGGATAGCAGCACAGATATAAAGCAAATCAATAGACTTTAAAGTTATAAAAAAAACCTATTATAACATTTAGCTATATGATATAGCAAAAAGAAATAATGAGTTGACAGTCATTTTTACGACCTCTTTAATAGCGTAAAAATAACGCCAGGAATGAAAATGATCATTCAGGAATTCACCCATTTTTCAGCCCTCACGGTGAGCCTGTTAATTGTAACAGGCATCGCCGTAGGCTTTTTTCTGGCGCTGACCGGCGGCGGCGGATCGGTCATGTGCGTGCCGCTGCTGCTGTATCTGGTGAAGGTACCCGACACGCATCGGGTCATCGGCACCAGCGCCATTGCGGTGGCGGTCAGCGCCCTGATCAATCTGTTTGCCCATAGTCGTAAAGGCAATGTCAGATGGGCAACGGGTGCGAGAATTTCAATTGTTGCGGTCTGCGGCGCACTGCTCGGAGCCGAACTGGGAAAAATCGTCAGTGGACAATACCTGCTACTGCCGTTTTCCCTTTTGATGTTCAGCGTGGCGCTGATGATGCTGAGAAAACAGTCTCCTTTGCCCGGTGCCTCCGCGCCAGACAGGCACTTTGCCCCCGCTATCGTCTGGGGAAGCGTACTGCTGCTGGGCATACTGGCCGGATTTATGGGCATCGGAGGAGGATTTTTAGTGGTGCCCGCGCTTGTCTGGTTGTTCCGCTTACCCATGGTGGAGGCGATAGCAACCTCGCTGATGGTGGTGTTCGCCATGGGGATCTCGACCAGCGCAAGCTATGCCCTGGCGGGCAAAGTCTCTGTGGTGATGACAATCTACCTCATTGCTGGCGGTCTGCTGGGCGGCTTAGTCGGTGTCGCGGTGGCCAGCCGGCTGAAACACAATGCGCGCGCGATCAATGCCGTCTTTTCAGCCATGTTGATCGTGATGGCCTGCTACATGTTGCTTAAAAATCTCTGAATAAACGGGAACAGGTTATGAATATCCGCCATTTTAATGCGCAAATCGCGTTTTCCGATGCACCACTTGCAGAGGATTTCAGCCAGTTGCACCAGTTGGGCTTTGAGGTTGTGGTTAATAATCGGCCTGATGAGGAAGAAGGCCCCTTTCTGTCTCATCAGCAGGAAAAGGCGCTGGCTGAGCAACTGGGCATGGACTACGTCTATATGCCCTTCACCTTTGACACACTGAGCTGGGAAGACGTTGAGGCTTTTCATCGTCGGGTTAAACGCGGTGCAAAAATCTTTGCACACTGTCGGAGTGGTGCGCGATCGCTTAGCCTGTTTTTACTGCATGAGTTACGCGAAGGCCGGATAGATGAGGCCGAATTTCGGGCTACCTGCCAACAGTTTGGTGCCGATGCCGATAAGCCCCTGGACTGGTATGCAAACAGGCTGCGCCATCCGCCTCAGGCAGAAGTGTACCATTTCTATGAACCTGAGAGCGGAAGCCTGCAATATGTGATTGCTGACGGACAAACCCGGCGCTGCGCCATCATCGATCCGGTGCTGGACTTTGATCGCCGCTCGGGAGCGGTATCCTGTCAGCAGGCCCAACGCATACTGGATTTTATTCAGCAAAAAAACTGGCAGGTTGCGTGGGTTCTGGATACCCATCCTCATGCCGACCACTTCTCTGCCGCCGCCTGGCTGGCCGGGAAAACCGGTGCGCCTACCGGCATCGGTGAAAAGGTCACTGAGGTACAAAGGCTGTGGCAAACTCTCTATAACCTGCCCGGCCTGACGCCAGCTGAGAAAATCTGGGACACCTTATTCAGGGACGGCGAGGTATTTTACATCGGCAATCTGCGGGGTGAAGTCATTTTATCTCCCGGCCATACGCTGGCGTCGGTGACCTATCACATCGCCGACTGTGCTTTTATCCACGACACGTTTTTTATGCCCGACAGCGGCACAGCGCGGGCTGATTTCCCCGGCGGCAGCGCTGCCGTATTATGGGACAGCCTGCAACGCATTCTGCAGTTACCTGACGACACACGTTTATTTACCGGTCATGATTATCGCCCTGACGGGCGCGACGTGCAGTTTGAAAGCACGGTACGTGAGCAGCGGGAAAACAATCCGTGGGTGGTTGATCAACATCAACAGGATTTTATTGCCCGGCGGCAGCAGCGTGATGCCACGCTCCCGCTTCCTGAACTGATGCTGATGGCACTGCAGGTCAATATCAACGGCGGACGGTTACCTGAACCCGAGAGCGATGGCGAGCGCTATCTAAAAATCCCGTTAAACCGCTTTTCACTTAAGACGTAAGCAGGGCATAAGGAGTCGAGCGTCATGCATATTGACCTGATCCATTTTACTCCGTGGCAAAGCCTGGCGGGCGGGCTGCTGATTGGCGCGGCGGCGGGCATGCTGGTGCTGTTTTGTGGCCGCATAGCCGGTATCAGCGGCATTCTGGGCGGTCTGCTTAAACGCCGCTCATCAGACAAGCCCTGGCGGCTGGCCTTTATTGCGGGCCTGGTCCTGTCGCCGCTGGTGTTCCAGCTGTTCAGCGCCCTGCCCGCCATTGAAACTGAAGCGTCATGGGGACGTCTGGTACTCGCCGGCGTGCTGGTGGGATTGGGTGTTCGCCTGGGCTCGGGCTGCACCAGCGGTCACGGCGTATGTGGATTATCGCGGCTGTCACTGCGCTCACTGGTGGCAACGCTGGTCTTTATGTTAACCGCCATGCTGACCGTTGGCGTGATGGGCCACGGGTGAATATCAGGAGGAACAATGGCCGTTTTATTTTCTCTGCTTAGTGGGCTGTTATTTGGCACGGGCTTAATCGTCAGCGGCATGGCGAACCCGGCCAAGGTTCTGGGTTTTCTGAACATTACCCGCGCCTGGGATCCCTCTCTGGCGCTGGTGATGGGCGGCGCGATTACCGTCGGGCTGGTGGCCTTCTGGCTGGCCTCCCGACGTGAGCGTCCGGTCTTTGGCGAAACCTTTCATCTGCCCGGCCAGCGCGCGCTGGATAAAAAACTGATCGCAGGGGCTATGCTGTTCGGGATTGGCTGGGGGCTGGCAGGCATCTGCCCCGGTCCGGCGCTGGTGCTGCTCGGCGGCGGAGTGCTTAAGGGCGCAGTGTTCCTGATCGCCATGCTGGCAGGCATGCTGCTCTTTGAGTGGCTCGACAGCCGCACCGCCTCACTTTCATCACGACGTTAAGAGACAGGGATTAATGAAAACGTTCAGGATACTGGTTTCCGCACTGCTGTTGAGCAGCACGACCCAGGCGGCTACGCTGCCCGCCCCCGTCCAGCAAATTGAAAGGCAGGGCGTGGAAATCATCAAACCCTTTAAGGCACCCGGCGGGGTTCAGGGCTGGCTGGGTCAATATCAGGGAACCGGCGTCACCATTTACCTGACGCCAGATGGTCAGCATGCGATTTCGGGCTATATGTATGACGCGCAGGGCAATAACCTCAGCGAAAAAATCATCAATGATGAAATTTATTTGCCCGCCGGACGTGCCATGTGGAAGCAACTGCAGGCCATGCCGGGCATCAAGGAGGGAAGCGCTGAAGCCCGCTGTCAGGTCGTGGTCTTTGCCGATCCGTTCTGCCCCTACTGCCGGACCTTCTGGCAGCAGGGGCAGCCGCTGGTACAAAATAACTCGCTCAGCATCAAAACCCAGCTTGTCGGCATTCTTAAGCCCGAGAGCGGACGCTACGCGTCTGCCATTCTCGCGGCGGCCGATCCTGCTAAAGCCTGGCAGGATTTCGAACGCTCGCAGGGTAAAAATAAGCCGGCCTTCCCGGACAGCACGCCGCGCGCGCTGTTTGATCAGATTCAGCATAACCAGGCACAGATGCAGGCGTTAGGGGCCAACGGCACGCCCGCTATCTACTACCTGAATCATGAACAAAAGCTGCAACAGATTGTTGGCCTGCCTGATAAACAGCAGATGGCCGATCTGGCCGCCTGTCGGTAAGCGGCGTTAACGCGCCAGAGATGAACGGTAGCGCAGCCTGGCGGGCAAGATAATCTGTTTGTCCGCAGGTTCCTGCCCCTGGATCATTTGGCTAATCACGGAAAAGCACTCCTGCGCCAGGCGCGGTACGTTCTGTTCTACGGTATCGATATGCAGTGACAGCGAATCATACAGGTAGTGATCGTCGAAACTGGCTATGTGAATATCACTCTCCAGCAGATGGTGCTGGCTCATATAGCGCAGCACCCCTTCCAGCAAACCGCAGGCGGCGGTAAACAGCGCCTTAGGTGGCCTGCCAAGACGGGCACACAGGGCCGCAAACATTTCATAGCCGCTGCTGGGATGGTAGTTGCCCTGAATAATCCATTCCGGCCGGGGACTTACCCCCGCCCGCTCCAGCCCCTGCATAAAGCCGGCCAGACGATCTTTGGTCGGCGACAGTCGTGGCTGCCCGCCCAGGAAATAGACCTCATCGGGATGAGCACGCGCCAGGCGCTCTACCAGCTCGGCGGTCGGCGTAATCGAATCGGTGATCACCAGCGGCAAACTGCTGTTATTCACGTGGCGGTCAAACAGCACGACCGGCAGCTGTTCACTCAGCTTCAGATAGTCGCTGTCGCTCTGCTGACTTGAGGCGACGATCAGGCCATCAACCTGACGCGAGACCAGGTTGTTAACCACCAGCGTTTCCTGGCTGGCATTTTCATCGGTACAGGAGATCAGCAGCTGTAGCCCGGCTTCACGGCAAAGGTTCTCTAGCGCGTGAGAGAAAACGGCGAAACCGTAGTTGGTGATCTCCGGCACCACCAGCCCTAACGTATGGCTGCGGTTTTCGCGCAGCAGACGGGCATGGATACTGGGCAGATAGTGGTGCTGTTGCGCAAGAGACATCACGCGTTCGCGCGTCTCTTCTGCCACGCGCAGCTCTTTACCGCGCCCGTTGAGCACCAGGCTGGCCGTGGCTTTTGACACCCCGGCCAGCGCAGCGATATCACTGATGGTCACGCGCTTTGTTTTTTTCACGTCGGTGCTTCGTTTAAGGAAACAAGGGCTTATTCTACCATGCAGGATCGTAACGACCAGTAGCAGGCAGTGACTTCTGCGCTGCCGCTCAGGCGTAAACGGGCAGGATGCTGCGGGAAGTAGCGGCTACTCATCACGCCTTCGCCGTCATTGATAAAAATCTCGACGCTGGAGTGATCGCACAGAATATGCAGTTTGCGCGCGCTGCCGCACCAGTGACGATAAAGCCATTCGCCGTTTTCCAGACTGCGGCGTGCCAGACAAAGCGTCTCCTGATGCCAGCTCAGCCGGAGCGTATCGGCAAAGTCCAGGGTGATATCGCCGCCGGACGTCAGCACCAGCTCAAGACGTCGGGCCGCCATCTCTGGTGCGCCATCCGCAGGCCCGCGATAGCGTTGCTCGTCCAGCCGCAGCGCCTGCAGCTCGGCCACCGGCTGCTGATAAAGCCGCCCGTCCCGCTCGGTCAGCTCACGTATACAAGTCATCTGATGAATCCAGCCAAACGCCACGGTGGGCTGGCGCATTTCTTCGCCGTCCGGCACGCCCATCCAGCCCACCAGCAGCCTGCGCCTGTCCTGGGTTAACGTGGTTTGCGGGGCATAAAACTCAAAGCCGGCATCCAGTTCATTAAAGGTACCGTGCGAGTAATGCGCGTTCTCATAGTCGAGCGTACCGCTGAGCCATGCGCAGGGATGGGTATTCAGATAGCGCTTCTCTTCCCGGGGAATGCCCTGCGGGCAGCAGATCAGAAACGTCGAGGCTCCCAGGGTAAACATGTCAGGGCATTCCCACATATAGCCCGCCGCGCCTAATCCGCCCAGGCCACTTCCCGCTATTTCGCCCAGGTTCTCCCAGTGGCGCAGATCGCTGGCGCGCAGTAACAGGACTTTGCCCTGTAACTGCGCGTCCTGCGCGCCCAGCACCATGTACCAGTACCCGCCATGCCGCCAGACTTTGGGGTCACGGACATGACCGGTGTAGCCTTCAGGCAGCGGGATAACCGGCCCCAGCTTGTCGAATCCGCCCTCACCGTTCTGCACGGCCAGGCACTGCCAGGCGGTACGTGAGCCGTCCTCAAATTTAACATTCCCCGTGTAACACAGGGTTAGCTCGCCATTGTTGTCCACCGCACTGCCGGAATAGCATCCGCTGCGGTCATACTCTTCATCGGGCAACAGCGCGACCGGCTCGTGTTCCCAGTGCAGTAAATCCGCTGAACGCCAGTGGCCCCAGCATTTGTGCTTGTGCTCGCAGGCCAGGGCATTCCACTGATAGAACAGGTGGTACTGTCCGTTGAAGTGGATAAAGCCATTGGGATCGTTAAGCAGCCCGGTAACCGGCGCCAGATGCCAGCCCGGATAGTGGCTGTCCTCCCGCGCCCTGGGCTGGCCTTTCATTACCGCCTTAAGCATGGCGGGGAGCAGGTTTTTCAGGGCCATTATTCAGAATCCGTTTTGTACTTGAGCATGAAAGCGATGACAAAGGCGACACTAAAGGCGATCACCATACCAATAATATAATTCAGCAGCGAACTGGCCTGAACAATGGCCATGCCGGGTAAGCCAGTCAGCCCCACTGCGGTCATATAGACCTTAACGGAAACCACCCAGGCACCGCCGATGGCACCACCGATCAGTCCGGCAATAAACGGCTTCATAAAGCGCAGGTTGATACCAAAGATGGCGGCTTCGGTAATGCCCAGCAGGGCCGAAAAGGCTGAAGGTAAAGTAATGGCTTTGATTTTAGGATCCTTGGTTTTAAACCACACCGCCAGACAGGCACCGCCCTGCGCCACGTTGGCCATCGCCCAAATCGGCAACAGGAAATTGACGCCGATTGAAGGATTACCCAGCAAGCCCGCTTCAATGGCGTGGAAACTGTGATGCACGCCAGTAATCACGATAACGGAGTACAACCCGCCAAACAGTAATCCGGCCAGCCAGCCTGCATGAGCAATCAACGTGCTGAGCACGAAGGAGATGCCGTCACCCAAGGCACGCCCCGCCGGACCAATAATCAGCAGCGCCACAAAGCCAGAAATAATCACGGTCAGGAACGGCGTCAGAATCAGGTCGAGCGCGTCAGGGATGATGCGCCGTAACTGTTTTTCCAGCAGGCTCATAAACCACACGGCCAGCAACACCGGAAACACCGTGCCCTGGTAGCCGATCATCGCGACTTCTATCCCAAAGAAGTTCATGGTGTGGAACCCGGACGCCACGCCCCAGGCATTGGTCAGCGCCGGATGGGTCAGGATGCCGCCCAGCGTAGCCCCTAAAAACGGGTTACCGCCAAACTCACGTGCTGCCGTAAAGCCGATCAGGATCGGCAGAATAATAAACGCCGCCGAACTGCACATATCCAGCATGATATACAGGGCATTTTCCGGGTTCACCCAGCCATAGGTTTTGACCATGCCCAGCAGGCCCATGAGCAGGCCGGACGCGACAATGGCCGGAATAATTGGCACGAAAATATTCGAGAGCAAACGGGCGATGCGCTGGAAAGGATTGAGCTTGCGGGCCGCGATATCGGCGGCTTCAGATTTACTCGATTCACTGATCCCGGCTTCGGCGACAAAGGCGGCGTAGACTTTGTTGACCACCCCGGTGCCAAAAATCACCTGCAGCTGTCCGGCATTACGGAAACAGCCTTTTACCCCGTCGATTTTACCGATCGCGCTGGTATCCGCTTTGGCGTCATCGACCAGCACCAGCCGGAGCCGGGTCGCGCAGTGCGCCGCGCTGGCAATATTCTCTTTGCCCCCCAGCAACGGCAGTAATGCACGGGAGATTTGTACGAAATCCATAAAAAACCTCTGTTTTATCGTGTGATAGTGTCGGCCCGGCTGAAACGGCCCCGCAGGGCCGACTGATCAGAACCAGGTTTCCATTTGTACGCCGAAGTTCCACTCACCGCCCGCTTCAAAGCCGCTGCTGCCAAAGGCATCGCCGCGCGCGTAGTTATCCAGTCGGTGGTCCCAGTCCATCCAGGTGGCAAAAAGGCGAATTTCCGGACGTTTGAGGAAATCACCCACGTTGCTGGCCTTCAGCGTAGGCGCAACGGTCAGTTTGTAGAAATTACCGTTGACCGCACTACGCTGATTAAAGCCCTCTGGCCGCAGATCCATATACTGATAGGTAGCTTCGTACTGCATTTCAAAGTTCTCGGTCAGCCCCTGAATCAGGCGCATGTTGGCGGTGGCCCACTGATAGCTGTCGCCCTTGACGTAACGATCCTTACTGCTTTGCGCCAGCACCGCTGGGGCGATATGCCAGCCGCCGCCCAGCGGGGTGATCCCGTAGCTGGCCAGCCGCCAGGTATCGGCATCCGGTAACAGTGCCCCGTCTGAACCGATAGCTTTTACCTCTGCACCTAAGCCGTGACCGTACAGCACGGCCGTTTTCGCTGAACCCTCTCGCAGGCCATAGAAGCTGTCGTTATGCAGCCCCACCAGCGCATGTAATCCGGTGTTCGCGGCATCGCCCTTCACCTTCAGGCCGTTCACATCCAGCCGGTCGTCGTTATCTTTCGCCCGCATGCCGCTCAGCATCAGTTGGAATGGGCCGTAGAAGTTGTTAGCCGTCAGAATATAGTTCTGTGCGGTGTTGTCGTTGTTCTCGATATCGCCAAAGGTTCGTCCGTAAAGCGACAGATTGCTGTGAGCCTGATCGCTCCACTTCATGTCGTAAATACCTGCTCCGGTACCGGCGAGAAATACCACATCGGAGTCGATCCAGTGGATATCGAAATTATCCCGGTCAAAGCGTTTACCCGCCCAGACGGTCGTGTCTTTGAACGCGCCGGTAAAGGTCGGGAGCTGGCCCAGCTCGACAAAAGCCTGACGCAGATTGAGGTCGCTGCTGGATGCCGTCCAGTCGTTATAGGTGCGCTGGCCGTCGGCCAGCATCGCCTTGAAGCGGGTCGTTGCGCCGTTTTCCAGCGTTTGTTTATGTTCCAGATTCAGCTCTACATAGGTATCAGGTTCGTTACCTAAGCGGCCGACATGCCCGCCGGTTTCCCCGGCAGGCGTCACGGTCGGGCCGCCCTGAGTTTTGGTCGCCGAGCTGTTCATCAGTAGCCCGGAACGGGCATAGCCGTGAAATTCGAAGCCGTCTTCACTGCTCGCTTTCTGCTCCAGCTTCGTCGTGCGCTGTTCAACCTGCGTCGCGGTGGCCTGACTTTTCTGCTGTGCGCGGGCAAGCTGCTGCGCCTGTTTTTCTGCGGCTTCTGCGCGATTCTCTGCCGCATTCGCCCGCTGCTCCGCGGCCTGTAACCGCTGCTCCAGTGCCGCCAGCCGTGCTTCAATACTGCTCATGCTCGGTTCTGCTGCCAGAACCGGCCCCGCGCTCAGTAGCAGCCCAACGGTTATGGCAAGTGCCTTTTTATTCATCGTTTTACATCCCAGAAAAGGTAAGGGTAGTGATGCTGTCTTTTGCTAAACCGGTTTAGTTTTCGGATGATATTCATCGATGTATTTCCAGGCAAAGTAATTTGCTAAACCGATTTTATGAATGTGAGACAGTTCGCAAAACGAAGCGGCGACGAGGCGAAAAGGGGGAATGACGTGATGAAAAAACGCGGTCGGCAAGCAGACAACCGGATGCGTCATGACGCCTGTCCGGTTGTCTTGAGGAAGGGATCAGGCAGCCTGACGACGTAACAACGTCAGCGGTCCCGGCCCGCTCAGGGTGAAAACGGAGATCAACGTAAAGGCCATCGCAATAGAGCCCAGCACCAGATAGGCACCATGGAAGCCAATACTTTCATACATGTTACCCGCCAGAACCGACATGAATATCATCGCTAACTGTTTAAAGAAGCAGAAGCACACCAGATAAATGGTGGCGGAGAAGCGCACTTCAAACTGGCTGGTGATGTATTTAAAGCAGCCGACAATCAGGAAAGGGATTTCAAACATGTGCAGCGTTTTAAGAATCACCACTTCCACTGCCGTGGTGGCAAAGGAGGAACCGATAATACGCACGGACATGATCATGCCTGCCAGCAGCAGGGCGTTCTTGCCGCCAATGCGGTTAACGATCAACGGAGCAAAAAACATGATGGACGCGTTCAGTAATTCACCCAGGGTGGTTACATAGCCAAATACCCGCGTACCCTGTTCGCCTGTGGCAAAGAATGAGGTAAAGAAGTTAGCGAACTGCTGGTCGAATACGTCATAGGTACAGGACACGCCGACGACATACAGGGATAAAAACCACAGTTTTGGCTGCCTGAACAACTCCAGCGCCAGCTTCAGGCTGAACGCCGAGTGATTCGCTCCCACCGCCTGCGCAACCGTCGCGGATGACGATGTGCTGGTACGGGAGAAGAACAGCAGCAGCGCCAGAATCACGGCACAGCCCGACCCCAGCCAGAACACAAACTGGTTATTGATGGTGAACATGATCCCGACGATGGAGGCGCACAAGGCCCATCCTACACAGCCAAACATGCGCGCCCGGCCAAATTCAAAATTGCTGCGGCGGCTGACTTTCTCAATGTACGCTTCAATCGCGGGTGCCCCGGCGTTGTAGATAAAACCCAGGTAAATACCGCCAACAATCGAGCCCGCCAGAATATTCACCTGTAATAGCGGCCCAAAAACGTAAATAAAGAAAGGTGCGAACATCACCAGCATACCGGTGATAACCCACAGCAGGTGTTTGCGCAGGCCGAGCTTATCGGACAACAGGCCAAACAGCGGCTGAAACAGCAGAGAAAACATCGAAATACTGGCAAAAATAATGCCGGTATCCCCTTTGCTGATATGGTTAATATCATGCAACCAGATGGGGAAGAACGGGAAATAGGCACCCATGATGAAAAAGTAAAAGAAGAAGAAAAAACCAAACAGCCAAAAATTCGTGTTTTTTAAATAGTACATATTGGACGTCCTTACGCGAGAGTCAGGCAGGCGCAAGCCTGCCCGCTCATTATTTTTGTTGCCCCCAGATAAACTGGTAGCTGTAACGTCCTGCACTGAGCAGGAATTCCGGTGATACCGACGGGCTCCAGGAATCGTCTCCGCCAACGCCCATGTGGAAGCCATCAATATTGAGCCACGTGCCCGCCTCAGGCCGTAACAGGTGGCGATGGCAGGTTTCCATCAGCTGTGTCTGGCTGTAGCGACTGATGTTGAACTGGAAATCGCCACGCCACTGGTGCGCACCATAGTTGAGTTCACGCGTGCCGCAGCGCAGGCCGTTTTCAGTGGGGAAAACATACGGAGTGTACATTTCACTCAGCGGTAAATCCCAGCGGTCGAAGCAGGCAGAGGTCAGGCGATCCGGGTAATTTTCATGCGGCCCCAGGCCTAACCAGTTCACTCGCTCGACGATCTGGGTGAGCTGACAGCTCATACCGATGCGTGCCGGATAAGGCGTGCCGCTCGCGATCTCCACGTTGACCGTCACCGCCATCTCGCCAAATCCATCAATACGGTACGCTTTACGGCTGATAAACAGCGTTTTGCCCTGGAACTGCCAGGCATGGACGGTGTTGATCACGACGGCGTCGGAGAGCGCTTCGGCGGTGCACTGCAGGGTGGTGACCTCAGACTGATAGTGCCCCGCCGCTTTCCAGCGCTCGACCCAGGCATTAGGGTCGATGCGCGTGACTTCGCTGACGCCGATATCGTTATCCAGCGGCGCACGGGTAAACTGATCGCGCAGCGGCGACAGGAGCTGCGGCTGATCGTCGATCCAGTACTGGGTGAGCACGCCCTGCTGACGGCTGAATGCCCAGCGCTGGTTGTTCACCGCCACGCTGAAGGTGTCTTCGCCGCGGCTGAGCTGTGGCGCACTCGCCGCCTGAGGCGGCAGGGCCACATTCAGGATCGCCTCCAGTGGCCACTGCTGCCAGGCGCTGATATGACCGGCTTCTGACCAGGCCGTCGGCTGAGGCTGTTCCACCCGCACCGTCAGCCAGAGCTGGCCTGCAGATTGAGGCAGCGGCACCTCCGGGAGTGCGATCTGCTGGCGGCCCTGTGGCGCGATATCCAGCGTGACTTCACCGGCGGCCAGCAGGTTGCCATCCTGAGCCACCGACCAGTGCAGGATTTCATTATCACTGTGGCGGAACAGGTATTCGCTGGTCACTTCCAGCGTGCGCTCGCTGCCCGGTAGCAGCCTGAACTGGAAGAACTGCTGCGCATGGCGGGCTTCGTAGAGCGAGGGATGGGGCGTCCGGTCGGCAAAGACCAGCCCGTTCATGCAGAACTGGCGATCATTAGGCGTATCACCAAAGTCGCCACCGTAGGCAGCCCAGGGTTCGCCGTTATCGTCATATTTTATGAGCGACTGATCGACCCAGTCCCAGACAAAACCGCCCTGCAGGCGAGGATACTGACGAAATGCCTGCCAGTATTTTGCGTAGCCACCAAGGCTGTTTCCCATGGCATGAGCATATTCACAGAGAATAAGCGGACGCTGCTCGCCTGGCATAGACAGCCATTTTTTAATGGACCATTTCGGCACGGCCGGGAAAGGTTGATCCTCATCGACCCGCGCATACATCGGACAGATAATATCGGTCGCTGCGGTATTGGCCCCGCCACCTTCGTACTGGACCGGGCGGGAAGGATCTTCACTTTTCAGCCAGCGGTAGAGCGCATCATGGTTAGCACCGTGGCCCGATTCGTTACCCAGTGACCAGATAATAATGCAGGGGTGATTACGATCGCGCTGCACCATGCGCGTGACGCGCTGGCTCATGGCGGGAAGCCAGACGGGATCGTCGCTCAGGCGATTCATCGGCACCATGCCGTGCGTTTCGATGTTGGCTTCATCCACGACGTACAAGCCGTAGTGGTCACACAGGCTATACCACAGGGGATCGTTAGGGTAATGGGAGCAGCGCACCGCGTTGAAGTTATTCTGCTTCATCAGCAAAATATCCTGCACCATAGTGTCACGATCCATCACCTGACCGCGTTCAGGATGATGCTCGTGGCGGTTGGTGCCGCGGATGAGCAGTGGCTGACCGTTGAGCAGCAGCAGGCCATTTTCGATGCTGACGTGGCGGAATCCCACGTCGCAGGCCTCCGCCTCAATCAGCGTACCGTCCGTCCGGTGTAACTGCACAACCGCCCGGTAGAGATGCGGCGTTTCCGCACTCCACAGCGCAGGGTTGGCAACGTTGATGCACAGCGTTGTCCGATCGCTCCACGCGCCGCGCTCGTCAATAATCGCGCTGCCCAAGGGCGACGTCGCTTCTCCGGTTAACGTGTCACCCGCGAAGAGCTGCACGCTGACCCGTAAATCGTCATCCAGTTCTCCGGCAACCCGCACCTCAGCTTCCAGCCGCGCACGACTGAAATCGTCATTGAAATGCGTACGAATGCGCAGATCGCGAAGATGGCTGGCAGGCTTATGCAGCAGGGAAACATCGCGGAAAATACCACTCATGCGCCACATATCCTGATCTTCCAGATAGCTGCCATCGCTCCAGCGCAACACCATCACCGCCAGGCGATTTTCACCTTCGCGCAGAAATTCGCTCAGATCAAATTCAGACGGCAAGCGGCTGTCCTGCCCGTAGCCCACCCAGCGTCCGTTGCACCAGAGATAGAAGGCTGAATTCACGCCGTCAAAAATAATTCGGGTTTGTCCATGTTGCAGCCAGTCTGCATCCACATTAAATGTGAGCGAATAACATCCCGTAGGATTTTCAGCCGGAACGCGCGGGGGATCAACCGGAATGGGATAGGTAACATTGGTGTAAATCGGAACATCATAGCCCTGCATTTGCCAGACTGACGGCACGGTAATCGTCGCTGCCGCCTGCAAATCTTGGGTGCGCCAGCTATCCGGCACCGCCTCGGGCGCAGGGAAAAAGGCAAACGTCCATTCGCCGCTCAGGCTTTTTCGCTGCGCCGATGGCGCGTTGTTATGGGCCGCCTCAGCGCTGCGCCAGCTGTAAAACGGCGGATGGGCTTCCAGCCGGTTATGTTCGCTGACGCCGGGGTTTTCCCAGTCGCGCCGGGCGAGTACGGCCGCTAATGAATCTCTGTCCAGGGTCATGGCAGTCTCCTGCATAAAATTGTTATCCGCTCACATTGAGATGACATTACGAAGCCGGAATGGGGATGTAAAGCAACGAAGGGCGAATGAGTGAACTGCCTCACAGCAAAGCGGGATCGGCAGTGAGATTTATGAGCGGGGTCGCTGTCTTGCCGGCCCTAGTCAGGATGCGCAAACGGGGAGCGCTGACAACGGGCGGATGGCCACGGTCAGGATGCGCGAACGGGGAGCGCTGACAATGGGCGGATAGCCCCGGTCAGGATGCGCGAACGGGGAGCGCTGACAACGGGCGGATGGCCGCGGTCAGGATGCGCGAACGGGGAGCACTGACAACGGGCGGATGGCCGCGGGAACAGATCAATGCGCGAAAGGGCTCGGCATGATGGGGCAACAGTAAAGCCTGCGTTGCGGTGACAGACAAAGCCCGACCACGCTTTATGCCGGCAGGCGGTTCACCCTGAGCGGCCGGGTCATCAGCGTGGACAGGGGCTGATCGCTCTGCCCGATCTGAGGTAACGGGCGCTGTCCCCTTTAGTGATGACAGGCCCGCTGGATGAGCAGCCGACCCCGTTCGGGGCTGCACCCGCTGACTGACCGGACACAGGCGAGGGTTGCCGGTCAGTGCATCGTGGCGTTATCGGGATATCATCCTTCAATTTGGTGACGATAAGGCAACGCGGTCATCGCCCCTTTTGCCGTCGTCGCCAGCGCCCCACACTGCTGTGCGCTGCTGAGTCGTGCCGCCAGCTCGGCCTCATTAGCGGGCATCCCCTTTTCCGCCAGCCCCCATAGCAGCCCGGCGACAAACGCATCCCCTGCGCCGGTGGTGTCCACGCTCACCACAGGCAGCGTGGGATAGTGATAATGTTTACCCTGATGCCAGACTTTTACTCCGGCCTTGCCCTGGGTGACCATCAGCAGGCTAATCGCAAAGCGTTCCGCCAGCGCCTGCATGCTGTCAGTGTGTTGCGCCGCCGGCGTCAGAAAAGCCAGCTCTTCCTCAGACAGCTTTACCACATCGGCCAGCTGTAACGCCCGGTTCACACAGTCCCGCAGTTGGGCATCGTCGTGCCACAGATCGTGACGAATATTGGGATCAAAGCTCACAAAGCCACCGGCATCGCTGATCTGCTGCATAGCAGAAAAGGTGGTGGAGCGCGAAGGTTCTACCGCCAGGGCAATTGAGCAGCAGTGAAGCCATTCACCTTGCTCAAACCTGGGGAGATCGCCTTGTTCCAGAAACAGATCTGCACTGGGGCGCACCATAAAGGTAAAAGTCCGCTCACCTTCCTGATCCAGCGCCACCACCACCGTTGAGGTGCGCTGGGCGCTGTCCAGCGTCATATAGCGGGTATCAACCTGTTCAGTCGCCAGCGTGTGCTGCATAAAGTGACCAAAAGGATCGTCCCCAACCCGGCCAATAAACCCGCTGCGGCCCTGTAAGCGGGCAATGCCCACCGCCACATTGGCGGGCGCCCCGCCTGCACACTGTATTAAATGCCCCGGCCCGTCCGGAAGCAGGTCCACCACGGCATCACCCAGACACCAGACTCGTGCTGACATACCTCTCTCCTACGCAGATAAAGCTAAATTTTACTAAACCGTTTTAGCTTAGCATTGCTCAGGCGTCATAAATGTGATTTGTGTGGGGAAAATCTCTTCGCACTGGCGGTAAAGCTGTCTTGAGCGCTGTAGTAAAGCGATACAAAGTCACCGCCACCAGGGTTAAACCAGCGCGCTGGCAACTGCTACACTCGTGAAAACTCCAAACACAAAAAGGCGAACCTCATCATGTCTGAACAACACTATCAGCCCGCTAAAGTCTGGAAGTGGGACCCGGAAGCGAAAGGTAATGGTGCCAAAACTAACCGCCCTACCGCTGGCCCAACCCATGAAAAAGCCCTGCCGGTTGGTAAGCATCCGCTGCAGCTTTACTCTCTGGGCACGCCTAACGGCCAGAAAGTCACTATTCTGCTGGAAGAGTTGCTGGCGCTGAACGTGAACGATGCAGAGTACGATGCCTGGTTAATCAATATTGGTGAAGGCGATCAGTTCAGCAGCGGTTTTGTTGAGATCAACCCCAACTCCAAAATCCCGGCACTGTGCGATCATTCAGCCACACCACCGATTCGCGTATTTGAATCCGGTAACATCCTGCTCTATCTGGCGGAAAAATACGGTTATTTCCTGCCGAAAGATCCGGCCAAACGCACCGAAACGCTGAACTGGCTGTTCTGGCTACAAGGCTCTGCCCCTTACCTTGGCGGCGGCTTTGGTCACTTCTATCATTACGCGCCAGAAAAGATTGAATACGCCATCAACCGCTTCTCACTGGAAGCCAAACGTCAGTTTGACGTGCTGGACCGTCAGCTTGCCGACAACCGTTATCTGGCGGGTGACGATTACACCATCGCCGATATCGCCACCTGGCCGTGGTACGGCAGCATGGTGCTGTATAACCAGTACAATGCGGCAGAATTCCTCGATCTTCAGTCCTACAAAAATGTGGTGCGCTGGGCCGAAGAGATCGCCCTGCGTCCGGCCGTTATGCGCGGCCGCAAGGTGAACCGTGTGATGGGCGAACCCGCCGATCAGCTGCGCGAGCGCCATGACGCATCGGACTTTGATACGCAAACCCAAGACAAGCAAGCCTGAGGAGAAAAACGTTGAGCGCTTACGTCGTATTTATTCGTGACAACACCCTGGATCAGGATGAAATGGTGACTTACGCCGATAAAGCCGGCAAAGCCCATGGCAACCATCCCATCAAGCCTTTAGCCTTTTACGGCGATCTGGAAACCCTGGAAGGCCCCGAGGCGGAAGGTGTGGTGATTATTGAATTTCCGAGCACCGACGCCGCCCATGCCTGGTATGACAGCCCGGAATATCAGGAGGCGAAACAGCACCGCCTGAAGGGCGCGACTTATCGTGTACTGTTGGTAAAAGGCGTCGATTAATCGCTTTGCGGGCATGCCCGCCATTGCCCCGCAGTCCATCTGGCCTGCGGGGCACTCGCGCCCATCGACGCGGCTGATACGGCATGCTCGCGACCCGGGCAATAACGCCCGTGTTTTCTCCGCCAGAACCGCCTCATGATGGCTTCTGCCTGCCTCGCCTAGCTAAAACGAAACAGTGAGATGGCCTGTTGTAACGTGCTGGCCTGCTGACGCTGGTGCTGCGCCACCTGTAGCGTTTCGGTCACGTGTTTGACGTTATGATTCACGCTGTCATCAATACTGTTAATGCTGTGCTGAATCTGTTCGATGCTCTGATTTTGCTGCACGCTCATCTCCGACAGCTCGTTCACCAGCTGTGACAGGCTGTCGATACTGACGTGAATCGCCTGCATGGTCTGGGCGGCCTGATCAACCTGCGCGGTGCCCTGCTCGGCGCTGGAACTAGACACATCCATGAGCTGGCGAATCTCACGGGCGGCATTTTCACACCGCAATGCCAGGCTGCGCACTTCGTTGGCCACCACGGCAAAACCCCGGCCTTCCTGACCCGCGCGGGCGGCTTCTACTGAGGCATTCAGGGACAAAATCGTCGTCTGGAACGCAATGCCGTCAATCAATTCAAGAATGGTTTTAACCCGGCCAGACTCCACGTTAATCTGCGCCATGGAGGCCATCGCCCGCTGAATATTCTGTTGACCTTTATTCGCTACCTGGCGGGTTTCATGAGCCAGATCGCAGGCCGTTTGCGCCTTATCCTTCGCCTGACTGGCGGCAACGCTGATTTGTGACATCGCGGTGGTCGCCACCTCCAGCGCCTGAGCCTGTTCATCGGTGCGCTGCGACAGGGCGGCGTTACGCGACAGCATGCTGTCGGCCTCCTGCAGCAGTTCAGCGACGCCGTGGCTGACCTGGTTCAACGTACCGCGCATCGTGCTCAACGTCTGGCTAAAGGTTTTGGCGAATGGCGTTTCACTCTGTTGATTTTCCACCGACAGCGTCAGGCAACCTGGTTCACGGTTGATGCGGGCAGCCAGTTGCGCGACCTCGCTTGAGGCGCGGAGATCGGCGGCCATCTGCCGGGCGATAAGCACCAGCATCGCGGTCTGTACCACCACAAACAGCGCGTGGAAAAGCACCATATCCAGACCGGGATGGTGAAAGACCACGATGCCAAACAGATCGTGTTCCTGCAGATAGTTAAACAGGAGATGATGAACGGCGCCTGTCGCGGCGGCCATCAGCAAGGGTCGGCTGTCGCGATAGACCAGCAATACCGACAGCAAGACAAACACCGAAAAGTGGAACTCGGTTTCGCCCTGGCCCAGTTGAATCAGCAAACCCGCAAAGCCGATGAGCGTGAAGGCCAACCATAAGCGCGAAAATAGCGTGCCGTTTGCCAGCCATCCCACCAGCGTGGCGACCAGTGCCAGCCCGGTGCCGACCGTTATCGCCAGCCAGGTTGACTGGTACAGGCTTCCGACGATGGCTGAAATCACCACCATGATCCAACACAGCATGACAATCAGCCTGTCTGCCTGTTTTGCAATACGTTGAGGGGAAACGCCATCCCCGGAGCGTGTTAAATCTGTATTCATCGCCAGGCATCCACCAGAGGTTAAACCGCGCCTCAGACCAGAGGCGTGCTCACAGTCGATCTACGCAACGGGCGCAGACACATAAGATCGGTATCGACGCTGCCGGAAAATACTTTAATAGTGATAATGATTTACAGAAAAGTTGCGTGGTACATCACAGATGAGTTAGCGCGCTATCGCTTTGAAGCCTTTCCTGTAGAAAGGTCACAAACGCCATGAGCCGCGAGGGCTGCTGTCGCTGCGCCTGCCAGACTGCGAAGATATCGCCGTCCGGTGACCGCCATTCGGGCAACACATGCCGCAGCTCCCCGGCTGCAATGCTGTGTTTTGCATCCCACCAGGAGCGCAGCAGGATGCCATGACCATCCAGCGCCATGCGCATCGCCACCTCGCCATCGTTCGTGACCAGGTTTCCGCGGACTTTCTGACTCAGGCTCTCCGCATCGCTGACAAACCGCCACAGGGCGAAATCGCTGTCATGCTGCCTCAGTAAAATGCAGTTATGCTGCGCCAGCGCCCGGATGCTGTCCGGCAACCCGTGTTTGGCGGCGTAGGCGGGCGAGCAGCAAAGTACACGCGGGTTGTGCACCAGTTTCCGGGCGACCAGCCGTGAGTCTGGCGGTTCGCCGACGCGAATGTCGATGTCCACATGGGCATCAAGAAAATTCAGCGGCTGACTGCTGAGCTGCAGGGAAAGCGCCAGATGAGGATGCAGGGCAGCAAAGGCAGACACGCAGGGCGCGATATGGCGGCGGCCAAAACCAAACGAGGCATTAATATTCAGCGTGCCGCGCAGCTCGGCCGTTTCCCCGCTCACCGCGTCTTCCAGCGCCACCAACTGCTCCAGCAACGGGCGAGCCCCTTCCAGGTATCGACGACCTTCGGGCGTCAGTTCCAGCTTGCGCGTGGTGCGGCGCAGCAACTGAACCCCCAGCCGCTGCTCCAGCAGGCTCAGGCGTTTGCTGACGGCCGCCAGAGAAAGCCCCAGCGCCCGCGCGGCCGCCGTCAGGCTGCCCAGTGACGCCACGCGCAGGAAAAACGCCAGATCGTCACTTGACGTCCGAGATTCTCTACTTTGATTCAACATGGGATTAACTTTAAGGCCAATTGTTTACCTCAGGTGGAGAGTTATACTGCGCTAACGCCCGGTCATAAATCAAGCTGCATCAAGACAGCATACGGAAACCTGACCGACTCACCCTACCAACCTCAGAGGTGCCCAGTGACAGAGAAGATCCATCGTATTGCCGTGATTCCCGGCGACGGCATTGGCAAAGAAGTGATGCCAGAAGGCGTGCGCGTGATGAACGTGGCGGCAGAGAAGTTCAACATTCCATTGCGCTGGGAGTGGTTCGATTATGCCAGCGCAGAATACTGGCAACAGCATGGCAAAATGCTGCCGGACGACTGGTTTGCTGAGCTTAAAACGTTCGATGCGATTTATTTTGGCGCGGTTGGCTGGCCTGATGTGGTGCCGGATCATGTTTCGCTCTGGGGATCGCTGTTGCAGTTTCGCCGTGAGTTTGATCAGTACGTGAACCTGCGTCCGGTACGCCTGATGCCCGGCGTGAAAGCACCGTTAGCCAACCGTAAGCCGGGCGATATCGATTTCTACGTGGTGCGGGAAAACACCGAAGGCGAGTATTCCAGCGTGGGCGGCACCATGTTCCCCGGCACCGAGCGGGAAGTGGTCATTCAGGAAACGGTCATGACCCGCGTGGGCGTCGATCGCATTCTGAAGTTTGCCTTCGAACTGGCCCAGCGTCGGCCCAAAAAACACCTGACCTCTGCCACTAAATCGAACGGTATCGCGATTACCATGCCCTACTGGGATAACCGCGTTCAGGCGATGGGTGAGCACTATCCCGAGATCAAGGTGGATAAATATCATATTGATATTCTTACCGCCAATTTTGTGTTGCATCCCGACTGGTTTGATGTGGTGGTTGCCAGCAATTTGTTTGGCGATATCCTGTCGGATCTCGGCCCTGCCTGCACCGGCACCATTGGCATCGCGCCGTCTGCCAATATCAATCCGGAAGGCAAATTCCCCAGCTTGTTTGAACCGGTGCACGGCTCGGCGCCCGATATCGCCGGTAAAAATATCGCCAACCCGATCGGCCAGATTTGGTGTGGTGCCATGATGCTGGAGCATCTCGGCTACAAGGAAGCCGGTGATGCCGTGCTGAACGCCATTGAGCGTACCCTGGCCGCCGGTGAACATTTAACCCGCGACCTGGGCGGCAGCGCGGATACGCAGCAGTTGGGTGCCGCTATCGCGGCGGCGCTGTAACTTAGTCTGCCAGCAGCACAACGCTGTCCGGATGCCAGCCTGACGGCAGCGGCTCAGGCCGCTGAATCGTCAGGTTGTTCAATTGCAGGTTCTCAACGCCGCGCGCAAACAGTCCCGGCAGCCCACCGGGATAGCGCTCAACGCCGTAAGCCTCGCCAGTGGTTTTATCCAGCCGGTAAGCATTATCCAGCCCCATCCCGGTGGGGGAATCGGGATTACAGGGCGGCCGCACATCGTACTGCCCCTGCACGCCCTGCGCGACAGTTTGCCGCAGATGGAGTTGATTGAGTGAAATATCACGGATCCAGCCTGGCTGGGCAGCATGCAGGTTGATCGCGCCCTCTGCCACACCGCTGAGCTGACTGAACTGGACTTGCTCCACGATCCCCGGCAGCACCGCCGGATCACGGGTCCGTACGGAGATAAAAATGGGATCGGCTTTGCCCCAGTGGCAGGCGGCAACATGATGGCAGCTAAAGGCGATCGTGCTGAAGAGGACGCGCCGTATCGCCCCACCATCCCGTGACACAATGCCGATGCCGCGGTTGGAATCGAACAGGGTGCAGCCTGAAACGGTAATGTCTTCAATATCGTCCCAGGTTTCAGTGCCGATCTTCAAGGCGCAGCTGTCGCTGCGCAGCAGGCAGTTGCTCACCGCGATTCGTCGCGCCGGACGACGCAGGCCAGCGGGCTTGAAGGTGGTTTTGATGCAAATCGCATCATCTGCCGCGCTGAAATAGCTGTTGCTGATAAAAACCGCCTCGCAGCTGTCAATGTCCAGTGCGTCGGTGTTGGGCAGCGTCATGGCGTTATCAATGGTCAGACGTTCGATATGCACATGGCGGCAGCTTACAAGGTGCACCGTCCACATCGGTGCGCGGATCAGGCTGATGTCCTGCAACCTGACCTGCTCGCAATCCTCAAACACGATCATGCGTGGCCTGTCTGCTTTTGGGACCCGGTAGCCCTGTTCGTCAGGCTCCGCCGCAAACCACGCTTCGGCGTCTCCCTCAATATGGCCCTGACCAGTAATTGTCAGGTTACGCTGCCCCAGCGCATACAGCAGGACGTTATGCGATTTCTCGGCACAGCTCAGGGCTTTCCACTGTTGGTAGTCCGCCAGATGTCGGCTGGCAACCAGCACTGCGCCGGCTTCAAGGTGCAGCTCAAAATCGGAAGGAAGGTTCAGGCAGCCGCTGCGATAACGCCCCGGCGGCAGCGTAAGTCGCCCACCGCCCGCCGCCGCAATCTGGTCAATCGCCTGTTGCAGGATGCGTGTATCAGGGGTTTCGCCGTCTGCGACGGGATGAAAATCGCCAAGGGAAAGATGCATCGTCCGGCCTTAGTGAATGAGAGATGAACCGGTGCGCTTACTTCACCGCACCTTCCGTTACGCCGCTGATAAACTTGCGCTGGAAAAACAGGAAAACCACGATAAGCGGCATGATAACGATCATCGCGCCAGCCATGAGCACCGGGATATCAATGGTGTTCTTATTCTGGAAAAACATCATGCCAATGGGCAAGGTTCGCAGCTCATCTTTGTTGACCAAAATCAACGGAATAAGGAATTCGTTCCACGTCCAGATAAACAACAGCAGGGCCAGCGTGGAGATCGTGGGCCAGATGGCCGGAACTAAAATCCCCCACAGGATTTTAATGCGAGGCGCGCCATCCATCACCGCCGCCTCGACTAACTCTTTAGGCACCTGCTGGAAAGCGCTGGCAATCATCAGGGTAGTAAACGGCAGCGACAGCGCAACCTGCGGCAGAATCAGGGCCAGATAGGTGTTGGTCAGCCCCATCCAGTGCAGTTCATGATAGAGCGGAATAATAAAGGCTTCACTCGGCAGCACCATGCCCAGCGCCAGCATGGCCGCCACCACTTTCTTGCCCGGAATTTTCAGTAAGGCAAAGCCAAATCCGGCCAGAATACCCAGTAAAATACTGCTCAGCACCACCGGAAACACCACCAGCACCGAGTTCATAAAGTAAACGTTAAAGTGTCCCTGCTGCCAGGCGGTGATGTAGTTTTTGACATTCAGTGAGGCGGGCAAATGAAACACGCCCTGAAACAGCTCCATCTGCGTTTTAAACGAGGTCATCAACGCCATTAAAAACGGCATGATGGTCATCAGCGCCACAATCCAGATCAGCGCACGAGAAATGATCGGTGTGCTTTTCATCAGTAACGTTCCTTCAATGCCAGATGGATCAGGTAGTTAAGCCCTAACACAATGACCATACTGAATACGGCAACCGATGAGGCATAGCCGAAGTAATGCAGATCAAAGCCCTGCTTGTACATAAAGATATTGGTCACCATGGTGGAGGTGCCCGGGCCGCCCTGCGTCATTACGTACACCAAATCGAACGCCTTCAGACTGGCGATGACCGTCAGCAACAGCGCGATGCGCAGCTCCGGACGCAGTCCCGGCAGCGTAATGCGCATAAACTTCTGGCGGCGCGAGGAGCCATCCAGGTCCGCCGCTTCAAGCAGGGACGGATCCATTCTCTGCAGTCCCGCCATAAACAGCACCAGACAGAAACCAAAAAAGTACCAGGTGGCGACCATGCCGACGGCCGGCAGAGCCCAGGTAAAATCCCCGAGCCAGGACATCGCCAACTGCGGCAATCCGATGGCGCGCAGGACCTGATCGATGGGGCCAAAGGCCGGGTTGTACAGCCAGCGCCACACTACGCCGAGAACCGCCATCGGCATGATATAAGGCAGAAAGAACAGGATGCGCAGTACGCTGCGCTCGGTGTTGTTTCGGGTTTCATACAGAAAGCTGCACAGCAGCAGCCCCACGCCAATCGGCAGGAGAGTATAAAACAGCATCAGAATGGCGTTATTGCCAAGGGCAATCCAGAAGACCGGATCGCTGAACATACGCAGGTAGTTACTGATGCCCGCGAAAACTGGCCGCGAGGTGCCATCCCACTCGGTAAAGCTGATTCCCAACGACGCGAGCAGCGGTAACAGCAGAAACAGGCCATAAACCAGGACTGCGGGAAGAAGATAGAGAAAATTACGCCAACTGCTTTGATTCAACATAACCGTACTCGTCGTAGTCAGAGCGACATTCAGGCCCGGCAGGTTCGCTGCCGGGCAACCGGCTTAGTGTTTCAGGGTTTTCATGTAACGCTGATAGTTGTTATCGAAGTTAATCACCATCTGCTCAGCCGTCTGTCGGCCCGCCAGCAGCAGCTGAACGTTTTGATTCAGTTCGGCGTTCATGGTCGGGGTTGCCCAGTCGACATAATGGCCCAGACCGTCGTAGGCATTCAGGTTCAGCCACACCTGCCAGGCTTCGCCTAACAGCGGATTATCCGCCGGGATTTTTGCGTCTTTATTGGTACTGGCCGGCAGGAAGCCAACGTTCAGCCAGCGGTTTGCCATGCTGTCCGACACCATATAGTTAATAAATTTGGCGGCGGCATCCTGCTGGGCTTTGGTTTTCGCCATGCTGGTCATCGAGAAGGCCAAATCGGTTCCGCCGACCATCAACGGCTGCTTCACGCCGTCACCGGCTGGCATACCGGCGAAGTGAATATCTTTGTTGTCTTTAAACTGGCCCAGATACCAGGTTCCGCTCACCAGGAACGCAGACTGACCGTTCTGGAATAACGTGGCGGCATCATCATGACCAATGCCCTGATAGCCCGGGAACAGATAACCTTTGTCCGCCCAGCCTTTCATCATGGTGGCCGCTTTTTTCAGCTTGTCATCTTTGAACGTGCCGCCCACGTCGTAAATCAAATCATCCAGTTTTTTGCGGTCGCTGCTTTCAATTTGCGCTTCCCACAGCGTACTGAGTAACTGCTGCCCCATGTTGCCGTCTAATAAACCCAGCATCATTGGCGGCGTGCCCTGCTGCTTGAGTTTTGCCATTGCGGCGTCAAGCTCGCTCAGGGTTTTCGGTACCGCAATACCGGCCTTATCCAGCAGCGCCTTGTTGTAATAGAGGCCAACCATTTCACCGAGGCTAGCCACGCCGTACAGCTTGCCGCTGCCAAACTGGCCGCTGTCAGACCAGCGGTTACGCTTGAGAATGGAGTCCGGGAATTTTTGGGTCCAGCCGTATTCGGCCGCATAGCTATCCAGCGGCAGCAGCAGTTTGTCTTTGACCAGCGATCCCATATCGCCGCCGCCCTGATTCACCTGGGCAATCTGCGGACCTTCACCTGCGGTCAGGGCCAACTTAAGAGGAATGCGCGTGTCTTCAAAGGAGTGCACGGACCGGTTGATAACGATACCGGGGTTTTGCTGGGAAAAGTCTTTAATACCTTCATCGACGGCCGCCGTTTGCTGAGGATAACTGTAGATATCCCATTCATTCAGGGTAACGGTGCTGTCGGCATGCGCAACGCTGCCCATCAGCAAGCCCGCCGCCAACAGGCTACGAACCGAAGTGCGAAAACGGAACGAACGAACTGAGGAATCAGACATCATGCTCACTTTCTCCAATACAGGATGGGCATCCTTTCTTCACAGGGTCTGCAATCCCGCAGACTGTCGCCGCATAAATCACCTTCTCACTCATAGTTACTTTAATAAAAAAATAAAGTCAAACATCCCACCGTGGGAATTGCCAGGTTGTGAGCCTGCGCAAAAAAACACGCTGACAGGGCAACGCTCAGCATAAGCGGAGAGAAATCCGCACAAATCTGGCGCGTTATCGGTGTCCGTTCGCCGCAGGCCAGCACGATAAACCAGCCTCAAAATGGCGTAATAACTTGCTGATAAAAAATATGAAAATCATATGACGCTCACATTTTTAACTTTTTATTTCCTCTGACGATTGCCGCCAGCCGGTTCACCGCCTGCGACAGAAGCCCACAGGGACTGGCCTGGTCAGCTAATAAGATCCGAGCGGAGGCGACTTCAGGGTAGTGGGGCAATTATTCCATCTTGAAAACTAAGTCAGCTTTCATTACCGTGAGGTTGTTCAACTACTGACCTGTGAGAGATGACAATGGCGAATCAAGGTGTCATTCGTCCGGCCACCGAGTCGGACTATTCAGCGCTTTACCGCATCTGTCTGGAAACCGCCAATGCCGGTAAGGATGCCCGTAACCACTATTCCGATCCCGAGTATCCCGGACAGCGCTTTGCGGTGCCCTACGCCCGCTTTGCACCGGATTTTGCCTTTGTGCTGGACGTGGAAGGCGAAGTGATGGGCTATGTTGTCGCTACGCCCGATACCCGTGCCTTTGAAGCGCAGCTTGAGCAGCACTGGTGGCCTCAGCTTCAGGAAAAATACCGTGACCGCACGGCCAGCGCCCCCTATGACAGCAAAATTCTCGACAGCATCCGTCAGCCTGAGCGTGCCGATGCGCAGCTGGTGACACAGTGGCCCGCGCATTTACATATCAATCTGCTGCTGCCGGTGCAGCAAGGCGGCTGGGGCCGCAGGATGATTGCACAGGAACTGGCTGCGCTACGCCAGGCCGGTGTGAAAGGCGTTCACCTTGGCGTCAGCCTGCAAAATGAACAGGTGTGCGCGTTCTATGAACGCATGGGATTCAGCCACATCCTGCGCAGCAACGCCATATATATGGGCCAGTTACTTTAAGTGAGAGAGTTTATGACCAGCCTGCGCTTACAGAACGTTAAGAAGTCCTATGACCATATCGATGTGATTCACGGCGTCGATCTCAGGGTAAACAGCGGCGAATTTGTGGTGTTCGTTGGGCCATCCGGCTGCGGTAAATCTACCCTGCTACGGATGATCGCCGGGCTGGAAGAAATTACTGACGGCACATTGCTGATTGACGATAAAGACATGACCCGTCAGCCCGCAACCGAACGCGGCATCGCCATGGTGTTTCAGTCTTATGCGCTTTATCCCAACATGACGGTGCGCGGTAATCTGGCCTATCCGCTTGAGGTGATGAAAAAGCCGAAAGCCGAGATAGCCCAGGCGATTGAACAAACCGCCGCACGCTTGCACCTGACCGAACTGCTGGATCGTCTGCCACGGGCGCTTTCCGGGGGCCAGCGTCAGCGCGTGGCCATTGGCCGCGCCATTATTCGCCATCCGCGCATCTTCCTGTTTGATGAGCCGCTCTCCAACCTGGATGCCGAGCTGCGTCTGCAAATGCGCATCGAGATTGCCCGCCTGCACGCCTCACTGGGCAACACCATGATTTATGTGACCCACGATCAGTCGGAGGCGATGACGCTTGCCGATCGTATCGTGGTGCTGCGCAAAGGACGGATTGAACAGGTTGGCGCGCCGTTAGCGTTATACAGCGACCCAGACAACCTGTTTGTGGCCGGTTTTATCGGCTCGCCGAAGATGAATTTCCTCCAAGCCGAAGTCACCGCCACGGGTCAGGGTGAAGTGCAGTTACACGTGCCGGATTTGAAGATAACGCAGCTGGTGCTAAAGATTGCGGCGCCCTGCCGCGAGGGCCAGCGCGTCACCCTGGGCATTCGTCCCGAGCACATGCAGCCCGCCGCGGAAACGCCAGCCGAACGTCAGTTCAGCGGCACGCTCTCCTTTGCCGAAATGCTCGGCCACACCAATTATCTTTACCTTGATTTAGGCATTGAACAGATGCTGGTTGTTGAGGCGCGCGAGGCGCAACGGCGTGATTTAGGCGTGGAGGTCAGGCTGGGTTTATCGGCAGACCACTGCCTGCTGTTTGATGAGCAGGGGCAGCGTCTGCGTTAAACAGGATGGCGCTGCGGCGCCGTCAGGTCACGGGTTCTTCATCCGCCTGGGCAGCCAGCAGATCGAGCAGCATATTCACGGCAAAGCCTGCCGCGCCCAGCGCCCACATGCGGTTTGATTCTGTCAGAAACTGCAGCGGTGTCATCTGTGGCGTCAGCTTCAGACGATAGGCCTGAAAACTCTGGGTAATGTGGTCCAGCAGAATACGTGAAGCCATGTGCGGTTCCATCGCCAGGAACACGACGTCAGGATCGTACGCCACCGACAGATTAGCCAGGGAAATTCCCAGTTCACGTCCCGCCTCTTCCAGTGCGCTCAGCACCTCGGCCGTGGGACGCTGATCGAGCGCCTGCAACGTTAGCGGACCGCCCGCTTCATCCTGCTGGACACGTTGCAGGATTGCCCGGGACGAGGCCACATCCTCAAGCAGACGCAGCGAGCCATCGCCGACCAGGCCGTTACCGATCTCGCCCGCTTTGCCATGTCGCCCGCGATACAGCCGGCGGTTAAGAATAATGCCTGCGCCAATGCCTTTACCGTAAGTCGCAATAACCGCTGACTGCGCGTTGCCCAGTTGGCCAAACACCAGGGTGGCCATCGCCATCGCATTGGCATCGTTTTCGATAAATACCGGCAGGGAAAAGCGTGTTTCCAGCATCTGCGCGATAGGGACATTCTCCCAGTCGAGCACTTTCGAACGAATACAGTAGCCGTTTTCGGCATCGACTAAACCGGATAAGGCCAGGCCAATCGCGCCAACCTGTTTTTCTTCCACGCCGCGTAGAAATTTAGCCAGCGCATCGCCCAGCTGTCGTGGCGTGATGGCGCCGGAAGGCATCTGCTGTTCCCCCAGCAGATTGCCGCTGAGGTCGGTCATTACGATCAGGTTACGTTCGGCGTTAAGCTGAATGCCAATGACGCTGGCGCGATCGGGATTCAGCCCCAGCAAGGTTTTAGGCCGCCCCATTGATACGCGGCGCAGCCCCAGTTCCTGGACGATGCCCTGCGCCAGCAGTCGGTTGGTCGCCTGGGAGACGGTAGACATGCTGAGTCCGCTTCGGACCTTGAGGTCAGACTGGCTGACAGGCGCATGCTCCACGATCAGTCTCAGAATGCGCGCGGTAACGTTTGGAGCAATCATAGCGTCCTCAGATTTGCCCGGGCCATCATTAATGCCCCGTCCAGAGCATCGTGTTGCGCAGCGACCAGCCGGGCCTGACTCTCCGCGCTCAGCCAGGGCTGAATCGGTGTGGCCAGCCCGCCCATGAGGGCGACGCATCCCTGACTGATGGTAGAGAGACGGCTGACCATTAAGCCAATATCGCTTGCAGTCTGCTGCAGGAGATCCACGGCATGACGATCGTCCGCGTGCGCGGCGGCGAATACATCAGGCACCACGCGCGCCCAGTCGGCGGGCATCGCTTCTCGCGTCCACATCAACATGGTTTCCGGGCTGTGGTTAAACTGTGCCATCAGGCCGTGGGTAAAGTCTGTGCTGTCAACAATGGCTTCATGGGCCAGTAATGCCAGCCGCAGCGCGCGTCGCCCCAGCTCAGCGCCGGAGCCGTGATCGGACAGCGCGAATCCCCAGCCGCCCAGCAGCGTAAACCGCTCGCCATCCCAGGCTGCGCCCTGGCTACCGGTGCCAATAATAAAAACCGCACCGGGTGCCGCCGCATGGGCGCCGGCGCAGGCAATCTCAACATCGCTGACCACCTGCACGGTCGCGCAGGCAGGCTGCCATTGCGTCAGGCGCGCCTTAACCGAGGCCACATTCGCACCGGCTAATCCTGCCACCAGCGAGGTCTGCGCCAGCGCCTGTGGCGTCAGCCCTGCCTGAGACAGCACGGCTGCCATGAGCTGCTCAACGCAGTTCAGAGCCGCATCAAACTGTGACCAGACGTTGGCAGGGCCGCCCACCGCCTGAGCCAGCACGTTGCCATTCGCGTCGGTCAACCGCGCGCGACACTGCGTACCGCCGCCATCAATACCAAGGAGATAGTGTGATTGCACGCGCTTCCTCCCGCCGTAAACGCATCTCGATTCTGTAATCTGCGAACGATAGGTGAAAAAAACTTAAATCGCAATAACAAATAAATATAGGCAAAAAACAATAACTATTTATTATTTAAAATCAATGAAATATCCAAAAATACGTATGCAAATCACACAACGCGTTATTGACATTAGTTTTTCTGTCGTAATAAGTTGGTAGCCAGTCTTTCCATCATTGCGTCCCGTCAGCGGCGTACTCACCGTTGTCAGAATTCAGGATCAGGGGTTTACCATGAAAGTAGGCATTATTGGTCTCGGCTTTCGTCTTTCTCATGTCGTTAAAGAGTTTCACAAGGCTGATACCGAATTTTCGCTGGTAGGTTATTACGATCCAGCACCGGCCGGTTTGCCGAATCTGCACAGTTTCGGCATCGATCCCGGCAAAGCGTTCGATTCCGTTGAGGCGCTGCTGCAACAGGGTGGTTTTGATTTGTTGCTGGTGGGCTCGCCTAACTTTATGCATCTTGAGCATGTCACACAGGCGCTGGCAGCAGGCTATACTGTGTTTACTGAAAAGCCTGTCGTGATTAACGAAGAACAAACGATGGCGATGGCAAAACTGGTTCAGCAGTATGGCGAAGACCGTATTCTGGTAGGGCTGGTGCTGCGTTACTCGCCGCTCTATCACGATCTGCTGGCAGCACGTGACGATCGTCGCCTGGGTGAAATCACCTCGATTGAAGCGACAGAACATATTAAGCCTTATCATGGCGCGTTCTTCCAGCGCGACTGGCGCAGGCTCGAAAAGTATGCCGGTCCTTATATTCTGGAAAAATGCTGTCACGACATCGATCTCTACCAGGGATTAATGCAGGAGCGCCCCCTTCGGGTAGCCAGCTTTGGCGGACGCAAGTCGTTCACGCCTCAGCATGCACCACAAGGTGCGATCACCGAGCATTCTGAGATTTATCACACTAAGCCCAGCGGCTGGTCGAGTACCGACGCGGTGTTTAGCAGCGATGCCGATATTGTCGATTACCAGACCGCCCTGATTGAGTACGCCAGCGGCGCAACGCTGTCTTTTCACGCTAACCTCAACGTCCCGGACGAATTCCGCCGGTTCTGCGTGATAGGCACTGACGGTATGGCTGAAGGCGATTTTGTCCGTAACTATTTTCGCGTGCACAACGCACGCACCGGCGAAAAAGAAGTGGAAACCGCCTACAGCGGCAACGCCTATGACGGTCATTACGGTGCCGATGCCTTAATGGCGGAAGAGATCGTTAAGCACGTCAAGCAGGGAACGCCGCTAAAAGTTTCTGTTGTTGACGCACTGGAAGCCGGCCTGACGGCCATTAAGATTGATGAAGCGCGCAAAACCCGCAGCGTCATCGATCTGACCGAAAGCTGGACACGTTTTGACGCCAACCTGGGAAAAACGGGAACGCACTAGTTCCCTCCTGATAGCTCACTCCCCCGAGCCCATCAGGTTAAACATAGCTCGACGACTGGTACCCTACTTAAACCGGCCTCAGGCCGGTTTTTTTATTCCTCCACACCTGTACTTCTCCTGCCCTGCGGGCAAGCGTCGCGCGGCATCAGGCGTTTCCGCCTGCGTTTTCCATGAGGATTGACCTGTGCGGATGATTATTAAAAAAAACCGCCTGCTCTGCTGATAACTTAACTCAGGATAAGATAAAGCAGTAAACGAAGCGGCCGTTGTGACATCAGAACGACACTTTCTGCTGATAATCAGATGACGTTTATTACGCGTTTTACAAAACAACGTGCAGGGTGAATTAACGCTTTCGACGAGTAGTCACGCCAGAAAAGACCATTTAACGTTATCATTAGAGTGCATATAAATTTAAATAACGGATAACAAAAAAGTGCTGATTAATATATAAAAAACGTGTGTTGCCAGGAGAATCGCGTATATTAATCGCCGTACTTCCCTCTCGTTATGCAAAAAATAAAATTCACAGCAAACGTTAAATAGTTTCGATGAGATAATGAAAAATAGCGGATATAACCCTTATATTACTGAGCCTATTCATCACGTCACGAGTCAGGTGGCCGGTATTTGTTACCACCTCCCGAATTCGGACTGCACACAACCGACGAAAAGGATACTTAACGATGACAACATTATTTCATTGCACAACCATCTTGCAACTGAAGAAGCATTAATCATTATCCCCCTGTGTGATGCACAGTTAAAAGAATGGATTCAGCATCCCGAACGTTATTTACACCTGCAGGATGCGCGGGTGCGTATTGGTATTAATTATCGCAACCTCAGGGCCCATCAGGAAAAATTACTGGAATTAATTAACGCTTATCGTTTCTGGCTTTTTGATTTCGCACCGCCTGGCGCAGACTGGCATTTAGTCGAATCCTTTCCTTTTTCCGCCATTGTCTTAAGTTATTCATTCTTTAATGACAACTATCGGAAATTTACATTTCCTTTTTTTCTTGAGTCATTAAAAGGGAAAGGCGCCGAGATTATCGTGCGCGGTTACGAACCGACGTTATCAGCAGAGAAACTCGCGGCACTTAACATTAGCGGCTGGCAATTACAACGCGCGTCTGGCGATCTCATTCCCTTTACGCTTTAACCTTTCTTATCTCCTGGCACTATTGAATCATATCGGCAAGCCCCATTAACACCCTCTAAAGTATTGCCTTAGATGCGTTGTTAAGAGCTTTAAGCCAAAAAAATCAAAACTCATACCAATTTTGCTATAACATTTAACAGATATGGATCATCACGCTTCAGGGAAGAGCGAAATAAGAATGCCTTTCATCTTTTGTACTTTATGACTGACAACAATCTATCTGATTGTTTTCCTGAGTTTTCTGGCAACGAAATGAGGTCAACATTATGGGGAAAAACTCCTCATCCTTTAGCGTGGTCCGTTTTTTAACGGTGCTGTTCGCCGTGCTAACGGGTGCGTTCATGTTAATTGGTGGTATCTGGCTGGCCACGATCGGTGGTTCCTGGTACTACATCATCGGCGGTGCAGCCATGCTGCTTACCGCTTTCCTGCTGTGGCGACGTAACAGCGCTGCCCTGGTTGTCTATGCGCTCTTACTGCTGGCTACGCTGGCCTGGGGCGTTTGGGAAGTCGGCACCGACTTCTGGGCACTGGCACCGCGTACCGACGTACTGGTGATCTTTGGCGTCTGGCTGGTGTTGCCCTTTGTCTATCGCGGCTTATACCAGCCGGGTAAAGGCGCACTGGGTGCCATGGGCGTAGCGCTGGTTGCCAGTGCAGCGGTGTTAACCTATTCCGTCTTTAATGATCCGCAAGTGGTTAACGGTGCATTACCGGCAACAGCGGATAATGCGCCTCAGGCACAGCCGTTGAGCAATATTGCTGATGGTGACTGGCCGGCCTATGCGCGCGATCAGCAAGGGACGCGCTTCTCGCCGCTCAAGCAGATCAACCACGACAATGTGAAAGAACTGCAGGTTGCCTGGCAATTCCAGACCGGTGATATGAAACGCCCAAGCGATCCGGGCGAAATTACCGATGAAGTGACGCCAATCAAGATTCGCGACACGCTGTATCTTTGCACGCCACATCAGATTTTATTTGCTCTGGATGCGGCCACCGGCAAGCAAAAGTGGAAGTTTGATCCCGGCCTGAAAACCAACCCAACCTTCCAGCACGTGACCTGTCGTGGTGTGTCATACCACGAATTCCCTGCAGCGAAGGATGCGTCCAATACCCAGCCTGCGCTGTGCTCGCGTCGTATCTACCTGCCAGTCAATGACGGGCGTTTGTTCGCGCTGGATGCGGAAACCGGTGAACGCTGCCCGGCCTTTGGTAACAACGGTGAGCTGGATCTGCAGCACAAGCAGCCGGTCACAACGCCAGGCATGTATGAGCCAACCTCGCCACCGGTGATTACTGACACCACCATTGTGATGGCTGGCGCGGTAACCGATAACTTTTCAACCCGTGAACCTTCAGGCGCCATCCGTGGCTTTGATGTGAACACCGGTAAACTGTTGTGGGTGTTCGATCCGGGCGCGAAAGATCCTAACGCGATTCCGGCGGATGAACACACGTTCACCATGAACTCCCCTAACTCGTGGGCACCTGCGGTTTACGATCCGAAGCTGGATATCGTTTACCTGCCAATGGGGGTGACCACGCCGGATATCTGGGGCGGCAACCGCACACCTGAGCAGGAACGTTATGCCAGCAGCGTGCTGGCGCTGAACGCGACGACCGGTAAGCTGGTGTGGTCATATCAGACTGTGCATCACGATCTGTGGGATATGGACCTGCCTTCGCAGCCGACGCTGGCGGATATTACCGATAAAGACGGTAACACCGTGCCGGTTATCTATGCCCCTGCCAAAACCGGGAACATCTTTGTTCTGGATCGCCGCACAGGTAAAACTGTGGTTCCGGCCCCGGAAACCCCTGTTCCGCAGGGCGCGGCTAAGGGCGACCATGTCTCAGCTACACAGCCTTACTCTGAACTGACCTTCCGTCCGAAACAGAACCTGACAGATAAGGACATGTGGGGCGCGACGATGTATGACCAACTGGTGTGCCGCGTGATTTTCAAACGTCTGCGCTACGAAGGTCCGTTCACGCCACCTTCTGAGCAGGGCACCCTGGTCTTCCCGGGTAACCTGGGCATGTTTGAATGGGGCGGCATTTCCGTTGATCCGCATCGTCAGATTGCGATTGCTAACCCAATGGCGCTGCCGTTCGTGTCTAAGCTGATCCCACGCGGTCCGGGTAATCCGGAAGAGCCACCAAAAGGCGCAACGGGCGGTTCAGGTACTGAAACCGGTATTCAGCCGCAGTACGGCGTGCCGTATGGCGTTGAACTGAACCCGTTCCTGTCACCTTTTGGTCTGCCATGTAAACAACCTGCATGGGGTTATGTTTCTGCTGTTGACCTGAAAACCAACGAAGTGGTGTGGAAACAACGTATTGGTACCGTTCGTGACAGCTCACCTGTACCGCTGCCCTTTAAAATGGGTATGCCAATGCTGGGCGGACCGGTTGCCACCGCAGGCAAAGTGTTCTTTATTGGCGCAACGGCTGATAACTACCTGCGTGCTTACAGCACCGACACCGGTGAACTCTTGTGGCAGGCGCGCCTGCCAGCCGGTGGTCAGGCAACGCCAATGACTTATGAAGTTAACGGCAAGCAATACGTTGTGATTGCTGCCGGTGGCCATGGTTCATTCGGCACCAAGCTGGGCGATTACGTGATTGCCTATGCGCTGCCCGACCAGAAGTAATTAACACCTGAACAGAGGCGGACTCCGGTCCGCCTTTTTTTATGCCTGCTAACTGCCCTGCGCTTTTGTGCGTGGGGAGCGCCAGCTTAACCAGGCGCACAGCCCCATGACCATGCAGGTGGCCAGAAATACTGGCCGCATTCCCCACGCGCCACCAATCACCCCACCAAAAAGGGGACCACTGACCTGCCCGATATACTGCGCCGACGTCGAATAGCCGAGCATGCTCCCCACCTGCACGGCGGGAACGTGGTGACGGATAATGGCGGTAATGCAGGGCATCAGACCGCCCAGCGACATGCCCATCAGGAAACGTAACGGCAGCAGCTGCCAGGCATCGGTAATAAAAGCCTGAGGGATCAGTAACAGCGCGCAGCCAAACAGGCCAGCGCTCAGGACCCGCCAGTGCCCCACGCGGTCGGCCAGCTTGCCGACAAAGGGTGCTGAAAGAATACTGCCCAGCGCGGCCGCGGCCATCACCAGGCCGGACATCAGGGTGATGGCATGCTCCTGATGTAAAAACTGGCCGATATACAGCGTGATGACAGGCTCGATCGACATATTGGCAAACACCAGCAGCATGGCCGTTAACCACATCAGCCTGACTATCGCCCGGTCAAAGGGAGGAGCAGCCTCGCCCGGCTGAGGACAAACGCTCTGCACCTTCTTGCGCGCCACGGCTGGCTCCTTCAGCAAAAAGGTGGTCGCCAGGAATGCCACAAAAATGACCGCCCCCGTCAGCCAGAACGTAGCCCGAATGCCGATCAGCGGCGGGAGTACACCGCCCAGTATGGGGCCTATAACATTACCGGCCATCATGCCGGATGCCAGCACGCCTAACGCCCATCCGGTATGCGCTTTAGGGGTTTGCGCAGCAATCAGAATGGTGGAGCCGGAAGAATAGCCCCCGAGTAATCCCGCCAGTAAACGCAGCGCCACCAGTTGCCACACAGCGGTTGCCATGCCGATCAGTGCCATGGCGAGGGCCATTCCCAGGCTCGCCCGGATCAGCATCAGCTTACGGCCGTAGCGATCGCCCAGCCTGCCCCACAGCGGCGCGGTTAACGCGGCGCTGAGAAAGGTTGCGCCATAGGCCACGCCGGACCAGCGCGCAATGGCCGCCGGGTGCTGTACGCCCAGCTGTTGAACATACAAGGGTAAAAAAGGCAGCAGCAAGGTCATGGCGACCAGGGTCGTAAACGAGCCAAAGACGCAAACCCATAAGTTACGTTTCCAGTGGTGGAATATAGGTGCCTCAGACGTGATTTCCATGCGATATCCCCATCGTGTTTAGGGACTCAGGCTAACAATGGTGACGAGACAACAACAGTCGGCGCGCGATATTTGCTGACTGGCCTGTTTTGTTGCTGTACTGCAACAATCAGCGCGCGCCCAGTTGGTCGATCAGCGTATCGCACAGCAGGTTGATGGGAGAGGCCGATGCGATGTCCTGATGCCTCAGCAGGTAGCTCTGTAAGCGATCCATCTGCCACTCCGGCAGCACCTGGACAATTTGCCCCTGCGTCAGCGCCTCCTGCACCATATAGGAAGGCAGATAGGCGATGCCGTTGCCCGCCAGTGCAGCGTTCAGCAGCGCCATACTGTTATTGGCCCGAAAGCGGCTACGCACGTCTACCGCCAGACGCAGCTTATCGCGACGAAAAGGCAGTGCCGCCGTGTGCGCCGGGCCGTGAAACATCAAGAGATCATGGCGGGGTAACAGGCGCGGATGCGAAATGGCAGGATGCTGCGCCAGGTAGTCAGGGGCGGCGTACAGGCCCCAGTGGATGTCGCTCAAAACACGAAAGTTGCCCTGGCGGGGCGCATGAGCACGGATAACTATCGCGATGTCTACCCCGTCGCCAAGGGTCTCATCGTTGTTATCCGTAAGGCTGAGATCGACATTGATGTGCAGATGACCGCGCAGAAACCGATTCAGCAGCGGCACGATGCACTGGCAGCCATAGGTGACGGGCGCCTGTAAGCGGACATTACCGGCAGGATTTTGGTGAGCCTGCTGCACAAAATCTTCGGCCCGGTGCATTTCGTCCAGCATACGCACGCAAAAGGGATAGTAAGCCTGGCCGAGTTCCGTCAGCGTCATCCGGCGAGTCGTACGCTGGAGCAGCCGAATGCCCAGCCGCTGTTCCAGCCCGGCAATTTCCCGGCTGATGTGGGACTTTGAAACGCCGAGTACGCGTGCGGCTTCCGTAAAGCTTTTGAGTTCCACCACGCGCGCAAACAACATCATGGCGATCAGGTTATCGCTGTTAGTCATCGGGTTCCTGGGACAAATCGGCCTGCTGAAGGTTATTGCACAGCCACGACGCCGTGCCTCAGGCAGTCAGAATAAAGCAACGGAAGGAAAGCGGACAGCGTGGGAGCAGGAAAAAGGACGCGAGGCAGCCCTGGCGATGCATGGACATTCCCACAAGTTCGCGGATGGGAATGTCCATACAGAGACTAACTTGCCATGGCATAAGGGAATAATAAACGATCTGGCTCTACCCGGCGCTGACGGCGCAGTTGACCCGGCGTGACCATAAAATAGTTTTTAAACGTTCGTGTGTAGGCCTGTTGGGTATCAAACCCATAGCTCATCGCCACCTGTAAAATCGCTTCGTTGCTGTTAAGCAGCGTCAGGGCCGACTCGGTCAGACGGCGCTGACGGATATACTCGGCCAGTGAGAAGCCGGTATGCTGGCGAAATAACCGTTGCAGGTGCCAACGGGAATAGCCCGCGCGGCGAGCAACTTCGTCCAGATGCAGATCGTGTCCTAAATTGCTTTCTATCCATTCCAGCAAACTACGAATAAACTCGCGCTGATTCATGGTGTTCTCCTGGTTAAAGCAGATGTGCAGGGAACACACTGTAGCGCGTTAAATTTATCCCTTAATTAGCGAAAAATTAGCGCAGAATTAGCAAAGCGGTAAAATCGCCTCTTTAGGTACAGGCATCCGGCGCGCCCCGGCCTTTTAGCAGGCTGAGCGCCCCAATAATTCTGCGCTAATAATCCAGCGCTACACTGTTGCCATTTTTCGGGAGGGCATCATCCATGCGCGTTTTGTTGGTCGAAGATGATGAAATGATCGGCGCGAATTTGCAGCAGGCGCTGGAAGCGGCAGGCTGGTCAGTTGACTGGGTACGCGATGGCGTGTATGCGCAAAACGCCTGGAGCGAAGGCGGCTACAGCTGCGTCCTGCTTGATCTTGGCTTACCCCGGGACGACGGATTGCAGGTGCTGAGACGGGCACGCGGGCGCGGGGATGCCACACCGGTCTTGATCCTTACCGCCCGCGATACGGTCGCTCAGCGCGTACAGGGCCTGGATTATGGTGCGGATGACTACCTGCTTAAGCCTTTTGATCTTCAGGAGGTCATGGCCCGCATGCGTGCGATTACCCGGCGCCATCACGGTTCCGCCGATTCGGTGCTGGGCAGCGGGGATGTTCAACTGGATATGCTGACGCGCGAAGTCCTGTACAAAGGGCAACGTGAGCAGTTAACCGCCCGGGAATATGCCCTGCTCTATGCGCTGCTGGAGCGGCCCGGTGCCATCCTGTCACGCGAGCAGTTAGAGAACCGCATCTATGGCTGGGGCGAAGAAGTCAGCAGCAATGCGGTAGACGTATTAATCCACGGCATGCGGCGCAAGCTGGATAATGATGTGATCCGCAACGTGCGCGGACTGGGTTGGCGAGTACCGGCAATATGAAAATCTTTATGCGATCGTTACGGAATAAATTACTCAGTACGTTACTGGTCATTCATTTGCTGATGATTGGCGGCGTGGCCTGGTATTTCTTTAGCTGCTACGGTGAAATGGTGGGCGTCATCAAGGATGAGCAGCTCGCCAAGCTGGCCGATGCCTGGTCAGTGAATCGCGAAATCCCTCCACTGATGCCGCTTATTGCGCCAGCGCACAAGATCAAAAGCGCCTTCGTCATTCAGCTATGGGATGCCAAAGGTCAGCTACGCTCCAGCTCCTGGCCTGAGTTGCACGCGCCGTTACAGGCCGAAAACGGCTACAAAGATGTGCAGATCGGCGGCTGCCGCGACTGCGAATGGCGAATTTATACCCGCTCCGGCCAGCCCGGCAGCGAGATAAAGACCATTCAGGTGATGCTCAATCTCAGCTACATGAAAGAAATGATGGTGAGGCGGGCGCTGTCGGCGATTATTCCGCTGATTTTAATGATGCCGCTGTCATTACTGGTTATCTGGCTGGTCGTGCGCAAAATCACCCGGGATTTGCGCGTTGCCTCCCGGGAGATTGCCGCGCAGGATGCCCATCACCCACACAGCGTTTCACCGGGAAGCCTGCCTGATGAAATTCAGCCGCTGGTCGCCGCCTATAATTCGCTGCTGGATAAACTTCGTGCGGCCTGGTCTTCACAGCGCCAGTTTATGGAAGATGCCGCTCACGAATTGCGGACGCCGGTCACGGCGGTTACGTTGCAGTTGGAGAACCTGCGGCAGCATATTCAGCCTGGCGAGGCCAGCCGTCAGTTTGCACAACTGGAATCGGGCGTGACCCGCACCCGCCATCTGGTGACCCAATTGCTGAATATGTCACGCTGGGAAGATCAGTCGGTTGTCGCAAGCCTCGAAACTATCGCGCTGGAAGATGTGCTGAAAGAGAGCATTGAGCAGCTCATGGTGGTGGCAGATAAACGCGGTATCGACATTGGCTTTAGCGGCACCACGCACTACCAGTTGCAGGCCGGACGATCGGAGCTGCGAAGCCTGTTTGATAACCTGATTGGCAATGCCATGCTTCATACGCCTGAAGGCAGCCTGGTGGATGTCCTGCTGCACCGTGTTGACGGGCAAACCGTGGTAGATATCGTCGATAACGGCCCTGGCATGCCGGAGTCGTTTATTGAACGCGCGTTTGATCGCTTTGCCCGCGCCCCGGATGTTAAAGCCCAGGGGAGCGGGTTAGGCTTGTCTATTGTACGAAGCGTGGCGCACAAACATCATATCCGCGTTGCCCTGTCCAATTGCCTGAATCCGCACGGTGTGCGTTGCGGTTTTCAGGTCCGCGTCACTTTTCCCTGATCCTCGCTGTCTGATTCGGAACCAGACAACGTAAACGGTTGCCTGGTTCCGTTCGCCTGAGACAATATTGTGACAAGCATCACAATATTGATGAATTGTTATGCAACACATTTTGACAAATGTGACCAAAAGCTATTTTCTATCTCTCTGTTACAGGCACGCTACGCTAACTAAAACAGGCGGCCTGAGTACATTACTGCCCAACCTTTGGGATTGATTTCCAAACAGCGCGCAAACGATTGTCTTGCGCATAAAAACCAGTGGTCAAAATATAATGAAATTTAAAACGTTAATGGCAGGCGTCCTGCTGGCAGGTTCCTTAAACGGTGCAGTGCAGGCTGCTGACAATGCTCCCCAGTACGTTTCCGACTGGTGGCATCAGAGCGTAAACGTGGTGGGCAGTTACCACACTCGCTTCGGACCGCAGTTCAATAATGACGTCTATCTGGAATATGAAGCGTTTGCGAAAAAAGACTGGTTTGATTTTTACGGCTACGTTGATCTGCCGAACTTCTTTGGCGTGGGCAACAGCAATGCTAACGGCATTTTCGACCACGGTTCGCCGCTGTTCATGGAAATTGAACCGCGTTTCTCCATTGATAAACTGACCGGCACCAGCCTGGCCTTTGGTCCGTTTAAAGAGTGGTATTTCGCGAACAACTATATCTACGATATGGGCCGCAACAGCGCCAACCGTCAGAATACCTGGTATATGGGCCTGGGCACCGACATTGATACGCACAGCGATATCGGTCTGTCGCTTAACGTCTATGCCAAATACCAGTGGGAAAACTACGGTGCAGCGAATGAAAACAGCTGGGATGGCTATCGCTTCAAAGTGAAATATTTTGTGCCAATCACCACCCTGTGGGGCGGTAACCTTGGCTACGTAGGCTTTACCAACTTCGACTGGGGTTCAGACTTACGCGAAAAGAGTGGCCCGATTCGCACCAGCAATTCAATCGCCTCCAGCCATATCCTGTCGCTGGGTTACGATCACTGGCACTTCTCGGCCGTCGCCCGTTATTTTCATAACGGCGGTCAGTGGGGAGCGGGTCAGGAGTTAGGATTTGGTGAAAGCGCGTCTGAAATCAAGTCCACAGGCTGGGGTTACTACCTGGTCGCTGGCTATAACTTCTGATTGCTGTCGCACCGCGAAAAGAGGTGGCGGCAAACGTTGAGGCCTTCCCATAGGGAAGGCCTCGCGTCTTTACAGACTGCAGCGTATTACGCGTCGGGTTTTACCACATTGATGCGCCATGGAACATTGAATTTATCGATAAACATGGCGAAGCCGTTAGACCAGAACGTCTCCTGCCATGGCGTAGTGACTTTCCCGCCTGCAGACAGCTTTTCAAACCATGCCTTACCCTGCTCTGCATCATTGGTTGCCAGACTCACGGCATAGCCCGCGTGTTCTGAGGCCGGAGGCTGATGGGGATTGCCATCACTCATCATCAGCTCACCCTGACCAATGCGGAGGTGCGCATGCATAATTTTCTCAGGGGGCAACGGCGGAGCGGACCGATCGCCCACCTGTTCACCCTGCTCCGGCATATCGCCAAACGTCATTTTTTGCAGCAGTTTTCCACCCGTTGCCTGCAAATAGAATTCTATCGCTTCTTCACAGCGACCATAGAGAAACAAATAGGGACATACTTGCATTATTACCTCGATACCGGTGAGTAGAGACTTCCTTATAACGATGTAATAAGTGTAGACGACAGGTCAGGGTTGACGACGATAACCGGATAAAGATTCATCATTCGGATTATTTACCTGACGTAGGTCAGCCTTTTCTCTGTTGATTTTACAAATAAAACAGGACCAGACCTGACAACAATAAAAGCGTGATTTCCTGTCAGATATTATTGTCATGGCAATAATAACAAAGCATGACCGTTGAATGATGAAATAAAAGGCCAGTTTATAACGCGTTACGATACATCACCTCTTGCGCCGTGCTGTTTATCGCCAGCAGTCATCCTGTGCACGCGCCGATCGTTCGGGCTTTGTTAAATCTGTCTGGCCCTAAAACTCAGGTTATCTAACGTAAAGGGCGAAATAACCGAACCGGCAGAAAAGATCATCAGGTAATAATATTGAATCATCTGGTTCATTATTTCGCTCATCTTTTACCCACCTTATTGTTTATTAATTTCAGCACGTTCCCACTAAATATTTACCCTCTTGATGCCGATATATCAGTCCATAATCCCCTATTCAGGACTGCGTAATGTCGTTAAAAAAATCTTCACTACTGGTTTTGTCGTTCCTGTTAATTCTTTTTCTTATCAGCATATCGGTCAGCATCTGGTTACTGGCCCGGAGCAACGCGTCGTTAAATGCGGTTAATAAAGAAATCCGCGTAGTGTTATCAGTTATCGATCCTATCAACCACAGCCGAACGTTACGCGTACGGCTGATGGAATACATGAAAGAAATTGAGAACGACGGCCCGCAGGCCGGCTATTCTCTGGACAGCGTGAAAAGCGTCGCGGCTAAAGCCGATGCTGCCTTTCAGGCTTATCTGAGTGCGCCACGCATTCCGGGTGAAGAGGCCGATGCAGACCGCTATCGTCAGGCCTATCTGGCTTATCGCGATCGGGGAATTCAACCCTTGATTGAAGCGGCCGAAGCCCGCGATCAGCAGCGCTTTAAAAATCAAATTGCCAACGTAGTCCGCCTCGACCGGCAGTATGAAATCGTGCTGGATCAGGTGCTGGCCCAACACGAGGCTTATGCGAAGAAACTGAATACTGACGCCCAGGGCAACTTTTCATCCGGGATCACGCTGCTCATCGTGTTTGGCTTGTTATTCCTGGCCATCATCATTGCGATACTGATCTTTGTCAGACGCTATATCTTATCGCCGCTCAATAACGCAAAAGCGCACTGCAGCGAGATTGCGGCAGGCGTGCTCGATCACCCGGTGCCGGTCAAAATCGGCTCGAAGAGCGAAATTCAGCAACTGATGAGCTCGATGGAGCAAATGCGGACGTCTCTGACGGACATTATTATCCGGGTGCGCCACTCAACCCACGCGGTGTCCTGTGCTTCACAGGAAATTGCCAGCGGTAATATCGATCTGGCGTCCCGTACCGAGCAGCAAGCTGCGGCGCTAACGGAAACGGCGGCCAGCATGGAGCAGTTAGGGGCAACCGTTAAACAGAACACGGACAACGTGTTTGAAGCCTGCCGTCTGGCTAACGAAGCGGTACAGAACGCAGAAACCGGCGAGAAGGTTTCTCAGCAGGTTATCGTTTCAATGGCCAAAATTAATGAAAGTTCGAAGAAGATCGAGGATATTACCAGCGTTATTAACAGCATTGCTTTTCAAACCAATATTCTGGCGCTGAACGCCGCTGTCGAAGCAGCGCGCGCCGGTGAGCAAGGCCGGGGTTTTGCCGTTGTCGCCGGTGAAGTGCGTAATCTTGCGCAACGCAGCGCCGTGGCGGCGAAAGAAATTGAAGGACTGATTGCCGAATCGGTCGCGACGATTCGCGTGGGTTCTGATCAGGTCAGCCGCACGGGCGAGGCGATGAATGCGATTATTTCCTCGGTGAGCCGGGTGAACGAGCTGATGGACCACATTTCAACCGCGTCCGATGAGCAGCATCACGGTATCAGCCAGATTGAAAAGGCGGTCACTGAGATGGATGGTGTGACGCAGCAAAACGCCGCGCTGGTCCAGGAGTCGGCCGCCGCGGCTGCTTCGCTGGAAGAGCAGGCTCAGCACCTGACCCACTCCGTTTCTGCTTTCCGCCTGTCTGGCGTCTAAAACGGATTCCCGCTCGGGTGATCAGGCCTGAGCGGGAAACAGACTCTGTGCGGCGCGGCGTCAGCCTGTGAGTGCCTGGCCTTTACCGGCCCGCCAATCGTGGTGACGGCTGACCGCGCCTTTGTGCCCTGACCGGCTCTTGTGCCTTTACCTCGGCCGCCTGCCGTTCTGCCCAAAAAACCGTCCCAGTCAATACTGCAATATGCGTTGCTAAAAATTCATCACTATTCCTGTCGGCAAGAATCAGGTAATTGATTATTCTGCTGCTTCACGGCTCGCGAATGGGCAACGCTTTCAAAACACATCACGGCCTGTAGCGGGAATGGCAATCATCCTGACATGAGGTTCACCTTACATGACACCAGCCTTCATCACAGGGATAGCACCGACGGCGGCATCGTCGGCCAACACCAGCTTAGCTGAGCGCATTGATGCGCTACCTTCTTCTGTCGGTTTATGGCGCTTTATCTCGCTGCTGGCGCTGGGCGGGTTCTTTGAGCTTTACGATCTGTTTGAAACCGGGTATATCAGCACTGGCTTGCTGGCGGCCGGTATCTTCCACACGGGCAGTGCCGGGATACTGGGCATTACCGATCAGGCTGCGTTTGCTTCCGCTACCTTTCTGGGGCTGTTTGTTGGCGCCAGCCTGCTCACGCCCCTTGCCGACCGCTTTGGTCGTCGACTGACCTTTATCTGTGCCCTGGCCTGGTACGGCGTATTTTCACTGCTCATGGCTTTTCAGCACAGCGCGGAGATGGTGATCCTGTGCCGCTTTCTGGTGGGGATTGGGCTGGGCGTAGAATTGGTCACCATTGATACTTATTTGAGTGAATGGGTGCCCACTCACCTGCGTAACCGGGCTTTTGCCTTTTCATTTTTTATCCAGTTCCTGTCGGTGCCTGCCGTCGCGCTCATGTCGTGGTGGCTGATGCCGCAAAATATCCTTGGGCTGGAAGGCTGGCGCTGGGTGGTGATTGCCGGTGCGGTCTGTTCACTGGTGATCTGGTTTGTGCGCAAAAACCTGCCAGAGTCCGCGCGCTGGCTGGTGCAGCAGGGGCGCGTCGATGAGGCCCATCAGGTGATGGCGAAAATGGAAAAACGGTGCGGCATCGCCCCGGGCCTGCCGTTGACGAAGCCGTCCGTCTCAGACAAGAAACCGGAGAAGAGCCGCTTTCGGGAGATCTGGTCAGCCCGCTATCGCAAGCGCACGCTTATGTTGGTGGTCATGAACTTCTTTCAGGCGATTGGTTTTTATGGTTTTGGTAACTGGCTGCCGGCATTGCTGTCCGGTCAGGGAACGTCGATCACCCACAGCCTGCTGTATGCGTTTTTTATCACGCTTGCCTACCCGATTGGATCGCTGATTTGTGGCAGTTTTACCAGCCAGCTCGAAAACAAATGGCAAATCGTTCTCTCTTCGCTCATGACGGTGGTATTCGGTACGCTGTTTGCCCTGCAAACCAACCCGGTACTGCTGATTATTTGCGGTTTCCTGATCACCTTCTCGAATGCCTGGCTGACCTGCAGCTATCATGCCTATCAGACCGAGATTTTCCCCACGCACATCCGCGCACGGGCAGTAGGTTTCTGCTACTCGTTCAGCCGGTTATCAACCGCATTCAGCAGTCTTTTGATCGGTGTGATTTTGCAGTACGCCGGCACGCATGGCGTTATCGCGTTTATCGTGCTGAGTATGCTGATGGTGATGCTGTCGGTGGGCGTTTTCGGGCCTAAGACGCGCGGTATCAGGCTGGAACATATCTGAACATTCAGCCTTCCCCCTGCGGGGAAGGCTGAAACACTGAGGTCTACTTCCCTTCTAACACCTTGATATCTGCATTGCCCTGACGATCTTTGACCTCTTCACGCAGGGCAGCCACCTGCTTCGCCGTCACGTTATCCGCCGCATTGTTGCCCCAGCTGCGACGAATAAAGTTCACCACGTCCGCGACCTGCTGATCGTTCAGACGCCAGCCAAATGCCGGCATAGTGATGGTTGAAGGCGCGCCTTTTACTCCACGCAGTTCGCCACCAACCAGCACGATGTGAATCAGCGAGGTCGGATCGTCTGCCATCACCACAGGATTGCCCCGCAGCGCAGGATAGAAGCGTTTATAGCCGCTGCCATCGGTTTTATGGCAGGCTGCGCAGCTGTCCACATAGGTCGCGGCGCCCGTCTGACTGTCGTCGCCCTTCCATAAGGCTTTGGCCGTCGCGTCATCCACGCTAAACGCCACCTGATGCGGATCTTTGGCACCCAGCGACTTCAGATAGCGGGCGATGGCCGTGATGTCTTCATCCGTCAGGTGCTGCAGGCTGTGGTCGACAACGTCCACCATGCCGCCAAATGCCGCCGTGTGGTCGTTACGCCCATAGCGCAGGAACTGGCGCAGGTCATCTTCACTCCAGCGGCCCAGGCCATCGCGGTTATCTCCGCGCAGATTGCTTGCGGTCCAGCCGTCAACCGGCGCACTGCTGCCCGCCAGATAATCCGTTCCCCCGGCATTGGTTAACGCCTTCTCCTGCAGGGTAAAACTACGCGGCGTATGGCAGGCACCGCAGTGGCCCAGACCTTCTACCAGGTAACGGCCACGCGCCAGCGTCGCATCCTCCTGCGCGGCAGGCTGGAACGCCTTTACATCCGGTGCAAACAGATTGCGCCAGATCGCCAGCGGCCAGCGCATTGACAGGGGCCAGGGAATATCACTCTCTTTGTTGGCCTGACTGACCGGGGCAACTCCGTGCATGAAGTAGGCATACAGCGCCTGCATGTCTTCATCGCTGACCACGGCATAAGACGGATAAGGCATAGCGGGATAGAGCGTATCGCCGTTTTTCGCGATACCGTGCCGCACGGCTTTCTGAAAGTCGTCGTAGCTGTAGTCACCAATACCGGTCGATTTATCCGGCGTGATATTGGTGGAGTAGATCGTGCCAATCGGCGTGGCCATCGGCAATCCCCCTGCAAAGGGCTTGCCGCCTTCACTGCTGTGGCAGGCTACACAGTCGCCCGCGCGCGCCAGATATTCACCGCGTTTAACCCGATCCGCCGTGCTGTCATCCGCCAGGGCGGCGAAGGCGAGGCTGCCCAAAACCAGGGCTAAAATACCGTTTTTCATCACCATCTTCCTTATGCCTGCACCAGGGGACCCGGATTCTTCAGATACTGTTCCCGAATCGCTTTCGCCGACCAGTAGGTCAGTGCGGCGACCATGCCGGTGGGGTTATATCCCAGCCCCTGCGGAAACGCTGAAGCGCCGGGAACGAAGACATTCGGCACATCCCAGCTTTGCAGATAACGGTTCACCGCACTGGTATTGGGATCTTCACCCATAATCGCGCCGCCGCTGATGTGGGTTGTCTGATACACGGTCGTGTCAAAATGCGTACCAGGCTTCTTCGCCCCGCCAATGATCATTTTAGGATTCATGGCTTCGGCGATTTTATGCATTTTCCCCACCATGAACTGCGCCATTTTGATGTCGTTGTCCTGCCAGTCGAACGTCATGCGCAGCAACGGCTGGCCGTAGGCATCTTTGTAGTTCGGGTCCAGGTCCAGATAGTTAGCGCGGTAAGACTGGTGCGCACCGTGAGCATCCATGGAAAGGTGGTGCGTGTAGGTGTCCGCCACGGCGGCTTTCCACTGACTGCCCCAGTTTGGCGTGCCGGTCGGCGTGGGGAGCCCCGAGATCGGTTTGGTGCCCGCCTGGTTCACCCAGAACGGCGACCCGCCAACAAAGCCGTGCGGACCATGATCGAAATTGTCAGCATTGAAATCATCCACGGCGACGCCTGCACCGCCTGCACCGATGAAGGGATTGGTGGTGGTGTTTTTATCGAACAGCGCTTTCAACGTCGACAGGTTTTGATAGGCGAAGTTGCGCCCTACCGTCCCTTCGTTGGTGATCGGGTTGTAAGGTTTACCAATGCCGGACAACAGCATCAAATGGACGTTATGGAACTGAAAGGCAGACAGAATGACCAGATCCGCCGGTTGCACCTGCTCACGGCCCTGCGCATCGACATAGGTGACACCGGTCGCACGCTGCTTATCACCCGTGAGGTTGACGCGCAGCACGTAAGAATTGTTACGCAGCTCAAACTTTGGCTCCTGACGCAGCGCAGGCAAAATATTCACATTCGGCGATGCCTTGGAATACATATAACAGGCGTAGCCGCTGCAGTAGCCGCAGAAGTTGCACGGCCCCATCTGGGCGCCGTAAGTATTGGTATAGGGGCCAGAGGTGTTCGCCGACGGCAGATCGTAAGGGTGATAACCTACGGACTCGGCGGCCTGGGCAAACAGCTGAGCCGACCAGGTACGCTTTTGCGCGGGCAGTGGAAAGTTGTCAGAGCGATCGGGCGCAAAGGGGTTACCGCCTTTGTCTTTGCCGACGACCTTGCCCTGAATACTCCAGGCACTACCGGAGGTGCCAAACACCTTTTCAGCTTTATCAAAAAACGGCTCCAGCTCCTGGTAGTCCACGCCAAAGTCCTGAATGGTCATGCCTTCAGGAATAAAGTTTTTGCCGTAGCGCGCCTCATAGTGGCTACGCAGCTTCAGCTCTACGGGATCAACCCGGAAATGTACACCCGACCAGTGCAGCCCGGCGCCGCCGGTACCGGTACCGGGCAGGAAGGCCGCCAGTTGGCGGTAAGGCACGGCCGTTTGTGAGGCGTCGTGCCGAATGGTGACGGTGCTCTTAGACAGGTCCTGAAACAGCTTTTTGCGAACGTTGTAGGTCAGCTCATCAATCGACTGCGGATAAGAACCATCCGGATAGGTATCACGATGTGGACCGCGCTCCAGCGCCAGCACGTTCAGACCTGCTTCGGTCAGCTCTTTGGCCATAATGGCGCCCGCCCAGCCAAAGCCGACAATCACGGCATCCACTTTCTTTAATTCATTTGCCATGCTCAGCTTCTCTCTCCACGAATCGACACTGACGGGAACGGATAGCGTTCACCGCGCTCTACCCAGTCCATAAAGTCGGCGCGTGCGCCAGGGAAGTTGATGAGCTTCCAGCCCACCATGCCCTGATTGCCGCCGTGGATGGGATCGCTAAAGAAGCCTTCGCGGGTGTTCTGCAGTAAGTATGAGAAAAACACGCTAGCGGGCAGCTGACGGAAACCGGCTTTGCCGCTCTCCATGGCCTGTAATAATGCGTCCTGCTGCCCGGCGTCGAGTTGGGCAAACACCTTACCGTGCTGCTGCTGACTGTAATGATCGGCATCAGCCAGACCGAGACGGTAGATCTGTTGCGGCACCAGCGGCAGCTGATAGCCCATTTCTTTAGGGACGTCGGGATTGAAAGGCCCCTGCATATACCAGTTCGCTCCGGTGGCGTAAGGCGTATTCATCTGACGATCGATAAACTCAGGCACGCCTGCTTCCAGCGCGCCGGGGCCGCGTTCATCAGCAGGAATCAGGCGCGCAACGGCCGCCTTGATAAAGGCAAATTCCTCGGCGGTAAACCAGGTGGGCTGATAATCTCGGGCAGACTGGGGTGCGGCGGGCGCTGCCGCCTGAGCGGGCGCAGAAAATGCACCAAGTGCGCTACTGCCTACCGCCACTGCGGGCGCCAGGGTGATGGTCTTCAGCAAAAAATCCCTGCGTGAATGACCCTTTTTCTGGTCTGACATGACATTGCCTCATCACCGCATCAACTGCGGTACGAAAAAGAGAAGTGAGTGCGTTGTAGTGGTTTTTATCTGCGGATTTCGGGTACAACGAAATGTTACCGGTAACAGTGAATATAAGTGTAACACCATTGCCAATAAACATTTAGTTTAAGGAAACAAAAAAGCACAATTTCATTAACATATATTTTGTCGATGTCATGTTCAGAAACAACAGGCTACAGACAGATAGCCGTTTAAACGTTATAAAAGCGATTACACAACAGCGGAGTACCTATGTTTAAGTCTTTCTTCCCGCGACCGGGACTGTTTTTCAGCTCGGCCGCCCTTTGGAGTTTACTGGCGATTTTTGGCTGGTTTGGCTTTGCCAGCGATTTACCGGCCCATTTTTGGCCTGCTTTTCAGGCCGCCATCAAGCAGCCCTTGCCCACGACGGTAATGCGGTTTATTGCGCCGGGTGAGTTGTGGTTTTATGCCTATTACTGGCTGATGGTGGCAATTTTCGCGATAGCCTGGCGACTAACTGACAACCATCCGTGGCAACGCTGGTCGGTATGGGGTTCGGCACTGATTATTTTTGTCACCTGGTTTGGTGTGCAGGTTGGCGTTGCCGTAAACGCCTGGTATGGCCCTTTTTATGATTTGATCCAAAAAGCGCTGACGAAAGCCGGCTCGGTTCAAATCAACGAATTTTATGCTCAGGTGATGGCCTTTTTGGGCATTGCCTTAATTGCGGTCGTTATTGGCGTGATGAATGCTTTTTTCATCAGCCATTGGGTATTCCGCTGGCGTACCGCAATGAACAATTATTATATGCACCACTGGCAGCGCTTACGCCACGTTGAAGGCGCGGCTCAGCGTGTGCAGGAAGATACCATGCGTTTTGCCACAACGCTGGAAAGCTGGGGCGTGAACTTTATCCAGGCCATTATGACCCTGGTGGCGTTTCTGCCGGTGTTGATCGCCCTGTCACATCATGTCGAAAACATTCCGATTCTGGGGAATCTCCCTTACGCGCTGGTGATTGCTGCGGTTCTCTGGTCGCTGTTCGGTACCGGTCTGCTGGCGCTGGTCGGGATTAAGCTCCCCGGTCTCGAATTTCGTAATCAACGGGTTGAAGCTGCTTATCGTAAAGAGCTGGTTTACGGCGAAGACAACGCCGACCGTGCCACACCACCCACGGTAAAAGTGCTGTTCAACAACGTGCGGGTTAACTATTTCCGTCTGTATTTTCACTATCTCTACTTCAACATCAGCCGCATTCTTTATCTTCAGGTCGATAACGTCTTTGGACTGTTTCTGTTGTTCCCGTCCATTGTCGCCGGAACGATAACGCTGGGTTTGCTTAACCAGATAACCAACGTTTTCGATCAGGTCCGCAGCTCGTTCCAGTACCTGATCACCTCGTGGTCGACGCTGGTTGAGCTGATGTCTATCTATAAACGTCTGCGCAGCTTCGAGCAGATTCTGGATGACGTGCCGCACGGTGAGATGATGCGTGACGCCTCTGAAGACGTGTCATAACCAGGCTCTTCGCCTGCGGCAGCCTCATGCCGCAGGCAAATTATCGCGAATCCAGAGTCATGAGTCGGTGCCTGCCAGGATTATTGGCCGCGCTTCGCGCAATCCAGACTGACAAGCAGAACCTGGCGACTTGCTGAGCGCAGCAGACCGGTAAACCGGTTACTGATGCGGTTTACGTCTTCCTCTTCTGCCCAGGCTCTGCTTCCCTTAGCCCGTGATGGACTTTGCCATTGGCTGTCGTCCGACCAGGCTTACGCGGTCTTACCGTCTTGCTGCATCAGGGATCGTCCGAGGCCAGCCTGTCTTGCACCTGGCTATTAATGGCAGCAAATCGTCTTTCGCGTGAAATCGCGGCCGCAGCGGAGAAGCCTGCACGTTACCGCGCCCAAAAATCAGGCAAGCGTCTGCACAGCTGACAGGCTTAGTGGCGAATAACAAAGGAGTCTGATGGGGGAACCAGGAAGGGAAAAGATGAAACGGCGGGCATCCACAAACGCCGCCAGGACGCCCATAGGCGTCCTGTCAGCACACAACTTCAAGCATTATTTCAGCAGTTCAGCGGTCATGTGCACGCCGTTATTGGTGTTAGCTTCGGTGATTTTATAGGAAGCACCAGCTTCTTGCGCCTGCGCAGCAATTTTCGCTTCGGTGCTGTCCAGAGTAGAACCGGTCGCTGTCACAGTTTGCGCGAAGCCTGCAACAGGAAGAACGGCAAGGGCGATAACAGCAGCAAAAGTTTTGATAGTTTTCATGATAAATTCCTCGGTCATTTTCAGTTTATTTAAGGCGCTTTGCCTTGTGTGAAAACATAATAGGCCGAATATTGATCAGAAAAAAGCAGAGGGTTTTGCTTAAGTTGTTCAATAAAACTGAAATTGAAAAGCACGTTTAGCCCTGTTAAAACACAAAAGGTTAAAAAACCAGACCGCAATAAAAAGGCAGCATATATCGCTGCCATGAGTCACATTAACCGTGATGCCTGACGCGGGAAAAGATCGTTACTGCCGCCACCAGCATCAGCGCGCTACTGGCAAGGAAAACGCCGCCTGCGCCGCGTAAGTCAAACATCCAGCCTCCCGCCGCCGCGCCCACCGTAATCGCTAACTGAATGGTTGCCACCAGTAACCCACCGCCCGATTCAGCATCGTCTGGCACCGCACGAGAAATCCACGTGGACCAGCCCGTCGGCATCGAACCAAACGCCAGGCCCCAGATCGCGACACCGCCTGCAACCAGCCAGCCAGTATGGCCAAAACTCACCAGCATCAGGGCCGTCGCGCCCATCAGCAGGGCCATTCCGCTCAGCGTCAGTGATACGCTACGTGTCACCAGATAACCGGCCAGATACGTACCCACAAAGTTAGCGATGCCAAATGCGAGCAGCACCAGAGACAGCTGGCTGAGGTCAAGCCGCGCCACGCTTTCCAGAAATGGTCGCAGATAGGTGAAAAAAGCAAAGTGGGCAGTAAACATCATGATCACCGCCAGCATTCCCCAGCGCATGACATTTATCCGTAACAACGCCAGCACACCGCCGCTGCGCGCGTTGCCTTCGGCAGGCATGGCGGGAAGGGTGAAAAACTGCCAGAGCAGGGAAGTCGCGCCCAGGCCCGCCGTAAACAGGAAGATCGCTCGCCAGCCTACCAGCCCGCCCAGATAACTGCCCAGCGGGGTCGCAATAATGGTCGCCAGTGAGATACCACTAAACACGATGGAGAGTGCGCGAGGAACCTGATCGGCGGGCACCAGCCGCATGGTAATGGCGGTAGACAACGTCCAGAAGCCACCAATGGCCACTCCCAGCAGGACGCGCGCCAGCAAAATGACGGTCAGATTGGCGGCCAGTGCCACCATCAATGCGGAAACGATGAGCAGTAATGAGAAGGCCAGCATCACCACCCGGCGATCGATGCGTCGGACCAGGCTGCCTACCGTCAGACTGGTGAGAAGCGCAATCAGGGCCGTGACGGTCACTGTCTGTCCCGCCAGACCTTCCGAAACGTTCAGGCTGCGCGCTATCGGCGTCAGCAAACTAATAGGTAAAAACTCGGCGGTAATCAGGCTAAATACGCCAAACGACATCGCAAAGACGGCGCCCCACGCTGGCTGAGTGGGTATGGAAACCTCATCAGCCACTTCAGTGTTGAGACTCATGTTGCTTCTCCGGAAAAAAAAGTAGTGCTGAGCATAGAGGGGATGAGCAAGACGATCTATGATGGTTACACCGTCATTTTTGATAATTCGTCTGGATTTCTGTGATGAGCCGTTACGATGAGTTGACCAGTGAGTTGCTAATGGGCATGCGCCTGTATGGCGTTAACTACCAGCGCATTGCCGTCAGCGCCCCTTTTGGCCTGCGCTTTAATGATTCTCCGGGACGGGCCCAGTTTCATTTTGTCGGGCGCGGTACGCTGCTGGTGCGTGGCGCATCCGGCGCGCTTTTCACGCTGAACAGTGGCGATGCCCTGCTGATCCCTCACGGTAAGCCGCACAGCCTGCTCTCCAGTGAGGATGCCGACTGTCAGTGCATTGACGCGATGGCGAGCAAACCGATCTGTGACAGTATCTGTGCCATTACGGCACCGGCGGATGCCTGTGAAGATGACCACAGCGTCCTGTTATTCAGCGCCAGCATGGCATTTGAACTGGGCGGCATGCAGCCGCTGATCAACACGATGCCGGACGTCATGCTGATCAGTACGCTGCTGTCACACTACCCGGAGATTCGCCCAATGCTGGAGGCGATGGAGCGTGAATCACGTACCCGACACGCGGGTCACGCCGGGATTCTTTCGCGTCTGGCGGATGTGGTTGCGGCCCTGGTGGTGCGTGGCTGGGTAGAAAATGGCTGTGGGCAAAGTAGCGGGCTGGTGCAAGCGATGCGCGATCCGCGCCTGAGTGAGGCCATTGCCGCCATGCACCGTTCTCCGGGCGAGAACTGGACGGTAGAACGTTTAGCGCGCGAAGCCGGTAGCTCACGCTCGGTATTTGCCGAACGCTTTCTTCATGCCACCGGTATGACGCCGCTGCGCTACCTGACCGAATTGCGCATGCGACTGGCGGTTAAACGCATCGCCGACCATGGTGAGGCGCTGGAAACGGTCGCTTTCGATTTGGGCTATGGTTCACTGGCCGCTTTTAGCCGGGCCTTTAAAAGAATAATCGGCCAGTCACCCGGTGCACTGCGTGCCGGCTATACAGGCACGCAGGCGGTCGCGTCTTAGCGAAACACGCTGATCGCTTCAACCAACCGGTTAGCCTGATGCGTCATGCGCCCTGAGGCTTCTGCGCTTTCCTGAACGCGGGCGGCGTTTTGATGGGTAATATCGTCCAGATCTTCCACCGCCGTGCTCACTTCACTCAACGCGGTGGACTGTTCTGCTGTCGCGGCGCTGATTTGGCCGATCAGTGACGTCACGTTCTGGACCTGCTGCACTATGTCCTGCATGGTATGGCCTGCGGCACCCGCATGCTCGTTACCTGAATTGACCCGGCTGGCGCTGGTTTCAACCAGCGCTTTAATCTCGCTGGCGGCTTTTGCGCTGCGCTGTGCCAGGCTCCGCACCTCACCGGCCACCACGGCGAACCCTTTCCCCTGTTCACCCGCTCTGGCCGCCTCTACCGCCGCGTTCAGCGCCAGGATGTTGGTCTGGAAAGCAATGCTGTCGATAACGCTGGTGATACTGGCAATGCGCTGTGAGCTGTCAGCGATTTCTGCCATCATTCCCATCATCTCCTTCATGACCTCGCCGCCCTTGCTTGCCGCTTCACTGGTGTTAACAGAGAGCGAACTCACTTCCTGTGCGGTCTGCGTATTACTTTTTACCGTTGCGGTCATTTCGTTCATGGTCGCGGCAGTTTGCTGTACGTTGGCCGCCGCCTGCTCGGTGCGACGACTCAGTTCATTATTGCTACGGGCAATCGCATCACTGGCACTCAGCACATTAATGGCCTGGCCACTGACATCATCGACTAACCAGCGGAACATCAGCCCCAGCTGTCCAATGGCGCGTAGCGTCAGTCCTACCTCGTCGATGCGATCCATCTGCTCAACCTGATGGCTGGCACCGGTTGCCACACGCAGCGCCTGCCTGCACATGCGCTCGATGGGACGCGAGATCTGCTGTTCGAGCCACAGGCTGGCCAGCAACAGCAGGCAGGCCATACCGCCCGTAAAGCCCGCCAGCGCCAGTGGCGCAACGCCCAATGCCCAGACGCCCGCAACCGACAGCGGCAAGACAGCCAGTAACGCAGTGCGAATGCGCCAGCGGAGCGGCAACGTTTTTAATATCGATCCAAGACGACGCCAGCCGCTGCGTATAATCAGCCCTTTGTGAAACTGGCGGCCCCTTGCGCGTCCTTCGCGGAAATCGCGATATAGCGCTTCACACTGTTTAACCTCCTGCGCTGAGGGCTTAGTGCGCACGGACATATAGCCCTGGACCTTGCCGTCACGCACCACCGGAATGGCATTCGCCCGCACCCAGTAATGGTCTCCGTTTTTACGCCGGTTTTTAACCAGCGCGGTCCAGGGTTCACCCTGTTTTAAGGTGGCCCACATATCTGCAAAGGCTTCTGGTGGCATATCCGGATGGCGCACCATATTGTGCGGCTGCCCTTTTACCTCATCAGAGGTAAAACCACTGGCCTCAATAAAGGCGTCGTTGGCATAGGTGATATAGCTATTCAGGTCGGTCGTTGACATCAGTGTGGCATGATCGTCATAGACATATTCACGCTGGGAAACAGGTTGGTTATTGCGCATAGGAGTCCTTGCTCGTACCAGTCAGACTTACACCAGAAGTGTTAATGAGTGAGTGTTAAAAGGTAAAGATTACCTTTTTTTATGTTTTCGGCACTTGCGTAATGACTCTTTAGTGCTACGCGCAAATTTGTTGCATTTAAAAAGCCGCTTTAGGGCGGCTTTTGGTATTTATACCGCGATCATTCATTGCGAACGTAGCGGGTTGAGTACGCAGACTGGTAAGTCCGAGACAGTGTTAAGGACGTTTTGATGCAACAGATTCCCCATCCTTATTTTTTTACAGACCTGCCTAACAGGCTTTCTTCGTGTTTTATTTATCAATTCAGCGCAGGTCGACATTGCGGGTGCCGAACCACCACGTCAGTAAAAAGCCGCTAACCCAGGCGACAATCAATCCCCCCAGATAGACAGCCATGCCGGCAAAAATCCCCTGATGCGACGTCATCAGCGGCAGCGTGACCAGCCCAGACGGGCCAAATACGGTATTCATGCCCACCGGCAGCCCCAGCCATGCCACTAAGCCAATAAAGAATCCGCCGACCGCACCGCCACAGCAGGCGGTAATAAAAGGTTTGAGGCGCGGCAGCGTTACTCCGTAGATAAGCGGTTCCCCCACGCCCAGTAAGCCTGGCACGATAGCGCCTTTTATCTGGGCACGCAGCAGCGCGCCCTTTTCCGCTTTGCACCAGAGCGCCAGCGAGGCACCGACCTGACCGGCACCCGCCATGGCGAGAATCGGAAACAGTGAGTTAAATCCCTGGGTTTCCATCAGGGCAAAATAGACCGGGATAAATCCCTGATGAATGCCAAACATGACGGCGATCAGGAACAGTCCGGCCAGTAGCGCACAGCCAAACGGGTTGTTATTGAGGTGGATAAAGAGCCATGACATGCCCTTAAACAGCTCGCCGCCGACCGGCATAATCAGCAGGTATGTCAGCGCGCCCGTGATCAATAAGGTCAGCAGCGAGGTGAGAATCATATCCAGATTGTCTGGAATGATCGTGCGCAGCCGCCTTTCCAGCCAGCCACCAAACATGGCCGCCAGCAGCACCCCGATGATATTACCGCGCGGATCGATAGCCAGACCAAAAAAGCTGTCCATACCGCTGTAATAGCCGACTTTGGCATCCGGCACGTAGCCCAGAATAAACAGCGAGGCGATGATGGCCCCGTTTACGCCCGTGCCGCCGAAGGCTTTTTGCGCGTTGTAGCCAATCAGAATGCTGAGGAAGGTAAACAGCCCTTTGCCGAACACTTTCATATAGGCCACGCCCTGAATCAGCCAGCCAGGATGATCGCCAGGCGTGCTCAGGTGCAGGCTTTGCTCAATCAGGGTGGCAAACCCCAGCAGTAAACCTGCGGCAATAAAACCCGGAATGAGCGGCGTAAAAATGGTGGCGAAGCGTGCCAGGAACTGCTGCAGCGCGCCAGTCTGCCTGGCTTTTATCTGCTGTTTCTGTTCTGCCGCTACCTGGTGCAATACCGCGGCATCGCCCTGCGCCTGCGCCAGGATGGCCTGCATCCGTTCTGCCGCCGTCTGTGCCTTACCAGGACCGAGCACTATCTGCAACTGATCATCGCTGTCGATGACGCCTAGCACGCCAGGCAGGCGTTTCAGCCGGGCAATATCGGCCTGATTGTGTCTCAGCGTCAGTCGTAAACGCGTCATACAGTTGCCGCATACGACGATATTCGCCGCGCCGCCCACTGCCTGCACGATATCGTGCAGAAGTGCATCGGTCATTTTTGCCATTAGCGCGCTCCCGAATCCTGTAATGCTTTGCGGATAAAGCCCTGGTGCTTAGCGAGCAGCGCGATCGCCTCATCGGCATTTAATCCTGCCAACACCATGAGGATGGCGGTTTTACAGTGTCCGCTACAGGCTGACAGCGCCGAGCGGGCGCTGGCTTCATCACAGTCAGTGGCCTGCATAACAATGTTAACCTGCCGCTGCACCAGCTTTTGGTTAGTGGCTTCAACATCCACCATCAGGTTGCCGTAAACCTTACCGCTACGAATCATCGCTCCGGTGGTGAGCATATTCAGCACCAGCTTCTGTGCGGTTCCGGCTTTCATGCGTGATGATCCCGTCACCACTTCAGGCCCCACTACTGGCGTCAGGGCGATATCGGCGACCTGAGCCATTTTGCTGTGTGGATTACAGGTCAGCGCTATCGTGGAGGCACCGCACTGCCGGGCATAGTCCAGCGCGCCCAATACATAGGGCGTCCGTCCGCTGGCAGCGATGCCGACCAGCACATCGTGGCGGCTAAAGTGAATAGCCTTCAGATCCTGAGCGCCCTGTTCCACATTGTCTTCTGCGTTTTCTACCGCCTGCAAGATGGCCTGATGGCCCCCGGCAATCAGGCCAATAACCTGGTCGCGTGGTGTTCCAAAGGTTGGTGGGCATTCACTTGCATCAAGAATACCTAAACGGCCGGATGTCCCGGCACCGCAGTAAACCAGACGTCCCCCTGCGCTGAACGCCGCGCAGATCGCCTCCACCGCGCGCGCAATCTCCGGCACGATCGCCTCCACGGCCAGAGCGACTTTTTTGTCTTCCTCGTTGATGACCCGCAGCATCGCCTCTGTGCTCATTTCATCAATATGCTGGCTGGCCGGATTGCGCCCTTCCGTGATCATCTGACTGAGATCGATTTTCACACTCGTCCTCCACAGGAATAATTTATTCTGGATATTTTTAACACAACGAATGAATAATTCATCCTCTGCCCACGTTTTTTTCTGCGGTGATAAAAACGGGGTAAAAAAAAGGCCCAACCACCGTTGAGCCTTTGTCTTGCTAACCCGCTGTTAACTGGCGGTTTGCGTCCGTAACTGTAATTCGTACGCTTTAGCCTGTTCTGTATCGAACTGGTTTTCCCAGCGCGCAATGACCAGCACTGCCAGGGCGTTACCCACCACGTTGAGCGCGGTGCGGGCCATATCCATAATGCGGTCCACGCCCGCAATAAACGCCAGCCCTTCCAGCGGAATACCCACGCTGCCGAGCGTTGCCAACAGCACAACAAAGGATACGCCGGGCACGCCCGCAATGCCTTTGGAGGTGACCATCAGCGTCAGCACCAGAATAATTTCGTCCGTCAGCGACAGATCAATGCCATACAGCTGAGCAATAAAGATGGCGGCGATGCTCTGATACAGCGTTGAGCCATCCAGGTTAAACGAATAGCCGGTCGGAACGACAAAGCTGGTAATCGCTTTGGGCGCGCCATAGGCTTCCATTTTCTCCATGATGCGTGGCAGCACGGTTTCTGAACTGGACGTTGAGTAAGACAGGATCAGCTCATCTTTTAAAATGCGCATCAGCGTCGTAATGCGTAGCTTGCAGAAACGCGCGACCGCTCCCAGCACCACAAAGGCAAAGAAGAGGATCGCCACATATACCAGCAGCACCAACTTCGCGAGCGGCCACAGCGACGCGAAGCCAAAGTTAGCAATCGTCACGGCGATCAACGCAAACACGCCCACTGGCGCGTAACGCATAATCATATGCGTCACTTTAAACATGGTTTCTGATACGCCACGGAACAGATTGACCAGCGGATCGCGCTGTTCTGACGGTAGAGCGGACAGTCCCAGCCCAAAAAGTACCGAGAAAAAGATAATCGGCAGCATTTCACCCTTCGCCATTGAGGCAAAGATGTTCTGCGGGATCAGCGACAGGATGGTCGCCACCAGACTGTGGGTACCTTCCTGCACCTGAGCGGTTGTGGCTTCATATTTAGAGATGTCCACCGTTGCCAGCGTAGACATATCAATGCCGGTGCCGGGCTTAAACACGTTGGCCAGGGTAATACCAACAACAATGGCAACGGTGGTAATCACTTCAAAGTACAAAATGGTTTTGAGACCAATGCGTCCCAGCTTTTTCGCATCCCCGACACCCGCAATGCCGACAATCAAGGATGAAATCACGATGGGCACGACAATCATCTTAATCAGATGAATAAAGATATCGCCCGCCGGGCTGAGAATATTATTGACTAACCATTCACGATCTTCTGGCTGATTATGCAACACGGCACCCACGATGATGCCAAGCACAAGTGCGATCAGAATCTGCCAGGCAAGGCTGATTTTAAAACCTTTCATAACGCGTAATTTCCTCAGTCAAAACCCGTTTCTCTCTACTGCGAAGGTGCAGAAGACAATACACACAGGGAAGTGAGCAAAAAGCCCGGTAAATTAGAGGGTGTTTATAGACGGCGTCCCGCATTGAAATGCGATGATTTCCATACCCATTTTCAGACGCGGTCTGAGTTGATACCTGATGATCAGGGGCGAGATAAGTACCATTTTCACTGTGGTAAATGCAACCCTTGGAGGCTTCGATTAAAACTTCACCATCTCTTAAGCATAAAATGCTGGCACAGGCGCAAATCCCTAACCTGCTGTTATGAAAAGTAAACCTTCGATAAGTTTTCGCATAGCTATTCAGGCAATGCTCAATGTCTGCGCGGTTCGTTCGCTGTTTTTTTAACCAGAGCCCTTCACAAAATGTTGCAACTTAAATCCCCATTTTTTGCAGGGAGTTAGGGTGATTTTATCCAATTCACGACGTTTTTATGTCAGCAAGGTTAACGCGTGATCTATGGCGCAAAAAAGAAACAAAACCCGTTGTCGGGCTTCACTTAACCATTGATTGACATATGATTAACATCTTCAAGGAGATTCGCCATGAGCCAACATCATATCTATCCTGTTCCAGAAAATATTGCAGCAAACGCGCTGATTACTGCCGAACAGTATCAGGCGATGTACCAGCAATCGGTTACCGATCCAGAAACATTCTGGGGGGAGCAAGGTAAAATCCTTGACTGGATAAAGCCTTACAGCAAAGTTAAAAACACGTCTTTTGCGCCTGGCAATATTTCCATTCGTTGGTATGAGGACGGCACGCTCAATCTGGCGGCGAACTGCCTGGATCGTCACCTGGCAACCCGGGGCGATCATCCTGCCATCATCTGGGAAGGTGATGATGCCAACGAAAGCAAAACAATAACCTTTCGTCAGCTTCACGCCGATGTCTGTCGCTTTGCCAACGTGCTGGAGCTGCTCGGGGTTAAAAAAGGCGATGTCGTCGCGATTTATATGCCAATGGTGCCGGAAGCCGCGGTCGCCATGCTGGCCTGCGCGCGCATTGGCGCCGTGCATTCGGTTATTTTTGGCGGCTTTTCACCGGAAGCGGTGGCAGGTCGCGTGATCGACTCCAGTGCAGCCTTAATTGTGACAGCCGATGAAGGCGTGCGCGCGGGGCGTACGATCCCACTGAAAAAAAATGTGGATGATGCGTTAAAAAATCCCAACGTAAACAGCGTGAAAAACGTCGTGGTCTTTCAACGTACCGGCAAAGACGTCGGTTGGGTTGAAGGACGTGACAGGCACTGGCACGAGCTGATGCAGAACGCCAGTACCAACCACTCTGCGGCAGAAATGCAGGCAGAAGATCCGCTGTTTATCCTGTATACCTCAGGTTCAACCGGCAAGCCGAAAGGCGTGCTGCATACGACCGGCGGCTATCTGGTTTACGCCGCGACCACCTTTAAGTTTGTTTTTGACTACCATCAGGACGATATCTACTGGTGTACGGCTGACGTAGGCTGGGTTACCGGCCACAGCTATCTGCTGTATGGCCCGCTGGCCTGCGGTGCCACGACGCTGATGTTTGAAGGCGTGCCCAACTGGCCGACGTCCGCCCGCATGGCGCAGGTGGTGGATAAGCATAAAGTCACCCTGCTCTATACCGCGCCCACGGCTATCCGCGCGCTGATGGCCGAAGGGGACAAGGCGATTGAAGGCACCGACCGTAGCAGTCTGCGTATTATGGGTTCGGTCGGTGAGCCGATTAATCCGGAAGCCTGGGAGTGGTATCACAAAAAAATCGGCAACAGCCAGTGTCCAATAGTGGATACCTGGTGGCAGACCGAAACCGGGGGGTTTATGATCACCCCGCTACCCGGCGCAACGCGGCTTAAGGCCGGTTCTGCGACCACGCCTTTCTTTGGCGTACAGCCCGCGCTGGTCGATAATGAGGGGCATCCTCAGGAAGGAGCCTGCGAAGGTAACCTGGTTATCACTGATTCCTGGCCAGGCCAGGCCCGAACGCTGTTCGGCGATCACGACCGTTTCGAACAAACCTATTTCTCTACCTTCAAAAATGCCTACTTTAGCGGTGACGGCGCGCGACGGGATGAGGACGGTTATTACTGGATCACCGGCCGCGTGGATGATGTGCTGAATGTGTCAGGGCATCGTCTGGGCACGGCAGAAATCGAATCGGCCCTGGTTTCCCACCCTAAAATTGCCGAAGCCGCTGTGGTGGGGATCCCGCACAGCATTAAGGGCCAGGCGATTTACGCCTATATCACCCTGAATCACGGCGAGGAGCCCTCACCAGAGCTTTATACCGACGTGCGTAACTGGGTACGCAAAGAAATTGGCCCGATCGCCACGCCCGATGTGCTGCACTGGACCGACTCTCTGCCAAAAACCCGCTCCGGTAAAATCATGCGCCGTATCCTGCGGAAAATCGCCGCGGGTGATACCAGTAATTTAGGCGATACGTCAACGCTGGCCGATCCTGGCGTCGTTGAGAAACTGCTTGAAGAGAAACAGTCCATCACCATGCCGTAACAACCCGGCGGAAAGCATCAGGCTTTCCGCCACCACTTCCCTACGTAGTGTGTTTCTGTAGTCACAAAAATATAACTCATTCACGCTTTTGCGTGAGGTCCACGCCTGCATGCTTCTGGAGATAATGTGATGAATGATGCCCTGCCCGAACAGGAAAGGATCTACCAACAAATTGAACGTAATCCTCGCTTTCAGGAATTGGTACACAAGCGCCAGTCTTTTGCCCTGCTGCTGTCGTTAATTATGCTGGTGCTGTATGTCGGCTTTATTCTGCTTATTGCTTTTGCCCCTGGCTGGCTGGGCACGCCTCTTCATGCCGGCACCAATGTGACACGCGGCATTCCGCTCGGCGTAGGGCTGATCGTCATCTCCTTTGTCCTGACCGGCGTGTACGTCTGGCGCGCAAACGGCGAGTTTGATCGTCTGACGAAGGCTATCCTCAGCGAGGTAAAACCATGATCCGTCTTATGCTGTGGATGCTGGCAGCGCTGCTGCCGTTTTCTGCTCTGGCCGCCGATGCCATTACGGGCGCGGTACAGAAACAGGCTGTTAACTATCAGGCGATCGTCATGTTTGTGATTTTCGTCGGCGCCACGTTGAGTATCACTTACTGGGCGTCGAAGCGAACGCGTTCGCGTAGCGATTACTACACCGCAGGCGGAAATATCACCGGCTTTCAGAATGGGCTGGCCATGGCAGGCGACTTTATGTCCGCCGCCTCTTTTCTGGGTATTTCGGCGCTGGTGTATACCTCGGGCTATGACGGCTTAATCTATTCGCTGGGCTTTCTGGTCGGCTGGCCGATGATTCTGTTTCTGATTGCAGAACGGCTGCGTAATCTGGGACGCTATACCTTTGCCGATGTTGCCTCGTATCGCCTGAAGCAAAAACCCATACGCACCCTGTCAGCCTGCGGTTCACTGGTGGTAGTTGCTCTCTATCTGATTGCTCAGATGGTTGGGGCAGGTAAACTGATCCAGCTTCTGTTCGGCCTCAATTATCATATCGCCGTTATCCTGGTGGGGATCCTGATGGTGATGTACGTGCTGTTCGGCGGCATGCTGGCGACGACCTGGGTTCAGATCATTAAAGCCGTTCTGTTGCTGTTTGGTGCCTCGTTCATGGCCATTATGGTAATGAAAAGCACCGGTTTTAGCTTTAATACGCTGTTCACCGAAGCGATGGCTGTCCACCCGAAAGGCGCGGCCATTATGCAGCCCGGCGGGCTGGTTAAAGATCCTATTTCTGCCCTGTCGCTGGGGCTGGGGCTGATGTTTGGTACGGCGGGATTGCCGCATATTCTGATGCGCTTCTTTACCGTTGCCGACGCCAAAGAGGCACGTAAAAGCGTATTTTGGGCCACCGGTTTTATGGGGTACTTCTACTTTCTGACCTTTATTATCGGCTTCGGCGCCATACTGCTGGTCGGTGCCAACCCGGCCTTTAAAGATGCCTCCGGCGCGTTAATCGGCGGCACCAATATGGCGGCGGTACACCTGGCGAATGCGGTTGGCGGCAGCACCTTCCTGGGCTTTATTTCAGCCGTGGCATTCGCCACGATTCTGGCCGTGGTGGCTGGCTTGACGCTGGCGGGCGCTTCGGCGGTCTCTCACGATTTGTATGCCAGCGTTTACCGTAAGGGCCAGGCCAGCGAGCGCGACGAGCTGCGGGTATCGAAAATTACGGTGCTGGTGCTCGGTGTTGTGGCGATCGCCCTGGGTATTCTGTTTGAAAAACAGAACATCGCGTTTATGGTCGGCCTGGCGTTCTCGATTGCGGCCAGCTGTAACTTTCCGATTATCCTGCTTTCCATGTACTGGTCTAAACTCACCACCCGCGGCGCGATGGTCGGCGGCTGGTTAGGGCTGATCACCGCCGTGGTGCTGATGATTCTTGGCCCTACCGTCTGGGTTCAGGTGTTGGGCCATGCTTCGCCGATCTATCCGTATGAATATCCGGCCCTGTTCTCTATTACTATCGCCTTTGTGGGCACCTGGCTGTTTTCGGTTACCGATCATTCGCAACAGGGCGCAGAAGAGCGTTCACGCTTCCGGGCGCAGTTTATTCGCTCCCAGACCGGTGCCGGTATTGAGCAAGGCAAAGCGCACTAATCCCTTCTCCCGGGCATAAAAAAAGGGCAGGGTCCGCGAGGTCCCTGCCCTTTTTCTCAGGCCACTATCAGAAGCGCAGTGATGCACCCACGTATGGACCATCGACCAGGACGTTGTCTTTACGACCGCCTTTATTATTCAGCTCGATATATTGATAACCCACGCGCAGGTTAAGCAGAGAGACCGGCGTAAAGCTCACACCACCACTCGCTTCCTGGTAGCTGTCAAGATGATCGGTAAGGCCTTCCGGCGCATAATAATACTGGCCGTACAGGCCCCACATGCTGTTGAAGTTGTACTGCGCGCTGCCGCCCAGCGCCACCGCAAATCCGTCTTTCCCATCTTCAGGATGGGTAAAAATCGCCTTTGCGGTTGGCGCCAGTCGCAGATCGCCGAAATCGACGTTGTAGCCCAGGCCAGCGCCGTAAGTGCTGCCGTCATGATCGCTACGCAACCAGTTGCCGTTCAGGAACAGGCCTGGTGAGGTCGTGCCCAAACCGACATTCAGGTTGGTGCTGTGCTCGCCAACATCGACGCTGCCCTCGATGGCCTGCGCGGCGCCGCTCAGCATAATGAAGCTCAGAGCGCTTCCGGTAACAAGTTGCTTAAACATGATTCTCTCCATGATGGGTCAAATAATTCCGCATCAAGGGTAGCAGTCTGAAACGGGGTGACAACTAAATTTGGAAAGCTTTACGTAAAAAGAGATGTCATTTTGTGCCAAAACGGACAACGCGCTGTAAGTTAAGCGGAAAAGAGCGGATGACAGGCGCATTCAGGCCTGTCATCACCAGGCTCAGTGTGCCCACATCAGGTGCCCGATGAACGGTGCCAGTATGACGGTTACTACACCAGACAGCATCATCACCAGGCTTGATACCACGCCTTCCTGCTGCCCCAGTTGATAAGCGCGTGCCGTACCGGCACCGTGCGAAGCGGCACCGAATCCGGCCCCTTTCGCCACGCCCTGTTTGATGGCGATGCGCAGGAACAGCACATCCCCTACCGCCATGCCAAATACGCCTGTCACAACCACAAACAGCGCCACCAGATCGGGCTGCGCACCCATGGGTTTGGCCGCCGCCAGCGCAAAGGGCGTAGTAATGGAGCGCACGGCCAGACTTCGCTGAATAGTTTCCGGTAAATTCAGTAAGCGCGCCAGCCAGACGGAACTGCATACCGAGACTGTTGTGGCGGTTAACACACCGGCACTCAGCGATAACCAGTGGCGTTTAATCACCGCCAGATTTTCATAGACCGGCACCGCAAAGGCCAGCGTCGCGGGGCCCAACAGCCACAGTAGCCAGTGGCTTTCCGCAATATAGTTTTGCCAGCTGATATGGGTCAGCAGCAGCAGCGCCACCAGAATGAGCGGGGTCATGATCAGCGGCATCAGTAACAGTGTTGGCCAGCGGCGATACAGCCGTTTATTCAGGTAATAAATCAATAGCGTGACGGCCGCACACAGCAGGCTGATAAACAGATTACGCATCGCCGCCGCCCTGCTTACGCGCGGCCCGCGCGACCTCGAAGCGGTACAGGCGATCCACCACCAGGGCGGTCGTTGCCAGCACCAGTAGCGTACTGACCGCAATCACCACAAAAATCCGCCAGCCATCAATCTGCAACAGATCAGCGTAATTCACCACCGCCACCACCGCCGGGATAAAAAACAGCAGCATCTCTGCCAGCAGCCAGCTGGCACCGACTTTCACCCAGCGCAGCGGCAAAACGCGTAGCGCAATCAGCATTAACATCAGCAGCATGCCGACAATGTTGGCCGGCAGCGGCAGATGCAGCCAGTTCACCAGCTGCTCGCTGGCGACGAATACCGAGATAAACAGCGCCAGCTGTAGCGGTAAGCTGAGCCGTTGCAGCCTGTCGAGGTTAAGGCGCGGCAATGCCAGGGCCATCATTTTTCTCCCATATTGTTAATGCGCTCAGTATAGAATCACGAGGTACTGTGAAAAAAATGAATTAAAATTATTAAAATCATGCCAGAAAGGAATAGTTATGGACGTTCGTGCGTTGCGTTACTTTACCGAAGTGGTACGTCAGCAGAGTTTTACCCGGGCCGCGCAAAAGCTGTTTGTGACGCAGCCGACGATCAGCAAAATGGTGCGTCAGCTGGAAGAGGAGCTGGACTGCGCGCTACTGCTTCGCGATGGACGTCGCCTGCATCTCACGGACAGCGGACAAGCCGTTTATCAACGCGGACTGGCTATTTTGCAGGAGTTCCATCAGCTTGAGGCAGAGATAGGCGATATCAATCAGTTGAAAACCGGCAAGCTGCGGCTCGGTATTCCCCCAATGGTCGGCATGCAGATCGCCGGATCGGTTTCGGCGTTTCGTCGCCGGTATCCGGGCGTGGAACTCAGCATTGCTGAGTTTGGCGGCTTAACGGTTCAGGAGGCGGTGCTGGCAGGCACGCTGGATATTGCCCTGACGGCGCTCCCCGTTGATGCCGAGTTGCCCCTCGAAACCTTATCGCTGATGCAGCATCCGTTATGTGTCTTACTGCCCCGTCAGGAACCCTGGCTGCAACGCACCCAGCTCAGCCTGCGCGATTTGGCTCCGCATCCTTTGCTGATCTTTAATGAAGAGTTTTCGCTGAACCGCCAGTTAATGAAAGCTTTTCAGCGTCAGGAGATAACCCCTACCATTGCCGTGCGTAGCGGGCAGTGGGATTTTCTGGCCGCCATGGTGCAGGCCGGGATGGGGCTGGCAATTTTGCCGGAGCCGATATGCCAGCGGTTAGATAAACAGTCGTTACTGTGGCTGCCGCTGGAATCCGAGCTTCAGTGGCATCTGGGGCTGATCTGGCGGGAAGGCAGCTATCTGTCACGCAGCGCGCAGGCGTGGATTGCGTGTTGCCGCGAACACTGGCCCGATCAGGCGCCGCGCCTCTCCGTCTAGTGCAGCAGCCCGCCCGGCCGTCGCAGAACGCAGGTGACCGGGCGGGCGCGGCGCAACAGGGAGTTTACTCTTCTTTCTCGATCAGAAGCGCTTCCAGCAGGTCCAGATCGTGCAACAATTTTTGCATCGTTTCGTTGGATATCTGCTGGGTGGCACGCAGGTGATACACTTCGGCACGTTCGGCACGCAGTGCGTTCAAACGGAAGCGACGTTCCAGGTTCTCGGCAAACAGCGCGTGCTCGAGGTCGTTTTTCCCCTCCGCACGGCGACGCAGGTTGCCGATGACACGCAGGCTGACCTCTTTCAGCAGCTCAGGATCGATATTTTCGTCGGTTTCCTTTTCGAGCCGTGCCTCCATCTTTTGCAGACTCTCGATAGCCACACCGGCCATCACCGCTCTTGCATGCTGAAGTTCGTGCCGATGGGCACTCTTATCCATCGTCTCGACGCCGCGCAGCAGCACCGGCAGAACAATGACGCCAACCAGTAACGAGAACAGAATCACGCCGGTTGCGATAAACACCAGCTCATAGCGCGCCGGGAAAGGATTGCCGTTGCTCAGGAACAGGGGAATCGACAGGACACCCGCCAGGGTGATGGCCCCGCGCACGCCCGCAAAAGAGGCAATCAGCAGTTCGCGCAAAGAATAGCTGGAGAAAACTAACGGCTTGTTTTTTAACAGGCGCTTGCTGAAACGCTGCATGATCCACAGCCAGCCGAAACGCACCACCATTAACGCCGCATAGACCAATGCGATATCTGCAAAGATCATCCAGATATCCACGTTGGGATCCGCGTTCGCCTGTTGAATGGAATTTTCCAGGATAGAGGGCAATTGCAGGCCCAGCATCAGGAACACCATGCCGTTAAACACAAACTCCAGCATGTGCCAGACGCTATTGGCGCGCAGTCGCATGGTCAGCGGGGCCTGACGGATAATACCGGAGCGCGTGATGGTCATCCCGGCCGCGACGGCGGCTAAAATGCCGGAAACGCCCAGGTGTTCTGCAATCAGATAAGAGGCAAACGGCAGCAGCAGCAGCAGGACGATCTGTGTGGCAGCATCGTCCCCACCGCTCCAGCGGTTCAGGACACGCAGTGACTTACCGTAGAGCCAGCAGACCGCAACACCGGCAATTAAGCCGCCGACCGCCACTTTCAGGAATTCGACGCTGGCACCGCCCCAACTAAACACCATGGTGCCCATCGCCACCGCGACGGCAAATTTCAGTGAAACCAGGCCAGAGGCATCGTTCATCAAGGCTTCGCCCTGAAGTATTCCCATAATTTTCTTAGGAATGCGGCCTTCGCCGACAATGCCTGAAAGCGCCACGGCATCGGTAGGTGATAACACTGCCGCCAGGGCGAAAGCAGGGATAAGAGGAATACCGGGAACCGTCCAGTAAATCAGATAGCCAATTCCGACGACGGTAATCAGCACCAGCACCAGCGCCAGGCCAAGAATTTCCCGCCCGTAATGCAGAAACTCGCTAACCGGCGTTTTCCAGCCGTCAGCAAATAACAGCGGCGGAATAAATAAGACGAGGAACAGTTCCGGATCAAAATCCACATGCAGGCCGAAGTTAGGCCAGGCCAGTAGAGCACCGACGGCGATCTGCACCAGCGGTAGCGGGATTTGAAAAGGCAAGATACGTGCGGCGACCCCGGAGAGCGACACCACTAGTGTCATAATTAAAATAGTAAAAAAGATTTCCATGCTTTCCTTAGGCGGTTGTTATCTTCGAATCAACTATAAGTTAAAAGTGTAAAACAAACTGGCCAGGGCAAGAAAAGCAAGCCGTGCTTAAAAGACCAAAAAGCGGATAATTCCGGACGCTCCGCTGAACGTCCGGTTTGACAGTCAGATCGCCCAGCCTCCGGCATAAAAGGCGACTAACGCGGCGGCAATCACGACAGTGCCCACGTTGAGCTTACGCCACTCGCCCGCAAACAGACGGCCAACCACCAGAGTGGCGAACCCCATCATAATGCCGGTAACGATGTTACAGGTCAGAACGATAATCACCGCCGTGAGCAGGCCGGACATGGCATCAACGAAGTCACCGAAATCGATCTTGGCCACGTTGCTCAGCATCAACAGGCCGACATACATCAACGCTGGCGCGGTGGCGTAAGCCGGCACCAGGTATGCGATCGGCGACATGAACAGAATGACCAGGAACAGGAGACCCACCACGATCGCCGTCAGGCCGGTTTTACCGCCCGCCGCCGTACCGGCGGCAGACTCAATGTAGACTGCCGCTGGCGAAGCACCGACAAGGCCAGCAAACAGGCTACTGACGGAATCCGTGGTCAGCGCCCGACCACCGTTGATGATCTGCCCGTCTTTATCCAGCAGATTGGCCTGGCCCGCAACCGCGCGGATCGTGCCGGTGGCATCAAAGACCGCCGTCATCACTAGCGCCAGCACGCTGGGCAGCACCGCAGGCTGCAAGGCGCCCATGATGTCCAGGCTAAAGAGCTGTGACTCACCCTGCGCATCACGCAGGCTGGGCAGGGCAAACAGTCCCTGCCAGCGCACGGCCGGGTCGAACACCAGCCCCAGAGCAGAAATCGCGATAACGGTCAGTAAAATACCGCCAGGCACGCGGCGTTTTTCCAGGCCAAAAATGGCGGCCAGCCCCAGCAATGACATCATGACGGGGAACGACGTAAACTGGCCCAAGGCAACGGGTAACCCTGAGGCCGGATTTCTGACGACCAGTCCCACGTTGTCTGCCGCAATCAGCAGCAAAAACAGACCAATGCCGACGCCCGTTCCGTGCGCAACCCCCATTGGCAGATTGCGTAAGATCCAGGCACGAATCCCGGTGGTGGAAATCAGGGTAAAGAGCAGGCCCATCAGGAACACGGCACCCAGCGCCACGGGTACGCTAATGTGCTGACCCAGCACAAGGCTGAAAGCGGTAAACGCCGTCAGTGAGATAGCACAGCCAATTGCCATGGGTAAATTCGCCCACAGCCCCATGATGATCGATCCCACGCTCGCCACCAGACAGGTCGCAACGAACACCGCCGTGGGTGAAAATCCCGCCTTACTGAGCATGCCGGGCACCACGATCACTGAATAAACCATGGCGAGGAACGTAGTCAGCCCGGCGACAATTTCCTGTCGCACGCTGCTGCCACGGGCCGAGATGGCGAACCAGGCATCCAGCTTTCCACCGGACGGGCGTGATTCAATTGACATAGTTGAGCCTCAAAAATTGTTGTAGTGGGATCGTGCGGTAACGGCCCTGACGTCCCTGGAAACCTGTCATCGCCAGCGGGCAGCCGGCAAAAGGCAAACGTTTACTTCGCCGCACAGAACGGGACGTCACGCTGCCCCGTTTAAAGGGGGCAGATTATCCGGCGTTTAACCGCCGTTTTTCAACCGCTGAGTGAGGATTGGTGACTATAAAGATCAGGTTGATAACATCAGGAATGCTCTTGATACCATCATTTAACATTCTGTCCGTCAGGATAAGGCGTCAATCACGAGAAGGCAGGCAAGAATGACGCCGGGCGGCGTCATCGGGCAACGTGCATCAGCCAGAAAGGTTAATCTCACCGCCTTGTTGAATAGCGCGCTGCCAGGCCGCACGCTGTTGCACGGTCGTTAACCATTTTTGCGTAGCGGGGGCATCTTTCAGTCCGGCGCGCTGGCTCAGCGCCAGAACAGGGAAACTCATCTGCACATCCGCAATGCTGAAGCGCTGACCCGCGAACCACGGCTGTGTTGAAAGGTGAGCTTCAATGACCTGCTTGTGCAATTTGAGTTGTTTATCCAGCCAGGCTTTCTGAACGCCTTTGCCCAGCGCCGCGCCCACGGGGCGAAGCAACCACGGCACCGGCGCGCTGCCAAGGCGGCCAAAAACCAGCTTCATCACCAGCAGCGGCATCAGTGAACCTTCTGCGTAGTGCAGCCAGTAACGCGCCTGTAGCTGCGCCTCTTCATCGGTGAGCTGCAGCCGCTTTTCGCTGTCGTATCTTTCTTCCAGATACTCAAGGATGGCCCCGGACTCGGCCACCACGCGATTGCCATCGGTGATCACGGGCGACTTCCCTAACGGATGCACTTTTTTTAGTGCGTCCGGCGCCAGCATCGTGGGTTCGCGCTGGTAGCGCTTGACCTGGTAAGGCACTTCCAGCTCTTCCAGCATCCACAGCACCCGGTGAGAGCGCGATTGTTCAAGATGGTGAACGGTGATCATCATGGTTCCCTGTGAGTGAATATGCTGCAAGTATAGACGTCACCTTGTCTTATGCAGGGAACCATCCTGCTCAGGATCGAGCAGTACCGCGCCAGAGCCCTGCTGGCCCAGCAGGTCGCCAGGGTTGCGCAGTGGGCAGTCACGCATTGATAAACACCCACAGCCAATGCAGCCATCCAGATCGTTACGCAGGCGCGTCAGCGTTTCGATGCGCTTATCCAGTTCGTCGCGCCAGTGCTGCGTCAGATTGCCCCATTCCTGAGCAGACATCCGCTTATCTGCCGGCATGTTCTCAAGGCTGTCACTGACGCTGGCGAGCGGAATACCAATGCGCTGTGCAATTTTAATAATGGCCACCCGTCGCAGCACATCACGGCTGTAACGCCGCTGGTTTCCGCTATTGCGGGTGCTGAAAATCAGCCCTTTGCTTTCATAAAAGTGCAGTGCAGAAACGGCGACGCCGCTTCGGCGCGCCACTTCGCCCGGTGTCAGCACGGGTTTTGGGTAATTGCGATCTTTTTTCATTTGGCACTTTACCTCAAGTTAACTTGAGGAATTATACTCTTTTCCCATCAGAACGACACCTTCCCTTATGATGTCATGCGCCAGCGAGCGGACCCGGTTTTATCGCCGAAAGCCTGTCAATTCCGCATGAACGCTAAGGGGAAATTCACCAGAAGGATGAGGCCATGATACAAGAAGAGATCATTCATTCACTGACGCACTGGATTGACCAAAACCTGGATAAGAGCCTGTCAATTGACGAAGTCGCCGCCAAATCAGGCTATTCGAAATGGCATCTGCAACGTATGTTCCGTAGCGTGACGAAACAGACGTTGGGTGGCTATATTCGCGAACGCCGCCTGACGCTGGCCGCTGAAGCGCTGCGACAAACGCAGCGGCCAGTGTTTGATATTGCGATGCAATATGGCTATGACTCGCAACAGACATTCTCACGCGTTTTTCGTCGCCAGTTTTCACAAACGCCCACGGCTTATCGCCACGCGATGCGCCGCCAGGCCATCCAGCGTCCGCGTTTGATGCGCTTTGACTGCAGCGACACGATGACCAGCTTTACCCAGCGGACAACGGGAGAATGCTGTCCGGTTAGCTGACGCGCTCCGTGCGCCTGCCCAGGCGCACGCCGCATTTAGTGCCCCAACCTTGTCGTAAGCGCCCTCTTTTTCTGCTGCCAGATCAGACAAATTTTGTACAAAAATCAGAAATCGGATGATATAGTGTGACCCACATCACATTATGACACTTGTTGCCGACGAAAGAGCCCGACCTGACAGACTTTTCCGCCGACGTGATGTTCGCAGACAGTCAGGCGTAATCTCCGATTTTGAGGTCAAAATTGATGGCGACTTTAACCACCAGTTTTCTTGTTATGCGCTGGGAATTGCTTAGCGCGATAATGATGTTCTTTGCCAGCACGCTAAAAACCCGTCTCCGCCAGGACAGTCATCACGTCATGGCGTTTCTCTGTGGCAGCGTAGGCGTTGGGATGTCGTGCTGGTTCGTGACCGGCTTGATGGGCATCACGTTGAGTATGGAAAACGTGCACCATTTCTTTAGCGTCTCTAAAGATGTCTTTATCGACGTGATGAGTCGAGCGCCCGCTAACTGGCAAATGCCCTGATAAACTCATAAAAAACCCCGCAAAGCGGGGTTTTTTATATTGCTGTGTAGCGTCAAATTTTCTTCAACATAACAGGAATGGCAACGTCCTGTATTTCTACGTCCGGCCTCTGCGTTCCGCGACGATCCTGAATCCACATTTCACCCATCATCTTATCCAGCCCGCGATCCAGACCCGTCACCATGCCTGCGCCTGGCGTGAACGTCAGCTCGCCAAAATAAATGTGTTCATCATGGATATACCAGTCAACACGGACATAGTCGAAGTCGCTGGCCAGCGTTTTGCTTAACGCCAGGGCCTGTTGTAACGATGGCATCACCGTCGAAACGTCCAGCCCGGTATCGCGAATTTTATGGAACGCCTCACTCAGGTTGTTCACATAAAAATTCATTGAGAGCTGAGGCTGACAGCGGTTGTAAATGACCTGAAGCACATACTCAAAGTTGCCATCGCGCTTATTAAACATGTGGAACTTGTAGTCAACCGGGGCACTTTTGCCATCACCGATGTATTGCTCAACCAGAATACGTGGCTTGATATAGCGATAGTGAATCTCACGCGCTTCGTTGGCGAAGTCAGTCTTTAACCACGTGTAGCAGTTATGAATGATTTGCTGCTTCCGGAGTGCGTTAGGTTCCTCCAGCACGATCTCGACCATGTTTGACGCATGATTCGGTTTGATTACCGTTCCCTTCCAACGCGTCAGATTGTTCAACGTGGTGGGATCGGTCGTGTCATGAAGCAGCGGTATCAGATATTCATTGCCGATCTTCTCAGCAATAAACTCACGCACCGAAAACTTGTCAGACAGGCGGGCATAGAGCTGATAGTCACCATGAATGAACTTGCGATACAGCACTTTTTCATTGAACACCTTGGGCTCACGCAGGTTGGGGAGCCTTCTGAACTTACGGAAATAATAAATCCGGTCCTGATAAGTCCAGGGCATCTTCTTGATGAAGTATTGCAAACTTCTTCTGAGCTCGTGTTTTAACTTGAGCATATTTGACCTCATTTGTAGGTTTTGTAGTTGAGTGAGGAAACCTGGATTTTTTGAATCACGCCGTGTTTAAAGAAATAATTCATGACGGTCAGGGACAGGAGCTCTGATAGAAAAACGCTCCATGCGGCTCCTGTAATGCCATAGCCCTGAATCAGCCACCAGGAAAGCGGCATACTGATGATCACCAGACAAATGATTTTCTTCAGTAAATAATCAAAGCCCCCTTCCTTTACCATGTAGCGATACGCGACGGTGCCCAGCGCCGAAAAGCTGGTCGCTATCGACAGCAGGGTGATGAGATTGCCTGACTGGGTAAACGCTGGGCCATACAGCGCGATGATTATCTGTTCACCGAACAGTGCGACGATCAGCAACATCAGCAAAGACACGGCCATCACGTAGCCATTGAGCCGCGCCGTCAGCCTGATCGCTTCCTCACCGCGCGCGCGAAAAATTTCGCTAAAGCACGAGGTGATGAGTGCGACGGGAATAAAAATCCACGAGGCGGCGATGGTATTGGCTGCGGCAAACAAGCCAAGCTCCTGGGCCGATGCGATGCCAGCCAAAAACATCTGCGCGGCTTTTACCTGGACAGAGATAAAAATGCTGGAAATCGCCAGAGGCAATCCGGCATACATCAGGTAACGCAAATACAGCGTTCGCGTCTCGCGCGGCGGAAGCTGGTCCTGATGTGCCTGATAAAAGGTGTAACGTTTGATGGCGTAAGGCACCAGCGTGACCGTGATAACCGAAAGCGTTAGCCACAATGGATTGAGACGCAGCCAGGCAATGATAAAGCTCAGGGCAAAACTCATCAGCATGCCAATCGCATTGGCCACGGTATTCAGCTTTGAAGCCAATCGTGCATTGTTGTAAACGCTAAAGGTGTCCTGTGTGACAAAAACAGACGCAACAAAAGAGGCCAGTGCAAATGCCAGGAAGTTCTCCTGCATGTTGTACCAAACCCAAATTAATACTGGCCCTGAGGTGAGAAGTAATAAACCCATGCGCAACGTGCGTGCGATGCGCATTAAACGTAAACCTTTGGCCGCATTTTTGCTGACACGTTTAAACAAAATTGTTTCAGTGCCAAAGAGGGCTATGGTTTGCACCATAGCAAATAATGACGTTGAAAATGCCATCTGACCAAATAGGGTCGGACCGAAGGATTTTGCCACATATGACGTCACGAAAATGACGCCAAAGACGGAGATAATCTTTTCAGACATCATCCAGGCGGCATTAGACATTACGCTCAATTTCATCGACTGTTCCTTAGTATTACTCTACATCTACCACTTCGGTGCCCATCCCTGGGACGAATTAATAAGCGCTTAAATTTCATAGCGAAATTATAAACATCGCGCCAGTCCGGCGCAAAAATGAGAATCCAGTCTTATTTTATCGGGAGAATTCAGGAGAATTCTGATTATATCTGGACCGAATACCCTCTACTGGAAACGATTTCAAATTGAAACCAATAATGTTTCCAAAAACCATCCTCCCTGAATAAAACAGGTCAGGCGGCTTTGAATATCAAATTTACAGTCATTTTTATCTTTGGGATGCGATGAATTTATATCAAAAACCCCATACCAGGAAGGCGCGACATCCCGATAAGAATAAAATAAGATTTATCCCATGATGATATTTATTCTAAATATCTTAATTTAACCCTCGCAATTTAACGTCCGTATTTAAATACGGCACTCAATGAAATCATACAGTACCAAAGGTTAATAAAGTAATTCTCATCCATTAATTGATAAGAAAGGTAAGAGCATTTATGAGAAAGTCACGATATAGCGAAGATCAAATCACAAATGCCATTAAAGCTTCTGAATCGGGCGTTAAGGTTAAAGAGATTTGTGAAGAGCTGGGCATCTCTGAGGCAACCTTCTACAGCTGGAAGAAGAAGTTCTCTGGGCTATCCTCGGAAGAAGGCAGAAAAATCAAAGAACTGGAAGAAAAAGTACAGTTTCTGACACGCGAACTGCAAGCGCTGAACGCGGATAAGGAAATGCTACAGAGCGTATTGAAGAATTTCTTCACCACCAACGAAAAACGTCAGGCGGTCAACTTCTTACAGAGCACTTTTGATGTAGGAACCCGGCGCAGCTGCCGTTTACTGGATATTAGCCGTAGCGTTTATCATTACCCTGCCGGTTCAGATAACCGCTAATAGTGAGACAACGGCTTTATAATGGCGACATCGCTGAGATTTGTTCTTACCAGAAGAGATGAAGAGCATTTAACAGGACATTTATGGTGGTGCGCTTCGCCCAGTCCGTAATTAATGAATGGATTTGCGGTTACGCTTCCTTTTTTGCGGTAAAATTGATTCACGACAGCAAAAGTCTCTCTATCTACGCCACTTTTATACGCCAAATCTCATTTCGGTGAGATTGGCGCCCCTCTTTTTTTCATTAGCCTCCCTAAAAGAATCGAATATCCACTGGCCTCTTTGTTCAGCAAGGGTAATGTTAAGTCGGTTTATAAAGTGCTTTTTTTAGCCACCTCTGGCCCTGGGAATTTTTTCCAATCTCGCCGCGATCGTTGTCAGCATAAAAAGATAAAAACAGGCCAGAATAATCTCAGATAAACAGTTTATTGATACTTATCACTTTCAGCAGCCAATAGCACATATCCTGTACTATTGATGCCCATCGTTAAACATTAAATAAAAGCGAAGCGGGATGAACGAGCGATTTAATTAGACACTGCTGAAGTAAAGGGTGGTTTTTTATAGGGATTTATCCTAACCAAACGGCAACGCTGCGTGCTGGTTACACATAAAATTTGGCGGCCAGCCTAAACATCAGGCTCACATTCTCCTCTTTTTAGGGCGAATGACGGTCGTGCCCCGGACAAAACTGTCTGTTTTTTGTTCAAAATGCACCCGGCAGCACGTGGTAACGCCCTACGGGGATCACATTTTTTTGCAGAGCGCGCGGCGCATATAACAGATAAAGGCCAGTTACAGGGTGAGAAAAGCGCGATTACCGCGTTATTTTGCCGTGCCTGAGTCAGGCATAATCCGAAAAAGCGTGAATATCACACCGGGTAATTATCAATTGTCAGGGGCAAGGCTTATCGAATGTTGATGGCAGTACCGCGTGGCTGAGGTTTAAATCGCGTCGTCCAGAACAGGCCAGAAGCCAGGCAAAAAAAAAGCGACAAATGTGAATACAGGTTGCCCGTATTGAGTCCAGACCAATGTCCACAACGGCCCGGCGAGGATGGCAAAAACGGAGGGAGGCCTCATCAACAACAGCGATAAGCGCTGGCTGTGTTCCCTCACAGGAAAGGCGGCATGATTCACATCAGCTGAGGCCCCAGTAGCAGGGCAACTGCCCACTGTTCAGCGCACACAAATCAGCGCCAGCAGTCGCCTCATAAACGCCTGAGTAATTTTGGGTTTATCTGTTTTTGATAGCGGCACGACGTGATGCCATAACGACGGGCCATTGCCAGGCCAGCTGACCACTGTTCAGCGCACACGAATCAGCGCCAGCAGTCGCCTCATAAACGCCTGAGTAGTTTTGGGTTTATCTGTTTTTGATAGCGGCCCGGCGTAATGCCATAACGACGGGCAAACGCGCGCGTCAGATGAGCCTGATCCGTTAAGCCCACGGCGGCAGCCACGCTGGCAATGGCCTCACCCTGAGCCAGCTTCTGTTTGGCCTCATACAGTCGATAAGCCATTAACATTTGCTGAGGCGTAACGTGAAAACGATCGCGGAAGGCCCGTAAAAAGTGCCAGGGCGACAACGAGGCTAACGCGGCCAGCGTCTCCAGTCTGAGCGGTTCAGCCAGATTGGCGCGCAGGTAGTCGCGCACGTCATCGAAACGGTGTCGGGCTTCAGCTTTACGCGGTGAGGACATTCGCGCCAGCGGGCGCATATACAGCAGCAGTTCAGATAATAAACTGTCGCGTGCCAGTGCCGTATCGGCCTGCCACAGCGCCGAGAGGAGTTGCGATAAAGGTTGTGCCAGACGCACATCCGTTCTGAGCGCCTCATCAAACCACCAGCCGCGATCGCCACTGAGTTCGTCCATCAACTGCGGCTGAATATAAATCATCTGATAGCGCCAGCCGTCTTCGCAGGCCGATTCACCGGTATGCAGCTCATCGGGATTCATCATCACCAGCGAATGCGCGGGCGCGATGTACTGCGTACCGCGATAGCGAAAACGTTGTGCTCCCGCCTCAATGGTGCCTATGCCAAACGCTTCGTGCGTATGCGGCTCAAAGGCGTAATGAGAGATGTGCGCCTGATAAAGCTCCACACCTGGCAGGTCTGGCGATTGCTTAAACTGTGCGCGATCTTTTTCACCGGGAAATACGGCTGGAATGCCCTCCACCTCACCTCTCCTTATTCCTGCAACAAGGTCTTCTGCACCGCACCCAAACTGCAGATTGTTATCCTCTGTCGATTAGGTAACACTGCTTCACAGGCACACTCACCGGGAGCAATTATGCAGCGCGTAGTCATGGTCGTTGATATGCAAAATGGCGTGTTTGAATCGCCGCGTTTCGATCGCGCCGGGCGAGTGGCGCAGATCAACCGACTGATCAGACAGGCTGACATTACACTGTTTATTCAGCATCGCGAAGGGAACATGATTGAAGGCAGCCATGCTTTTGCACTGCTACCCGAAATTGAACAGCCCCAGAATGCGTATTACGTTACCAAAACCGCCTGCGACAGTTTCTGGCAGACAACCCTGGCTTCGCTGCTATGCACCTTAGCTATCACTGACTTCGTAATTTGTGGCTGTGCCACCGACTACTGTGTTGATACCACGCTCAAAGTCGGAGCAGGCTTAGGGTATCGCATCACCGTGGCCGCCGACGCGCACACCACTGCCGACAGGACCTATGCCAACGCTGAGCAGTTAATTGGTCAGCATAATGAAGTCTGGGCAGCCCTTAGCATGCCCGGTAACGTGCCGCGCGTTGTCGATACCGCCACCCTGCTGGCCGAATGGCGCTGAGGCCTGTCCGCTCAACGTCGTTTGATCGGCACACGTCTTCTTAGCCGACTATCCTCAACGCTAAGGCTGTGATTAATGGTTTATTCTGGAGGCGCCGTGCTCGACTCTTTTTCCTGGATCAATGAACCCGCAAGGTGGCAGCATCAGAACGGTATCCTGCACGTGGTTACCGACGAAAAAACGGATTTCTGGCACCAAACCTGGTATGGATTTGAACGCTTTTCCGGGCATATCTTCGCCAGGGCGGTGCAGGAGGATTTTACTTTCCAGGTCAAGATTCGTGCCGACTTTACGACGCTGTACGATCAGGCCGGACTGATGCTGATGCGCGATGCGCAGCACTGGTTGAAAGCGGGCATTGAATATAATGATGGTGCGCCCGCTATCGGCAGCGTCCTGACGCTTGGTCAGTCTGACTGGGCCACGGGCATCTTTCCCGGCGATGCGCGCGCATTCTGGTTGAGGCTGACGCGCAAAGGCGACAGCCTGAGACTGCAGTATTCAACCGACGGGCAATGCTGGCCGCTGCTGCGTTTGTGCCCCTTCCCGCCGAGCCGCGTTAACGTTGGCGTCATGTGCTGCACGCCAGAACGCGCTGGCCTGGCCGTTGCGTTTGAGGACATCTCACTGAGCCCGCCGCTGGATAAGGCACTGCACGACCTGAGCTAAAAGCCAGGCTGTCACCGCGGCAAAATCAAGGCAGAAAAACAAAAAGCCCCGGTAAGGGGCTTTTATATAGTAGAGAAGCGACGCAACGTTGCAATCAGAACGGAATGTCGTCGTCGAAATCCATCGGTGGTTCATTGTTGTTGCTGGCAGGTGCGCTTGGCTGCTGCTGCGGGCGAGACTGCGCGCCACCGCTAAACTGGTTGTTGTTCGCCTGCTGCGGTTGCTGAGGCTGGCCCCAACCGTTGTTGTTGCCCTGGCCGCCGCCTGCTGCTGGCGCGTTACCGCCCTGCTGACGTCCACCCAGCATTTGCATGGTGCCGCCGACGTTAACCACGACTTCGGTGGTGTAACGTTCCTGGCCGCCCTGATCCTGCCATTTACGGGTACGCAGCTGGCCTTCAATATAGACCTGAGAGCCTTTACGCAGGTATTCACCCGCCACTTCCGCCAGCTTGCCAAACAGCACAACACGGTGCCATTCGGTGATTTCTTTGTTTTCACCGGTCTGCTTATCGCGCCAGCTTTCCGAGGTAGCCAGCGTAATGTTGGCGACAGCGCCACCATTTGGCATGTAACGTACTTCCGGATCCTGACCCAGATTCCCGACAAGAATCACTTTGTTAACGCCACGACTGGCCATGTTGCTGTCTCCCGATGAATTTTTACGTAAGTCTACGCGATCAATTCTAACACGTCCCGCGCCTGGTTTCCCACTTTAGAGCGGTGTTCCATTTTTATCATCCGTCTTAAAAAGGCAAAAAACTACTGGATATTTGTTCAGTCTATTTTTTGTGCCATAATGATGCGTTTCTTCTGGCCGTGTCGTAGGGCGCGGTGAGTGCTGCTAATCCGGGAAAGGTGAATGGATAAGATCGAAGTTCGTGGTGCCCGCACCCATAATTTGAAAAACATCAACCTGACGATTCCTCGCGACAAACTCATTGTGGTGACGGGCCTGTCAGGTTCCGGTAAGTCCTCTCTGGCGTTTGATACGCTGTATGCGGAAGGTCAGCGCCGCTATGTGGAGTCGCTCTCTGCCTATGCCCGCCAGTTTCTTTCTTTAATGGAGAAACCGGACGTCGATCATATCGAGGGGCTGTCACCGGCGATCTCCATTGAGCAAAAGTCCACCTCGCACAACCCGCGATCCACGGTGGGGACGATCACGGAGATTCACGACTATTTGCGTCTGCTGTTTGCCCGCGTGGGTGAACCGCGCTGTCCGGATCACGACGTGCCGCTGGCGGCACAGACGGTCAGCCAGATGGTCGATCAGGTGCTCGAGCAGCCTGAGGGCCGCCGCCTGATGCTGCTGGCGCCGGTCGTGAAAGATCGTAAAGGCGAACACACCAAAACGCTGGAGAATCTGGCGACGCAGGGCTATATCCGCGCCAGGATTGACGGAGAGGTGTGCGATCTTTCCGATCCGCCCAAGCTGGAACTGCAGAAAAAACACACCATCGAAGTCGTTATCGATCGCTTCAAAGTGCGTGAAGATCTGGCGACGCGCCTTGCCGAGTCGTTTGAAACCGCGCTTGAACTGTCTGGCGGTACGGCAATTGTTGCTGATATGGACGATGCTAATGCGGAAGAACTGCTGTTTTCGGCTAACTTTGCCTGTCCGATTTGTGGATACAGCATGAGTGAGCTGGAACCGCGCCTGTTCTCGTTCAATAACCCCGCCGGGGCCTGCCCAACCTGTGACGGTCTGGGCGTGCAGCAATATTTCGATCCCGATCGCGTGGTGCAAAATGCTGAGCTGTCGCTGGCCGGTGGCGCTATTCGCGGCTGGGATCGTCGTAATTTTTACTATTTCCAGATGCTGCGCTCGCTGTCTGAACACCTTAAGTTTGATATTGAAGCGCCATTCAGCAGCCTGCCAGATAACGTTCGCAACGTAATCCTGTATGGATCCGGCAAAGAGAACATTGAGTTTAAATATATTAACGATCGGGGTGATACCTCGATTCGCCGCCATCCGTTCGAAGGCGTGCTGAACAATATGGAGCGCCGTTATAAAGAGACGGAATCCTCCGCAGTACGCGAAGAGCTGGCGAAGTTTATTAGCAACCGGGCCTGCGCCAGCTGCGAAGGCACACGTCTGCGCCGCGAAGCGCGCCACGTGTATGTTGAAAACACGACGTTGCCCACTATTTCAGAGATGAGTATTGGGCACGCCATGTCATTTTTTGAAAACCTGAAACTGAGTGGCCAGCGGGCTAAAATCGCCGAGAAAGTGCTGAAAGAGATTGGCGATCGCCTGAGTTTTCTGGTCAACGTCGGCCTGAATTATCTGTCGATGTCGCGCTCCGCTGAAACGCTCTCCGGCGGTGAAGCTCAGCGTATTCGCCTGGCCAGTCAGATCGGTGCCGGCCTGGTCGGCGTTATGTACGTGCTGGATGAACCCTCCATTGGTCTGCATCAGCGTGATAACGAGCGCCTGCTTGGTACGCTGATTCACCTGCGCGATTTGGGTAACACCGTCATTGTGGTCGAGCATGACGAGGATGCGATTCGTGCCGCCGACCACGTTATTGATATCGGCCCTGGCGCTGGAGTGCACGGTGGTACGATTGTCGCGGAAGGAACCGTCGATCAGATTATGGCTGAAGAGGCCTCCCTGACCGGTCAGTTCCTTAGTGGGAAACGCGAAATCGCCGTGCCCGCTGAGCGGGTGAAAGGCGATCCGTCTAAGGTGTTGAAAATTACCGGCGCGCGGGGTAATAACCTTAAGGATGTCACCTTAACCCTGCCTGTCGGCCTGTTTACCTGTATTACCGGCGTATCCGGTTCAGGTAAATCGACGCTCATCAATGATACGCTGTTCCCGATTGCGCAGCGCGCCCTAAACGGCGCAACGATTGCCGAACCGGCACCGTACCGCGACGTAGCTGGACTGGAGCACTTCGATAAAGTTATCGATATCGACCAAAGCCCTATCGGCCGTACGCCGCGCTCCAACCCGGCCACTTATACCGGTATTTTCACGCCGGTACGTGAGCTGTTTGCCGGTGTCCCTGAGTCCCGCTCTCGCGGTTACAATCCCGGCCGCTTCAGCTTTAACGTCCGTGGCGGACGCTGTGAAGCCTGCCAGGGTGACGGCGTCATTAAAGTTGAGATGCACTTTCTGCCGGATATCTATGTGCCGTGCGATCAGTGCAAAGGCAAACGCTATAACCGTGAAACGCTGGAGATTAAATACAAAGGCAAAAGCATTCACGAAGTGCTGGAAATGACCATTGAAGAAGCCCGCGAGTTCTTTGATGCCGTTCCGGCGCTGGCGCGTAAGCTGCAAACGCTGATGGATGTGGGTTTATCCTATATCCGTCTGGGCCAGTCGGCGACGACACTCTCCGGTGGTGAAGCCCAGCGTGTGAAGCTGGCGCGTGAATTGTCGAAACGCGGTACCGGCCAGACGCTGTATATCCTGGATGAACCGACCACCGGGTTACACTTTGCCGATATTCAGCAGTTGCTGGAAGTTCTGCACCAGCTGCGCGATCAGGGCAACACGATTGTGGTGATTGAACACAATCTTGACGTGATTAAAACGGCGGACTGGATTGTCGATCTGGGCCCAGAGGGCGGCAGCGGCGGCGGCGAAATTCTGGTATCAGGTACGCCAGAAACCGTGGCGAACTGCGAGAAATCGCATACCGCGCGCTTCCTGAAGCCCTTGCTGGAAAAATAACAGAACGCCGCAACGGATAACGTTGCGGCGTTCTTTAAATGCACTCATACCTTCATTACGTCAGGCAAGCAAAGCGCGTTGGCGGGCGTTTCTGCCAGGCTCTGGCAAGCACATCAGGCAAAGCGTAAGAAGCAGCCCCCATCTGGCGAGCCCTGACACAAGACGAGACGCTGTATGACCATGCCCCTGATATCACAGGGATATGACAGTGGCTTTTAATTGCTAAAACGGCCTGGCCTCTTCATCCAGCGTTTCGAGCAAAAATGTCACCGGCCGGTACCCGTCATTGCAACACACCACCGCTTTGCCCTGTCTGGACCAGTCATTCCAAAATAATGGCTCGCTGGTATGAGCCAGAGTAAACACGAACTTTTCCATACAACCCCAGGCGTCTTCACAGAGGGCATTGGGTTTGCGAAAGTCAGTAATAAATGTCTCGTCCTCTTGATGCTTAGGACATTTCTCCATTTTCGGATAGCCATACTGCTCAATTAGCGTTGGCTTCAACTCTACCGATAAAACCGTTATTTTTACTTTATGCATGCCCGCACCATGAGCTCGTTCAGGTTCTCTGACGCGCCGGAAATCGCGACTGATTCCGCTGACTATCTACATGTCTGTCCGGCGCCACCATAAAACCATACTTTACGTAATGTTTTTTGACGCAATTTGACCTGCCGGCTCTTCTTCAATCGCCTGTCCGAAAACATTCCAGCTTACGGCAACAGAACCTTTCCGGGGATGATAAGCAGCCTTAGTCGTCCAGATGAACGAACGCAATAACAGACACCAGTGAAACTATCCTGCTCGTGTGTCCGGCCGTTGAGAACGCCGGGGATGGCCAGGGATGACCTCATCCTCTGTTTCCGACACGACCTTACTGAACGCCCCGGCAGCGACGTTCACATCGTTGGCCATTTTTCACGGACTGATGTTGTGATCTTCCGGCCAGGCAGGCGTAAACCAGGAGAAGGCCAATGGCGCATCGCCATCGGCGGTAGCGCTGAGTAATGGTACAGCCGTTTTTCAGGCCACCTTTGAGCGGAGGCGTGACTGACAAGCAGCACGGCTCTGGCAGGCTTTTTTTGATCGCTGTTCTGTTTACCCTGAGAAATGCAGGATCAGGCAAGATTCAGACACGTATAGGCATATACGCTTTTCAATCCCCTGACTATCCTTAATCCGTTCCTCTTTGGTACGCCCCTGGCGTCACCTTCTTGCTGCGCGCTTTACGCTGCGGCGTTGATCAAAAAATCACGACACACCTTAACTGGAGACACCATGAACATTACCCATGCGTATGCTGCTCAGGATGCAAAATCCAAACTGGCACCGTTTGATTTCAAACCGCGTGAGCTTCGTGCTCATGACGTACAGCTTGAAGTGCTGTTCTGTGGCGTTTGTCACTCTGACTTGCATCAGGCACGCAATGAGTGGAAAAACACAATTTTCCCAGTGGTACCGGGACACGAGATTGTCGGTCGCGTTACCGCTGTTGGCCCTGAGACCCAAAAATACAAAGTGGGCGATTTGGTCGGCGTCGGCTGTCTGGTGGATTCCTGCCGTAGCTGTCCGAGCTGTCAGGAAGGGCTGGAGCAGTATTGTGAAAATGGCTTTGTCGGCACCTACAACGGTGAAGATCGCTTAACAGGGGCCATTACCTATGGCGGCTACTCCACCTCAATGGTGGTGGATGAAGACTTTGTACTGCGTATTCCTGCAAATCTTGAACTGGCAGGCGTGGCACCGCTACTGTGTGCCGGCATTACGACCTATTCGCCGCTGCGCCACTGGAACGTAGGGCCCGGTAAAAAAGTCGGCATCGTCGGTCTGGGCGGCCTGGGTCATATGGGCGTGAAAATTGCGCATGCTATGGGCGCGCATGTCGTGCTGTTCACCACCTCTCCGTCTAAAATCGAAGACGGTAAACGCCTGGGCGCGGACGAAGTGGTGATCTCAAAAGATGCCGACCAGATGGCTCAGCATGCTAACAGCTTTGATTTTATCCTGAATACCGTCGCCGCCCAGCACGACCTCAACCCGTTTATCACCCTGCTGAAGCGCGACGGGAATATGACCCTGGTTGGCGCACCTGAGCACGACCACCCGGCACCACAGGTTTTCAATCTGATCTTTAAACGCCGCAGTATTGCCGGTTCACTGATTGGCGGCATTGCAGAAACCCAGGAAATGCTGGATTTCTGTGGCGAGCATGGCATTACCTCAGATATCGAGCTGATTGCGATGAATCAGATTAACGACGCCTACGAACGTATGCTGAAAAGCGACGTAAAATACCGCTTTGTTATTGATATCAATACGCTGCGTGATGAATCAGCGGCATAACCCTGCCGTTTGCCCTTTCCCGCCTCGGGAAAGGGCCGTTATCGTCCGGCATCAGCCTGCTGAAAAGAGGCGTCCACCAGATAATAGATTTGCGAATCTTTTAACGTGCCATCCAGAAACAGCGTATTCCAGTGGGATTTATTCAGGTGTTCACTGGGGAACACATCGCTGTGCTCTTCCCGCATCAGCTCGGCCAGCGCAGGCGTCGACTTTAACGATACCGCTGGACGCCCTTTTACCTCGTGAACCATGGCAAACAGTACGCCGTTGCTTTTGATCTGCGTGGCCTTCCAGTCGCTGTGTACGCTCTGTTCGGCGCCAGGTTTGTTCATGCAATAGGTCAGTAACTCCGAATTATTCATTATCATTCCCCTTGTAAGGTGGCAACGATACGCCGGGCACCGCCGTGAATGCGATGCTCACCCAACCAAATCCCCTGCCAGGTGCCTAATACCAGCTGACCGCGCTGCACGGGCAATGTCAGCGACACGCCGAGACTGGACGATTTAATGTGCGCGGGCATATCGTCACGACCTTCATAGTCATGCTGATAAGGTGCGTCTTCCGGGACGTGGCGCATGAAATGCTGCTCCATATCACGTCGAACCGTAGGATCGCAGTTTTCATTCAACGTCAGTGAGGCTGAAGTATGTTGCAACAGCAAATGCACCAGTCCCGTTCTGATATCACGTAATCCTGTCAACTGCTGCACGATTTCGTCCGTGATCAAATGAAAACCACGAGATTTCGCGCTTAAGATCAACGTTTGTTGATGCCACATAATTTTTTCCCTGAATCTGTCAGACCATTTAAGTGTGCAGAATGTGGCGCAAAGGTAAACCCGAAGCCTGAAAATAAAAAAGCCGCCAGACAATGCTGGCGGCCAGAACCTGTGACGGCCGTAAATTACATGACCGCGGCGAACGCTTCTGCAACCTGGTGAACGTTTTTACTGTTGAGACCAGCCACGCACATACGACCGCTGCCGACCAGATACACACCAAACTCTTCGCGCAGACGATCCACCTGCTGCGCGCTCAGGCCGGTGTAGCTGAACATGCCGCGTTGCTTTAACAGGTAGTCGAAGCGCTTGCCCGGTAATGCCGTGCTCAGCACCTGCACCAGCGCCTGACGCATATCGATAATACGCAGACGCATCGCTTCCACTTCTGCCAGCCAGTTTGCCTTTAAAGCCGCGTCGTTCAAGACACGTGCCACAACCTGCGCACCAAAATTCGGCGGGCTGGAGTAGTTGCGACGCACGGTCGCTTTTAACTGACCCAGAACACGGCTGGACTCTTCAGCGCTGTCGCACACGATGGACAACCCACCGACGCGTTCGCCGTAGAGCGAGAAAATTTTCGAGAAGGAGTTGCTGACCAGCGCAGGCAGGCCCGCGGCGGCAACCGCACGCATCGCGTAAGCATCCTCTTCCATTCCGGCACCGAAGCCCTGATAGGCGATATCGAGAAACGGGATCAGTTCCTGCGCTTTCAACACCGCGACGGTTTCGTCCCACTGAGCATTGGTCAGGTCGGCGCCGGTTGGGTTGTGGCAGCACGGATGCAACAGCACGATGCTCTGCTTTGGTAAGGTTTTCAGCGTGTTGAGGAAGGCATCGAAACGGACACCGTTAGTTTCAGGATCGTACCAGGGATAGGTCTTCACCTCGAAACCGGCACCGCTAAAAATAGCGACATGGTTTTCCCAGGTCGGATCGCTGACCCAGACGTTTGACTGCGGAAAATAGCGCTTGAGGAAATCCGCGCCCACTTTCAGCGCGCCCGAACCGCCTAATGTCTGGATGGATGCTAAATGGCCCGCTTTTAGCACCGGATGATCGGCACCAAATAACAACGGGGCAATCGCGTTGCGGTAGGTACTCAATCCTTCCATTGGCAGATAAAGCGACGCCTGCTGCGGCTCGGCACGCAACTGTTCCTCAGCATCGGCCACGGCCTGTAGCTGAGGAATGATGCCTTGCTCGTTGTAATAAAGCCCAATACTCAGGTTCACTTTATGCTCGCGCGGGTCCTGCTTAAAGGCTTCCATCAGCGACAAAATCGGGTCGCCAGCATAGGCATCAACGTTTTGGAACACGGTGCAGATCTCCATGGTTGGTCTTGAAATAAAAAGGGGCCACTAAACCCTGTACCGCCCGGGGCGATGGTTCATTGCGATAATCACATTAAGCACCACCGCACCGGCTACAGAAGCAAGCAACATTGGCAGGCTGACGACAAAAAGTGACGCCAGCACGACGCAGGTATCTACCGCCATTTGCAGTTTACCTGCGCGGATATCGAAACGATCCTGTAACCACAGCGCCAGAATATTGATTCCACCCAGGCTGGCTTTGTGACGAAACAACACTATAAACCCAATCCCCATGATGACGTTACCGAACAATGCCGCATAAAAAGGATTCAGCGCGGAAAAATGCATAAATAACGGATGCAGGTGGGTAAAAAGCGACACCAGTCCGACGGCACTGAACGTTTTCAGGGTAAATTCCCAGCCCATCCGTTTTACGGCCAGCCAGTAAAACGGGATGTTAATGAGAAAAAAGGCGCTGCCAAAAGACATGGGCGACAGGTAGCTGATTAAAAACGCGAGGCCTGCCGTGCTGCCGGTCAGCGCGCCCGCCTGCTTCAGCATAATCACGCCGAACGACACCATTAACGTGCCGAGCAGAATCGCAAGCGCATCTTCAAGACGAGAGTGGGGAATATGAGCGGGTTGTACAATGTTATCCATGATGCTGTCTCAGTACGGGTAATGACGCACTGATGCAATAACTGCGCCAGCCGGGCTGCGCTGGCAACAGGTTGACAGAAGATCACCGTTTTCGCCCGTCCGGGCGGGTGCTTTCGTGCAATACCGACTTATTTTATGCACAGATAGCGCAAAATCAGGCAGTTTATCGCGTTTAATCTGCACCAAAATGGCACATCATGCGCTTTTTTGGCGCGCAGCCGGTTCCGCACTCATCATCAGGCCATTCTCTTTCAGTCTGCCTAGCACGACCGACGTTTTGACATGGGAAACGCTCTGGTGCCCGGCTAAAAGCTGACTGATTAAGGCACTGAGCGAGGCTAAGTCAGCTACCGCGACTTTAAGCAGATAGTCGGCATCGCCGGTGGTTTTATAAGCATCAACAATGGCCTCTTCCCGTTCCACCATTTGATGAAAGCTCTCAACATAGTCTGCAGTATGGTTGATCAGGCGCACTTCGATTAGCCCAACCATGCCAAGACCGACGGCGTCGGGCGACAAACGCGCATGATAGCCAAGAATAAGGTTTGCCTGTTCAAGGTTGATACGGCGGCGTGAGCATTGCGATGCAGAAAGACCCACTAAATCACTGAGTTCCTGATTAGTAAGGCGGCCATTGGATTGTAACAGAGTGAGGATTTTCAGATCGTAATCGTCTACATGAGTCATGCTGTTTCCATCGCGTAAAGTGTTGCTTTACTACAGATAACCCGATTATCTGCAGGCTTGTCCAACACTATTTCGCACGGCGGGGGCCGACATGCACAGATCGTGCATGTCGGCACACAGCAGCATTACTCGTCGTCGTATTGCGGCCCAGCGTAGTTATCGAAACGCGACCACTGACCGTTAAAAGTGAGGCGAACGGTACCAATGGGGCCGTTACGCTGCTTACCCAGGATGATCTCGGCAATCCCTTTAAGATCGCTGTTTTCGTGGTAGACCTCATCGCGATAGATAAACATGATCAAGTCGGCATCCTGCTCGATCGATCCGGATTCACGCAGATCGGAGTTCACCGGGCGTTTATCTGCGCGCTGCTCCAGAGAGCGGTTTAACTGGGATAAGGCCACCACCGGCACATTCAGCTCTTTTGCCAGCGCTTTGAGTGAACGCGAAATCTCCGCGATTTCCAGCGTACGGTTATCTGACAGTGCCGGGACGCGCATCAGCTGCAGGTAGTCGATCATAATCAGGCTCAGTCCACCGTTCTCACGGTAGATACGACGCGCGCGTGAACGCACTTCGGTTGGCGTCAGGCCAGAAGAATCATCGATATACATATTCTTCTTTTCCAGCAGGATGCCCATGGTGCCTGAAATCCGCGCCCAGTCTTCATCGTCGAGCTGGCCGGTACGGATACGCGTTTGATCCACGCGCGACAAGGAAGCCAGCATACGCATCATGATCTGCTCGCTGGGCATTTCCAGACTGAAAATCAGAACCGGCTTGTCCTGCAACATCGCGGCATTTTCGCACAGGTTCATGGCAAAGGTGGTTTTCCCCATAGACGGACGGGCAGCCACAATAATCAGGTCTGACCGTTGAAGCCCGGCGGTTTTCTTATTCAGGTCCTGGTAGCCGGTATCCACTCCGGTGACACCATCATGCGGCGTCTGATACAGCGACTCAATGCGAGAAACGGTCGCTTCAAGAATCTGCTCGATGTTCTTTGGGCCGTCATCTTTATTGGCCCGCGCCTCTGCAATCTTAAATACGTTCGACTCAGCAAAATCCAGCAGATCTTCACTGCTGCGCCCTTGTGGATCGTAACCGGCATCGGCGATCTGGTTTGCCACGGCGATCATTTCGCGCACCACGGCGCGTTCGCGCACGATATCGGCATAAGCGCCGATGTTCGCAGCACTGGGCGTATTTTTGGCCAGCTCAGCCAGATAGGCGAAACCGCCTGCCATTTCCAGTTCGCCCCGCGTTTCGAGCGATTCTGACAGGGTGATCAGATCGATTGGCTTACTGTTTTCCAGCAGGCGCTGCATCTCGGAAAAAATCAGACGGTGCGAGCGATTAAAGAAATCATTAGCCACGACGCGTTCGGACACATTGTCCCAGCGCTCGTTATCCAGCATTAACCCACCCAGTACCGACTGTTCCGCTTCCAGCGAATGCGGGGGCATTTTCACGCCTTCCAACTGGCGATCCTGCGTTTCGTTCGATTTGTTGGTGGGTTTATTTCCTGCCATAGTGAATGCATTACCGATCTTCTGTGGGGACGCGCAAGTATACCTCAGTTAAGGGGCGCGCCTCACCCTCATGATGAAACAATCACAGGAGTAAGAATGGCAAAGCGTATTCAGTTCAACGCACACGGCGGTCCCGAGGTCTTAAACTGGGTCGATTTTGAGCTTGCCGATCCCACCGAGCATGAAATCCAGGTAGAGAATCGCGCGATTGGCATTAACTATATTGATACCTACGTGCGCAGCGGTCTGTATCCAACGGGCCATTTTCCCTCGGGGCTGGGCACCGAGGCGGCCGGTGTCGTCACCCGCGTCGGTTCGGCCGTTACGCGCTTTACGCCCGGCGATCGCGTCGTATATTGCCAGGCGGCGCTGGGCGCTTACAGTGAACGCCACAATGTAGCTGAAGAGCGTCTGATGCTGTTACCAGACGCAATTAGCTTTGAGCAGGCAGCCGCCAGTTTCCTCAAAGGCCTGACCACACAGTATCTGCTTCGTCAGACCTACAAGGTAAAACCGGATGAAACGTTCCTGTTTCATGCGGCGGCCGGTGGGGTTGGGCTGATTGCCTGCCAATGGGCGAAAGCGCTTGGCGCACACCTGATTGGCACCGTCGGCTCTCCAGAAAAAGCGGCGCGGGCAAAAAACGCCGGCGCCTGGGCCACCATTAACTACCAGCAAGAAGATATTGCCCAGCGCGTCATGGAACTGACCGCAGGCGAAAAGGTTGGCGTGGTATATGACTCCGTGGGTAAAGCGACCTGGGAGGCCTCGCTAGACTGTCTACGCCGTCAGGGGCTGATGGTGAGCTTTGGTAATGCTTCGGGTCCGGTGACCAATATCGATCTCAGTATCCTGAACAAAAAGGGATCGTTGTTCGTTACCCGGCCCTCCCTGTTTGGTTACATCACCAATCGCCAGGAACTGGAGACAGCCAGCGCTGAGCTGTTTTCTTTGCTGGCCAGCGGTGCGATTAAGGTCGATGTGCCAGAACAGCAACAATTTGCCCTTAAAGACGCCAGTAAGGCACATCAGGTGCTGGAAAGCCGGGCCACGCACGGATCGAGCCTGTTAATTCCGTGAAATAAAAAGGGCTTCCCGCAGGAAGCCCTTCTTTTATTTTTCATTCGCACTGATGTAGGGGCAGAAGCGATGAACAGATTATGAAATCACGCGAGCCATCCTGACAGAAAACATAAGTAAAAAGTATGATCCGCAGCCATTATCTTACCGGCAATCTCTTAACCTGTGATCTCGCCCACATTTAGTACCGGCCATCTCTTTCCAGTCGGCTGAAGCGGCGTTTGAGCCTGTTGCGTCGACGTGTGTCTTCATCAGTAAAAAAGCGGCGATAAAGCCACACCGCTGCCACCGCCAGTATGAGCCAGGGCAGAACGTGTACGATAAGCGCAAACACGCCACCGATAAACATCACCACCGTCGCGACGATCAGGGCAGCAATGACGCCTAACAGGGACACGCCGGTGAATAAAAGCATCAGGAAAAAACCCAATACAAAAAGTATGTCCATTTTGGTGCTCCTCGTTATCAATAGATTATTTATTACAAGAAACGTGCCAAAGGTTAACTTTTTGATTTTAAATAAGATAACAGAATAGCCCCAGCCCAAATATGATGAAATTCACCAAATTATGGTGTTAAAAAAACCAGCCTGATGGCTGGTTTGGCAGAACTAGGCTTCCTGAGGAATTTTGTCGGCGACCAACGCCAGCGCCGCCTCTAGCACGCGGACGTCAGCGCCAGGTTTGTGCGCATTTTCACTAAGATGACGACGCCACTGACGTGCACCAGGAATGCCCTGGAACAGGCCCAACATATGGCGCGTGACATGGCCGAGATAGGTGCCTTTCGACAGTTCTGCCTCGATATAAGGATACATCGCGCGCACCACCGCAACCGGATCGACAGCAGGACGGTCGCGGCCAAATAATTCACGATCCACCTGTGCGAGGATACCGGGGTTTTGATAGGCTTCGCGGCCCATCATGACGCCATCCAGATGCTGAAGATGCGTTTTCGCTTCTTCAAGCGTTTTAACGCCGCCGTTAATCGCAATCGTTAACTGAGGGAAATCGCGTTTTAACTGGTAAACACGTGGATAATCCAGCGGTGGGATCTCACGGTTCTCTTTCGGGCTGAGTCCGGAAAGCCAGGCTTTGCGGGCATGGATAATAAAGGTGTCACAACCACCGCGTTCGGCAACCGTGCCGATAAAGTCGGTAAGGAAAGCATAGCTGTCCTGATCGTCAATGCCGATGCGCGTTTTAACCGTTACCGGGATATCCACCACATCGCGCATCGCTTTGATGCCGTCAGCCACTAAGCCAGCTTCCGCCATCAGGCAGGCGCCAAAACGACCATTCTGTACCCGGTCTGACGGGCAACCGACATTGAGGTTCACCTCATCGTAACCGCGCTGCTCTGCCAGCGCCGCACACTGCGCCAGGGCTGCGGGATCGCTGCCGCCCAACTGCAATGCGACCGGGTGCTCTTGTTCGCTGTATGCCAGATAATCGCCTTTGCCATGAATAATCGCGCCCGTTGTTACCATCTCGGTATACAGCAGCGTGTCAGCCGTAAGCTGGCGATGGAAATAGCGACAGTGACGGTCAGTCCAGTCGAGCATGGGGGCAATGGAGAAGCGTTGGGATGAAAAAGTATCGGTCATGAAGCGCAGTCGGTCCGGTGGTTAACAGTGATGATATTCTGCGCAAGGATAGCATAAGGGCGGGCGACAAGGTATCGCCCGCCCGTGAATGGCGGAGATTAGAAATTAAATCCGAGCTGAGCCATCGCGCCCCAGGTATTGTTTTGGCCTACTGAACCCGCCAGATCCAGGTGCACAGAATTATTGAATGGTGACAGGCCGAAACCGGCTGTGGCTACGTTTTCATCAGTCGAACGCATGTCCGCGCGGTAACCAGCACGTAACTGCAGCCAGTCCAGTACACGGTATTCCGCACCGACGCCAGCGTACTGGCTGTTTTCCTGCGATTTAAAACGGTGGGTTTCAGTCAGATCAACATCACCTGTCAGGGTAACGGGACCTTTATCCCAGGCTAAACCCGCGGTCACTAATGGGCGGATTTCGTAAGTATCGCGGTAGCCGTTGACTTCTTTCGTTTCCAGATCGCGGGAAACCAGGTTTTGTCCGGTCACGCCCAGCGTCCAGTTTTCAGCAAACACTGTCGCCATGCCGGCATCAATGTTGAAGCCACTTTCCGTGCTGCGGTAGCGGCCATCGCGTAAATCGTTTTTGTCGTAGTTATAGACGCTGGCGGAATAGTTATACAGCCAGGTTTTTTGCAGCTTGGGTGTAATGCCAATTGAAACCGGCTGACCGGCGATGGTGAATTCATGCGCAACGGCAATACCATAATCCGTATTCAGTGCAGCCAGCCCATTGGCACTGGAACCCAGCAAGTTTTGGATATTAGCCAGCCCAAAGGGACCACCAGGAATACCTGCAAAGGAGCCATCAGCAACGCCCTGCAGTATGACAATGTCACCCTCTTTCACGTTTGCGCGTACATGTGCTGTACCGTAAGCCTTAGTCACAAAAGCAAAAGGCAGGGTTTCGTTAGGGATGGTTACGGCGATCGCCACGCCCGCTGTGGCATTGGCTTTGTTACCGCGTAAGTCCCGGAGCGTATTCGCTAAGTCGCCTGACGCGGCCTGTATCTCAGGAATACGACGCAACAGCTCAAACCCCGATGCATTTTCGAACAGATCCTGATAGCGATTCACTGTGTCAGTGATGTTATCGATCTTATCGACCATCTTGTCTTTGTCGGTGATTTGCGCACCGGCACTGGGAATAATGATGCTGACATCGTCATCAGGTTTCGCTTTGGTCATCAAGGCCGGGTTGGCCAGAACGGCTGATCCGTAGGTCGAGGACGCCACGCCTGTTCCACCCATGGCATCGTTACGGGCATCATACCAGGTTCCTGCGGCCAGCGCGGAAGATGAGAAAACCAGGGCATTGAACACTGCAGGAAAAACCAGAACGGAACGTGGTACGGTTAATTTTGCCATTTGCTTATCATCACCTGAAATATTGCCGTCAAAACATTAACGACTGAATAGTTTGTTAGCTCCATTGTGGAGGATTGCTAACGCTTTATTGCTGTGAATTCAGAGTAAATAGTGGCGCAATTCCGTGGATTGATTATTTTTCGATCCGATATGTGCAGTTACCGCCAGAAAAGCTTCAGGCAAATCCGGTCTGAGCCAGCACTTTATTAAGAACATTTAAACATTAGTGCTTAACTCAGTGAGATGTAAAGTAAAAGTAAAAAATATCTATAAACATTCTGAAATACACTGGTCTCAGGCGGGTTGTTGCCGGGGGAAAACAGGGGGTAAAAGCGGCCAAAAAGGCAGGCTTAGGGACTCCTGGCGAGGTTCAGCGTCAACATAATTATTGTGATAAGATAACATCACCTGTCCAGCGGAGAACTTTCATGTCAACCATGACGCCAGAGCAAATTATGACCCAGGCTGAGAAGCTGTGTTTACAGCGCGGTGTCCGCCTGACAACACAGCGAGCAGAAGTGCTGAGGTTGATGGCCGGACAGCCTGGCTCAATCAGTGCCTATGATCTGCTTGATCAGCTGCGGGTTAGCGAGCCACAGGCAAAACCGCCCACCGTTTATCGCGCGCTGGATTTCCTGCTAGAGCAGGGATTTATTCATCGGGTGGAATCAAATAACAGCTACGTAATGTGCCATCACTTCGAAGCGCCTGCACACACGTCGGTTATGCTGGTGTGCGATCGCTGTGCTGGCGTGACCGAAAAGCAGGCTCAGGGCGCGGAGCAGATCATCGCCTCTTTGGCTGAGGAAGCCCATTTTATCCTCAGAAATAGCGTGATCGAAGCGCATGGCTTATGTGAGAACTGTGCTGAAGTTGAGGCGTGTGAACAGCATGAACATTGTGATCACGACCATCACACTGAAGGGAAAAAGCGCGGTAAGCGGAGCTAGTTTGCACATCCTTGTGCGGTGGCCGGCATGAGCGTACCGACCCGGGTAGGAGCGTCCCTGAAAAGCGTGATTACCAGCGGTAATCTTTGTTAGAACCTTCCCAGGCCGTTACTTCCTTCTCCGCTTCTTCTTTTGCGTAGCCGTAACGTTCCTGGATTTTACCGACCAGCTGATCGCGTTTACCTTCAATGACTTGCATGTCATCATCGGTCAGCTTGCCCCATTTCTCTTTCATTTTTCCTTTGAACTGTTTCCAGTTACCACTCGCTTCGTCTTTATTCATTGCAGACCTCCACGTTATCCTTCGGTTTCGCATTATCTTGCAGTTAAGCAAAATCACGATATAAAGCGCTGGTCATAAGCGCCATTCAAAGTTAATTGTAGTAGGTAATTTCAGGATTGCCGGAAAAAATGAAAATATTATGTATCCTGCGTCATAATTCCGGCTGAGCGGTCAGGCATTGAACCAGGTGCCATTACGCCAGTGCTTCCGCCAGACCAGCCACAAGGATAAGCCACGCAGGGCCAGGAAAACGGCGATAGCCAGCCACAAACCATGGTTGCCCAGCCAAGGCAGTGTCGTGAGCGTCAGGAAGTAACCCAGCGCAGCCACTGCCATGCTGTTACGCATTTCTCTGCCCCGCGTTGCGCCAATAAACATGCCATCCAGCAGATAGCACCAGACGACGATCAGCGGTAACACCATCTGCCAAATCAGAAAACTATTGGCCGCCTCTTGCAGTGCACGAATAGAAGTCAGCAAAGTCACGATCTGATAGCCAAAAAAAGCATAGGCCAGCGAGAAAAACAGCGCCACTAACAGGGCCTGGCGACAGGCAGACAACCATACCTGCTGCAGTCGGCTACCGTCTTTTGCCCCGTGTGCTTCGCCAGCAAAGGCCTCGACGGCATAGGCAAAGCCGTCCAGGGCATAAGCGGTAAAAGTAATAAACATCAGAAGGATAGCATTTACCGCTACCACATCCGGGCCAATACGGGCACCCAGTACGGTCAGCGAGGCAAAGCAGAGCTGCAAGAGCAATGAGCGCAGTAAGATATCGCGGTTAAGGCGAAGAAGGCGGTGAATATCGCCACGCCAGCTGCGGGCGAGCATATCAAACCTGATACCACGGAGCCTTAATACGCGCCACACCATTGCCATACCGACCAGCAACGTCGCGTATTCTGCCAGCGCGGTGGCGGTGGCAGCACCGGCCACGCCCCAGTGCAGGCCCAGAACCAACCAAAGATCTAACAGGATATTGATGACATTCCCCACCACCAGCAGGATGACGGGTGCCCGGGCATACTGAACGCCCAGCAGCCAGCCCAGGATTACCAGGTTAGCCAGCGTTGCGGGCGCGCTGAGCCAGCGAATATGAATAAACAGGGCAGCCTGTTCCAGCACCGACGGATCCCCACCGACAAAGCGGGTCGCCAATGCGGTGACGGGATAGCGGAGGAAGATAAACAGGATGCCGACCACCAGGGCGATGATCAGTGGCTGTGTCAGCGCACGCGCCAGCGCGGTCTTATCGCCCGCACCGAATGCCTGTGCCGTTAAGCCCGTAGTGCTCATGCGTAGAAAAAGCAGCAACATGAAGACAAAGCTGGTGACGGTCGTGCCGACGGCGACGCCGCCCAGATAGATCGGACTGTCGAGATGGCCAATAACGGCCGTATCGACCAAGCCGAGCAAAGGAACCGTAATATTTGACAGGATCATGGGCAGCGCTAACCGCCACAGTTTTTTATCGGTAGCCGTCAGAAAGCGCATTCGTGAATCCGTGCGATTAACCGCCGGGGTTTCAGGTCAACCCACAGCGGAAAAGTAAGGACAAGCAGGGGAATAGTAAGATTGACGAAAGCCGACAATCTTAACCGGTTTTACAGCCACTCACCGTTACGCACAATGCCCACGGCCAGACCTTCAACGGTCAGTGACTGGGCACGGGTGTCAACAACGATAGGCTCGAAATCATTGTTTTCAGGTAAGAGATGCACCACAGAACCCTGCTTTTTCCAGCGTTTTACCGTGACTTCGTCATCGATGCGCGCCACCACAACCTGACCATTGCGCACGTCCTGCGTTTTGTGTACGGCAAGCAGATCGCCATCCATGATGCCGATGTCTTTCATTGACATACCGCTTACGCGCAGCAGGAAATCGGCTGAAGGCTTGAACATGTCGGGATCCACTTTGTAATGCGTTTCAATGTGTTCCTGAGCCAGTAATGGCTCACCGGCGGCAACACGACCGATCAGCGGCAGGCCCTCTGATGGCTCTTCTTCCATTAACAAACGGATACCGCGGGACGCACCAGAGACAATTTCAATCACGCCTTTACGCGCCAGTGCTTTCAGGTGTTCTTCGGCCGCATTGGGCGAACGAAAACCGAGTTGTGCAGCAATTTCTGCACGCGTTGGCGGCATGCCTGTTTGATTAATGTGGTCGCGAATCAAGTCGTAGACCTGTTGCTGCCTGCTGGTTAATGCTTTCATCCCGCCCCCTGGTTGTTTATACAGTCGCTGTGAGTATATACAGGTATTGGTGAAATGGAAACCAAAACTCAGGTCAAAATCAGTTATTTGAGCCGAGATGGAACGCTTATCGCAAATGCGACCAAAGCAGCGTTCCCCAGACAAAAAGGGCCAGTAATATTGCGATAAAAACGGCAGCGGATCCCATGTCTTTTGCCCGCCCGGCAAGCGGATGACGCTCCTGGCCTGTGCGGTCTACCACGGCTTCTATCGCGCTGTTCAGGACTTCGACAATAATCACCAGCACGACAGAACCAATCATCAGGATGCGCGAAACAGTATCGACATCCAGCCAGCAGGCCAGGATAATCGCCACCACTGCGGCAACCGCTTCCTGACGAAAAGCGGCTTCGTGCTGCCAGGCAGCACGCAGACCTTGCCATGAATAGCCGGCCGCTTTCACAATACGGTTAAGGCCGGTGGCATTATTTGTCATAATAAAGGAACTCTTTTCAAAGGATTGACGTCAATATTGGGCAGCGCACAATTGTCGCTGTCACAGATTTTTGCTGCGCTTTCTGATAAGCTTGCGCCGCTTTGCTAACAAGAGGCTTCATATTGTCTATGTCAGGTTGGCGTATACTTTTTTATAAATTACTGAATTTACCCCTTTCGTTTCTGGTAAAGAGTAAGGCTATTCCGGCCGATCCCGTATCCGAACATGGGCTGGATCCTACCCGGCCTATTATGTATGTCCTGCCTTATGATTCAAAGGCCGATCTCCTCACTTTGCGTGCGCAGTGCATCCGGCACGATCTGCCCGATCCGCTCTCACCACTGGAGATTGACGGGGCCCTGTTGCCGCGCCATGTCTTTATTCACGACGGTCCGCGCGTGTTCCCCTATTTCGTGCCCAGCGTCGAGTCGGTAAAAATCTTCCACGAATATCTTGATCTGCACCGCAGTAATCCTGAGCTTGATATTCAGATGTTACCGGTTTCAGTTATGTTTGGTCGTGCACCTGGCCGGGAAGTGCAGGGTGAAGACAATCCACCGCATTTGCGCTTGCTTAACGGCGTACAAAAATTCTTTGCCGTGCTCTGGCATGGACGTGACAGTTTTGTGCGCTTCTCACCGACCGTCTCTCTGCGTCGTATGGCGACTGAGCACGGCACGGATAAATCCATCGCCCAGAAACTGGCCCGGGTTGCCCGTATCCACTTTGCCCGTCAGCGTCTGGCGGCTGTTGGCCCGCGCCTTCCCGCGCGCCAGGATTTGTTCAACCGCCTGCTGCAATCGAAGGCGATTGAAAAAGCGGTAGAAGACGAAGCACGCAGTAAAAAGATTTCCCATGAGAAAGCGCAGCAGAACGCCATCGAGATGATGGAAGAGATTGCCGCCAACTTCTCCTATGAAGCCATTCGCGTGACGGACCGGGTAATGGGCTGGCTCTGGAGCCGCCTCTATCAGGGTATCAATGTGAACGGCGGTGAGCGCGTGCGTCAGTTGGCGCAGGACGGACACGAGATCGTTTATGTGCCCTGCCACCGCAGCCACATGGATTACCTGCTGCTGTCTTACGTGCTGTATCACCAGGGGCTGGTACCGCCGCACATCGCCGCCGGTATTAACCTGAATTTCTGGCCTGCCGGGCCGATTTTCCGCCGTCTGGGTGCCTTCTTTATTCGCCGTACCTTTAAGGGCAACAAGCTCTACTCCACCGTTTTCCGCGAATATCTGGGCGAGCTTTTTACCCGCGGCTATTCCGTCGAGTACTTCGTTGAAGGCGGCCGTTCACGTACTGGCCGACTGCTGGATCCTAAAACCGGGACGTTATCCATGACGCTGCAGGCCATGTTGCGCGGCGGTACGCGCCCTATCACGTTAGTGCCTATTTACATCGGCTATGAACACGTCATGGAAGTGGGAACCTACGCGAAAGAACTGCGCGGTGCCGTTAAAGAGAAAGAAGGCTTTATGCAGATGGTGCGCGGCTTGCGCAAGCTGCGTAACCTCGGCCAGGGATACGTGAATTTTGGTGAGCCGCTGCCGCTGATAAATTATCTGAACAAGCGCGTTCCTGAATGGCGGGATTCTATCGATCCCATTGAAGCCCAACGCCCGGGTTGGTTAACCCCAACGGCGAATGATATCGCGGCCACCATCATGGTGCGAATCAATGAAGCCGGCGCGGCGAATGCCATGAACCTGTGCGTGACCGCCCTGCTTGCTTCACGTCAGCGCTCACTAACTCGCGAGCAGCTGATTGAGCAACTGGAGTGCTACACCCAGTTGCTGCGCAATGTGCCCTACTCACCGGATGCAACATTGCCAGACATGTCCGCCGAAGCCTTGCTGGACCATGCCCTTAGCATGAACAAGTTCGAGAGTGAGAAAGACAGTATTGGTGACATCATTATTCTGCCGCGCGAGCAGGCCGTGCTGATGACCTACTACCGTAATAACATTCATCATATGCTCGTGATGCCAGCGCTGATTGCGGCGATTGTGCAGCAGCACCGTAATCTGAGCGAAGCCGAACTGCTGCGTCAGGTCAGTCTGATTTACCCCATGCTGAAGAGCGAACTGTTCCTGCGCTGGAGCAATGACCAACTGCCGCAGTTGCTCACTGATTTGTGCCAGGAACTGACGCGTCAGGGGCTGATTACCATTGAAGCGGGCCTGCTGTCGTTCAATACCGCGCGTTACCGTACGCTTCAGCTGCTGGCCGCAGGTGTACGTGAGACGCTGCAGCGCTACGCCATTACTTTCTCCATCCTGAGTGCCAAGCCCACCATCAACCGTGGCACGCTGGAAAAAGAGAGTCGTACCCTGGCGCAGCGTCTGAGCGTGTTGCACGGCATTAACGCGCCGGAGTTCTTTGATAAAGCGGTGTTTTCCTCACTGGTGCTCACACTGCGTGATGAAGGCTATATCAGCGACAGTGGCGATGCAGACGTGGCGCAGACGCTGGCGACCTGGCATATCCTGGCTGAGCTGGTTACCAGCGATGTACGCATGACCATTGAGAGCGCTGTCGCGCACGATTAACGAGTCAGCGACAACGAAAAAGGCGACCATTGAGGTCGCCTTTTTTATCCGCGTGCTGGCATGGCGCAACTACCCGCTTTGACCCACTTTCCAATCCACAAGCTGGCTGTGATGTCCTGTCAATGGCGTTTAAAGAAGCTGTGAAAACGGCGGCGTATTCATCAGCACGCCCAGAAACAGAACCAGTCCTACGTAGTTGTTGTTCAGAAAAGCGCGGAAACAGGCCTGGCGATCGCGCTCTGCGATCAGCTTTTGCTGATAAACAAACAGCCCGCCAGCCAGCAATAGTGTCCAGTAAAACGCCCCGTTCAGATCCAGAATCATCCCTACCCACGCCATGAGTACCAGCGTCGCCAACTGCAGCAAACCAATAATGAATTTGTCGTAGCGGCCAAACAGTATCGCCGTTGATTTAACGCCAATCTTCAGGTCATCATCGCGATCGACCATGGCATATTGCGTGTCATAGGCCACCGTCCAGCAAATGTTAGCCAGAAATACCAGCCAGCAGACAAGAGGTAAGGACTCACTAACTGCTGACCATGCCATGGGAATCGCCCAGCCAAATGCCGCGCCCAGCACCACCTGCGGCAAATGCGTATAGCGCTTCATAAACGGATAGACCCAGGCCAGTGCCAGGCCCACGACCGAGAGCATGATGGTCATCAGGTTCATGCTCAGCACCAGGGCAAAGGCAATCAGTCCTAACACCACAAATAAGTATTTGGCCTCTTTCGCAGTGACGGCACCGCTTGCCAGCGGCCGGTGCTTCGTGCGCTCGACATGACCATCGACCTTGCGATCGGCATAATCATTGATGACACAGCCTGCGGCGCGCATAACAAATACCCCGGCGACAAACACCGCCAGTATGTGTAGGGGCGGAACAGCCATCTTTGCCAACCACAGCGCCCACAATGTTGGCCACAGCAGCAGCAGAGCGCCAATCGGCTTATCAATGCGCATCAGGCGGCTGTAAGCCTGCCATTTCGTCATGTTTTGTGTGTTCTGCACAGGTCAAACCCTTAACCTTGATCACGATAGAGCGGCGAAGCCGGTAAAAACAGTTCCGTTAACAGCAGCGGTTTCCCTGACAGTCGCAGGCGCGAGCGGCGTCCCCAGAGCGCATCAACGCGGCCAGGCTCAATGAAATCGCGGGTCAGCGTTGATGACGAGAACAGATAACGCCCCAGCGGGCGCGTACCGAGTTGCTGTAACATCGCTTCCGGGCCGTTGAGGGTACTTTCTGGCACCAGCGTGCGCCCTGCCAGCCAAGGTTCCTCATCCCCGTAGAGAATGACTTCTCGCAGCCAGAAACGCTGATCGGCAGGGAGTAATGCCCCTTCATCGCCGAGTTCATCGGCGGAGATAAAGCCCTCACGTACAGGTTCCACCCTGACCTTCTGGCAATGCTGTTCAAAACGTCGCGTCATGGAATCCTCTTCCATTAGCCAGTCACGAAGCGGTTGCGTCAATGCGGCATCGTCCAGCGCCAGCCAGTTAAGTGAACGTAACGAATGGAGCGGGTCTTGCGTCATGGCACTTTCCCCTAAAAATTTTCAGAGAGGTAGTTTAGCGCAGAGCGATACGAGGAACACCCGTCCTGAATGCTGAGAACGTGATTACTCGCGTTTAAGCCGGTTACTGTTTGCCAGCCACAGCGTGATCACTAGCAGCAGGATGGCCGCAGAGTAGCACAGCGTATCAAAGGGATTTTTATGGTCGACGATGATCAGCCTGATGATGGCCGTAATCCCGATATAGACAAAATAGCGCAAGGGAAAATGGTAGCCCGACTGAAAGTACTTCACGATGAGTGCAATGAACTCAAAGTAGAGAAAATAAATCACAATGCCCTCAATTAGCAGGTAGGAGGACGCCTGCTCACCGGTGCTAAACAGCACATTGGCCAGATGTACCGTTTCCTTGCCCAAAAATACCATCAAAATGAAGGCCAGGATCAACAGCCCCGCGTTCAGCACCCACTGCATCAGGCGCGCAATCTTCTGTGCTGCAGGATTTTTATCACTCATGTCACGCCTCGAGAATCGAATGGAGTTCGGTTAGCGTTATCATGCTTTAGTGTGACCTAAATCACAATATAGCCGTCAGGCTTACCGCATCCGCTGCCCTCTCCGACACAACGTTGAGACGTGCCGTGTTCCCTGTCAGGCAGGGTGAATTCCGTCTCCCTAAGGCGGAATGACACAGCTGTACAGGCCGGTTTTTTGTTGCTGTGTTACTGCGGCTCACATCGGCCCGTTACGGCGGCTGATTTTCGCCGTGCCGCGGGTTGTTAAGCCTGTCATCCATTTTTCATATCCGCAGACTACATTGGCTCGGCTTTTGCGAACGACGGCGTCAGACAATGCTTTCACCGGCGTCTCTGGATAAAGGCGTTTACTGCCCTGAGCTGGCGCGTGGCTTCTGTCCTCTGGCAGTGAGCAGAGTCAGGTGGCCGCAAAAAACGCGATGCAGTACGCGAGACGTCACCAGAAAGCAGACGGCTCGCAATAAGTTAGTGTGCGCACACTATCAAAATAGATCCTGCGCAGGCGGTAATGAGACGTGAAATCAAAGCCTGTCACCGCGTCAGATAACCTCACAGTGATCCCTGAGGGCTCAGACGCGCAAATTCAGCGGCGCAGCAAGGAGAAAACATGAAAACGATTTTGGTGATTTTGGATGGCCTGAGTCACTACGTTGCTCAACATGCTATGGGTTACCTGCATGCGGAATGCGCCCAGGACAGAGGGCATTATTACAGCCTGACCTGCGAGCTACCCTCGCTGTCACGTCCGCTGTATGAATGTATTCTGACCGGCGTTGCGCCGGTGCAGAGTGGCATCATTCATAACGACGTTAACCGTATGAGCCGCGAACGCAGTGTGTTTCACTATGCGCGCGATGCCGGACTGACCACCGCCGCCGCCGCTTACCACTGGATAAGCGAGCTGTATAACCGCACCCCTTTCGTCCCGGCACGCGATCGTCACACTGAGGCCCCGACCCTGCCTGTTCAGTTTGGTCATTTTTACGTCGATGACAGCTATCCAGACTCGCACCTGTTTGAAGATGCCGAGAGTCTTCGGTTACGTTACAACCCGGATTTCCTGCTGATTCATCCGATGAATATCGATCATGCCGGACATCAGCATGGCCTGTCTTCTGCGCAGTACCGTAACCGCGCGCGCATGGCGGATGGCTATCTGTCGCAGTGGATGCCCGGCTGGCTGGCAGAAGGCTATCAGGTCGTCGTCACGGCCGACCACGGGATGAACGACGACCGGTCGCACGGTGGCATGCTGCCAGAAGAAACGACCGTTCCGCTGTTTGTGTTTGGCGAGGGATTCTCGCTAAGGCCCGGCCTGGCGCCTCAACAAACCGAGCTTTGTGGCACCCTGTGTTCACTGCTTGATGTGCCCCATGATAAGCCAGTCCATCATGCCCTGCTGGCGGGCTCAGCATACTGAAGCTGGCGCCCTTCCCCGTGCGGCGGAAGGGTTAAGAACATGAACGTCTTAAACCCGCTCCTGTGCTGACCTGACAGGGTCAGCAACCGGGTATCACCCGCAGCCCTCTCCGGCCAGCCCCGCGCCCACTGAACGTTTCTGCCTGTGCGATGCGCTACCGCTGACCGTTCAATCGGCCTGAAAAGGCTCGCCCGGTAAACGAAGCGGTGCGCGCAGGCCGGATTTGTCCATGCAGATCGCCAGAGTAGTCTACATTTAAAGATGTCGACGTTGCGCAGGTTGTTTAAAACACTGAAAAAAATTGCACAGCGTCCGGCAATCACGTGATCAGATTGCGTTCTCCATCAGGCTGGCAATCTGAACCGCCTGAAGCCTGATGGTTAAGGAGCCACTATACGTGTTAACCCTGCTTAACTTACTCTCTGCCGTTGCGCTTCTGGTATGGGGCACGCACATTACCCGCTCCGGAATTATGCGCGTATACGGTGCCGATTTGCGCCGGGTGCTCAGCCGCAGTGTAGAAAAGAAACCCATGGCGTTCCTGGCCGGCATTGGCGTGACCATGCTGGTACAAAGCAGCAATGCCACCACGCTGCTGGTGACCTCATTTGTGGCCCAAAACCTGGTGAGCCTGACACCGGCATTGGTGGTGATATTGGGTGCTGACGTCGGGACAGCCATTATGGCGCGCGTCCTGACGTTTGATCTCTCCTGGCTTTCACCACTGTTTATCTTTTTTGGCGTAGTGTTTTTCATCAGCCGCAAACAAACCCGCGCAGGACAGCTTGGACGTACCAGCATTGGTCTGGGGCTTATCCTGCTGGCGCTGCAGTTGATTGTCGAAGCCGCCAGGCCAATCACCCAGGCCTCGGGCGTACAGGTGCTGTTTTCCAGCTTAACGGGTGATGTGATGCTGGATGCCTTGATCGGCGCGGTCTTTGCGATTATCAGCTACTCAAGCCTGGCAGCGGTGCTGATTACGGCCACCCTGACGGCAACGGGCGTGATCGCCTTTAAGGTGGCGTTGTGCCTGGTGATTGGCGCTAACCTCGGCAGTGGTTTACTGGCCGTCATCAACGGCAGTGGCTCCAACGCGGCGGGTAAACGCGTCGCGATGGGCAGCCTGCTGTTTAAGCTGATTGGCTGCGTATTGATTCTGCCCTTTGTCGATCCGGTTGCGGTATGGCTGGACAAGCTGCCGGTGAACGACGAAGAGCTGGTGATCTTCTTTCACGTTTTCTACAACCTGATTCGCTGCGTGGTGATGGTGCCGTTCGCCGATGCCATGGCGCGTCTGTGTTGCCGACTGATTGCTGACGATGCCGAAAGCGATACCACGCTGAAACCCAGGCACCTTGACAGCAGCGCGCTGGATACACCGGCACTGGCGTTGGTTAACGCGGCGCGCGAAGCGTTGCGCATGGGCGACGTGCTGGAGCAGATGCTGGACACGTTTCTGCAAGTGGTTCGTGGAGAAGCACGTGCGGAACGTCGCGTGCGGCGGCTGGATGATGACGTCGATGTGCTCTACACCGCCATCAAGCTCTATCTGGCGCGCATGCCCAAAGAGGATTTATCAGAGCAGGATTCTCGCCGTTGGGGAGAAGTGATTGAAATGTCGCTAAATCTGGAAATGGCAGGCGATATCATTGAACGCATGAGCGGCGATGTCGCCGATAAGTCTCTTGCCGCGCGGCGGACCTTTTCGCCAGAAGGCATGAAAGAGCTTGAGTCACTCTACGAACAGCTGGTTGAAAACCTGCGGCTGAGCCTGTCGGTTTTCCTCTCGCACGACGTCACCAGCGCGAAGCGGTTGCGCCGAGCCAAACACCGTTTCCGCCTGAAAATACGCCGTTATTCCCATTCACACGTCAATCGCCTGCACCAGCAGAATGTGCAGAGCATTGAAACCAGCTCACTCCATCTGGGCCTGCTGGGTGATATGAAGCGGCTGAACTCCCTGTTCTGCGCAGTGGCCTACACGGTGCTGGAACAGCCGGATGACGAAAGGGACGGGGATTAATTTACAGGGGCCATCCGGCCCCGTGATATCGGTTGTACAGGCAAAAAACTACTTCTTTTTCTCAACAGGTTTACCCGACCAGTAACCCGCCAGCAGTGAACCGGACAGGTTATGCCAGACAGAGAACAGGGCGCCCGGCAGCGCTGCCAGAGGAGAAAAGTAAAGTTTGCCCAGCGTTGCGGCCAGTCCTGAGTTTTGCATACCGACCTCAAGCGCCAGCGTGCGGCAGGTGGACTCATCAAAGCCAAACAGTTTACCGCCCCAGTAGCCTCCCAGCAGACCAATGGCATTGTGCAGGATGACCGCTGCAATCACCATGACACCGACTGAGGCAATAAAGCCCTGGCTACCTGCCACGACGGCGCTGATGATCAGCAGAATACAGAGCATGGAAAAGGCTGGTAGATAGGGCTCGATCCGGCGCACCACGCTGTTCATGGTGTGATGGATGATCAGGCCTAACCCGATAGGGATCACGACGATCTTCACGATGCTCAGTAGCATCCCAGCGACATCAACCTGAATGTGCGTATCCACGTAAAAGCGCGTCAGCAGCGGCGTGGCAAACACGCCCACCAATGCTGACACCGACGAGATCGTCACCGACAGGGCCACATCGCCTTTAGCCAGATAGATCATGACGTTAGAAGCGGTTCCACTGGCAACGCTGCCCACCAGAATCATCCCCGCAGCGAGATCCGGCGGCATATGAAACAGCTTAGCCAGCGCCCAGGCGGCCAGCGGCATGACCAGATAGTGTAAGAAGGTGCCGGCAATAACCGGCGCCGGGCGCGTCAGCACGCGTTTAAAATCATCAATGTTCAGCGTTACGCCCATGCCAAACATAATCAGCATCAGCAGATAAGCGACCCATGGACCGATGCCAAGAAAGGTTGTGGGTGAATAGTAGGCAGCGACAGACAACAGAATTGCCCACAAAGGAAACAGACGAGTTAAGGTGGCAAGCATAAACAGATATCCTTATGAGCGAGTGAGGGACTACTGTGAAAGCACGCTGTGCCGCCTGGCGGCCTGTCGTGAAAAAGCCGGACAGAGCCCGGCTTTAACCCAGTGGCGGCTGAGCGCTTATTCAAACAAATTGTGATGCAGTGTACGCACTACGCTTTCAGCATCATTGCCCGGCACAAGGAAACAGAGATTGTAGCTGCTGGCACCGTAGCAGATCATCCGCAGGTTAAAAGGTTCGAGCACGCCGAAGACCTCTTTGCCTACGCCGCAGGCTTTCGACAATTCGTTGCCGATAATGGCCACCAGCGCCAGGTTTTCTTCCACTTCCACCCGACAGAGTGACGACAGCTCCGTCAGCAGCGCCTGGCTCAGCAGATTGTCGCCCGTTGAGGTTGATCCCGTGGTATCCAGCGTTAACGCCACGCTGACTTCCGACGTGGTGATCAGATCCACTGACACGTTGTGACGCACCAGAATATTGAACACTTCAGACAGGAAGCCCGGCGTGTGTAGCATATTCAGGCTGTGCAGCGTGACCAGGGTTTGCTTGCGGCGCAGCGCCAGCGCACGGAACAGCGGTGGATTCGCCGTCTCATTGCACACGCGCGTACCGCCCGCGGCAGGATCTTTACTGGAACCAACAAACACCGGAATGTCGCTACGCACCGCAGGCAGCAGCGTTGCAGGGTGCAGCACTTTGGCCCCAAAGGTGGCCATTTCAGCCGCTTCTTCAAAGGTGATCTCATCAATACGTTTTGCCGCAGGCACCACGCGCGGATCGGTGGTGTAGATCCCCGGCACGTCCGTCCAGATATCCACGCGCGAGGCTTTTAACGCTTCACCCAGCAAGGCAGCCGTGTAGTCACTGCCGCCGCGACCTAACGTGGTCGTGCGCCCTTTTTCTTCGCTGCCGATAAAGCCCTGGGTCACCACCAGTGACGCCGCAATACGCGGTTGCAGCTGCGCGCTAACCTGTTCAGCCAGTACGGCCACATCGGGCTCAGCACGGCCAAAACGGTCATTGGTGCGCATGACTTTGCGTACATCGAACCATTCTGCATTAACCTTGCGTTCACGCAGGATCTCAACGAACAGCAAGGTCGACATCAGTTCGCCGTGGCTGACCAGTTCGTCGGTTAAGGCGTTAGACGTGGCCAGCGCGGCCGCATCGGACAGCATGCCGATGTTATCAATGATGCGGTCGATTTCGTCGCGAATGACGTCCGGATTTTGCAGACGATCGATGATGGCGTATTGAATGCGGCGGATGTCATCGAGTTGCGCTGCACGCTGCGATGTCTCCTGGCCTTCGGCAAGAGAGACCAGCAGGTTTGTGATGCCTGCAGAGGCAGAAAGCACCACCAGCCGGGTATTGCTGTCCTGCAATACCACATCGGCGCTACGGTTCATGGCATCGAAATCGGCAACGCTGGTACCGCCAAATTTCGCTACATTCAGATTCAGAGACATTGTATGACCTCGTGTCAGGGTACGTTGCCCTCATCCGTTAACGGGTGAGAAACAGTAATTCAGCCTAAGCACAAGGAAAGAGCAGAAACGGGTAAGATCGAATAGACGAGTCACCCAGAAGCGCTCCACCTTGCAAAACGTCCGACTGTGGACGTTTCTGGTGACAACCCAGAGGATTCAGCCCCTGTAGCCGACAGTCAACACACCGTGTGTTTACCACCTCGGCGTCGCTCCCCCTGATGTGTTATCGCCGGATACGGTTCCTCCAACACACTGCCTGGGCGACGCGCCTCTTCTGGCTTGCGCACGGGTGCGCAAGTAGCGCGCATAGATTTATCGATTTCTGGCCCTGCTGTCAATGACCGCTGTGGGACAATTTTTCATGCAGAGCGCACCGGATAACAAATTTTGCCCTAATGCAGCGACTACAGTGCTTAATGGCTTCAGCAACGCCACCACTTTCTGATGTGGCACAAGGTATGCGGTCTGCTAACAGGCCATACTTTTCAGCCTTTCCCCCATGGAATCAGGCTGAAATCTTGCCGCATTATTGACCGTAAAACAGCGTGTTTTCATCATGGTGCCTTTATGGAGCAGACAAAATTTTCCTTTCAGTTGCAACTGTGGTCATACTGAAATGCTAACCGGGTACGATGCGACCCCGATGGAATGACGGTTCTTAATATCAACAAGAGTGTTGCCATGAAAAATATCAATCCGACCCAAACCGCAGCCTGGAAAGCGCTGCAAGAGCACTATGAACAGATGAAAACGGCGAAAATTGCCGACCTGTTTGCCCAGGATGCCGATCGTTTTGCTAAATTCTCAGCCACCTTTGACGACCAGATGCTGGTGGATTTTTCGAAAAACCGCATTACTCAGGAAACCCTCGATAAGCTTCAGGCACTGGCAAAAGAGACCGATTTAAGCGGTGCGATTAAGTCTATGTTCTCGGGTGAGAAGATTAACCGCACTGAAGATCGCGCCGTGCTGCACGTCGCGCTGCGTAACCGCAGTAATACGCCGATTATCGTTGATGGCAAAGATGTCATGCCTGAAGTCAACGCCGTGCTGGAAAAAATGAAAGGCTTTTCCGAACGCATTATCGGCGGTGACTGGAAAGGCTATACCGGAAAACCCATTACGGACGTTGTTAACATCGGTATCGGTGGCTCTGACCTCGGTCCCTTCATGGTGACGGAAGCGCTGCGCCCGTATAAAAATCACCTGAACATGCATTTCGTGTCTAACGTCGATGGCACCCACATTGCCGAAACGCTAAAAGATCTGAGTCCTGAAACCACGCTGTTCCTGGTCGCCTCTAAAACCTTCACCACCCAGGAAACCATGACCAACGCCCACAGTGCGCGTGACTGGTTCCTGAAAACGGCCGGCGATCAACAGCACGTTGCGAAGCACTTTGCTGCGCTCTCCACCAATGCCAAAGCGGTAGGCGAATTTGGTATTGATACGGACAACATGTTCGAATTCTGGGACTGGGTAGGCGGTCGCTATTCACTATGGTCAGCAATTGGTCTGTCAATTATCCTTTCTATTGGCTTCGATAATTTTGAGCAGCTGCTGAGCGGCGCGCACGCCATGGATAAGCACTTCTCAACCACGCCAGCGGAGCAGAATCTTCCGGTGCTGCTGGCGCTGATCGGGATCTGGTACAACAACTTCTTCGGTGCCGAAACAGAAGCCATCCTGCCGTACGACCAATATATGCATCGCTTCGCGGCCTATTTCCAACAGGGAAATATGGAATCGAACGGTAAATACGTTGACCGTGCAGGCCAGCCTGTTACCTATCAGACAGGCCCGATTATCTGGGGCGAACCGGGTACTAACGGCCAGCACGCGTTCTACCAGCTGATTCATCAGGGCACCAAACTGGTCCCGTGCGACTTTATCGCCCCTGCTGTGAGCCACAATGCGCTTGCCGATCACCATCCTAAACTGCTGTCTAACTTCTTTGCCCAGACCGAGGCCCTGGCCTTTGGGAAATCGCGTGATGTGGTTCAGAAAGAGTTCACCGACGCCGGCAAGTCTGCCGAGTCGGTCGCGCATATTGTGCCGTTTAAAGTGTTTGAAGGTAACCGGCCTACTAACTCTATTTTGTTACGCGAAATCACGCCGTTTAGCCTGGGTGCCCTGATTGCCCTTTATGAACATAAAATCTTCACCCAGGGTGCCATTCTGAACATCTTTACCTTCGATCAGTGGGGCGTTGAGCTGGGCAAACAACTGGCAAACCGTATTCTGCCAGAGCTCGAAAATGACAGTGATATTACCAGTCATGACAGCTCCACTAATGCCTTAATTAATCGCTACAAGCGTTGGCGTTAAATTTCTCCAGGCACAAAAAGGCGGCTATTTAGTCGCCTTTTTTATTCTATGATGGAGAGTGCAACCCGCTTTTTATCTGAAAAGTCGATATACGGATTGGATAATTCTTAAAATAGGCTGAGGCAAATCCGAAGTTAGCCGGGGTTAAATCATGACAATCTTATTAAAAATGGCCCTAAAACGGCACGAAGATCATTCTTACCTGTTGTTTTATAATGTTATTTAATTTAACCACGCTTAAGGAAATTCCGATAATTCTTATTCCGTACCAAAGAATACTAAATAAGTAGAAACCGCTTTGCTTTCTCCGTCTTTGCAGACAAATATCCGGCTTTTCAACATAAACCCATGCCTTTAAAATAAGTTAACGCTGAATTTACTTAATTTAGCCCGTTTACGCCCTCACAGACTGACAGGTTTTTACATTACTGAACTCTGGTATTTTGTTGCCCTATACTGGACGCGCCCGTAATGGGTCTGTCCTTCGGCTTTGCGTCAACGGTTTATGCTGTTGTGCAAAAATGTCGGATAGCAATCCTTCATTCACTCAATGTAGGTGTTGTTATGAAAAAACGCATGATTGCCGGTCTGGCATTACTTTACGTAGCCGTCTCTTCCAGTGCGTTTGCCGCGCCGGAAGAAGCTGGTGCTGCAGCGGGCGCACAGGCGGGCACCATGTCCGCAGGTACGACGACCGCTGTAGGTATCGGCGTGCTCGGCGCGTTAGTAGGACTCGGTGTTGCCGCTTCTGGCGGTGGTGACGGGGCAAATACTGGTACAACAACCACAACCACAACGGGCACCACGCGTTGATGGGTACCCTGCTCATTCGGGCTGTAGCAAGGCTGCGAACGCGCATATCACGATTCGTTTGCGCAGGTAAATGAGTCGCTATCAGGATGCCACAGCGTCGGCGGCCTGAACGAGTAAGGGTATGGGAGCTTTAAACATAACCACACTTTCGTGTGGTTATTTTTACTTTGGCATCATTTATCAGGGACACATTGTGCGCCAACTTCCGCTGCTGCTCGTTTGCCTGCTGCTGCAGGCCTGTACACAAACGCAAAAAGGACTCGAACAGACCGTGATGATGGCCATTGAAGGGCCAGAAGATGTCACCGTCACGCCTCAGCAGATTGATAATCTGCCCTATGCCAGCCTGTATGCCCGAATCAATGATGGCCAGCGCATTTTTGTCGTGCTGGGTTATAACGAAAATGGCCAGCAAAAGTGGGTCACTCGCGATCAATCGATGCTGGTCACCGCACATGGCAGGCTGATCAAAACGCTGGGCCTGCCTGACAATCTGACAGACGTCAGCAATTTACAGCAGGATCCGCTGGCTAAAGGACTGCACCTCAGCAACGGCGACAGCTGGACGCGAATTGTTCAGTGGACCGTTCAGGGCAACGTCCATAGCGGAACCCTGAGTTCAACCTTCACGCGGGGCGATGACGAGGTGCTGGATATTGCGGGGAACCGCATTGCCTGCCGCGTCTGGCATGAGCAGCTTCATATCGACAGCCTGGATCGCGAGTGGCAAAACACGTTCTGGATCGACAACAGTAGCGGTCAGGTCGTGCAGTCCCGACAAATGCTGGCTGCCGATGCATTCCCTGTTGATATCACCATTCTGAAGCCGGCAAAATCATGAAAAACATAACACGCTTGTTGGCAGGAATGAGCCTGCTCACCACCCTGGCCGCTCAGGCCGCAGGTCAGGTTACCGTGCATGCCCCCCACGATACCCAGAGTGTTCAGGTTAACCAGGTGGAAAACCTGGCACAGCTGGTGACTCAGCCCGCGCTGATGACAAAGACTGACTGGCGACGCGCCGTTATTGCCGAGCGCGGGGCAACGGCAGTCGCGCAGCAGCAGTATCAGCAAACGCTGGCGCAGTTGCGCGCCTGGCGTGCCGACAGTAGCGGAGAGCAGGCTGCGGCAATTGATGCCGTTATTCATCAGTTAAGCGGTATCCGGGTGACCGGGCGGCAGTTCACCTCCCTGGATCCCGACTGGATCCGTCTGCACACGATGGATAACCGCCGCCTGGAAGGCAGCTACGATCTCTACCTTACCCAGCCCAGCACCAGCGTCCTGTTGTTTGGCCCCATCGCGGGTGCCGGTGCCGTGAACTGGCAGCCAGGGAAATCCGTACGGGATTACCTGAGCGAGCACCCCCGCCTGGCTGGAGCAGAACGTAATATCGCGATTGTGATTGCGCCGGACGGCACGACGCGGGAAGCGCCTGTGGCCTACTGGAATCACCGCCACGTTGAACCCGAACCCGGCAGCATCATTATGACGGGCTTCTCGTCGTGGAGCCTGCCAGGCGCGTTTAAAGACCTGAATGATCGCCTTGTTTCTGTTCTGACTCACCGGATACCAGACTGATGAAAAAACGTTATCTTCTCAGCCTGTTGGCTGTTTCTGTGGCAAGCGTCTGTCAGGCCCATGCGGAAATGTATGCCGCGCCGGTAACGCCTTCGCAGTCTGATTTTGGCGGCGTGGGCCTGATGCAGGTGCCCACCGCGCGTATGGCGAAAGAGGGCGAATTTAGCCTGAACTTCCGCGATAATGATCAGTATCGCTACTATTCTGCTTCACTGCAGCTTTTTCCCTGGCTGGAAACAACCGTGCGTTATACCGATGTGCGCACCCGGCGTTACAGCGCGGTGGAAAGTTTCAGCGGCAACCAAAGCTATAAAGATAAAGCTTTCGACCTGAAGCTGCGCCTGTGGCAGGAAGGTTACTGGCTGCCGGAGGTCTCGTTTGGTACCCGCGATCTGGGCGGCACCGGCCTGTTCGACAGCGAGTACCTGGTCGCCACCAAAGCCTGGGGGCCGTTCGACTTTACGTTGGGTATGGGCTGGGGCTATCTGGGCAACAGCGGAACCGTGAAAAATCCCTTCTGTTCCTACAGCGACAGCTACTGTCAGCGTCCCGGCGTCGGTCAGGCGGGATCGATCAATGGCTCGCAGATGTTCCACGGCCCTTCGGCGGTATTTGGCGGGATAGAATACCAGACGCCCTGGCAGCCGCTGCGCCTGAAGGTGGAATACGAAGGTAACGATTACAAGGATGATTTCGCCGGACGCCTGCCGCAGCGCAGCAAGGTCAACGTCGGTGCAATCTACCGCGTCACTGACTGGGCCGATATCAATGCCAGCTATGAGCGCGGCAATACTTTTATGTTCGGCTTCACCATTCGCACCAACTTCAACGATATGCATCAGGATCATATCGACAGTCCGAAACCTGCGTACAACCCGAACCCGCAACCTAAGCTGCTGGAAACCACGGTGACAGGTAATCAGCTGTCTGAACTGAAGTACAACGCAGGCCTGGCTGGTCCAAAAATCCAGACCAAAGGCAGCACGCTGTACGTATCAGGCGAGCAAACCAAATACCGTGACACGCGTGAAGGTGTGGATCGCGCGAACCGCATCATCATGAATCATCTCCCAGACGGTATTGAGACCATAAACGTGACGGAGTCGCGTTACAACATGCCTCAGGTCACGACAGAAACCTCCGTTGCCAGCCTGCGCAACGAGCTGGGGGGTTATCCATTAGGGCATGAAAAGCCGTTACAACAGGTCCGCACAGATCCGGTTGATCCGGAGCCTACCGAGCAGGGCATGTTTATTCGCAAAGAGCGCCTGAGTTACAGCCTGTCGCCGGTACTTAACCAGTCTGTGGGCGGCCCGGAAAGTTTCTATCTGTACCAGGTTGGCGTGATGGGCAACGTCGATTACTGGCTCACCGATCACTTGCTGGTAGGCGGTAGCCTGTTTGCTAACGTTGCGAACAATTACGACAAATTTAACTACAACGGCGCACCTGCGGATTCCACGCTGCCACGCGTGCGTACGCACATTCGCGACTACGTTGAGAACAACGTTTACGTTAACGATCTGCAAGCCAACTACATGGATTATCTGGGTAACGGATTCTATGGCCAGGTCTACGGCGGCTATCTGGAAACCATGTATGGCGGCGTAGGCGGCGAAGTCCTCTATCGTCCGGTAGACAGCAACTGGGCCGTTGGCGTGGATGCTAACTATGTGCGCCAGCGTGACTGGGATGACATGATGAGATTCACCCGTTACGAAGCGCCTACCGGCAACCTTACCGGCTACTGGCGCCCCTGGTTTATGGAGAACGTCTTAGTGAAAGCCAGCGTCGGGCAGTATCTGGCGAAGGATAAAGGCGTCACGATTGATCTCTCTAAGCGCTTCGACAGTGGCGTGATGGTGGGCGTTTATGCCACAAAAACCAACGTATCATCGCAACAGTATGGCGAAGGTGACTTTACTAAAGGCTTCTATATCTCCATCCCCATGGATCTGTTTACCGTTACGCCAACCCGTGGCCGTGCGCAGATTAACTGGGTACCGCTCACCCGTGATGGTGGCCAGATGCTGGGAAGGAAGTACCAGCTGTATGACATGACCTCGGACCGTGACGCCCGGTTTAACTAAAAAAGAGGCAGCCATCAGGCTGCCTTGCTTTTTTAGTCGGCGTCGTAACCCAGATTGGGGGCCAGCCAGCGCTCCACTTCGCTTACCGACATGCGCTTACGCGCCGCATAGTCCTCAACCTGATCGCGCTGAATCTGCGCCACGGCGAAGTAGCGGCTGTCAGGGTGGCTGAAGTACCAGCCTGATACCGAGGCGCCCGGCCACATGGCAAAAGACTCCGTGAGTTTCATACCCGCGTGCGTTTCCACATCCAGCAGCGCCCAGATAGTGGCTTTCTCGGTGTGTTCCGGACAGGCCGGATAGCCCGGCGCCGGGCGAATGCCCTGATAATTTTCGCGGATGAGCGCCTCATTACTGAGGTGCTCATCGGGAGCAAAACCCCAAATCGTTTTGCGTACCTGTTCGTGCAGATATTCGGCGAAGGCTTCGGCTAAGCGGTCCGCAATAGCTTTGACCATAATCTTGTTGTAGTCGTCCTGCTGCTTATCGTAAGCCTCGGCCAGCGCATCTTCTTCCAGCCCGCCCGTAACGGCAAAAGCCCCGATATAATCAGCTTTACCGCTGCTTTTCGGCGCCACAAAATCGGCCAGACAGTAGTTGGCAAAGTCAGTTTTTTCCGTTTGCTGCCGCAGATGATGGCTGATGTTCAGCAGCGTATCGCGCTGCTCATCCGCAAAGATATGAATATCGTCGCCCACGCGATTAGCCGGGAACAGGCCGACCACGCCGCGTGGCGTCAGCGCTTTTTCGTCACTCAGCTTATCCAGCATCGCGTTAGCGTCGGCAAACAGTCGTTTCGCTTCATCGCCCACGACCTCATCCTCCAGGATGCGCGGGTATTTGCCAGCCAGCGACCAGGTCATAAAAAAGGGCGTCCAGTCGATGTAATTGCGCAGCACGTCAATGCCCGCGTCGACGCGCCTGACACCGACGTGCTTCGCTACGGGCGGTGTATAGCTGTCCCAGTCAATCTTCGTCGCGTTGTCGCGCGCAGCGCTGAGTGACACCGGCGGCGTGCGCGGTTTTTTACGCGCATGCTGAATACGCACGGTTTCATATTCTTTGCGGGTGCGCGCGACGAAGTCATCCCTGAGCTTATCCGATAGCAGGGATGACACGACACCCACCGTGCGCGAGGCGTTTTGCACATAAACGGTGGGCCCGCTGTAGTGCTGTTCGATTTTCACGGCGGTATGGGCTTTAGACGTGGTGGCGCCACCAATCAACAGCGGCAGCGTAAATCCCTGACGCTCCATCTCTTTCGCCATGTTGACCATTTCATCCAGCGATGGCGTGATGAGCCCAGAAAGACCAATGATGTCAGCCTTCACTTCGCGCGCGGTCTTGAGGATTTTCTCGCCCGGCACCATCACGCCGAGGTCGATAATCTCATAGTTATTGCACTGCAGGACCACGCCAACAATGTTTTTGCCAATGTCGTGGACGTCGCCTTTTACCGTTGCCAGCACCACCTTGCCGTTACTGCGTCCGGCTTCTTTACTGGCCTGAATGTAGGGTTCAAGCCAGGCGACGGCCTGTTTCATCACGCGGGCCGATTTCACGACCTGCGGCAGGAACATTTTGCCTTCACCAAACAGATCCCCCACCACATTCATGCCGGACATCAGCGGCCCTTCAATCACGTCTATCGGGCGCGCGGCCTGTTGACGGGCTTCTTCCGTGTCCTGTTCAATAAACTCGGTGATGCCTTTGACCAGTGAGTATTCCAGCCGTTTCACCACGTCCCAGCCGCGCCATTCAGCCTGCTGCTTTTCATCCGCACTGTCGCTTTTATTGCGGCGGTATTTTTCCGCCAGCGCCAGTAATCGCTCAGTGCCGTCGGCGCGCCGGTTAAGGATCACGTCCTCAACGGACTCACGCAGTTCGTCAGACAGGTCGTCATAAATGGCCAACTGCCCGGCGTTCACGATTCCCATGTCCATACCGTTACGGATGGCGTAATAGAGAAACACCGCGTGAATCGCCTCACGAACCGGATCGTTGCCCCGGAACGAGAACGAAACGTTAGATACGCCACCCGAGATCATCGCATGGGGCAGTTCACGTTTAATGTCTTCGCAGGCCCCAATAAAATCCATCGCGTAGTTGTTGTGTTCGTCGATACCAGTCGCAACGGCAAAAATATTGGGATCGAAAATGATGTCCTCAGGCGGAAACCCCACCTGTTGCGTCAGGATCTGGTAGGCGCGGCGACAGATCTCAATCTTCCGCTCACGCGTATCGGCCTGCCCCACCTCATCGAAGGCCATCACCACCATGGCGGCCCCGTAGCGGCGGACAAGGCGGGCATGGTCGATAAATACGGCCTCACCTTCTTTCATTGAGACGGAGTTGACGATGCCTTTTCCCTGAATACACTGCAGCCCTTTCTCAATAACCTCCCATTTCGAGGAGTCGATCATAATGGGCACGCGGGCAATATCGGGCTCACCCGCAATCAGGTTGAGGAAACGCACCATCGCGGCTTCCGCGTCCAGCATTCCCTCATCCATATTGATATCAATAATCTGGGCACCGCTCTCAACCTGTTGTAACGCGACTTCCAGCGCCTCATGATATTTATCTTCTTTAATCAGGCGCTTAAATTTGGCAGAGCCGGTAACGTTGGTGCGTTCTCCCACGTTCACAAATAACGATTCTGCACTGATATTCAGCGGTTCAAGACCCGAAAGACGGCAGGCAACGGGCAGTTTGGGGCGCTGACGTGGCGCAACGCCTTCCACGGCCGCCGCCATGGCAGCGATGTGCTGTGGCGTGGTGCCGCAGCAGCCGCCAACAATGTTCAGAAAGCCGGCGTTGGCCCATTCCCCAATCTGTTGCGCCATCACTTCTGCATCAAGATCGTATTCGCCGAAGGCGTTGGGCAAACCGGCATTGGGATGGGCAGTGACATAGCCTTCGGCGATGCGTGACAGTTCAGCGACATACTGACGTAGTTCATCCGGCCCCAGTGCGCAGTTCAGACCAAAGGATAAGGATTCTGCATGGCGCAACGAATTATAAAAGGCTTCGGTAGTTTGTCCGGAAAGCGTGCGGCCTGAAGCATCGGTGATGGTGCCGGAGATCATCAACGGCAGCGCCACGCCAAGGGCTTCCATCTCTGCTTTCACCGCAAAGACAGCCGCTTTGGCGTTGAGCGTATCGAATACCGTTTCAATCATGATGATGTGGCAACCGCCTTCCACCAGCGCCCGGGTGGACTCACGATAGGCGTCCACCAACTGATTGAAGGTGATATTACGGAACGCCGGATCGTTAACATCGGGAGAGATCGAGCAGGTGCGGTTGGTGGGGCCCAGTACGCCCGCGACATAGCGCGGTTTATCTGGCGTTTTTGCCGTCCACGCATCTGCGCAGGTACGCGCCAGCTTCGCGGCCGCGAAGTTAATCTCTGCCGACAGGGCTTCCATCTGGTAGTCCGCCATCGCAATGGAGGTGGCATTAAAGGTATTGGTTTCGAGAATATCCGCACCGGCGGCCAGATACGCATCATGGATCTCGCGGATCACCTCTGGTTTGCTTAGCACCAGCAGATCGTTATTGCCTTTGAGATCGCAGGGCCAGTCAGCAAAACGGCTGCCACGAAAATCGTGTTCGTCCAGTTTATAGCTCTGGATCATGGTGCCCATTCCACCATCTAATACCATAATGCGGTGGGCAAGTTGCTGATGCAGCGCGTCGGTTAGATTGCTCACGGTTGTCTCATCCACGTCAATGCGCTGGTGAAATACCAGCCAGTCATTCTTGCATAAGGTCATGATGCCTCAAAGTAACCTTAGCGGAGATTTTCAGGGAAGTGATTATCAGGTCTGACCAGCACGTCAGCGTTTGCATTCAGGCAGATTAAAACGAAAATGGTTTCCACTATGTGAAAAGGAGAAACAGAATGGCAACGCCCGTCGCCGCGAAACGCGGAAAAAAACCCCGTGGCACCCCTGCCCCCTCAGCGCCCGCAGGCGGTCAGGTTCAGTCACTGACCCGTGGGTTAACGCTGCTGGAGTTGATCGCTAATTCACATGGCAGCGTCGCGCTTACCGAACTCGCGCAGCAGGCCGGGTTGCCTAACTCCACAACACATCGCTTGCTGACCACTATGCAGCAGCAGGGGTTTGTGCGCCAGGAAGGCGATTTAGGCTACTGGACCATGGGGGCACATGCGTTTGTGGTTGGCAGCAGTTTTTTACAGAGCCGGAACCTGCTGGCGCTGGTCCACCCGGTGCTACGTACGCTGATGGAAAACTCGGGTGAAACGGTCAATCTGGCGGTGCTGGACCTCAGCGATTTTCAGGCGGTGATTATCGATCAGGTACAGTGTACGCAACTGATGCGCATGTCTGCACCGATCGGCGGCAAACTGCCAATGCATGCATCGGGCGCTGGTAAAGCTTTTCTGGCGCATCTCAGCGACGAGCAGGTCACCGCTCTGCTGCATCAGAAAGGCCTGCATTACTACACGCCCAATACGCTGATGTCACCTCAGAGTCTGAAAACCAATCTGGCACAGATCCGGACTCGGGGATTTTCTTTCGATGACGAAGAACATGCGCTCGGTTTGCGTTGTGTGGCGGCCCCCATTTACGATGAGCACGGCGAGCCATTTGCGGCGCTTTCCATCTCTGGGCCTATTGCCCGCATGACGGACGACCGCATCACCGAACTGGGCGCGCTGGTCATCCGCGAAGCCCGTCAGGTCACCCTGGCGTACAGTGGCCGTTAAAGAAATGCCGCCCGCCCCACCCGATAACGCCAGCGCGCCCTTCATGCTTTCTCAACCGCAGCCTTTATAAGAAACAGCCTGTGGACTGGCCAGCGCCGCCCTAAAAGGGGGCGCCCGCCGTCAGTCCAACAATCCATTACGCAAGACCGCTATATACGGCATCGCGCAGCATCACGGGGAACTGACCGTTTACCCCTTCCGGCGTCGTGTTTGTCATGGCTAGTACACAGAGTTCTTTTTGGCGATCAACAAACCAGGTATGGCCGTAAGCGCCGCTCCACGACAGCGTGCCCGCTGACTGAGGCGACCCGGCCGCATCGGGATCGGCAAGCAGTGCCCAGCCCACACCAAATCCCCATCCCGGTCCCTGCGTGGCATATTTCGCGGCAACGTGTTCCTGCGTCATATAGTCAAAGCTGTCGCGCGTAATCAGCGGCGCGCCCTGCCGGCGGATCGTTTCCAGCAATTGCATGAAATCGGGGGCCGTCCCTGCCATTCCCCCGCCGGCGCACGGCCAGGCATCGGGTTTGAGAATACGGTCAGGACAGAAAATGGCTGCGCCCTCACCAAAAGGTATTCGTTGATTCTCGCCTATCACCGTGGGCACCGGGCTGTCATCGGTATACACCGTGGTTAAACGCGCCTCATCCCTGACGGTAAACAGCGTATCTTTCATCCCGAGCGGTTCCGTGACCGCATGACTTACCAGATCCGGCAGACGCTTACCGGTTGCCCGCACCATGATTTCGCCCAAAACATCAATGCCCAGGGAATAACGCCAGCCGCTTCCCGGTTCAAACTGCAGCGGAGTGCCTGCCAGGCGTTGTAGATTCTCTTCGATGGATAATCCCGGTTGATAGTCGATCCCATCAGACACGTTCAGGGTGTGATAAAGGGAATCAGCCGGCGCGGAATAACGGTAACGTAAACCTGACATGTGACTCAGGAGATGTCGTACCAGGATGGTTGCAGGTTTCCCCTCTTCCAGGCAGGGACGGAAATTGGGAAGCCAGCGCGTAATGTCGTCATCCAGCGTCATGTACCCTTGTTCGATCAGGCGCATTGCCGTCAGGCTCACGATGGGTTTGGTCAGCGAGGCAAGGCGGAAAATCGCATCCAGCGCCATGCCTTTCTTCTGCTCTCTGTCAGCCAGACCCGCCGCTCGCTGATACATTAATTCGCCGGCTTGGGCTACCATCACCGTACAACCGACAATGCGCTGTGCATCAATCGCCTGATCGATAACCGCATCCATAGCGGCTTCAAGTTTTGCAGAGGATGGAACACGTCCTGATGTAAAATAAATCATTATCGATTCCTTGAATAATTTCAAAAAAAATAAAAAGCGTTATTTTCATTACTTTTATACATTACAAGAAGAATAGATTTTATATATTATCCACCACCTTATTTAACAAAAACCCCAAACAAGACCCACATCAAATAACATCCTTCTCACATAATAAAACATCCCATTCATTTAACTGGTCAACCAAAAGTTGACTTTGAGTCTAACTTATGGACATCCAGGGGATTTGTGATCGACCTCTTTTTTTTAAAAGAGCAGACTGATTACCATGCATTCGCACTACAAGCAAAAAATACACTGACAGATAATCAACATAGCCTTCACTGTGTTGACTTAACCACCGTCAACACTGGTTAACCAAAATAAAGTTCATTTGACATTAAACATCAGAACGGGAATCAACCCACTTATTTTAAACATTAAAACCAACCAACAATAAAAAACAAAAGGAGGAACATTATTTAAACAAAGCGTCGATTCAATTTAACCGTTTTCTCCTATTACAAATTAACTAAAAAACAATTCTCTTCATCTTCACGATCGCATAACAACCTGAAGATGTTTTCTGACCGTTACGCTGAATTAATCAAGGGAACATTATGATGACAACAACAATACCGCCACGCAGGAAGGTGGGCACGGGCACCGCAATAGGCTATGGCATTACCGATATTTTTGGCGGTGGCTCCATGGCGCTAATTGGGACTTGGTTGCTTTTTTTCTATACGACATTTTGTGGTCTTTCGATGCTCGAGGCGAGCTCCATTTTTGCTATCGCCCGCATCATTGACGCTATTCTCAGCCCGATAATGGGCTATATCACCGATAAGTTTGGCAGCACCCGCCTCGGTAAACGTTTTGGCCGACGCCGCTTCTTTCTGCTCATCAGCGCCCCGCTGATGTTTATCTATGCGCTGGTCTGGGTCAGCGACATGAGCTACTGGTACTATCTTGGAACCTATCTCGCGGTAGAGTTACTGGTGGCGATGGTGTTAGTGCCCTGGGAAACCCTGGCGGCAGAGATGACCAACGATTTTGGCGAGAGAACCCGTATGGCGGCAATCCGCCTGACGTTTTCTCAGGTGGGCACCTTCCTCACCGCCTCAGTACCGGGCGTTATGATCCAGTATTTTGGTCAGGACTCTGCCCTGACATTCACCTACACCGGTATCCTGTTTTCATGCCTGTTTTTTATTGTGGTGCTGATTACCTGGTCCTGTACCTGGGAATCGAAAGACATGAATCCCGAAGAGTTTGAGCGACTTAACGCCGGGCCAAGTATTGGACTGATATCCCACCTGAAAAATATGTTTATCGAGCTGGCCACCACCTTCAAAATAAAAATATTCAGACAGCACTTGATTATCTATATTTCATCATTTACGGCGCTGGATATTTTCATAGCGGTGTTTGTTTATTTCGTCGTATATGGCCTGAGCCTGGATGCGGCAAACGCGTCAGCCTATCTTTCGATTGCCACCTCCGTATCCATTCCCGCGACGCTGCTTTTCATGTTTATGCTGGACAAGCTGAATATCAGGCCCGCCCTGGCCATGCGTATTTCTTATCTGTGTATTTTTGCTGTACTCGGTTATCTCATTTTGATGTATATCGGCCATAGCGCTGTGTCTTCCTGGTGGCTCACCACGCTGATATTTGTTCTGTTAGGTTTTGGCCGCGCAGGGCTTTATTTTATTCCCTGGAATATTTACAGCTTTATTCCTGATGTGGATGAAATGGTCACATGTCAACGGCGTGAAGGCGTCTTTGCTGGCGTGATGACGCTGATGCGCAAAAGTACCGTGGCCGTCGCAATTATGATAGTCGGTGCCGTACTGGAGCACAGTCATTTCGTCAAAGGGCAGTTAATTCAGCCAGAAAGTGCGCTGAATGCAATTACTGGTCTGCTGGTCTTTGGCTCCGGTGGTTTATTACTCATCAGCTTATATATGACCTTCAAATTTAAACTGACCCGTGAAACGCATCGGGTTCTGGTGAAAGAAATTGATCGTCTTAAGGCCGGCGGGAATAAAGCCGACTGTACACCCGAAACCAAAGTCGTGGTGAAGGCCCTGACCGGCTACGACTATGAACAGGTGTGGCAGCAGGATAATAACGCACGCCCTTAATTCAACCAGGCCAGTTCTTGAGTGGGTTGCACGTTACGCATGGCTGATCCCATCGGATAGCAGCCCGTTCTGCCTGCGCCTGAACGTAATGAAAATACTTAATACGCCAGGGATTCCTTTATGAACACACGTTTTTTTCGCTGCATGGCCATCGCTTTGCTGCTGTGTCCCTCGCTGCTGTACGCCGCAGCCATTAATGATAATGAAGACAGTTTAAGAATTCGTTTAAAGAATGATTTTCGACGAGCAGACAAGCCGAGTGCAGGTACCGGGCGTGATATCTACGCCTGGGTACAAGGCGGGCTCATTGATGTGAACACCCGCTACTATTCTGACTTTATTGGTATCAGCGCGGGTGCCTATTACGTATACAAACTGGGGGCGAAAGACGGCTGGAGCACCCGCTACTATCTGGATGGGCACGATAGCTTTGGCGTGGCAGTCGGCGCGGTCAAGCTTAAACCCGCCGATAATCTCTACTTAACCATTGGGCGGTTTGGTACCGACTATGGTTACGGCAGTCTCCCCTACCGCATTCCACTGATCGCCGATAATTCGTCCCGCACGATACAGACGATTTCTGAAGGCGTCCTGGCCCGTTTTGAGGCAACAGAAAACCTGGAATTCTGGTCAATGTGGCGTAAACGCGCCTTCTACTATGTCGATTCGGCAACCGGCGTGCGTGATGAAGGGGTGATTGACAGCGCAACAGGTAAGTACCATCCCCGCCGGGGACGCGGCTATTTGGTGGGATCATGGCACGATGCGTCGTCACGCTATTCGTTGGGGGCGTCTTATCAGCAAGATGTCTCAACCCAGGTGCAGAGCATTTTTGAAAAAACGCATACCTTTTCCAACGACCATACACTGAAGTGGGAGCTTATGGGATTTTATGGTCAGGTAGAAGGGATGAGTAAGCCTCTTAGTTACCATCACGAGACCGCCTTAATTTCCGGACGCTTAACTTACTCTTTTGATAAGGCAAGATTGTTTGGCGCCGTGGGCAAACTGACCCATGATATCGATGGGCGCATTGTCTACACCGATATTGGCTATCCCGACTCCCTGAGCATCGACCGCAACAAGGAAAACATGTTATCCGCGCAGTTTGGCGGGCAGTATTTCTTTAATCAAAACGTCGGTGTCATGCTGGGGCCAGTTATCACCAGAGGTTACGAAGACAAGCAGCGTAATACTAAAATTAACGGGCTCGGACTCATGGGAGCGGTGATGTATAACGTTACCGATGGGCCATTCAAAGGACTGAATATGTACGTGGCTGCTGACCGTGCCAGAGAGAAGCGGCCCGGCAGCGCGCTGGGCGATAAACTTTATTACTGGGATGTGAAAACCGGCGTGCAATACGATTTTATGTTGAAGTAACGACGCATCCATTACGTCGCACAGGTGTTTCAAAAGTGGCATCGTATGATGTCACTTTTAATAAAAACCGCAATTAATTGTTAAATAAGGGATAAATCCCCTTTTCATCTGGTCAACCAGTTTATCTTAACGTGCGCAAAACCCTGTTACCTTACCCGTTGGGTGATATAGTTTTCGCCGGAACGGTATCTGACGGGAGCATAATTATGAGGTCTGTCTCTCAGCAGCGGCCCTATCAGCAAGTGGGTATAAAAATCCGGCAACTGATTCTGGAGACGCCTTACCGCTCGGGTCAGCGTTTGCCGCCAGAACGTGAAATTGCTGACATGCTCGACGTCAGCCGCACCGTGGTTCGCGAGGCGTTGATTATGCTGGAAATTGAAGGGCTAATCGAAGTCAGACGCGGTGCTGGTATTTATGTGGTGGAGCACAAAAATCCATTACGTATTGAAGAAGTGAACACGCATTTTTGCAACGATGCCGGCCCGTTTGAACAGCTTCAGGCACGACAGCTACTGGAAAGTAATATCGCCGAATTCGCCGCGCTTCAGGCCACGCGGGAAGATATCGTCAAAATGCGTCAGGCCCTGCTGTTAGAAGAGCGCGAACTGGCAAGCTGCTCGCTGGAAAACTCAGAGAGCGGTGACATGCATTTTCATCTTGCCATTGCCGAAGCAACGCATAACAGCATGCTGGTCGAACTGTTTCGCCAGTCATGGCAATGGCGTGAAAATAACCCTATGTGGATTCAGTTGCACAGTCACCTGGGCGATACGCTTTATCGTAAAGCATGGTTGATCGATCACCGACAGATTCTTGCTGCACTCATCAAGAAGGACGCACGCGCTGCAAAGCTGGCGATGTGGCAACATCTTGAAAACGTGAAACAGCGCCTGCTGGAGTTTTCCAATGTTGATGACCTTGATTTCGATGGTTATCTGTTTGATTCATGGCCGCTGGCAAAAACGGACGGCTGAATGCCTGCAGTAGCAGGCACACGTGACGACGTCGTCAACGTGCTGCCGTAACGGATGCAGAAACGCTGGGCATGCTGCCAGGCGATCACGTCCTCAATATGCCCCTGAGCGATGCGCTGCTGTTGTGCACGCCACCAGCTAGCCTCAAAAATTTCCGGATGCCGTTGTTGCAGTAGCGCGCCTGTGGCAGGCTCGCTGCATAATGCATAGCGGAAGGTTTCAGGAAATACGTCATCCGGCCCCACGCTGTACCAGGGCTCCGCACTGAGCTCATCTTCTTCATATCGCGCCTGAGGAACCTCACGAAAATTGAGTTCCTGCATAGGGCGGATTTCATCGTAATCATAAAACACGACGCGCCCGTGTCGGGTGATGCCAAAGTTTTTAAACAGCATGTCGCCGGGAAAGATGTTGGCGGCAGCCAGCTGTTTGATCGCATTGCCATACTCTTCAATGGCGTGCTGGCGCTGGTTTTCACTGGCCTGCGCCAGGTAAAGATTCAGGGGCTGCATCCGACGTTCCAGCCAGAGGTGGCTGATGATCAGGCGATCGCCCTCAATACGTATCTTTCCGGCAATCGTGTGTTGAAATTCCTCCAGTAGCGCGGGAGCGATACGCGCGAGCGGCAACGCAAACTGTTCAAAAGCCTGTGTATCGGCCATGCGCCCCACACGGTCGTGCTCTTTGACCTGCTGATAACAGGCCCTGACCTGCATTTCGGTGACCTCTTTTTGCGGTGCAAACCGATCTTTGATGACTTTAAATACCCGATCAAAGCCCGGTAATGTGAACACCAGCATCACCATGCCACGAATACCCGGTGCAATCTCAAACGCGGCGTCGGTTTGCGCCAGCGCCTGGAGATATTCCCGATAGCTTTCCGTTTTGCCATGTTTTTGACAGCCGATAGCCATATAGCGCTCTGCCAGGGTTTTACCCGGCAATACAGGCTTGAGCCAGGCCACCAGCGCCGCCGGCAGCGGCGCATAGACCATGAAATAAGCGCGGGCAAAGCCAAACACGATGCTCGCGTCATTGACGTCCGTGAGGCAGGTATCAATCCACAGTTCGCCCTTATCGCTGCGCTGAATCGGCAACAGACAGGGAAATATGCCGTCGGGCAGGTGCAGCCGGGCGACAATCCAGGCGGTTTTGTTGCGAAAAAACAGCTCACTACAAACGTCCAGCCAGCCCTGCGCCAACTGGGCGGCGGAAAACTGCTCGCGCAAATGGCGGTGAATCCACGCTTCATCGCGCGCCCGATCCTGCCATGGCAGCGTTAAAGGCAGGTCGCGCAGTACCTGGTGGAACAGCGCTTGCCAGCCCTGATGTGGTAGATAGGTCCGCGCCAGAGGGCGCGCAGGGGAAGTTTGCGTTGAGGCTGGCTGAGAGCTGAAAATAAACAGGCGTTTCGGCTGCAGTGCATTATGGCCATGCAACCGGCAGTACACCGAATTAAAGAAGCTCTCGGCAATTTCGTAGCGCGGATAGCCGGGCAACAGGGTTTCGTAATGGCTTTTAATCGTCAGCCAAAAGTCATCGTCCCAGTGTGCCGCCCCGTTCAGCACGCGCAGTTGATCGGCGACTAATGCCACGTGATGATCGTAAAGATGAATACGCGCCTTCATCGCCTGCTGTACCGCCTGCCATTCGGCCTGTTCAAAACGCTGTTGTGCGCCTGCGGTAATGTCGAGAAAACGACCATACTGCGCGTCAAAACCCTGCAGAATGGTGTGAGCAATCAGTGATTCGCGTGGCGGCATGATTCACTCCTGAAAAAGCCCGCCCGCAGATGCCGGGCGGGAAAGACACAGACTCAACTCAAAACTGATGCTCCTCGGTGGACCCTGTCAGGGCCGTCACCGATGACTTGCCGCCCTGAATCGTGTTGGTCACCTGATCGAAATAGCCTGTTCCGACCTCCTGCTGATGCGATGAAAAGCTGTAACCCCGTTCGCGCGCAGCAAACTCCGGCTGCTGAACTTTTTCCACATAGTGGCGCATGCCTTCGCCCTGAGCGTAAGCGTGCGCAAGATCGAACATGTTGAACCACATGCTGTGGATGCCCGCCAGCGTAATGAACTGAAAGCGATAGCCCATGTCACTGAGCGCCTGCTGGAAGGACGCAATGGTTTTGTCATCCAGATTCTTTTTCCAGTTAAACGAAGGCGAACAGTTGTAAGCCAGCAGCTTGCCTGGATAGCGGGCGTGAATCGCATCGGCAAAACGCTGGGCCATGGCCAAATCCGGGGTGGAGGTTTCACACCAAAGGACATCGGCGTAAGGGGCGTAAGCCAGTCCACGGCTGATTGCCTGCTCAATGCCGGCGTTGGTGCGGAAAAAACCTTCCGCCGTGCGGTCGCCGCGTATAAATGGGCGGTCGTATTCGTCACAGTCAGACGTGATCAGGTCTGCGGCATCCGCATCGGTCCGCGCCAGCAGGATCGTGGGTACGCCCATGACATCGGCAGCCAGACGCGCCGCCACCAGCTTCTGTATCGCCTCCTGGGTTGGCACCAGCACCTTACCGCCCATATGACCGCATTTCTTCACCGCCGCCAGTTGATCTTCAAAGTGCACGGCCGCCGCGCCTGCGCTGATCAATGACTTCATCAGTTCAAACGCATTCAGCACGCCACCAAAGCCCGCTTCTGCATCGGCGACAATGGGCAGAAAATAGTCGATATAGCGGCTGTCTCCCGGTTCTGTGCCGTTAGCCCACTGAATCTGATCGGCGCGCTGGAATGTCTGATTAATACGGGTGACCACCTCAGGCACGGAGTTGACCGGATAAAGCGACTGATCCGGATACATTTGTCCTGCTACGTTGGCATCGGCAGCGACCTGCCAGCCAGACAGGTAGATCGCTTCTATACCGGCCTTTGCCTGTTGCAGAGCCTGACCGCCCGTTAATGCTCCCAAACTGTTGATATAGCCTTTTTTGGCGTCGCCATTGAGCAGCGACCAGAGCTTCACCGCCCCCCGCTCTGCCAGAGTACAGGCCGGCACAACAGAGCCCCGCAGGTTAATCACTTCCTCTGCGCTGTACGGGCGGGTAATGCCCTGCCAGCGCGCGTCCTGCCACTGTTTTTCGAGTTGCTGAATATGTTGAGTACGTGTCATGGCAACGGCTCCTTAAGTCAGGGAAGCAGGCGGTAGCCTGGCAGAGTAAGAAAGGAAACCAGTTCGTCCTGGGTTGTGATCTGCGCCATCAGGCGCGCCGCTTCCTCATAACGACCTGAACTGAATGTCTTATCGCCCAGATGCATCTGTAGCGTTTGCAGCTCATCGTTCAGCAGCTGCTGGAAGAGCGCGGCCGTGACCGGCTGTCCATCGAGCAGAGATTTCTGATGGCGGATCCATTGCCAGATTGAAGTCCGGGCAATTTCTGCAGTTGCGGCATCTTCCATCAGGCCATCGATGGGGACACAGCCATTGCCGCTAATCCAGGCTTCCAGATACTGCAACGCCACCCGAATATTGGCGCGCATGCCCGCTTCCGTTCGATCGCCTTCGCAGGGTGCCAGAAGCTGCTCTGCCGTTATCGGGCTGTCATCCTGCCGCAGAATGTTGAGCTGATTGGGGCGTTCACCCAGTACCTGGTTGAAGACTGACATCGCCGTGTCTGCCAGGCCGGGATGCGCTATCCAGGTACCGTCATGTCCGTTGTTGGCTTCACGCTGTTTATCTTCAGTGACGCGCTGCAGCACCCATTCATTGCGCGCGCTGTCCTTGCTGGGTATCAGTGCTGACATGCCGCCCATGGCAAAAGCACCGCGGCGATGGCAGGTTTGGATCAGCAGTCGTGAGTAAGCATCCAGAAAGGGCTGAGCCATGGTTACAGACTGCCGGTCGGGCAGAATCCGATCGGCATGTTCGCGCAGCGTTTTGATATAGCTGAAAATATAATCCCAGCGGCCGCAGTTCAGCCCCACGATATGATCCCGCAGATTCCACAGGATCTCGTTCATCTGGAATACCGCCGGTAGCGTTTCGATCAATACGGTGGCTTTTATGGTGCCGCGAGCCAGATCAAAACGATCCTCGGCAAAGCTAAAGATATCCCGCCACCACGCAACTTCCTGCCAGCTCTCAGTTTTAGGCAGATAAAAATAGGGGCCACTGCCTTTTGCCAGTAAGGCTTCCGCGTTATGAAAAAAGTAGAGAGCAAAATCAAACAGACCACCGGGAATCGCATTGCCCTGCCAGCTAACATGTTTTTCAGACAGATGCAGTCCACGTACCCGGCACATCAATACCGCAGGATCGGCCCGTAGCTGATAGATTTTTCCGTTCTCGCTGGTATAGCGCAGCGTTCCCGCCACGGCTTCCCGTAAGGTTTGCTGTCCGTCAATGAGTTTTTCCCAGCAAGGTGCCAGCGAGTCCTCAAAGTCGGCCATAAACACCTTTACGTTAGCATTCAAGGCGTTAATCACCATTTTGCGATCGGGCGGACCGGTGATCTCAACGCGACGATCCTGTAAATCGGCAGGAATACCACGGATCGTCCACGCTCGCTCTCTTATGGAAACCGTTTCCATATCAAAGTCAGGTAACCCGCCGGAATCGTACTCTTTTTGCCGGACCTGACGTGCGGCTAACAATCTCTCACGCTGGGGTGCAAAACGCGTCACCAGTTCCTGCAGAAAAGCGATGGCGTCAGGAGTAAGCAACTGCTTTTCCTCATCGCTAAAGGGTTTACTGAAAAGTAATTCACTGTTGATAACCGAGTCTGTCATGTCTGCTCTCTCCTGTTTACAGGCGGATCAACATGGATGATCCACAGATAGGGTAATTATTGAGCTACAGGATCAGAGCATATTCATTTTAATTTTAAAATCAAAAACTATTTCCATTTTTAATAAAAAAACAACTTATCATCATGATTAATAAATGATTTATTTTATTGCTTAACAGGTAATACTTTTCACTCACGTTTTACAGACGAAAAAAAACCGTGCTGCCAGCGGCTAACACGGTTCAGTTGTCGCTAAAAAAGGATTATTCCAGCGTGGGATTCATATGGCGCAGATCAAACGGCGTAATCTGGTAGACGTAATAATTCAGCCAGTTTGAAAACAGCAGGTTTCCATGGCTACGCCAGGTGGCGCGCGGTGTAAGCTGCGGATTATCCTGTGGGAAATAGTTATAGGGTACTTCAGGATTCAGCCCGGCTTCATAGTCGCGTTGAAACTCTCCCGCCAGCGTCAGTGCATCGTACTCCGGATGCCCGGTCACAAACGCCAGCCTTTTGTCTTTGCTCGCCATCAGATACGCGCCGGTTTGTTCCGATTCAGCAAATAATTCCAGATCGGTATAATCCGTGATGAGCTGCGTCGGGAAATCAGCGTAACGTGAATGGGGAGCGAGGAAATTATCGTCGAATCCCCGCGTCAGTAAGGAATGGGGATGCAGTATCTGATGCTCAAAGACGCCCGCCAGTTTAGTCTGCCGGGTCTGTTTAGGAATGCCATATAAAATGTTTAATGCTGCCTGGACGGCCCAACAGACAAACAGCGTTGAGGTGACATGGTCTTTCGCCCACTCCAGCACCTGTTTTATCTGCGGCCAGTAAGCCACATCGTTAAATTCAACCAGGCCCAGCGGCGCACCTGTCACGATTAAGCCATCGTAGTTATCGTGCTGAATATCGTTAAAATTGCAGTAGAAGTTGTTGAGATGATCGCTGGGTGTATTCCGCGACTCCCGGCTGTCGATGCGCAGTAGCTGGATATCGATCTGCAGCGGTGAGTTGGAGAGTAAGCGCAGAAACTGGTTTTCCGTCTCAATCTTCTTGGGCATGAGATTAAGAACCAGCACTTTAAGCGGACGGATCTCCTGAACACTGGCACGTGACGACGTCATCACAAAGACGTTTTCGTTACGTAAAAAATTCACTGCCGGTAATTCGTCGGGGACCCTGATTGGCATAGCTTAATCACCTCTAGTAACCATATATACGTTTAGACATCCAGACAGCCAAAGATAACCAGTTAAAGGCTAAATGTCGAGTCTGCATATCAACAGGTGAAAAAGTTTCAAGGCGCGGGGCAGAGATGTGACATCTCGCTAAGCGCGCCCCTGCGAAAAAGAAATTGAAAGCCTGTTCTGTCACTGGCTGAGGGACAGAAAACCGTACTGGCGTAAAATCTGTTGCGCCGTATCGGAACTCAGGAATGCCGCGAGCGGCCTGGCAGCGGCGGACAGCGTGGCCCAGCCGTATCGTGCCTGGACATTGTAAGCGGAAGGAATGTTAAAAACCCGAAGCTGGGAAAAACGAGCCAGGCGAGGCGCATAGCTGGCGTAGCCGATAAACAGCTCAGCATGGCCTGCATTGATAATCCACTGCGCCGCCAGATCACCCGCAGGCACAGGCAAGCTGTCTGGTCCGCCAACCATAGCGATCGCTCTTTGCCTGAGTGCATCGCCACAACCGGGATGGCGCTGTTCGATATGGTCAAACAACTGCAGGGTGTAATCACCTGAGGGATCGCAAAGCGGCGTTGAGGTTCCCAGCCGCAAATCCTCACGGAGTAATAGCGACAGCCAGTCATCCTGTTCAATGACGCAATCACGTTTAGCCGTCAGGCAAAGCCTGTTATTTGTAAAATGGCCGGTATGATCTGCCAGGCCTTGTTGGCGCAGCTTTTCTGGATGCTGTAGGTTAGCCGACACAAACAGGTCGCATATTTCACCCTGTTCAATGCGCTGACGCAGCAGGCCGGCCCATACTGAGTATTTGCTGTTAAGCCGGATTCGGCATGGAAGGCGGTCATGAGCATCTTCCACACGTCACGCAGGCTACCTGCTGCCAGAATCTGTAGATTTCTCATGGTATGACGTCCGGTAGAACCGTTGATACCAGCGATTAGCCTGCTGCTGCATATCGATGTCGCGGAATTTATCTGGGTAGAGTTTTTTCGCCATCCACAGTTCGCCTAACCCTATGGCCTCCGGCATGGGATAGCCCCATGCCTTGGCATACTCAGGCATCAGCCATACCCGGTGATGTTTCACTGCATCAATGGTTCGCCAAAGGGGATTCTGTTGAATCTCCTTTACCACCTGTGGATAGCGGTCCTGAACGAAGATGACCTGTGGGTTCCATACGACAACCTGCTCCATGCTGACCTGCCTGAATCCCTGAATCGACGAGGCCGCCACGTTAAGGGCACCGGCATGCGCCATCATCAGGCCGGTATATTTACCCGCTCCGTAGGTGGTCAGATCGGGATTAGCCATATAGGCGCGAACACGCTGCTGCTCGGGGATATTTTTGAGACGGTCGGTGACGATCTGACGACCGGCGAATGCCGCTGAGATCAACGCTTTGGCCTGCTGCTGCCTGTTGACGACTTCCCCAATCAGCGTAATCCCCTCTTTTATACCCAGGTCGTACGCCTGATCTTCGTTTTGCATATTGGGGTTGATCTCACCCTGCTGTCCGGCGTCGTCATGGCGCAATGAAATTGCCAGGACCGGAATACCCAATGCAGAGATTTGGTCAATCATCTCTTTTGGCGCATAGTTAGTGACAAATACCACCTGTGGATGCAGCGCAACCAGCTTTTCCAAATCCACGTGGGTCAAATCACCCAGCAGCGCTTTATGCGTCAGTTCAGGTACCAGCGTCGCGTAATTGTCCCCTAGCTGCTGCTTCCAGTTAGCGAGAATCCCTACGATTTTATCTGTCGCGTTTAACTGCACCAGGAGATTCAGCGTTTGATGCTGAAGCACGACCACACGATCAACCCGATCTGGAATCGTAACGGTGCGGCCAATTTGATCGGTCACAACACGGCTGGCGTAACTGTTTAAGGCGGTAAGCGTCACTATGCCTGCAAGCATCAGGCGCTTTAATGTTGTATTCAATAAGGTTTCCCCGAAGCGTAATGCAAGAGATTATATAGCGCTTATCTGTCGCAAGGTAGCCTCTTGATGCGCATACCTGACCGCTGCTGTGCTCCTTTATCCTGTTTCCGAATCGGCGTCACCGAAACACCAGAAAGGTAAAAAGAGAACGGATGCGCTAAAACCATCAAGGCTGCGGAACTGGCCTTTAACGGAATCATGTTGACAGCTGACAGCGGGATACAGCTTCGCCCAGGTGGACAGGGCTTTGTGAACGTGTTCAGGCTGTACAGGCGAAGGTCAGATAAATCACTGTGCGGACGACTTGACGGTTTTTTAGATTACGAGCTGGTCAGCGGGCATAACTGGAAAGTGCATCTCACTATGCGCTGTAAACAATCAGGCTGAAAGATATTCCAGTGTATAGTTATATTATTCCAGTATTAAATCCCTACAGTTTTAACCTGCTGATATTCTCTTTTACATACTGAAAATAATGCTAGCAGGTTGATATTAATTAGAGCACAGGGCGTTAATTTTAAACTGCACATACTCTGCTAATTTAATTTTAACGGAGCCAGACAGACTCCTTCATCAACTGAAATAAAGGGGTAATATTATGAAAATCAATAAAGTAACGTCAGCTGCTGCTGCCGTGGCATTTTCATTGATGTCTTTCGGTTGTTTTGCACAAACCGTCTCTGCCACCTCATTAACACTGGATGGCGCGGTCTCTAAAATTGCCAGACAGGCGAAACAACAAGGCGATCATTTTAGAGTTATCAGTGCAGACACCAATAATTATGCCCACGTAACCGCTGAATTATATAAATAATATCGGCGCTAAAAAGCACGTGACCGGCTGTTTTTAAACGCATTCCGCGTTTTTAAAATAGCTGGTCTTTTTTGTCTTTAATTAATGCTGCCCATCTTATCCAACTCAACCAGGCGATCTTCAACGATTTTAAGGCGTTTTCAAAGATGCCTACTGATAACAGCCTGTCTGCCGTGTACCAGATGACGTGCCTGTGTTTTACGTCGCTCCGCCACTGCACCCGTGCCTTGCTGCTGGTTCACCGTTGCCCGCTAAACGCCGGTAAAGGGATGCGTCCGGTCCGGAACGGCGCAGAGATGAGGGGTTATCTGCCAGATCGCAGACGTAAAAAAGCCCTGAACGTCAGTTCAGGGCTTCTTTACTTGTTTGATGCCTGGCAGTTCCCTACTCTCGCATGGGGAGACCCCACACTACCATCGGCGCTACGGCGTTTCACTTCTGAGTTCGGCATGGGGTCAGGTGGGACCACCGCGCTACAGCCGCCAGGCAAATTCTTTGTGCCGAAACGAATCTTTTACATCGTGACCGCGTTGCCATCGCTCAGCCACACCGGTCACATACTTCAGTATGCTCCCGCTGATGTCTTCGCGCTGCGCTTTGTCACGCCGCAAAATCTTTCGTTTCCGCAGATTCTTTATCCGGTAAACAATGCTGAAAATTTAAGTCGTCTCTCAACCAAAACGCCTCTGGCGTTGTAAGGTTAAGCCTCACGGGTCATTAGTACCGGTAAGCTCAACGCATCGCTGCGCTTACACACCCGGCCTATCAACGTCGTCGTCTTCAACGTCC